>Ga0316605_10000032_pt1 | contig 233357 bp, 224 predicted proteins | sample OWC_soil_day20_n_FD_207666 | JGI IMG/M metagenome (GOLD analysis project Ga0316605, IMG submission 207666) | Wetland soil microbial communities from Old Woman Creek delta, Ohio, United States - OWC_soil_day20_noCT | ecosystem: Environmental > Terrestrial > Soil > Wetlands | place: USA: Ohio... | reverse complement strand
GCATTGAATGCCGCCATTGAAGCCGCCCGTGCCGGCGACCATGGCAAGGGCTTTGCCGTGGTTGCTGCTGAAGTTCGCAAGCTGGCCGAACGCTCGCAGGTGGCCGCCCAGGAAATTGGCAACCTCGCCTCCTCGTCGGTCAAGCAGGCTGAACGAGCTGGTGCGCTGCTCAACGAAATGGTCCCGTCGATCCGCAAGACCTCCGATCTGGTTCAGGAAATTGCTGCCGCCTCCAGCGAACAATCCTCCGGCGTCGCCCAGATCAATGGCGCCATGGGGCAACTCAACCAGGCCACGCAGCAGAACGCCTCGGCCTCCGAAGAACTGGCGGCCACCGCCGAAGAACTCGGCTCCCAGGCAGAACAACTGCAGCAGACCATGACCTTCTTCCATCTTGAAGACAACCAGCGTAGCGGCAGCCGCAACTTCACGCCGCCGGCCGCTCGATCCTCTGGTGGTGCAGCCAAGCCACGGGCCGCAGCGGTCCAGGTCAACGAGGGTGACTTCGAGCGCTATTGAGGAATGATCATGGGACAACTGATGAAGTCCGGGATAGGGATGGTCGCTGCTGTGGCCTCAACTTAGATGGACTACAGCAAACTCCCCTCCAAGGAAATCGAGCGCCTGGCGCGTAGCATTCATCCGGGGGCATGGGCGGTTGAGCCTGAGCGTCCGCTGGCAACGCTGCTTGGCTCGTGTGTTGCAGTCTGCCTTTTTGATCCGCAGGCCAGAGTCGGTGGGCTGAACCATTTCATGCTGCCGAACATGCAGCGCAGCCATCACGACGAAGTCGATTCCTTGCTGTCTGGCGACTTCGCCATGGAGGCGTTGCTCAATGCCCTGCTGCAGCGCGGTGCGAAGAAAATCCGCCTGCAAGCCAAGGCCTTCGGTGGCGGGACGATCATCGAGACTTCCGGGGGGGCGCTGAGCATCGGCATGCGTAATGCCAATTTCACCAAGGAATGGCTGCAGCGTGAGGGCATTCCACTGCTGTCATCGGATTTTCTCGGGCCGTGGTCGAGAAAGGTCCTGTTCGTGCCGAATACCGGAGATGCCTACTGCCGGCGCATGGTGACCAACATGGCCACGGCTGAAGTCATTGCGCGCGAAGAGCGGGCTTATGCCGAGACGCTGGTCAAGAAGCCGAAGCCGCCCGAACACAAGGTCGAGTTGTTCTGATGATCGAATCCTCCATAACTGACCAGGAATTCGCACTCTTCCAGCGGCTGATCTACAAGATTGCCGGCATCAGCCTGAGCGATGCAAAGAAGGTGTTGCTGGTCGGGCGCCTCACCCGTCGCCTCAAGCAATACGATTTCGCGACCTTCAGCCAGTATTACCGCATGCTGGCGACCGGTGAGCATCCGGAAGAGTTGCAGACGATGGTCGATCTGCTGACGACCAACGAAACCTATTTTTTCCGCGAGCCGAAGCATTTCGATTTTCTTCGTGACGAGATCATTCGGAAGCGGACCAGTCCCGCACCATTCAGGGTGTGGAGTGCGGCGAGTTCGAGTGGTGAAGAGGTTTACACGCTGGCCATGGTGCTGGCCGAAAACGTCCAGAACAGCCCGTGGGAGATCGTCGGTTCGGACATCAGCACGCAGGTGCTGGCCAAGGCTGCTACGGGACATTACTCCGTGGCGCGTACCGAGGGCATTCCGCCCGCTTTCATGCGGAAGTATTGCCTCAAGGGCGTGCGTTCGCATGCCGGTACCTTCCTGATCGTTCCCGAGTTGCGCAAGAAGATAGCGTTTTATCAGATCAATCTGACGAACCCGATCGATGCCGGTATCGGGGATTTTGAGGTCATCTTCCTGCGCAATGTAATGATCTACTTTGACCCGGAAACCAAGGCAAAAGTGGTTCATAACCTGCTGCCGCGCCTGAAACCCGGGGGGTATCTGATCATCGGGCATTCCGAGACCCTGACTGGCATTACAGACCGGGTCGAGGCAATACGGCCTACCATCTATCGCAAGCCATGATCTCTTCCGGCGAGCCGCTCAATGAAGTCTTTCTGAATCCGGGCGAGTTCTACTTCGGGGGGGAGAGAACGCGTATTTCGACCCTGCTCGGCTCTTGCGTTTCGATCACCCTCTGGCATCCCCGCCGGCGTATCGGTGGTATGTGCCACTACATGCTGGCCGAGCGCAAGCGTCCGGCGAATGCCCCGCTCGACGGTCGTTTCGGGACGGAGGCTTTCGAGATGTTCCTGCAGCATGTGGAAGCGGTTGGAACGCAGGCCAGCGCGTATCAGGCGAAAATATTCGGTGGTGCGAACATGCTGGTCGGGGCGAGTGGTGAGAAGATGGACATCGGACCGCGTAACGTGGCCCTCGGACGCAAGTTGCTGGCCTCGAAAAACATTCTCCTGATGGCTGAGCATGTAGGCGGCAGTGGCCGAAGAAAACTGCATTTCGATCTCTGGAGTGGCGACGTATGGCTTGCCTTCCCGGAAGGTAGCGATGCCCAGATCAGGAGTAAGCGTGGCTGAAAAGATCAAGGTGATGATTGTCGACGACTCGGCGCTGGTCCGTCAGGTGGTCGCGCAAGCCTTGGCCACCGATCCGGGGATCGAAGTGATCGGGGCAGCGGCCGATCCGATATTTGCGCAGCAGAAGATGGCTGCGCAGTGGCCCGATGTGCTGGTGATCGATATTGAAATGCCGCGCATGGATGGGATCACTTTTCTCAAGAAGATCATGGCCGAGCGCCCGACGCCCGTCGTGATCTGCTCTTCGCTGGCCGAAAAAGGCGCTCAGGCGACCTTCGAAGCGCTGGCCGCCGGCGCGATATCCATCATCACCAAGCCCAAGGTCGGTCTGAAGAGTTTTCTCGAAGATGCCTCCAACGACATCGTGCAGGCCGTGCGCAGTGCTGCCCGGGCCAATATGCTTGCTGTTCGAAGTGCCGCCAGCGGGCTGGCACCGGTCATCAACCGCCCGAAGTTGAGCGCGGATGCGGTGCTCAGCCCGCCGGGCAATCGGGCGCTGGAGCGGACGACCGATCAGGTGGTGGCGATTGGCACCTCAACCGGCGGAACGCAGGCGCTTGAGGCGGTGCTGACCAAACTGCCGGCAACCAGTCTGGGGATCGTGATCGTTCAGCACATGCCGGAGAAATTCACGGCGATGTTTGCCGAGCGGCTGAACAGTCTCTGCCAGATTGAGGTGCTTGAGGCGAAGAATGGCGATCGCGTTATTCCCGGCCGTGCCCTGATCGCACCTGGTGGCCGGCACATGATGCTGAAACGTAACGGAGCCCAATATGCAGTCGAAGTGGTGGATGGTCCGTTGATCAATCGCCACAAGCCGTCCGTCGATGTTCTGTTCCGATCCGTGGCCAAGTGTGCCGGGGCAAACGCCCTGGGCATCATCATGACCGGCATGGGGGATGACGGGGCGCGGGGAATGAAGGAAATGCACGACCTTGGCGCCAAAACCATCGCTCAGGACGAAAAGAGCTGCGTGGTGTTCGGCATGCCGAAGGAAGCGATCAAACTCGGCGCCGCCGACCAGACCATTGCCCTGGATCAGATTCCGGCGGCGATTGTCAGTTACTGCAAGCGATTCTGAAGAGGGACTTCGATGAATATTCAAGATGCACTGGAAAAGATCGCTGCAGAGGCTGCGCAGGGCGAGATGATTTTCCCGACCGGCACCCAGGTGACACTGCGGGTACAGCAGGCGCTTGATGATCCGGATTGTTCGGTGGAGCAGTTGAGCAAGCTGATTTCAGCCGAGCCGATACTGTCCGCACGCGTTGTCAGTGTGGCCAATTCGGTGGCCTACAATCCCTCCGGCCGGGCCATCAGTGATGTCCGGAATGCTGTCTCGAGACTTGGTTTCAGTACTGTCCGTACACTCGCCACGGCCATGGTGGTGCGTCAAATGCAAGGGATGGCGAGCCTGCCAGAGCATCGTGCGATGGCCGCCCGCCTCTGGGAACATACTGCCCATGTGGCAGCACTGGCGCGAATCATTGCCCGGCGCGTCACCCGGCAAGATCCGGAGGCCGCGTTTTTCGCAGGCGTCGTGCATGAAGTCGGTGGTTTTTACCTGATCTCGCGGGCCAGCGCATTTCCCGGCTTGTTCGATGGCGAGCTGGAGCCTTGGCATGAAGAGGGCGAGGCGCAAGTCGGGCGCTCCGTTCTGCGTGCGCTGGATGTGCCGGCCAATATCCTTGAGGCCATTGAAGTCTTGTGGTCAGGCTATCTGGCCATGCCCGCCCAGTCGTTGGGCGATACCCTGCTGCTGGCCGATCAACTGGCACCGGTCGAATCGCCGCTGTCCAATCTGGCCGGGATGGGCCAGAAAGGGATTGCCGCCGATATCGACATGCTGATTGGCGACGAACTGCTGAGTGAGATTCTTGCTGATGCGGCGGATGAGGTCGGATCGCTGACCGCCGCGCTCAACGCCTAGCGGTGCTTTTTGACTGTCCCGGAAAAGAAAAAGGCCGCGTAAGCGGCCTTTTGAATGGAAGCGGCATAAGCGCTCAGGTCAGCATGTCGGCCCAGATGTTCTTGGCCCAGCCCATGGCGACCTTGCCTTCCAGTTCGTTGCGGGCAGCCGAAACGCCGCCGGCACCCTTGACCGGTTGCACGGTCTTGGTTGCGGCATCGTACTGGTGCACCGAAGAAACGTGGATGACGTTTTTGGCATCGACGAAGCTGTAGCAGGTGTTCATCACTACCGGTTCCGGGTTTGGCTCCAGACCGGACAGCATGTTGAGAATTGCTGCAGCAGCGAGCTTGCCGTGCTGGTTGGCCATGTGGCCGGACTTCGGCATGGTCGGCGCCGGGAAGACCGCGTCGCCGAGTACGTGGATGCCCGGTGTGCTGGTCGATTCCATCGACAGCCAATTGATGTCCACCCAGCGGTTGTTGATCATCTTGATGCCGGACTTGGCGGCGATGTCGCCGGCCCGGTGCGGCGGGATCACGTTCAGCACGTCAGCCTTGAACTTGTCGAATTCCAGTACGGCGGTGTTGGTGCCGACTTCGACATCCTTCACTTCGCTGTTGTTGCGGTATTCGATGATGCCCTTGTAGAGATCGGTCCAGGCCTTGGTGAACAGGCCTTTCTTTGACATCACATCTTCGTTGGCATCAAGGATGACGACCTTGGATTTCGGCTTGCTCTTCTTGAAGTAGTCGGCCACCAGGCAGGCGCGCTCGTAAGGTCCGGGCGGGCAGCGGTACGGTGCCTTGGGGATGGCGATGGCGTAGGTGCCACCGTCCTTCATCGATTCCAGCTGCTTGCGCAGGGCGACGGTTTGCGGGCCGGCCTTCCAGGCGTGGAGGATCTTCGACTGGGCATCGGCATTGTTCAGGCCGGGAATCTGGTCGAACATGAAATCGACACCCGGTGACAGGACCAGACGGTCGTAGCTCAGGGCACTGCCGCCCTTCAGGGAAATCGTTTTCTTGGCAGCATCGACCGAGACAACATCGTCCTGAATGACACGAACGCCCCATTTGCTGCGCAGGCCTTCGTAGCTGATCGTGATGTCTTCCATCGTCTTGGTGCCACCAATGACCAGATTGGAGATCGGGCAGGAGATGAAAGTCGGGTTGCGCTCGATCAGGGTGACCTGAACGCCGCCTTCGCTCCACATGCGCAGGTACTTGGCAACCGTGGCGCCGCCGTAGCCGCCGCCAACCACCACGACATGGCCGCTGGCCTTGCCACCGCCGGCACAGCCATAGAGGGAGGCCATTGCGCCGGCTGCAGCGCCGACCTTCAGGAAATCACGTCTTTTCATTAGCATCATGTTTTTCTCCCCTTATTTTTGCGCAGCGAAATAGCCAGCGATCAGATCGAGCTGGGCTTCGGTATAGCCCTTGGAGATCTGATGCATGATCGAGGCAGGCTTGTCGCCACTCTTGTAGTCGGCGAGTTTCTGCAGGATCTTGGCTTTTTCCATGCCGGCCAGGGCGTCCATGCCGGCGCCCTTGACGGCATTGCCGTTGGTTCCGTGGCAGTTGGCACAGGTGGCGGCCAGGTTGCGGGCAAGGTAGGGATCGGCCGCATGCGAGACGCTGGCAGTAGCCAGCAGGCACAGGGCTGCGATGGGAGCAAACAGTTTCATCGAGACATCTCCTCTAGTGTTGTCGATACGCCATATAGCCGAAATTATTAGTGATTTGTCCTTATCAGCATAGTGCCAAGGTTATAGCCCTTTGGCCCAAATTGCATGCTGCATTGCAACAATATTAGTAGTTGACTATATAAGTGTGCAGTTATACATTGATAATTGATAGAAATCAAAAAGAACGGCATGGACGAAACGATACAGGTGTTTGAACAGGTGGCCAGGTACTTCGGATTGTTGTCCGATCCGACACGCTTGCGCATCTTGTCCTGCTTGTGTGCTGAAGAGCGTCCAGTTCATGAGGTCGTGGAAAAGATTGGGCTGACACAAGCCAACATTTCGCGGCACTTGAACATTCTTTACCGGGCCGGGGTGGTTGATCGGCGGCGGGAGGGGAGTTCTGTGATGTATCGGGTGGTCGATCCAAATTTTGTCGACATCTGCCGAACGGTCAGCATCACGGTGGCAAGCCGTGATCTGGGCGATCAACTGGGGGTGGCGGCAGCAAGTTGCAGTACTTGATGTCAAAAATCGGAGGGGTTTATCCACATGGGTGATATCGTCAAACAACCGGGGCGTCTGCGGCCCGCACCGGAGAACTTCCTGTCGGAAGAGCAGGTCAAGGCCGTAGGTAGCGGTCGTCGCGACTTCCTGCGCAAGAGCTTCCTGGCCGCGGGTGCGGCATTGGCAGCGCCGATGGCAGCCCGTGCTGCCAGCGACGGGGATGTCAATATTCTCGAAAATCCGGCCTGGACCACGTCGCTGGGCCAGCCGGTAGCGACCAATCCGTACGGCATGCCGTCCAAGTTCGAAAGCCAGTTGCTGCGTCGTGAATCGCCGGGTCTGGCCCGCGTTGGTGGCGCCTCGGTGTCTTTCGCACCGCTGCAGGGTCTGTTCGGCATCATCACGCCGTCCGGCCTGCATTTCGAGCGTCATCATCAGGGTTGGCACGACATCGATCCGTCCAAGCATCGCCTGATGGTCAATGGCTCGGATGATTCCCTGCTCAAGAAGGCCAAGGTCTATACGCTGGACGAGCTGATGCGCCTGCCGTCGGTGTCGCGCATTCACTTCATTGAATGCGGTGCCAATACCGGCCTCGAATGGGGCAATGTTGCGGTGCCGACTGTGCAATACACGCATGGCATGCTCTCCTGTTCCGAGTTTACCGGGGTGCCATTGAAGGTGCTGCTGGAAGATTGCGGCGTCGATTACAAGAAGGCGCGTTACGTGCTGGCCGAGGGCGCCGATGGCTCCTCGATGACCCGCACCATCCCGATGGAAATGGTCGAGTCCGGCGAAGTCTTCGTCGCCTACGGCCAGAACGGCGAAATGCTGCGTCCGGAAAACGGCTACCCGCTGCGCCTTGTCGTGCCGGGCGTGCAGGGCGTTTCGTGGGTCAAGTGGCTGCGCCGCATCGAAGTCGGTGACAAGCCCTATGCCACCAAGGACGAGGCGGTGCACTACATCGACCTTCTGCCCAATGGCCAGCATCGCCAGTACAGCTCCATCCAGGAGGCCAAGTCAGTGATCACCACCCCGTCGGGCGGCCAGACGCTGCTCGACAAGGGCTTCTACAACGTTTCCGGTCTCGCCTGGTCCGGTCGCGGCAAGATCAAGCAGGTCGATGTCTCCTTCGATGGCGGCATCAACTGGCAGACGGCGCGTCTCGAAGGGCCGATCCAGAACAAGGCGCTGACCCGCTTCAACATCAACTGGGTGTGGGACGGCTCGCCAGCCATCCTGCAATCGCGCGCCATCGACGAAACCGGTTTCGTTCAGCCGACCTACGGCCAACTGCGCAAGGTGCGGGGCACCAAGTCGATTTATCACAACAACGCCATCCAGTCCTGGAAAGTCATTGAAAGCGGGGAGGTCAGCAATGTTCAGGTTCTCTAAGACCCTTCTCGTTCTCGCGCTGGCCAGCGCCTCGGCGACGGCTTTTGCCTTCGACAAGTATCAGGGTGTCGGCCGTCAGGCTACTCCGGCCGAAGTGAAGGCCTGGGACATCGATGTTCGTCCGGATTTCAAGGGTCTGCCCAAGGGGTCGGGCAATGTCGAGCGTGGCAACGAGCTGTTCGAGGAAAAGTGCGCCTCCTGCCATGGTTCCTTCGGTGAGTCGAACGAGGTCTTCACGCCGCTGGCCGGCGGCACGACCAAGGACGACATCAAGACTGGCAACGTCAAGGGCCTGTCCTCCGGCGAACTGCCGCAGCGCACGACCTTTACCAAGGTGGCAACGATTTCGACGGTCTTCGACTACATCCAGCGCGCCATGCCCTGGACGGCGCCGAAGTCGCTGAAGCCGGACGAGGTTTACGCCATCCTCGCCTATCTGCTCAATCTGCAGGAAATCGTGCCGGCTGACTTCACGTTGTCCGACAAGAACATTGCCGACGTGCAGAAGCTGCTACCGAACCGTAATGGCATGACGACCGACCACGGCATGTGGCCGGGCGCACCGGCCAAGAAGGGCGGTATCGGCAATGGTGGCAAGCCTGATACGGCCAACAAGGCCTGCATGAAGAACTGCAAGCCGGAAGTGCAGATCGGTTCGACCTTGCCTGATTACGCCCGCACGGCGCATGGCGAACTGCGGGATCAGAACCGTTCATTCGGTCCTGTCCGCGGCACCCAGACGCTTGGTCCGGAAGCCGCCAAGAAGGCAGCCGATGCCGGCACGCTGGAACTGGCGACGAAGAGCGGCTGCATGGCCTGCCACGGCATGAAGAGCAAGATCGTTGGCCCGGGCTACAGCGAAGTTGTCGCCCGCTACAAGGATCAGACGGATGCCGAATCGCGTCTGATCGCCAAGGTCAAGGCTGGTGGTCAGGGCGTCTGGGGTTCGATCCCGATGCCGCCGAATGGTCATATCAAGGATGAGGACATCACCACGCTGGTGAAGTGGATCCTGTCAGGCTCGAAATAACCCAATTTCTACAGAGGAGAAGTCATGAACAATCAACGTCGCACCGTACTGAAATCTGGCTCCGGCGCCGCCCTGCTGGGCATGCTGGCTGCCGCCGGCATCATCACCCCGGGCATGGCTCTGGCTGACTGGAACAAGGCCGCCTTTGACGCCAAGAGCATGGCCGACACGCTGAAGGCGCTGGGTGCTGGCAGCCCGACCGACAGCAAGGACGTCCAGGTCACCGGTCCGGACATCGCCGAAAACGGCGCTGTCGTGCCGGTTGGCGTGGCTTCCACCCTGCCGAACGTGACCATGGTCGCCATCCTGATCGAGAAGAACCCGAACGCGCTGGCCGCTTCCTTCGTGTTGCCGGAAGGCACTGAAGCCAACGTTCAGACTCGCGTCAAGATGGGCCAGACCTCGAACATCTACGCACTGGTCAAGTCGGACGGCAAGTTCTTCATGTCGACCAAGGAAATCAAGGTCACGCTGGGCGGCTGCGGCGGCTAAAACGGGTTCGAAGCTACTGCGCTCGACATGACTTCGTTGCGCTTGCTCGCCGTGCAGATTGCACTGTCTCGCAAACGCGCCTCGTCCTGTCATCGCTCGCTACGCTTCGTTCCCCGTTTTGACACTTACTGAATTTAGGAGATAGAAACATGGGCAATCCAATGAAAATCCGCGCCGCCAGCAAGGACGGCGTTACTGAAGTCAAGGTTCTGGTCAGCCACGAAATGGAAACCGGCCAGCGCAAGGATGCAGCTGGCGCCATCGTGCCGGCCTGGTTCATCACCGAGCTGGTTGCCAAGCATGGCGACAAGGTCGTGCTGACCAGCGATTTCGGACCGTCTGTGTCCAAGAACCCGTACCTGGCTTTCAAGTTCAAGGGCGGCGCCAAGGGCGAGAAGGTTACGGTCAGCTGGAAGGACAACAAGGGCGATACCCGTACCGACGAAGCTGCCATCAACTGATAGCGCGAATGGTCTGTTTCGTCATTGGCGAAGCAGACCACGATACGGCAGTCAGGTGACACAGATCACCACTGCCGTTGCCTTTACCCCGTGGAGGAGTAATCAATGATTCAACGTTTGATTAAAACGCTGGTCGGTACGGCGGTTGTTGCCGCTTTTGCCGGCAGTGTCATGGCCCAGGACAGCAAGGTGGCCGATGAGCTCGCGAAATATCGCGAAGCGCTGGCCGACGGCAATCCGGCCGATTTGCTCGAAGTGAAGGGCGAAGGCCTGTGGACCGAGAAGCGCGGTCCCAAGAATGCCTCGCTTGAGCAATGCGACCTTGGCCAGGGGCCGGGCAAGGTGGAAGGCGCTTATGCCGCACTGCCAAAATATTTCAAGGACACCAACAAGGTAATGGACGTCGAATCCCGCCTGGTGCATTGCATGGTGACACTTCAGGGCTTTACCCAGGCCGAGGTGACCAAGCAGTGGTTCTCCAAGCCGGGCAAGGATTCGGACATCGAGGCACTGGTTACTTTCATCGGCGCCAAGTCGAACGGCAAGCCGATCAACGTGCCGGCTACCCATCCGGAAGAAGCCAAGATGGCCAAGATGGGCGAGTACATTTTCTACCGTCGCTCTGGTCCGCAGGATTTCTCTTGTTCGATCTGCCACGGTCAGGACGGCAAGCGTATCCGTCTGCAGGACCTCGGCAACCTGACGACCAAGGAAGGTGCGGGTGTCGCCATGAAAAATTGGCCGTCGTATCGCGTCTCGCAGGGGGCGGTCTGGACCATGCAGCGTCGCCTGATCGACTGCATGCGTCAGGCCCGCTGGCCTGAGCCGAACTATCTGGCCGATTCGATCATCGCGCTGGAAACCTATCTGCAAAAAACTGCGACCGGCACCGTGATGGAAACGCCGGGCATCAAGCGTTGAACAAGGGGACGATCATGAATTTCAAATTTGCCCTCTTTTTCGGGGTGACAGTAGCAATCGGTGCCCCGGCCTTTGCGCAGAAAGCCGTTGAAGCACCTGGTGGCAAATATGCCAAGGAAGCCGAGCAGATGTTCCGCACCTCGTTCAAGGCTGAGAATCCGAAGTACTGGATGACCCGTCTGGAGCAGGACGAAACAATGAAGACCTGCCAGCAATACCGTGACAACCCGCCGCGCAAGGTCGGCGAAAAGCTGGAAAAGCTGAACGCTGCAACCATCCGCTATCCGGTCGAAGGCAAGTTGATCGGCGACTGGAAGGAAGGCGAGAAGCTGGCGGCGGTTGGTACCGGCGGTCACATCGGCTTCATCCAGCCCGATCCGGCCGGCCGCGTTCGCGGTGGCAACTGCTACGCCTGCCACGAGCTGGCCAAGAAGGAAATCGCCTACGGCACCATTGGCCCCAGCCTGCGCAATTTCGGCAAGGTCCGCGGCAAGGACGAGGAGACGATCAAGTACGTCTACGACAAGATCTACAACTCCAACGCCTTCACAGCCTGCACCAACATGCCGCGTTTCGGCCTGCACAACTGGCTGACGCCGGAGCAGATCACCCACATCGTGGCTTTCCTGATCGATCCGGAATCGCCGGTCAACAAAGACTAGAACTTGCGTGATTAACCCGGCGTGGGTAACCCGCCGGGGCTTTTTTGGCTTCGCCAAAGTCTTATCTTCAAGGATTTAAAAATGAGCATGAATCGTCGGGAATTTCTTCAGGTCATGGCCGTCGCGGCGGCGGGTGGCATGTCCCTGCACAGTGATCTGGCGCTGGCCGAGAAGGGTGCAGCCAAACTTTATGACCTGCCAAAATTCGGCAATGTCAGCCTGTTGCACATCACCGACTGTCATGCCCAGTTGCTGCCGATCTACTTCCGTGAGCCAAACGTCAATCTCGGCTTCGGCGACCAATTCGGCAAGGTTCCTCACCTCGTCGGCGACAACCTGCTCAAGCATTTCGGCTTCAAGCCCAACACCATCGAGGCACATGCCTACACCTACCTGAATTTTGAAAAAGCTGCCCAGACCTACGGCAAGGTCGGTGGCTTCGCCCACCTCGCGACACTGGTCAAGCGCATGAAGGCGAATCGCCCCGGCGCGCTGCTGCTTGACGGCGGGGACACCTGGCAGGGTTCCGGCACGGCACTGTGGTCGAACGCGCAGGACATGGTCGATGCCTGCAAGGCGCTCGGCGTCAATGTCATGACCCTGCATTGGGAATCGACCTACGGCGAAGCCCGGGTCAAGGAAATCGAGGAAAAGGATTTCGCCGGCCAGATCGACATCGTCGCCCAGAACGTCAAGACCACCGACTTCGGCGATGCCGTCTTCAAGCCGTTTGTGATGAAGAATATGAACGGCGTGCCGGTGGCCATCATCGGTCAGGCCTTCCCCTACACGCCGATCGCCAATCCGCGCTGGCAGACGCCGAACTGGAGCTTCGGCATCCAGGAAGAGAACATGCAGAAGACCGTCGACGAAGCCCGTGCTGCTGGCGCGCAGGTCGTCGTCGTTCTCTCGCACAACGGCATGGACGTTGACCTCAAGATGGCCTCGCGCATCAAGGGAATCGATGCCATCCTCGGCGGCCACACCCATGACGGCATGCCGGCACCGGTAGTCGTCAAGAACGCCGGTGGCCAGACCCTGGTCACCAACGCCGGCTCCAATGGCAAATACCTTGGGGTGCTCGATTTCGACGTCAAGAATGGCAAGATTGCCGACTTCCGCTACAAGCTGCTGCCCGTCTTCGCCAACCTGCTGCCGGCCGACAAGGACATGCAGACGCTGATCGACAAGGCGCGTGCGCCCTACCTGTCCAAGCTCAACGAAAAGCTGGCCATCTCCGAAGGCACGCTCTATCGCCGCGGCAATTTCAACGGCACTTTCGACCAGGTCATCCTCGATGCTCTGATGAAGGTCAAGGACGCCGAAATCGCCTTCTCGCCTGGCTTCCGCTGGGGCACCTCGCTGCTCCCCGGCCAGCCCATCCTGATGGAACACGTGCTCGACCAGACGGCGATCACCTATCCGTGGACGACCGTGACCAACATGAGTGGCGAGATGATCAAGACCGTGCTCGAAGACGTCTGCGACAACCTCTTCAACCCGGACCCGTACTACCAGCAGGGCGGCGACATGGTTCGTGTCGGCGGCCTGCAATGGACCTGTGAACCGACCGCCAAGATGGGCAACCGCATCCAGAACATGATGCTCAAGGGCAAGCCCATCGATCCCGCCAAGACCTACAAGGTTGCGGGCTGGGCTCCGGTATCCGAAGAAGCCAAGGGCTCTGGCGCGCCGATCTGGGACGTCGTGGCTGAATACCTGCGCGACATCAAGACCGTCAAGCCGGTGAATCTGAATCTGCCGACCCTGAAGGGTGCTGCCAAGAATCCGGGTATCGCCTGATGAACAAGCGCCAGTTTTTCAGGCATACACTGGTCGTTGGTCTGCTGGCTGTGTCGTCGCTTGGCCTGGCGGCCGACTGGGCGCCAGGCAGCACCGATTGGGACAAGCTGCCGGAGATCAAGAAGTCGAAGCTCAGCCTCTACCTGACACCGCAACAGGCCTACGACATGAAGAAGAAAGACCCGAAAGGCGTCGCTTTCTTCGATGTCCGGACCCGGGCCGAGGCGATGTACGTCGGCTGGCCGAGTGATGCCGATGCGCTGGTGCCTTTTGTCGAACATCCGGAACTGATGACTGAGTGGGACGACAAGCGCTTCATGTACAAGCTGGAGCCGAATCAGGATTTCGTGCCGGAAGCGGAGCGCCGTTTGAAGGAAATGGGCTTGGGCAAGGATGCGACGATCATCCTGATCTGCCGCTCCGGTGACCGTAGTTCAAAGGCGCAGGATCGCCTGCAGATGGCCGGTTACAGCAAGGTGTACAGCATTGCCGAAGGCGTCGAAGGCGATACCGCCAAGGACGGCCCGAAAGCAGGGCAGCGTTCGGTCAACGGCTGGAAGAACGCCAATTTGCCTTGGACTTACAAGCTGGACAGGGCAAAGATGTATTTCCCCCGCTAACTCCAGCCTGTTCAGGGCTGAGCTGCAGGGTCGGCAAGATTCGTTTCGGATCTTGCCGATTTTTCTTTTGGGGCAGGGCGATCGACGAGCGCATTGGTCAGCCCGGCGCCAACCCACATGCCAATCAGGGAAATCCAGGCGGTCAGGGCGAAGATGGCTGCACCTGAAACGCCAGCCCCCACTGCGCAACCACCGGCCAGCATGCCGCCGAAGCCCATGCAAACAGCACCGACGATATAACGACGCATGCTGTGGCCGTCCTTGAAACCTTCCAGTTTTAGTTCCTTGCCCCAAAGCGCGGCAAGGAAGGAGCCGAGGACGACACCTGGAACCAGACCGATATTGAAATCCCAAGGTTGTCCTGGTGGGGACAGTACGAGCATCAGCGTATCGGCTGATGGACCGGTAAAGCTCAGGCTCTGGACCGGAATGATGTCGAAAGACTGGGTGCCGATCTGATAAGTGGCCAGCCAGGCCAGTCCGACCATGATGCCGACGCCAGTGGCACCGAGGCATTCGCGGGCACCCAGTTGGGCGCGGCGGGCGAAGTGGATAGCCGCAGCAAGCCAGATCAGGCCGAACAACAGCCCGCCGAAGTGGCCCATGTGCAGCGTGGCCAACAGGTCACGGGTTCCGCCACCCTCGATGGTCCACCAGCCGGAAATCCAGGTGCGCAACGGCGAAAGCAAGCCGTTCAGCGAAGCTTGGGCGGCGACGGCAAAAATCAGTCCGGTGAGCAGGGCGCGCAGGTTGCCATTGGCAGCGAGGACCAGCATGCGCGATGAACAGCCGCGGGCCAGGATCATGCCGATGCCAAACAACAGTCCGCCCACCAGAGCACCAGAGATACTGCCGGTGGCGGCCAGTTGGCGGGCCTGCGAAACGTCGAGCCAGCCTTGGGTGATGAAAAACTGGGTGGCGATGACGGCGGCAGAAAAAGCGAAGAGCCAGACGGCCAGTTTGCTGCTGCCATCGCGGTTCCAGAATTCAACGACCGCTGAGCGCAGGCAGAAGCGGGAGCGCTGTGCGAACAGGCCGAAGAGCATGCCGATGATCAGCCCGGCCAGGGTGACGGTTGTCTTCTCGCCCAAGGTTTCGATCAGGCTGTTCAAGTCCATCATATTCTTGGTTCAGTTAACTGCTTGCATGCAGGTGGATTTCAGAACAGCTCGATTTCTCCGTCGCTGCTGCTCTTGGCGTTGCTGGCAGCATTGCTCGACTGGAGCGCATCGCCCTTGACGTGGGAATTGACCAGCAACTCAACCAGTTTCTGGCTGCGTTTCCGGAAGCGCTGGAGGCCATCGGATTCGTTGTCGTGCTGCAGGGCAAGGAAAGCATGCATGTATTCGCCGACATTGACCGTGCGCTGGCTGATGCGCGACATCATTTGCGTGACGATGTCTTCGAATTGCATGGCCATCACGCCTTCCTGCGTCAGATTGTGCATCTGCTCAGTGACAGCGGTGATGTGGTCGGAATGTTCGCGCGCCTTGCCGGTCAGCTCCAGCAATTCGCTGCCCAATTCGTGCAGTGTCGTGCGGGATTTCTCGGCGATGCTCATGTCGATGTTGGTTGCATCAGCGATCCGGACGCCCACTTCCTGCAGCGACTTGAGAATGTCGCTCAGCCCGTGACGAATATCGACATTGAATTCGCCCGTGCGCGCAGCAAGATTGCGTACTTCATCGGCGACCACGGCGAAGCCGCGGCCAGCTTCGCCGGCCCGGGCAGCCTCAATGGCGGCATTCAATGCCAGCAGGTCGGTTTGCTTGGTGATGCCGGCGATGTCGTTGAGCGAACCGTTGATGTGCTTCACCTGGTTCTGCATCTGATCGAAACTCTGGGCGATACCCTGGCTGGTCTTTTGCAGTTGGGTCATCTTGCTGACGAACTCGCCAATCAGCAAATTGGTTTCGTCGAAGAAGCGCTGCAGGCTGACCTGAGAGTTTGCCTGGCTGTTATTCGAGTCGGTCATTTGCAGCATCTGATCAATCAGTGAGCGCAATACCTGGCGCTGGTCGGATGACTGCGATTCCAGCCCGGTCAGGCTACCGGAAATCTTGCTGACCGAAGCGCGAATGACTTCCTGTGCCTCCTGCATGTCCTTTTCCAGCGAGGTAAATTGCAACTCGGCATGGGCCATGGCCTCGTTGGAAAGTACATGGTATTCGGACATGACATCGTTCAGTTCCTGAACGTGGCTCTGCTGGCGCGATTTCCAGCGATTTCTTTCGCTAAACGAAAAGAGAATGGCTGCTACGACCAGTACCGCAATCAGCAGGAAAAAGTGGACCGAAATCGGCCCACTGACCACCGACCAGACCCACAGCAGGAGGCATGTTGCTGCTGTAAGCCAGATCAGCAGGTCGTCGATTCTTTTCATTGGCAAGGCCTTGAAACGTAACAATGGCCAATTGTAAGGTTTTTGATATTTTTGGTGTAGATAAAGAAGCCTCTCACCCCATCGACTTGAGGTTCTGGATGATCTCTCCGGCCATGGGCTGGGCATCACCGTAGAGCATGCGGCAGTTGTCGGTGAAGAACAGGGCATTCTCCACCCCGGAATAACCGGTGCCCTTGCCGCGCTTGATCACGATGACGTTCTGCGCCATGTCGGCATTCAGGATCGGCATGCCGTAGATCGGGCTGCTCTTGTCGGTGCGGGCGGAGGGATTGACCACGTCGTTGGCCCCAATGATCAGCGCCACATCGGCCTGACCGAACTCGCCATTGATCTCCTCCAGATCGAAGATCTTGTCGTAGGGTACCCCGGCTTCGGCCAGCAGCACGTTCATGTGACCTGGCATGCGGCCGGCCACCGGGTGGATGGCAAACTTCACCTCGACCCCGACCTCCTCGAGCATCTCGGTCATCTCCCAGACTTTGTGCTGGGCATGGGCCACGGCCATGCCGTAACCCGGCACGATGATGACCTTGCTGGCGTAGCGCATCATTGCCGCTGCGTCGAGTGCGCTCAGTTCCTTCATCGTGCCGCTGATCGCTTCGCCACTTGAGGCGGCAACCATCGGCGTGAAGAGGATGTTCGAGATCGGCCGGTTCATCGCCTTGGCCATCAGCTGGGTGAGCAGCGTGCCGGCAGCACCGACCACGATGCCGGCAATGATCAATGCCGGGTTGCCGAGGACGTAGCCTTCGAAACCGACGGCCAGACCGGTGAAGGCATTGAACAGCGAGATCACCACCGGCATGTCGGCGCCGCCGATCGGCAGGGTGACGATCACGCCGAGGATCAGCGAAATGGCGAAGAAGAAGTAGATCAGTTCCGGTTTGGCCGGCGCCATCACCACCATGGCAATACCCAGACCAACGGCGGTCAGGGCGAGGATGACATTGACCGCATTCTGGGCTGGCAGGCGATGGGCTTTCTTCAGCACGCCCTGCAGTTTGGCCCAGGCGACGCAGGAGCCGGTGAAGGAGATGGCACCGATCAGGGCGCCGATGACGGCCAGAACGGTGGTCACGGTACTGTGCACATCGCCACGGGCGAACTCGATGGCGGCAATCGCTGCTGCGGCACCACCGCCCATGCCGTTGTAGATGGCGACCATCTGCGGCATGTCGGTCATCTTGACCTTCTGGCCGGAAATCCAGGCGGCGGCACCACCGAGACCAAGGGCGAGGATCATCAGGACGATGTTCTTCAGACCGGGAACGAGGAAGGTGCCGGCTATGGCGATCAGCATGCCGTAACCGGCGATGACGATGCCTTTGCGGGCGGAAGCCGGGGAACTCATGCCCTTCAAACCGAAGATGAACAGGGCGGCGCCGAGGAACCAGGCGCCTTGAACGTAGAGGGGCAGACTCATCATGCTTCCTTCTTCTTGAACATGGCGAGCATGCGTTCGGTCACGACGTAACCGCCGGCCGCATTGGCGGCACCAAGGGCGACGGCGAAGAAGCCGATGGACTGTTCGACGACGGTATCGGCACTGCCCAGCGCAATCATGGCGCCGACGACCACGACACCGTGGATGAAGTTGGAGCCGGACATCAGTGGGGTGTGCAGGATGACCGGCACCTTGGCGATGATCTCGTAGCCGGTGAAGGCGGCGAGCATGAAGATGTACAACGCGAGCAGACCGTCCATTACGCTTCTCCCATCACTTGTTTGACGGTGGCGTGCACCGTTGCGCCATCGCGGCACAGCACGGTGCCGGCCAGCACTTCGTCGCTCCAGTCGAACTGGAGGCTGCCGTCCTTGATCCACGGCGAGAGGAAGTTGTAGAGGTTCTTGGCGTAGAGCTCGGAGGCGTGGGTGGGCATGCGGGAGGGAAGATTCAGTGGGCCGTGGATGTTCACGTCGTTGGCGATGACGTGTTCGCCCGGCTGGGTGAGTTCGCAGTTGCCACCGGATTCGGCGGCCATGTCGACGATGATGGCGCCGTATTTCATGCGGCCGACCATCTCGCGGGTGATGATGACCGGGGCCTTCTTGCCCGGGATGGCGGCGGTGGTGATGACGACATCGGACATGGCAATCACTTTGGTCAGCTTCTCGACCTGCGCTGCTTTCTCTTCGGCGGTGAGTTCGCGGGCATAGCCGCCGGTGCCGTCGGCAGACACACCGGTGTCGACGAACTTGGCACCGAGGGATTCGATCTGTTCCTTGGCGGCGGCGCGCACATCATAGGCTTCGACCATGGCACCCAGGCGTTTGCAGGTGGCGATGGCTTGCAGGCCGGCAACGCCGGCACCAATGACGAGGACCCGGGCCGGGCGGATGGTGCCGGCGGCGGTAGTGAGCATGGGGAAGAACTTGGTGCAGCGGGCGGCGGCAATCAGGCCGCATTGGTAGCCGGCGCAGGCGCCCTGGGACGACAGGGCATCCATGCTTTGGGCACGCGAGATGCGCGGCAGCAGTTCGAGCGAGAAAGCGGTGATCTTCTTGGCGTTCAGCGCGGCAAGGCGCTCTTTCGACTCGAAGGGCTTCAGGAGGCCGATCAGCACGGAGCCTTCAGGCAGGGCTGCGATCTCGCTGAGGCTCGGCGGAGTGACGCGCAGGATCAGATCGGCTTGGCCGTAGGCTTCCGTTGGGCCGGGCTGGAAGTCGACGTCGGTGTAATCCGAATCGAGAAAGTGGCTCTGAATGCCGGAACTTTGTTCCATGCGTAATCGTGCGCCGAGGGCGGCAAATTTCTTGGCTGTCTCGGGTGACAGCGCGGTACGGCTTTCGCCTTCCGCACTTTCGCGAGCAACCGCCAGGGTCAGCGGCATTGGGGTTCTCCTAGAGGTATTGATTTGAATATTTGCTGTACTGCTGCCGATCAATCGTTATCGATCATTGTTCTATTAATGCATTTGCGCGAAAGATAAGTGATTTGTTATGACCTGAGTAGTCAGAGTTTCTGACTCTTTCGTTCAGCAATGCTTTAACTGTTGGCCATCTGCCATGGGCGCCGGGGAATTGATGAAGCGAAGTTCCTGCGGGTAGGGGAAAAAATCCTCGACGTGGCCGCTGCGGATTTTCTCCTGCGCCTCCTGCCAGAACTTGGGACTCAACAAATCCTTGTGGTGCTTGATGAAAATCTTGCGAACCTGCGGCGAAGTGAGCAGGAAGGTGGCGAACTCCTCCGGAAAGACATCGCCACGATTGACCGGATACCAGACTTCGCCCGACATCTCGGTCTCGAAATCCGGGGCCGGCGGGATCTTGCGGAAGTTGATGTCGGTCATGTATTCGATTTCGTCGTAGTCGTAGAAAACGACCCGGCCGAAACGGGTGACGCCGAAGTTCTTCCACAGCATGTCGCCCGGGAAGACGTTGGCCTGGGCCATTTCACGGATGGCGCTGCCGTATTCGCGGATGACGTGTTCCAGCCCTTCGACGTTATTGGAGCGTTCCATCCGTTCGAGGTGGATGTTAAGCGGTTCCATGCGGCGCTCGATATACAGGTGCTTGATGATCAACTGGTCGCCATCGACTTCGAAGCAGGTGGGGGCCAGCTGTTGCAACTCGGCCAGTACCTCGTCGTCGAAGCGCTTCAGCGGGAACATCACGTTGGAGAACTCCAGCGTATCGGCCATTCGCCCAACGCGGTCGACCTGCTTGACCATCATGAATTTCTTCTTGACGGTGGCGCGGTCCATGTCCTTGGAGCTGCCGAAGACGTCCTTGATCAACTTGAAGACGTAGGGGTAGGAGGGAAGCGTGAACACCAGCATGACCAGGCCGCGGATGCCGGGGGCCATGATGAATTTGTCTTCCGAGTGATGCAGGTGATAGATGAAATCGCGGAAGAACATCGTTTTGCCCTGCTTGCCGAGGCCGAGCATGATGTATAGCTCGGAGCGCGGCTTGGCGGGAAGGATGGAGCGCAGGAACTGCACGTAACCGGAGGGCACCTCCATGTCGACCATGAAATAGGCTCGCGACAGCGAGAAGAGCAGGCCGATCCGCCAGGCGTCGAGCAGTATGGTGTCGAGGTAGAGCTTGCCGTCCTCGTTTTGTAGCACCGGAATGGTAAAGGGATATTCGGTCGCGCCGTTGATCGCCTTGCCGATGATGTAGGCGGCCTTGTTGCGATAGAACGCCGAGCCGAGTACCTGGATCTGGAAATTGACTTCACGCCGGGGCATGCCGTTCAGGAAGCGATGGACGGCTTGGTAAACATGCTCGATGTCGCGTTCCAGGTCGACAAACGGCCGGTGCCACTCGAAATCCCCGACGATCTTGCGAATCGCGCCGCGCAGGCCGTCTTCCTTGGCGTAATAGCTGCGGTAAGTCTGGGTGTCGTCGCCTTCAATGTTCTCCGTCGAAATACTCGGACGAACAAAGATGAAGTCGTTGTGGAAGTAATTCCGGTGCAGGATCTTGGTTGTCACCGAGTTGAAAAAGGTCTCGGCCAGTTCGGGTTGCTTGTGGTTGAGCAGCAGGCCGATGTAAAGCAGCTTGACTTGCTGCCAGGTCGTGTCGTCGATGGAGGCTGCATCGAACTCGTTACGCAGGCGCTCGACGCATTCGTCGACACGGTCGTCGTAGAAGCGGATGCGCTCCTTTACCGCCTTGTGTACGCCCAGCCAGTCGGCCTGTTCGAAGCGTGTTTTGGCCTCGCGGCTGGTCTGGCGGAACAGGGTGTAGTGCTTGTTGAACCCCTGGATCATGGCCAGGGCGATCTGGTGTGCGTTGGTGCCGTAGAGGCCGACAGATATTTTCATGGTCGAAAAAGCTTGGGTTCAGTGGCAAATATTAGCACCAGCGAATAGCGTCGATGTGTATGAATTTTCAGAGAAATCGCAATGTGAAAAGGCATTTCGTTGACTGAGATGCGGCGGGGGTTGATACTCTTAATGTTTTGCTTCAGCAAACCGGTTTACAAAGGGCTGAGCGTGATTCTCGGCCCCAATAATTCAATCCAACGCAAGGGGATATTCATGGCTGGTGGAAAGTCGAAAATCATTTACACGCTGACCGATGAGGCGCCGCTGCTGGCGACTTGTGCATTTTTGCCGATCATCCGCACCTTCACCGGTCCGGCCGGCATCGAGATCGAAAAGGCCGACATCTCCGTGTCCGCCCGCGTTCTCTCCGAATTCTCCGATTTCCTGACCGACGAGCAGAAGGTTCCCAATACGCTGGGCGAACTGGGCAAAAAGTGCCTGCTGCCGGAAACCAACATCATCAAGCTGCCGAACATTTCCGCTTCCGTTGCCCAGCTCAAGGCCTGTGTCAAGGAACTGCAGGAAAAGGGCTATGCCATCCCCGATTACCCTGAAACTGCCAACACCGACGAAGAAAAGGCCCTCAAGGCCCGCTTCGGCAAGTGCCTCGGTTCTGCTGTCAATCCGGTGCTGCGCGAAGGCAACTCCGATCGGCGCGCGCCGATGGCCGTCAAGAACTACGCCCGGAAGCGCCCGCACTCCATGGGCGAATGGAAGCAATGGTCACAGACCCATGTTTCCCACATGGAACATGGCGACTTCTACCATGGCGAAAAGTCGATGACCCTCGACAAGCCGCGCGAAGTACGCATGGAACTGATCGCCAAGGGCGGCAAGACCACTGTGCTGAAACCGAAACTCGCCCTGCTTGAAGGCGAGATCATCGACTCGATGTTCATGAGCAAGAAGGCGCTGTGCGACTTCTATGAGCAAACGCTGGAAGATTGTCGCGAGGCCGGCATCCTGTATTCGCTGCACGTCAAGGCGACGATGATGAAGGTGTCGCACCCCATCGTCTTCGGCCATTGCGTCAAGATCTACTACAAGGACGCCTTCGCGAAGCACGGCAAGACCTTCGAGGAACTGGGTATCAACGTCAATAACGGCATGGTCGATCTGTACGACAAGATCAAGAACCTGCCGGAATCCAAGCGCGACGAGATCATCCGCGACCTGCATGCCTGTCAGGAACACCGTCCGCGTCTGGCCATGGTTGACTCGGCCAAGGGCATCACCAACTTCCATTCGCCGAACGACATCATCGTCGACGCTTCCATGCCGGCCATGATCCGCCAGGGCGGCAAGATGTGGGGCGCTGACGGCAAGCAGTACGACAGCAAGTGCGTCATGCCGGAATCGACCTTTGCTCGCATTTACCAGGAGATGATCAACTTCGTCAAATGGCATGGCAACTTCGATCCGAAGACCATGGGCACCGTGCCGAACGTCGGTCTGATGGCCCAGCAGGCCGAGGAATACGGCTCGCACGACAAGACTTTTGAAATCGCCGAAGACGGTATCGCCAACATCGTCGACAACGCCACCGGCGAAGTCCTGCTGACGCAGACGGTCGAAGCCGGTGACATCTGGCGTATGTGTCAGGTCAAGGATGCCCCGATCCGTGACTGGGTCAAGCTGGCCGTCACCCGCGCCCGTCAATCCAATACGCCAGCTGTCTTCTGGCTGGATTCGTACCGTCCGCACGAAGCCGAATTGATCAAGAAGGTCCAGAAATACCTCAAGGATCATGACACCAGTGGTCTCGAAATTCTCATCATGTCGCAGGTCCGTGCCATGCGCTTCACGCTGGAACGCGTTGCCCGCGGTTTTGACACCATCTCGGTGACCGGCAACATTCTGCGCGACTACCTGACTGACCTGTTCCCGATCATGGAACTGGGTACCTCGGCCAAGATGCTGTCCATCGTCCCGCTGATGAACGGCGGCGGCATGTACGAAACTGGTGCCGGCGGTTCGGCGCCGAAACACGTGCAGCAGCTGACCCAGGAAAACCACTTGCGTTGGGATTCGCTCGGCGAGTTCCTGGCCCTGGCGGTCTCGATGGAAGAGCTGGGCATCAAGGAGAAGAATCCGCGTGCCAAGCTGCTGGCCAAGACGCTGGATGCTGCGACCGGCAAACTGCTGGACAACAACAAGTCTCCGTCACCGAAGACCGGTGAGCTGGACAACCGCGGCTCGCAGTTCTATCTCGCCATGTTCTGGGCGCAGGAACTGGCCAATCAGACCGAGGACAAGGAACTGGCTGCTCATTTCGGCAAGCTGGCCAAGAGCCTGACTGACAACGAGGCGCAGATCGTCGCTGAGTTGAAGATGGTGCAGGGCAAGCCGGTCGATATCGGCGGCTACTACAAGGCCGATGCCGAGAAGTGCAAGGCGGTCATGCGTCCGAGCCCGACGCTGAATGCTGCTCTGAAGGCAGCACGCGCCTAAACAGCGAACTTGCCCGAACGGCCCGGCGAACCTTCTGGTTTGCCGGGCTGTTTTCTTTGGTACTAGCTCAAAGAGAGGTGGCTGACATCAGTGCTGCTTTTGCCGCATAATCGAAAGCACTGCCGGCCTCAGGAGACGATTTGTCCGGCGCCCCCGTAGCGGGGAATTCGACTCTCGAAGTCGCCCGATAACAACGTATGGAGTGAATATGGCTTCTCACATCAAGGTTCCGCAAGGTGGTTCGAAAATCGTTCCGGGTCAGGCGATTCCGGATAATCCGATCATTCCGTTTATCGAAGGCGACGGTATCGGCATCGACATCACGCCGGTCATGATCAAGGTCATTGATGCCGCAGTCGACAAGGCTTACGGCGGCAAGAAGAAGATTCACTGGATGGAAGTCTATGCCGGCGAGAAGTCGACCCGTCTGTATGGTCCGGACGAGTGGCTGCCCAAGGAAACCTTTGATGCCCTGAAGGAATACTCTGTCTCCATCAAGGGGCCGATGACGACGCCGGTTGGCGGCGGCATCCGTTCCCTGAATGTGGCCCTGCGCCAGGAACTGGATCTCTATCAGTGCGTCCGTCCGGTGCAGTACTTCAAGGGCGTGCCTTCACCGTTGAAGCACCCGGAACTGGTCAATATGGTCATCTTCCGCGAGAACACCGAAGACATCTACGCCGGTATCGAGTGGGCCGTTGGTTCCGAGGGCGTCAAGAAAGTCGTCAAGTTCCTGCAGGAAGAAATGGGCGTCAAGAAGATCCGTTTCCCGGAATCATCCGGTATTGGTATCAAGCCGATTTCCGTCGAGGGCACATCGCGCCTGGTTCGCGCTGCCATCAAGTACGCCATCGACAATGATCGCAAGTCGGTGACCATCGTGCACAAGGGCAACATCATGAAATTCACGGAAGGCCTGTTCCGTGACACCTGCTACAAGCTGGCCCAGGATGAGTTCGGGGCCGAACTGATTGACGGTGGCCCGTGGTGCAAGATCAAGAATCCCAAGAGCGGTCGCGAGATCATCATCAAGGATTCCATCGCCGATGCCTTCCTGCAGCAGATTCTGCTGCGCCCGGCCGAATACGATGTGATCGCCACCACCAACCTGAACGGTGATTACATTTCCGACGCACTGGCTGCGCAGGTCGGCGGCATCGGCATTGCGCCGGGTGCCAACATCTCCGACAAGTACGCCTGTTTTGAAGCCACCCACGGGACCGCACCGAAGTACGCCGGTCTGGACAAGGTGAATCCGGGCTCGCTGATCCTCTCGGCCGAAATGATGCTGCGTCATCTCGGCTGGGTCGAAGCCGCCAATCTGGTGGTCAAGGCCATGGAAGCGGCCATTGGTGACAAGCAGGTGACTTATGACTTCGCCCGTCTGATGGAGGGGGCCAATGAATTGAGCTGCTCCGATTTTGGCGATGCGATGATCGCCCGCATGTAATCTCGCTCGGAAAATCTGACTGAAGGAAGCCCCTGCCTAGGGGCTTCTGTCGTTTTGGGCCCCACCAGGCCAGGCGGAGGCGTATGCTGTTGCCAGCCAATTGGCCATGCAATCGCTGCCGTCAGGCGCGAACGAAAGGATAGTCCTGTGAGCCCTGCCAAAATTGAAGAACTCTTTGAACTCCTCCGCGCGGCCTGCGCCCGCCAGTTCCGCTTCAATCCCCGGCGCGTCACCGCCGGCATGCGTTATGTCGGCAAGGAAGGGCATGGCAAGGACATGGTCCATGTTTTCCGCGATGCCTCGACGCATTCGCAGATCGCACTGGACAGCACCTTCGCCATCCTGCGCGAGAAGCATGGCGAAAAGCCGCATTGGACCGAGGCCGAGAAGGCTCATTACCAGAATACCGATGCCGAAATTGACGCCGAAATTGCTGCCAAAAAGGCCGAACTCGAGTTCGTGCAAAATTCTGCGCTCTATCAGGACCACAAGGCCGAACTGCTGACCCACTACAAGGATTGGCCCGGCTACGTCCCCGGCGTGACGAATCCGCGCGAAGCGGCACGACAGCTGGTCGCGGCGCTGGCCGAAGCCAAGGATGCGCGCTTTGTCGCTTTCGCCGAACACCTGGACTCGAACGATCAGGAGCATCTGGCTCATCTGCTACTGTCTCCTTGCCACCTTGAAATCGAAGCCGCCAAGGCTGCTGCAGCGCCTTAATCCGGCGCTACGGCAAGCGCCGGCACGTCGGCGGGAAGTACAATCCGGGGATGACAGAAAATGTAATCAACGATCCCGTCGAGACTGAAGAAGCCGACGTCATCAACGAACCGCGCTTGTGGCGCAGTAACGGCTGGACCGCCCGCGTCATCAAGAACGAAGATGACGAAGGCTGGGCCGTCGAAATGATCAAGGATGGTGAATCCGAGCCAGCCTTGGTCGGCCCGTGGACCATGGGGCGCGACAAGAAAAGCCCCAAGCCGCTGGACGTATCCGCCTTCCAGACCCTGATCAAGACCGCCTCGGAAGTCCTGCGCCGCCATGAGCATCAACTACATGCGATGTTCCACAAGAAACTCACGGTCGATCGGGAAAGCGGGCCGATTTTGATCAGCCTCGACATTGTTCCTGATGAGGATGACCCCTACGCCACATTGAGCGCCGAAGATGCTGACGGCGAACAACTGGCCACAGTCCGGGTCGGGCCGAACTTCAAACTCAGCCCGGCCAGCGCCAACGCCTGGATAGCCGACGAATTTCGCCAGCCCGAATAAAGCCAAAGATGAGCATCGAAACCATCACCAGAAAACAGGCCGTCAAGGACTACACCGGCTACGCGTGCATCGGCCTCTACAACCCGAAAGGCCCGGAAAACGTCGGCTCCATCATGCGCGCCGCCGGCTGCTATGGTGTCAATACAGTGTTCTACACCGGCAAACGTTATGAGCGCGCCGCCGAATTTCGCACCGACACCAAGCAGGTCCATTTGCAACTGCCACTGATCGGTGTGGAGGACTTGGAGCAGGTGATCCCTTTCGGTTGCGTGCCGGTCGCCATCGAAGTACATCCGGACGCCAAGCCGCTTACCGAATATCAGCACCCAGAACGTGCCTTCTACATCTTTGGACCGGAAGACGGCAGCTTGAAAAAGAACGTGACCTCGTGGTGCGAGGACATCGTTTACATCCCGACCCACGGCTGCATGAACCTGGCGGCAACGGTCAATGTGGTTCTTTATGACCGGATGCTGAAGGCAAGTTGGTCGATGGCGAAATGACGCTGGCTGCTTCAGCGATGCGGGGGGCGAATGCACCTGATGCACATTACGTCACCCCTGTTGTCTCCCTCACAAGTGGGCTTGTCTTTTACGTTAGAATTTGCGCCATTCTCCCGTTTTCAGGTGTTTTACGATGACTACAGACTTGGAACCCGCGGCTTTGACCGCCGACGACTTGTTAAAGCGCAAAAAGGAAGTCCGTAAATGGGTGCTATTGCGTGGCTTCTTGCTCGGTGTGCTGGTTGCTGCCTGGTGGATTCTTTTTGTGCCGGAATCCATCGTGGCCTCGACCACGAAATACGTGCTCGGCGTTGTGGTCGGCCTGATAGCGACGGGCGGCTACCTGTACCAGTTGCGCGGCGTATTCCAGGCGCCGGTCAAGGATTGAGCGCGAGCACCCGGCAACGATGCCTGCGGCCTGGGGAAGCCTTCTGACCAACCAGCCCATCGCTGTTTTTGATTCCGGCCTTGGTGGTCTGACGGTCTTGCGCGCCCTGCGCGATCGACTGCCGCAAGAAGATTACTTCTATTTTGCCGATACCCGGTTTTTGCCTTACGGCGACCGGCCGGAAGTGTTTCTGCGCGAGCGCGGGGTATTGATTGCCAAAGCGCTGGCCAAGCGTGGTGTCAAGGCCTTGGTGATAGCCTGCAACACGGCGACAGCGGCGGCTGCGGAGGCGATTCGGGCGGCCATTGATTTACCTGTGGTGGCGCTGGAGCCGGGGGTCAAGCCGGCAGTGGCGCTCAGTCGAAGTGGCGTAATCGGTGTGCTGGCGACGACGCGGACTTTAGAGAGCGAGCGCTTTCAACGGCTGGTTGGCAACCATGCCAATCATTTGCGGGTGCTTGCCCAGGCTTGCCCGGGGCTGGCTGAAGCAATCGAGGCGCAGGGCCCGGATAGCCCGCAGGTAGCGGCCTTGCTCGATGCTTTTGTCGAACCGCTGGCTGCGGCGGCGGCTGATGTCGTCGTCCTCGGCTGCACGCATTACCCGTGGGTGGCCGAAGCGATCGCCCGGCGCATGCCGGCCGGGACGAGCTTGCTCGATACCGGCGAGCCGGTGGCACGCCAGTTGGAGCGACTGCTGGCAGCCAGCCATCTGCTCGGCGGCGGGCATGGTCGGCTGACGGTGGCAACCAGCGGCGCTCCGGCTGAGGTCAGTGCCACGGTTGAGCGCCTGTGGGGGACTGGCCTTCACGTTGAACACTGGGAGCCCTGAGATGAGCGAAGCAAAAAAGCCGTTGGCCGGACTCAAGGTAGTTGAACTCGGTACGCTGATCGCGGGGCCGTTTTGCACGCGGATCATGGCCGAGTTTGGCGCCGAGGTGATCAAAGTGGAGTCACCCGATGGCGGCGACCCGCTGCGCAAGTGGCGCAAGCTTTATGAAGGCACGTCATTATGGTGGTACGTGCAGTCGCGCAACAAGAAATCGGTGACAGCCAACCTGAAGCATCCAGCAGGCCGGGAATTCGTCCGCCAGCTGATTGCCGAGGCGGACATCCTGGTCGAGAACTTTCGTCCCGGTGTGCTGGAAAAGCTCGGACTGGATTGGGAAACCCTGAAGGCAGCCAATCCGGGCCTGGTCATGGTCCGCCTCTCCGGCTTCGGTCAGACCGGCCCGTACAAGGACCAGCCAGGCTTTGGTGCGGTCGGCGAGTCGATGGGCGGCCTGCGCTACATCACCGGCTTCCCCGACCGGCCCCCGGTGCGCACCGGGATTTCCATTGGTGATTCGATTGCTGCGCTGTGGGGGGCGATTGGTGCGCTGATGGCGCTGCGCCACAAGGAGGTCAATGGCGGGGCCGGCCAGGTGGTCGATGTCGCGCTCTACGAGGCTGTGTTCGCGATGATGGAGTCGATGGTGCCAGAATTCGATGTTTTCGGTTTTGCCCGTGAGCGAACCGGCAACATCATGCCCGGCATCACGCCATCAAGCACGCACACGACCAAGGACGGCAAGCACGTGACCATCGGCGCCAATGGCGATGCAATCTTCAAACGCTTCATGCTGGCCATCGGCCGGCCGGATCTGGCCGGCGATCCGACGCTGGCCGACAATGCCGGCCGCGATGCCCGGCGCGACGAAATCTATGCGCTGATCGACTGCTGGTGCGCCGAGCATGACGAGTCCGAAGTGCTGGCCATCCTGGCCGCCGCAGAGGTGCCGTCGTCACGCGTTTATTCGGTGATCGACATGTTTGCCGATCCGCAATTCATTGCCCGTCAGATGTTCGAGTCGGCCCGCCTGCCGGATGGCAAGGCATTCCGCATTCCGGGCATTGTGCCGAAGCTTTCGGAAACGCCAGGTTCTACGGAATGGCTGGGGGTGGAACTGGGCGCCCATACCGACCAGGTGCTGGTCGGGCTGGGCTATTCGCCAGCGCAAGTGGCCGGCTTGAGGGCGTCAGGCGCCATCTAAGCCGGCGATTTACGTCAGACCCTGAAGCGTCCGATCATCTGTTTCAGGTTGTTGGCAATATTTTCCAGCTGGTGAGCGGTTGCTGTCGTGCCACGGATGGTGACCGTGGTGTCTTCTACCATGTTGGCAATCTGCTCGACACGTTGGGCGATTGAGGTGCTGGCTGCACTCTGTTCCTGCGTGGCGTCGGCTACTTCGCCAACCCGATCCAGCGTGCGTCGGGCACCTTCTTCGATGGCACGCAAGGATTCGGTTGCCGATTCGGCCAGCTGAACCCCTTGCTCGACTTCCGGTAGCGCAGCATTCATCGCTTCCACCGCACCGGCCGTATCGGACTGAATGGCGACGATCATCTGCTCGATTTCAGTGGTGGCGCTCGATGTCCGTTCGGCCAGCTTGCGGACTTCATCGGCCACGACGGCAAAGCCACGCCCTTGTTCGCCGGCACGGGCCGCCTCGATGGCGGCATTCAAGGCGAGCAGGTTGGTTTGGCCGGCGATATCCTTGATGACGTTGGCGATGGAGGAAATCTGGTTGGCGCGGCCTTCCAGGGTGCGGATGCGATCAGCGACGCCGGACACAGTTTGCGATACCACCTGAATGGCGTTTCTCGCCTGCCCGACACGCATTTCGCCCTGGCTCGACAGTTCGAGGGCAGAGCGGGAGTCGGCGGAGGTTTCACGGGCGCTGTCCGAAATATGGTTGGAACTGACCGTGAGCTCCTCGATGGCAGCCGCCATGGCCGATGTGGCATCGGACTGATGCTCCGCCGCCCTGGCCACTTCGTCGGAAGCCGTGGCGATCTGAGCGGCGTTGCTGGCCAGGGTATTGGCATCGCTGTTTATCTCGCTGACGATCTTGCGCAGCGATGCGACCATGGTGTCCAGCGAGTGCATCAGGCTGCCCGCATCGCTGGCGGATGCCTTGCCTGTCAGGTCGCCATCAGCCACACGTTGCATCATTTCGGAGACTAGCTGTGGTTCGCCGCCTAGTTGTCGAACGACGCTCCGGCCAACCAGGTAGCCGATGACACTGAGTGCGATCAGCAGAACAAGCGAGATTCCGCCCAGCAGAAAGGCGTTGCGTTGGAATTCGGCATTGACGTCATCGACATAGATGCCCGTGCCGATGACCCAGCTCCACGGTGCGAAGGCAGCGGCATAGGAGAGCTTGGGGGCGGATTGCGTCTGTCCGGCACGCGGGAACCAGTAATCGACAAAACCACCGCCGGCATTGCCCTGCGCAACCAGTTCGCGAATCAGCAACTTGCCGTTCGTGTCCTTGAGGTCGGCCATGTTCTTGCCTTCGTTCTCGGGTTTGGGCGGCAGCAGGACATAGTTGTGGCTATTGTCGAGGATGAAGAAGTAGTCGTTGCTGGCGTAGCGCAGGTTACGCAGCGCTTCCTTGGCTGCTGTCTTGGCAGCCTCTTCGGACAGGGTGCCGGCGGCCATCAGTTTGTGATGGTGGGCAAGGATGCCGACGCCGACCTCGACCAGATTCTTGGTCTTTTGCATCCGGTCTTCCAGCATTGTGTTCTTGAGCTGGAAAAGTGCGGTGATGCAAAGCACGAGCAAGCCGATCAGCGTGAGACCGACCAGAAGCTGCATGCGCGATGAGAGGCGCAGTTTTGCCAGTGTTCCCATTGCTACTTCCTTCCCTGATTTGCGATGGTTATTTACGAATAAGCTATTTTTGGTGATTCTAAGGCGCTGTGATGATTTTTGGGTGACGTTATGTCATTTGAGACGAAACCGAACCGGGAGGACGACCTGTCGTGGTGCATCGGATGGCAACGACTGCAGCGAGCGGACGGCACGCAGCGCTGCCTCGTCGAGAATGGCGTGACCACTCCCTTGCTCGATACGGGCTGCGCTGACCTTGCCGGCTTCGTCTATGAGCAGCAGGACGTCGACATCGCCCTGCAAGCCGCGGGCAATGGCTTCCGCCGGGTAAAACTGGCCGGCCGCATCGAGCTTCGTGAGGTGCTCGCGAACAGCCTGTGTCCAGGTTCTGGGGCCTTTGGCTGAAGCTTTGGTTTCCGGGGGCGGCTTGGTCGTTCTGGATGGCTTGGCTTGCTCGGGCAGCGTTAGTGGCGGTGTTGCCGTTTCAACCGGTGCCGGCCGGCGCAGTTCTGCTTTCAGTGGCGTCGTGGGCGACTGTTTTTCAGGCAGGGAAATCAGGCTGGGCAGGAATGGCAGCAGATGCAAGGAGAGCGACAGCGCCAGCGCCGTGAAAAGCCGGTAATCGGTCCGGGTCATGAGAAAATGATGGCTGGCCTGAGGCAATGGGAACGCAATGAGACTAACTGCAAAACGACTGCTCGCCATGATAATCGGGATGGGACTGTTGCTGTCGGCAACGCCCCCGGTTTTTTCGGCGGACAACTCGGTATCGCCGGATCCGGTGGCATTCACCAACAGCATGGAACTGGGCGATCTGGGGCAGGCAGAAAAATGGCTCGACGCCGGCATGTCGCCGGACTTCATGGGCAGCCGGATTGGTTCAGGTTTGATGATCGCTGCCTGGGAAGGCAAGATCGACCTGATGCGCCTGTTCATATCCCGTGGTGCCGACATCAACAAGCTGAACGCCAACGGCGAATCGGCCATTGCCCTTGCCGCCTGGCGCGGCAATCTGGAGGCGGTCAAGTGGCTGCTTGAGCGGGGGGCGCGGATCAATGCACCGAAGCGTCAGTGGTCGGCGCTGCACTACGCGGTGTTCGCCGGGCATGCCGAGGTGGCTGATTACCTGATCGAACAAGGGGCGGATATCGATGCACAGAGCACCAACGGCTCCAGCGTGCTGATGATGGCCGTCTACGAAGGGCATCAGCAACTGGCCCGCAAGCTGATCGAGAAGGGGGCCGATCGCACACCGAAGAACGAGTGGGGCGACGGTGCGCTGGAATGGGCAATGCGACAGAACCGGCTTGAGCTAGCCCGGATGGTCAGCAACCCGGAAGAATTCAACATCGCTGTCAGCCAGCCCAAGGAAAAATGGGGCGAGCCGACGCGTTCGCTGCGCACGTCCAAGGATCTTGAGAACCTGCTCAATATTCGCGAGACCCTGGTCAAGCGTGGCATGGATACGGCAGCGATCGACAAGCGGATTTCCGTCGAGCGCATGCGGATTGTTCGTTCGGAGCTTGACCGCCAGACGCCGGCCCGGGCGGTGACCATGGAGATCACGGCCAGCCGCAACAAGCCGCAGGAGCAGTCAGCCAAGATCATCTACGACGACAAGGGCAAGGCGGTCGGTTACAAGGCGCCACCGGCGACCTATTTCGGCAAGCCGAAAATGCCACCCAAGGGGCAGGTGAAGAATTACTGAACAATCGTCAGGTATCAGCCTTGCACCTTGGTCCAATTGCAAACCATGGGTAGCTGATGCAGACTTCACCGATACATAAAACGAGGAGCGGGCATGCTTTACGTGGCAAGAGACGGTGATGGGCGGATTTGCGAATTGCATCCCATGCCGCTGGGCAGCGCCCAGGAAGCTTTGCCACCCGATAACCCGCAGGTGCTCCAATTTATTCATGAGCGCTGGCGGCAGAATGAGCTTGATCAGCTCGACCGGGATTTCGTGCGGGTTATCGAGGATACGATCGAACTGCTGATCGCCAAGGATCTGATCCTGTTTACCGACCTGCCGCCGAAGGTTCAGGAAAAGCTGCTACGCCGCAAGGAAGTGCGCCAGAAACGCCACTACGAGGGGCATTTCGGCACCGGCGGCGACGACATCATCCCGATCTGATCGTCCGGCCCGCCGGGGCGTAATCTCAATTGACCGTCATGACAACCTTGACCAATTCGGCCAGGGTACGGACACCCATCTTTTCCATGACCCTGGCGCGATGGGCTTCGACGGTTTTCATGCTGATATTCAGTTCGTCGGCAATCTGCTTGTTCAGCTTGCCGGTGACAACCAGTTGCATGACTTCCCGCTCGCGCTGGGTCAGCTGATCCAGTCGGTGCGAAATGGCGCCGTCGCGCTGGCGGCGGGCGGAAAGCTGATTATCCAGTTCGAGGGCGCGCTGGATGCGCGACAGCAGGTCTTCGTTGTGGAAGGGCTTTTCGATGAAGTCGCAGGCGCCGCGTTGCAGCGCCGAGACGGCCATCGGTACATCACCGTGGCCGGTAACGAAGATGACCGGGAGCTGAGAGCCAAGGGCGTCGAGCTTTTCCTGCAGTTCCAGTCCGCTCATCTCCGGCATCCGGACATCGAGAACGAGGCAGCCGCGCATGTCGTCGCGCCGGGCCTTCAGGAAGCTTTCGGCCGAGTCGAAGCAGGCGACACGATAACCTTCGCCCTCGAGCAGCCAGGTCATCGAGTCGCGCATGGCTTCGTCGTCATCGACGACATAAATGGTTTGGGTCAATTCACTCATCGCTAGCCTCGACAGTTTCCTCGATTGGTACGGTGAAATGGAAGACGGTACCACCTTCGCGCCGTGGCTCTACCCACAGGCGTCCCTGGTGGAACTCGATAATGGAACGGCAGATCGCCAGGCCGATACCCATGCCTTCCGGTTTGGTCGTGTAGAAGGGGGCGAAGATCTTTTCGATATCTTCCTCGGCCAGTCCGTGCCCCTGGTCGGTGACCGTGATTTCGAGCATGCGCTCATCGACCAGTTTGGCCTGCAAGGTTAGCTGGCGGCGGTCGAACGGGACATCGTTCATCGCCTCGATGCCATTCTTGACCAGGTTGAGCAGCACTTGCTCGATCATGATGCGATCAACCACGATGCGTGGCAGGTTCTCCGGAAGATCGACAATGATCTGCGTGCCGGTACGCTGGGCCTCGATGTCGGCAAAGGCCCGGGTTTCATCGACCAGTTCTTCGAGGGCGATCGGCTGGCGGTTCGGGTCACCTTTCTTGACCATGTCGCGCATGCGGCGAATGATCTTGCCGGCCCGTTCAGCTTGGCTGGAGGCCTTCTGCATGGCCGCCAACAGGTCGTCCAGGCGGTAGTTGCCGGCCTGCATGCGCTTGACGCAGCCGGCGCAGTAGTTGGCGATGGCCGATAGCGGCTGGTTCAGCTCGTGGGCCAGCGACGAAGCCATTTCGCCCATGGTGATCAGGCGCGAGGTCTGTTCAAGGCGCTTCTGCTGTTGCAGATTGACTTCCTCGATGTGCTTCTTGTCGGTGATGTCGGCCCCGATCTGGACGCGTACCGTACGGCCATCGACCCAGCGGATGGCGCGTTCGTGCAGGTGGTACCAGTGGCCGGACAGGAGGTGCTGGATTTCACCATCGAACAGTTCGCAGGGCAGTTCATCGGTGCCAATCTGCTGTGGGTCCCTAATCAGCAGTTCCGGATTGGGCCGGCAGGGCGCGGTGACCAGGGCCGAGTCGCGGCCAACGGTGTCAAAACCGAAAATGTTCTGGAAGGCCCGGTTGGCAAAGAGAATTTCGCCGGTCTGCACATCGGCAACGTGCACCGCCGAGTCGAGGCCGTCGATGACGGTGACGAAGCGTTCATGGGCGCGCTCCAGTTCAACGCGGACCCGCTTCGGCTCGGTGATGTCGTTCATCGAGGCCATCCAGCCGATCTGCTGGCCGTCGGTGCCGATCAGCGGCGAGAAGTAGAGGCGGACGTCAAAACGCTCGCCGCTCTTGCGCATGATGCGCATCTCGAAGCCGCTGGCCGGTGCCTGCCCGGCCAGTGCGGTGTCGATGTTGTGTTTCAGGCGATCAAATTCTTCTGGCGGCCAGTAGGGGTAGGGCGGCTTGATGCCAACCAGTTCGCTCTCGTCGAAGCCCGTCATCCGGCAGAAGGCGGCGTTGACGAAGGTGATGCGTCCATCGAGGTCGATGGCGCGCAGGCCGGTGATCAGCGACTGCGACATGGCTTGGCGGAAGGCGTAAGCGGCGCGCAGTTCTTCTTCGGTGGCAGCGCGGTGCTTGGCGTGCCGGCGTAACTGGATCAGGGTGATGGTGGCAATCAGGGTCAGGATGATGATCAGGCCGGCTGGAACGAAGGGGAGCCAGGCGCCGCCAACTCGATAGGCCACGATATTCAGGCCGAGGCGGTTGTTGGGCAGTTCGAGGCTGATGGTGCCGGAGAGCTGGCGATCGGTTGGCTTGACTGACGAGTTGCTGAAAAGCTCGCGATTTTCGGCATCGACGACCGTCAGACTGTAGCGGGTGGTGAAAACGGTGGGCAGCGTCGCGCGGAGCAGGGTTTCCAGCGACTGCAAGGCAATGAAGGCGCCGATATCGGCACTGCCGCGCTGCACCGGCAGGATGATGTCGTGGGCGGGGCGCTGGTTTGGGTCACGATAGTCAGGCGAGACCACCGTGCGCCGCACGCGCAGGGCTTCCTGCAGTGCGGCCAGTCGTACACCCGTCAGTTGCTCGCCGACGAAGGTGGCCGTCGACTCATTGGGTGCGACCCATTCGACCTTGCCATCGGTATCGACCCAGATGATGGCCTGGATTTCAGGGGCATCACGTACATAGCGCGAGGCCTTGACCTGAAACGACTCGTAGGTCAGTTGCTTGAATTCCTGCTCGCGGCCCAGCTCGCCGAGGAAGTCCTGGTGGGCGTGCAGGCGGTTCTCGATGGTCCGCTCCGCCCAGTGCATGTCCCCCTCAAGCGCCGAACGGGCCGTGTCCAGTTCCCGCCATTGCAGCAGGCCGGTCAGGACCAGCATGGCCAGTGCAAAGACGCCAATGGCCGCATAGGGAGCAAGCCAAAGCCAGGTGTGCCTGGGCTGGGCGGAAGGGGGGCGCATGAGCATGGGCAAATTCTTCGCTTCCGGCGCGGCTTCTGCCATTGGTACTTACCCTACCTGGTGGTCTGCTGCGCAGTTCGCGGAACGGAATGAAAGCGCCCGATTTGTATTCCTGGCTCGGCGCGAACCGCAGCGATAGCCGAAGCTATCGCGAGGATGAGCAACAACGCCAGGGATGCAAAGACAAGCTTTCATGTTTCGCGAACTGCGATGCAGGCCACTATAACCAGGCAGCGATGCTGGGCACGAGCAGGGCAGTCAGGGCGCCGTTCATGCCCATGGCCAGCGCGGCGAAGGCGCCACTCTGTTCATTGACCTGAAAGGCCCGGGCGGTGCCGATACCGTGCGAAGCAATGCCGATGGCAAAGCCGCGGATGGCCGGATCGCGCACCTTGATGGCATCGAAAACGTAGCGTGCCCCAACGGCACCGAGAATGCCGGTGACGATGACCAGCACGGCAGTCAGCGATGGAATGCCGCCGATCCGCTCGGCGATGCCCATGGCAATGGGCGTCGTTACCGACTTGGGGGCGAGCGACAGTTGCGTCGAGGTGCTGGCGCCGAGCAGGCGAGCGACCATGACGGCTGAAATGATGGCGGTCAGGCTGCCAGCAAACAAACCGGCAATTACTGGCAGCAGCATCGAGCGTACCCGTTTGAATTGCGTGTAGAGGGGGATGGCCAGCGCGACGGTGGCCGGGCCGAGCAGGAAGTGCACGAATTGGGCGCCGGCGAAGTAGGTTTCGTAACTGGTGCCGGTCAGGGTCAGGAAAGCGACCAGAACAGCGACCGCGATCAGCACCGGGTTGGCCAGTGGGTTATTGCCCGAGCGCTGGTAGATCCAGAAAGCGCCCTGATAGGCGAGCAGGGTGATGGTCAGGCCGAGCAGTGGCGAGGCCGAGAGATAGACCCAGATCTGAGTGATGTCCTGCGTCATTGCGCTTCTCCTGTGGGCTTCGGCGTGCGCAGGCAGAGCTTCATGACCAGTGCGGTGACGACCAGCGTGGCCAGCGTGCTGATCAGCAGCGACAGCACCAGTGGCAGCCATTCATCGGCGACGCGATGCAGATGCACCATGATGCCCGTGCCGGCCGGCACGAACAGCAGGGACAAGTGTTGCAGCAGATTCTGGCTGGTTGTCTGCAGTTCGGGTTCCGGGCCGCCGCGCAGCATCAGCGCGACGAACAGGAAAAGCATGCCGAGCACCGGGCCGGGAATCGGCAGCGAAAGGCCGCGGGCCAGGACTTCGCCAAGCAGTTGAAAGATGAGTAGTTGAGTCAGTGCGGACAGCATGGGGCAGCGCTCCAGTAAACAGACCTGAAGTCTATTGCTTAGTCATGGTCTGCAATAGATGGCAAAACGTCTATGGATTTTTTACTAGAAGTATCGACTTGGCGCTTCAGGCGAGTAGTGCGTGGCCTAGCGTGCGCAGGGCAATGCCGACGCAGGCGCCGATGGCGGCTGGTTTCCAGACGGCAGCGACGCGCCGGCCGGCAGAGATCAGCACGGCAACGCCGGGCAGATCGAAGGGCGAGATCAGGAAGCCGGCACTGGCGTTAAGCAATTCGACACTGACCTGGCCGGCCCGGCGCATGTCGTCCATGACGCCCATCATTGCCGTGCCTCCGGCCAGATACTTGGTCAGCGCCGGCAGGATCAGGATCGGGTCAATGCCGGCCAGCGCCAGCAGCGGCGTCAGCCAATGGGTGATCAGGTCGATGGCACCGAAACGCTTGAGGGCGGTGACGGCAACCAGGGACAGCACCAGCATCGGGATAGCGCCGACGGCGATCTTGAAGGCCTCGGCACCTGCCCGGTTGATCACGTCGAGCACACCCTTGGCGCTCTCGGCCACCGGGTGGTGCAAGGTTTCATCGAGCTGCGCTTCGTCGGCCGAGAGGTGGCGGCCGAACAGGTAATAGGTGGCGGCCGCCGCAGCCAGTCCGCCGAGCACCGAAAAGATCAGGGTTGGGCCAAACTGCAGGCCCATGGTCAGCATCGGAAAGGCGGCGTTGGCCTGTGCCATCGCAAAGACCATGGCCAGCGTTGCGGCGAGGTGGCGATCGGAGGTGCCGCGTTGTTCCATCATGGTCAGGGTGGCCATCGGGGCGGCAAAACTGACGAAATTGATCTGCAGGGCAGCGAATACCCCGAGGCCGGTCAGCCCGAAGGGGCGCAGGGCTGGTGCCAGCAGGGCGACGACCCGATCCAGTGCGCCGCGCGCTTCGAGCAGGCGCATAAGCGAGAGCATGACGATCATCACCGGCAGCAGGACAAAAAGCGAAAGCTCGACCGCAGAGCGGCCGGCCTTGAGGATGATGTCGATCAGGATTTCCATGGTTCTATTGATGCCGGCTGACTTTGGGGGGAACTGTCCGGCCGGGCGGGACTCTATCGTTAGGGATAGGTCTTAGCTTGTCGGTATTCAGCAAGGAGCGCAATCATGGATTTCCATCATCACAGCCTGCCTGACCTGTTCGAGCAACTTGGCTTGGTGGCGGAGGTGCCTGCGCTCGAACACTTCATCGAACACCACCGTCCGCTGCCAGCGGCCATGCTGCTGGCCGATGCGCCTTTCTGGTCATTAACTCAGGCCTGTTTTCTGCGCGAGGAATTGCTGGTCGACGCTGATTGGGCCGAGGTGGTCGATGATCTGAACTCCCGCCTGCATAGCTGAACTGCTTGCCCGCTTTGGCTGGGCGTACCGTTCAGCGTGATGCTTGTTGTTAGGCTACATGCCCAAAGACTTGAGCAAGTCGTCGTGTTCGTCGGACTTCATTTCTTGCGGAGCTGGCGTGGCGGCTGCATTAGCTTGCGCGATCAGTTCATCCGGATCCGGCGCCTCGCGAGCCTCGAAATCGTTCAGCTTGATGAACTCGGTCCGGTCCATTGCCAGTTCAAGGTAGAAAATGTTGTTGCGGCCGGTGAAGAAGGTGACACGGCGAGCTTCTGGCTGATCGAGATTGGTATCGACGCTGAGCATCACTTGCTTGTTGATAACCAGCATTTTTGGCTGATTCTGCGTTATATGGGTCTGCAGTTCGCGCGCCACGGTGCCGGTGAAATCACCGACGATCTGGTTCATCAGTTCGCCCATCACGTTGCTGACTTCATCTGCGTTGTGAGTGCTGGCTAGTTCTTCCTTCGCCATGCCCATATGCAGCATGTAGCTCTCGTAAAGTTCCATGGCGGCCTGGGCCGAGAAGTTGATCACGACAAGTCCGGAAAAACCGCCATCGAACAGTACAAAGCAGCCAATGTCCGGTTTCAGGCAGGTCTTGGTAATGCGCTGGACCATGCCGGAGTAGTGGATGTTGCTCTGGGTGGCGATGGTCAGGACTTTGGTCACTGAATTGCACAGGCTGCGCAGGATGTCTTCGGTGCCGAATACGGCGGGGGATTCTTGCATGCTCATGGTTTCGCGATGGTCCGGACATAAACGAATGCCGATATGTACCACATAGTCCGTGATCAGCGGTGAAATTTGGCGCTGGGTCGGGTTACGTGGCACTTGCTTGGAGTCCAAAAAAAGCGCCGGGGGATCGCCCGGCGCTTTGGTGCTGCCTTTGTTTCTGCTTCTGCTTACGCCATTGCTTCGTACAGCGGCAGGGTCAGGAACTCCGGGTATTCCGGCGTCAGAGACATTTCGTCGAAAATCACGGCTGCCTGGTCGTAGCTTGCGGTGTCTTCGCCTTGAGCGGAGACGAATGCCTTCACCTTGGCCAGCTCTTCGGCAATCATCGGGCGGACCATTTCAACGGTGACCTTGCGGCCGTCGTCGAGGATGCCCTTCGGCGAAACGACCCACTGCCAGACTTGCGAGCGGGAAATTTCGGCGGTGGCGGCGTCTTCCATCAGGTTGTGGATGGGCACGCAACCGTTGCCGGCCAGCCAGGAGCCAAGGTAGTGGATGCCAACGTTGATGTTGTTGCGCAGGCCGGCTTCGGTGATTGGGGTTTCCGGACGGAAGTCGAGCCACTGGGCCGGGCCGAAGTTGCCTTCCACTTGCTTTTCCCACTGGTTCGGCTTGTCGCCGAGGACCTTGACGAACTCTTCCATGGCGATGGGCACCAGACCCGGGTGAGCCACCCAGCCGCCATCAAAGCCGTCGTTGGCATCGCGGGTTTTGTCGTGACGGATGCCGGCCAGCGCCTTTTCGTTGGCAACCGGGTCGTTCTTGATCGGGATCAGGGCCGACATGCCGCCCATGGCCGGGGCGCCGCGCTTGTGGCAAGCCTGCACCAGGGCCAGGGCGTAACCGCGCATGAAGGGCACTTCCATGGTGATGGCGCTGCGCTGGGCCAGACAGAAGTCCTTGTTCTTCTTGAACTTCTTGATGCAGGAGAAGATGTAGTCCCAACGACCGGCATTCAGGCCGGACGAGTGGTTGCGCAGTTCGTAGAGGATTTCTTCCATCTCGAAGGTGGCAAGGATCGTTTCGATCAGCACGGTGGCCTTGATGGTGCCCTGTGGCAGGCCGATGTGGTCCTGGGCCATCACGAAAGCATCGTTCCACAGGCGGGCTTCGAGGTGGCTTTCCATCTTCGGCAGGTAGTAGAACGGGCCGGCGCCGCGGGCGATCTGTTCCTTGGCGTTGTGGAAGAAAACCAGGCCGAAATCGAACAGGCCACCGGAAACGCGCTGACCATCGACCAGCATGTGCTTTTCGTCGAGGTGCCAGCCGCGCGGACGGATCTGCAGGGTGGCGATGGTGTCGTTGAGCTTGTATTCCTTGCCGGCTTCGTTCTTGAACGACAGTTCGCGGCGGATGGCCTTGTACAAGTTGATCTGGCCCTGGATCTGGTTGTCCCAGTTCGGGCTGTTGGAATCCTCGAAGTCGGTCATGTAGGAGTCAGCGCCGGAGTTGAAGGCGTTGATGATCATCTTGGCTTCGACCGGGCCGGTGATTTCGGTGCGACGACGCTCCAGCGCCTTCGGCAGCGGGGCGATCTTCCAGTCGCCTTCGCGGATGTGCTTGGTTTCCGGCAGGAAGTCGGGCATTTCGCCGGCATCGATGCGGGCCTGGCGGGCAACGCGGGCAGCCAGCAGTTCCTGACGGCGGCCTTCGAAGGCGCGGTGCAGCTTGGCGACCAGTTCGAGGGCTTCGAAGGTGAGAACGGATTCGTAACCCGGCTTGATCGGGCCGGTGATTTGCACGCCTTGGGGCAGGTTGAGGGCCATGAGGAACTCCTGAGTGAAGGATGAATGGATGTTGCGCTGCAGCGAATTCTATGACTCTTCTATAAGACTTGAAAGCCGGATAGAATCAATTCATCTTTTACTTAAAGTATGAAATGGACCGCCTAAAACAGATCGAAGCCTTCGTTTCGGCCGCTACTCGGGGCAGTCTCTCGGCGGCAGCGCGGGTTGAGGGTGTGACGCCAGCAATTATCGGCCGGCGGCTCGATGCGCTCGAGGCGCGGCTCGGCGTCAAATTATTGCTGCGGACCACGCGCAAGCTGACGATCACATTCGAGGGGCAGGCCTTCCTTGAGGATTGCCAGAAGACACTCAACGATCTGGCCAACGCCGAGGCTGCCGTGTCGCTCGGCAGCGTGCGGGCCAGCGGCCAGTTGCGCGTCTCGGCGCCATCGGGCTTCGGGCGGCAGCACGTCGCGCCGCTGGTCGGCGATTTCATGCTGGCTAACCCTGAAGTCCGGGTCAATCTGAACCTGAGCGACCGGCTGGTCGATCTGGTCAATGAAAACATTGACTGCGCCATTCGCATTGGCGAATTGACCGATTCCAGCCTGATCAGCGTCCGCCTCGGCGAGATGCGCCGGATGGTCGTCGCCAGCCCGGCCTATCTGGTCGCCCACGGCGTGCCGCGTGAACCAGCCGATCTGGTGACGCACGAATGCCTGTCGCTCGGCCAGCAGCGCGGCTGGGTATTTCGCGATCCGGAAGGCGGCCAGGTCGATACCATCAAGGTCGGCGGTAGTTTTGAATGCAACGACGGTGCGGTGCTGCACGAATGGGCGCTGGCCGGTCGCGGGCTGGCCTGGCGCTCGCTGTGGGAAGTCGGCCAGGATCTGAAGGAGGGCCGGCTGACCTCGGTCCTCGACGCCTGGCAGGCGCCGCCGATGGGGATCTACGCGGTCTTTCCGCAACGCCGGCATCTGCCGCTGCGGGTGCGGCTGTTCATTGATCTGCTCAAAGAAACCTACAGCCGGCCGAGTTATTGGGAATTGCGCTGAGGCAGATTGCCTTCGGGGAAGGCGTCAATCGGGCCGGGGCGCCCGAACAGGAAGCCCTGGAAAGCCAGGCAGCCACGATCGATCAGGGCATCTCTTTGCGCTACGGTTTCGACCCCCTCGGCGATGACGTTTAGCGAGAAGGTGCGGCCAAGTGCTATGACGGCCTCGGCAATCGCGGCATCGTTCGGGTTGCAATGAATGTCCTGAACGAAGCTGCGATCAATCTTGATCTGATCGAGTGGCAGCTGTTTGAGGTAGCTCAGTGAGGAGTAGCCAGTGCCGAAATCGTCGAGTGACAGGCCGATGCCCAGTTGATTCTTCAGAACCTGCATGCGTTCGATGGTGCCGTCGATATCCTCGAGCAACAGCGATTCGGTGATTTCGAGTTTCAACAGACTGGCCGGGGCTCCGGATTCGCGGATGGCCCGCGCGATGTCGTCAACAAAATCGTGGTTGCGGAATTGCAGGGCGCTGACATTGATCGCCAGCGTCAGATGCGCCATTTGAGGATTGCCTTGCCAGATGACCAACTGCTTGCAGGCTTCTTCCAGAACCCACTGGCCAATCGGCAGGATGAGACGGGTTTCTTCTGCAACCTGGGTGAATTCGCCCGGCGAGATCAGGCCGCGGGTCGGGTGCTGCCAGCGGATCAAAGCCTCGGCGCCGAAAATATGGCCGGACTGGTCGACCTGGGGTTGCAGATAGAGAACAAACTGTTTTTCAAGCAGCGCCTGCCGCAGGTCGCGCTCGAGTGTGGCGCGTGCCTCGATCTCGGTCTGCATTGCCGGGTCGAAGAAGAACAGCCGGTTCTTGCCTGCCGCTTTGGCCTTGTACATGGCCATGTCTGCGGATTTCAACAGACTCTCGATGGTTTCGTCGGTACCCATGAACGGAATCGCCCCGATGCTGGCCGTGCAATGGTGGGAAAACTCGACAAATTTGTACGGTTGCACCAGAGAATCAAGCATCTTCTGCGCGATGTGTTCAATCTGGGTGATGGCATCGTGAATGTTGCTGCTCAGCTCTTCAAGAAGAATCACGAACTCGTCTCCACCCAGACGGGCAACCGTGTCGTTGCTGCGCACTGATTCGCGTAGCCGCAGGCCAACCTGACGGAGCAGCAGATCGCCGATGTCGTGGCCCATCGAATCGTTGATCATCTTGAAGTTATCGAGATCGATAAAGAGCAGCGCGGCATGGCGCCGCAGCCGGCCGCTTGACGCCAAGGCCTTGCTCAGGCGCTCATTGAGCAGGCGGCGGTTGGGGAGATGGGTGAGTGGGTCGTACAGTGCGAGAAACTGGATCTGCTCCTCGGCTTCCTTTCGTTTGGTGATGTCGAGAAAGGAAGAAACGAAGTGGGTAATTTCGCCGTGCTGTCCGCGTACAGCCGAAATGGTCAGCCACTCGGGGTAGATTTCACCATTTTTCCGTCGATTCCATATCTCGCCGCGCCAGAGACCGTGTTCTTTCAGTGATGCCCAGAGGTCCTTGTAGAAGCTATCCTCGTGATAGCCGGATTTCAGCAGCGCAGGTGTCTGGCCAATGGCTTCAGCAGCTGTATAGCCGGTGACTTCAGTAAAGGCACGATTGATCCTGAGAATGCGGCTTTTGGCGTCGGTGACCACCATCGCTTCTTGTGTTTCAAAAGCGATGGCTGCAATGCGCATCAATTCGTCGGCCTTGCGTGCTTCCGAAATGTCACGGAAAGTGACGACGGCGCCTTCCTTGCCTATTTGTCTGGAGATCGGCGTTGCCGAGTATTGCACCGGAAAGCCTCTGCCATCCTTGGTAATGAACCATTCCTCGCCCTGACGCCGCTGGCCATCGCTCAGGGTTTGATGCACCGGGCAGTCGGCAAGAGGATAGATCGAGCCATCAGGTCGGTGATGATGGAACAGGGCATGCTGATCAGCTCCGATAATTTCATTGGCTGTCCAGCCCAGCATTTCGAGGGCCTTTGGGTTGATGAAGGTGCACCGCCCATTCTGGTCAATGCCGTATACGCCATCCCCCAAACTATCGAGCAAACTGGCCCGTTCGCGCAGGGCTACACCGACCTGGCGCTTGGAGCGGATCAGGTGGAGTAGGGAGAGCATGCTTGCTATCAGAAGCACACTCAGTCCGCCGACAAGCTGAGTCGAGTACTTGTCGACGATGTCCCGAGTATCGAAATGCTCGAGACGGTCCGGGTGTGCTCGCAATGCCAGCATTACCGATTCGAGTCCGCTGTAGTCGGCAGGGGGGGAAAAGCCGTAAAACTTGCCATTGGTCGCCGCCGGATGATCCGGGGGGATCTTCAGCAAGGCCAGAGTGACTGCCTTGATCAGCGCCTCCGGGACGTCATGCGCCGCCGAAAATGGCCATTCCGGGAACAGCGCCGTGGAAAGCAGCAAGGGGAAGCCTTTCACCTGTTGCGGGTTGATCAGCTTCAGGCGACCTGGGTCCAGTCGCCCTTCGCTTGCCAGCGCTTCGATCAGGCCGGTGCGGATGAAGCCGGCATCCGCTTGCCCGTTCAGAACCATTTCGATCACTTGATCCTGAGGCGGGCCGGTGAAAATTGGCCGTTTCAGGTCGTCGGGGATATTCAGGCCGGCCTGCATCAGCGTCCATTGCTGGATCCGGTAGCTACCGAATGAGTTTTGGTGGGCAGCAGCGACCACCTTCCCGCGCAGATCAGCAAGGCGATTGATGTCGGTTTTATCTGCCCGGGTAAAAATGACGCCGCCAAATCTTGAAACCGGCTGCCCTCCGGCCTGTGTCGTCAGTGTCGCAACAGCTGCCAGGCCATGACGCGCCCGAAGCAGCACATATTGTTCGGGTTGAGTCAGAACGAAATCGACCTTGCCGGCCGCGGCTGCCGCGCTGAGATCGTCCATGTACAAAGGGACGACGGTGAACCGATGGCCGCCAACCGTTTCAGTGAGATAGGTGCCCAGCGCAGACCATTGTTGCTCCGTCGCCTGAATGTCCCGGAAAGCGAGTACGCCAATGCGTATGGTATCGCTCTGGCTGGCGTAAACAGCCTGGAACAGCCAAAGGCTGGTAGCGATACAAAGTCGAATTAATGTAACCGGAATACCCGGCTTTGCAGAACGCATTGGCAAGAATCTGTGCTGTTTTCGTTCGTCATGGCGTGTCGTATGTTGGCTGCGAGGCAATGACCTTATTAGTGTGTCAACATTCTAAACGATGTGTCCGGGCGAAGATCGGCAAATTGGCTCGATTCTGGTGGTTCCTGAAAATAAAAAGGCCGGCACCTTGTGAGTGCCGGCCTTTGTTGCTGCCAGGTAAGGCAGCAAATTTAAAGCGGTGGTTCTTAGTGGAACTGTTCTTCTTCGGTCGAGCCGGTCAGCGCGGTAACGCTGGACTTGCCACCCTGGATCACGGTGGTGACATCGTCGAAGTAACCGGTACCAACTTCCTGCTGGTGAGACACGAAGGTGTAGCCACGGTCGCGGGCTGCGAATTCCGGCTCCTGAACCTTCTCGACGTAGGCCGACATGCCGCGCTTGGCGTAGTCCTGGGCCAGATCGAACATGTGGTACCACATGTTGTGGATGCCAGCGAGGGTGATGAACTGGTACTTGTAGCCCATGGCGCCCAGTTCCTTCTGGAACTTGGCAATGGTGGCGTCGTCCAGGTTCTTCTTCCAGTTGAAGGAAGGCGAGCAGTTGTAGGCCAACATCTTGCCCGGGTGAACCTTATGCACGGCTTCGGCGAACTTGCGGGCAAATTCCAGATCCGGCGTACCGGTTTCGCACCACACCAAGTCGGCGTAGTCAGCGTAGGCGATGGCGCGGGAGATGGCCTGGTCCAGACCCTTCTTGGTCTTGTAGAAGCCTTCGGCGGTGCGCTCGCCAGTCAGGAACGGCTTGTCGTTCTCGTCGTAGTCGGAGGTCAGCAGGTCAGCGGCTTCGGCATCGGTACGGGCGATAACCAGAGTCGGCACGCCATAGACGTCGGCAGCCATACGGGCAGCGATCAGCTTCTGGATGGCTTCGGTGGTCGGAACGAGCACCTTGCCGCCCATGTGGCCGCACTTCTTGACGGAAGCCAGCTGGTCTTCCCAATGCACGCCGGCAGCGCCAGCGCGGATCATGGCCTTCATCAGTTCGTAGGCGTTGAGCACGCCGCCGAAACCGGCTTCAGCGTCAGCGACGATCGGCAGGTGGTATTCGACGTGACCGGCATCGCCAGCATTGATGTTCTTCGACCACTGGATTTCGTCAGCACGGTTGAAGGCATTGTTGATGCGCTCGACAACCTTCGGCACGGAGTCAACCGGGTACAGGGACTGGTCCGGGTACATGGCGGCGTATTCGTTGTTGTCAGCAGCAACTTGCCAGCCAGACAGGTAGATGGCCTTGATGCCAGCCTTGGCTTGCTGAACCGCTTGGCCGCCGGTCAGGGCGCCCAGGCAGTTGACGTAGGGGGTGTTGTTGACCAGATCCCACAACTTCTCGGCACCACGGCGGGCCAGGGTGTGCTCGACCTGGAAAGAACCGCGCAGACGGACGACGTCAGCAGCGGAGTAACCGCGCTTGATGCCTTTCCAGCGGGGGTTTTCAGCCCAGTCTTTTTCGAGGGCGGCGATTTGCTGTTCGCGAGTGCTCATGTGAATTCCTCAGGAGATTTGGTTAGGGGTACGGCGTTGAACCGGGTGCTTATGGTGCAGCGTCGATGGGAGAAAGTATAGTTATTTTTTTGCAGGGCAGCAATAGTCTTATATAAGACATAAGACAATATTTTTCTCATGTAAAACAAGTGGTTGAATTTAAGATTTCACGATATGAAAAGACATTCGTGTTTGTGAAATGCAACGCACCATTTTTTCTGGCTTGAATTTCAGACTCGCCTGGCGGCTCAAGAATTTCCTTGTATTGACGGAAACGAAGAAGAGGTATTGAATTCGACGAATTTTGTATTTTCTGGCTCAAAAAATGGAAATTATTCGAAAGCTTTACGACTGGAACGAGCGGACCTTCTGGAATTCTCTGACCAAGAAGCTGATGAGCTTTCTGCTGCTCTTCTTCATTGACGTTGGCTATCTTGGGATCTATATCCACCAGAAAGGTGTGATTGCAGCCGAAATCGGCAAAGCTGGTGTTGGGCAAGAGGTTTTACAACGGATTTCGGAAAGTTTGGATCATGGCTTGCTGCTGATGATTGCCTTGACGGCTATCGCCCTGTGCTGGAATGTGCTGCAGATCGTTTATATCCGCCACTTGATCCTGCGACCCGTCCGCATGATTTCGACGATTTTCGACGAGATCGGCCGTGGGGAAGGGGATTTTTCCCGGAATCTGCCGACTATTTCCCACGATGAGTTGCGGACATTGGCTGAAGCCTATAACCGCTTCGCAGACAAGATGCGGGAAATCATCAGTGAAGTCCGCAAGATGAGCGTCAACATCGCCCGTGAGGCCGTGGTTGTGAAGAAAACCGTGTCGTCTACGGCGGAGCGTGCCGGTCGGCAGGGCGAGATCGCCAGTGCTGTTTTTGGGGCAAGCACCGAGGCGATGCAGGCGATCCATGAGGTGTCGAGTTCGACCGAGCTGATTTCCCATTCCACCGATGCCAATCTGGCAACCGCTCGTCTGTCCCTGAACGAAATGCATGAAATCGTCAGCAAGGTACATCTGGTCAGCGACAAGCTATCGACGTTCAACGCCACGGTCGATCATCTGGCACAGCGCTCGGACAGCATTCGGCAGATTGCCGGGCTGATCAAGGATATTGCCGACCAGACCAACCTGCTGGCTCTGAATGCAGCAATCGAGGCGGCGCGGGCAGGGGAAATGGGCCGCGGTTTTGCGGTGGTGGCTGACGAGGTGCGCAAACTAGCCGAGCGGGTGAATGTCGCAACGCAGGAGATCAGTGACAACATTGGCAGCATGATTGCGCTGGTTCGCGAAACGCAGAGCGAAAACGAGAGCATCAATCACGATATCAAGCAGACCCGCCAGGTAGTTGAGCGCTCATCGACCGAATTCCAGCGTATGGTCGGTGATTTCGAGCGGACTGGCGACCAGTTGAACCAGATTGCGGCGGCGATGGAACAACTGACGGCAACCAATGGTCAGGTGCATGAGGCTGTTTCCCAGGTGCATGAGTTGTCGGTTGAGGTTTCGGGAAGCATGCATGCTTCCGAACAATCAACGCAAACGCTTAGCCGGGCGACCGAAAGCGTTCAGGAACTGGTTTCGCGCTTCAAGATTGGCCGCGGCGCCTTCGACTTCAATGTCGATCAGGCTCGGAATTTCCGCGATGCGATCCAGCAGCGACTTGAGCAATTGGCCAATGAAGGCGTCAATATCTGGGATCAGAATTACCAGCCGCAGCCTAGAACCAATCCCCAGAAATACGAGGTCAGCTATTGCCGGGCTTTCGAGCAGCAAATCCAGCCGATTCTGGAGAATGCACTGGCCGGACTGCAAGGCGGTGTCTACGCGCTCATCATCGATACGCGCGGCTATGGTGCCATCCACAACCAGAAATATTCGCGGCCACTGACGGGTAACTACGATGCCGATCTGGTGGGCAACCGGACGCGGCGTATCTGGGAAGATGTGACTGGTCAGCGCGGTGCAAAGAACACCTTGCCGCTTCTGGTCCAGACTTACGCGCGCGATACGGGCGAAATCCTGTCTGAAATCAACATGCCGATCATGGTCGGTGGCCGCCATTGGGGGGCTGTCCGGGTGGGCTGCGAGAGTGCGGTACTGCTGCAGGGATAACTGCAGGAGCACAGACGAAAACCCGGGGAATTCCCCGGGTTTTGTTTTTTAGATCAGGGATTTTCCTGAAACAAGAACGCCATCTTCGTCCGCGTAAAGAAATTCACCCGGATTGAACGTGACGCCGCCAAAGGTGACAGCGATGTTCTTGTCCCCAACGCCCTTCTTGAGCGTCTTCTGCGGGTGGGTATTCAGGGCGCGAACGCCGATATCGATGCCATTGATATCACCGGAGTCGCGGATACAGCCATAGACAACCACGCCTTCCCAGCCGTTCTTGTTGGCCAGAATGGCCAGTTGGTCGCCGACCAGCGCGCAGCGCATCGAACCTCCGCCATCGATGACCAGAACCTTGCCCTTGCCATCTTCGCCAAAAACTTCGCGGACCAGCGAGTTGTCCTCAAAAATCTTCAGCGTGACGATCTGGCCGGAAAAGCTGGTGCGTCCACCGTAACGCTGGAACATCGGAGCGACGACACGAACGGTCTTGCCGAGTTCGGATTCGAATTCATCGCAAAGGTCAGGGGTCTTGAAGGTCATGCTGGAGTCCTCGAAAGAAAAAAGCCGTGCAATCTTGCACGGCTTTTGGGGGGGATGGCAATCGTTCAGACGACGACTTCGGTTTTTTCTTCCTCGAAATCGAGTCTGATCTTGCCGTCCTTGTCGAGATCGACGGTGACCCGGCCGCCATTGGCCAGTTTGCCGAACAGCAGTTCATCGGCCAGAGCAGAGCGAATGGTGTCCTGAATCAGGCGAGCCATTGGGCGGGCACCCATCAACGGATCGAAGCCTTTCTCGGCCAGCATCGCCTTGACCGCATCGCTGAAATGCGCCTCCACCTTCTTCTCATGCAGTTGTTCTTCTAGCTGCATCAGGAACTTGTCGACGACGCGCAGAATGACTTCGTGATCCAGCGGAGCAAAGGAAATGGTCGCATCCAGGCGGTTACGGAATTCCGGCGTGAACAGACGCTTGATCTCGGCCATTTCGTCACCGGTCTGCTTGGCATTGGTGAACCCCATGCTCGACTTCTGAAGGTCGGCAGCACCGGCGTTGGTAGTCATGATGATCACCACGTTGCGGAAATCCGCCTTGCGACCGTTGTTGTCGGTTAGCGTGCCATGGTCCATGACCTGAAGCAGGATGTTGAAGATGTCCGGGTGTGCCTTCTCGATTTCATCGAGCAGCAGCACGGTATAGGGTTTCTTGGTGATCGCTTCGGTCAGCAGTCCGCCCTGATCAAATCCGACGTAGCCCGGCGGGGCGCCAATGAGCCGTGAAACGGCATGACGCTCCATGTATTCGGACATGTCGAAGCGTTGCAATTCGATGCCGAGGGCGTAGGCGAGCTGCTTGGCAACTTCGGTCTTGCCGACGCCCGTCGGGCCACTGAACAGAAAGGAGCCAATCGGCTTGCCCGGATTGCCGAGACCGGAACGGGCCATCTTGATTGCCTTGGCCAGTGCGTCGATGGCCTTGTCCTGGCCGAAGACGACCGCCTTCAGGTCACGATCGAGATTTTTCAGTGCGCCGCGGTCATCAAGCGTGACATGCTGCGACGGGATGCGAGCGATCTTGGCAACGATCTCTTCGATGTCGGTCTTGTTGATCACCTTTTTCTGCTTCGATTTCGGCAGAATGCGCTGCGCCGCGCCGGCTTCGTCGATCACATCGATGGCCTTGTCGGGCAGGTGACGGTCGGTGATGTAGCGGGCAGCGAGTTCGGCTGCCGAGGTAATGGCTGTGGCAGAGTACTTGATCCCGTGGTGGGCCTCGAAGCGGGCTTTCAGGCCCTTGAGGATTTCCACGGTTTCGGCGACTGAGGGCTCGTTGACGTCGATTTTCTGGAAGCGACGCGACAGGGCGCTGTCCTTCTCGAAAATGCCGCGGAATTCGGTATAGGTAGTCGCACCGATGCATTTCATCTGGCCGGACGACAAGGCCGGCTTGAGCAGATTGGAGGCGTCCAGTGTGCCGCCGGATGCCGAACCAGCGCCGATCAGCGTATGGATTTCATCGATGAACAGTATGGCGTGCGGGTTGTCCTGCAGGGCCTTCAGCACGCCCTTCAGGCGCTGCTCGAAGTCACCGCGATACTTGGTGCCGGCCAGCAGCGAGCCCATATCCAACGCGTAAACGTTAGCCTTGGCCAGAATTTCCGGCACATCACCTTCAACGACCTTGCGGGCCAGGCCTTCAGCGATCGCCGTTTTGCCCACACCAGCTTCGCCAACCAGCAGCGGGTTATTCTTGCGGCGACGGCAGAGGGTCTGGATGACGCGCTCCAGTTCCTTGTCACGGCCGATCAGCGGATCGATCTTGCCCTGCAGTGCCAGTGCGTTGAGGTTGATCGTGTATTGCTCCAGCGGGCCGGCTTCGGCCTTTTCGCCCTCGGTCTCAACTTCGCCTTCCGGTGTGGCTTTGGGTTGCTGTGGAACCTTGCTGATACCGTGCGAAATGAAATTGACTACATCCAGCCGGGTAACTCCCTGCTTTTGCAGGAAATAAACGGCGTGGGAATCCTTTTCGCCGTAGATGGCGACCAGGACATTGGCGCCGTTGACTTCCTTCTTGCCGGAAGACTGCACGTGCAGGATGGCGCGCTGGATGACTCGCTGGAAGCCGAGTGTCGGCTGTGTATCGATGTCGTCTTCACCGGAGACGGTCGGCGTGTGCTCGTCGATGAAGTTGCTCAAATCCTTGCGGAGGGTATCGGGTTTCGCTCCGCAGGCACGCAGTGCGTCCGCGGCGGAGGGATTATCGATCAATGCCAGCAGGAGATGTTCGACAGTGATGAATTCGTGGCGTTTCTGGCGCGCCTCGACGAAGGCCATGTGCAGGCTGACTTCGAGTTCCTGGGCAATCATCAGTTTTCCTCCATGATGCAGGCAAGTGGGTGTTGGTGCTGGCGGGCAAATGCAGATACTTGTTCAACTTTGGTCGCAGCGATATCGCGCGGGAAAACCCCGCATACGCCACGGCCTTCGTTATGAACTTTGAGCATGATTCGCGTCGCTTGTTCAGTGTCCAGAGAAAAAAAACGCTGCAGAACGATTATGACGAAATCCATCGGTGTGTAATCGTCGTTCAGCAACACCACCTTGTACATCTTTGGCGGCCCCAGCCTGCTGCGCTGTGCCTCAAGCTGCCCGCCTTCCTGAAACTTCGTAGCCATGCGTTCGATTCTATACAGTCCGTCTCAATCTGCAATACAAAATATGGGGGGCAATTGGCGGATATCCAGAGTGCCACGGCAGATTTTGTTGCCAGACTATTGCTGCAGTGCGACATCGAAATTTGTTGACGACATAATTCAACGGGCGTAGAAAGCCATTGTGTTTGGATTCAAGCTGCATTAAAGGTTGCCATGCGCGCCGGGCGTTGAGATTCAAACAGGGAGTCGGGGAGACCCGTAAATTTGTTAGTTTTTTGTATGAAAGTTGCAAACATGGCAATCGGTACTGTCAAGTGGTTCAATGATTCCAAGGGTTTCGGTTTTATCACTCCTGATGATGGCAGCGAAGATCTTTTCGCGCATTTCTCCGCCATCAACATGAATGGTTTCAAGACCCTGAAGGAAGGTCAAAAGGTTTCCTTCGATGTCGTGCAAGGCCCCAAGGGCAAGCAGGCTTCCAACATCCAGAGCGCCTAAGCACCGGATAAAAATATCAAAGCCCGCCTGAATTCAGGCGGGCTTTTTTCATTTGTGGTGCTAGGTATTGTTCAGGCTGTTCAGGCGGCGGTAATTTCGTCCTGACGCCGTTCGCCTGTGTTATCGACCCAGGCCACCGACAATTTGTCGCCGGCTTTGATGCCACGTGCCTTGAAGGTGAACAGCGGATTTTTGGAGATCGATGTATTCAACTGGCCATCGATGATGGTCTTGCCGTTCAGGAGAACGGAAAACGTCTGGATGAAGTTGACCGCTAAGGACTGCCCCTTGTCATCCTTGCGCTGCCCGGTTTCCATCGGATGCTGCATCAAGACACGGATGTCGGTAATTTCGCCCTGATTTTGGGCGCGAATCTTGATCTGGTCTGCCATCTTTAGCCCCCACACCCGCCAAGCGTGACCTTGATCTCTCGGAAGGCTACATAGGATCTTCCATCGCTGGTCTTTGCCACGGCACGGATGCGCGTGGTTTCTGATAACTTGAGTTGTGCCCGCACATAGGGCAGCACCGGGCCGGAAAAGTCGAGGGATGAGCACATCGGCATTGGATTCTTGTCAGCAAAAATTGCCAGGCTGCGGGTGTTGGCGATATTGCTGGTGATTTCCACTTCTACCTTGGCGCCATTCTCGGCAATTTCCGGGGCATTGATCGTGATGTCGCGTGATTCGGCTGCGTTGGAACTACCGTAGGCTTTCAGGGCGTCACTGACGTTGCGGGCAGTGAATGCGCTCTTGTTCCAGTCTGCGGCGAGAACGCTGGTCGGGACGAGTAGTCCCGTGCCCAGCAATGGCGTGAGCAGGGCGGCAGAGACGCCGCCTTTGAGAAATGTTCTGCGTAGTTCGATCATGTTGTACAAGGAATGTTCTATTCGGCGACCCAGTGGCCTGATTTTCCGCCGCTCTTTTCCAGCAGACGGATATTTTCGATGCGCATGCCACGGTCCACGGCCTTTGCCATGTCGTAGATGGTCAGCAGGCCAACCGATGTCGCGGTCAGCGCTTCCATTTCCACACCGGTGCGGCCGAAGCATTCCGCCGTGACTTCGCAATGCACGGCGCTCTGGCTTTCATCAATGGAGAATTCCGCTGCGACGCGGGTCAGCGCGATCGGGTGACAAAGCGGGATCAGATCACCGGTACGTTTCGAGGCCTGAATGGCGGCAATTCGCGCAATGCCCAGTACGTCACCCTTCTTGGACGAGCCTGATCGAATCAGAGCCAGGGTTTCCGGCTTCATGAAAATGCTTCCAGCGGCACGGGCGATGCGGGCGGTTTCTGTCTTGCTGCCGACGTCCACCATGTGCGCCTGGCCGGCGCTGTCGAAATGAGTCAGGGTCTGGTTATTCACGGGAGTTACGAATGGTTACGATCCGCCGGATGGCGTTTTTCGAGGCTGCGTTATCATAGCACCATGCCCCTGAACCAGAGATTCATTGCCGCTATCCTGGCTTGCGCGCTGGCCCTGCAGCCCGTGCGTGCTGATGAATTGCCGGAACTCGGTGATGTCGCGAGTAATGATTTTTCAATCAGTACCGAGAAGAAAATCGGCCAGCAGATCATGCACGATATCCGGTGGCGCGAGCCGTCCTATCTGGATGATGCGGATATCGAGGCCTATCTGAACCAGTTGGGTGGGCGGTTGGCGGCAGTAAGCAATGATCCCGGTTTCGGTTTCTATTTCTTCCCGATCAACGATCCAAATATCAATGCTTTTGCCATGCCTGGCGGCTATATCGGTGTTCACACCGGGCTGATCGCTTCGGCCCAGACGGAGTCGGAGCTGGCCGGGGTCCTCGGGCATGAAATTTCGCACGTGACGCAGCGGCACATTGCCCGTCAGGTGTTTCAGTCCAAGCAGATTGGCATGGCATCCATGGTTGCCATGGCGCTGGCGCTGCTGGCGGCTCGTTCCAGTGGTCAGGTTGCCGGAGCGGCGATTGCGACGACGCAGGCCGGGGCGATTTCAGCTCAACTGGCTTTCTCCCGGGATTTCGAGCGTGAAGCGGACCGTCAGGGTTTTGATATTCTGCGCAAGGCAGGCTTCGATGTTCGCGGGATGGGGGTTTTCTTCGAGCGTCTGCAAAAATCGGTGCGTCTGTATGAGAATAACGCGACTACCTATCTGAGGACCCATCCGCTGACTGGCGAGCGTCTGACCGACATGCAGAATCGCGAGCAGGCGGTTGCTTATCGCCAGGTCGCGGATAGCGTCGATTTTCAGCTGGTTCGCGCCAAGGTGCGCGCGATGCAGGGGATACCGGGAGACGCGATCAAGGATCTGGAAAGCCTGTTACGGGAAAAGAAATTCGCCTCCGAAGCAGCAATTCGCTACGGCCTGGCTTTTGCGCTCTATCGGACGCATGACTGGGTTGGTGCCGAGCGGGAACTCGACACCGTTCGTCGCTTGAAGGTTTCGGCCGCGATGCTGGAACATCTGCGGGCTGATGTCCGGATTGCCCAGGGGGACGTTTCGTCCGGATTGAGCATCTATCGCGATGCAATGGTTCGTTATCCTCTGAATCAGGGCTTGTCTTACGGCTATGGCCTGGCTTTGATCGGCGCGCGCAGGTTCGACGATTCCCTGCGTTTCGCCGAAAGTCAGCTACGCAATTACCCTGAGGATATTCGTTTCCACAAGATGCGGGCGGAGAGCTACGCCGGTTTGGGGCGCAAGGCCATGCAGCATCTCTCCCTATCTCAGGTATTCGCCCTGCAGGGGCAGACGGCTGGCGCGATTGAGCAGCTGCAACTGGCTCAGAAGGCAGGCGATGCAAATTTCTACGAATCATCCTCGATCGAAGCGCGTTTGCGTGAGATGAAGCAGCGGCAGATCGAGGAACTCAAGGAAAAACGCAATTTTTAAGGGTAAAATCGCTTTTCTAATCCATTTGCTGAATGACCATGGAATTTGATCGCGATCTCGATGTTAAAGGGCTGAACTGCCCGTTGCCTATCCTGCGTACCAAGAAGACGCTGGCCGAAATGGAGTCTGGCCAAGTGTTGCGTGTGCAGGCGACCGATCCTGGCTCGCTGAAGGATTTTCCTGCCTTTGCCAAGCAGACCGGGAATGAACTGGTTGGACAAAAGGAAGAGAATCGCGTCTTCGAGTATTACCTGAAGCGCAAATAAGCACTGAACTCATCGCATTTTTCGAGGACAGGCGGGCGCCGGCAGGCGAACCCGCCGCGTGGCGTTTCGAAGGGCTGATTGAGTGCCTTGAGGTCTGCGATGAAGCGTCGCTTACCGCAGCATTGCGGCGTCTGGAAGACGGTCAGGCGTGGTCGGTCGCTGCCCTGGAATACGAATTGGGCTACCTGCTGGAACCGAAATCGGCGCCGCCGGGGTGGTTACCGGGCAAGAAGCCACTCGCCCGTTTCTGGCGATTCGCCAAACGACAGCCTTTGATGGCGGATGCAGTCGAGGCTTGGCTGGGTCAGCAGACAGACAAGGCGGTTGCAGGCGTGGGTGGCGTTCATTCGAGCGTTTGCGAGCAAGATTACGTGGCAGCGGTAGAGCGGATAAAGCATCTGATCTACGCTGGCGACTGCTATCAGGTGAATCTTACCTTTCCACTCGAATTCGACTGGTTCGGCCCTCCTTTGTCGCTCTATGCGCGGTTGCGCGAGCGTCAGCCGGTACGTTATGGCGGCTTTATCGGTGATTGTTCGCAGGGACTGCTTTCCCTTTCTCCTGAACTCTTTATTGAGCGCCAGGGCGAGAGGTTGGTAACGCGGCCAATGAAGGGAACAGCGCCACGAAGCGCTCCCGCTGAGCAACTGCGCAATTCCGAGAAGGATCGTGCCGAAAATCTGATGATCGTGGACTTGCTGCGTAACGATCTTGGACGGGTGGCTGACAATGGCAGCGTGGTGGTTGATCATCTGTTCGAGATTGAGGATTACCCGACGGTCTGGCAAATGGTCTCCGAAGTCTCGGCGCGGGCTGGGGGCAGGAGTTTTGGTGAAATACTGCGGGCACTTTTTCCCTGTGGTTCGATTACTGGTGCGCCAAAGATTCGCGCCATGCAGATTGCTGCGGAGCTGGAAGGCTCGCCGCGTGGCGTCTACACCGGCGCGCTTGGCTGGATAGCGCCGGGGGGCGACTTTCGCTTGAATGTGGCGATTCGCACGCTGGAGTTGCAAGCTGGAGGGCGCGGCAAGCTGGGTATTGGCAGTGGCATCGTGGCGGACTCTCAGCCGCTGGCGGAGTGGCAGGAGTGTCAGCTCAAGGCCGGATTTCTGCGCAATTCTGATCCAGGAGTCTCACTGATTGAGACGCTGCGTCGCGAAGAAGGTGCTTATCCGCGTTTGGCCGGCCATCTGGCTCGATTGCGCCAGTCGGCAGCTTGGCTGGGCTTCAGCCTTGACGAAAAGCGGGTCAGGGAATTGCTGGCTGAACAGCCGGAAAGCGGGCTTTGGCGGGTGCGTCTCACGCTGGCCAAAGATGGCCGCCTTGCTGTGCAGTCGTTTCCGCTCGCTGATGAGCCTGATGCTCTGCGTCAGGCATTATTGGCCCCTAAGCCGATTTGTTCGACGCATCCCTTGCGCCGCCACAAGACAACCGATCGTGCTCTCTACGATGAAGCGCTAAGTGTTTTGGTGGGCGATCCGCAATTGTTTGATGTGGTCTTTCTGAATGAGCGCGGTGAGGTAGCCGAGGGCGCGCGCAGCAACGTATTCGTCGAGCGCGACGGAGTTTTCCTGACACCGCCTCTGGCAACTGGTGCCTTGCCCGGCGTGTTGCGGGCTGAAATGCTGGCCGATGGGCGAGCCCGTGAGGCAGTGCTGTGGCCGGGTGATCTGAACGATGGGTTCTGGCTGGGTAATGCCCTGCGCGGGTTGGTTTGGGTGTCCCTTAGGACAAAGGCCTGAAAATCAGGGATTTTCAGGCCTTTGGTGGAACTGCATCCCACAGGTGGGACGTGCCAGCCCCAGTGGGGTGTTGTGCCTTGGGCTGATCAGCCGCGCAGCTTGCGCAGATATAGCCCGAGCAACGAGAAGAGACCGGCTGCGATACCGTAGTAGAAGGCTTTGGCAGCAACGTCCTGATATTCGATCAGTACCGGTACCTCGTTTTCCACCTTGTAGCGAATAGTGGTCTGGAAGTGCCAGGATGAGGCCTTCACCTCATAAATGCCATTTTCCTTTTTCCATTTCAGCCAGTTCTGCTTTTCTTCGACATCGCCAGCTGGCTCAGGCATCTCCAGCGTGGTGTAAAGGCCTTTGGCCTTGGCGTCGGCCAGTTCGCTGTAGGCAAAACCACAGGGTTCCTTATCGGCGGCACATACCGCGACAACCCGGAACTCCGGTTTCCATTCGGCGCTCTTTTCCCATGGCCAGGAAATGATGAACGCAACCGTCCATACCCAGACCAGGCCGGTAAAGATCATCAGTGCAATGAATATCTTGGCTAATAAACCGCGTTTGTCTTCCATATGTCTCTCTATGCCTGGCCGAGTTTGGCCAGTTGTGGTTTAAGTTGTTCCAGCGTTGCCGTGAAATCGGCGACGCGCTGTTTTTCCTGATCGATCACCGCAGCCGGGGCACGGGCGACGAAGCCTTCGTTCGAGAGCTTGCCTTGGGCAATCGAAATCTGCTTTTCCAGCTTTTCGATTTCCTTGGCGAGGCGCACACGCTCGGCAGCAACGTCGATTTCCACCTTCAGCATCAGGCGGGTTTCACCAACCACGGCCACCGGCGCCATGGCATCGGCCGGCATGTCGGAAACGATTTGTACCTCGGAGAGCTTACCCAGAGCTTGCAGGATGGCCGAGAACTCGGAAATCTCGGCGCCACCACCGGCAACCAGCAAGGGCATGCGGAGGGCGGGCGAGACATTCATCTCGCCGCGCAGGTTGCGGGTCGCGTAGGCCAGGGCCTTGAGGCGCTCGACCTTGGCTTCGGAGGCGGGGTCCAGCTTGTACTCCTCGGCACGCGGGTAGGCGGCGAGCATGATCGACTCGTGCGTCTTGCGGCCGGCGATGGGCGCCACGGTCTGCCACAGCTCTTCGGTGATGAACGGGATGAGCGGATGGGCCAGGCGCAGGATGGCTTCCAGCGTGCGCACCAGCGTCCGGCGGGCGCCGCGTTGCTGGGCATCATTGCCGGTCTGGATCTCGACCTTGGCGATTTCCAGATACCAGTCGCAGAACTCGTCCCAGATGAACTTGTAGATGGCCTGGGCGACCAGGTCGAAACGATAGTCGGTGAAGTGCTGCTCGACTTCCTTCTCGACGCGCTGCAACTGGCTGACGATCCAGCGGTCAGCGAAGCTGAATTCGAGCGGGGCAGAACCGCCACAGGCCGGACCGTTCTGCTGGTGTTCGAGGGCCAGGTCGTGGCCTTCGACGTTCATCAGCACAAAACGCGTGGCGTTCCACAGCTTGTTGCAGAAATTGCGATAGCCGTCGCAGCGATTGAGGTCGAACTTGATGTCGCGACCGGGCGAGGCGAGGCTGGCGAAGGTGAAGCGGAGGGCGTCGGTGCCAAAGGAGGCGATGCCTTCCGGGAATTCCTTCTTCGTCTTCTTGGCAATGCTCTCGGCCTGCTTCGGATTCATCAGGCCGGTCGTGCGCTTTTCGATCAGCGCGTCGAGGCCGATGCCGTCAATCAGGTCGATCGGGTCGAGCACGTTGCCCTTCGATTTCGACATCTTCTGGCCTTCGCCATCGCGGATCAGGCCATGCACATAGACGTGCTTGAACGGGATCTGGCCGGTGATCTGCTTGGTCATCATGACCATGCGGGCGACCCAGAAGAAGATGATGTCGAAGCCGGTGACCAGCACGGAGGAGGGCAGGTACTGCTTGAGCAGCGGGTTGGCGGCATCGGCCGCCTTGTCGCCAGTCCAGTCCAGCGTCGAAAACGGCCACAGGGCGGATGAGAACCAGGTGTCGAGAACGTCCTCGTCGCGGCTCAGAGCGCCGGTGTAGCCGGCCTTTGCAGCTTCGGCCTTGGCTTCGGCTTCGTTGTGGGCAACAAACACCTGGCCGTTGTCACCGTACCAAGCCGGAATCTGGTGGCCCCACCACAGCTGGCGGGAAATACACCAGTCCTGGATGTTGTTCAGCCACTGGTTGTAGGTGTTGACCCAGTTTTCCGGATAGAACTTGATTTCGCCGGAATGGACGACGTCGAGCGCCTTCTCGGTGATCGACTTGCCGTCGTCACCCGGCTTGGACATCGCGACAAACCATTGGTCGGTAAGCATCGGCTCGATGACGACATTGGTCCGGTCGCCGCGCGGCACCTTGAGCTTGTGCTTGTCGGTCTTTTCCAGAATGCCGAGGGCTTCGAGGTCGGCGACGACGGCCTTGCGCGCGTCGAAGCGGTCCAGGCCGCGGTATTTTTCTGGCGCGTTTTCGTTGATCTTCGCATCCAGCGTAAGGATGGAAATCATCGGCAGGCCGTGGCGCTGGCCGACCGCGTAGTCGTTGAAGTCATGCGCCGGCGTGACCTTGACGCAGCCGGTGCCGAATTCGAGATCGACGTAACTGTCGGCGATGATCGGGATCTCTCTATCGGTCAGCGGCAACTTCACCATCTTGCCGATCATGTGCTTGTAGCGCTCGTCTTCCGGATGAACCATCACGGCGGTGTCGCCGAGCATGGTTTCCGGACGCGTCGTGGCGACGACCAGGCTATCCGAGCCGTCGGCCAGCGGATAGCGGATGTGCCACATGAAGCCGTCTTCTTCTTCCTGGACGACTTCGAGGTCGGAAACGGCAGTATGCAGCTTCGGATCCCAGTTCACCAGACGCTTGCCGCGGTAGATCAGGCCTTCCTTGAACAGACGGACGAAGGTTTCGGTAACGACCTTGTTCAACCCGGCATCCATCGTGAAGCGCTCGCGCTTCCAGTCCGGGCTGGTACCCATGCGGCGCATCTGCTTGGTGATGGTGTTGCCGGAGTACTCCTTCCATTCCCAGACCTTTTCCAGGAACTTCTCGCGGCCGAGGTCGTGGCGCGAAATGCCCTGGGCGTCCAGCTGGCGTTCGACGACGATCTGCGTCGCGATGCCGGCGTGGTCGGTGCCTGGCTGCCACAGCGTGTTGTGACCGCGCATCCGGTAGTAGCGGGTCAGCGCGTCCATCAGCGTCTGGTTGAAGCCGTGGCCCATGTGCAGCGTGCCGGTCACATTGGGCGGCGGCAGCAGGATGCAGAAATTTTCTTCAGGTGCCTTGCTGCTATCTACGCCGGCTGCGAAGTAATTCTGGGCTTCCCACTCGGGGTACCAGCGGCGTTCAATATCGGCTGGTTCAAAGGCTTTGGCGAGTTCCATGGGCTTGTCGGAAAAGGGGAAAACCCATGATTATACCGGAGCGCAGCACCGGTATCGGCGCGATCTCAGTTGTGCGAAGGCAGGGCGTCAATCATGGCCTGCTCGGCCAGGAAATCGCGGACGGTCGCTTCGATGATGCCGGGCAATTCGGCGTTCAATCGTTGTTCGACACGGTGAGCCAGTTCGCGAATCAATTGGTCGCGCAGCGCGGGATCGATCATTCGAACTGGTGGTGTCAGCTCCGTCTCCGGCGCCTCTCTCTCGGGCTCATCGATGGTTTCAGAGGGAGCTGCCAACTCTGGTTCCTCAATGGCTGGATTCTCTGAGGTTGCCGTAGTTTCAGCATCCAGCAAAACCGGGATATCGTCCTCGTCGATGGCATCGGTTAGCACCGGGAGGTCGTCAAACTCGTTGTCGCTCTCGCGTTTGCGGTGCATCAGCGCGTCGGCGCGGGCGAGGATGGGGCTGGGCACGGGGTTTCCTTAACGGTCGCTGAGGTCGAAGTAGCGTACTTCGTAGCCGCGATCCTTGTAGAACTTCACACGGTCTCTGGCAGCAAGGCGGTCGCTTTCGTCCTGCCCAACCACCTCGATCAGGCTCTGAAAGCGTGAAAACCCAGGTGGAATCTCGCGGCTCAGGTTCATCAGGCGCTCATCCTGCGAGATTGTTTCGAGCGTGTCGGTGATCAGGATCGGAGTTTCCGCCGCCAGTGGCGAATCTGCCCGGCAGTGCGGCACGAAGCTGAGTGCCGCATGGGTCCAGAGCATACGGTCGACGCTGCCGGCAACTTCTTGTTCAAGGGCGTACACCAGTACCGGTTTTTTCTTGGCATAGGCACCGCTGAGCAGGGCGCAGGCGGCGGCGATCTTGTCGGACGCGCCGTGGTAGAAAAATACCTCGGTCAATTGAGCTTGCCTGCGCGCTGCAGCAGGTAGTACGCGAGCATGGGTACCGGCCGACCGGTGGCTCCCTTGTCGGCGCCGGATTTCCAGGCGGTGCCGGCGATGTCGAGGTGGGCCCAGTCGAATTTCTTGGTGAAGCGTGACAGGAAACAGGCAGCGGAGATGGCGCCACCCCAGCGGCCGCCGATGTTGGCCATGTCGGCAAAGGGGCTCTTCAGCAACTCCTGGTAGTCATCCCACAGGGGCATGTGCCAGCCGCGGTCGTTGGCGTCTTCACCGGCGTCGAGCAGATCGCGGGCCAGGGCGTCTTTGTTGGCGAACAGGCCTGTCGCAATGCTGCCCAGCGCGACGACGCAGGCGCCGGTCAGGGTGGCCACGTCAATCACGGTATCGGGCTCAAAGCGTTCGGCATAAGTCAGGGCGTCGCAAAGGATCAGGCGGCCTTCAGCATCGGTATTGAGGATTTCGATGGTCTGGCCCGACATGGAAGTGACGATATCACCGGGGCGGGTGGCATTGCCGCCTGGCATGTTCTCCGTGGCCGGTACGATAACCGTCAGGTTGATCGGCAGCGCCATTCGCGCCACCGCCTGCATGGTACCCAGCACACTGGCGGCACCACACATGTCGTATTTCATCTCGTCCATTTCGGCGCCGGGTTTCAATGAAATTCCGCCGGTGTCGAAAGTGACCCCTTTGCCCACCAGCACAACAGGCTTTTCACTAGCTCGACTGCCCTTGTAGGTCAGTACGATCAGTTTCGGGGGCTGGTGTGATCCGCGGGCCACTGAAAGCAGGGAGTGCATGCCGAGCTTTTCCATGTCGGCGCGATCAAGGATTTCGCAGCCCAGCTTGAATTCGTCGGCCATGGCCTGTGCCTGCTCGGCCAGATAGGTTGGGTGGCAGATATTGGGGGGCAGGTTACCCAGTGTTTTGGCCATGGCCATGCCTTCGGCAATGGCGAGGCCTTGCGCCAGAGCTTCCTCGGCCGGGGCCAGTTCGTTGCGCCGCTCGACGCTGATGGTCAGTTTGCGCAACGGCCGGCGAATTTCTTCCTTCTTGCTCTTGAACTGGTCGAACTTGTAGGTGGCATCCAGTGCGATCATGGCGGTTTGGCGGACTCGCCAGGCGATACTGCGTTTTTTGACCGGTAGCTCGGTCAGGAAAATCGACGCATCAAAGGCGCCGGTTTCGTTCAATACCTTGACTGCCGTCCGGATGGCGCTGGCGAATTCCTTTTCCCGGAATTCCTTTTCCTTGCCCAGTCCGACAAGCAGAATGCGGTCGCAGAGCGTGGAAGGCACGCTATGCAGCAACAAGGTGCTGCCGGCCTTGCCTTCCATGTCGCCGCGCCGAATGATGTCGGAAATGTAACCCCCGGATGCCTTGTCGAGAAGTTCGGCGGGAAGTGTCATTTTCCTTGATTCGAAAATCCCCACAACGACGCAGGCGCTACGCTGTTTTTCCGGGCTACCGCTTTTTATGCTAAATTCCACAAGCTGCTCCTGATCAAGGAAATATCAGTATTTGAGGGATTATCCTCGTATTTTTTCGGTTTCGTCAAAGCATGATATTCGAGCGCGCCGCCCGGCGCGAATTTGCCCAGGCAGCTGCCGGCATCAGCGTTGCGCTGCTGGCTATTCTGACCTCCACCAATCTGATTCGCCTGCTCAAGGAAGCAGCCGGCGGTCGAATCGCGCCCGAAGCGGTGGCCTCACTGCTGGGCTTCTCGGCACTGAATTTCATGCCGGTGCTTCTTTCATTGACACTGTTCGTCTCGGTTCTGCTGAGTTTGTCGCGGGGTTATCGGGATTCGGAGATGGTGGTCTGGTTTTCTTCCGGCTTGCCGCTGACAGGTTGGGTTTCCCCCGTTTTGCGATTTGCTGCACCGATTGTTATTGCGATTGCAGTCGTTTCCGGTTTCCTGGCGCCTTGGGCCAACTCAAGCTCCGCGGAATACCGCGAAAAGTTATCAGCCAGAAGCGAACTTTCCCAAGTTTCTCCAGGTGCCTTCCGGGAGGTCAAGAAAGGGCAGCGCGTATTTTTTGTTGAAGGCATAGAAGGGGATGGCAGCCATGTCGGTAACGTCTTCGTCGCGTCTTACCAAGAGGGCAAGCTGGGGGTCATCATGTCCGACTCCGGCTATCAGGAGGCTTCAGGAAATGGCGATCGCTTCGTTGTTCTTGAGCGCGGGCGCCGTTATGAAGTTGAGCCGGGGAGTCCAGCCTTCAAGGTAATGGAATTTGAGCGCTATCGGGCGCGGGTCGAGGATGGGGAACCATCGCCCTCCGATCTGTCGCCAAAAGGCATGCCGATTACTCGACTGGTGCTTGAGGATAGCAATCAGGCCAGGGGGGAATTGCTGTGGCGGATCGGTTTGCCTGTGTCTGCGCTTGTCCTCTGCTTGCTGGCAATCCCGCTTTCGTATGTCAATCCACGGGCTGGTCGTTCTGCCAATATGCTGATTGCCATTCTGGTTTACGCCATTTACAACAATCTTTTATCGGTCAGTCAGGCCTGGGTTGCGCAGGGCAAGATGTCCTTCTGGGTCGGCCTTTGGGCTGCACATGTGTTGATGCTGTTGCCACTGCTTTTGCTTTTTTATAAGCGAGTCGCGGTTCGCATGCCATGGCAGAGGTGGGGCGTGTGATTTCTCAATTGAATCTGTATCAGCGCTACCTGATCCGCGAGACATTCGCTTCGGTATTTCTTGTTCTGGCAGCCTTTTTGGCGCTATTCGCCTTTTTTAATTTCATTGACGAACTGCGTACGGTCGGCAAGGCCGGTTATAGCCTTGTTCATGCGGCACTATTTGTCGCGCTGAGCATGCCGGGCTTGATCTATGAGCTGATACCGATTGCGACCTTGATCGGTACGCTTTATGCACTGTCCACCTTGGCGCGTCATTCCGAAATTACCGTCCTCCGGGCCTCCGGCTTGGCAACTGGTGATCTGCTGATGACCTTGTTTCGTGCTGCCTTACTGTTGGCCTTGCTCACCTTTCTGATCGGTGAGGCAGTGGTTCCATTCAGCGAACGCCTGGGGAAGGAAATACGAGCCAAGGCGCTAAGCACAGTGATTGCGCAAAGTGGTTTCGACAGCGGTTTGTGGGTCAAGGATGGGCGCAGTTTCATCAATATCCGGAAAGCCGCTCCTGATGAGCCTCTTGAGGGGGTTCGCATCTATCATTTCAGCCCCCGGAATCTGCTTGAGTCGGTGACCGATGCTGAAGCGGCCGATTTCGAAGAGCCTGATCTCTGGCGTTTGAGAGGGGTGGTGAAAACGGTGCTTGAGGGAGATAGTTCTCGTGTCGAAAGCTCGCCAACAGGTGAGTGGCGGTCCACTGTGACGCCGACGCTTCTTGCGGCACTGATGGTTTCTCCTGAACGCATGTCGCTTTTCGGGCTTCTGAACTACACAAAGCATTTGACCGAGAACAAGCAGAAGACCGAGCGCTACGAAATAGCCCTCTGGAAGAAAGTGGTTTACCCGTTGGCAACACTCGTCATGGTGGCGCTGGCATTGCCCTTCGGCTACTCGCATAACCGGGTCGGCGGCGTCAGTCTGAAAATATTCGCCGGTGTGATGCTGGGTATTCTGTTTTACGCCTTGAACGGCCTGTCGTCGAATCTGGGGGCCATCAATTCGTGGTCGCCGATTATCAGCGCGACAGCGCCTTCAGCAATATTTCTGCTTATTGCGACCGGCATGCTCTGGTGGGTCGAGCGTCGCTGATCAGCTAGCGACAACAATCCTTGTTCCAGCAAGTCTGTCGTGTAGAAATTGCTTATCCTTGTCGAACATGGCCCAGAAGATACCAATTCCAAGCAGCACAATGCTCGGCCATGCGATCAGGTAACGCAATACTGCCTGCAAAGGACGCAATGGCGATCCATCTGCATTGATGATGCGGAGCTTCCATGTCTTCATGGGTAGCGTCTGGCCGCCATTGAGCCAGCACCAGACGAAGTAGATCATCAGTAGAAGCAGAATGTGAATCCACAGGGCTCTTGGGGTGACTGTCCAGCCAAACCCGGAGAGAACTATCTGCGGCATCAGGAAGCCGATCAGCAATATTGAAAAGACAACTAGTCCTTCATAGAGCATGCTGACCAGGCGCCGCCGAATGCCTGGAAATTGATTCGTCATTATTGAGAGGTTCCGCCCGGCACCGAGGGCTGTGCAGATGCTCCGCTCCCGGATGCTGCATCAGTTGCATGGGTTACGTTTGAACTCGAAACGGCCGCCGAGGCTGACGGAGTGGCAAGCAGCTTCGATGATTTGCCGGTTTCACGAATTCGCTGTTTTTCATCGGGGGGCAAATTTGAATACGCCTCCCACTTTTGCTTGATTACCTGTTTCTGTTCGGGGGGGAGTTGCTTGAAGTCTTTGTAGGTATCGCGGACCTTTGAGCGCTCAGTCGGTGAGAGGTCTGCCCATTCGCGCATGCGGTCCTGCATCCGCTGTTGCTCGTCCTGCTTCATGGTCGGGAAGCGCTCAGCGATGCCTAGCCACTTTTTCTTGCGGATGTTCTCCATCCCGTCCCAGTCTTTTGCAAGTGGCGCGAGAATGTTTTTTTGTTGTCCGTTCAACTGGCCCCAGCCTGGTTGCGGAGGCGTGCCAATGATAGCCGTCGTTGGGGGTTCGGCAGCGAAAGAATAACTAAGGGCAAGACTGAGAATCAGTCCTCCGAGGAGTCGTCTACAAGCCATTCGAAGAAGTCATTATCCAGAAAAGCATCGGGAGGCAAATCGTCAGTCAGCAGGGCGCTATCTACTTCTTCCAATTCGGTGACGTACTGGACGCTGTGCCAGTAGAAAGATATCCACATACCAAGCAGCAATGCCAACACGGCAAGAATCTGCTTCAGATAGGGAACGTGAGAACCGGTCCGGAAAACATGCGAGCCGAATCCGGCTACCGCCATCTGGGGAGCGGCTTCCTTTTGATGGGCCATTGCCAAATGGCGAGCGGCTTCCAGCCTACGGGACGCGGCCGGCGGGATATCTTTCAGTCCGTAGTTCAGTGCTTGCCGAACGCGATATGCGTAACGTTCTTCGTTCATAGCTTTATGCCTTTTGCCGACAGGGCGGCTGCAAGCGTGTGGGTGGCACGCGAGCAATGGGTTTTGACACTGCCTTCTGAGCAGCCCATCGCAGCCGCGGTCTCGGCTACGTCCATGTCTTCCCAATAACGCATGAGGAAGGCTTCCCGTTGACGCGTCGGCAGCTTTTTTATTTCGTCTTCGATGAGGTTCAGCGTCTGTGCCTGTTGTAGCTTGCTTTCCGGAGTTCTAGGGCCGGCTTCATCTTCGTCGGCTGCAAGTGTTTCGAGCGGGTCGTGGTCTTCATCGTCATCTGGAGTGAATGCCGAAAGCAGCGTTGTCCACATCGAGCGTACCTTGCTGCGCCGGTAATAGTCGCGGATCGTGTTCTGCAGAATGCGCTGGAAGAGCATTGGATACTCTTCGTCGGGGCGGTCGCCATATTTTTCGGCGAGCTTGAGCATGGCATCCTGAACGATGTCTAGCGCTGCCTCTTCATCGCGGACGGCAAATATCGCCTGTTTGAAGGCTCGACGCTCGACAGACTCTAGAAAGCTGGAAAGTTGTTGGGGTGATGCCAGGGTCGTCTCTTCCAAAAAAGCCTTGAGCAGTATAGGGGAATACCGGGAAACCTTGACCGAAAAGGGGCGGTCGATTAAGGTTACGCCCTTTTAGGCAACAGCTTTTTTGGGCTCAAGAATGATGATCAGCGGTGCAGAAATTGTAATCAGGTGCCTGCAAGAAGAAAAGGTCGAATATGTGTTCGGTTACCCAGGGGGTTCCGTTCTGCACATTTATGATGCACTTTTCAAGCAGGATCAGGTCAAGCACATTCTCGTTCGCCACGAGCAGGCTGCCGTCCACGCCGCAGACGCATTCTCGCGTTCCTCGCAGCGGGTTGGTGTCGCGCTGGTGACCTCGGGCCCTGGTGTGACCAATACCGTGACGGGCATTGCCACCGCTTACATGGACTCAATCCCGATGGTGGTCATCACCGGTCAGGTGCCGACCCAGTATATCGGCCAGGATGCTTTCCAGGAGTGCGATGCCGTCGGTATTACCCGTCCGTGCGTCAAGCATAATTTTCTCGTCAAAGACGTCAAGGATTTGGCCTTGACGATCAAGAAGGCATTCCATATTGCCTCCACGGGGCGGCCTGGGCCGGTCGTTGTTGATATTCCGAAAGACATCACGGCTCAGATGTGCGAGTTTGATTATCCGAAGACTGTCCACATGCGGTCATATAACCCTGTGGTCAAGGGGCATCTCGGGCAGATCAAGAAAGCCGTGCAGATTTTGCAGGAAGCCAAGCGCCCGATCATCTACACGGGTGGTGGGGTGATCCTTTCGGATGCGGCAGAAAAGTTGACCCAACTGGCGCGCAAGCTGAACTTCCCGGTCACCAACACGCTGATGGGCTTGGGGGGATATCCCGCCACCGATCGTCAGTTCGTTGGCATGTTGGGCATGCATGGCACCTTCGAAGCCAATAACGCGATGCACTATGCCGATGTTATTTTGGCAATTGGTGCACGTTTCGACGACCGCGTCATTGGTAACCCAGATCACTTCAGCAGCGAGAAGCGTCGGGTTATTCATGTCGATATTGATCCCTCGTCGATTTCCAAGCGGGTCAAGGTCGACGTGCCCATCGTGGGCAATGTGTCCGATGTGTTGGACGAAATCCTCAAGTTGCTCGACGGTGGATTCAAAACCGATCCGGAAGTGGCGGACTGGTGGAAGCAGATCGAGGAATGGCGAGGCCGTGACTCCTTGCGCTACAAGCAGTCTGAGCACATCATGCCGCAATACGTCATCGAAAAATTGTACGAAGTGACCGGGGGCGATGCCTTCATCACTTCCGATGTCGGACAGCACCAGATGTTTGCCGCGCAGTACTACAAGTTCAACAAGCCGCGTCGCTGGATCAATTCCGGCGGTCTGGGCACCATGGGTGTTGGTCTGCCCTACGGCATGGGCGTCCTGCTCGCCAATCCCGGAGCGCAAGTGGCTTGTGTGACCGGCGAAGGCTCAATCCAGATGTGTATTCAGGAAATGTCGACCTGCAAGCAGTACGAACTGCCGGTCAAGATCATCAATCTGAACAACGGCATGCTGGGCATGGTTCGTCAGTGGCAGGAGATGTTCTATTCCAAGCGCTATTCCCAGTCCTATGTGACTTCCTTGCCTGATTTCGTGAAGCTCGCGGAAGCCTATGGCCACGTCGGCATGCGGATAGAGAAGCCGGAGGATGTCGAGCCTGCGCTGCGCAAGGCGTTCACCGAGTACAAGAACGATCTGGTCTTCATGGACTTCATCATCGATCCGGGTGCTAACGTGTTCCCGATGGTCGCGGCAGGCAAGGGCCTGACCGAAATGATCCTCGCTGAAGATCTGTAAGCGGGGGAGGAAAAGAATATGCGACACATCATTTCCATCCTGATCGAAAACGAATCGGGTGCACTTTCTCGCGTGGCTGGGCTGTTCTCTGCCCGTGGCTATAACATTGATACGCTCACCGTGGCTCCGACGGAAGATCCCTCGTTGTCCCGGATGACCATCCTGACCAGGGGTTCCGACGAGGTTCTCGAACAGATCACCAAGCAGCTCAACAAGCTGATTGATGTGGTCAAGGTGGTTGATCTCTCCGAGGCTGCTCACGTCGAGCGCGAACTGATGTTGATCAAGGTTCGCGCCACCGGCAAGGACCGCGAAGAGATGAAGCGCATGGCCGATATTTTCCGTGGTCGCATCATTGACGTCACGGAATCGACCTATGTGATCGAGTTGACCGGCGCAAGCTCCAAGCTCGACTCGTTCATCGCCGCGCTCGATGCCGGCCTGATTCTCGAAACCGTCCGTACCGGTGTCTGTGGCATCGGTCGTGGCGATCGTATTCTTAAAGTCTAACTATCTGTCTATAAAGAGGATTTCATGAAAGTTTATTACGACAAGGACGCCGATCTCTCCCTCATCAAGGGCAAGAAGGTCACCATCGTTGGTTACGGTTCGCAGGGCCACGCCCACGCCCAGAATCTCAAGGATTCCGGCGTCAAGGTCACGGTTGGCCTGCGCAAGGATGGCGCTTCCTGGAAGAAGGCAGAAGCCGCTGGCCTCAAGGTTGAAGAAATCGCCAAGGCGGTTAAGGGCGCTGATGTTGTAATGATGCTGTTGCCGGACGAAAACATTCCGCAGGTGTACAACGAAGAAGTCGCCCCGAACCTGAAAAAGGGTGCTGCCCTGGCTTTTGCTCACGGCTTCAATGTGCATTACAACCAGGTCGTGCCGCGCGCCGACGTGGATGTCATCATGGTCGCCCCGAAGGGCCCCGGCCACACTGTACGTTCAGAGTACCTGAAGGGTGGCGGCGTGCCGTCCCTGATCGCTGTTTATCAGGACGTCACCAAGAAGGCCAAGGACATCGCCCTTTCCTACGCTGCTGCCAACGGCGGTACCAAGGGTGGCGTCATTGAAACCAACTTCCGCGAAGAAACCGAAACTGACCTGTTCGGTGAACAGGCTGTTCTGTGCGGCGGCGCTGTTGAACTGGTCAAGATGGGCTTCGAAACCTTGACCGAAGCTGGTTACGCTCCGGAAATGGCCTATTTCGAGTGTCTGCACGAACTGAAGCTGATCGTCGACCTGATGTATGAAGGCGGCATCGCCAACATGAACTACTCCATCTCCAACAATGCGGAGTATGGCGAGTACGTGACTGGTACCGAAGTCATCAACGAGCAATCCCGTGTCGCCATGCGCAATGCACTGAAGCGTATCCAGACCGGCGAATACGCCAAGATGTTCATCCAGGAAGGCAAGACGAACTACCCGAGCATGACTGCCCGTCGTCGTCTGAATGCCGTGCATCCGATCGAGACCGTTGGTGGTCAGTTGCGCGACATGATGCCGTGGATTCGCAAGAACAAGCTGGTCGACCAATCCAAGAACTGATTTGGTCTCGGCTCGGTAGCGTCTGTCGCAATGGCTGACGCTATCCTCGCTTCGGGCGGTGCGGGAGACTGCACCGCCCTTGTTGTTTGTGGTTTTTTGTGGCGCCGGGTGTATTCTTTTCCGGTTGCCCATTCAATTGTGACCCATGACAGAACTCAAGCCCCGTAAGACCCTGTTCAATCCCGAATTAAAGCGGCGTGGCATTTATGTGCTGCCCAACCTGTTCACCACGGCAGCCCTGTTTGCCGGGTTCTTCGCCATTGTGCAGGCCATGCAGGGGGATTTCGAGCGGGCGGCGATGGCGATCTTCATCGCCATGGTCCTTGATGGCCTCGATGGCCGTGTGGCTCGGCTGACGCATACCCAGTCGGCTTTTGGTGCCGAGTACGACTCGCTGTCGGATATGGTTAGCTTTGGTGCTGCGCCGGCACTGGTCATGTACGAATGGGCATTGCGCGATCTTGGCCGCCTGGGCTGGATCGCTGCGTTCATCTATTGCGCTGGAGCGGCGTTGCGCCTGGCGCGGTTCAATACGACGCTGGAGGTGATGGACAAGCGTTTCTTCCAGGGCTTGCCCTCTCCTGCGGCGGCAGCGCTGGTCGCCGGTTTGGTCTGGGTGATGATTGTTTCCGGCGTGCCGGGCAGCGACGTACGCTGGCTGGCTTGTGTGCTGACCATCTTTGCCGGCATCACCATGGTGTCCAATATTCGCTATTACAGCTTCAAGGACGTCAATCTCAAGAAGAGTGTTCCCTTCTTCGTGATTGCCGCAATCGCGCTTGGCTTCGCCCTGGTTGCCTACAGTCCTGAAATCGCCCTGTTCGGCTTTTTCGTATTTTATGGTTTGTCCGGCTACGTGCTGGCCGCTGTCGGCCTGTTGAAACGTAAGGCACAGTGACTTCTCGGAGCAGTCTATGAAACAGCATCTGGTTATTTTTGATACCACCCTGCGCGATGGCGAGCAGAGCCCTGGCGCATCGATGACCAAGGAAGAAAAGATTCGCGTTGCACGTCAACTCGAAAAAATGAAGGTTGATGTCATCGAGGCGGGCTTTGCTGCGGCCTCGCCGGGCGACTTCGATGCCATCCAGGCCATTGCTCTGGCCATCAAGGATTCGACGGTTTGCTCGCTGGCGCGGGCCAATGAGAATGACATTCGTCGGGCTGGTGAAGCGATCAAGCCTGCCAAGTCCGGTCGTATTCATACTTTTATTGCAACTTCTCCCATTCATATGGAGAAGAAGTTGCGCATGACGCCCGATCAAGTGGTCGAGCAGGCGGTCAAGGCGATTGGCTGGGCGCGTGAGTACACTGACGACATCGAATTTTCGGCCGAGGATGCGGGTCGCTCCGAACAGGACTTCCTGTGCCGTATCTTCGAGGCGGTGATCAAAGCCGGTGCGACGACCATCAATGTGCCGGATACCGTTGGCTACAACATTCCCTCGCAGTACGCGGAAACCATGCGTCAGCTGATCGAGCGGGTGCCGAATTCCGACAAGGTGGTTTGGTCGGTCCATTGCCACAACGATCTTGGCCTCGCAGTCTCGAATTCTCTGGCTGCAGTCCTTTCCGGAGCACGTCAGGTCGAATGCACGATCAATGGCCTTGGCGAACGTGCCGGCAATGCGGCACTGGAAGAGATTGTCATGGCAGTGCGTACCCGAGCCGATGTTTTCCCAGTTGAGACGCGCATTGATTCGACGCAGATTGTGCCGGCTTCCAAGTTGGTCTCGCAGATCACCGGATATCCGGTGCAGCCGAACAAGGCCGTCGTTGGCGCCAATGCCTTCGCCCACGAATCCGGTATCCATCAGGATGGTGTGCTGAAGCATCGCGAAACTTACGAAATCATGCGGGCTCAGGATGTGGGCTGGACGCAGAACAAGCTGGTGCTCGGCAAGCATTCCGGCCGCAATGCCTTCAAGAACCGCTTGCAGGAACTGGGTATACAGTTGGACAGCGACGAGGCACTGAACGCCGCCTTTGCCCGTTTCAAGGAACTGGCCGACAAGAAGCACGAAATCTTCGATGAAGACCTGCATGCCTTGGTTTCCGACGAACTGGTGACACCGGATCAGGAATACTACAAGCTGGTTTATTCACGCGTCTGTTCCGAAACTGGCGAGATGCCCCGTGCTTCGGTCATCCTCAACGTTGGCGGTGTCGAGCAGAAGGCCGAGGCTGATGGCGGTGGGCCGGTGGATGCGACCTTCAAGGCCATCGAAAGCATTGCCGGCAGTGGCGCTGAATTGCTGCTTTATTCCGTCAATGCGATTACCACCGGGACCGATGCTCAGGGTGAAGTAACGACTCGTCTTTCCAAGGGCGACCGCATCGTCAATGGCAACGGTGCGGATACCGACATCGTCATTGCTTCCGCACGTTCATATCTGAATGCACTGAACAAGTTGCACTCGACGCTCGACAAGGTCAAGGCCCAAGGCAACGTCTGATTTCTGCTGTCCGTCAGAAAAGCCGCCTCAGTTCGACTGGGCGGCTTTTTCTTCTTTGGGGCCGCGTGTTGCCCGGATGTAAAGGATGCACACGACAAACAGAACGACGGCCAGAAGGGTTTCGCCAATAGCCAGTTTCTGCGACAGGCCACTGTCGCTGGTGGCGCGCAGGAGTCCTTCCATCAGGTAGAACTGGATGAACAGTGACAACCATTTGTACGTGTAGCGCTTGCCGCGCAGGATGCCGAAAAGCGGGAAGAGCAGAAATGCAGCCTTGAGCGTCATCCATGAGCCGCCGGGTTTCAGCGGTGCCAGCCAGCCTTCCCAGGCCAGGCATAGAAAAATCAGCGCGATGAGGCTGGCGCTGGCAGCGATTTGGTAGCGAGTGGGTGTCACGGTTGACTCAGTTTCTTGACCAGAAGCGCCAGACGTTGTCCCTGGATGAAGGCCAGCTTGTTTTCGTCTTCAGATAATTCAGGCGATCCGTTCGGGCCGGCGACATGACTGGCGCCGTAGGGGGTGCCACCGGTACGTGTGGAGGATAATTCGGGCTCGGTGAAAGGCAGCCCCATGACCAGCATGCCATGATGTAGCAGGGGCAGGGTCATTGACAGCAGGGTTGCCTCGTTGCCTCCATGCTGACTTCCGCTGGAGGTAAAGACGCAGGCTGGCTTTCCGGATAGGGTACCGTTCTGCCAGGCGGCAACAGTGCCATCCCAGAAGTATTTCATCGGGGCGGCCATGTTGCCAAAGCGAACCGGGCTGCCGAGGGCGAGGCCTGCGCACTCCTCTAGATCCGAAATTTCGACATAAGGCGCACCGAATTCGGGAACGGCCGGTTCGACTGCCTCGCAGGTGGTCGAGACGCGAGGCACGGTACGCAGGCGTGCCTGGCAGCCGGGAACAGACTCAACCCCGCGGGCAATCCGTTCGGCCAGGGCGCGAACTGAGCCACGATGGCTGTAGTAGAGGATGAGGACGTCTTGCATGGTCAGCTATTATACGGCCCCATGCAAACGCGCTCCCGAAATCACCGTGATCGTCGCAAGCCGTCAGGTTCTGCGAGCATCTTCCATCGCTTCTATGGCGAGAACATGATGCAGACCAGCGCAGCGCTGGCTTTTACGACATTGATGGCCTTGGTGCCGCTCGTTACGGTTGTGCTGTCGGTAGCCCATGCCATTCCTTATCTCGATCTGGTTGTAGCGCGTCTGGACTTGATGGTGCGCGAAGCCTTGTTGCCAGCCGGGGCAGCCGGAGCAATCGTCGGCAACATCGGCAAGTTTTCCCAGAAGGCCCAGAATCTGACGTTCGTTGGTCTTGGGGTGCTTGCTGTAACTGCATTTTTGCTGATGAACACCATTGAGCGCGCGTTCAATCATTTGTGGCGCGTAAATCCGCGCCCCGTCCTGGCGCGCTTGCGGCTTTATGCCTTCGTGATGGCGGTATGGCCATTTATCCTGGGCGCAGTTGCTGGGATGATGTCGTTTGCCGTCACCACCTCGCTCGGGCTTTTTGACGAGCCGATGTGGTTTCGTCGTGTCGCCTTTAAAGTGGTTGCTACGGTGCTCCTCGGCTTGTTTTTTTCGTTTTTGTATTACGCAGTGCCAAATGCCGACGTTTCGAAGCGGGCGGCCTTGGTCGGCGGTGTATTTGCCGCGCTGGCCTTTGCCGCCATGCAGAAAGTCTTCGAGTTGTTTCTGGTCAGTTCGGCCATGCTGAAAAGCATCTATGGTGCTTTCGCAGCCTTCCCAGTGTTTCTGGTCTGGCTGCACCTTTCCTGGGCGGTGGTGCTTTTCGGTGGATTGCTCGCGGCTAGCGTGAACCGTCCGGGGAAACGCTGAAAATTTCGATGCTGCTAGTTTGTTCGTTCAGGCCTGTGGCTTGAAGCTCATGGATTTTCAGGTTTTCCTCTTCAAGAAGAACGACGATTCTCCGGGCGTTTTCCTTGATGAACCCGGTTGGTACGACCAGCGACTGAGTTGGCCGCAATGGCGGCGTGGGCGGGAGAATCAGAGCCGCCACCTTGGTTGATTCCAGTTCGAAAGGCGAGGCGATTTCCACTGCAATGGCCTTGGGGGAAAGCATCTGCAGGCCAAGTTCAATATGCTCCGGGTTCTCGGAAATGGCCCAGCGGATGATGCAGACATGCCATGCAGTCGTTGTGCCGGAATGCTCTTCCGTGGCCTGAAGTGCAACAATGTCGCCGACTCTGATGTCTGTCGTATGACCGGACATGTGCATCAGTGCGTAACCGTCGGGGCTTTCGTTGGTGACCATCCATTCGCTCAGCTCTGCTCCTCCTTCGGGGGATCTGATCAGCCGCCAAAGGTTGCCGAGGCCGGAGCACAGATTGGCACGATAGGATTGTCTCCGTCGTGGAAATCTTCGTTTGGTCGGATGGCCCCAGAGCTGGCTCAGGCGCAACAGTACTCCTGGCCCGGTATGCGTTTCGGCAAATGCCGGCAATCTCAAAAAGTCGGCGGGTATGCCCTGGCTCAGTTCGGCATGGTGCTTGAGAGCAAGTTCGGCGACAGCGTCGCATGAAAAGTAGAGAACTTGCGCATCCGGGCTCGGGATGCGGCGAATGAGCGCATGCGCCGGAAAATCCTTGTCCGGGTCGATCCAGAAGATCCCTTGACTTTGACGCGGTGGATTTTCGAGTAACTCCAGATCAGGTGTGCAGTTGGCGATGTACTCGCCAATGAATTCGAGTTCTGCAGAGGAGAAGGAGGCAGGCTGGGCGATGGCGGCGAGCAGGATGGATGTGTAGATGCGGCGTATGCTCGGGCCGCCATTCGGGCCGGGGAAGTCCTCCAGGCCAAGGCGGCGTGCGGTACGAAAAGCCGCATGCAACTGTTGCCAGAGCCCGATGGGTGTCGGCGCTGCGATCAGTTGTGTAATGCGGACCTGCCAGGCAATCGTGTGCATCGCCCGACGCAGCGATGTGTGTGGCGTACGTGACGCACTCAATCCTTCTGGGTCGAACAACTCGGCCAGCGTGTTGAAATAATCTTGTGTCAGCGTTTCGAGCAGGTCGAGAAGGATTCTGACCTTCTGTCGCAGTTTTCGGGTTATCGGCAAGCTGACTTCGTGCAGTTCAGGCGCTTCGGCCTTGGCGATGCGCTCTGCCTGACTGAAAAGCAAGTCGAGTATCTTGAGGCGCTGGGTATTCGGGACTGGTGCTTCGCGCAGCAATAAAAGCTGGCGGTGCAACTGATCCGCATCATCCGCGCCAGTGCGGCCATGAGCCAGTGCCAGCCATTCAAGAATGCTCTTGATGTTGGCTTCGGAGTTTGTTGGTAAAAGGTTGTCCGGTGCGCGATTCATTGTCTTGGGAGCATAACAAAAAATTACGTTTTCGCCATTGATGTGGCCTCTTTGCTAAGTGTTGATCTTTGGGTTGATGCTATTTGCGGGGTCTAAGTGGCTTGTTTTTCCTTGATAAAGCGCTATAATCACCGGTCTTTTTTCCAGCTAACGAAAGTATTCTCATGGTTGTTATCCGTCTTGCCCGTGGTGGCGCCAAGAAGCGTCCGTTCTACAACATGGTTGTTACCGATTCCCGTAATCGTCGTGATGGCCGTTTCGTTGAGCGTATCGGCTTCTACAACCCGGTTGCTTCCGGCAATGCAGAAGCGCTGCGCGTTTCCGTGGATCGTCTGGCTTACTGGCAGAGCAATGGCGCCCAGCTGTCGCCGACCGTTGCCCGTCTGGTCAAGCAGCACGCTGCACAGCAAGCAGCCTAAGTTTTAGTTTTGACCAGCAGCGATATCGTCGTACTGGGTCGGCTGGCCGACCCCTACGGGATTCAGGGCTGGCTTTGGTTGTACCCTTTTGGGGATGATCCGCTGGCGTGGGCTGAAATGCCCGTCTGGTGGATTGCCAGAGAAGGCGAGCCGTGGCGCGAATGCAAGCTGAAAAGTCTGAAAGCGCACGGCAATGGTGTGGTGGTGCTGTTGGATGGTGTCACTGATCGCTCGGTCGCTGAGTCCATGAAGGGTGTTTTGGTCGGGGCGCCGCGCGAAGCGTTGCCCTCGACTGAAAAAAACGAATTTTACTGGACCGATCTGATTGGTCTGGATGTCATCAATACCGCGGACGAGCGGCTCGGCAAGGTGGTCGGGTTGATCGAAACCGGAGCCAACGCCGTTTTGCGCGTGCTTGGTGATGACGGCGTCGAGCGCCTTTTGCCGTTTGTTTCGGCGGTGGTTCTGACTGTCGAGAAAGAAGCCGGACGGATTCGAGTGGAGTGGGGCAGCGACTGGTGATCCGGTTTGACTGCATTACCCTCTTTCCGGAGATGTTCGCGGCAGTAACGGAAAGTGGCATTACCCGTCGGGCGCTGGAAGAACAGCGCTGGCAGTGGCAAGGCTGGAATCCTCGTGATTTTGCCGAGAATGCTTGGCGACGGGTGGATGATCGTCCTTTCGGGGGCGGGCCGGGCATGGTTATGCAGCCGGGGCCGCTAGAGAAGGCGATTGCTGCAGCCAAGGCGCAGCAGCGTGAGGCAGGGCTGGCGAAAAGCCGGGTCATCTACCTCTCACCGCAAGGCGCGCCGCTGACGCATGAGCGGGTGATGCAGCTGGCGACAGGCGACGAAGGGCTGATCCTTCTTTGCGGTCGTTATGAAGGGATTGATGAGCGTTTGATCGAGCGCTGTGTCGATGAAGAAATTTCGATCGGAGATTTTGTGCTTTCCGGTGGCGAGTTGCCGGCAATGGCCCTGATAGATGCCGTTGTTCGCCAGTTGCCGGGGGTGCTTGGAGATGCCGCTTCGGCGGTGGAAGATTCGTTTGTCGGTGGTTTGCTGGATTGTCCGCACTACACCCGTCCGGAGATTTATGAGGGCGTGTCGGTGCCGGAGGCTTTGATGTCTGGCGATCACAAAAGAATTCGTCGCTGGCGGCTGAAACAGTCGCTGGACCGAACCCGGAAGCGCCGGCCGGATTTACTGGCGCACCGCGTGTTGAGCGCGGAGGAAACGCAACTCCTCACGGAAATTTCTGGAGAGGAGCAATGCGGTGAGTAAGTGTTTATAAAATTTAAGGATCTCACATGAACCTGATTGAACAGTTGGAACAAGAAGAAATTGCTCGTCTGGGCAAGACCATTCCTGAATTCGCACCGGGCGACACCGTTGTCGTGCAAGTGAAGGTCAAGGAAGGTAACCGCGAGCGTCTGCAGGCTTACGAAGGCGTTGTTATCGCCAAGCGTAACCGCGGTCTGAACTCTGCTTTCACCGTTCGCAAGATCTCTTCCGGTGAAGGCGTCGAGCGTACTTTCCAGACCTACTCTCCGCTGGTTGCTTCCATCGAAGTGAAGCGTCGTGGTGATGTTCGTCGCGCCAAGCTGTACTACCTGCGCGAGCGCTCTGGCAAGTCGGCTCGTATCAAGGAAAAGCTGGTTCGCAAGGAAAAGCCGGTCGTCGCTGCATAAGCGATTTTTCCGGATTGAAAAAAGGGCGCCTAGGCGCCCTTTTTCTTTGCTTTGCTTTTGCCTGTAATCAGCAGTGAGCGGCAGGGTTCTTCTTGTCGTTCTCAATCAGGGCGTAAGCGGAGTGGTTGTGAATCGATTCGAAGTTTTCTGATTCAACAACGTAGGCATCAACGCGCGCTTCTGCGTTGAGCCGGGCCGCCACATCACGAACCATGTCTTCGACGAACTTGGGATTGTCGTAGGCGCGTTCAGTCACGTATTTTTCATCGGGACGCTTGAGCAGGCCAAAAAGCTCGCAGGAGGCTTCCTGTTCAACGAGCTGGACGATTTCTTCAATCCACATGAAATCGTTGGTACGAGCGGTGACGGTGACGTGTGAGCGCTGGTTGTGAGCGCCGTACTCGGAAATCTTCTTGGAGCATGGACACAGGCTGGTTACCGGGACGACAACCTTGACCGAGGTGGCGATTTCACCGTGGCAAATATCGCCGATGAAGGTGACGTCATAGTCCATCAAGCTTTGCACGCCGGAAACCGGTGCGGTCTTGTTGATGAAATAGGGGAAGTTCATTTCGATATGGCCGGTCTCGGCTTCGAGTTTGACCACCATGTCACGCAGCATGCTCGGAAAATTTTCCACCGAGATCTCGCGTTCGTGGCTGTTCAGGATCTCCACGAAACGGGACATGTGGGTGCCCTTGAAGTTGTGTGGCAAACCAACGTACATGTTGAACATGGCGATGGTGTGCTGGATGCCGACTGATTTGTCCTGCACCTTGATGGGATGACGAATGGACTTGATGCCAACCTTGTTGATGGCGATATGGCGCGTGTCGGCTGAGTTCTGAACGTCGGGAATGTTTGAGGTCGGGGTGCTCATGAGCTGTTCTTTAATGAATTATTGTGGGTTGGTCCGGGTACGCACTGCGCGTACGATGCCGTCCTTGTCGAGGCCGAGTTCTGCCAGCAACTGTCCTTGTTCGCCGTGGTCGATGAAGCGGTCCGGCAAGCCAAGGCGCAATAGCGGCACCTGAAGGCCTCGTTCCGCCAGCACGCGCTCGATTTCCGAGCCGGCGCCACCAATCACGGCATTCTCTTCGATACTGACCAGCAGGGAATGGTTCCCCGCCAGTTCGACAATCAGCTCGGCGTCGAGCGGTTTGACGAAGCGCATGTTGGCCACGGTGGCATCGAGTTCGTCGCCAGCGGCCAGTGCTGCCGGAACCAGGCTGCCGAAGGCGAGCAGGGCGACCTCCTTGCCGTTCCGACGAATTTCGCCCTTGCCAACAGGCAGGGTATCAAGGCTGCATTGTGGGATCTTGCCGGTGCCGCCACCGCGCGGGTAACGGACCATGCTCGGGCAATCCAGTGCGTAGGCAGTGGACAGCATCTGACGGCATTCGGCTTCGTCAGAGGGCGCCATGACCACCATGTTCGGAATACAGGTCACGAAGGACAGGTCGAAGGTGCCGTGGTGCGTCGGGCCGTCTGCGCCGACCAGGCCGCCGCGGTCGACCGCGAATACCACCGGTAGATTCTGCAGGGCGACGTCGTGCACAAGCTGGTCGTAGCCTCGCTGCAGGAAGGTCGAGTAGATGGCGACGACTGGTTTCAGGCCTTCGCAGGCCAGGCCGGCGGCGAAGGTGACGGCGTGCTGCTCGGCGATGCCGACATCGAAATAACGGTCGGCATGCTCGGCTGAGAAGCGCACCATCCCGGAGCCTTCACGCATGGCCGGGGTGATGGCAACAAGGCGCGAATCAGCCTTGGCCATGTCACATAGCCAGTCGCCAAAAACCTGCGTGTAAGTCAGTTTGCCCGGTCCCTTGGCTGACTGGATGCCGTCACAGGCGGCGAACTTGCCGACGCCGTGGTAGAGAATCGGGTCGTTTTCGGCCAGCTTGTAGCCCTGGCCCTTCTTCGTGATGATGTGCAGGAACTTCGGACCCTTGAGCTTCTTGAGGTTTTCGAGCGTCGGGATCAGGGCGTCGAGGTCGTGGCCGTCGATCGGGCCGTAGTAATGGAAGCCGAATTCCTCGAACAGCGTGCCCGGGGCGATCATGCCCTTGACGTGCTCTTCGGCGCGGCGCGCCAGTTCGAGCAGCGGCGGGGCGAAGCCGAGCATGTGGCGACCGGCTTCGCGGGCAGCGTTGTAGGTCTTGCTCGAGGTCAGGCGGGTCAGGATGTTGTTGAGCGCGCCGACCGGCGGCGAGATCGACATTTCGTTGTCGTTGAGGATGACCAGCATGTCGGTATCAACGACGCCGGCATTGTTCATGGCTTCGAAGGCCATGCCGGCCGACATCGCGCCGTCGCCGATGATGGCGATGGCCTTGCGGTCCTCGCCCTTGTGCTTGGCGGCCAGCGCCATGCCCAGCGCGGCCGAGATCGAAGTTGAGGAGTGGCCGACGCCGAAGGTGTCGTACGGGCTCTCAGCGCGTTTGGGGAAGCCGGAAACGCCGCCATGCATGCGCAGCGTGCTCATGCCTTCGCGGCGGCCGGTCAGAACCTTGTGGGCGTAGCACTGGTGGCCGACGTCCCAGACCAGGCGGTCTTCCGGCGTGTTGAAGACGGCGTGCAGGGCGATGGTCAGTTCGACGGTGCCGAGGTTGGACGACAGGTGACCGCCCGTTTTTGAGACGGAGTCGATCAGGAAGGCGCGCAGTTCGGTCGCCAGTTGCGGTAACTGCTTGCGGTCCAGGCGGCGCAGGTCGGCCGGGCTGTTGATGGTTTCGAGCAGGCGGGAGGCGGTCATCAGAATTGCCGGTGGCAGATGAAGTCTGCCAGCTGGTTGAGGCGGGCGGCGCGCTCGCCGAAGATGCTCAGGGCATCGCGGGCGTCAGCACGCAGATCTTCGGCGTAGGCGCGGGCCTGTTCGAGGCCGAGCAGGGCAACGTAGGTCGGTTTGTCGGCGGCTTCGTCCTTGCCGGCTGTCTTGCCCAGCGTGGCCGTGCTCGCCGTGCAGTCGAGAATGTCGTCGACGATCTGAAAGAGCAGGCCGGCACGCTTGGCGAAACGGTCGAGGTTGGTTCGCTCTTCAGTGGAAAGCGGCTGGCCGGCCAGGGCACCGAGCAGCACTGCGGCACGGATCAGGGCGCCGGTTTTCAGCGCATGCATCAGTTCCAGTTCAGGCTGGGTCAGCGGCTTGCCGACCGAAGCGAGGTCGATGGCCTGGCCACCGGCCATGCCGCGCGAGCCGCTGGCGTGGGCAAGCAGCGAGATCATTTCCAGCTGTTGCCTCGGTTCGCCGATGGTCTGGCTGGCCAGCAACTCGAAAGCCATGGTCTGCAGGCTGTCGCCGACGAGCAGCGCGGTCGGTTCATCGAATTCGACATGGCAGGTCGGGCGGCCGCGGCGCAACACGTCGTCGTCCATGCACGGCAGGTCGTCATGGACCAGCGAGTAGGCGTGGATCATCTCGACGGCGCTGCCGACGATGTCGAGGGCCTCCGGCGTCGCGCCGGTCAATTCGCCGGCCGCGAAGGCGAGCAGCGGACGGACACGCTTGCCGCCACCAAGGGTGGCGTAGCGCATGGCTTCGTGCAGGCGGGCCGGGATACAGTCATTGCCGGGCAGGAAACGGCCGAGGGCGGTTTCGGCACGGTCCTGAGTGACGGCCATCCATTCAGCAAAGGGGAGCGCGCTCACTGGGCCTCCAGGGTATCGCGGTTAACGTCCTTGAACTGACCGTTTTCGAGTACGCGAATCTGCTCTTCGGCATCGGCCAGTTGGGCCTGGCAGTGCTTCATCAACTCGGTTCCGCGCTTGTATGCGGCGATCGAGGCTTCGAGTTCGAGTTTGCCGCCTTCCATGCTGGAGACGATGTTTTCAAGCTCGGCGAGTGCCGTCTCGAATTTCATGTCGGCGATGGGCTTTGTGGCCATGTTTGAGGCGATCAAGGAAACACGCGAAAATACTCTATCAGGGGGCGCTTGGTCAAATATCGGGGTAAAATACATCCCCTTTTTAACCCCCGCTGGAGGCTTGGAATGTCCGACTTGGCGACTGTGTCCCGGTTGGCCCCCGCAGTTTCCCAACTGCCGGTGGACTGGTATTTCGACGAGAAGATTTTTGAGCTGGAGAAACAGCTCATCTTCGATGCCGGTCCGGGCTATGTCGGTCACCAGTTGATGGTCCCGGAAGCGGGTGATTACCGTTCGCTGGAATGGAAGGACCATGGCCAGATGCTGCTTAACGGTGGCACGGAAGGAAAGAATGCGGGCATCTGGCAGATGTCCAATGTCTGCCGCCACCGCCAGGCGATCATGTTGCAGGGCGCCGGCAAGCTGAACGGGCCGATCGTCTGCCCGATCCACCGCTGGACCTACGAGCAGGGCGGCGAGCTGATCGGCGCACCGCATTTCCCGCAGAACCCCTGTCTGAACCTTAACAAGGCGAAGCTGGAGAACTGGAACGGCCTGCTCTTCAAGGGGCCACGCTCGGCCAACACCGACCTTGGCGGCATGAAGGTGACGCCGGATCTCGATTTCACTGGCTACAAGCTCGACCATGTCGAGATGCACGAGTGCAACTACAACTGGAAGACCTTCATCGAGGTTTATCTCGAGGATTACCACGTCGTACCCTACCACCCGGGCCTGGGCAACTTCGTCACCTGCGACGATTTGAGCTGGCAGTTCGGCGACTGGTATTCGGTGCAGAAAGTTGGCATCACTTCGCTGATGAAGTCCGGGTCGGCCGCTTATGACCGCTGGCAGAAGGTGGTTCGCGAGTATTACGGCGACCGGGGAGAGACGCCGCCGCAAGGCGCGATCTGGTTGACCTACTACCCGAACATCATGGTCGAGTGGTATCCGCATGTGTTGGTCGTGTCGACGCTGATCCCGCAGGGGCCGCACAAGACGATCAACGTTGTCGAGTTCTACTACCCCGAGGAAATCGTTGATTTCGAGCGCGAGTTCATCGAGGCAGAACGTGCCGCCTACATGGAAACGGCCATCGAGGACGACGATATCGGCGAGCGCATGGATCGTGGCCGCATGGCGTTGCTGGCTGAAGGGCGCAATGAGGTCGGGCCGTACCAGAGCCCGATGGAGGATGGCATGCAGCACTTCCACGAGTTCTACCGCCGGATCATGCAGAAGGATATAGAAGCACGCTGAAGCTTTGCTGCACAGGGAAAAGGGCGCCGGGGTAAAATCCGGCGCCCTTGGTCTTTTGAGTTCCCCTGATGCAGTCTTTGTGGATGATCGCCGCCAGCTTCCTGTTCGCCTGCATGGGCGTCTGCGTCAAGTTTGCCGCGCAGACCCATTCGGCGGTGGAGATCACCTTCTACCGCAGCTTCATCTCGCTGATCCTGATGTTCGGGCTAGTTCGTCTGAACGGCGTGTCACTGGCCACGCCGCATTGGCGCTGGCAGGTGACGCGCGGTACGGTCGGCTTCATCGCCCTGTTTTCGTATTTTTACGCCATCACGCTGCTGCCGCTGGCGACGGCCGTGACACTGAACTACACCTCGGCCATTTTTCTTGCCCTTTACCTCGGTTTTGCCGGCATGCAGCTGCGCAAGGGGATCATGGGAGCGCTGGTGCTGGGCCTCGTCGGCGTCGTGCTGCTGCTCAGGCCGACCATGAACGCCGACCAGCTGGTTGGCGGTCTGGTCGGCCTCGGTTCCGGGATCATGGCCGGCATGGCCTATTTCAGCGTGCGCGAACTCGGGGCGCGCGGTGAGCCGGAAATGCGCACAGTGTTCTATTTTTCGCTGGTCTCGTCGGTTGGTGCCGGTGTCTGGCTGCTATTCAGCGACATCCACGCGATCGACCTCAAAAGCGGCCTGCTTCTGCTCGGCGTCGCCTGCTTTGCCACGGTCGCCCAACTGGCCATGACGCGTGCCTACACGCGCGGCAAGACGCTGATGTCGGCCGCACTGGCCTATAGCACAGTGATCTTTTCCAGCCTGTTCGGCATGCTGTTCTGGGGCGAGGTGCTCGACGCCTCGGCCTGGGCTGCGATCGGGTTGATCATCCTGTCCGGCATTGCCGCCACCCACTTTTCCCGCGCTCCGCGCGTCGAGCAGACCTGATTCGTCTGGCATTACAAGGCATCGTAGAATGGCGCGGTCATTCTCGAACGGGGCTTTGAATGGGGGCGTTGGATTTTCTCTGGGTGCTGCTGGCCGCGCTTGCCATCTGGCTTGTCGTGATAGGCGGCCAAATCGCCATGGCGGTGCTACGCCTGATGCGCATGCGCTTTGCTTCGGATGTAGTTCAATCGGTCGGGCGAGAGGAAGTTCCGGCTGACATCGCCGCGGTCTTCGGGCCGTCCGAACGTCGCCTTGCCGAACTGGGCTTTGCCTATCAGGAAACCCTGAAGATTCCGTCCCGCCTGCGTTGCGAAGGCGTCGAGCCGATCTGGGTCGATATTTATCGCCACGCCGACGGCGCCACACGGGCTGCCATTCTGGTTGCCGAGGCACCCGAGCCGGGCAGGGCTGCAACCGTCAGCTTCTCGAGCCATTTCAAAAATACGGTCCTGCTGACCGAAAACCGGCGCCAGCACCTTCTTTTCGCCATGCCGCCGGGCTGGCAGGTCGAGGATGCGCTGGCCGCCAGTCTGGACGAGCATTGGGCGTTTCATCAGCGACGGGTCGCCGCTGAAAACGATGAACCATTGCTGGACGAACAGGAGATCCGTCGCCGCCATCGGGAGCTCGATCTGGAGACGTTTCGCCATTTGCAGGCAGCCGGTGTCATGGTGGCGGCCGGCGATGAATGGCGCCTCACCACGACAGGTGCCTATCGCTTCGTGCGCCAGGTGGTGGCGGGAAATCGCCGCCTGGCGGCACTGCCCCCGCAGGCTGAACTCGAAGACATGCCGCTGCGTGTCATTGCCGATCGCCATGCCTGGGCCACCCAGGAGGCCATTCAGGTCGGCACCGGCATGTCCCGGCGCGGCAAGGTCGTCATGTTCGGGCTCAGCGCCCTGGCCGGCGCCGCTGCATTTGGCTATCTCGTGTCGTGGGAGATGCTGCCCGTGCTGCTGGGCGTGCTCCTCTTTCACGAATTCGGCCACGCGCTGGCCATGCGCGCGCTCGGCTACCGCGACCTGAGCGTTGTCGTGCTGCCCTTTCTCGGCGCGGTCGCCTTCGGCCGCAAGGATGACGCCGGCCCCTGGCAAAAACTCGTGGTATTGCTGGCTGGTCCCTTGCCCGGCCTGATTGTCGCCGTCGTTTGTCTGGAGCTGGCCATGCAGGGCGGCAGCGATCCGCTGTTGCTCAAGATCGGGATCATGGCGCTGGTGCTCAATCTATTCAATCTGCTGCCGCTGACGCCACTTGACGGCGGGCAGATCGTCGACACCTTCCTGTTTGCCCGTCGCCCGCGTTTGCGCTTTGCCTTTTTCACCGTCAGCGTACTGGCGCTGATCGGCATCGCCCTGATGCTCGACAGTACGGCGCTGGCTGCCGCCGGCGTCCTGCTGGCGCTGAGCATCCCGGCCCTGTGGCGGCGCCTGCGCATGCTGTCCGGCATCGACCTGACGGCGGAAAGCGATGTGCCGACAGCCATCTTCAAGCAACTGCACGCTGCCGATCAACACAAGGTGCCGAATTTTGCCGCCCGGACGCAGATCGTCCGCCTGCTGCAGCCTCTGATCCGGGGGCGCGCGCCGTCGCTGCAGGAAAGCCTGGTCGGTCTCTCGGCCTACGTTGCGACCATCGCCGTGCCGATCGCCCTGCTCTGGCACACCGGTCTGCCGCAAGGGAGCTACGCCGGGCTGTTTTCCCCCAGGGTCACCCAAACCGCCGAACTGGCGCCCGATTGGGATAAGCAACTGGCCGCGGCGCAGTCGCCTGATGAACGCCATCGGGTTCATTGGGAGGCTGGCCGCTGGTTTGAAGACAGCGAAGACGACGAGCAGGCGCGCACCCACTATGCGGCTGCACTGGCCGAAACCGCCGCCTTCGCCGGGGCGCCCGACGATCTGCGCCGCCTTGACGCGCAACTGGCGCTGGCGCGCCTGGCGGAACCGTTGATCGCAAGGCAGCAGCACCTTGACTTGCTGCCGCAACTGCGTGCCTTGCCGGCCACCGAGCAGCATCGCCTGGCCGAGGTCCTGGAAGCCTTGAACTGGGAGGATGCAGAATCTCCGGAGCGACGCCTCGCCTATCTTCGCGAGGCCATTGCGGTACGCAGCGCCGGGCCGATCAAAACGAATGGACAGTTCCTGGCGATGGACCGGATCGCGCTGGCTCGCTTGCTTGATGCGCAAGGAGATCCGACTGAAGCCAAGGTGGAATTGCAGCGCATGCTCGATGGTGCCAAACAGCATTTCGCCTGGGAGATCGAGCCCGTGGCATGGTATTACATGGCCCATCAGCAGCCCGAACAGGCAGAAAAGCTGCTGCTCGGGCTCCCTGAAAAACTTCGGGTTGAGCCGCAACTCGTCAATGCGCTGATCTGGGTCGTGCTGGAACAGGGGCGGGGAGCGGAAGCCAGACAATTGCTGGAAAGCCGATTGTCCGAGAACAAGCGGCAAAGGGGTGAATGGCCGCGCTTACTGATGGCGGTCGATCTGATCCATGCCAGCGGCGATGCGCCCGGGGAAAGGACGCGCTGGCTGTCAGCGGCCGAGGCCAGCAAGGCGAAAATGGGCAAACAGTTCAAGTATTTCCTGATTCGCTTGCGCGACGAAGCGGAGAGCGGCGCCTGGGAGAGTCGGCGGGGCCGGGCCCGGTTGGCGGCCATCAGCCTGCTGCCGGGAGTCGCCGATGAATTGAAGGTGCTCGATAAGCGGCCGTGATTTTGTCCGGGAGTTTTCCCGCTGGTGGGCGCTGGTGCAGCTTTTCGGGCTAAACTGAGACAAACAACAGTGGAGAGAAAACATGATCGTCATCGACCACCAAGCCAACCGTGTCAATGTGTCCGTTTTCGGCGAGTTCACGCTGGCCGACTACAAGGAATTCGAAGAAGTCGTCAATTTCAAGGTCAAGTTCGAAGGCCCGGTCGATCTCTATTTCGATCTGACCCAGATGGCTGGCCTGACGCTGGACGTGGCCTGGGAAGAGGTCAAGTTCTCGCGCGCCCATGCCAACGATTTCAAGCGTGTCGCCGTCGTCACCGACAGCCAGTGGGTGACGTGGAGCGCCTGGATTTCGCAGACCTTCGTCAATGCCGATGTCGAAGTCTTCGACAACGCCGACGAAGCGAAAGCCTGGCTGGCCTGAGCTGCCGTGAGTTATACGACGCTCGTTGACGTCGCGACGCTGCAGGCGCATCTCGACGACCCGAACTGGCTGGTGGTCGATGTTCGCCACCAGCTTTCCGACACCGGCTACGGCGAACGTGTCTATGCCGACGCCCACATTCCCGGCGCTGTCTTCCTGCATTGCGACCGCGACCTGTCCGGGGCGATGACCGGCTGCAACGGCCGTCATCCGCTGCCGGATCGGGAAAAACTGGCCGCCCGGCTGGGCGAAATCGGGATCGGCGCGACAACGCAGGTGGTGGTCTATGACGACGCCCAGGGCATGATTGCCGGGCGCCTGTGGTGGCTGTTGCGCTGGCTCGGGCACGATGCCGTGGCCCTGCTCGATGGCGGCCTGCAGGCATGGCAGGCAGCGGGTGGTGCATTGACGAATGTCGTGCCGGACCTGCTGTCACGTGTTTTCGTCGCCCGGCCGCAGGATCTGATGGTCGAGGCTGACTACGTGGTCGAACGGATCGAGACGCCGCACATGCATCTGGTCGATGCGCGCGGCCCGGATCGCTTCCGGGGTGAAAACGAAACCATCGACCCGGTCGGCGGCCACATCCCCGGTGCGGTGAATCGTTTCTTCAAGGACAACCTGCTGCCCGATGGCCGTTTCAAGCCGGCGGCCCAGTTGCGCGCCGAATGGCTGGCCGTGCTGGCCGGTTCGACACCGGATCAGGTCATTCACCAATGTGGTTCTGGCGTCTCTGCCTGCCTCAATATGGTGGCCATGGAAATCGCCGGTTTGCCCGGTTCCCGCCTCTATGCCGGCTCGTGGAGCGAGTGGTGTGCCGATCCGGGGCGACCGGTGGCCCGTTGAGCCGCGATCTGAATAACTGAAAGGTCTTAGGGTGTCCCTGTCCAGTCGCGTGATGCGCCAAGTGTTGCTGGTGGCAGGCGGGGCTTCGTTATTGTTTGCCGTGCTGTTTCTCGGCCTTTATCGCGAACAGTTGGAGCGTGAACGGGCGGCCACCTCGACCCAGATCAATCGCCTGCTCCGCGTGGCGCTGGAAAACGCCATGCTCAAGCGCGATGTGCCGGGGTTGCGCGACATCGTCGAAAAAATGGGCGAGCAGCCCGGCATTGTCGGGGTGATGATCCTGGCACCGGGCGGCGAAGTGCGCTTCGCCTCGCGGCCGGAAAAGCTCGGGCAGCAGTTGCCTGAACTGCTCGGCAAGGAACACCCGGGTGTGCCGCAGACGCGTTTCGTTGCTGAGGCCGGGCAGGCCGAAGTGCTGCGCTCGATCAATCCGGTGCCCAACCAGCTGGTTTGCACCAGCTGTCACGGGCCGCTGGCCAGCCATCCGATCAACGGTGTGCTGGTCGTCGATTACGACGCCGGTACGATACGACATGATGCCTATCGCAGCGCCGCCCTGTTTGCCGGGGCCGGCATTGCCGTTCTTGCTCTCACCCTGTGGTCGATCTGGCGTTTGCTGCGCCGTCGCGTCATCGATCCGCTGGCCCGCCTCGACCTGGCCGCCAATGAGTTGGCGGCCGGCGACCTGACTGTTCGCGCGCCGGTCGACCTGAATGATGAGCCGGGTCGTCTGGCCGCCAGCTTCAATCGTATGGCCGATCATCTGGCGGCGCAGATCGGGCGCTCGGAGCGCCAGCAGCGCTACCTGCAGGAATTGCTTGATGGCTTGCCCGATGGCGTGCGGGTCATCCGCAAGGCCGATTACCGGATCGTTGCCGTCAATGCGGCCTATTGCAGCCAGCTCGGTGTGAGCGCCGAGGCGGCGCTCGGTCAGTTGTGCTATGGCTCCAGCCATGGCCGCGATACCCCCTGCGCGCCGACGATGGTCGTTTGTCCTGTGGCCGAACTTGAGCAGCCCGGCCAGTCGGTGAAGTGCCGTCATCGTCACCGCGCTTCGGATGGTCGCGAAATTCCTGTGGAGGTACATGCCGTACTGCTGGAGAGTGAAGGTGAGCACGGGCCGGAGCAACTGATCGTCGAGTCGACCATCGATCTGTCGCAGGCGGTTCGCCACTCGCAGGAGCAGCGTCTGTCCGAACTCGGGCTGCTGGCGGCCGGGATTGCCCACGAGATCCACAATCCCCTGGGGTCGATGCGTCTGGCCGTGGATGGGCTGTTGCGCGGTCTGCGCAATGGTACCGACGACCCGCAACGCATGGCCGGCTATCTCGACATGATGAGCAACGAAATAGACCGCTGCACCGGCGTTACCAAGCGCCTGTTGCTGCTGTCGCGCCTGCCGCAGCAACAGGCACAGATCGTCGCCTTGAATCCGGCTGTTTCGGATACCGTGACGCTGCTTGATTTCGATGCCCGCAGTCATGGCATCACGCAGCAGCTTGAGCTGGACCCGTCGGAGCCGCGCGTGCTGGCCGACGACAGCGATCTGCGGATGCTGATCCTCAATCTGGTCCAGAATGCCCACCATTCGATGCCGCAGGGCGGCATACTGATCGTGCGGACGATCGTCGAGGCCGACAAGGCGATCATCGAGGTGATCGATCACGGGTCCGGCATTACTGACGACACGCTGCGCCGAATTTTCGATCCCTTCTACAGTCACCGGGCCGATGGCGAGCCGGGGACTGGCCTTGGCCTGACCATCTGCAAGAGCATCGTCGAGCGTTACGGCGGCAGTATCGAGGTGCGCAGTATTCTGGGTGAGGGAACTACCTTCCGCGTCACACTGGCGCGGGTGAGCGGATAAAACAATGAAAAAACTGATTCTCGTCGTCGATGACGACCAGGTGTTCAACCGGCTGCTCGTCGAGCAGATCGCCGACATGGGCCTCGACGCCGTTGGTGCCCAGAGCTGGGCCGAAGCGTCGGCTATCCTCTCGGAGCGCGAACCGGACCTGATCTTTCTCGATTTCCGCCTGCCCGATGCCGACACGCCGCAACTGGTGGAAGCGCTGGCCGGGCAGTTCCCGGTCATCGTACTGACCGGCTACGGTTCGATTCGCAATGCCGTCAGTCTGATCCAGGCCGGGGCGGTCGAGTACCTGACCAAGCCGGTCAGTCTCGATGAACTTGAAATCACCATCCGCCGCGAGCTGGAGAATGCCGAGCTGCGCCAGCGCAATGCCTTCTACCAGCGCCAACTGGAGTCGCGACGACCCGGCCCGTTGGTCGGCAATTCACGGGCCATGGACGATCTGCTGGCGATGATCGAGGCGGTGGCGCCGACCGATGCGACCGTGCTGATTCAGGGCGAGTCGGGGACCGGCAAGGAAATGGTCGCTCAGGCCATTCATGAGGGCAGCGCCCGCCACGCCCACGAGATGGTGACTATCGACGGCGGTACGCTGCAGGAGACGCTGTTCGAGTCCGAACTCTTCGGCTACGAGCGTGGTGCCTTCACTGGCGCCGACCGACAGAAGAAGGGACTGATCGAAGAGGCGGCGAGCAGTACGCTGTTTCTCGACGAAATAGGCGAAACGACGCCGGCCAATCAGGCCAAGTTGCTGCGCGTGCTGGAAACCGGCACTTTCCGGCGGGTCGGCGGGGCGCGGACCCTGAAATCGGATGTCCGCTTCGTTGTGGCGACCAATCGCGATCTGGCCGAAATGAGCCAGACCGGCGGTTTTCGTAGCGATCTCTATTTCCGGCTGGCCAGCTTCATCATCAAGGTGCCGCCACTGCGCGAGCGGCGCGACGACATTCCGCTGCTGGCGGCGCATTTCCTGCAGCGTTTTTCGCGCGGCATCGAACGCAAGCTCACCGCTGAGGCGCAGAAACTGCTGGTCGCCTACGACTGGCCCGGCAATGTCCGCGAACTGCGCAACCTGATCGAACGTGCCGCCATCCTGGCCGGGCGGGAGGAGCGTATCCGCCCGGAACATTTCGGTCCCTTGCACTCGCGTCGCGAAGATGCGCTGGTCCTGGCCTTCGAGCACGAGCCGAGCCTGGCGGATGTCGAGCGGGAATGCCTGCGCCAGAGCCTTGTCCGGCATGCCGGCAACCGGGCGAAAGTGGCGGCCGTACTGGGTATCAGCGAACGGAACATTTATCGCTTGATCAAGCAGTATGAATTGGGAGATTGAGTCGTGCCGATGTGCTTTTCCTTGCCAGTGCAGGCTGAAGCGCCGAATTGGCATGCTCGCCTCCTGAATGCTGCCAATTTGGCAGGCGGCGTTTTTCCATGGAATCAATCGCTTAGCATAAATCGTGAAATACAGCCTGCCAAAATGGCAGAATCGACTGTCGGCGATTATCTTTTTGAATTTATTTTTGCAATAAAATCAATGGCTTGAATCTTATCTCGAACTGGCACGTGAAATGCTCTATAGAAGTGCCCTGGCAGGTGCCTGGGTCGTTTCTGGCCTTTTGGCGGAGACGATGACTATAAAATTCGAGTGAGGTTATACATGAAGAAATTTTCGACTTTTGCAGCACTTGCCATCGTCTCCCTGGCTGCCGCTACCGCGAATGTTTACGCTGAACAAAAGGGCATGTCCGGCATGGGCGGCATGTCCGGTATGGAAGGCCAGAAGGGCATGAGCGGTATGCAGGGCCAGAAGGGTATGTCTGGCATGGAAGGCCAGAAGGGTATGTCCGGTATGGGTGGCATGTCCGGTATGGAAGGCCAGAAGGGCATGAGCGGCATGCAGGGCCAGAAGGGCATGTCTGGCATGGAAGGCCAGAAGGGTATGTCCGGTATGGGTGGCATGTCCGGTATGGATGGCATGTCCGGCATGGAAGGCAAGAAGGCCAAGAAGGGCCAGAAGCAGGAAGGCATGTCCGGTATGGGCGGTATGTCCGGCATGGAAGGCCAGAAGGGTATGTCCGGTATGGGTGGCATGTCCGGTATGGAAGGCCAGAAGGGCATGAGCGGCATGCAGGGCCAGAAGGGCATGTCTGGCATGGAAGGCCAGAAAGGTATGTCTGGTATGGGTGGTATGGAAGGCAAGAAGTAAGTCTCCTGTCCCCCGAATGGGGTGGGGGATTTTCCCTGCCCCATTTTTTGCGCGGAGCACCGCAACATGATCAAGCTGTCGAAGTTTCAAGTTTTCGTTTTTGCCTCGTTTTTCCCGTTGACCGCAGCAATCGCCGATTCGGCGTTTGTCGGTGGTCTGAATCCTTCAGTACGACCGGCGAATGCGCCGGTGATCACGGTTTTTGAACCGGCCGATGCCTGGAAGCGCCAAGCGCTGCGTGGTATCCACGAGCCGCATACCGGGCTGGGTTTTCTCAAGGACCAAGGGGCCTGGTATACCCCGTTCAATCGTCCGAACCTTTTAGGCTATTACGATATTCGTGGCCTGCACGACACCACCAAGAACACGAAAGACTGACCATGGAAAGCCCCAAAACCGGCATCCTGATTCTCGCCCTGGTCGCCGTTGCCACCGTCGCCGGTGGCTTTCTCGGCTGGACCATCCGCCAGCAAGGCCCGTCGCCGCAGAACGCCGTCGCTCTCCCGGCTGGCGGACCGAGTGCCGACCATCTGCGCGCCACCTACGACCCGATTCACTTCAAGCCGGCTATCGACAGCGCTACCGACGCCCAATGTCTGGCCTGCCATCGCGAAGTGCTTGAAGACAAGGTGCGCGAAACTTCGCCGGCCGGCGTCAAGGCCAGTACCAGCAAGGCCTGGTATCAGCAACTCAGCACCTACACGGGCGAGCAGGACACCTTCCATCGTCGCCATCTGGTCACCCCGATGGCCAAGGAACTGATGAACCTCAGTTGCACCACCTGCCACCAGGGCCACGATCCGCGCGAAGAGGCTCAGAGCTCCTCGGCGACCGCTGCGCCGCAGAGCGACAAATCCTTCACGCTGCGCAAGCAGGTCAATGTCGAAACCACCTGTCTCAAATGTCACGGCCAGATGAACGCGCCGGTGATGGGGCTGCCCAGCCCGTGGCCGGAGTCGAAGGAAATGTTCGGCAATTCCTGCCAGACCTGCCACGCGGCGATTCGAACTAAACGCCATCAGGTCAGCTACCTCAAGGCCGAGGCCATCGAAGCGGCCGGCACCAAGAATGCCGACACTTGCTACGGCTGCCACGGGGGGCGTTCCTGGTATCGGATCAGTTACCCCTATCCGCGCCACGCCTGGGAGGGTATGGCTCCCGAGGTTCCCGACTGGGCCAAGGATCGCCCGACGGAAAGCGAAGCCCGCTTCCTGATTCCCACGGTCAACACGAAATAAAGGCAAAAAATCATGGACCGGAAACGTAACTGGCTTGATCTACTCAACCCCAATCGTCGCAGCTTCCTGAAAACCGTCGGTGCCGGCACGGCCGTCGCCACGACCAGCGGCCTGATCGAACTCGGCACCGGCCAGCAGGAAGCCAAAGCCTTCGCCTACGAGCCTTATCCCAAGGACGACCAGCTCACCACCGTCGTCACTTCCTGCGACCACAACTGCGGCTCGCGTCACATGCTGGTGGCCCACAAGAAGGGTGACGTCATCGTTCGCCTTTCCACTGACGATGGCCGCTACCAGGAAGGCGGAAAATTCGGTGACGACACCGAGCAGGTGCCACAACTGCGCGCCTGCCTGCGTGGCCGCTCCTACCGCTCGCGCCTGTATTCGCCGGAGCGCCTGCTCTACCCGATGATGCGGGTGGGCGAACGCGGTGAAGGCAAGTTCAAGCGAGTGTCGTGGGATGAAGCCCTCGACCATGTCGCCAAAAAGATGGTCGAGCTGAAGCAGAAATACGGCCCGACGGCCATTCTCGATCAGGCCTATGCCGGTACTTCCTATGGCGTGCTGCACAAGTCGGATCAGATCGAAGGCCTGCTCGCCCGCTTTCTCGGCATGTTCGGCTGCCGCACCAACTCGTGGTCAGTGCCGAGCTATCAGGGCACCACCTTCAGTTCGCGGATGACCTTCGGCACCATCACAGATGGCAACGAGGATGACGCCTTTGCGCATTCCAAGCTGATCATCATGTGGGGCTGGAACCCGGCCTACACCTTCCACGGTGGCAACACCTTCTACTACATGCGGCTGGCCAAGCAGCGCGGCTGCAAGTTCGTCGTCGTCGATCCGCAATACACCGACAGCGCAGCCAGCTACGACGCCTGGTGGATTCCGATCAAGCCGAATACCGACGCGGCGATGCTGGCCGCCATGGCGCACCACATTTTCGTCAATAATTTGCAGGATCAGAAGTTCATCAACAAGTTCTGCCAGGGCATGGATGTCGGCACGACCCCCAAGGAGTTTGCCGACAAGGAGAACTTCAAGGACTACATCCTCGGCAAGTATGACGGCACTCCGAAATCCCCGGAATGGGCCGAGAAGATCTGCGGTGTGCCGGCTGCCGATATCAAGAAACTGGCCGAAATGTACGCCACGACCAAGCCGGCGGCCCTGAAGGCGAGCTGGGCACCGGGCCGGGCCAGCTACGGCGAGCAATACAACCGGATGGCCGCCGCCCTGCAGGCGATGACTGGCAACATCGGCATTCTCGGCGGCTGCGCCGAGGGTGTCGGCAAAGGCTGGCACGCTGAAGCGGTGGCCTACCCGTACGACGAGTATGCCAATGTCTGGTACGCCTCGCTCAAGTCGGACCGCTGGGCGCATTGCGTGCTCAACTACCCCAACGTCAAGCGCGAGGAAATTGGCTGCTGGCCGCGCAACGACGAGTTGGACGGCAAGATTCCGAACATCAAGGCGATTTTCTGGCATGGTTCCGACTGGTTCAACCAGCTGACCAACATCAACAAGGAAATCGAGGCGATCAAGAAGCTGGAACTGGTCGTCTGCATGGATTCGACCATCACGCCGTCCGGCTTGTGGGCCGACGTGCTGTTCCCGATCGCCACGCACTTCGAGCGCCATGATGTGGCCTTGCCCTGGTACAAGGGGCATTACTACATCCACCGCCCGAAGGTCATCGAGCCCCTGGGCGAATCGAAGACCGACTTCCAGGTCTTTACCGAACTGGCCTACCGCATCGAGAAACTGGATCCGACGGTCAAGGATTTTGGCAAGCGCTACAACCCGAAATCGCAGCGCGACTACTTCGAAAAGAACGACGTCACCGACGAGTCCTACCTGACGGACTGGTGGACCAACAAGGTCCAGAAGCATCAGGGCGTCACCATGTCCTGGGAGAGCTTCAAGAAGCACGGCGTCTACAAGTTCACCTTCGACAAGCCCCATGTTGCTTTCGAAGAGCAGATCAGCAAGGGGGTACCCTTCGAGACCCCATCCGGCAAGATCGAAATCCTGTCCACGACACTGGCCAACATCAAGGACTGGACCAAGACCCAGTACGGCTACGAGATTCCTTACCTGCCGAAGTGGATAGAACCTTTCGAGTCGCTGAATCACGAGAAGGCGAAGAAATTCCCCTTCCACATGATCACGCCGCACCCGAGATGGCGGACTCACTCCATCTTCCACAACATCCCCTGGCTGCGCGAAACCTACCAGCAGGAAGTGACCATTTACACGAAGGATGCCGAACGGCTGGGCATCAAGACCGGTGACATTGTCGAAATCTGGAATGAACGCGGCAAGGTGGTGGTGCCGGTCTACGTGACCGAGCGCTGCATGCCCAATGTGGTCGTCCTCTTTGAAGGTGCCTGGATGGACCTGGCCAAGGATGGAACCGATCGTTCCGGCAATCCGGATTTCCTGACACTCGATGAGCCCAGTCCGGCCGGTGCCTTCGCCTACAACACCATCCTGGTCGATATGAAGAAGACCAACCTGGATCATCGTCCCGGCTGGGATACCCAGGCGACCTCGCGTTCCGTGATCTTCCGGAGGGACAAATAATGGTCAAGAAAATCGACAAGGAAGAACTGCGTTCTGCCATTGAGCGCAAGGTGGCGCAGACCTATGAGCCGGTCAAGCCGGCCAAGCAGCTGGGCTTTGTCCATCACAACGTCGACTGCATCGGCTGCCGGGCCTGCGAAATTGCCTGCAAGGACAAGAACGGCCTGCCGCCCGGGCCACGCTTCCGCCGCGTCATGTACGTCGAGGGCGGCAGCTATCCGGAGGTCTATGCCTACAAGGTCAACATGGCCTGCAACCACTGCGCCGAACCGGCCTGTTTGCCGACCTGCCCAACCGGTGCGATCTGGAAGCGGGCCGACAACGGCGTGGTCGATATCGACTCGAGCCTGTGCATTGGCTGCCGGAAATGCGAGCCGGCCTGCCCCTACGGCGCACCGCAGTGGGACCCGCAGGAAATGGTCATCAAGAAGTGCAACATGTGCATCGACGAACTTGAGGCCGGCCGCAAGCCTTACTGCGTCCAGGCCTGCATGATGCGCGTGCTGGATATCGGGCCGATCGAGGAAATCTGGAATGCAACCCTGAAGTCCAAGGCCATCGGACCGCATGACAAGACGGTCAAGCAGGTCAAGAACATGGCCAATCCGGAACTGACCAGACCTTCCATCGCCTTCATACCGCACAGCAAGGGAAAAGTGGATGCAAGCTGAACTGCGCGCGGCGCTGGTCGACGATCTCGATCAGCTGATTCGACTGAACGATCGTGAAGTCGATGCGGCCACCCTGGATGCCCTGAAGGCGACCAGCTTTCCGCTGGGGCTTGCCTTGCCACCATCCGGTGAGGCCGGAGCGCTGGCCTATGCCAACATGGCCGAGGCACTGAAAGCACCGGGCACGCTTGACGACCTGGCGGCTGATTTTGCCGCGATCTACCTGAATAACAGCCTCAGTGCTTCGCCCTACGAATCGGTCTGGATCAGCGATGATCATCTCGCCTGTGCAGCGCCGATGTTCGAGCTGCGCGACCTCTATGCCAAGGCCGGCCTGCAGGCTGCCGACTGGCGCAGCCGTTTCGACGACCACTTCGTGCTGCAGCTGGAGTACTTGCGCCGCGTTCTGGCAGATTCCTCGAGTGCGCCAGAGCACCTGGCCAGTTTCATCGACGAACACATCGGCTACTGGTTTCCGGACTTCGCTCAGCGCGTTTCCATGCAATGCGCTACTCCGTTCTACGCTGCATTGGCCGAATTGACACATGTCTGGTTGGTCTGCTTCCGCGAGCTGCTCGACGAACTCCACGACCTGCCGATCCCGACGCGGGAAGAAATGAGCGCACGCATCAACCGGAAGCAGGTGCTGGACAAGGCCGAAGTGGCGCCCATCCACTTCATGCCGGGTGGGCAGGGTCCGAGCTGGTAGTCGGGCCTACCCACCGAGTGCTTACTACGTTGTGTCGAGGTAAGCGATACCTTCGTATTAGTGCCTTGGATGGAAATCTGGTAACGCGTCGATTCATGCGGAATATGCACTGGTTGTAGGGGTAAAGGTAACTCCTAATGGGCCTCGTTAGTGGTTAGAATGAGTACTCAAAGGCCGGGAGGAGATCGTCATGAGGGAGTTGTCGTCAGCTACTGGTGAAGTCGGTCTGACCGCAGCTGAAGGCGAATTTCCTGTCGGTCTATCGGCTTTTGATCAGTCTCTGCTGGCGGCAATTCCCGCTGGCGTGGCGCAACTGGGTCCTGATGGCAGCATTGTTGCCGTCAACCCGCGTTGGCAGCTGTTGTGCACCGAGTGTTCCGGGATGCTCCCCGACTTTTTGTCGGGCGGCAATTACGCGGATATTTGCCGAAAGCTGGATGAGGAAGGCGAGCCGCAGCTGGCTGCCTCTCAATGCCTGGCCGACGTGCTGGCGGGGGCGCAGAAAACCTCAACGTTTGTGCATGCCTTTCGCGGGGGCGTCTCGCCGCGCTGGTTCCGGGTTCATCTGTCGTACCTGTCTTTCGAGGACAAACCGGGCGCCTTGGTCATGTATTTTGATGTGACTGAAGATGTTCAGGCGGAGCGTCGTCTTTTTGACCTGGCCCATTTCGATCAGCTGACCGGATTGCCGAACCGCCTTCTGTTCGTCGATCGGCTGGCGAGTCGCCTTGCCCTGGCCAGCCGGCATGAGACCGGCGCTGCGGTTGTCTATTTCAATATCGATCGCTTCAAGATGATCGCCGACATGCTGGGACATGGCTCGGGCGATGTGATCCTGCGCGTCCTGAGCGAGCGCGTCATCGCCAGCCTGCGCGAAAGTGACAGCGTGGGGCATCTGGGGGGCGATGATTTTGCGGTCATCCTGTCGGATCTGCCCAATGACAGTGAGGCTGCCGTGGTTGCCAGGAAAGTCATGTCGGCGCTCGACGAGCCTTTCAAAATCCGTGATCAGGATCTGAGCATCACGGTCAGCATGGGCATTGCCACCTATCCCGATGATGCCGGCGATCCGGAAACCTTGCTGCGTTTTGCCGAAATCGCCATGGGGCGAGCCAAGGAGGCCGGGCGAAATTGCTATCAGTACTACACGACAAGCATGAATCAGGGCGTCGCCGAAAGACTGAAGCTCGATGCCGACCTGCGTCAGGCCCTGGCCAGAGAGGAGTTTGAACTCTTCTATCAGCCCAAGGTGAGTTGCACCAATGGCGAGGTCATCGGCTCCGAAGCGCTATTGCGATGGAACCATCCGGTACGTGGCTTGTTGTCCCCGGCGATGTTTGTCGAAGCACTGGAAGAAAGTGGCCTGATCAAGAGTGTCGGGCGCTGGGCCTTGCGGCAGGCATGCTGCCAGTTGAAACAGTGGCTGGATCAGGATCTTGGCCGACCGACCGTTGCGGTCAATGTTTCAGCCAAACAGTTCGAGGGCAGCGAGTTGCTGGATTCGGTGCGTGACGCATTGGCCATCAGCGGCCTGCCCCCAGATCGCCTGGAACTGGAACTGACCGAGAGCGTACTGATGCGCAATGTCGAGCAGGTTATCGCTACCTTGACCGAACTTCGACTGCTGGGGGTGCGTTTTTCAGTCGACGATTTTGGTACCGGCTATTCCAGCTTGTCGTACCTGAAGCGCTTCCCGATTGATGCCGTCAAGGTCGATCGCTCGTTCGTCCAAGACATAACTGCCAATCCCGATGACGCTTCGATTACCCGGGCGGTCATCACCATGGCGCATAACCTCAAACTCAAGGTAATTGCCGAGGGGGTTGAAACCGACGGCCAACTTTCCTTGTTGATTGCCAATCATTGCGACGTGATTCAGGGGTATTTTTTCAGCAAGCCCGTGCCGGCGGCGGAGATGGCAAGGATACTGGCCGATCGCTCAAGCATTCCTGCGTTGCCCGTTCCGCCTGCCAAACGCCAACGCACCGTGCTGCTCGTCGATGATGAGGAGAACATTCTCGCCTCACTGCGTCGTTTGCTACGGCGGGATGGCTACCAGATTCTGACGGCGAATGGTGGGGCCGCAGGATTGGAAGTGCTGGCCCGGAACGAGGTGGACGTGATCGTTTCCGACCAGCGTATGCCGGGAATGACTGGCGTCGAGTTCCTGCGCCGGGTCAAGACGATACACCCGCGGACAGTGCGCATGGTGCTTTCCGGCTATACCGAACTGCAGTCCATTACCGATGCCATCAATGAAGGGGCAATCTACAAGTTCCTGACCAAGCCCTGGGAAGACGACCTGTTGCGTGCCAACATCGAAGAGGCTTTTCGCTACAAGGAACTGGCCGATGAAAACCGGCGCTTGAATTCCGAAGTTCAGGTTGCCAACATCGAACTGGCCAAAGCCAATGCCCAGTTGATGGGCAGTCTGGCTGAGAAAGAGCGGCGAATCGAGCGGGATGAAATGAGTCTCGGCATTGCGCAGGAAATACTGCAGTGTGTCCCTTTCCCCGTGCTTGGCGTTGACGAGGATGGCATTCTGGTCTTTGCGAATCAGGCGTCAGACCGCTTGCTGGGTGGCGGATCGCCACTTATGGGCCGGTTGGCGGAGGAGTCGTTGCCTGAACCGCTGGTTGGCCTGATCGCGGCCGGGGCAGGCGAAAAACGGCTCTGGCTGACGGACTCGGGAAGCTGGTTGGCAGTTTCAACGCGACTGGGTGAAGCAAGTGGTGGCAGCGGCCTGTTGTTGACCCTCTATCCATCGTTCAAGGAGGCTGACTGTGCCTGATGAATCCAAAGCAGCAGATGAACTGGATACTAGTCTCGAGGCGGCTGGTGATGCCGAAGCCTTGCGCCAGAAGATCAGCGAACGGGTTCGCTTTCTCTTTCGCAAGGCGGGTGAAAATCGACCGGCCCGCGAGTTGGAGCAGATGATTCTGATGTATCGACTGGAAGATCGGCAGTCATGAACTCGCCCGGATTGGCGCCGCTTTCTCTGGACATGATCGTCAAGCACATCAACCATTTGCCACGGCCGTCGGCAACGATTGGCCAATTGCTGCGCTGCCTTGATGACGAGAATGCAAGCGCCGGGACGCTGGCCCGAATCATCGCCAATGATCAGGCCTTGGTCGCCCGCTTGCTACGAATCGCCAATTCGCCATTTTATGGCTTGCGCGGCAAGGTGGAGACCATACCGGATGCCATTGCCGTCCTCGGGCTGCGAGCAGTGCATACGCTGGCAACGGCTTCGGCATTCAGCGAGACGTTCGATGCCATCTCGGCGGAGGGGTTCGAGCCGGAAATCTATCGTCGGCACAGCCTGGCCACGGCAATTGCTGCGCGTACCCTGGCCCGCCGAATGAATCTGGGTGAGGGGGGCGCCTTCGTGGCAGGTTTGCTCCATGATCTTGGCCGATTGATGCTGGCCTGTTTCTTCCCCGCTCATTGGGAGGCCGCCATCCGTTATCAGGAGAGTCAGGGCTGTTCATATCATGTGGCGGAAAAAACGGTTGCCGGCATAGATCACGGGGAAATCGGCGGCATACTGGGGGAGCGCTGGCATTTTCCCGCGGCAATTTGCCAGGCGATGGCCATGCACCACCGGCCGGAAGAGGTGGAGTGCACCGGTCTGGTCCTGGTGGTGCATCTTGGCGACGCGCTGGCGCATGCTCTGGATCTGTCTGAGGATGTGTCCGAGGTCGTGCCACAAGTGTCCGAGGCCTGCTGGATGAAAGCAGATCTGGCCTGGCGCGACAGCCAGGAAATATTTGGCGAGATTGAGCGGGAATACCGTACGTTAACCAAAGTATTGCTGAACTGAACAACGTCGTTAGGGAAGAGCATGGAGACTTTTGTCTGGAGCGACCGTTATCTGACCGGCGAGGCGGTCGTCGATAGCGAGCACAAGGAGCTTGTGCGGATCATCAATCAGGTTGGAAGCTTGCAGTCTCAGGAGGCGCAGGCGGCCGACATTGAAAAAGTGCTTGAGGGACTGGTCCAGTACGCCGTTGTTCACTTCTCTCATGAAGAAGCCTTGATGGCTGAAGTCTCGTGCGATTTACGGCACGTTGATTTGCACAAGCGGATCCATCGTGATTTTGCACAGCAGATCACCAATATGCGGGCGGTCCATGTTGGTAGCGCCGATACCGAGTTTCTGCTGCGTTTTCTTACCAACTGGTTGGCTTATCACATTCTCGGCACCGATCAGGCGATGGCCAGACAGGTGCAGAGCATTCGTGACGGCATGACGCCAGCGGAAGCCTATGAGGCCGAGGTGACCAAAGTCGCGGATCCGGCCACTGCCAGCCTGCTCGATGCCCTTAATTCACTGTATCGAGTCATTGCGGGGCGCAATCAGGCCTTGGTCGATCTCAACCGGCAACTGGAAGAGCGGGTGGTCGAACGGACGAAAGCACTGACCGACACCAATCGGGAGCTGGTCGCCGAGCAGGACAAGCTGAAGGAGGCCATGGCACGACTGGAAAGCACGCAGCGCGAACTGGTCGAGTCGGAACGCAAACGGGCCAGTCTCGATACGCAGCGGGTCATGCAGCAGTTGTTGTCGCAGATTGTTGATGGCGATCCAGTCGCGACGCTGGTCATCAATGCCGAGCACAAGGTTACGCACTGGAACAAGGCTTGCGCAGCAGTGACCGGGGTGATGGCGGAGGACGTACTGCGGACCAACCGTCAGTGGGCACCTTTCTATTCAGCTGAACGGCCGATCATGGCTGATCTGATTGTCAGCGGTGCGCTCAGCGACGGACTGGAAACCCTGTATAAGGGCAAGTATCGGCCCTCTCCGCTGATCGAAGGCGCTTTCGAGGCAGAGGATTTTTTTCCCCAGTTCGGCAGCGGTGGGCGCTGGCTATACTTTACGGCAGCACCGCTGAAGGATTCGGCCGGCCGGATTATCGGAGCCATCGAGACATTGCAGGACGTGACTGAACGGCGAAAGGCAGAGGAAGACCTGCGTGAGTATCAGGCCCACCTTGAAGACGTTGTGCAGCAGCGAACCAGCGAGTTGCAGGAGGCCAATCGGCGCCTGGAGGACGATAACGCCCAACGCGAAGCAGCCGAGACTGAGTTGCGCCGGCGCTATGTTGAGCTGACCGAGTTGAACATTGAGCTTTCCGAAACCCGGGAGCAGCTGGTTCAGTCTGAGAAGCTGGCCTCCATTGGCCAATTGGCGGCCGGAGTTGCTCACGAAATCAACAATCCAATTGGTTATGTGTATTCGAATATCGGCGCGCTGGAGAAATACATCGATGACCTTTTTCGTCTGCTGAAAGCCTACGGAAGTGCCGAGACTGTCCTTCCGCCGGTGCAGGCCGAGAGCTTGGCGGCCATGCGCAAGGAGGTCGACTTCGGTTTCCTGCTCGAGGACATACCGATGTTGATGCAGGAGTCCAAGGAGGGGATTTCCCGGGTCAAGAAAATTGTCCAGGACCTGAAGGATTTTTCGCGAGTGGATAGTTCGCAGGAATGGCAGTGGGCCAACCTGCATCAGGGCCTGGATTCGACCATCAACATCGTGGCGAACGAGATCAAGTACAAGGCAGACATCATCAAGGAATATGGCGATTTGCCGGACGTGGAATGTCTGCCGTCGCAGTTGAATCAGGTGTTCATGAACCTGCTGGTCAATGCGGCGCATGCCATGGGCGAAGCGCGGGGGCGCATAACCATCCGCAGCGGCGTCAGGGCGGACACGGTCTGGCTCGAGTTTTCCGACACCGGCTGCGGCATTCCCGAGGACGTCCGTCAGAAAATATTTGATCCCTTCTTTACGACCAAGCCGGTCGGCAAGGGGACGGGGCTGGGGTTGTCGCTGGCCTACGGCATCATTCAGAACCATAACGGCAAAATTGAACTTGAAAGCTCCGTCGGCAAGGGAAGTACCTTCCGTATCACCTTGCCCATCCAGCATGCATCGTCTGCAGCAGATAAAACGGGAGGGCAGCAATGACCGGGCTCCCCAATACGGAGGCACTTCCCGCTGTGGGCTGGCGTCTCCTCTGTGTCGATGATGAGCCAAATATCCTTTCTGCACTGCGGCGCCTCCTGCGGGTTGACGGCTATCAGATCACGCTGGCGACCAGCGGCGAGGAGGCGTTGTCCATCATGGCAGGCCAGACCTTCGATCTGGTGATTTCCGACATGCGGATGCCGGGCATGGATGGGGCGCATTTTCTCGAGCGCGTGAAGCGGGAATGGCCCGATACGATGCGCTTGCTGCTGACCGGGTACGCCGATATCAGTTCGACCGTTGATGCAATCAACAAGGGCGAAATCTATCGTTATATCTCAAAGCCTTGGGAGGACAACGACCTGCGCCTGATCATCCGGCATGCGCTGGAACGCAAGGCCCTGGAGCGGGAAAAGGCACGGCTCGAACTGCTGACGGCGCAACAGAATGAAGAGCTGCGTGACCTGAATGCCAACCTTGAACTGAAGGTCATGGAGCGCACGGTGGAACTGCGCCAGGCGCATGAGAAACTGAAAGGCAGCTTTCTCACCTCGATCAAGGTCTTTTCAAACCTGATCGAGTTGCGGGGCGCCACGCTGGCCGGTCACTCGCGTCGTGTGGCCGATATGGCACGGAAGATTGGCAACAAGATGGCGCTGACTTCGGCTGATAGTCAGGATGTCTTTCTGGCCGGTTTGCTGCACGACGTCGGCAAGATAGGTCTGGCCGACGAACTGCTGGCCAAGCCGGTCCCGCAGATGACCGGTGATGAACTTGGGGCTTATCGCAAACACCCGGTCAAGGGCGAGCAGTCGCTGATGGCACTGGATGAGTTGCGCGGTGCCGCCCGGATCGTCCGCGCCCACCATGAACGCTACGACGGGCAGGGTTATCCGGATGGCTTGACTGGCCAGGAAATTCCGCTCGGAGCGCGGATACTGGCGGTGGCCAACGACTACGATGGCTTGCAGATCGGCAGCCTGTCGGTTCGTCGATATGGCCCGGACGATGCGAAGAAGCTGATTGCCGAAGGCGCTGGCAAGCGCTACGACCCGGAGGTCATCGCGGCCTTCCTTGAGGTCGTTGGTAAACTGGATGGTAGTGTTGCCGGGGAACTGGCGCTGAGTGCCCATGATCTTCAGCCGGGCATGATATTGTCACGGGATCTGCTCAGCCGGGATGGAGTCCTGCTGCTGTCGGCTGATCACCGGCTCGATGCCGGCTTGATCCGCCAGATTCGTGAATACGTAAGAGCCGAAGGCAGTGCGATGAGCATTCATGTTCGGCCCTCTGGAGGTGGTGATGAAAAGACTGTTGCTCGTTGATGACGAAATCAACCTGCTGCATGCGCTGAAGCGACTGCTGAACCGCAGCCTGCAAGGAAAAGATGTAGTGGTCGAAATTTTCGATGATCCGGAAGCCGCCTTGCAGCGTGCCGGACAGGTACCGTTCGACGTCGTGGTCTCCGACTACCGCATGCCGACCATGGATGGCGTCACTTTCCTGCGCTGTTTTCGCGGCATACAGCCGGACACCCCGCGCTTGATTCTGTCCGCGGCGACCGATTTCGAAGCCTTGGTGACTGCCGTCAATGAAGTCGGGATCTACCGCTATCTGTCAAAGCCCTGGAGTGATGAAGATTTCGTCGCGACGATCGAGGCGGCTTGTCGGGAGTATGAGCGGCATATGGAAGAGCACTTGCTGGCGGAAGGGGCACGCCGATCCGGCGTAGACGCGTCGGCGGAGGCGCTGGAAAAGCTCCGCATCGAAGCCGAAGAGCCCGGCATTACCCATGTCAATTGGGCGCCGGACGGCTCGGTCATCCTCGGCGACAGCCAGAACTGAATTTCGTCCTGGCTAAGCTCAGGTCTCTTGCGTTTCTGCCTGGCGGACAGGAAGTTCGATACGGAATGTCGTACCTTCACCCGGCGTGCTGGTGGCCCGGATGTTGCCACCGTGCCGCTGAATGATCCCGTATGAAATCGACAGGCCAAGGCCAGTACCGACGCCAACCGCCTTGGTCGTATAGAAAGGATCGAAGATTCGTTTGAGCTGCGCGTCCGACATGCCGCAGCCGGTATCCGAGATTTCAACCCAGATATGCTCGTCATCCTGCTGACCTGATCGGATAACGATCTTGCCGAGTCCTGATTGTGGATCGATGGCCTGTGCTGCATTGACCAGAATGTTGAGGAAGACCTGTCCCAGTTGCGCTGGCAGGCATTCGATCTCCGGCAACGAGCCGTATTCCCTGACGACGCTGGCCTTGTACTTGATTTCGTTGGTGGCAATGTTGAGGGCGGAATCCAGGCAACCGAGGACATCTGCCGTGACCCAGGTTGGATTGCTGTCGCTGCGGGCGAAATCCTTCAGGTCCTGGATGATCTTGGCAACCCGGGCAATGCCATCCTGTGACTGGGCAATCAGTTGCTGAATATCCTCACTGATGAATGGCAGGTCGGCGGAAGCCTTGAGTACCTTCAGCTTCTGGACTGCGGGGGAGTCAGCCGGCAGTAGCGGCTCGGCTGCTTCGTACTGCTGCAATATGTCGAGAATGTCGGCGACGTAAGTCTTCAGGCTGCTGAAATTGGATTTCACGAATCCGATCGGATTGTTGATTTCGTGGGCTACACCGGCAGCCAGTTGGCCGATCGAAGCCAGTTTTTCTGACTGGATCAGTTTTTCCTGAGCTTCGCTCAGTCGAAGATTTCCTTCGGCCACCTGTTCTTCCAGCTGAATGCTGTGAGCTGCCAGAAGATCCTGATATTTCTTCAGTTTCAGCAGATTGCGTACGCGCAGCAGCAGCTCGACGCTGAGCACAGGCTTGGTCAAGAACTCCTCAACACCGCATTGCAGTCCCTTGATCATCGTTTGACGATCATCGAGGGCGGTGATCATGATGATGGGGATGTTCTTCGTGCTGCCATTGCTCTTCAGCCGTTCGGCAACCTCAAAGCCGCTCATGCCCGGCATCATCACGTCGAGCAGAATTAGATCAGGGTGTTCCCGCTCGGCAATCTTCAGTGCTTCCTCGCCAGAGGAGGCGCTAAGTGTGATGTAGGACTCGCTTTTGAGCTGCGCCGTGAATAAGGCGACATTGATTCTTTCGTCATCGACAACAAGAATCGAGCATTTGGAATTACCCAAGGCAACCTTCCTTCCTGGCGCACCTTGAATCAGTGCTGGCTACTTATTGTAGCAATGGATTGATCGTTGATTGGTGCCACGTTCACCATGTGCATGCATGTGTCTGCATCCAGTACTGGGCAACTGTTCGCTGGATCAGGGGCGCATTGTTTCCAGTCGCGCCATCGCCCAGGCAACATGCTCACGCACCACCGGGGAAGAGTGTTCAGTTTTCAATTTCAGGGCTTTTTTCGCGTCCTCCGTAGCGGGTCCATTGCCCAGTGCCACAGCGATGTTTCGCAGCCAGCGTTCATGTCCAATGCGGCGGATCGGGTTGCCGGCCAGGCGGTCGTTGAATTGCTGTTCGCTCCAGGCAAACAGGTCAATCAGAGATGCCGTGTCGAGTTCGTGGCGCGGGGAAAATTCGCGGTCGCCCAGTTGGGCAAAGCGATTCCACGGGCAGCATAGCTGGCAGTCGTCGCAGCCGTAGATGCGATTGCCGATCAGTGGCCGGAACTCTTCCGGGATTGGACCGGCCAGTTCAATGGTCAGATAGGAAATGCAACGCCGGGCATCGACCTTGTAGGGGGCGACGATGGCGCCAGTCGGACAGGCATCGATGCACGCCGTGCAGGTGCCGCAGTGCTCGTCGATGGGCTCGTCTGGGGGCAGGGGTAGGTCGGTATAGATGTCGCCGAGAAAGCGCCAGGAGCCCTCCTTGGAGAGCAGCAAAGTGTGCTTGCCCCGCCAGCCGAGGCCAGCCTGGCGGGCGAATTCGACTTCCATGACCGGCGCCGAGTCGGAAAAGACGCGATAGCCGAAGGGGCCGATGAGCGCAGCGATGGCATCGGCCAGTTTCTGCAAGCGGCTGCGCACGACCTTGTGGTAGTCCCGCCCTTGGGCGTAACGGGAAATTGCTGCTAGCTCCGGATCATCAACCGTATTTGTGTGCGGCAGGTAATCGAGTGCCGCACTGATCACCGTGATCGTTCCCGCCTGCAGTTGGCTGGGATTGGCACGCAATTCGGCGTGGCGGGCCATATAATCCATCTCGCCGTGGCAGCCTTCCGCCAGCCATTCCCGCATTTTTTCAACAGCGGGTCCGGGTTCCGCTCGCGCCACGCCGATGGCAGCAAAGCCAAGTTCTTTTCCGGCCTCGCGGATTTTTTCCTTGAGCACCGCGTAATTCACTGTGGAGTCCTGATCGTGCATAGTCCCGATGTTACCGCCGTTTTTCAATTGCCCGATGAGGCTGCGACCCTGCGCTTGGGCGTGGCACTGGCGCCGTTGCTGGTGCCGGGGCTGGTGATATTCCTCGAAGGTGACCTCGGCGCCGGTAAAACCACTCTGTCACGCGCCATGATCCGGGCACTCGACCACTCCGGTCCTGTCAAAAGTCCTACCTATTCACTGGTTGAAGTTTACGTAATTTCGAGCTTATACTTATATCACTTTGATTTTTATCGTTTCGAGTCACCCGAGGAGTTTCTCGATGCGGGCTTTGATGAATACTTTAATGACACTTCGGTCTGTCTTGTCGAATGGCCGGAACGTGCTCAGGGCTGCGTTCCGTCGCCAGACCTGCGGCTGCGCCTTCATCATGCAGGTGTCGGGCGTCTCCTCGAGGCCGTGGCAGATACACCGAAAGGGCAAGCATGTCTAAACGCGCTCATCCCAACCATGGGCGCCGACAGCTCCTCCGCTACGCCGGCGCCTCGCTGATTCTTTCCGTTTCGCCGATTGCCGGTGCAGCATCGAAACTACCGTCGGTCCTCGCCGTTCGCATCTGGCCAGCAGCTGACTACACCCGCGTTACGCTCGAACACGACGCCCCACTCAAATTCACGCATTTCACCGTTGAAAACCCGGATCGACTGGTCGTGGACATCGAAGGCGTCGAGTTCAACAGTGTGCTCGACAGCCTTGCTCGCAAGCTGACGACCGACGATCCGAACATCAAGCTCTTGCGTGCAGGTCGCTTCAAGCCGGGTGTTGTCCGGCTGGTCATGGAGTTGAAGGGCAAGGTCAATCCGCAGGTCTTTACGCTGGAACCGGCCGGTGAATACGGTCGTCGCCTGGTGCTTGACGTCTATCCGGTCAATCCGCCAGACCCGATGATGGCCCTGCTCGAAGGCCGCAAGGATGCGGTTGAGCCGCTGAATAACGGGCAGGATTTTCAGATCAATGAAAAGCGGCCAGACGAGACACCCGCCAGAAATCCGGAAAAGCAGATCGTCGAAGCGCCTGAAGTCCACACCAGCAAGAAATCCGGCAAGCCGATCGTCGACCGGCTGGTCACCATCATGCTCGACCCTGGCCACGGTGGCGAAGATCCCGGTGCCATCGGCAAGGCGGGGACCTATGAAAAGAATGTCACGCTCGAAGTGGCCCGCCGTCTCAAGGCGCGGATCGATGCCGAGCCGAACATGCGCGCCGTGCTGACGCGCGATTCCGATTTCTTCGTGCCGCTTCAAATGCGCGTCCAGAAGGCGCGCCGTATCCAGTCAGACCTCTTCCTGTCGATTCATGCCGATGCCTGGATCAAGCCCGATGCACGTGGTTCATCGGTTTTCGTGTTGTCTGAAAAAGGCGCCTCGAGCACGCAGGCCCGCCTGCTGGCGCAGAAGGAAAACCAGGCTGACCTGATTGGTGGCGTCAATATCGGCAGCAAGGATCTTTTCCTCGCCCGTACGCTGCTTGATTTGTCGCAAACCGGCACGATCAACGACAGCCTGAAGCTGGGTAAATACCTGCTTGGCGAACTGGGTTCGATCAATACGTTGCACAAGGCCCATGTTGAACAGGCTGGTTTTGCTGTGCTCAAGGCGCCGGATATTCCTTCGGCGCTGATCGAAACGGCTTTTATTTCCAATCCGGAAGAAGAAGCGCGTCTCAATGACGACGCTTATCAGGAAAAACTGGCCGGTGCGATCGTGCGTGGTATCCGGCAGTATTTCATCAAACATCCGCCGGGACCGAAAGCCAGAATGGCCTTGCTGAGCTGAGTTCGCTCAGAATAGTTCGACTTCGCCCTTGGCGATTTCCTTGGCAGCGACTTCGCCGGAGGCGACAAGCTGTTCGTAGCAATCGACCCGGTTCCGGCCATGGCGTTTGGCGTAATAAAGCGCCTCGTCGGCCCTGTCGATGACATCGGTTGGCGTGTCATTCGGCATGAGCGAACTGAATCCGATACTGACAGTGACGTGCCCGACACGGCTGAACAACTGTTTTTCGACATTGGTCCGGAAGCGCTCCAGCGCAGCCAGCGCAAACTTTTCATCAGTCGGTTGCAGCAGAGCAATGAATTCCTCGCCACCGAAACGGAACAGTTGGTCATCGAAGCGGAAGGACTGGCGCATGACCTGGGCGAGCATGATCAGCACTTCGTCCCCGATCAGGTGGCCGAAGTTGTCATTGACCAGTTTGAATTTGTCGATGTCGCAAACTGCCAGCCAGTGATTTGCTCCCGCTTTCTCACTCCGTCGACTTTCCAGCGTATTGCCGCGGAGGTTGTCTGTAGCTGCTTTGCCGAGTAATTCGAAGAGGTGCTTGTCGAAGGTTTTTCTGGTCGCCAGCCCGGTCAGGGTGTCCGCTTCGCCGTAGTCGAGCAGCGCGATGTGATTACCGAAATACTCGATCAGCCCCATCATGGTGACGCGCTGGTCGGCCGAAAACTCTTCGGAAAGCGACAGGTCGATCATGTAGATAGGTTCATCCAGCCGGCTGACCGGAAAAACGATGCGATGCGAACCATCGTCGAGAATGTCGAGGACGGCTGATTTTTCCTTGCGGCAGCGATTAAGCAGTGGGTCGCGCTCGATCGGCTGGCAATACAGATGGTCCGGCAGATAGGCGTTGCGCAGGAAGCGGCCGTTCGGTCCGTAACCTGCACAGGCAAAGGCCATTGCCTTTTTGCTCCCGGCGTAGCACCGGTAGATGGTCACGTGCTGCGGGTGAAATAGATCGAGTAGCGAATCAACCATGGCCGAGTTGATTTCGGTGCGATCTCGGCGCGAAGAAATCTCGACAATGTGGCTGATCAGTTCAAGCATGAATTGGTAGGAAAGATATTTTTGTTAATCCGCTCAATTATAGCGAAAGAGCTCGTCAGCGTTTGGCTATTGCGGGATTCCGCGATACATGGCCGCTCTTCTCTTGTCCCTTCAACGCCTCAGGTCGTTATAATTCAACGTTTTTCTCGCCAATTTTCCCATGCGCGTCTTCCGCGGTCATTCGCGTCCTGTTCCTGCCCCTGTCGTGCTCGCTATCGGAAATTTCGATGGCGTCCACTTGGGGCATGCTGCGCTGATCAGCCGCCTGGCCGAGGTGGCTGAAAACAGCGGCTTGGCGCCTACGGTATTGACCTTTGAACCACATCCGCGCGAGTTTTTTACGCCGGAATCGGCGCCTGCACGTCTGACTACCTTGCGCGAGAAGCTTGAACTGCTGGGTGATTCCGGTGTTTCACAAGCCATGATCTGTCCCTTCAATGCGGCCTTTTCCGCCCTTTCGGCTGAAGAGTTCATTGAGCAGGTGCTGGTGCGCGGTTGCCAGGTTCAACATTTGATTATCGGCGACGATTTTCGCTTCGGCCGAGGGCGTGCAGGCGACTTCGCGTTGCTGCAAGAAGCCGGGCAGCGTTTTGGTTTTGCCGTCGAGGCCATGGGCAGTGTGACGGTGGATGGGGAGCGGGTGTCCAGTTCAGCCGTGCGCAAGGCGCTGGCCATTGGCGACATGGAGCACGCCGCCAGGTTGCTGGGCCGCCCCTACATTATCGATGGTCAGGTGGCGCATGGACAGAAGCTGGGGCGACAACTCGGCTTTGCCACGGCCAACCTGCGGATCAAGCACAATCCGCTGCCGATGAGCGGCGTCTTCGCCGTCGAAGTCAGCGGACTGGGTGGCTTGCCGCTACCTGGCGTGGCCAATCTGGGGGTGCGGCCGACGGTCGGTGGCACGCGCCCTTTGCTGGAAGTGCATCTCTTTGATTTCGATCGCGACATTTATGGCGCGCATATTTCGGTTCGTTTCGTGCATAAGCTGCGCGACGAGCAACGGTTTCCCAATTTTGATGCCCTCAAGGCGCAGATCGCGGCAGACGCTGCGGCCGCCCGGGCCTTCTTCACGCTGTGAGCACGCAAAATGGCTGATTACAAAGACTCCCTGAACCTGCCGGATACCGCTTTCCCAATGCGCGGCGACTTGCCCAAGCGCGAGCCGCAATGGGTCGCGCAGTGGCAGGAGAAAAAGCTCTATCAGCGCATCCGCGAAGTCTGCGCCGGCCGGCCACGCTTTACGCTGCACGATGGCCCGCCTTACGCCAACGGTGACATTCACATTGGTCATGCCGTCAATAAGGTGCTGAAGGACATTATCGTCCGCTCGAAAACCTTGTCCGGTTTCGACGCGCCTTATGTGCCGGGCTGGGACTGCCATGGCTTGCCGATCGAGCATCAGATCGAAAAGCTGCATGGCAAGAACATTCCCGCCGACAAGGTGCGCGAACTGTCCCGTGCCTATGCAGCCGAGCAGGTTGAGCGCCAGAAGAAGGATTTCATTCGCCTCGGTGTGCTGGGCGACTGGGGCAATCCCTACCTGACGATGAACTTCTCGGCTGAGGCCGGTGAAATCCGCGCACTGGGCAAGATTCTGGAACAGGGCTACCTCTATCAGGGGCTGAAGCCGGTGAACTGGTGTCTGGACTGCGGTTCGGCGCTGGCGGAGGCTGAGGTCGAGTACGAAGACAAGAACTCCCCGGCCATTGATGTCGCCTTCGAGGTGCATGAGAATCACGCCGCCAAACTGGCTGCAGCTTTCGGCCTGACGCATCTGCGCGGCCCGGCATTCGCGGTGATCTGGACGACGACGCCATGGACACTGCCGGCCAACGAGGCAGTCAGCGTGCATCCGGATCTGACCTACGACCTGATCGAAACCGAGAAGGGCGCCTTGATTCTGGTTCGCGAACTGGCCGACGCTGCCCTCAAACGCTATGCCCTTGAAGGCACGGTCACCGGCTCCTGCACCGGCGACAAGCTCGACCAGATTCTGCTCAAGCACCCGTTCCAGGACCGCGATGTCGCCATCATCTGCGGCACCCACGTTACCACTGAGGCCGGTACCGGCCTGGTGCACACCGCGCCAGCCCATGGCGTGGACGACTACAACATCGGCAAGAAATACGGCCTGCCGGTGAATAACCCGGTTGGCAATGACGGCAAGTTCATCAGCACGACGCAGGCGCTGTCGGTTGGTGAACTGGCTGGCAAGACGGTCTGGGAAGCCAACCCGCTGGTGCTGCAGGAACTCGAAGCCCGTGGCCGCCTGCTCAAGAACGAGCGCATCCAGCACAGCTACCCGCACTGCTGGCGCCACAAGACACCGATCATCTTCCGTGCGACGACCCAGTGGTTTATCGGCATGGAAAACAAGAAGAACGAGGATGCCTCGACCCTGCGCTGGATTGCCGAGCGCGCCGTCGATGAAACCCAGTTCTTCCCGGCCTGGGGCCGTGCCCGTCTGGAAGGCATGATGAAGACCCGCCCGGACTGGTGCGTTTCGCGTCAGCGCAACTGGGGCGTGCCGATTCCTTTCTTCCTGCACAAGGAAACCGGGCAGCCGCATCCGCGTACCGCTGAGCTGATCGAACAGGTTGCCCTGCGTGTCGAAAAATCCGGTATTGAGGCCTGGTTCAGCCTCGATGCCGCCGAGCTGCTCGGCGCCGAGGCCGATCAGTACGTCAAGATGAAGGATACGCTGGATGTCTGGTTCGACTCCGGCACGACCCACTGGCATGTCATGCGCGGTTCGCATGCGGCCGAACACACCTATCCGGCTGACCTCTATCTAGAGGGCTCCGACCAGCATCGCGGCTGGTTCCAGTCTTCGCTGCTCTCTGGCTGCGCCATCGATGGCCGCGCCCCGTACAAGGCACTGCTGACGCACGGTTTCGTCGTCGACGGCAAGGGTCACAAGATGTCCAAGTCCAAGGGCAACGTTATCGCGCCGCAGCAGGTGTCCGACAAGATGGGCGCCGACATCCTGCGTCTGTGGACCGCTTCGACCGACTACTCCGGTGAGCTGACCATTTCCGACGAGATCCTCAAACGCGTCGTCGAAGGCTACCGCCGCATCCGCAACACGCTGCGCTTCCTGCTCGCCAATGTGTCCGACTTCGATGCCAATGCCGACATGCTGCCGGTCGACCTGTGGCTGGAAATCGACCGCTACGCGCTGGCGCTGACCCGCGAGTTGCAGGAAGGCTGCAGTGCTGACTACGAAAAATACGAATTCCATCGTGTAGTTCAGGCCTTGCAGACCTTCTGTTCAGAAGATCTTGGCGGCTTCTATCTCGATATCCTGAAGGATCGCCTGTACACGACGGCGCCGAAGTCCGTGGCCCGCCGTTCGGCCCAATCCGCCCTGTGGCACGTCACGCAAGCCTTCGTTCGCCTGCTGGCGCCGATCACCGCCTTCACCGCCGAAGAGGTCTGGCAGGTGTTGACCGGCAAGGCCGATGATTCGGTGATGTTCCAAGTTTGGCACGATCTGCCAGCCGTGGCAGGTGAGGGTGATCTGCTGGCCAAGTGGGCACTGATCCGCACCGCCCGTGCCGACGTGACCAAGGCGCTCGAAGCCCAGCGAGAAGCCGGAAAAATCGGTTCGGCACTGCAGGCCACTGTTGAAATTCATTGTGGCGGCGAGAAGTACCAAGCGCTGGCTTCCTTGGGTGACGACCTGAAGTTCGTTTTCATCTGCTCGTCTACCGTTGCTGTATGTGACGACAACGAACAAGTCATCGCTACGCCGCTTGAATACGCCAAGTGTGAACGCTGCTGGCACGTCCGCGAGGATGTTGGCGCCAACGCTGAGCATCCGACCTTGTGCGGCCGCTGCGTCAGCAACCTGTATGGCGAAGGCGAGGCGCGCTGCTGTGCCTAAGGCGGTGCACTGGTATGGCCTTGCCGGTCTGGTCATCGTCCTTGACCAGATCAGCAAGTGGGTGGTGCTGGAGAATATCCGTTTCGGTGAAACGATCTATGTCGCCCCCTTCTGGAACTGGGTGCTGACCTTCAATCCTGGCGCTGCTTTCAGTTTTCTGGCCGATCAGCCGGGCTGGCAACGCTGGTTCTTCGCATTGCTGGCGCTCGCGGTTTCCGGCTGGATCGCCGTCATGCTCCGTCAGCACCCGCAGCAAAAGCTGCTCTCGCTGGCTCTGGCGCTGGTCATGGGCGGGGCGCTGGGCAACGTGATCGACCGCATCCGCTTCGGCGCGGTGGTCGACTTCATTCAATGGCATGCCGCCGGCTATTACTGGCCGGCCTTCAACGTCGCCGATTCGGCGATCACGGTCGGCGCAATTCTGCTCGTCCTCGAGCAATTGGCCGTCGCTAAACAGAAAGAGAATTCCTGATGAGCAATACCGTCCGTTCCGACAGCTTTCTGACCCTGCACTACCGGATCACCACGCTCGACGGCGAGGAATTTCTCTCCACTTTTGACATGAGTCCGGCGACCCTGCAGATGGGCGGTGGTCAGTTGGCCGAGAATCTTGAATCAGTACTGATCGGCCTGCCGGCCCACGAGCGTTTCGTTTTCGAACTTGAGCCAGCGCAGGCATTCGGCATGCACAACGACCGCCTCGTCGAACGCATCGTCCGTAGCGGATTGCCAGCCGAAATGGAACTCAAAGAGAATTCCGTCGTCGAATTCACCGCCCCCAACGGCGGCACCTTCGCTGGTTTTCTGCGCGAGCTGGATGCCACGCACGCCTTGTTCGACTTCAATCACCCGATGGCCGGAAAAACGATCCGCTTCGAGGTGGAAATCATCGGAATCATGTAATGGAAATCATCCTCGCCAACCCCCGCGGCTTCTGCGCCGGCGTCGAACGTGCTATCGCCATCGTCGAGCGCGCCCTGGAAAAGTTCGGCGCCCCGATCTACGTTCGCCACGAAGTCGTGCACAACAAATTCGTCTGTGACGACCTGCGCGCCAAGGGAGCGGTTTTCATAGAGGAGTTGGATGAGGTTCCCTCAGGTAGCACAGTGATCTTCAGCGCCCATGGGGTATCCAAGGCTGTCCGCACCGACGCCGAAGCCCGTGGCCTCAAAGTCTTCGACGCTACCTGCCCGCTGGTTACCAAGGTCCACGTAGAAGTCGGAAAGATGCGCAACCAGGCCCGAGAAGTCATCATGATCGGCCACAAGGGTCATCCCGAGGTTGAGGGGACGATGGGGCAGAGTCAGGGCGGCATGTATCTGGTCGAGACGGCCGACGATGTGAGAAAGCTTCAAGTTACCGCTCCAAAGAATCTGTCGTTCGTAACCCAGACCACGCTCTCGGTCGATGATGCCACTGTCGTCATTGATGCCCTGAAGCAACGCTTTCCGGAAATTCAGGGGCCAAAAAAGGATGATATTTGCTACGCCACCCAGAATCGGCAGGACGCAGTTAAAGAATTGGCCGAAAGGTGCGATTTGGTGCTGGTTGTCGGTAGCCCGAATAGTTCCAACTCTCGTCGCCTCAAGGAGGTGGCTATTGGACGCAATGTGCAGGCTTATCTGATTGACAATGCGGATGAAATTGAAGAATCATGGCTGCGAGGAAAGCTCCGCGTTGGTGTTACTGCAGGAGCGTCAGCGCCGGAGACTCTCGTTGAGCGTGTCGTTTCGCGCATTCTGGAGTTGACTGGGGCTTCTGTTACCCAGTTAAAGGGGGCAGAGGAGGGAGTTTCGTTTCCCTTGCCTAAAGAGTTGAGTTGATCTTTCAGTGTTCCCTTTTTTCTCCTTCATCCAATGGAGACGGCTCACTGTTGCCATAGGTGATTTCGATAGTCCGCCAACTGTTCACGGGCACACCACCGAGTAATGCAGGTTGAAACCTTGCTTTGCTGAAGGCGTTGGTCAAACTGGCGACATAGTGTTCCGGTAGCGTGTTTTGGACTATTTCAATTTCGGCCGGAATCCCGGTTGTATTGATGAAGATCTTAATTTGCAGTGTTCCAGACAGGGTTTCTTCGTCTGTTGGAAGCGGTAATTCCGGTACTGCAATGGCGAAGGCAATCTCATCTACATGCTGGGGGTCTATATACGTTTCCGGCTCGCTTGCCAAAGGTGCAGTGAGGGGGGTGAGTGTGCTGCTGGCTTTGTTGGAGATTGGCGGCGATTTCTTGGGTTGAGCCGTATTGGCAACTGGAATCGGGGTGCTGTAGACGCGCTTGTTAGTGGATGCTGAAGTTGGGACCTTCGTATTTAGGCTTACTTGCAGGCGAAAAGTATTTTGCCGGCTTGTGTCTGCTACGTCCCATGGGCTAGTGTTTGATGTGAATAGCAGCACGCAATGAAATGCCAATGAGCATGCGATATAAACGGATAGACAACGAGTCTGGGAGTGAGGTTGCTTCAACAAGGGGGTGTGAGTTTTTCGGGCAGACCGCAATGATGCTATCAAAAGCCTTCTCTAAGCGGCATTTTTTCTGGTGTTCGCATCTTCATTGCGATTGACACCAAGTGTCGAATTTATTCACCGCTCATGCCGAAAAACAGACCGGATATCGCCGCAACTTTACCAATCAAAGGTCAGAGTCAATACTAAGAATGAATTGAAACTAATCCGTCTGCAAAGGGCATAAGCAGATGGTGGTGCAAGTCTGACTTTCTCCATATTCAGAGGTTTCCGATGAGAGTACAAAAGGGTTTCACGCTGGTTGAATTGATGATTGTCGTCGCAATCATCGCGATTCTTGCCAGTATCGCCTTGCCTGCTTATCAGGATTACGTCATTCGCGGGCGTGTTGCAGATGCAACTTCGATATTGTCGAGCAAGCGAGTGCGAATCGAGCAATATTTCCAGGATGCCCGTACTTATGTTGGTGCGCCGGATTGTGCGGCGGATGCGGCGGCAAGTCAGAATTTTTCTTTTTCATGCACAGTCGAGACGGCGACGACGTTTACGCTGACTGCTGTTGGTGCCGGGCAGGTTGCGAATTTTTCTTATTCGATCGATCAGAACGGACAACGCTCAAGTGATATTACCGGTCAAGGCTGGACAGGCAATGCAACCTGCTGGGCAACGAGAAGAGGAGGTGAATGTTGATCTCCACGGCTTCTTTGCGCCAACAAGGGTTCACGCTTATTGAACTGATAATCACCTTTGCGGTGATCGCTGTCATGATTACTTTGGCATTGCCCTCCTATAACGAGTGGATTCAGAACTCGCAAATCCGTACTGCAGCGCAGTCGATTACAAGTGGCATGCAGCGAGCCAGGGCTGAAGCTGTGGTTCGGAATACGCCGGTAGCTTTTGTCTTGGGAGCTGGCGGGGCTTTCTGGTCTGTGTCTGCCGTTAATTCTGGTGAGCTTATCGAAACTCATGGTGCGGGAGAGGTTTCGCCAAATGTCACTCTGACAGTAGTCTCCGCCGGCGGAACTACGGTTACGTTCGGTAATCTTGGAAGCAAGGTCGCGAATGTTCCAGCTTCACCCGATATTACTCAGATTGATGTGGATAACAGCGCGTTATCCGCGGCAAATAGTCGGGATTTGAGGATCATGGTTGGCGCGGGAGGTGGGCGCTTGTGTGACCCGAATGTTGCTGACTCCGCCGATCCGAGACACTGCTGAATACGAGGAAGTTGCGATGACCGAGAGTGGTATGCCAATGAAACCCAACTCAAGTGAACAGGGCTTTGCCTTGCTTGAAGTCATGATAGCTATCCTGATCTTTTCATTTGGGCTCCTTGGGTTGGTCGGTTTGCAGGCCAACATGATCAAGCAGTCGACGGATGCCAGATATCGGGCGGTAGCTAGCTATCTGGCGCAGCAGAAGCTGGGGGAGATGTGGGCTAATCCCGCCAATGTCCTGACACTTCTCGAGAATTCAGTCGATGTGTCGGCTTCCCTGCCTGCTGGTACACGGAGTGTCGCTCAAACAGCCCCCGGTCAGTTTACCGTGACGGTGCGTTGGCAGCAGCCGGGTCTAACGCAACACGTATTTACTACGACTGCAAGTATCGCAGGGGGCTGACATCATGGAGTTGCAAAATTGCAGTGTGATGCGTGATCAGAAAGGCTTTGGTCTCGTCGAATTGATGGTTGCCTTGGTAGTCGGCTTGGTAACAAGTCTGGCTATCATGGAGATTTTTGTTGGTTTCGAGGGGCAGAAACGCACCACTATCGCCGGGGCAGATGCACAGACTAACGGTGCAGTGGCGCTTTATTCGATTTCTCGTGATCTCCAGATGGCTGGTTACGGGCTGATACCGGAAAAAGACTCTCCCCTTGAGTGCAATCCTATGCCAGCGCTCGATGGCATTAGTCTCTTGCCAGTTCTCATTACCAATGGTGGTAGTGGTGCCGGAGGAGATAGCATCGCTATTCGCTTCGGTCGCTCCCCGATGGCAGGCGTGCCGACAACAGTGGTTGGTGTGACGGTCGCAACAAATACTTTGACGGTGGATAACAATCTGGGGTGTCAGGCGGGTGATGCCGCACTATTTGTCATTGGAGCTGTGTGCAAGATGGCGCACGTGACTGGGGTGAGTGCTGCTCCCACTTTCACGGGGGTCACTTTGGATGCGGTGGCTGCGACTGATGTTGGTTCTAAACTTTCTTGCCTTGGTCCGTGGCAACAGTTCGCTTACGACGTAACCGCTGGAAATTTGCGAGTTAATGCTGAGCCGCGAGTCTCAGGCATATTTGCGATTCAGGCGCAGTATGGTATTTCCAATGCTTCCAACGATAATCAGGTGGCCTGTTGGACAGATGCGGTTGCCGGGGGGTGTGGCGGAGCGGATTGGAGTAACTTGCCAAGCTTGGCCCCGACAGTAAGAAATCGTATCAAGGCCGTGCGCGTGGCCATCATTGCGCGTAGCGAGCTAAGGGAGCGCGATGCGGTCAGTGGAAATTTCAATGCTTGGGTGGGTGGTCCGGCGGTAACCATTGCCGGAGAGGACCAGTTCTATCGCTACCGTGTGTTTGAAACCATAATTCCATTGCGTAATACTGTATGGGCCAAGGAGACGTTATGACGTTCGGACCTCGACGTTTCCGCGAGGGGGTGACCGTGTTCAATCGGCAACAGGGCTCGGTCTTGCTCTTCGCCTTGGTCGCTTTGGTCGCTCTGACATTGGCGGTGTTGGCCTTGGTGCGCTCGGTCGATAGTACAACTTTGATTTCGGGTAATTTGGCTTTTCGCCAGGCAGCAACGACATCTGCGGACTCCGGGGTTGAGCTGGCGGTGGCGGCTTTGACTGCGATACAGACCGCAAATAATGCAAAGAACGTGTACATGGATGCGACTCACGCGTTCAATGTGACCAATGCTACCGATGGGTATTATTCCAACCTCGATCCGGCACTGGATGTTACTGCCGCCGGGACCTGGACTGATGCGAATAGCTCAAATGCTGTCACCGATGGTAGTGGCAATACCTATCGATATATCGTTCAGCGCATGTGCCGTACCGCTAACCAGCTTTTATCCAAGACAAACTGCCTTTTCAGTGGCGAAGCAAAGGATAACGACGGAAAAACTGTGCCTTTGCCATCGGAAATTTGCGATGGGCCAGGTTGTCCTGCGGCAGGGCAGGCGCCGCAATACAGGGTGACAGTTAGGGTTACTGGACCTAAAAACAGCATCAGCTATGTTCAGGCGTTGGTCTACTAGTTTCAGGAGGTCATGATGAAAGCTTCTCCACACCATAACTCGGTTATTCGTCAGGCGCTGAGTCTGCTCCTTGTCTTGCAGGTTGGGTTCTCCTCCCCGCTGCAGGCGGCCTCGGTTGCGTTGGCTAGCGCGCCGCTCGCTAATTCGACAACGACAACCGTATTGCCCAACCTGATGTTCCTGATGGATAACTCAGGCAGTATGAGTCAGGATTACACGCCTGACTACATGATGGAATATGACTGGCGTAACAGTCCTTGGACGTCGAATGGCTGGAATAATCCAGCCACTGTCCAGAAGAACTGTCGTGACAGTGCCGATGACGATGGCTCTGTGACTACTACAATGTCAAATCTTGATTTGTGCGTCGTTGGCGATGTGCCCTACATGACGAGTTCCATTAACTCGCAGTACTACAACCCGGCGATTCGGTACTTGCCTGGCGTCTTTTCTGATGGCGCCAGCAAGCCGAGTCAGACTGATCCGACAAATGTTTTGCTTGATGGCTATGGGAAGCATAACCAATCTCAATTGGGTGTTGCCGGAACAACTATCGACCTGACTACGCAGTATCCTGATCGCGTTTGGTGTACCAAGAACAACCCGACAGCGGCTGAGTTGTCTGATAGCACGGTTTGTCGTAAGAACAGTGATTACCTTTACCCGGATGCGACATACAAGTACGGGAGAGATAACGATGGGACAACGGCAAACAAGAATGTACTGGGCGTTATGGGGGCTCCTTATTACTACCAAGTTGTTGTGAGCGAGTATTGTAAAGAGGCTGAGCTGCGGAACTGCACTCAGTCTTCAGTGGCTACAGGGGAGTACGTCTTTCCAGCCAAATCTCGTTGGTGCTCCGATACGGCATTGACCACTTGCCAATCCACCAAAACCTCAACTTACAAGTATCCACGTTATGTTGGTGCAGCATCAACAATTGCAGTTGCTGCCAGCGGGATAATCCGTGCCTCAAATACCGCACCTCGAACCATTGCTAGTATCAAGGTGAATGGCGTGGAAGTTCTTGGCGCATCAGTCACTGGTACCAGTCAAATTGACTTGGCATCCAAGGTGGCGACTCAGATCAACACCTATGTTTCAGACCCGGAGTATTCGGCGACAACGGCTGTCGCTTTCCCCTATAACGACAATACCTACGTAAAAATTACTTCGACTACTGCGGCGGGTGCAAGCGCGAATGGCACCGTGGCTATTTCCGGCAACGGTACGGTCACCAGTAACGTTACTGGTGGTGTGACTGGATTCACCCCCGCACCATATTCCTTTGCACGTACAGATATTGTTCCTGCCACAACCAGCTATCCAAAGGCAACATCTCGCACAGACTGTGCCGGTGCCACGTGTACCTATGCCGACGAAGTAACAAATTTTGCCAACTGGTATGCCTACTACCGGACTCGCATGCAGTCAATGAAGAGTTCTGTCAGTCTTGCTTTCAGGCCGATTGGTTCGAATTATCGCGTCGGTTTTATGAACATTTGTAAGGGTAGCTATCTCCCGGTCGCGCCCTTCGATAATTCGGATTCTCTGATTGGCGCCGTAGCAGCGAGCGGGTCGTTCCGCTTCAATAGCTTTTCCGCTGGTGTAATGCAAACGGTTTCCAGCATCAAAGTGAATGGTATCGAGATACTCGGTGCTACTGTAACGTCGAATGTCAGCCGTGCCGATTTGGCCACCAACCTGGCAGCTCAGATTAATTCCTTTGTGTCTTCGCCTGAATATACTGCCGTGGCTAATTCTGGCGGCAGCAATGGATTGATTAAGCTTTCTGCAAGTATTAATGATGGAGCCGGTGCCAACGGTACTATCGTGGTGACTGGGGGGCCGTCGCTGAACAGTAATGCCGGGGTAAGTGGTGGAGTCACTGGGGCTGGTCAGAAGTCTAAATGGTACGAAACCTTATTCGACCAGACGGCTGCAGGCTGTGGTACGCCGTTGCGTTCGGCACTTGCTACAGCCGGTCGTATTTTCGCCGGCAAGGAAATGTCGTCGGCGGGTTCGATCTCTGGTTCGACCATTGACCCTGTGCAGTATTCTTGCCAACAGAATTTCACGTTGCTGACGACGGACGGATATTGGAATGGTGCTGGTGGTACCGATCTTGACGGCGTTGCGATGGGGAATCAGGATGGCGGAACGACGCCTCGTCCAATGTTCGAAGGCAATACTGCAACTGGTACCCTTGCCGATGTGGCCAAGTACTACTATGACACCGATTTGCGAACGAGTGGCTTTAGCAACTGTACCGGTTCGCTCGGTATTGATGTCTGTGAGAATAACGTCTTTGTGAGTAGTACTGACAACAACCTCAAGCAGCATATGACGACCTTCACGCTTGGTCTTGGCGTCGACGGTACGCTTTCTTATGTTTCAGATTATAAGAATGCTACAACAGGTGATTTTTACAATTTGAAGGAGGGATTGGGATCTCCCGTGGTTAATTGGCCCGTTCCTGCTGCTGATAACGAAACAGCGGTTGATGACTTGTGGCATGCGGCCGTCAATGGTCAGGGTACCTATTTCAGCGCTAAGGACCCCGCACAATTAGCTTATGGCTTATCAACGGCGCTCAATCAAATTGGCTCCAAGGTTGGTGCAACTTCAGCAGCGGCTACCAGTACCCTTAACCCTGTTGCCGGGAATAACTATGCTTATGTCGCTAGTTATAGTTCGGTGAAATGGACTGGTAATCTGGAGGCGCGAACAATCGACACCGGGACCGGTGTGGTCAGTGAAACAGCTGCATGGTGTGTGCAGAGTATCAGCGCAGGAACGTGCGCACCACCAAGTACCGTCGTACAGGAAGACAGCGGGAGTAGCACGGTCACTTACTGTGTGACTGGCGGGGCAACAACTTGTACTGATGGCATTCTGGATGGGACTAACTGTAAGGTTCAGTTGCCTACAAGTTGTGTTGGCACGATGAATAGCAAAGTAGATAAGTCCAGCGACTCACGGACTATCTATAAGGCTAATGCGTCTGGTGCCTTGGAGAGTTTTATTTACTCCAATCTCGACTCCTCATTTTTCACCGGCACCGGGCTGAGCCAATGGTCGGTATTGACGGCGACTCAGAAAACCGTCGCAGCAGGGGAGAATCTTGTCAACTTCCTGCGTGGACAGACTGGGTATGAGGATAGAACAAGCAATCCTGTCGATAATCGACTCTATCGTATGCGCGAGGCAACGATGGGTGACGCTTTGGAATCGCAACCGTTTTTTATCAGCAAGCCAGTATTCAGTTATGCCGATGCGGGGTATGCCAAGTACAAAACCGATAATGCAGCACGAGTTGGCTCGGTCTATATGGGAACCAACGATGGGATGTTGCATTCTTTTGCTGCAGATACCGGTGTAGAGCGTTGGGCTTACGTTCCAACGGTTGTTATCCCCAACCTATGGAAACTGGCCGACAAGAATTACTCAACTGGGCACACCAACTATGTGAACGGCAGTCCGGTTATTTCGGATATTTGTACTGCCAATTGCAGTTGCGATGATGCTTGTGTTTCTGGTGGAGGCTCGGCTCCCGTATGGAAAACCATCTTGATTGGTGGGTTGAATGCAGGAGGAAGAAGTTTCTATGCCTTGGATATATCGAATCCAGTAACGCCTTCGTTATTGTGGGAGGTATCATCCAGTTCGGCAGGGTTTGCCAATCTGGGTTATAGCTTTGGTCATCCCATCATTACGAAGAAAGCGGATGGGACTTGGGTTGTTTTGTTAACCTCAGGCTATAACAACACGAGTCCCGGTGATGGCAAGGGGTATCTTTATGTGCTCAACGCCGGCACGGGGGCCCTTATCAGTGCAATCGGAACTTCTGTGGGTGATGCAACGACACCTAGCGGGTTAGCGAGAGTATCAGCATGGAATGACTACGGTGGTGTCAATAACACTGCTGGATACGTCTATGGTGGTGATTTGCTTGGTAATCTCTGGCGTTTTGATATTAATGCAGAAAGCGTGATCAAGTTTGCGACACTGCTGGACTCGTCTGGCCAAGCCCAACCGGTGATGACTAGTCCAACTCTGGGTTTGGTTAGCGGGCAGAGAGTGATCTTTGTGGGTACTGGCAAATATTTGGAGGTGTCGGATCTGACAAATACCGATCCGCAAACTATTTATGCAATTAGCGACAATAACAGCGGTGCGACTTTGGTGAATGCCAGGTCTGCGTTGGTTGAACAAACTTTGACGCGTGATGGGAATGCTCGGACTGCTAGTAATAATCCAGTGAATTTCGGCTCAGTGCGCGGTTGGTATGTCGATCTTAAGGACACCAGCAAGTCTCCATCGAATGTTGGGGAGCGAGTAAACATAGATATGAAGTTGGTTCAAGGAACTCTGATTGCTGCAACTATCGTGCCGTCTAACACCGTGTGTTCACCAGGGGGGTACGGTTGGCTCAACTTTTTCGACTACGAAACAGGTGGGTTTATAGAGCCGAACTCTCAGGTATCGACGTACTACAGCTCACCGATTGTAGGGGTTAATGTGCTCTATATTCAGGGTAAGCCTGTTGTCGAGGTTGTTACGGCTAACAAGCCAACGCCGACAATTGATCCCAATGTGAAGATTAAAGGTAAGGGTAGTAATTTTGCGGGTAAGCGGGTCATGTGGCGCGAGTTGGTTCAGTAGTTCTTAGTATGCCTTAACTCTTTTTTGCGACTGTGCTTAAAGGTCTTGAGAGATTGACTTTTTCGCCTTATAATTTTGAATTCAGCTTTTCATTTGGATGTTATTACATGGCCAACAGCGCACAAGCCCGCAAGCGTGCCCGTCAAGCAGACGGTCAGCGTTCCCATAACGCCAGCCTGCGTTCGACCCTGCGTACCGCAATCAAGCGTGTCCGTCAGGCAATCGAAGCTGGTGACAAAGCCGCCGCTCAAGGCGTCTTCCAGCAGTCCGTCGCAGTGCTCGATCGCATTGCTGACAAGAAGATTGTTCACAAGAACAAGGCTTCCCGTACCAAGAGCCGTTTGTCTGCTCAGATCAAGGCGCTTGCTGCTGCCTGATTGAGCTGAGGCTCAAACAAAAAAGGCGCCTGCGGGCGCCTTTTTTATTGCCAGTATTTGTTGCTTACTTTTTGTCGATGGTGCAGACGCCGTCGATGATTTGCAGGTCGTTGTCCTGGGCGAAATTGAGCATGAAGCGATAGGCCATGGGTTCGATCTCGCCAAGCCGTCCGTCGACAAACACGGCTTTTTCGCCGTTGTAATCGCCGGGGCCGACGTAGGGGGAGTATTTCATCTTGCGCTCGGCGCCAAATGCTGACATGACGCCGCACAGGCGCTCAGCCCAATCGCTTGGGCGAAATTTTTTGCCTTGTTTGGTGAGGCCGACAATGATGAATGTGGTCGATTCTTGATTTGTCATTGTTCTACTCTGCGTTTGCGGACGATACGACCTTGCGTTGGCGCATTCTAGCAGAAGCTCAATGTCTTTCCATCACTACGGCGGCTTGTCATTCTAATGGGCGATTTGGCATGGTCTTGCTGTTCTATACAAGGCCTTGTTTTTCACCTAAAATTTAGCTTTCTGCTGTTCTCTGAGGTTCGCGCGGCCTGCTGAGATGGCGGTCGTTTCGGCGGCATTGGCCGCCGTTTTCGTTTTTTGGGGTTGCCTCATGTCGCATGTCATGAATACCTACGCCCGGTTGCCGGTGACTTTCAGTCACGGAAATGGCTGCCGGATTACCGATACAGAGGGCAAGGAGTATCTGGACGCTTTGTCCGGAATCGCTGTCTCGACGCTCGGTCACGCTCATCCCAAGCTGGTTGCAGCGATTGCAGCCCAGGCCGGGCGCATGCTGCACACCTCCAACTTGTATCGAATCGGTGAACAGGAACTGTTGGCTGACAAGCTCTGTGGGCTCTCGGGGATGCAGGAGGTGTTTTTCGGGAATTCCGGTGCAGAGGCTAACGAGGCGGCGATCAAGCTGGCGCGTTTCTACGGACACAAGAAGAATATCGAGCTACCGACGGTTATTGTGATGGAGAAGGCTTTTCATGGCCGAACCATGGCAACGCTTTCCGCTACTGGCAACCGCAAGGCTCAGGCTGGCTTTGAGCCGCTGGTAGCCGGCTTTGTGCGTGTTCCCTACGGTGATCTTGAAGCGATCAAGACGGTGGCTGAGCACAATAAGAACATTGTGGCGGTCATGCTGGAGATCATCCAGGGTGAAGGTGGTATCCACTTGGCTGATCCGGCTTTCTATCGCGGAGTTCGCGAACTGTGCGATGCGCAGGAATGGCTGATGATCTGCGATGAGGTGCAGTGTGGCATGGGCCGTACCGGTAAGTGGTTCGGTTATCAGCAAGCTGGCGTCCAGCCGGACATCGCAACCTTGGCAAAGGGGCTCGGCTCCGGTGTGCCGATCGGCGCCTGCATGGTTGGCGGCAAGGCTACCGGGCTGTTTGGTCCGGGAAATCACGGTTCAACTTTTGGTGGTAATCCACTGGTATCGACTGCCGCCTTGACGACCATTGATGTCATTGAACAGGATGGGTTGCTGGGCAATGCAGAGCGTATTGGTGCCTTGATTCGCAAGCTGTTTGGTGAAGCTCTGGCTGGGGTCAAGGGGGTGGTCGACATTCGCGGACATGGCCTGATGATCGGTCTTGAGCTGGATCGGCCTTGTGGTGCCTTGGTTGGCAAGGCATTGGCGGCTGGCCTGTTAATCAATGTCACCGCGGATACCGTCGTACGTTTCCTGCCACCGCTCATTTTCAGCGAGAGCGATGCGCATGAACTGGTGGAGCGTACTGCTCCGCTGATCAAGGAATTTCTGGCTGCTTAATCATGGCAATCAAACACTTTCTGCAATTCAAGGATTTCACCCGTGAAGAGCTCGAATACGTCTTCGAACGCACGGGCTGGATCAAGAACCAGTTCAAGTCTTACCAGAAGTATTGGCCGCTGTCGGACCGCACGCTGGTGATGATCTTTGAGAAGGCCAGCACCCGGACGCGCCTCTCCTTCGAGGCTGGCATGCAGCAACTGGGTGGCTCGGCGATCTATCTGAACACGCGCGATTCCCAATTGGGTCGAGGCGAGCCGGTCGAGGATGCGGCGCAGGTCATTTCCCGGATGAGCGATATCGTGATGATCCGTACCTTCGAGCAAGAGATTATCGAGCGCTTTGCTGCCAACTCGCGTGTGCCGGTGATTAACGGACTGACCAACGAATATCACCCTTGCCAGATTCTGGCTGACATCTATACCTACATTGAGCATCGCGGCTGCATTCAGGGCAAGACGGTGGCGTGGGTTGGCGATGCCAACAATATGTGCAACACCTGGCTGCAGGCGGCTGAAGTACTGGACTTCAAGGTCCACGTGTCGACTCCGCCGGGTTACGAAATCCAGCCAGAATTGGTCGGCAAGATCGATCCGGCCCGCTTCAAGGTTTTTGCTGATCCGATGGATGCCTGCCGTGGAGCAGATCTGGTGACCACCGATGTGTGGACGTCGATGGGCTTCGAGGCCGAGAACGAAGAGCGGATAAAGGCGTTTGCCGATTGGTGCGTCGATGGTGACATGATGCATGTGGCCAGCCCGCAGGCAGTCTTCATGCATTGCCTGCCGGCACATCGCGGCGAGGAAGTGACGGCCGAGGTCATCGACGGACCGCAATCGGTGGTTTGGGATGAGGCTGAAAACCGCCTGCATGTGCAGAAGGCGTTGATGGAATATTTGCTGCTGGGTCGTCTTCAGGGCTGAGCAGACGGATTAATCGAAACAAGGGAACAGAAATGAGCGACATCAAGAAGGTTGTGCTGGCCTATTCGGGCGGTCTGGATACCTCGGTCATCCTCAAGTGGCTGCAGGATGTTTACAAATGCGAAGTGGTCACCTTTACGGCTGACCTCGGCCAGGGTGAAGAACTGGAACCCGCGCGCGTCAAGGCGCTGAAGGCTGGCATTAAGCCAAAGAACATCTACATCGACGACGTGCGCGAAGAGTTCGTGCGCGATTTCGTCTTCCCGATGTTCCGTGCCAATACCGTTTATGAAGGCGAGTATCTGCTCGGTACCTCGATTGCCCGTCCGTTGATTGCCAAGCGCCTGATCGAGATCGTTAACGAAACCGGTGCCGACGCCATCTGTCATGGCGCGACCGGCAAGGGTAACGATCAGGTCCGCTTCGAACTCGGTGCCTACGCGCTGAAGCCTGGCATCAAGGTCATCGCCCCGTGGCGCGAGTGGGACCTGATGTCGCGCGAGAAGCTGATGGCCTATGCCGAGAAGCATGGCATCGAAATCGACATGAAGCACAAGAAGGGCGGCTCCCCATACTCGATGGATGCCAACCTGCTGCACATTTCCTACGAAGGCCGTCACCTCGAAGATCCTTCGGCCGAAGCCGAAGAGTCGATGTGGCGCTGGACAGTTTCGCCGGAAAAGGCGCCAAACAAAGCCGAATACCTTGACCTCGAATTCGCCAAGGGCGATGTGGTCGCGGTCAATGGCAAGAAACTCAAGGCTCATGAAGTGCTGGCTCTGCTCAACGAGTTGGGTGGCAAGCATGGCATCGGCCGTCTAGACTTGGTGGAGAACCGCTACGTTGGCATGAAGTCGCGCGGTTGCTACGAGACCCCGGGTGGAACGATTCTGCTCAAGGCGCACCGCGCCATCGAATCCGTAACCCTGGACCGTGAAGTCGCCCATCTCAAGGACGACTTGATGCCGCGTTATGCCAGCCTGGTGTACAACGGTTACTGGTGGAGCCCGGAGCGCAAGGCGCTTCAGGTGCTGATCGACCACACGCAAGGCTGTGTCAATGGTGTGGTTCACCTGAAGCTGTACAAGGGCAACGTGATTGTCGTCGGGCGTGATTCGAAGACCGATTCGCTGTTTGACTCGACCATTGCGACCTTCGAGGACGATGCTGGTGCCTACGACCAGCGCGATGCGGGTGGCTTCATCAAGCTGAACGCGTTGCGTATGCGCATTGCGGCCAATCTGGCGGCCCGCAAGGCTGGCAAGCCGGCAACGAAGAAAGCGGTTGCCAAGAAGGCTGAAACTGCGAAGCCTGCAGCCAAGCCCGCCGCTAAAGCCGTGGTGAAACCAGCCGTAAAAGCTGCGACCAAGGTTGCCGCAAAACCGGCTGCCAAGCCGGTGGCAAAGCCGCTGGTCAAACCTGTCGCTGCCAAGGCGGTTGTCGCCAAGGCTGTGAAGTTGCCTGCCAAGGCGCCGGCCAAAAAGCCTGCCGCCAAGAAGAAGGGCTAAGCAATGGAAGGCGGTACCGTATTCGGGCTGAATGAAGAACAGATCGCAGACTTCTTCTCGACCTGGGGCGTGGCTGCCTTCATCATCTTCATGCTATTCATCATTGGCGAGATCGCCTACAAGTCCAAGGCCGGCAAGACGGGCACCTTTGTGCTCTTCTTCGTGCTGGCTTTTGGCATGGTCGGCTTCATTGCCAAATCAGTCATTCAGAAACTCTGGGGTATTTAAATGTCGCAATACGACAACGTTTCCGTGGTCAAGAAGGCCAATGTTTATTTTGACGGCAAGTGCGTCAGCCACACCGTGGTGCTGGCTGATGGCACCAAGAAGACGGTCGGAGTGATCCTGCCGTCCAGCCTGACCTTCAATACCGGTGCGCCGGAGATCATGGAAGGTGTGGGCGGTTCGTGCCGCGTCAAGCTCAAAGGCGAATCGGAGTGGAAGACCTACGGTGATGGCCAGTCCTTCAATGTGCCGGGCAATTCAAGCTTTGAGATTTCCGTTGCCGATGGCGATGCCTACCACTACGTCTGCCACTTCGGGTAATCGCCATGCCGAGCTTTGACTTCACCTCCGAAGCGGACATGGTGGCGTTGAAGAACGCTGTCGATGTTGCCGCGCGCCAGATTGAAAACCGTTACGACTTCAAGGGCACCAGCGCCAAGGTCGAACTGAACGAGAAGGACAAAGTCATCACGCTGCACGGTGACTCCGACTTCCAGCTCGACCAGATCAAGGACATTCTGTTTCCGGCCATGGAAAAGAAGGAAGTCGAGAGCACCAAGCGTCTGGATCACCAGTCGGTGCAAAAGATCTCTGGCAACAAGGTCAAGCAGGAGCTGAAGATCAAGATGGGGATTGAAACCGAGCTGGCCAAGAAGCTCGTCAAGATCATCAAGGATGCCAAGCTCAAGGTGCAGGCCTCGATCCAGGGCGACGCCGTCCGTGTTCAGGGCGCCAAGCGAGACGATCTGCAGGACTGCATCGCGCTGATTCGCAAGGAAGTGACCGATTTTCCCATCAAGGCGGGTAATTTCCGAGATTGATGGACTCTGTTTGGCAACACGATTAGTCGGCGATCAAAAAGGGCAGCTTCGGCTGCCCTTTGTATTTGCTTAGCGGGTCAAGCCCTTGATCCACACTGAGTAAAGTTGTTCTGACAGTTGGCGCATGGTCGGCAGGCGTTCGGTGACCTCGGACAGCATGGTTTCCGGTGTCTGCACACTGGGATGGTCGGCAACAGCGATGGCTTCGTCGGCCCATTGGCTGCACCAGGTGGCGATCATCTCCGGTGTCATTTCGACATGGCACTGCATGCCGAGGTGCGGACCGAGCGCAAACATCTGGTTGGCGCAGTGGTTGTTGGCGAACAAACGGGTCGCATCTGCCGGGATGCTGAAGGTTTCGCCGTGCCACTGGAAGACCGTGCCGCTCTTGCCTGCCAGTTCGCCGAGCCAGTGGCGGGCAATGGCATTGTCTTCACCGTGGGCGTTGCCCCATCCGATTTCCTTGACCGGGTTTTTCGTAATCTGGCCACCGAGTGCCTTGCTCATCAATTGCCCGCCCAAGCAGTGACCGATGACGGGAATGTTCTTTTTTACGGCGTCCCGAATCAGCGCGCAGACCGGTTCGATCCACGGCAGCGAATCGTTCACACTCATCGGGCCACCCATGAAACATAGTCCGGAAAATCCATCGGCTATGCTGGGTACCGTGGCGCCTTCATCGATAGCAATCAATTGCCACGGAATCCCGTGCTGCTCTAGGAATATGGCAAAATAGCCCGGACCTTCAGTAGGGGAGTGACGAAAGATGGCGACTGGCTGCATGATATTGATGTCCGGAAAATCGAATTGCCATTCTACGCTGCTCGCTTTGCTGGTGTGTCTGCTTCCAGCGACGTGTATGGCTCAGGATGTTGGACTGGCCGGCATCATGGGCAGCAAGGCCATGTTGATGATCAACGGTGGCGAGCCTCAGGCGGTGCCAGTTGGGCAGACTGTCGATGGCGTGAAGGTGCTATCCATTCAGGGAGACCAGGCAACGATCGAGGTGGGTGGCCGGAAACGTCCGCTGCGTGTTGGTCAGCATGCCATTGGCACTTCCAATGGCGATGGTTCCGGCAAGGTCACCATGACCGCCGATGGGCAGGGCCATTTCTTCACAACAGGAACGGTAAACGGTACTTCGGTACGCTTTGTCGTTGACACTGGTGCGACATTCATCGCTCTTGGCCCAAGTGATGCGCGACGGATTGGTATTGACCCCAACAAAGGGAAAAAGGCGCTGGCGAGTACCGCCAATGGTAATGCGGTCTATATGCGGGTCATGCTTGATACCGTGCGTATAGGAGATATCACATTACATAACGTTGAGGCCGGTATCCTTCCAACCGAAATGCCTGCAGCCCTGCTCGGAATGAGTTTTCTGAATCGGATGGAAATGCAACGCGATGGCAGTACCATGACACTGAAAAAACGATTTTAGGAGAGAGAAAGTGCCAAAAAGAGATCAAGAAATTGCACTATTGCGTGAAGAACTGGAAATGCTGATGGGCGAACGGCAAGCGTTGTTGCGCGTGGCTGGTGCTTCGGCGGTCATGATTGCCAGCCTCGACAGCAAGCGACTGCCGGTCGGCTCCATCGAGTCGGCCGATCTGGTGGCGACAACCATCAATGATCTTCAGGAAGAAACGCTACAGGATGCCTTGGCTGCCGTACATGCCGAAATCGAGGAAGACTCTGCAGCGGCATGACCATTGATCTGGAGCGTTTGCGGGCCAGTTTGCTGCCCGAGCCGCTGGCTGGCCATTTTGTCCAGGAGGATGGTGCCGCAGATCAGCCGTTGACCCCCGCTGCAGTGCTGTTTCCCATCGTCCTGCGCGATGGAGGGAATACTGTCTTGCTAACCCAACGTACCGCTCATCTGAGGGACCATGCTGGGCAGATCAGTTTTCCTGGTGGTCGTGTGGAAGATGAGGACCTCTCGCCGATACATACCGCTTTGCGCGAGACGGAAGAAGAAATTGGCTTGTCGCGCGAGCGGGTTGAGATTGTCGGCTTTCTTCCCGAATATCGAACCGGCACCGGTTTTCGGGTGACGCCGGTGGTTGCGCTGGTCCGGCCGCCTTTTGATCTGCAGCCCGATCCTTTTGAGGTTGCCGAGATATTCGAAGTGCCGCTTTCCTTCTTGCTCGATCCAAGCAACCATCAGCAGCATTCACTGCATTACCGTGGTGCGCTGCGGAATTACTTTGCCATGCCTTATGGCGAGTATTTCATCTGGGGGGCCACCGCCGGCATGATTCGTTCACTGAGCGAGCGGCTCGGGCTTCTCCAAGACGCTTGAGCTTGTGGTATCGTGATACTTTGAGACACCAAAATAAGCCGAATACGGCAATCCTCGGCACCCCATGAGTCTTCTCTCGCTGATTGCAGTTTTTCTCATCGAGCAGCTGCAACCCCTTGATTACCGGCGCGTTGTTGCTGATCCGCTTGGCGCGTGGGCGGATTTTATCGAATCCCGTTTTAACGCTGGTGCGTACAGGCACGGTGTCCTTGCCTGGTGCCTGGCGGTGTTGTTGCCTGTGCTGGTCGTGGCGATTGTCTACGGCTTGCTGTATTCCCTGAACCCGATTTTTGGTTTGCTGCTCAATATCGGCGTGCTGTATCTGACCATGGGCTTCCGGCAGTTCAGCCATCACTACACTGAAATCCAGCTGGCTTTGCGTCTGGGCGATCTGGAGCGGGCCCGTCAACTGCTCAGCGAATGGCAGGGGCGGTCAAGCTATAACCTGGGCTCTGAAGATATTGCCCGGCTCGCTATTGAGGGTGCGCTGGGTGCATCACATCGCCATGTGTTTGCTGTTCTGCTGTGGTTTGTCTTGTTGCCCGGGCCTTGCGGCGCCTTGCTTTACCGTCTTTCCCTGATTGTCCGCGATCGCTGGAACAGTGAAAATGCCAATCAGCGAAATGATTTTTCCATATTTTCCAAACAAGTTTTCGGTATGATCGACTGGTTGCCTTTACGAGTGACCGCTTCCGCTTTCGCCATTGTTGGCGATTTCGAGGATGCAGCCTATTGCTGGCGTACTCAGCCGGCGCAGTGGCCTGATCGCGACATGGGCATCGTGCTTGCGGCCGGTGCTGGTGCCCTTGGTGTCCAGTTGGGACGGCCGGTGGCTGATGGCGTGGAAGTATCTGATCGTGGAGAGTTGGGTCTGGGTGACCCGGCCGACGTAGATTTTATGCAGAGTGCCGTTGGGCTCGTCTGGCGAGCTACGGTGTTGTGGATGTTGTTGCTCTTTTTGTTGGGGCTCGCCAGTCTGGTGGGCTGAATCAATTTCCAAGTGGAGGTAGTTACATGAGCAGAGATGTCGTCGTTCTGAGCGCAGTTCGTTCCGCTATTGGTGCCTTTGGTGGTGCCCTGGCTGATTTCGAATCTACCGAGCTGGCTGGTATCGTCATGAAGGAAGCGATTGCCCGCTCCGGTGTCGATCCCCAAGCAATCAATTACGTAACTGTTGGCACCACCATGCCGACCGATTCCCGCTACGCCTATGTTTCCCGCGTTGCGTCCATTCAGGCCGGCCTGTCGATGGATTCCGTCGCCATGCAGGTTTCCCGTTTGTGCGCGTCCGGCCTGCAAGGTATCGTGACGACCGCCCAGAACCTGATGCTGGGCGATGCCGACTACGGTATCGGCGGTGGTGTTGAAGTGATGTCCAAGGCTGCCTACCTGTTGCCGGCACTGCGTAACGGTGCTCGCATGGGTGACACCAAGGCCATCGACTCGATGGTTGCCGTGCTGACCGACCCGTTTGGCGTTGGCCACATGGGTATCACCGCTGAAAACCTGGCTGCCAAGCATGGTTTCAGCCGTGAAGACCAGGATGCCTTCGCTGTCGAATCGCAGCGTCGCGCTGCTGCAGCTATCGATGCCGGCTACTTCAAGTCGCAGATCGTGCCGATCATCAAGCAGACCCGCAAGGGCGAAGTGGTGTTCGACACCGACGAGCACCTGAAGCGTGGCACGACCATGGAATCCCTGGCCAAGATGAAGCCGGCCTTCAAGAAGGACGGTACTGTTACCGCCGGTAACGCATCCGGCATCAATGACGGTGCTGCTTTCTTCGTGCTGGCTGCGGCTGATGTTGCTGCCAAGGCCGGTCACAAGGCGCGTGCCCGCATCGCTGGCTACGCCGTTGCCGGTGTGCCGAACGATGTCATGGGCGAAGGCCCGATCCCGGCGACCAAGGCTGCCCTGAAGAAGGCTGGCCTGACCCTGGACCAGATGGACGTTATCGAGTCCAACGAAGCTTTCGCTGCCCAGGCTCTGTCGGTTTCCAAGGTGCTCGGCCTCGATCCGGCCAAGACCAACCCGAACGGCGGCGCAATCGCCCTCGGTCACCCGGTTGGTTGTTCCGGCGCGTTCATCGCTACCAAGGCGTTGTACGAACTGGAACGCGTTGGTGGCAAGTATGCACTGGTCACCATGTGTATCGGTGGCGGTCAAGGTATTGCTGTTATCTTCGAACGCGCCTAAACACTACGAACTGGATGTACTCAAAACCCGCCGGAGCGATCCGGCGGGTTTTTATTTGCACCATCTTGAAAATCTGACGCACCTTTGCGGTGCGTCAATAGCTAAAAAGTACTATTCGGCGCATGATTTAAGGCTTGTTTGCGGGTGGCATGGAACCTGCTGAAACCTGTACGAGAGCTTCCTCAGCGACGAGTGGAAAAATGAACTTCTATAACGAGATGTATGACGCCAATGGCGGTGTCCGTGCGCATTACAAGGGATATGAAGACTGGCTGAAGGCTACGCCGCCTGAGCGCATCGAGCGCAAGCGGGCCGAGGCAGATCTGGCCTTTCATCGGGTGGGCATTACCTTCGCGGTCTACGGTGAAGAAGCAGGCAAAGAGCGTCTGATTCCATTTGACGTCATCCCTCGAATCATTCCGTCGGCTGAATGGAAGTCACTGCGCTCCGGACTGCGCCAGCGCGTCAAGGCGCTGAACATGTTCCTGCATGACGTCTATCACGATCAGGAAATCCTGAAGGCCGGGAAGATTCCAGCCGAGCAGGTGCTGAACAACGCCCAGTACCGTCCGGAGATGAAAGGCGTCGATCTGCCTGGCAGCATCTATGCACACATTGCCGGCGTCGATATCGTCCGGGCCGGAGAGGGCGAGTTTTACGTTCTCGAAGACAACCTTCGGGTGCCGTCCGGCGTTTCGTACATGCTGGAAGACCGCAAGATGATGATGCGTCTCTTCCCCGAGTTGTTTGCCAAGCACAAGGTTGCGCCGGTTCAACATTACCCGGACATGCTGCTGGAAAAGCTGCGCGCTGTGGCGCCAAAGGGAGTGTCGAACCCGACTGTCGTCGTCCTGACGCCTGGTGCCTACAACAGTGCCTATTTTGAGCATACCTTCCTGGCTCAGCAGATGGGCGTTGAGCTGGTTGAAGGTCGTGATCTCTTCGTCAAGGACGAGGTGGTTTACATGCGGACGACGCAGGGGCCGCAGCGCGTCGATGTCATCTACCGACGCCTCGACGATGACTACATGGATCCGCTGGCCTTCCGTGCAGATTCCTCGCTCGGTGTGCCGGGCATCCTGAAGGCCTATCAGGCGGGTAACGTGACCTTGTCCAATGCGATTGGTACGGGTGTGGCTGATGACAAGTCGATCTACCCCTATGTTCCTGACATGATCCGTTTCTACCTCGGTGAAGAGCCGACGTTGAACAACGTGCCAACCTACATGTGTCGCAAGCCGGATGACCTCAAATACGTGCTCGATAATCTGGGTGAGTTGGTCGTCAAGGAGGTGCACGGTGCCGGTGGTTACGGCATGCTGGTTGGCCCGGCCTCGACCAAAGAGCAAATCGAACACTTCCGCCAGTTACTGATCGCCAAGCCGGACGGCTATATTGCGCAGCCAACGCTGGCCTTGTCCAATTGTCCGACTTTCGTCGAGGAGGGCATTGCGCCCCGTCACCTCGATCTGCGGCCCTTCGTGTTGTCCTCAGGCAAGTGCGTCGATATGGTGCCGGGCGGTCTGACCCGTGTCGCATTGACCAAGGGCTCGCTGGTCGTCAATTCGTCGCAGGGCGGCGGTACCAAAGATACCTGGGTTTTGGAGGATTAAGCCATGCTGAGTCGTACTGCCGATCACCTGTTCTGGATGTCCCGCTATATCGAGCGGGCTGAAAACCTTGCCCGCCTGCTCGACGTTACCTGGCAGATGTCCCTCGTGCCGCAATCCGAGGAGGCCGCCAACCAGAGCTGGAACGCCATCATCGCCCTGAACAGCCTTGAAGAATCGTTTGCCAAGAAGTACTCCACCGTCAATGGTGAAAACGTCCTGCAATTCATGGTCAGCGATCCGGACAACTACGCGTCCATTCATAGCTGCCTGCGTCTGGCGCGTGAAAACGCCCATGCGGTGCGCGGCACGCTGACTACCGAGATGTGGGAAACCCTGAACTCGACGTGGCTGGAAGCCCGCGGCAAGAGCTTTGAGCAGTTGCTCAGTGCGGGTATCGGCGACTATTTCGAGTGGGTCAAGATGCGCTCCTCGTTGTCGCGTGGTACGACCCTAGGCACCCTACTGCAGGACGAGGCTTATCACTTTATCCGTCTTGGCACCTTGCTGGAGCGGGCCGACAACACGGCGCGCATCCTGGATGTGAAATACCACGTCCTGCGCCCGCATGGAGACGAGGGGGCCACCGATTTCTATGAATGGGGTGCCTTGCTGCGTTCTGTCTCCGCGTTCGAGGTCTACCGCAAGGTCTATCGCGATGTGATTACGCCGGACCGCGTCGCCGAGTTGCTCATCCTCAACAAGGACATGCCGCGCTCGCTGCATTTTTGCCTGAACAGCGTGATCAAGAATCTTGATCTGATCGCCAACCGTCAGTCTGGCGAAACAGCACGTCAAGCCGGCTTGCTGCATGCCCAGCTGCACTACGGGCGGATCGAGGACATCCTGGCGCAAGGGCTGCACGAGTGGCTGACCGATTTCATGGATCGCATCTACCTGCTTGGTGATGGCATCAGCAAGGACTTCCTGGTGCCAATGGGCGAGGCGGCCTAAAGAGCGCTTCGACACCTCCCTGTGATTCCGGCAGGGCGCCTTGCAGACGAAAAAAAGCCCGCGATCAACGCGGGCTTTTTTTGTGCCGGAAAAGCTGGATTACTTGCTCTTCTTGGCAGCCTTGGCTGTGGCGCTAGTGGCAGCGCTGGTGGCAGCGGCCATATTGTTCTGGGCCATTTCGGTAACTTGCTGGGCAGCCTTGCGCATGTTTTCGAAGGTGCTGGTGGCTGCAGCGATAGCGTTCTGGAATGCATTGACAGCGACATCGGAACCGCCAGGAGCGGCCTTGGCAGCCTTTTCAAGCATGTTGGCAACCGACTTCTGGAAGTCGCCGAACTGGGCTTCGACCATCTTGGCCATCTGTTCCTGGGTCTGGGTGGAGATTTCGTACATCGAGCGTGAGTAGGCGACGGCCTTCTCGACGTTCGGCTGAGTCAGGGAAGCCTGAATGGAGATGGCTTCCTGCGGATCCTTGGCGCCCATCAGAGCCTTGGCACCGGAGACGGAGTCTTCGATAACGGAGCGGGCGGTTTCGAGGTTCAGGGTGGCGATACGCTCGGCGGAAGCCAGGGCGGTATTGGCAACGGACAACAGAGAATCAATGGCGGCCTTGTTGGCGGCGGCTAACTGCTCGGGATTGATAGACATCGGACGCTCCTAGAAGAGAAAATTAATAATTACAGCAAATCGATTGTAACAGTGTTTTTGCATAATTGCTGCAATGCAGCAATGCTGATTTGTTGATTTTTATCAACTCTTTAGCAGATACCTTCGGCAAACATTCGTTTGAAACAGATCGTTCCAAACGGCCTCTCCGATGTACTCTTCTTTTAAAAATACCTGAAATAATAGGTTTTGCGGTTGGCATTTATCAATTCCGTAACAATATTTCGTGAAGCGCTGCTTTCTCGGACGAGGCTCGTTTATTCAAGAAAGCGGGCTGCTCGAAGGGGCCAGAACCGCGGTGTTAAAATCCGCCGCGTTTCATTGCACGCTATTTCTTGAATCGGATCCCAATGCATTTTGACGTCATCATCATCGGTGCCGGCGCCGCTGGCCTGATGTGCGCCGCCCAGGCGGCTACTCGCGGTCGGCAAGTTCTGCTCGTTGATCATGCGGAAAAGCTGGGCGAACGCATCCGCATTTCGGGCGGTGGGCGCTGCAACTTCACCAATCGAACGGTCAGCGCTGAAAACTATCTTTCGCAGAACCCCCATTTTTGCCGCTCGGCACTTGCCCGTTTCTCCCAGTTCGACTTTATTGCGATGGTTGAAAAGCGCCGTATTCCCTACCATGAGCGCGAACACGGCCAGCTCTTCTGCGACGAATCGGCCGAAGAGATCATCGACATGCTGCGCGACGCCTGCGACGACCGGGGCGTTAAATGGGCCTTCCCCTGCGCGGTAAAGCATATCGAACGGAACGAGGGCGAGGCGGTGAAGCGCTATGTCGTTGCGACCGATAACGGCACCTACTCCTGTCAGTCGCTGGTTGTTGCCACCGGCGGGTTGGCTATTCCAAAAATCGGCGCCAGTCCGTTCGGCTACCGTCTGGCCGAACAATTCGCTATTCCGGTCATCGCACCCAAACCTGCCCTCGTGCCATTGGCGCTGGCGCCGGAACTGCTCGATCCGATGAAGCCTCTGGCTGGCGCGACGCTCGACGCTGTCGCCCAGTTTGAAAATGCGCAGTTCCGGGAGAATGTGCTGATAACTCACCGTGGCCTCTCCGGCCCGGCCATCCTGCAGATTTCCAGCTACTGGCAGATGCAGGAATATCGACAAGGCAAGAAGCAGCCCGTCGAAATCGATCTGCTGCCCGGGCTAGATGCCGGCACTTGGCTGGAAGAACACCGGCAGGGCAGGGTGCATCTCCCAAACCTGCTGGCAGAAAGGCTGCCCCGGCGTTTTGCTCACGAATGGTGTGCGCTGCAGGGCGGCGAAAAACTGGTGACTCGTCCGATCAGCGAACTGAGTCGGCGTGATCTGGAGATGGTTGCAGGCCGCCTCAACGCCTGGCCGCTGATGCCTGCCGGTACGCTCGGTTTTGCCAAGGCGGAAGTCACGCTGGGCGGTGTGTCTACCGATGCGCTGTCGTCGAAGACGATGGAGGCCAAGACTGTACCGGGGCTCTTCTTTGTGGGCGAAGTCGTTGATGTGACCGGCTGGCTGGGCGGCTACAACTTCCAGTGGGCGTGGTCGTCGGGCTGGGTTGCAGGGCAGTTCGCGTGAGTCTCTGAGCGCTCATGCCATGAGCGGCCGGTTAAGTCGGTAGCACAAAGCAGCCATTCGGCTTCATCGAGGCCCTCGTGTTGGCATTTCAAGTCTGGCAACTCGACTGTTGGGAGCACGGAAGATTGAAGTGATGACCGACGATAAATAGAAGCTACTCAACTTAAGCATTCAGCTTCAAATCCAGCATCAACGATGGCCTGAGTGATGTCATCAGGACTAACGAATTTGCCGTGCTCGATGCTTGCTTCTCCTTTTTCCAGCGAAATCTCGATGTGGCCGATATTTGGTAGGTCTTGAATCGCATTAGCCAAGGTGCGTACACAGGACTCGTCTTTCAGGCCTGTGATTTTGAAAGTCAGATTTTGCATGGTGTTTCCGCCAGTTTTCAGGTTCCGTTGCCTTCGGGCAACAAGTTATAAGAGAAGTTCGCCAACTGGGTTAGCGTTTTGGAGAGTCTGGCCGCATATTGATGAGGTGGTGGAATGCCTCATGAACGTCGAACAAGGCTGCATCCACTCCTCCCTTGTCACTATCGCACTTTACTTTCAGCACAGAAATTGAAGCCATAAGCTGCGACGCATTTATTGAGCGAATCCCATTGGCCAATGTTGTCATTTCGCCAGCCTTGGCACAGGCATCCTGCAGGCGTTCAGCTCCTGGACGAGCATGCCAAACTGGTGCCAGAACAGAATGGAAGGCATCAACGTCCTTCGGGAACTTGTGATGCATGTGGCCATGTTCATCAGCAAGTACGCTTCCGCCGAGAAAGGCGGCTGCAACCAATAGAAGATTTCTGTTATTGAATTTATTCATGCCTCTTTGCTCGATTCTTACCAATTCCGCTCAGCCAAAAAACGCTCAACATATGCCTTTGGATGCTTCTAATCTAGCGCCCAGACCGACGCTTCAGCCAGAAAACAACCTCTTCAACATCGTCAGCATCAGACAACTCGCTCTCAAATTCTGCACACGATACGGCATCAACCAGCACACGCTCGGCAATCGTCAGGTACTGCGCCAGTTCGTCCTGGTTATGTACCTGCGTCACCGCGATTCTCAAGGCCAAGCGGCTCGGAATGCAGTACCAGATGTCGTAATAGAGGTCCACAAGCCCCGGACAAGGCACGACCGGTATCAACTCCGATAGCAATTGCAAGAACTCAGGCTCTGGGCGGTAATCGATGAGATTCTCTAGCTCGGCTCGTACATCGGGTGACTGAGCTGCTATCCATGTAACTATTGAATCGGTCATTAAGTGAACGGTGTTGCGCGGGGCCGTAAGGATACCAGCGACACCTAGTGCCCTAACGATGGAAATGGCACAGTCGTTTGGCCGGGTAGTTTGTGCATGCAGTGGAGAAACAAAGGGCTTGAAAGCCAGTAAGCAAGCCATGCCTGTAGCGCAGGCAGTTGCAACACTTCAAACCAAGCTGGCTCTACAGCAGCGAATTGCCGCACGAACGGGAAGAGCGCAAGGTCGGTTGCACAAGGCTCGCGTCCGCCAAGGAATCTGCTCTGTTCCAGCCGACTGTTTAGCGGCTTGAGAAATGCCGAGAGCGCACTTTCACGATGTCCAGCCCGGTCTGTCTCGTTGTAACGCTCCGGGTATTTGTACCGGTCGAGATGGTGTTTGAACACACTGTCATTCCTGGCCAGCCACTCGAGATTTTCTATCGATTGCGCTGGCTCCCACCAGTTCTTGGTTGCGGCCCGGTTCAGCGCCCAGCGCATGATGTCCCAGCTTTGCTCCAATACGCTGCCATCCGGCAGAAGCATGACGGGAACCGAGCCTTTTGGTGAACGTGCCAGCATCTCCGCAGGCTTGTCTCGTAGCGATACCTCGTGCGCGTCGAAGTCTATGTCAGCGACCAAGAGCGCCATTCTTGCTCGCATTGCGTATGGGCATCGGCGGTAGGTGTAGAGCAGTGGTTTTTGCATGCTCAACTACTAAGCCTGTTGATGATTTGCCAGGACCTGGTCGACCTTAGCCTTGGGAACGCCTTGAATCTTGCGAAGCAATTCATGCGTCACCTGACGAATCCCGTACCTGCTCCGCAACTCATAGGCCAGGTGCGTCAACAGGCTGGCCGCCATCTCAGCATCGGCCAAAGCGCGGTGAGCACGACCTGCTATGGGAAGGTTGGCGAATTCAACGAGGGCACCGAGTTTGTGGCTTGGGGCCAGCGGGAGGAGTCGCCTCGAGAGCAGCAGTGAGCATGCAAATTCCTGCCGTCTGGTGAGATTGATGCGCGCCACCTCCGCATCCCAGAATTTGCAGTCGAATGAGGCATTGTGTGCAACGAGGGGAATATCGCCAACGAAGTCTGACACTTCTTGCATGACGTTGGCCGCCGTTGGCGCCTGTCGAATCATCGCGTTTGAAATTCCAGTGAGCGCTTCAATGAACGAAGGGATGCGTACGCCGGCGTTCATCAAGCTCTGGTAGCGGTCCACGACCTTGCCGTTTTCGAGGATGACGGCCGCTACTTCAGTCGCACGGTCACCCTGCGCGGGGGACAACCCTGTCGTTTCAAAGTCGATTACAGCTACAACGTCCAAAATTCATTCCCCTAGCGGTTCAATTCGCAATTCATTGGTGCGAATTGTCTCATTTGCCAAGGTGACGAGAACTTGCTTATAGTCATCGCTCCCTACTCAAGGACGTCATCATGTTCTATCTCGCTGCGCTCGTCCCTAGCCATGACAAGCCTGAGCAATACGCCTATGGGACTGTCCACACGGAAGCTGATAGCTACTTGAACGCGGAAGACCTGCTAAGCGGCCTCGTGAGTGAGGGCAACCACGTCTTTGAGCTTGGGGTAGATGTACTGCCCAGCGGTGCTGAAGACATCCGGGAATGCCTGCTGTGCAATCCTGGCCGAGTTTTCGTGAGCATGCTGTTCGGCGAGCCCGATTATTTCTGTATCGTCGAGTTGCCCTGAGCTGGTCTCGAAATGAGCAAACTCACTATCAAATCCGGTTGCGTTGAAGCAGTGTTCAAGCGTGGCCGAGTGCGTACAAAAAGCACTGAGCGAGCCCCGCAGCTCAATACTGAGCAACCCACGCCTACGTCCGAAAAACGGTTGGGAGATGCTGAGTTTGGCACTCGCCAACAGATGACCCAGTCTCAGGATGACGGTACGTCCTCAGGAAGGCGTCTAAACGGAGGCAAAAAATGACACGAATTCGCGTGGAGGGCTTCACCATCTCGCTCGACGGATACGGAGCAGGTCCGAATCAAGACATCAACAATCCGCTCGGCGTCGGCGGGATGGAACTGCATCAGTGGCTATTCCCAACACGCACGTTGCAGCGTGCCTTGTTCGGCAAGGAAGACGGCACGACCGGGGTTGACGATGATTTCGCCGCCCGTGGCTTTCAGAATGTCGGGGCGTGGATTCTTGGGAGGAACATGTTCGGTCCCATTCGCGGGGACTGGCCGGACACAAACTGGAAGGGCTGGTGGGGGGACAATCCACCGTATCACGTTCCAGTCTTCATTCTCACCCATCATGCTCGTGCCCCCATCGAGATGGAAGGCGGCACAACGTTCCACTTCATAACAGGAGGCATTCTCGAGGCGCTCGAACGTGCACGCGAGGCCGCTGCCGGAATGGACGTGCGTATCGGCGGTGGGCCGAACACAATCCGGCAATATCTTCGTGCCGGCCTCATTGATGAGCTGCACATTGCTATCGCGCCGGTCCTGCTCGGCCGGGGAGAGTCGCTGTTCGAAGGGCTTGACTTGCGGGCTTTGGGATACGAATGCATTGAGTTTGTGGCCTCGGAGAAGGCCTCGCATCTCGTCCTGCGGCGCCAAGGGCACACGGCCGCCTAACCTCTCACCGAAGGCCTTCGTCCCTAATTGGCTGCGGCCTAAGCTCCGACGTTGCGTGTCCGCTTTTCTAATCACCGACCGTCTGTTAAGGGCACAAAGCCGAAGTTCAGCGATTCCCTGCTATCGACAGCGCCAGCGCTTCTGCCACCTTGATGCCATCAACCCCCGCCGAAAGAATCCCGCCAGCGTAGCCGGCACCTTCTCCGGCTGGATATAGACCGCGGGTATTGATGCTCTGGTAGTCTTCGCCGCGCTTGATGCGGATTGGCGAGGAGGTGCGGGTTTCGACGCCGGTCAGCACGGCGTCGGCCATGGCGAAGCCGCGAATCTGTTTGTCGAAGGCGGGAATGGCTTCGCGCAGGGCTTCAATGACGTAGGGTGGAACGCAGCTCGACAGGTCGGTCATGTGTACGCCTGGCTGGTACGAGGGATCGACTTCGCCCAGTCGGGTGGATGGCCGGCCGGCGAGAAAGTCGCCGACGCGCTGGGCGGGGGCGGCGTAGGTGCTGCCGCCGGCCACGAAGGCGGCGGATTCCCATTGCCGCTGGAAGTCGATGCCGGCCAGCGGGTTGGTCTTGTAGTCACCCGGGAAGTCTTCGGGTTTGACTTCGACGACGAGCGCGGCGTTGGCGTTGCGTTCGGCGCGTGAATACTGGCTCATGCCGTTGGTGACGACGCGGCCTTCTTCCGAGGTGGCGGCGACGACCTGGCCGCCCGGGCACATGCAGAAGCTGTAGGCGGCGCGGCCATTGGCGCAGTGATGCACGAGCTTGTAGTCGGCGGCGCCGAGGATTTCGTTGCCGGCATTGGGGCCGAAGCGGGCCTTGTCGATCATGGCCTGCGGGTGCTCGACGCGGAAACCGATGGAGAATGGCTTGGCCTCGATGTAAACGCCCTGATCGTAGAGCGTCTGGAAGGTATCGCGGGCACTGTGGCCGACGGCGAGGACGACATGCTCGGTGGCAATGGTTTCGCCGTCCGCCAGCACGACGCCACGAACCTGATGGTTTTCGATGACCAGGCGCTCGACCTTGCTGCCAAAACGGACTTCGCCGCCGAGTTCGGTAATCGTCGCCCGCATGTTCTCGACCATCTTGACCAGCCGGAAGGTGCCGATGTGCGGCTTGCTGACGTACATGATCTCTTCCGGCGCACCCGCCTTGACGAACTCTTCGAGCACCTTGCGGCCGTGGTGTTGCGGGTCCTTGATCTGGCTGTACAGCTTGCCGTCCGAGAATGTGCCGGCGCCGCCTTCGCCGAACTGGACGTTCGATTCCGGGTTGAGCTTGTTTTTGCGCCACAAACCCCAGGTATCCTTGGTCCGCTCACGCACGGCCTTGCCGCGTTCAAGGATGATCGGCTTGAAGCCCATCTGGGCCAGGATCAGACCGGCCAGCAGGCCACAGGGGCCGGTGCCGATGACCACCGGGCGCGTCTTCAGGTCAGCCGGGGCGTGGGTGACAAACTTGTACTGGGTGTCCGGCGTCGGGCCGACGTGGCGATCCTCGGCGAATTTCTTGAGCAAAGCCGCTTCATTGCTGACTTCGATATCCAGCGTGTAGATCAGCGTGATCGCCGATTTTTTCCGGGCATCGTAGCTGCGCTTGAAGATCGTAAAGCTGGTCAGGTCAGCATCGGCAATACCCAGACGCTGGCAGATGGCAGGGCGCAGAGCATCCTTGGCGTGATCGAGTGGCAGCTTCAGTTCGGTCAGTCTCAACATGCGAATACTCTCAGCGTTCCTTGAACTGCTTGTGGCAGGTCTTGCAGGCTTGGTGAACGGCCTCGTAGGCCTCTTCCACCTGTGCCTTGTTCTTGCTCTTGGCAGCAGTCAGCAGGGTGTCGGTGGTGGCGATGAAAGCCTGTTTGTCCTTTTCGAACTGTTCCGGCTGTTTCCAGACGTCCGGCGTCGCCTTGGTTGGCGGGTAGTTGGTGTCCGGCCCGAAATGTGACCAGGGTGCATCGCGTTTTGCCACCAGTCTCTCGGCCTGGACGGTAAATTTATCGGCCTCGTAGCGCCCGTCGCGCAGCATCACGCCCATCGGCTCGAAAGCCTTGACCATCTCCTTGAACGCCATCTGGCGCTGCTTTACCGGTTGCCCCGGCCGCGTATCCTCGACCTCGCCGCATGCGGCAAGCATGGCCGCAGTCAGCAACAAAAACCGACAAGGTTTCAAGGATTTGAACATGGCAGGCAATCGGTAGCGGGGCGGAACCCGGGAACGCGAATTATACGGGGTACGGGTTGGGGGCGCGGCAAGCTCGCTAGCTGCAAGCTTTGATCGCCAGGTGCAAGGGAGTGCGTCAGGCGTTCCTCATGGCCAGGAATTCATCGATCAGCCGAACGAGGATTTCCTCTTCGTCCTCTTCATTCATGCCCAGCAGTTCGGCGACCAGCTTGACCTTGCCCGGGCTGACCTTGCTGCGGGCCGCCGCAGGGGCTGGGGCAGGCTCATCCTCCCAAGGCAAAACGGTGGTTCCTGCCGAGGCCTGGGGGGCTGTCTTAGCGGCCGGTTCGGCAGCGGGTGCAGCGTCTTCGGTTTTCTTGCGGCGACCGGTTTCTTCGGAAAGGGCATTGTCGACCACCTTCTTCGAGACCTTTTCGCCTTCGGGCATTTGCTCGATCTGGTCGATCAGCGATTCGGCCTTGGCCTCGTTCTTCTTGGCCAGTTTCTCCAGCTGGACCGCGGTGCCGGTGCTGGAAATCTTGCCCGAGTCGAGCAGGGCGGTGACTTTTTCAGACAGGTTGGCGGCAGCGGTGGCCTGGTTGAGCCAGGTCGGGGCGCGGCCAAAGTACTGTGCGGCCTCTTCCAGGGTCGCGAATTGTTCGGAGATCGTCTGTATGGCGTTGGCCATGTCGCGTGGTTCGAGTGCCGAGCGCACGCCGAGTCCGATGTTCTCGAAGACCTGAACCTTGAGCATTTCGTCAGGGGCGCAAGCGCGGACCACAACGGGTACGGTTTTTTCACCGGCAATGATCGCTGCCTGGCGACGCCGTTCGCCAGCGATCACCGTGTAGTTCCCCGCGGCATCGGCAGGACGAACGACGATGGGCTGGATCACCCCGATCTTTTCGATCGAGTTGACCAGACCCTTCAGGTTGTCTTCGTTGATATTCTGCCGGGCATGTTTGGCATCGGCTTTGAGTGTCGTGATGTCGACGATCTGGAATTGCAACGAACTGTCTTTGAAGGTCATGGCCTGTCTGCGGATCGGGTAGGGGGTGGCTTCTCAAATCCGGCGCTGGAGGTGCGCTCAGAAGATTCTGGGAAGGGGCGGCATGTTCGTCTTTTTTTGCCGGCTTTTCAACTTGAATCGAATAGGCCGGGGATCACTCGTTCCAGATGGCTGAAAGACTCTATTGCGGTGGATGGGAGCTTGCCGGGCAATGCCGACGCTTCAAACCAGAACGTGGCGGGTCGATTTGAAGTAGTCGTAAATCTGTTGTTCGACGGCAGGGTCGATCATGGCCTCGGGGCGCTTGCCATTCGGGCAGGCCAGCCGCGGCGTCGTGCCGAACAGGCGGCAGACCAGCGGGCGCTCGGCATAGACCTCGCAGCCTTTTTTCCCAAGATGCGGGCAGCTCAGTTCGGCCAGGGCCGCCGCATGCTCTGCTTCCGTCTTGAGTGGAAGGCGGGCCATTTCCTCACTGGATGCGGTCACGGGGCCGCAGCAATCGTGGCAGCCGGGAACGCACTCGAAGGCAGGAATGCGTTGGCGCAGAAAGCGGATCTTCTGGCTGTTCGGGGTCATCTGTCGCCAGACCCAGAGTAGTCGCCCGGAAAGAGAGGAGACCTAGTTGTCCTCTTCATGCTCACGGATCATGGCTTCCGCATTGCGCTCAAAATACAACTCAATGGCCTCTCGCAGGTTGGCAACCGCTTCTTCATCGGTTTCACCATCGCTGGCCACATCGAGATCCAGGCAACGGGCGATAAAGAGGTCGCCTTCCGGATAAACCTCGTATTTAATTTTGTAGGGTGTAGATTCGTTCATTGTGCAATGCCCGATGCCGGCAGGTGCATCAGGTTTCTTTAAAACCCGGATTATCGGTCAAGCCCAAGTCGGGCAGCAAGCAAGGCCGAGGCTTGGTCAGACAGTCACTGCTCACTATTTTTGGGATCTTTCATCGCGATGAAACAAACCATCAGCTTCATTACTCTTGGTGTATCCGATCTGGCCCGCAGCCGGGCTTTCTACAAGGCCTTGGGCTGGCAGGAGTCTTCGTCCAGCCAGGAGGCGATTGCCTTCTTTCAGGCCGGCTCTGTGGCGTTTGCCTTGTTCCAGCGAGAGGCGCTGGCCGATGATGCGTCGGTAAACCCCGTGGGGAACGGCTTCGCGGGATTTACGCTGGCCCACAATGAGCCATCTGAGGCTGATGTGATCGCGACGCTGGATCAGGTCGTGGCGCTTGGCGCGACCTTGGTCAGACCGGCGGAAAAAGTTTTCTGGGGAGGCTTTCGCGGGTATTTCTCTGATCCGGACGGCTTTTTGTGGGAAGTTTGCTACAACCCGTTCGTAACGCTTGATGCGGATGGCTTCGTCAAGCTTTCATGAGTTTTCGGGTTGGTGCCAAGCCTCGTGATTGCACCACAACAGTGCGCGTGCCATTTCATCAGGCCTTCACGAGGTGCGTGCAATAATCCGGGGTATTGAAAAACAAGGGCTTGCAAGCTGGTTCGCGTCTTGCTTTTAAGCCTACAGTCATTTTGCCTGGAGCAAGCTTGTGTCCATCCATGTCGCACTGAATCACGTTACTCGTTACAACTACGATCGCTTGATCAATCTCGGTCCGCAGGTCATTCGCCTGCGTCCCTGTCCGCATTCGCGGACTCGTATCCTGTCCTACTCGTTGAAGATCGGGCCGGAAAAGCACTTCGTCAATTGGCAGCAGGACCCGCAGGGCAACTATCTCGCCCGCCTGGTATTCCCGGAAAAAACCCGCGAATTCAGCATCGAGGTCGACATGGTCGCCGAGATGTCGGTCATCAATCCCTTCGACTTCTTCCTCGAGCCGCATGCCGAGAAAATTCCCTTCGCCTACGAGGCCTGGGAACGCCATGAACTGACGCCTTACCTGCACAAGCTGCCGGAAACGCCTGAACTGAAGAAGTACATGGCCGGTATCTCTCGAGAGCCGGTACGCAGCGTCGATTTCCTGGTTGCCCTCAATGCCAATCTGCAAAAGGCCATCAGCTACACCATCCGTATGGAACCGGGCGTCCAGACACCGGAAGAGACGCTGACCAAGCGTTCCGGCTCCTGCCGCGACTCAGCCTGGCTGCTGGTGCAGGTGCTGCGCCACCTCGGCCTCGCCGCCCGTTTCGTCTCCGGCTACCTGATCCAGCTCACCGCTGACGTCAAGTCCCTCGACGGCCCGTCCGGCCCGGAAGCCGACTTCACCGACCTCCATGCCTGGGCCGAAGTCTATCTGCCGGGTGCCGGCTGGATCGGCCTCGATCCGACCTCCGGCCTGTTTGCCGGCGAAGGCCACATCCCGCTCGCCTGCACGCCGGAACCCGGTTCCGCCGCACCGGTCACCGGTGGCATCGACAAATGTGAAACCGAGTTCTCGCACCACATGCAGGTCACCCGCATCTGGGAAGCGCCGCGTGTTACCAAGCCCTACACGGATGAGCAGTGGGCGGCCATCGAAGGCCTCGGTCACCAGATCGACGACACGCTGGGCAAACTCGACGTCCGCCTGACCCAGGGCGGTGAGCCGACCTTCGTCGCTGTGGATGACCCGGATGGCGCCGAATGGAATACGGCCGCGCTCGGCCCGACAAAGCGGATCTTTGCCGCCGACATCTTCCATCGCCTGCGCAGCAAATATGCTCCGAACGGCCTGATGCACTTTGGCCAGGGCAAGTGGTATCCCGGTGAGCAACTGCCGCGCTGGTCGCTGAACTGCTTCTGGCGCAAGGATGGCGAGCCGATCTGGAATGCGCCCGAGCTGTACGCCAACGAACGCGTCAATTACGGCGCCACGGCCGAACACGCCCAGCGCTTCCTCAAGCGTGTCGCCGAACGGCTCGGCATGACTTCGGACTACGTCTTCCCGGCCTTCGAGGATGTCTATTACTACATGTGGCGCGAGCGTCGCCTGCCGGGCAACGTTGATCCCTTCGATTCCCGCGTCGATGACGCCATGGAGCGCGAACGCCTGATGAAGGTGTTCACTCAGGGCATGACCTACACTGTCGGTCACGTCCTGCCGATCATGAAGAATGTCTGGAATCAGTGGCAGACCGGCCCGTGGTTCCTGCGTTCCGAGCGCTGCTACCTGTTCCCCGGCGATTCAGCCATGGGTTATCGCCTGCCTTACGACTCGCAGCCCTGGACGGCAACGAGCGACTATCCCTACGTCAATCCGCCCGATGCCGAAATGGCGACCGATCCGCTGGCCAGCTGGGCTGCCCTGCGAGCCCGCGTCAGCGGCGAAACTGGCTCCCGTGAGCCGCAGATGCAGAACCGCCCCGGCAGTTCCGCTGCTGGCAAGGGTGCAGCCGCTTCTGTGACCGGCGATGGCAAGCTGCGGCCGTGGGAAAAGCCGACCGATACCATGCCCCGCTTCAAGGAATCGGCCGGCTGGATCACCCGCCTGGCCATGTGTGCCGAGCCGCGTGATGGTCGCCTTTACGTCTTCATGCCGCCGACCGAGAAGCTCGACGACTACCTCGAAATCGTCGCCGCCGTCGAAGCGACGGCTGAAGAGATGTCGATGCCGGTCATCATGGAAGGCTACGAGCCGCCGTCCGATCCGCGCATGACGCACTTCCGCGTCACGCCCGACCCCGGCGTCATCGAAGTCAATATCCATCCGGCCAAGAGCTGGGATCAACTGGTCGACCAGACCACGCACCTTTACGAGTCGGCCTATTACTCGCGCCTGACCACCGAAAAGTTCATGGTCGATGGTCGCCACACCGGTACCGGCGGTGGTAACCACTTCGTGCTTGGCGGCGCGACGCCGAACGATTCGCCCTTCCTTCGTCGGCCGGATCTGCTGAAGAGCCTGGTCGCTTACTGGCACAATCATCCCAGCCTGTCCTACCTGTTCTCAGGCCTGTTCATCGGCCCGACCAGCCAGGCTCCGCGTGTCGATGAAGCCCGCAACGATTCGCTCTACGAGTTGGAAATCGCCTTCAAGCAGATTCCGCAGCCAGGCGGCCATGTTCCGCCGTGGCTGATCGACCGCATCCTGCGCAACCTGCTCACCGATGTGACCGGCAACACGCACCGGTCCGAGTTCTGCATCGACAAGCTCTACTCGCCGGATGGCCCGACCGGTCGCCTTGGCCTGCTTGAGCTGCGTGCCTTCGAAATGCCACCGCATGCCCGCATGTCGCTGGCCCAGCAACTGCTGCTCCGCGCCATGATCGCCCGCTTCTGGGAAACACCTTACGAGCCGGCCCGCCTGGCCCGTTGGGGCACCGAGCTGCACGACCGCTTCATGCTGCCGTTCTACGCCGAGCAGGACTTCAAGGACGTCATGCAGGAAATGGCCGAAGCCGGCTATCCGTTCAAGGCTGAATGGTTTGCCCCGCATTTCGAATTCCGCTTCCCGAAATACGGCGATTTCGCCGTCAAGGGCATGGAGTTCGAACTGCGTCACGCCCTCGAACCCTGGCACGTCATGGGCGAGGAGGGCAGTGCCGGCACCACGGTGCGCTACGTCGATTCCTCGGTCGAGCGCGTCCAGGTCCGCATCAAGGGCATGGCGCCCGACCGTTATGTGCTGACCTGCAATGGCGTTCCGGTGCCGCTGCAGAATACCGGCATCAATGGCGAGTTCGTCGCCGGCGTCCGTTACCGCGCCTGGCAGCCGGAGTCCTGTCTGCATCCGACCATCGGCGTCCATGCGCCGCTGGTCTTCGACATCGTCGACACCTGGATGCAACGTTCGCTGGGTGGTTGCCAGTACCACGTGGCGCATCCGGGCGGGCGCAGTTTCGACACCTTCCCGGTCAATGCTTTCGAGGCTGAAAGCCGCCGTCTGGCGCGCTTCTTCCGCTTCGGTCACACGCCGGGCAAGATGCAGGTCAAGGCGCCGGAGATCAGCGCCGAGCACCCGTTTACGTTAGACTTGCGTCGGTTCTAATGAAAAATTCGGGTTGACCGCAAAACAGGCCGGAAACGGCCTGTTTTCGCTAATAAAAGATTAAATGGCTCGCACCCTCCTCGCGATTTACCCCAATAGCCCCCGCCGTTACGATGAAATGTTGTCGGCGGATGGGACAGTGCGTCCACACTGGAAGCAGTTCCTGAACCATCTCGATGCGCTTGCGCCGGACGACATGCGCCGTCGTCTTGATTTTGCTGAGCAACGGATTCAGGAAAATGGTGTTACCTACAACGTCTATGCCGATCCGAATGGCGCCGACCGCCCATGGACGCTCGATCCGCTACCGCTGATCATTCCGCCCGACGAATGGGCCGAGGTTTCTGCTGCCGTCGCGCAGCGTGCGACTTTGCTCAACGCCATCCTGGCTGATCTCTATGGCGACCAGACGCTGCTCTCCGAGGGGCTGCTGCCGCCTGCGCTGGTCTATGGGCAACACGGCTATCTGTGGCCATGCCGGGGCATCAAACCTCCCGGCGATATTTGGCTGCACCACTACGCGGTTGATCTGGCCCGTTCGCCGAACGGCCGTTGGTGGGTTATTGCCGACCGGACGCAGGCGCCTTCGGGGGCGGGCTACGCACTGGAAAATCGTCTGGTTGTCTCGCGGGTGTTTCCTGAAATGTTCCGCGACCTGCGCGTTCAGCACGTTGCCGACTTTTTCCGCGATCAACTCGATGGCCTGACAGCTCTGGCCCCGCTCGATGGTGATGAACAGCCGCACATGGTGCTGCTGACCCCCGGACCGTACAACGAAACGTATTTTGAACACGCCTATCTGGCCCGCTATCTTGGTTTTCCGCTGGTTGAGGGGCAGGATCTGACGGTTCGTGGCGAGACGGTCTATCTGAAGACCTTGCGTGGCCTGAAGCGCGTCCATGTCATCCTGCGTCGTCAGGACGATGCCTACTGCGATCCCCTCGAACTGCGTGGCGAATCGGCGCTCGGTATTCCGGGTCTGGTCAATGTGGCGCGGGCTGGCCGCGTCGTCATCGCCAATGCGCTGGGCAGCGGTCTGCTGGCTTCGGGCGCCCTGATGGGCTTCCTGCCCGCTATCTGCCGCCACCTGCTGGGCGAAAAGCTGGCCATGCCGTCGGTCGCCACCTGGTGGTGCGGCGAGAAGCCCGCCCTCGATTTCGTCAAGGAAAACTTCGACGACCTGGTCATCAAGCCGGCTTACCCGACCCAGAACCTGGAGCCGATCTTCGGGCATGAATTGAAGGGTGAGGCGCGGGCAGAGATGCTGCGCCGCATCGAAGCACGGCCGCACGCCTACGTCGCTCAGGAAATGATCAACCTGTCGCAGGCGCCGACCTGGAGCCGGGCGCACGAGCGCCGTCTGCTGGCTCGTCCGGTCGGCCTGCGCGCCTACGCCGTGACGACGCCGGACGGCTATTCGGTGATGCCGGGTGGCTTGGCCCGGGTGACGACCGGGGCCAGCACGCGCATCATTTCGATGCAACGCGGCGGTGCCTCTAAGGATTGCTGGGTGCTGACCAATGGCCCAGTCAGCCAGTTCTCCATGCTCAAGCCGTCGGTTGGCGTGCGCGACCTGGTCCGGGCGGGCGCCAATCTGAGCTCCCGCGTGGTGGAAAACCTGTTCTGGCTCGGTCGCTACTCCGAACGATTCGACGATAGCGCCCGCATGCTGCGCGTCGCGCTTTCACGTGTCGTCGTCGGCGGTGGTCAGAAAACCCCGGTCGTCGTCTGGGCGATGGAGCTGGCCCGGCATCTGGGGGTACTGCCGGAATTGGGCGAGGACAGTGAAGTCAAGGAAGGCAGCGAGCACGAGTTGCTGGAGGCCATCTATGACCCGGCGCAACCGGGTGGCTTGGCCAGCAATATCCGCAGCCTGATGTGGTCGGCGACGCATGTGCGCGAGCGCCTGTCGCTCGATCACTGGCATTCGCTGAACCGCCTGCAGCGCGACCAGCAGGCGGCACTGAAAGTGCATCCGACGCTGACCGAAGCCATCGCCTTCCTCGACCGAGTCCTCGGTATTTCCTCGTCGCTGACCGGCTTTGCCATGGACAACATGACACGCGATGACGGCTGGCGTTTCCTGATTATCGGCCGGCGCCTGGAGCGGCTTTCGTTCCTGGCGATGAGCGTTGCTCATTTCCTGCGCATGCCATCTTCGCGTGGTGCCGGTTCGCTGGAATGGTTGCTCGAACTGTCTGATTCGATCATTACCTACCGCTCCCGCTACTCGCGTCAGCCGGAGTTGCTGCCGGTGATCGACCTGCTGGTGTTCGACGACAGCAACCCGCACGGCGTCGTCTTCCAGGCCAGCGTGCTGATGCGTTATCTTGATCGCATGGCCCGCGAGCTTGGCGTGAGTTTCGGTGAGGGGCTGGCCGAAGCGCTCGAGCGACTGCACAAGTTTGATCTTGAGCGGCTGGAAAACGTCGAGTTCGATAATCTGGAGGAATGGGCGCCCTGCGAAGAACTTGCCAGCTTGTTGCAAGGTCTTGATAGCGCCGCATCGCAGCTCTCAGGCGCGCTGGGCATGCGCTACTTCACCCATGTCGGCGATGTCAGCCGGCAGACGATGGCGGTCTGACCATGGATCCCGTTCGTTACCGCGTCCTGCACGAAACCCGCTACGACTATGGCAGCCGGGTTTCCCTGTCGCAGCAGCAACTCCACCTTTCTCCGCGCATTCTCGAATGGCAACAGGTGGAAGAACAGCGCATCGACATCGAGCCGGCCCCCACCTGGCGACGCGACGGACGCGATGCCTTCGGCAATCCGGTGACCTGGGTTGCCTTCCATGCGCCGCACGAAATGCTCTTCATCCGTTCGGTGATGACCGTTGCCGTGATGCCGCATCTGCCGAAAGATCTGGAAAAGTCCCTGCCCTGGGAAGAGGTGCGTGACCGGCTGGCTTACGACTCGACGGACCCATTGCCGGAAGATCTTGACGCCACGCGCTTCCTGTTTGAAAGCCCGCATGTGCGGGTCAAGCACGAGCTGGCCGCCTACGCCGCCGACTGCTTCCCGCCGAAGCGGCCGGTTCTGGTCGGCGCCAAGGCGCTGATGGCAAAGATCTTTCGCGAATTTACCTTCGACCCCGAGGCAACCACGGTGTCCACCCCGGTGCTTGAGGTGCTCGAGAACAAGCGCGGCGTCTGCCAGGACTTTGCGCACCTGATGATCGCCTGCCTGCGAGCCATGGGGCTGGCTGCCCGCTATGTCAGCGGCTACCTGCTGACTCGCCCGCCACCGGGCAAGCCGCGCCTGATTGGCGCCGATGCCTCACATGCCTGGGTGTCGGTGTATTCGCCGGGCAGCCAGGAGGATGGCAGCGACTGGGTTGATTTCGATCCGACCAACGACTTGCTTCCGGATACCGAGCACATCACCCTGGCCTTCGGGCGTGATTTTTCCGATATCTCGCCGCTGCGCGGCATCATTCTTGGCGGCGGCGGCACCGAACCCGATGTTGCCGTTACCGTTGTCCCGCTCGACGAGGAAGAAATCCCCGATGAGCTGCTCGACGATCCGGACGCCGAAGCCGACGAAGCATGACGAAGCGCGTCGTCATCATCGGCGGCGGACCAGCAGGCTTGATGGCGGCTGAAGTAATCGCCGCAGCAGAAAATGTGGCGGTGGCAGTATTCGATACGATGCCTTCGGTTGGCCGCAAGTTCCTGATGGCCGGCAAGGGGGGCATGAACATCACCCATTCCGAACCGCTGGTCGATTTTGTCCGTCGCTACGGCCAGCGGTCAGCACAGATCGCACCACTGCTTGATGTGTTCGGGCCAACCCAACTGCGGGACTGGAGTCGCGGGCTGGGTATTGAAACCTTCGTCGGCACTTCCGGCCGGGTTTTTCCGATCGAAATGAAAGCGGCACCATTGCTTCGGGCCTGGCTGCATCGCCTGCGCAGCCAGGGCGTGCATTTCCATGTCCGTCATCGCTGGCTTGGCTGGAAGGATGGCCGCCTGCGATTCGCGACGCCAACCGGTGACATCGATATCGAGGCAGATGCCGTCGTTCTTGCTCTCGGTGGTGGCAGCTGGGCCAAACTGGGTTCCGATGGCGCCTGGGTGCCTCTGCTGCTCGAGCACGGAGTGCAGGTGGCGCCACTGAAACCGAGCAATTGCGGGTTTGATGTGGCCTGGAGTGCCTATTTCAGCGAGCGTTTCGCCGGTGAGCCGGTCAAGGCAGTGATTGCCTCGGTGGGAGCGCAGCGGCAGCAAGGCGAATTCAACATTACCGCCACTGGCATCGAGGGTGGGCTGATCTACGCCTTGTCGGCAGCGCTGCGTGATGGGCTGGAACGCGATGGCCGGGCAGCGCTGACGCTGGACCTGGCGCCTGGCCGCAGTCTGGAAAAGCTGACGCTTGAACTCTCCCGGCCACGTGGCCGGGATACGCTGGCCAGCCATCTGCGCCGGCGTGCCGGTATCGAGGGCGTCAAGGCAGCACTGCTCAGGGAATTTTGCCCGACAGAGACCTTGAATGCTGCCGCCAGCCTGGCCGCTGCGATCAAGGCCCTGCCGCTACCGGTGGTGGCAACGCGGCCGATCGATGAGGCGATCAGTACAGCCGGCGGTGTGGCTTTCGAAGCTCTGGACGAGCGCCTGATGCTGCGTGCTCACCCCGGTGTTTTCTGTGCCGGGGAAATGCTCGACTGGGACGCCCCGACGGGCGGCTATCTTCTCACCGCCTGCCTGTCCAGCGGCCACGCCGCTGGCTTGGGGGTGCGGCATTGGCTCGACGGGCAAGGTCTTACCTGATCCGATACTGATCGAGGAAAACCAGGGCATCCTCGAAGTCGAACGATGAAACCAGTCCTTCGAACTCCGGGTAGGCTGGGCCAAGAACCTGTTGCAGGGTTTTGGCCTGCTGACGAACCAGTTCCTGAACACTGATTTCGCCTTGCTGCAGTTCGCGCCGGACGTGTTCGAGCAGGGCGGCGGTGGCTGAGGCATCACCCACATTGGCACCGGCCTGCTCATTGGCCTTGAGCATGGTCAGTTGGTTGTGGAGCGACAGATAGGCATCTTCGGTCTGCTCGATCAGTGGTTCGATCGAGCTGATCGGACGCCCCTCCTTAATGGCCAGTTCGAGCGCCATCGAGGTCTTGTTGATTTGCACGGCTCCGAGCGTGGCAGAGACACCTTTCAGCGAGTGGGCCAGGCGGCGTGCCTCATCGAGGTTGCCGGCAACAAGATTGCTACGAATGCTTGAAAAATCATTGAGGTGATTTTCGGAAAATTTGCCGAGCAGGCGGAGGTAGCTGTCCAGTCGGCCACGCACTGCTTGAAGACCGAAATGGCTATCCAGTCCAGCGATGTTGGCCAGCATATCCGGCGCATCGCGGCTGCTTTCGGTCGAAACCTGGTTGAGCGACCGTGTCGGCAGCCAGCGGGCCAGTGCCGCGTAAAGCACATCCGGTGCGACAGGCTTTGCAACGTGGTCGTTCATGCCCGCGGCAAGGCAGGTGTCCCGGTCTTCGTCGAAAGCATTGGCGGTCATGGCAAGGATGGGGATCTTTCCCCAGCCGGGCAGGGTACGGATCTGCCGGGTGGCTTCCAGGCCATCCATGACGGGCATTTGCATGTCCATCAGGATCAGGTCGTAGTGTTGGCGGCGGGCAAGACTCAGGGCTTCTGCCCCATCTTTCGCCAGATCGACCTTGAAGCCGGCGCTATGTAGCAGGTCGCCGGCAACTTCGGCATTGATCGCGTTGTCTTCGGCCAGCAGAATGTGTGCGCCAAGCTGGGGAGCGCTCGAAGGGTGGGCGGTCGCTGGAGAGTGGCTTACGCTAACAACAGTCGATAGGCGCGCTGTAAACCAGAAGGTGCTGCCACGACCGGGTTCGCTTTCGACACCGATTTCGCCGTCCATGGCTTCCGCCAGGCGCCGGCTGATCGCCAGCCCAAGCCCCGTGCCGCCATAGCGACGGGTGGTCGAGGTGTCACCCTGCTCAAATGGCTGGAAGAGCCTTCCCTGTTCTTCCGGTGCGATGCCAATGCCGGTGTCGCTGACTTCGCAGCGGATCAGGATGCTACTTCCGGCTTGTTCGAGTAGATGCGCACGGATTTGAATGGTGCCGTGATCAGTGAATTTGATGGCATTCGACAGGAAGTTGATCAGAATCTGCTGGACACGCAGCGGATCGCCGCACAGCGTTGGGGGCAACATCGGGTCGAGTACGCAGGACACGGGCAGATGCTTCGCTTCAGCACGCTGGGCGACCAGCTCACAGGCAGTGGAGCAGACCTGGGCCAGCGAGAAATCGGTATTTTCGAGCAGCAGTTTGTCCGCTTCGATCTTCGAAATGTCGAGCACATCGTTGATGATGGACATCAGGTGATGCGCGGCATCCGATACCTTGCTCAGGCGTTTGTGCTGTTCAGGATCGCTGGTGTTGCGCTGGGCAAGATGGGTGAGGCCGATGATGGCGTTCATCGGTGTCCGGATCTCGTGGCTCATATTGGCCAGGAAGGCCGTTTTTGCCCGGCTGGCCGATTCGGCCTCATCCTTGGCATGGTTCAATTGTTCGGTGCGCTCGGCGACCAGTTTTTCCAGATGCTGTCGGTAGGTCTCCAGCTCGGACTGGATGCGTTTTTTCTCGGTGATGTCTTCCTTGATCGCGAGATAGTTGGTGATTCGTCCATCCGGCTGACGCACCGGCGAGATGATCGCAAACTCTTCGTAGATTGAACCATCCTTGCGCCGGTTCATGAATTCGCCATGCCAGACTTCACCGCGTTTCAAGGTATTCCACAGCTCACTATAGGATTCCCCGGGTGTCATTCCGGAGTGCAGCACGCTTGGATTGCTGCCAATGGCTTCGTCACGGGAATAACCGGTATTGAGTACAAAGGCTTCATTGACGTACTCGATCTCGGCCGCGAGGTTGGTGATGACAATGCTGTGCGGGCTCTGTTCGATGGCCAGCGAGAGCTTGCGCAATTGCTCCTCGGATTTCCGGCGCTCGGTGACATCCTGCACGGTGCCGACCGCGGAGACCGCTTCGCCGATTTCATTGGTGCGGATATGCGCCCGTTCGCGCACCCAGCGTACCTGCTGGTCAATCGTGATCCGGTGCTCGCTGTCGTAGGGCTGTCCCTGTAGTGCAGCATTCCAGTCGGCGAGCACGCGATCGCGGTCATCCGGGTGAATACGGTCAAGAAAGTCGGCAATTCGCAACGGCTGATCTTTGGCGACACCAAATATCTTGTAAACCTCGTCGCTCCAGGTCAGGTGGTCGCTGGAGATGTCCAGTGTCCAGCTACCGAGGTGGGCGATCGCCTGCGCTTCTTTCAGCGCGGCCTCGTTCTGGCTCAGACGTTGTTCGAACTGCTTGCGTTCGGTGATGTCCTGGCTGGTGCCGAACAGACGGGCGACCCGGCCATCACGGCCGATTTCGATCTGGCCGGCACCGTGCAGCCACCGTTCTTGGCCATCATCGCGGCGGATGATGCGGTATTCGGTATCGAAGGTCTGCCGGCCGCGGAAAACGTGGTCCCGCGAGTAGTCGGCCATGCGCTTGCGGTCATCGGGATGAATCAGTGCCAGCCAGGTGTCGGTGTCGATTGCGATGCCGGCTTCAATGCCGAATAATTCGTTGTGTGTGGGTGAGCCGCGCAGGGTGTCAGTAGCCGCATCGAAGGTGAAGTGGCCGAGTCGGGCCAGTCGTTGCGCCTGAAGCAGCATTTCTTCACTGTGCGCGAGGGTCTGGCGCGATCGCTGCATGCTGATCCCGACGCCGAGTTCGCCGGCCAGATTGCAGAGGAGGGCGATTTCTTCATCGTCAAAAGGATCGATTCTGGTCGAGTAAAGATTCAGGGCGCAAACGATCTTCCCTTCGATACGCAATGGAAGGGCGATCGAGGAGCGAAAGCCGAGCGGCTGCGCCGCTTCTCGCCACGGTGCGAATGAAGGATCGGTTTCGATGTCGCGAATGATGCTCGGTACGCCCGTACGGATGGCACGCCCGGTCGGGCCTTGGCCGTTTGGGGCGTCAGCCCAGCTAATGTTCAGTTGGTTCAGGTAGTCCCGGGTCATGCCTGACTCGGCGGTCGGCACGATGCTTTTCTCTTCATCGTGCTTTGCTTCGCCGACCCAGGCCATCAGGTAGCCACCGATTTCGACGACGATTGTGCAAACTTCGGCCAGCATCTGCTGCTCGTCGGTATAGCGTGCAAGGATCTGGGCAACGCCGGTCATCAGGCGAAGAGCACGGTTCTGGCGGGTTATTTGCTGCCGGGCAAGCTCGCGTTCGGTAATGTCGTTCAGAACGCCGGCAGTTACTTTCGGGCTGCCATCGACATTGCGCTCGGTGACGCAACTGCGATCCTCGATCCACAACCAGTGCCCATCCTGATGGCGGATACGATATTCGAGCTGTTGGGAGATCGCCTTGTTAGCGCTGACCTTGCTGACGGCGTCCTGCAACAGATGGCGGTCTTCCGGATGGATGCGATCCTGCCACTGGGCGAGTGTTCTCGGGGCTTCGTCCACGGTGCATCCGAGCAGGGCAAGGATGCCGTCACTGACGATGTGATGGTCGATGTCGTGCTGGTATTCCCAGCTACCGGCGCCACCGACATCAAGTGCCAGCTGGAGGTGGGCCTCCAGGCGAAGTCGATCACGCTCCTGCTGGACCTGATGCAGGGCATTTTCCAGCCGCTCAAGGGCCAGTTGTTCGAATAGCCGGCGCTGGCTGACAACACCGAGAATCTTTCCGTTGTTGTCGAGGACGATCATATGCCTGAGGCGGAAGCGGTTCATCGCTTCCAGGGCACCAGTCACCGAGGTCTCTACGTTGACGCTGCGCAACGGGGCGCTCATGGTGTCCCGCAAGGGGATATTCTGCGGGGTAAGGAACTTGTCGAGCAGGCGCGGTATGTCGCGTTCGGTCAGAATGCCAAGCGGGCTGTCATCCTCGCTGACAATCAGATAGTCAGCCGCATTGTCGATCATGCAGGAAATGGCCTGATCGAGTTGTGCATCAGGCGGAAGTTTCGGAATCTGACGATCCATGATGCCTTCCAGCGTTCGGAGATGCCGGAAGGCTGCGGTGCCCAGATGCAGGCGGAAGTCGGTGTCGCTGACAATCCCCGCCACATTGCCGCTGGCATCTTCGACCACCAGATGCCGGATGTTGCGATCTTCGACCAGGCGTCGGGCGCTGATCAGATCCAGATCGCAGGGTGCAGTGATCAGAGGATGCGACATGATCGCATCGAGACGTGTTTCCCGCGGGTGGTGGGCATGGAGGGCGCGGAGGATAGTACTTTCGGTCACGATGCCCAGTGCCACGCCATCGGCGATCACCAGCAGGCTGGAAATGTGCTCAGCGGCCATCAGTCTGGCGGCGTCCTCCAGCGTTGCTTGCGGCGGCAGGCTGCGCACATCGCTGGTCATGATGTCGCCAAGGGTAGAGGATGGAATGGTGTGCATGAGTGAGTATTGGCTACTTGGCGTGACCGATTGCCGGATGTTTTCTACGGACTTGCGACTTCAGCGGAGAACGGGTTTCGAATTCGCAGTGTCTTGCGCTTCAAAGCGAGCCATATCCAGTCCGGCAGGGTAGGGGGCATGGCCTATTCAGCGTAGGTCTTGGCGATTGTGATGAAGTTTTCATATTCCCGAATGAAGGCGTCGGCAACATCCGGGTCAAAGTGCTTGCCACTGCCATCAACGATGATGCGGTAGGCGTCATCGAAGGAAAAGGCAGGTTTGTAAACCCGCTTGCAGGTCAGTGCGTCAAAGACGTCGGCCAGCGCCATCAGCCGTGCCGCAATCGGGATGTCGTCGCCAGCGAGTTGGTCAGGATAGCCGCTGCCATCCCATTTTTCGTGGTGGGAGCGAGCAATCAGCTTGGCGATGGCGAGAAACTCGACCGGTTTCTCAGCATCCTCTTCGGCCTGCGCGATGGCATTGCTGCCTAATTCGGCGTGGGTTTTCATGATCTCCCACTCTTCCGGTGTCAGTTTGCCGGGTTTGAGCAGGATGTAATCAGGGATGCCGACCTTGCCGATGTCGTGCAATGGCGCAGACTGGGCCAATGCGTTGATTGTCCGGTCATCGAGGTAGCGGGTGAAACGGGGATGGTCGCGCAGCGCCCGGGCCAGTGTCAGGACATATTCCTGGGTGCGGCGCAGGTGCTTGCCAGTTTCCGGGTCACGGGTCTCGGCAAGGCGCGCCAGCGCGTGGATACTGACTTCCTGAATCAGCTGGTTTTCGCCCATGCGGCGAATGACTTCGGCTTCGAGAAAACTGTTCTGGTCGCTGAGAATGTCGCGGGCCTGCTTGAGTTCAAGGTGGGTACGCACCCTGGCCAACACGATGCTGGGCCGGATTGGCTTGGTGATGTAGTCCACTGCGCCATGGTCAAGGCCGCGCTCCTCGTCTTCTGTGCCATCCATTGCGGTAACGAAAATGACCGGTATGCCTCGGGTGAGGCTGGAGGCCTGCAATTCGGCGAGAACGTCGTAGCCATCCATCTCCGGCATCATGACATCAAGGAGAATCAGGTCAGGGGTAGGGTCGCCCAAGGCAATCTGCAAGGCGCGCCGTCCCGAGTTTGCAGCCCGTACGCGATATGTGGGCTGCAATAGTTCACCCAGAACGCTGAGGTTCTCGGGGGTGTCATCGACAATCAATATGGTCGGCTGGCGGGCGCCCATCTATTCTCTCCGGTCGCGCAACATTTGCGACTTTGCCAGAATTATCACCTTTTGAAGGGGATATTGCTATCTCTATAAACCCTCATTGGCTACTCAGGGAGAACGCCCAGGTCTTAGCTGGTCCTTTGTGTGCCAACAATACGGTGGTAGGTGGCAAAACGTGTCTTGTCGATTTTTCCTGCAGCGGTCGCTGCGATCAAAGCGCAATCCGGTTCCCGATCATGTCGACAGTCGCGGAAACGGCATTGGCCAAGATAGTCACGGAATTCGCGGAAGGCAATTTCGATCTCCTGGCGGTCGAGATGGCCGAGGCCAAATTCCTGCAGGCCCGGCGAATCGACCAGGTGGCTGTTGTTATCCAGATGGTAGAGCTCGGCGTGGGTCGTTGTATGTTTGCCGGAATCGAGCGCCTGCGAAATTTCGCGGGTCGCTGCCCTGGCTTCCGGGATCAGCGCATTGACCAGCGTGGACTTGCCCATGCCGGATTGGCCAACGAGGACGCTGGTTCGGTCTGCAAGGTAGGGGCGCAGGTCTTCGGCGTGGTCGAGGGCTGAAAGCTCGAGGACACGGTAACCGAGGGCGACCAAGGGAGCGAGTCGTTCGCGGGCAGCCGGCAACTTGTCGGCCAGGTCACATTTGTTGAGGACGATCAGCGGCTCGATTTCCTCGCTTTCAGCAGCGACGAGGGCGCGGGTGATCAGCTCATCGGAGAAGGCCGGTTCGGTCGCGACCACGATGACAATCTGGTCAACATTGGCGGCGATCAGTTTCTGGCGAATTTCATTGGAGCGGTAGAGCAGGCTGGAGCGGGGCTGAATGGCCTCGATAACACCCTGATCTTCCGAGGTGCGCTTGATATCGACGCGGTCACCGCAGGCAACGTCGCTTTTCTTGCCACGCGGGAAACAGGGCAGCAGGCTGCCGTCAGCCAGTTCAACCACGTACTGGCGACCGTGGGCGGCGATGACGCGGCCTTCCATCATTCTTTGAAGTGGTAGTACTGCTGGTTCAGGTAGGCGGCCACTTCCGCTTCCTCGTCAGGGAACCAGCCGGCCTTGACCTGTGAATTGCAGGTGGCGACGCGTTGCAGGACGTCGAGTTTGGTCATCAGCAGACGACCGTCACGGGTGTACATCTTGCTGCCATCTCCGCCGTAAAGCCGAACGTGGCAGGCAACGCAGGCCTTGTCGTGATGTTCCTTGCCAACCTTCGGGTCGGCGTTTCCCCATGGTTCAGCCAGGGCGGGTAGCGTAATCAGGGCTGAAGCAAGAAGCACTATGATCGGTTTCATGCGGTTTTCTCCTGAATTTGCAGGTGCGCGATGCGCTGGGCTGCCGGTGGGTGGGAATCATAGAACAGCGAATGCAGCGGGTCGGGCGTCAGCGTTGTTGCGTTGTCCTGATAGAGCTTGGTCAGAGCGCGCGTGAGATCGCCGGCTTCGGCATGTTCGGCGGCATAGGCATCAGCTTCGAATTCGTGCTGGCGCGAAAAGTGACTCATCAGCGGGGTGAACGGGAAGGTGAATACCGGCATGACCAGGAAAAACAGGATCAGCGCCAGCGTAGTATTTTGAGCAGTGACACCGAGGCCAGCATAAAACCAGGGCGAGTCGATCAGTTGGCCGAGTAGCCAGAGAAAGCCGAGTGAGGCGGCAAACATCAGGACCATGCGCTTAACCACATGTTTCTTGCGGAAGTGCCCGAGTTCGTGGGCCAGCACGGCTTCGATTTCCGGTGGCTGAAGGCGGGAGAGCAGGGTGTCGAAGAAAACGATGCGCTTGTTGTTGCCGAAGCCGGTGAAGTAGGCGTTGCCATGACTGGAGCGCTTCGAGCCGTCCATGACGAAAAGGCCGGACGAGCGGAAGCCGCAGCGGGTGAGCAGGGCTTCGATGCGGGCCTTCATTTCGCCGTCTTCGAGCGGCGAAAATTTGTTGAACAGCGGCGCAATCCAGGTTGGATAGACGAACATGATCAGCAGATTGAACACGCTCCAGAACAGCCAGACATAGAGCCACCAGTATTGCCCCATCGCACCCATCAGCCAGAGCACGGCAAGGATCACCGGGGCACCGATGACGATGCCAAGGAGTGTCTGTTTGATCAGGTCGGTAATGAACAGGGTCAGGGTCATTCGGTTGAAGCCATGGCGTGCTTCGATGACGAACTGGCTGTAGAGGGAGAGCGGCAGATCGATCAGCCCGGAAATGAACATCAGGCTGAAGATCATCACCAGTCCATAACTCAGGCCGTCGAATCGCGGCGCCCAAAAGTCATGCAGGGCTGCGAGTCCGCCGCCGAGGGTCAGCGCCAGCAGAAATCCAGCCTCAATCAGTGTGCTGATGACTGCAACCTTGCTGCGGTCTACCGTGTAGTCAGCCGCTTTTTGATGGGCGTCCAGTGTCACGCGCTCGGCGAAATCGGCCGGCAGATTTTCGCGGTGGGCCGCGACGAAGCGGATATGCCGCAGCTTCAGCCATAGACGAGTGGCGAGCGTCAGCACGAAGAAGGCCAGAAAGAAAAGCTTGAAGGTTTCGGTCACGAAGGTCGATGAAAGCTGTGCGAAAATCACGGTTTTAAAGGAATCGGGCAATTATATGGCAGGCAACGCAAACAACCTCGTCTGGCTGGACATGGAAATGACGGGCTTGAACCCGGATGGCGACCGCATCATCGAAATGGCGATGGTCGTCACCAACTCCGAACTGGAAATGGTTGCCGAGTCTCCCTCCTGGGTTGTGCACCAGGCGGACGAGATTCTCGCCGGCATGGATGATTGGAACCAGAAAACCCACGGTCGTTCCGGCCTGATCGACAAGGTCAAGGCATCGACGATGAACGAAGCGGCTGTCGAAGCCGAGGCACTGGAATTCCTGAAGAAATATTCGCTGGCCGGGCACTCGCCGATGTGCGGCAATTCAATTGGCCAGGACCGTCGTTTCATGGCCCGCTACATGCCGACCCTAGAAGCTTTCTTCCATTACCGCAATCTTGATGTCAGCACGCTGAAAGAACTGTGCAAGCGCTGGCAGCCGGAGGTTTACAAGGGTTTCAAGAAGAAGAGCAAGCACACGGCGATGGCCGACATCTATGAGTCCATCGATGAGCTGAAGTATTACCGCGAACACTTCCTGATCAAGTCCGCGGCTTGAGTGCCCGCATGAAGGCGTTGTAGCCCGAAGGGGATACAACGCACTCAGCGTCGGAAGAGGCGGAATTTTTCCTTGCGGTCGCCCGGGCGGCTGCCTTCCCAGACCTTGCTCCACTGCTTGTCCGGGGCTGCCAGTTCGCGGCGGGTATCGCCCACTACCAATAGCCAGTTGCAAGCTTGTCCGGCCTTGGAATCTTCGGCGACCGGCTCGATGCCGACAAAATAGGACATCGACGCCAGCTGGGTTTCACTCAACCCGCGTTCCGCCAGGCAGCCGTGATCGGCGGGAAGGGCTTGGACGATTGCCTGGGCGACCGGCCGGTAGGTCTTGCCATAGTCGAACCAGGGCAGGATCAGCGTCGTTGCCAGCAGCCACAATGTCGTGAAGCCGAGGGTCCAGTGCGTCAGACTGCGATACGGCGAACGTGGAGCGGTGATGATCAGCCAGACCCACCACGCCGTGGCTGCAACGCCAATGACCAGCGCGACCAGACTGAGGTGGCCGACAAAGCCGGGGCGCAGGATCAGTGCCCGCTCGGCGAGTTTTGTTGGCCAGCCGAGCGCCATGGCCGACCAGGCCAGCCAGACGATAGCGACGAACAGGCTGAAGGTCGACATTGCAAACCAGTCGAAAGCATTGGCTGCGCCGCGACGAAGGGCCAGTGTGCCAGGTGTGGCGAGTAGAGCCAAGGACGGCAAGAGCAATAGGGACGGGATTTCCCGGGGGCGGAAGGCCCAGGCCAGCATCAGCAGGGTGATCAGCAGGAAGGAAAGCGGCAACAAGAAGGAAGGGGTTGTCAGTTCCTTGCGACGGGTCCATAAGGTCCAGGCCGCCAGCGGCATGGCGGGGAAGGCAAACCAGGGCAGCATGGCCAGGAAGCGGCCGCCACCACCGAAGGAGAACGGTGTCTTCAGCGGTGCAAGTTCAGTGGCGAGCCAGCCATGAAAACGTGCAGGTTCAAGGGTGAGCAGTAACAGCGGCCACGGCAGAATCAGCACTGTGGCGATGCCAAGGCCGATGAGCAGTGTGTGCAAGGCCTTTGGACGGTCCGGGGATAGCCACCAGGCAACCGGGGCGATGGCAAGTAACGGTAGCGTTGGGGCAATGCCGGTGCCGAGCAGGCAACCGGCCACGGCCAAGCCGTAGTAGATGCCTGTCAGCCTTGGCTTGCGTCCAATCGCGGCCAGACCACCCAAGGCGCCACTATAGGCGGCAAGCGCGATCAGCATCGGCTGGGCATCGTGGGCATGGAAGAGCAGACCTGCACAACCCGCCAGCAACATCGGGCTCGCAGCTGCAGATTCCTCACCGTACAGCTCGCGGCTGGCGTAGTACAGCCCCATCAACGCCAAGGTGACCCAAACCCCGCTGGCGAGGCGCATGGCCTCGTGCAAGGGCAGCAGCCAGCCGAACATCTTGCCGGTCAGCGCTGCGCTCCAGTAGTAAAGTGGTGGTTCGTGGAACGGGCGGCCGGCGAGGTCCGGAGACAGCCAATCGCTGAAGTTCAGCATGTGCCAAGCCGCACCGATGTGAATGGCGTCCTCGCCCTTCCACGGGTCGCGACCGAACAGACCGGCCAGCACATAGAAGGCGAGCATGGCGGCGAGCATCCAGCCAGCTGGGGGCAGGCGGATGCCACGACGGAGCAGAATGCTTAATTCAGACATGTTGGCCGGAAATGAAAAAGGCAGCCAGTCGGCTGCCTTTTATAACGCATTTCGGGGTGATCAGGCAGCCGACTTGCCGCGCATGGCGCCGAACTTCTGGTTGAATTTCTCGACGCGACCAGCCGTGTCGACAATCTTCTGCTTGCCGGTGTAGAACGGGTGGCAGGCGGAGCAGACTTCAACGTGGAAGGCATCCTTGCTCATGGTCGACTTGGTCGTGAAGGTATTGCCGCAGGAGCAATTGACCTGGATTTCTTTGTAGTTCGGGTGAATATCGGCTTTCATCTTTTGTCCTTTAATCTAGCGACCGGCGGATTTGGCCGATCTGGGAAGCCCGTGATTATCTTCGAAAAATCACGCGCTTGCAATAGTTTTTGTATGGTTTAACCCCGACGCATCGCGTCGAAAAACTCCTGATTGCCCTTGGTCGATTTGACCTTGTCGAGCAGGAATTCCATCGCTTCGAGGTCATCCATCGGGTAGCACAGCTTGCGCAGAACCCACATCTTTTGCAGCACGTCGGGCTTGAGTAGTAGTTCTTCGCGACGGGTGCCGGAGCGATTGACGTTAACCGCCGGGTACATCCGCTTCTCGGCCATGCGGCGGTCGAGGTGGATTTCCGAGTTGCCGGTGCCCTTGAATTCTTCGTAGATCACTTCGTCCATGCGCGAGCCGGTGTCGATCAGCGCGGTGGCGAGGATGGTCAGCGAGCCGCCTTCCTCGATGTTGCGCGCGGCGCCGAAAAAGCGCTTTGGCTTCTGAAGGGCGTTGGCGTCGACGCCGCCGGTCAGTACCTTGCCGGAGGCCGGTTGAACGGTGTTGTAGGCGCGGGCCAGGCGGGTGATCGAATCGAGCAGGATGACCACATCCTTCTTGTGCTCAACCAGGCGTTTTGCTTTTTCGATGACCATTTCAGCAACTGCGACGTGGCGCGATGCCGGTTCGTCGAAGGTCGAGGCGACAACCTCTCCTTTGACGGTGCGAGTCATTTCGGTAACTTCTTCCGGGCGCTCGTCAATGAGCAGCACAATCAGCACAACTTCCGGGTGATTGGCGGTGATGGCGTGGGCGATGTTCTGCAGCATCACTGTCTTGCCGGTCTTCGGCGGGGCAACCAGCAGACCGCGCTGGCCGCAGCCGATCGGGGCGATCATGTCGATGACACGGCTGGTGATGTTTTCTTCGGACTTGATTTCCCGCTCGAGCTTCAGGTGACGCGTCGGGTGTAGCGGCGTCAGGTTCTCGAACATGATCTTGTTCTTGTTGGCTTCTGGTGGGAAACCATTGATGCGGTCCAGCTTGGTCAGGGCAACATAGCGCTCGCCATCTTTCGGTGTGCGGATTTCACCTTCTACCGTGTCGCCGGTACGCAGGTTGAAGCGGCGGATTTGCGACGGAGAAACGTAGATGTCGTCCGGGTTGGCCAGATAGGACGTATCGGAGGAGCGGAGGAACCCGAACCCATCCGGCAGTACTTCCAGCGTGCCGTCGCCGTAGATGGTGTCGCCATTTTTTGCCTTGGCCTTCAGGATGGCGTAAATCAACTCCATCTTGCGCATGCGGTTGGCGTTTTCGATGACCAATTCGGTGGCCATGTCCAGCAGTTTGCTGACGTGTAGTGTCTTTAGTTCGGAAAGTTGCATGTGGGGAGTGTGTGGCGCCGGATACAGAACGGGCGATTGCCCGGTGGCCAGGGCGCAGATGCGGAGATCTTGGGGGAGGAGAATGACGCCGGACGGTTGCCTGTCGCGTCTGCCTGAAGGCGCAGAACGCACCCTCAGGCCGGGAGACTACGGAGATTACAGGTTGCTGTCAATAAATGCAGCGAGTTGGGACTTGGACAGCGCGCCAACCTTGGTTGCTTCGACGTTGCCGTTCTTGAAAATCATCAGCGTCGGAATGCCGCGGATGCCGAATTTGGCAGGGGTGGCCTGATTGTCATCAATGTTGACCTTGGCGACCTTCAGTTTGCCGGCGTATTCGGCGGCAACTTCGTCAAGGATCGGCGCAATCATCTTGCACGGACCACACCATTCGGCCCAGTAGTCGACGAGCACGGGCTGCTGCGATTGCAGAACTTCCGCTTCAAAGGTGTCGTCGGTTACGTAATGGATGTGCTCGCTCATGGTTGCCTCATGGGATGGTGAAACGAATAGGTGAAGGTGATTTTGCGCCTGGATGGCGACGAGAATATTTTGTGATGCTAGCGAAAAAAGAAGCGGTAGGGAAGCATTCGCGTCAGGGTTTGAGAAGATTGGCCAACTCGACTGCGGTTTTCACCTGCATCTTGTCGAAAAGGTTGGCGCGATGCACCTCGACGGTGCGCATGCTGATGTTCAGTTCGTCAGCAATGACCTTGTTGAACTTGCCGGCGAGTACCAGTTCCATGATCTGTCGTTCGCGGGTAGTCAGGCAGGAAAGCCGGGCTTTTACCGAGTCTACCGTGGCGTTTGCTTCCCGTTGCCTGGCATCCAGCGCCATGGCTTCTTCGATGCGTGTGACGAGTGCGTTGTCATTGAGGGGTTTTTCGAAGAAGTCAAAGGCGCCTTTTTTCAGCGTGGCCACGGCCAGTGGGACGTCGCCGTGGCCAGTCAGGAATATGACCGGCAAGCTTGATTTGAGTTCGTGAAGTCGATCAAAGCAATCCAGACCGCTCATGCCCGACATCCGCATGTCGAGGACGATGCAGCCACTCATTTCCTTGTTCCAGGCGGCGAGGAATGTTTCCGCAGAATCGAACGATGTGCTGGGCAGTCCCCGCGATTTGAGTAACCAGGCGAGGGCATCACGGATCGCTTCATCATCGTCGATCAGATAGGCTTGGGGGGCACTCATGCAGTTTCCAAGGGGAGTGTGAAGAAGAACATCGTACCGCTTCCGGTCGTTGATTGGGGGTTGTCTTCAGCCCATAGGCGGCCACGATGGAATTCGATGATCGAGCGGCAGATCGATAGCCCGATGCCCATGCCTTCCGGCTTGGTGGTGAAGAAAGCCGTAAATAATTTTTCGCGGACTTCCGGAGCGATGCCGCAGCCCTGGTCGCTGACGCTTATACGCAATTCGCTTTTGCTGATTTCGACGGCGATGCGCAGGAGGCGGTTGCTCTGGTTGGTGGTAGCCATTGCTTCCATGCCGTTCCGAATCAGGTTGAGGAGTACCTGCTCGAGCATCAACCGGTCGGCCAGGACCGGTGGCAGCGGCGGGGTATCGCATTCGATCCGGACATGGCGCTTGCGGGCCTCCGCTTCCATGAAACCAAGGCAGTCCTCAATCACCTCGCCAAGCAGGCAGGGGGCGCGTTTGGGTTCGCTCTTGCGAACGAAGTCATGGACGCGACGGATGATCTTGCCTGCCCGTTGTGCCTGTAGCCCGATTTTTTCCAGGGCGGGCAAAATGTCGTTTGAACTGGCCTTGCCATCGGTCAGTAGGTTCAGGCAACCCGTGTTGTAGCTGGCAATGGCGGCGAGTGGCTGGTTCAATTCGTGGGCCAGTGTCGAGGCCATTTCACCCATGGTGACTAGTCGTGAAGTGAACTGCAGCTGTTCCTGCTGCTGGCGAGCCAGTTCTTCGGCCCGCTTGCGTTCGGTGATGTCGAGTACCGAAGCCATCCAGCCGGTATGTTTGCCGTTGCCGTCAATCAGTTTGGCTTCGTAGACCAGTGCCTGGAAGCGCTCGCCATTCTTGCGCATGAAGGTGATTTCAAAACCGTCGGGAGGCGCTTCACCGGCCAGGACGGTTTGGTGTATAGCGTAGGTTTCTTCGAGTTGCTCCGGTGCCCAGTAGGGCATTGGTGGCGCTACTCCCACCAATTCGTCGGGGCTGAATCCGGTCATTCGGCAGAATGCGGGGTTGACGTAGATGGCCCGGCCGGTCAGGTCTCGGGCGCGCATGCCGACGGTCAGTGAGTCTTCCATCGCGGCACGGAAGGCGTGTTCTGCCCGTAGCGCCTCTTCTGCCTGGCTACGTTTTTTCATCAGCTCGCGGACCAGCCAGAGGCTCCAGAATACGCCGGCCGCGAGCAGGAAAATGGCCGCAACCAGCAGGCGTTGGACGGAGTTGTCAGGGGTGTGGTAGCTGGTGATACGGAGCAGCAGGCCTGAACCTGGTGGGTCGAAGGGGATTTCGTAACGCTGGTTACTGTTCCCTTCGATGCGTGTCTTTGTGGCGTATTGAAGGTCGTTATCGTCCACGATCTCAACCTTGTATTTTTCGGTAAACCACCACGGGACCTGATTGGCAAGCAGGGTATCAAGCGGGTAGACGACGGCGAGCATGCCAGTGATGTGGCGGTCGTTGCCGTAAACCGGAACCAGCATTTCAATAAATGCCCGGTTGCCCTCAAGAAAGAAGGGTTCGCTGTAATGGAGCTTGCCCAGCCGTTTTGCGACTTCAAACGCCTTGGCGGTGACAGGGGGGCCGAATGACTCTATTTCGCTGTCGGGCTGGATCGATGTTGGCAGAGCGTCAATGACCTGGCGATTGTTGTCCAGCCAAAGAATCTGGGCGATTTCCGGGGCATTCTTGAGCATGTGCTCGGTGCGCAGCCGGAACATTTTCTGGCGACCAGGCAGGTTGGCCATTTCCAGGGCCAATTGCTGAATCTGTTCCTCATTGCTGCTCAGGTGAAAACGCAGATTTTGCTCCAGCCACAGGACATCCTTGATCAATGCCGCGCGATCCTCTTCCACCTCATTGCGGTGAAGCAGCCAAAGCAGGGAGAGGATGGCCAGCAACAGCAGGACGATGCCCAGCTTGGGCAGTGCAAGCAGCCAGCGCAATCGGCGCGAGCTGCCCGGAGATGTCTGGAGGGGAGGATTCATGTTGAAAATGGTACACCACGTTATTTCGAGGTGGGCGATTGTGGTTTTCCACAATTCGGATAACCACAATGGTTTGCTGACGCACGTTTCAGGATACTGCGCTCCGTTTTTCGGGATTTCCCGGATGAAGCCATTAAAGGAGTGCGTATTTCATGGCCAAGAAAGCGGTATTCAAGAGTCTCTATTTCCAGGTGCTCGTCGCCATCGCGATCGGTGTGTCGCTGGGGCATTTCTATCCGGAAACCGGTGCAGCGATGAAGCCGCTGGGGGATGGGTTCATCAAACTGATCAAAATGATCATCGCCCCGATCATCTTCTGCACCATCGTTGTCGGGATTGCCGGCATGGAAGACATGAAGAAGGTCGGCAAGACTGGTGGGTTGGCGGTGCTTTACTTCGAAGTGGTCAGCACTATTGCACTGGTCATTGGCCTGATTGTCGTTAACGTCTGGGCGCCCGGTGTCGGCATGAATGTCGATGTGTCGACGCTCGATACCAAGGGCATCGCCAAGTACGCCGAGCCGGGCAAGATGCAGTCGACGGTCGATTTTCTGCTCAACATCATCCCGACCAGCGTCGTCGACGCCTTTGCCAAGGGCGACATGCTGCAAGTGCTGTTCTTCTCGATCCTGTTTGGTTATGCGATGCACGCCTTTGGTGAGCGCGGCAAGCCGGTCTTCGAGCTGATCGAGAAGCTGTCGCATGTGCTATTTGGCATCGTCGGTGTGATCATGAAAGTGGCTCCGATCGGCGCTTTTGGCGCGATGGCCTATACCATCGGCAAACACGGTGTCGGCAGCCTGGCCCAGTTGGCCAGCCTGATGGGTGCCTTCTACCTGACTTGCGTGATCTTTATCGTCGGGGTGCTGGGTTCCATCGCGGCGGCTCACGGCTTCTCGATCTTCAAGCTGATCAAGTACATCAAGGAAGAACTTTTTCTGGTGCTGGGTACTTCCTCGTCGGAATCCGCGCTGCCGCGTCTGATGGCCAAAATGGAAAATGCCGGTGCCCAGAAATCGGTGGTTGGCCTGGTCGTGCCGACGGGTTATTCGTTCAATCTGGATGGCACCTCGATCTACCTGACCATGGCTGCGGTGTTCATTGCCCAAGCGACCAATACGCCGATGGATCTGAGTCAGCAGATCACCTTGCTGGTCATTCTTCTGCTGACCTCAAAGGGTGCGGCCGGTGTCACCGGTTCCGGTTTCATAGTGCTGGCGGCTACACTGTCGGCGGTTGGTACAGTGCCTGTTGCCGGCTTGGCGCTGATTCTCGGCATTGACCGTTTCATGTCGGAAGCACGGGCGCTGACCAATTTCATCGGCAACAGCGTGGCGACTCTGGTCGTTGCCAAATGGTGCAAGGCGCTTGATGTTGAGCGGATGAATGCGGTGCTCAACAATGAAACCGATGACGAAGCCGAGAATCCGGAGCTGGTTCTAGATGATGCGCCGGACGTGATCATTCCTCATGTGCCACGCCCGATTGTCGAACACCACTAATCGAAGATCTTCGAACAAATCAAACCGCCGGCTAGTCCGGCGGTTTTTTATTGTCTATCGTATGTGGAAATCCACAATACGCGTCGGTTCATCATTCCGTAATACTTTCACTCAGTCGCAATTCGCAGTGTTGCGGCCCCATTTCTGGAGGAGAGAGTAATGAACGTTTCGAAACTACTGATTGGCCTGTTCGCTGGTGCCTTGTCGCTGGCAGCCTATGCTCAGCAACCTATCGTCATCAAGTTCAGCCATGTCGTGTCGGCCGATACACCCAAGGGCAAGGCAGCTGAAATGTTCGCCAAGAAAGCTGGCGAGCTGACCAAGGGTAAGGTCAAGGTCGAGGTCTATGCCAACTCAACGCTGTACAAGGATAAGGAAGAAATGGAGGCCCTGCAGTTGGGTGCCGTCCAGATGCTGGCTCCCTCCCTGGCCAAGTTCGGTCCGCTCGGTGTCAAGGAGTTCGAGGTCTTTGATCTGCCCTTCATCTTCAGCGACTACGATGCTCTGCGCAAGGTGACCAATGGCGCAGTTGGCAAGCAGCTCCTTGCCAAGCTCGAACCCAAGGGCATTCGTGGTTTGGGTTACTGGGACAATGGTTTCAAGTCCTTCTCGCTGAATAGTCCGATCAAGGCGCCGGCCGACCTCAAGGGCAAGAAGCTGCGCATCCAGTCCTCGAAGGTGCTGGAAGAGCAAATCCGCGCGCTGGGTGGCATGCCGCAGGTAATGGCCTTCTCAGAGGTCTACCAGGCGCTGCAGACCGGCGTGGTTGATGGAACGGAAAACCCGATTTCCAATCTCTATACCCAGAAAATGCACGAAGTGCAGAAGCATCTGACGCTGACTGAGCACGGTTATCTGGGCTATGCGGTGATCGTCAACAAGAAGTTCTGGGATGGTTTGCCGGCTGATGTTCGCGCCCAGCTGGAAGATGCGATGGAGCAGGCGACGCGTTATGCCAACCAGATCGCCAAGGTTGAAAACGACAGCGCGCTGGAAGCTGTAAAGAAGAGCGGCAAGACGACGGTCTATACGCCGACCAAGGAAGAGCGCCTGGCCTTCAAGAAGGCTCTGGTGCCGGTGCATCAGAAGATGGAAGGCCGTGTCGGCAAGGAAGTAATCCAGGCAGTCTACAAGGACACCGGTTTCAAGCCGGATAGCCTGTAAGCGCAGCAGCAACAAGAATTCGGGGGCTGCGGCCCCCGAATCACACCGGGGGAACTCGTCATGATCAACAAAGTGTTGAATCACATCGAAGAGTTGCTGGTCACCTTCCTGATGGGAGCGGCCACGCTGATTATCTTCGTCTCCGTCATGCACCGATATTTGGCCGGGATGGAGATTCCGGTCATGCAGGATTGGCTGCTGACGCTCAATTTCGGCTGGGCTCAAGAGCTCTGCATCATCATGTTCGTCTGGATGGCCAAATTCGGTGCAGCCTACGGGGTGCGTACCGGTATCCACGTTGGCGTCGATGTGCTTATCAATCGTCTGGGTGATGGCATGCGCGGCAAGTTCATTGTCTTCGGCTTGCTGGCCGGAGCTTTGTTCACCGGCATAGTCGCTACGCTTGGAGCCCATTTCGTCTGGGAGAACGGCGCCCATTACGCCATTTTCCAGTTCCTCGGTATTGATACCGGCGACAACTACGAAGGGCCGACGACGCCGGATCTGGAGTGGCCGACCTGGATCGTCTATAGCGCCATCCCGCTGGGTTCTTCGCTGATGTGTTTCCGCTTCCTGCAGGTGACCTGGGGCTTTCTGAAAACCGGCGAATTGCCGCATCACGATCACGGCCATGTCGATGGTCTGGAGGACGAAACACCGCCCGTCGATGTCGATGTGTATTCAATGGACGACAACCTGCACATGCACGACCTCAAACATCCGATGGTCGGCGAACGGCGGGCCGGAGACGAGCGGCGAGAGGAATCTACCGCCGATATCGCGAGCGAACGCCGCCAGGGCGAGCGCCGTAACCCTGAAGGCAAGGGAGAACAACAATGAACGCCCTGGTGATTTTCTCGCTGCTGGCCGTCCTCATGCTGACCGGCATGCCGATCTCGATTTCGCTTGGCCTGACCGTGCTGACCTTCCTGTTCACGCTAACCCAGGTGCCGCTGGAATCGGTCGCTCTGAAGCTGTTCACCGGTATCGAGAAGTTCGAGATCATGGCGATCCCGTTCTTCATCCTGGCCGGTAATTTCCTGACCCATGGCGGGGTGGCGAAACGGATGATCAATTTCGCCGCGTCGATGGTCGGGCACTGGTACGGCGGTCTCGGTCTGGCTGGCGTGCTGGCCTGCGCCCTGTTCGCGGCGGTATCTGGTTCCAGCCCGGCGACCGTGGTGGCGATCGGCTCCATCCTGTTGCCGGCGATGGTCAAAGCCGGCTTTCCGAACAAGTTCGGGGCGGGCGTCATTGCTACCTCGGGCGCGCTCGGTATCCTGATTCCACCGTCCATCGTCATGGTCATGTACTCAGTGGCGACCAATACCTCGGTCGGCGCCCTGTTCATGGCCGGCGTCGTCCCGGGCCTGGCCCTGGCCGGCGTGCTGGGCGGTGTCACCTGGTATCGCGCCAAGAAGTTCAACTACCCGCGCCAGCCCAAGGCGACCTGGGGTGAACGCTGGACGTCGTTCAGAGCTTCTGTCTGGGGCTTGTTGCTGATCGTCGTCGTGATGGGCGGTATCTACACCGGTATCTTCACGCCGACAGAAGCGGCGGCGATGTCTGCGGTCTATGCCTTTATATGCGCCGTGTTCATTTACAAGGACCTGAGCCTCAAGGATGTGCCAAGGGTGTTGCTCAACTCGGCCAACATGTCGGCGATGCTGCTCTACATCATCACCAATGCCGTGCTGTTCTCGTTCATCATGACCAACGAAAACATTCCGCAGTCCCTGGCTGACTGGATGATGGGCAACGGATTGGGGGTTATCACCTTCCTGTTGATGTGCAACGTGCTTTTGCTCCTGGCAGGCAACTTCATGGAGCCGTCGTCGATCGTATTGATCTTTGCCCCCATCCTGTTTCCGGTGGCAGTGGCTCTGGGTATCCATCCGGTGCATTTCGGCATCATCATGGTGGTCAATATGGAAGTAGGCATGTGTCACCCACCGGTCGGCCTCAACCTGTATGTCGCCTCGGGTATCACCAAGATGGGTATCACCGAACTGACTGTCGCAGTCTGGCCGTGGCTGCTCTCGATGTTGTGTTTCCTTGGGGTTGTGACTTACTGGCCGGACCTGTCGTTGTGGTTCCCTCGCCAGCTTGGCATGATCTAGCAGGCAAGGCTTTTTTGTGATGAACCCCGGCCGCGGCCGGGGTTTGTTTTTTGGCGGACCGGGTGTGGCACAATTCGGCTCCCCGGAAGACTTCATCAGGAAATCATGAAATTTGCTCTCTCCATCATCGCGCTGATTCTCGTTGCCCTGGTCGTTCCTTTCCTGTTTCCGGGAATGGGCAAGCGCGAGGGAGTTGATCCGAACAGTAATCTCCCCTGGCAAATTCAGCTTGATGGCCAGGGCGGCAGTTCGGTCTTCGGCTTGAAACCGGGCACCAGTACCTTGGGCGAGGTGCGTCAGAAGCTGGGGAGCGAGATCGAAGTAGCGATTATCGCCGAGCCCAATGAAGTCGGATTGATTGAGGGCTACTACGCCCAGGTGCCGCTCGGCTTTGTGCTGGCGAAACTGGTGGTGACAATCGATGCGTCAAACGATGTGGTTTCTGCCATGCGTGAGCGAGCGCTTAAAGCAAAGCATATGGAGAGTACGACTCGTCGCATCACCTTGCATCCAGAAGACCTGGTGGCGGCAGAAAGTTTGCCGGTCAGGGCGATCAGTGTCATTCCTACGGTGAATCTGGATGAAGCAACGGTGATTCAGCGCTTCGGTCCGCCGGGCGAGCGGGTGGCAGTTTCAGAAAAGCGGGTACATCTCCTTTATCCGGACAAAGGGTTAGATGTCGTGGTTGATGGCGATGGCAAGGAGGTGCTGCAGTATGTGGCGCCGCGCAATTTTGCCCTGCTGCGCGAACCCTTGGTGGCGATCGAGGTTGCCAAACCGGTTGGTCAGTGAGTCGGGCGTTTGCCTTCTGATTCTGCTAAAATCGTCCGTTTTTCAACTGACTAGCTTTATCGGAGCAATCACATGGCTATCGAACGCACCCTTTCCATTATCAAACCCGACGCAGTCGCCAAGAACGTTATTGGCAAGATTTATTCCCGTTTTGAATCCAACGGCCTGAAGATCGTCGCTTCCAAGATGGCTTGGCTGTCGCCGCAGGAAGCTGGTGCTTTCTACGCTGTGCACAAAGAGCGTCCTTTCTTCAAGGATCTGGTTTCCTTCATGATCTCTGGCCCAGTAATGATTCAGGTCCTGGAAGGCGAAAGCGCCATTGCCAAGAACCGCGAACTGATGGGCGCGACCGACCCGAAAAAGGCTGATGCCGGCACCATCCGCGCCGATTTCGCTGAATCCATCGATGCCAACGCCGTGCACGGCTCTGATGCCCCGGAAACCGCCGCTGTCGAAATCGGCTTTTTCTTCCCGGGTATGAACGTTTACTCTGGCCGATAAGCCAAGCTGCATGACCGTCAATCTGCTGGATTTCGATGGCGAAAGCCTGACTGCCTGGTTTGCCGAGCAGGGCGAAAAGCCCTTCCGCGCCAAGCAGGTCTTGCGCTGGATCCATCGTTCCGGCGTGGCGGACTTCGATGCCATGACCGACATCGCCAAGAGTCTTCGCGAGAAGCTCAAGGCGAAAGCGGTCGTGGCGCCGCCTGCTGTCGTATCCGACAAGCTGTCGGATGACGGCACACGCAAGTTTCTGATCGATGTCGGTAACGGTAATGCCGTCGAAACGGTGTTCATTCCCGAAGATGATCGCGGTACGCTGTGCATTTCAACGCAAGCTGGCTGTGCGCTTGACTGTGCCTTCTGCTCGACCGGCAAGCAGGGTTTTAACCGCAACCTTACGGTTGCTGAAATCATCGGCCAGTTGTGGCAGGCCAACAACGCTCTGGGCGCTGTCCACGGCGACGAACGGGTCATTTCGAACGTCGTCCTGATGGGCATGGGCGAGCCGCTCGCTAATTTCGAAAACTCCGTCGCCGCTTTGAAGCTGATGCTCGACGATAACGCTTACGGCTTGTCGCGTCGGCGGGTCACGGTATCTACTTCCGGTCTGGTGCCGGTCATGGATCGCCTGGGCGACGAATGCCCGGTGGCACTGGCGGTGTCGCTGCACGCGCCGAACGACAGGTTGCGCGATCAACTGGTACCGATTAACCAGAAGTACCCGCTGAAAGAACTGATGGCTGCCTGCCAGCGTTACCTGGAAAAGGCGCCACGCGATTTCATCACCTTCGAGTACATCATGCTCGATGGGATCAACGACACCGATGCCCATGCCCGCGAACTGCTGGCGCTGGTCAAGTCGGTGCATTGCAAATTCAATCTGATTCCCTTCAACCCTTTTCCGGGGTCGCCATTCAAGCGCTCTCCGGCAGAACGGGTACGGCGTTTCGCCGATATCCTGATGCAGGCCGGCATCGTCACGACAACGCGCAAGACGCGTGGAGATGACATTGATGCGGCTTGTGGCCAATTGGCTGGACAAGTCCAGGACAAGACCAAACGAACCGCTGGACGAGTTATTCCCCTGAAGGAGGTAAGACCGTGAAAGTCTTTTCGCTGAAAAACCGGATTGTAGGTATTTGTCTGGGCGTGCTGTGTATTGTCTCTGCGCAGGCGCAGTACAACTTCAACCCATCTTCGACGGATCAATCCCAAGCTGCGACCGATCCGCGAAATCGAGCCAGGATTCACACCGAACTGGGATCCATGTATTTTCAGGCAGGGAATCCTGGGGTTGCGCTCGACGAGTTGCGCATAGCCCTGAATGCTGACTCTAGTTATTTTCCGGCTTTCAACGTACGTGGTTTGGTTCATTTGTCTCTGAAGGAGTATGCCAAGGCAGAGGATGATTTTCGCCGGGCGCTGGATCTTGCTCCCAATGATCCCGAGGTGAATAACAACTACGGGTGGTACCTTTGCGAGACAGGCAAGGAGCGTCAATCAATTGCCTATTTCCTGAATGCACTGAAGAGCCCTTTGTACGAAACACCTGACCGCGCCTACACCAATGCCGGTACCTGTGCATTGAAGGCTGGTGACCTTGAAGGGGCGCAAAACTATTTGTTGAAGGCCTTGCAGTTATCTCGCGATGGGGCTGTGCAGGCGCGCTTGCAGTTGGCCAAGGTTTTTTACCGGCGAGGTGTTTTGGAAGAGGCGCGTATCTATCTGAACGAAGCGCTGCGCATGATGGAGCCGCCGTCAGCCGATGCGCTTTGGCTTGGTCTTCGCCTTGAGCGAAAATTGGCGAATAAGGCAGCCGAAGGCGGCTATGCATCGCAACTGCGCAGTCGATATCCAACTTCGCCAGAGTATCAGGAATTCCTAAAGGGTAATTTTGAATGAGTGAGCAGGTCATTAGCGAGGGGGCTGGCGCCGAGGAAGTCGCAGTTGTTTCCGAGATGCCAGTCGGAGAACAGTTGCGTCTGGCGCGCGAGGCGCGCGGGCTGCTGGTTGCCGATATTGCGCAAACTCTCAAGCTTGGACCGAGGCAGGTTGAGGCGCTGGAGTGCGGGGATTGGCAAGGTTTGCCAGGCCAAACCTTCATTCGTGGCTTTGTCCGCAACTACGCGCGCTTGGTCCAGGTTGATCCGGCACCCCTGATGGTTCAGTTAGGCCAGGTTCTTGAAAAGCCTGCTGACAATCTAGCCATGCAGGAAGCTCGACCGGCATCAATGCCTAATTCCGGTTCTGGCGTTTCGCGACGTGACCGGATCGTTATGCTTGTTGGGGCTGGCTTGGTTGCATTGGCCGGTTTGGCGTATTTTCTGATTCCGGCCGACCTGTCCGCCTTGCGGGATAGCACACAGTCGCTCCTTGATTCTCTGGCTCGCAAAGATGCGCCGACCTCGACATCAGCGCCTGCCTCCGGGGCTTTGCCCGCAGTGCCAACTGGCGAACCGGTTTTCCCTCCGGGCACCACGCCGCAGCAGGTCATGTATCCGCAGGTTTTGGCTCCGGCCGAAGCGCCTGCAACGTCTTCTGCTGCCCCGCAAAAACCTGATGCGGCAGCCTCTATGCCAGCACAATCCGCAGCGAATCAGCCCCAGATGCGCTTCCTGTTCGACAAGGAGTCCTGGATCGAAGTGCGGGACCGTGAGAACAAGGTCATCTTTTCCCAGCGCCTGAGTGCGGGGGCCGAACAAGCAGTTTCCGGCCAAGGTCCCTTGTCTCTGACGATCGGCTACGCCCCGGGGGTTCGTCTGTTCTGGCATGGAGAAGCTGTTGACCTTGCACCGCATACCAAGGGCGATGTGGCCCGCCTGGTTCTGGAGTAAGCCGTGAGTGCAGTTATCAAGCGGCCGACCCGCGCTTGTGTTGTCGGTCATGTGAAGCTCGGTGGCGATGCGCCGGTGATCGTTCAGTCGATGACCAATACCGATACCGCCGACTATCTAGCGACCGCTATCCAGTGTGCCGAGTTGGCCAGAGCTGGTTCTGAACTAGTGCGCATCACGGTCAATACGCTCGAAGCCGCCGCTGCAGTTCCCCTGATTCGGGATCATCTCGACAAGATGAATTGCAATGTTCCGTTGATCGGTGATTTTCATTACAACGGTCATCGCTTGTTGACCGAGCATCCGGCTTGCGCGGAAGCCTTGGCCAAGTATCGCATCAATCCAGGCAACGTGGGTTTCGGCAAGAAAAAAGACGAACAATTCGCCCAGATGGTCGAATTGGCATGCAGGTACGACAAGCCGGTGCGTATCGGCGTCAATTGGGGCAGCCTCGATCAGGAATTGCTCGCTCGCGTCATGGACGAGAACAGTCGCCGGGCGGAGCCGCTCGACGCAACCGAGATGATGCGCTATGCCATGGTGACCTCGGCCCTGGAGTCTGCCGCCAAAGCGGAAGAGGTTGGCTTGGCTGGCGACAAGATCATCCTGTCGTGCAAGGTTTCCAGTGTTCAGGATCTGATTGCAATTTATCGTGACTTGTCGAAGCGGGCAGATTACGCCTTGCACCTTGGCCTGACCGAGGCAGGCATGGGCTCCAAGGGTATTGTTGCCTCGACCGCAGCCCTCTCGGTGCTGCTGCAGGAAGGCATTGGCGACACGATTCGCGTATCGCTGACGCCTGAACCTGGTGGTTCCCGCTCGCAGGAGGTCATTGTTGCGCAGGAAATCCTGCAGACCATGGGCTTGCGAGCCTTCACGCCGATGGTCGCAGCCTGTCCCGGTTGCGGTAGGACAACCAGTACCCTCTTTCAGGAACTGGCAGGCGAGGTTCAGGATTTTGTGCGAGCAAAAATGCCTGAATGGAAGCTGCGCTATGATGGTGCCGAGAACATGACGCTCGCCGTCATGGGCTGCATCGTCAATGGGCCGGGCGAGTCCAAGCATGCCAACATCGGCATTTCCTTGCCTGGTACCGGTGAAGCGCCATCAGCCCCGGTTTATGAAGATGGCGAAAAAACGGTCACCCTCAAGGGTGACAACATCGCCAACGAATTCAAGCAAATTATCGAGCGCTACGTCGAGCGCACTTACACCAAGAAACTGAAGTCATGAGTCAAGCCTTGCAAGCCGTGCGCGGGATGAACGATATCCTGCCCGACGAAGCCGAATTCTGGGAACTGTTCGAGGACACCATCCGTGCCTGGCTGAAGGGCTACGGCTATCGACCGGTCCGCATGCCCATCGTCGAGCCGACGCCACTGTTCAAGCGAGCCATCGGGGAAGTGACCGACATCGTCGAGAAGGAAATGTATTCCTTCATCGACGGTTTGAACGGTGAGGCGCTGACGCTGCGCCCGGAAGGCACGGCCGGCTGCGTGCGCGCTGTCATCGAACATAATCTGGCAGCACGACAGACCCAGCGTCTGTACTACATCGGCCAGATGTTCCGGCACGAGCGCCCGCAGAAAGGTCGCTATCGCCAGTTCCATCAGGTCGGCGTCGAATCCTTTGGCATGGCCGGACCGGACATTGATGCCGAAATGATCCTGATGGGGGCACGCCTGTGGGCGGACCTCGGTCTGGATGGCATCGAACTGCAACTCAATAGTCTGGGTCAGTCGGAGGAGCGCGCCCTGCATCGCGCTGCGCTGATCACTTACTTCGAAGAAAATGCCGAACTGCTCGACGAGGATGCCAAGCGTCGCCTGCATGCCAATCCGTTGCGTATTCTGGACACCAAGAATCCGGCGATGCAGGAGTTGTGTGCTGCAGCCCCGAAGCTGATCGACCATCTCGGCGCTGAATCGCTGGCTCATTTCGAGGGTGTGCAGCGTGTTTTGCGTGATGCTGGGGTGCCATTCACGATCAACCCGCGTCTGGTGCGTGGTCTTGATTACTACAATCTAACCGTTTTCGAATGGGTGACTGATAAGCTTGGTGCTCAAGGTACGGTCTGCGCTGGTGGCCGTTACGATGGCTTGGTCGAGCAGCTCGGTGGCAAACCAACGCCGGCCTGCGGATTTGCCATGGGCGTCGAACGGCTGATCGCTTTGATCAAGGAGTCTGGTGGTGAGCCGGCTGCGCCAGCTCCGGATGTCTATGTCGTGCATCAGGGGGAAGCAGCTTCCCGCCTGGCCTTCCGGGTTGCCGAAGGCTTGCGCGATCAAGGTATCAATGTGTTGCAGCACTGTGGCGGCGGTAGCTTCAAGTCGCAAATGAAGAAGGCTGACGGTAGCGGGGCGACATTTGCCGTGATTATTGGTGATGACGAGGCGACAACCGGAGAAGCTCAACTGAAGCCGCTGCGTGCAGAAGGTTCTGCACAATTGAAACTGAAAGTTGATGATCTGGCCGAGGCCATCATCGGACAACTGATTGATTCGGACGAAGAGGAATAAGCAGCATGGCGCATTACGACCTCGAAGAACAGGAACAGATCGATACTCTGAAAACCTGGTGGAAAATGTACGGCAACCTCGTGACAGGCGTGATCGTCGCGGCATCGCTGGCAGCGATCGGGTGGCAGGGTTGGAACTGGTATCAGGGTGGTCAGGCCGCAAAGGCCTCGGCGATCTATGGCGTGCTCGAGCAGGCGGCAGCTGTTGGCGACGCTCAGAAGGTCAAGGCGGCAGCAGGCGAGCTGGCTGAAAAATTTGGTGGAACCAACTACGCTGCTCTGGGGGCGATGCTTGCCGCCAAGCAATCTTTTGAAGCGGGTGATCTGAAGACTGCCAAGACCCAGTTGAGCTGGGTGGCAGAAAACGGCAAGGACGAGGTCAAGGATCTAGCGCGCCTCCGCCTGGCCGCCGTGCAACTGGACGAGAAGGCCTACGATGAGGCGATCAAGAACCTTGATGCGACACATGCACCAGTTTTCGATGCACGCTTCCTGGAATTGAAGGGCGACGTATTGGCTGCACAAGGTAAAAAGCCCGAGGCACGGACTGCCTACAAGGCAGCGCTGGATAAGATGGTTGGCAAGCAGGGAGCCGGTCGTGAACTGCTGCAGCAGAAACTCGACGGCTTGGGTGAGGCAGCCTGATGTCACGCCAGCTGATCGCCATGTTAGCCGCCGCCGGATTACTGCTGAGCGGTTGCGCCACAATTTCTGACGGATTGGATGCGATCAATCCGTTCGCCAGTTCTGCTCCGAAAATGGCCCCTTTGCCGCCGCTTGTTGCGACTGCCGACGTGCGCACCTTATGGTCGACGAGCGTTAGCAAGGCCGGGAACTACAGCTTTACGCCTGCAGTTGTCGATAACACGGTCTACGTTGCTGGCGCCAATGGCATGGTCAGCAAGATTGAGGACGGGAAGACCATCTGGAAGATAGATGCGGGTCAGCCCTTGTCGGCCGGTGTTGGTGCCAATGCGCGTCTAGTCGTGGTTGCGACGCCGAAAGGCGAAGTCCTGGCGTTTTCGGCAGAGGACGGCAAAGTGCTGTGGAAAGCTCGGGTATCGAGTGAGGTTCTCGCGGCGCCAACAGTTGGCGAAGACGGCGTTGCCGTGAAAAGTGGCGACAATCAGGTTTTCCTGCTCGACGCTGGCGACGGTGGGCGGAAATGGGCCTATCAGCGTGCTACACCCCCGTTGTCCGTACGTAGTGCCGGTTCGCCGGTATTTGCCGATCGCTATTTGTTCGTCGGCTACCCTGGTGGCAAGCTCGTTGCGCTGGCTTTGCAGAACGGAGCTCCCGTCTGGGAAGGAGCCGTGGCCTTGCCGAAGGGCGCTACCGAGCTCGATCGAGTCGCCGATATCGTCGCCTCGCCGGTTATCGACGGTCGTCAGATTTGTGCCGTGGCCTTTCAGGGGCGTGTTGCCTGCTTCGACATGGGGCAGGGCGGTGCAATGGTCTGGTCGCGTGACATTTCCTCGGTCTCCGGCCTCGCCATGGATGGCCGCTATCTGTTCGTGACCGATGACAAGGGTGTCGTTTATGGCCTCGATCGTCTTTCTGGCAGCAGTTTGTGGAAGCAGGACAAACTGAAAAACCGTCGCCTTTCTGCGCCAGTCATTCGGCGTGGTCTGGTGGTCGTGGCAGATGCCGAAGGCATCGTGCATTTCCTTTCTCGTGAAGATGGCAGCTTTGCCGCGCGCCAGAAAACCGATGGCACGCCGGTTCGCGCGCCTCTTCAACTGCTCGGTTCCTCGGTTCTGGTTCAAACCTCCGGTGGTAGCGTGAGCGCAATCGAGGCTCAATGAAACCTACGCTCGTACTGGTTGGCCGACCCAATGTCGGCAAATCGACACTTTTCAACCGACTGACCAAGTCGCGCGATGCTATCGTTGCCGATATGCCCGGCCTTACCCGTGATCGTCATTACGGTCATGGAAAGCTGGGCAAGAAGCCCTATCTGGTTGTCGATACCGGCGGTTTCGAACCTCTGGTCAAGGAAGGCATCCTGCACGAGATGGCGCGCCAGACCGAGCAGGCAATCGCCGAAGCCGATGCCATCATTTTCGTGGTGGATGGCCGTAGCGGTCTGACTCCTCACGACAAGGAGATCGCCAACAAGCTGCGGCGAATTGATCGCCCGGTGTTTGTCGCGGTCAACAAGGCTGAAGGCATGAATTCCGGCATGGTTGAGGCGGAATTCCATGAGCTTGGCCTGGGCGAACCCAATGCCATTTCTGCCGCCCACGGTGAAGGTATCCGCGGTCTGGTCGAGATGGCACTGGAGAGTTTTCCTGAACCAGAAGAGGATGAATGGCACTCTGATTCCGTTCGCGTCGCTATCGTTGGTCGGCCAAACGTTGGCAAATCCACGCTGATCAACACCTTGCTCGGTGAAGAGCGCGTTATCGCCTTCGATGCCCCAGGAACGACGCGCGACTCGATCGAGATCGATTTCGAACGCGGTGGTCGCAAGTACGTCCTGGTCGATACGGCCGGCATGCGCAAGCGTGGCAAGGTTTTCGAAGCGATCGAGAAATTCTCGGTGGTGAAAACCCTGCAGTCCATCGAAGATGCCAATGTGGTCATTCTGATGGTCGATGCGCAGGCCGATGTCTCTGATCAGGACGCCCATATTGCCGATTTCGTCGTGCAAAGCGGTCGCGCCCTAGTGGTTGCCATTAACAAGTGGGATGGCCTTGATGCCTACACGCGTGAACAGACGCGGCAGATTTTGCAGCGCAAGCTGAAATTCCTGGATTTTGCCAAATTCCACTTCATTTCAGCACGTGACAACATCGGCCTGGAAGGGATGTTCCGCTCAGTTGACTCAGCCTATGCAGCCGCGATGTCCAAGATGACTACGCCGCGCCTCACTCGCGTTCTGATTGATGCGGTGGCGAAGCAGGCGCCGGCCAAGCATGGTCTTTTCCGCCCGAAGCCGCGTTATGCCCATCAAGGGGGCTCCAATCCACCGATCATCGTTATTCACGGCAGTGCGGTTGATCAAGTGACCGACAGCTACCGTCGCTATCTGGAGCATACGTTCCGCGAAGCCTTTAAATTGCAGGGAACGCCATTGCGTATTCAGTTCGTGACCGGCAAGAATCCGTTTGCTGACAAAGACAAGAAATAATCTGTAAATTTTTTAGCATCACCCCCCAAATTTGGGTACATTAGGACCCTCATAACAACTACCACCATGGAGTCCACACCATGAGCAACAAAGGGCAACTTTTACAAGACCCCTTCCTCAACGCTCTTCGCCGTGAGCACGTTCCCGTTTCGATCTACCTGGTAAATGGGATCAAATTGCAGGGCCAGGTTGAGTCGTTCGACCAGTATGTCGTGCTGCTCAAGAATACGGTTACGCAGATGGTATACAAGCACGCCATCTCTACGGTGGTTCCGGCTCGTCCGGTTAACCTTCAGCAGGAACAGGCGGCGGAATAATCGTCTACTGTCCTCAGGCCCGCCGGATCGGCGGGTCGGCTCCCAATATTTCAGGTATCGCCAATGATTGAACGACCCGCCGCCGGTGAACGTGCGGTGATCGTTCAGCTTGATTTCGGCCAGCTTGATCTCGAAGATCAACTGGAAGAGGTCAGGTTACTGGCCGAGTCCGCAGGTGGTGTCGTGGTTGCTGAAGTGGGTGGTCGTCGACAGAGTCCAGATCCGAAATCCTTTGCCGGAAAAGGCAAGGTTGATGAAATTGGGGCGATGATTGCTGCAGCAGAAGCCGATCTGGTGATTTTTAATCATGAGCTATCTCCGGCGCAGCAACGTAATCTTGAACGGGCACTGCAGTGCCGGGTGATTGATCGCACAAGCTTGATTCTTGATATTTTTGCCTTGCGCGCTTCCAGTGCGGAAGGCAAGTTGCAGGTGGAACTCGCCCAACTCGAACATCTCTCGACTCGACTGGTTCGCGGCTGGACTCACTTGGAGCGTCAGCGAGGCGGTATCGGCATGCGGGGGCCAGGCGAAAAGCAGCTGGAAACAGATCGGCGTTTGCTTGGCAATCGCGTCAAGTTGTTGAAAGAGCGACTCAGCAAATTGTCCAGGCAGCGTGGCGTTCAGCGTAAAGCCCGAAGGCGAGGTGATGTATTGAACGTGTCTCTTGTCGGTTATACCAATGCTGGCAAGTCGACGCTTTTCAATGCGCTCACCCATGCATGTGTTTATACGGCTGACCAGTTGTTTGCAACACTCGATACGACTTCACGTAAATTGTGGATTGAAGGTGCCGGCAATATCGTGATTTCTGATACCGTTGGGTTCATCCGAAATTTGCCGCATTCCTTGGTAGATGCTTTTCACGCCACACTGGAAGCGGCAACCGATGCTGATATCCTTTTGCATGTGGTTGATAGCGCCAGTCATGCCCGCGATGAGCAGATGATTGAGGTTAACAAGGTGCTTGAGGAAATCGGTGCTGATGCTGTCAGGCAGGTGGTTGCCTGGAACAAGATCGATCTCACCGATGCCTCGCCGGGAGTGGAGCGGGACGAGTATGGTAATATCGCGCGCGTTCGCGTCAGTGCGCGTTCTGGAGAAGGTCTCGATTTGCTGCGTGAATCGTTGGCCGAATACGTCCGAGCCAAGGCACAGGCCCGTAAAAAGGCACTGGCTGAGGCCGAACAAGAAGCACAACACGACTACATAACCTGAATCCCCGACATCCATGATTCCGACTCTAGGTATTTTCATGTCGCTCAACGACCCGCAGTGGGGCAACCGTGGCAGCAGTGACGGTGACAAGCCCAACGGCAATGGTCCGCGCCGACCCAACGATGGCCCGCCTGATCTTGAAGAGCTTTGGCGCGACTTCAATCGCAAATTGTCCGGCATGTTCGGCAAGAAGGGCGGAGGCGGCGGCAATGGTGGTGGCGATGGCCCTCGCATGCCGAACATCGATTTCAACCCGAAATTTCTCGGTGGTGGCTTGGGTCTTCTGGCGGGATTGGCTGCCGTTGTCTGGTTGGCCTCGGGTTTCTATATTGTCGATGCCTCTCAGCGTGGCCTGGTGCTCCAGTTCGGCAGTTTCAAGGAGGCGACCGAGCCAGGTTTGCGCTGGCGTCTGCCCTATCCGATTCAGTCACACGAGTTGGTCAACCTGACCGGCGTGCGTACCATCGAAATCGGCTATCGCGGCACCGAACGCAACAAGGTGCTGAAAGAAGCCCTGATGCTGACCGATGATGAAAACATCGTGAACATTCAATTCGCGGTTCAGTACATCTTGAAAGACCCCGTCGAGTATCTGTTCAACAACCGCTCTACAGATGAGGCGGTGATGGGGGCCGCCGAAACGGCGGTTCGCGAGATTGTTGGCAAGAGCAAGATGGACTTTGTGCTCTATGAAGGTCGTGAGCAGATTGCTACCCAGGCCTCCAAGCTGATGCAGGACATCCTCGACCGCTACCAGAGCGGCATCCTGATTTCCAAGGTGACGATGCAGAATGCGCAGCCTCCCGAACAGGTTCAATCGGCTTTCGATGATGCAGTCAAGGCTGGTCAGGATCGTGAGCGCCAGAAGAACGAGGGGCAGGCCTACGCCAATGATGTGATTCCGAAGGCCAAGGGTACAGCTGCCCGCCTGCTTGAAGAAGCTAACGGCTACAAGCAGCGCGTGATTTCCTCGGCAGAAGGCGATGCCTCACGCTTCAAGCAGGTGTTGACCGAATACGCCAAGGCGCCGGAAGTGACGCGTCAGCGCATGTATCTGGAAACCATGCAGCAGATTTACTCCAACACCAGCAAGGTGATGATCGATGCCAAGGGGCAGGGCAATCTGCTGTATCTGCCACTTGACAAGTTGATGCAGGCAACCGGCGCGGCAACCGCTGCACAGGCTGCACCTGAGGCTTCGGTTGCACCTTCGACGGTGCGTCCTTCGGCGCCGCTATCGTCCGACGCGCCGCCGCAACTGGAAAGTGCCCCCAAGGTAGGTGGTGGTTCATATAGTCAGAGTTCGCGCGAGGGTTCGTTGCGCTCGCGTGATCGGGAGGGGCGTTGATGAGTCCGCGTATTAATTTGCTGGGCATCGTGATTGCCACAGTACTGGTGGTGCTGGCAATGTCGATCTTTACTGTCGATCAGCGTCAGTACGCCGTGGTTTTCCAGTTGGGCGAAGTCAAGCGAGCAATCGCCGAGCCAGGGCTCTACTTCAAGGTGCCGATGGTTCAGAATGTGCGCTACTTCGAAAAGCGCATCATCACGCTCGATAACAACGAGCCTGAACGTTTCATCACTTCGGAAAAGAAGAACGTACTGGTCGATTCCTACATCAAGTGGCGCATCGTTGATCCGAAGCTCTATTACATCTCGGTGGGCGGCGATGAGTCGCGTGCCAAGACCCGTCTGAACCAGACAGTCAATGCTGGTCTGCGCGAGGAGTTCGGTAAACGCACTGTGCATGACGTGGTATCCGGCGAGCGAGACAAGATCATGGACCAGATGCGTGAAAAGGCTGATGCCGATGCTCGCAAGATTGGTGTGCAGATTGTCGATGTCCGTGTAAAGCGCGTCGAATTGCCGACCGAAGTCAGCGAGGCGGTCTATCGTCGCATGGAAGCAGAACGCAAGCGAGTCGCCAACGAATTGCGCTCTGAGGGTTCCGCCGAGGCCGAGAAGATTCGTGCCGACGCAGACCGCCAACGCGAAATCATCATTGCCGAGGCTTATCGTGATGCCCAGAAGATCAAGGGTGAGGGTGATGCCAAAGCCACCAATACCTACGCCCAGGCTTTTGGTCAGAACCCCGAGTTTTATGCGTTCTATCGCAGTCTCGAGGCCTATCGCGGCAGCTTCAAGAGCCGGAGCGACGTGCTGGTTCTTGAGCCCAACTCCGATTTCTTCAAGTATATGAAGGGGGTCGGGCGCGGGAATGACAAGGCTAAATGACTTCCACCATACTTCTTGCCTTTGCGTTGATGCTTGTGCTTGAAGGTCTGATGCCTTTTATTGCACCGGCGGCATGGCGTGAAACCTTTCGCCGTCTCATACAATTTTCGGATGGGCAGATTCGCTTCGTGGGCCTGACTTCGATGCTGATTGGCCTGATCCTTCTGATCTTTTTCTCATGAACTGGCTGTTACCCGAATACCTTGCCGATGCCTTGCCTGCAGAGGCTGCACGCGTCGAGCGCTTGCGCCGTACCGTTCTTGATCATTTTCGTGGCCGCGGTTTCGAACTGGTCATGCCGCCGATGCTCGAATATCTCGAGTCTTTGCTGACCGGTGCTGGGCAGGATCTGAAACTGCGTACTTTCAAGCTGGTTGATCAGCTTTCCGGTCGGACCATGGGGGTGCGGGCTGATATAACGCCACAGGCGGCTCGTATTGATGCGCATCTTCTTAACCATCAAGGTGTGACTCGTCTCTGCTACTGCGGAAGTGTGTTGCATACCCTTCCGGCGACGATTTCCGCAGGTCGTGAGCCCCTGCAGATTGGCGCCGAGCTCTACGGTTACGCCGGCATTGCCGCCGATCTTGATGTCATTCGACTGATGGCCGGGGCTTTCGAACAGATCAAGCTACCGATCAGTCGTATCGACCTCGGGCATGTCGGCATCTTCCGCGCATTGGCTGAAGCAGCCGGTTTGCCGCAAGAGGCCGAAGACAACGTCTTGAGCCTCTTACAGACCAAGGACGTACCAGGGCTGATCGAGGCCTGCGCCGATGTACCGTCGCCTTATCGCGAAGCGCTGCAGCGCCTGCCGCAGCTATACGGCGGAGCGGATGTTCTGGAACGAGCGGCTGCCGAATTGCCGCCGTTGCCAGCAATCACCGCCGCACTGGAAGGCTTGCGTCACCTGCTGACCGGCGCGCCAGAGCTACCTTTCTCAATCGATCTTTCTGATCTGCGTGGTTATCACTATCACAATGGCGTGGTCTTTGCCGCCTATTGTGAGGGGTATCCGGCAGCTATTGCACTGGGCGGTCGCTACGATGGTGCTGGCAAGGCGTTCGGTCGGGCTCGTCCCGCTACGGGCTTTTCGATGGATATGCGCGAAGTTGCGCGCCTGGCACCTGTCGGCAAATCAAATGGCGCGATCCTTGCACCCCATGTCGGAACGGACAAGCGTCTGGCGGCACATATTGCGGCCCTGCGTGAACAAGGTGAAATCGTCGTCGAACTGCTGCTTGGTGAAACTGCGTGCGAAGGTCCGCTCTGCGATCGCAAGTTGGCGCTAGTCGGCGAACACTGGATTATTGAAGCAATACAAGAGGATTGAATATGGCCAAGAATGTCATCGTGGTGGGCACCCAATGGGGCGACGAGGGTAAGGGCAAGATCGTCGACTGGCTCACCGATCACGCCAAGGGCGTGGTGCGTTTTCAGGGCGGCCATAACGCCGGCCATACGCTGGTCGTCGGCGAGAATGTCTATAAGCTGAATCTGGTTCCATCCGGCATCGTGCGCGATGGTGTTGAATGCTACATCGGGAACGGTGTCGTGCTCGACATCCATCACCTGATATCTGAAATCGCAGAGCTGGAAAAGGGCGGTATCGACGTCCGTTCCCGTCTGAAGATCAGTCCGGGATGCCCACTGATTCTGCCGTATCACTCGGCTATAGATCAGGCGCGCGAAGCCGCCAAGGCAGGTGACAAGAAAATTGGCACGACCGGCAAGGGTATTGGCCCGACCTATGAGGACAAGGTTTCCCGCCGCGGCTTGCGTGTCTATGACCTGTTCCATCCGGAGCGCTTTGCCGAGAAGCTGAAGGAAGTGCTCGAATACCACAATTTTGTTTTGACCCAGTATTTCAAGGCCGAAGCAGTGGATTTCCAGACGGTTTACGATCAGGCGATGGCTGATGCCGAACTGATCAAGCCGATGGTCGTTGATGTATCAGCCGCGCTTTACGACGCCAATAGGGCCGGTCACAACATGTTGTTCGAAGGCGCTCAGGGCACCTTGCTCGACATCGATCATGGTACCTATCCATTCGTTACGTCCTCCAACTGTGTTGCTGGCCAGGCAGCGGCCGGAGCCGGTATCGGCCCGGGCATGCTGCATTACGTGCTGGGAATCACCAAGGCCTACTGTACCCGCGTTGGTGGCGGCCCCTTCCCGAGCGAACTGGATATCGATGCCGAGGGTACACCGGGTCACCAGATGTTCTCCGTAGGCAAGGAGTTTGGCACGGTAACCGGTCGCAAGCGCCGCTGCGGCTGGTTCGATGCGGCTTTGCTGCGCCGCTCTGCCCGGATCAACGGTCTGACCGGTTTGTGCATTACCAAGCTCGATGTTCTGGACGGCCTGAAGGAAATCAAGATTTGTACCAGCTACCAGCTTGGTGACAAGGTGGTCGACCTGCTGCCCATCGGTGCCGACGACGTGGCCCGTTGTGTGCCGATCTATGAAACCATGCCGGGCTGGGAAGGCACGACCTTCCGCGTCAAGCGCTGGGAAGACTTGCCGGTGAACGCACAAGCCTACCTGAACCGTCTGGAAGAGCTCTGCGAAGTGCCGATCGCCATCGTGTCTACTGGTCCGGAGCGTGACGAGACCATCCTCAAGCAGCATCCGTTCAACTAATTCTTTTTGCCGGATGCCATGAAGAACGGGCCCATCGGGCCCGTTTTCTATTCTAGCGAGCCGGCACAGCCTGCCAGCCTTCCGGGCAGGCGTTGGTGTAGGGGTAGTATTGGTCAGATGAGCCGCAGTAGTACCACATACCGCTGCGAGCCGGTGGGGCCGCGTAGACCGGGGCTGGTGGCGCATAAACCGGAGCGGAATAGACCTGTGCGGGGGCGGCGTAAGCGTTGCTGTAGGCAGCCGCGCCGATTGCCATGCCTGCAATCGCTAAGACAGCGGCAGGCCCGACCCAGCCCGAGCCACCGCGATGATGGTGTCCGTGCATGGGCATCGGTGGGCGGAAACCGCCGTGGCGATGGCCCCAGTCGGCCTGTGCCGACGTATTGATGGTCATGGCCAGGGCAGCGGCGATGCAGAGGGCAGTAGTCTTTTTCATGGTTCGGCTCAAATATGTCGTTTGGACAAGCCGAATAACGTTCCGCCGGAGCATGCGATGACTCGCGTTGTGTACGGATGTGTGAGCAATTGTTACGGCAGCAGTGATTTTTGGCGGGGGGGCGAGAGAAACTTCGGCCGGAAATGAAAAAAGGCCTTGTTTAAACAAGGCCTTCAATCAAAATTGCTGGTGCCCAGGAAGGGACTCGAACCCCCACGGAGTTACCCGCTAGTACCTGAAACTAGTGCGTCTACCAATTCCGCCACCTGGGCACAGGTGCGAAGAGCGCGCATTTTACATGATTTTGGATTGCTGTAAACTGTTTTTCCGTCGAGATTGAGTTCAGGCTTTTCATGACGCTGTGAGACAATCCGCGCAGTGGTTCGGTGAATACCCAAAAGAAAAAAGGCCTCGATTTCTCGAAGCCTTTGATCCGAATCTTTGGTGCCCAGAAAGGGACTCGAACCCCCACGGAGTTACCCGCTAGTACCTGAAACTAGTGCGTCTACCAATTCCGCCACCTGGGCACAGGTGTGAAGAGCGCGAATTTTAGAGGAAATATAGTTAATGTCAAGAAAGAAGCTGTCCAAAATCCGTCGAGCCGACCCATTTTTCGAGCGTGAATTAGCCCGCTACGAATTTCCTTTGCCGTCACGCGAATATGTATCGCAGGTGCTGGCTGATGAAGGTCGGCCGCTCGAGTTTGCCGAGCTGACCGAATTGCTTGATATCACCAGCACTGAGCGCGAAATGTTCCAGCGCCGGTTGGGCGCGATGGAGCGCGAGGGGCAATTGATGCGCAACCGCAAGGGAGCGTACATCCTGCCCGAGCGAGCCAGTCTGACGCCTGGGCGGGTGCAGGGGCATCCGGATGGCTACGGTTTCCTTGTTCCGGACGATGGAAGTGCCGATATTTTCCTCGATCAGCACCAGATGGGTAAGGTGCTGCACGGTGACAGGGCGCTGGTCCGGGTGACCGGTATCGACCGGAAGGGGCGTCCCGAAGGCGGCATTGTCGAAGTGACAGAGCGCGTAAATTCCCGGGTGGTCGGTCGTGTGTTCGTCGAGCACGGTGTCGTGTTCGTAGTGCCCGAGAATAAGCGTATTTCGCAGGATATTCTGGTGCCGCCCGAGAAGAAGGCGAAGTTCAAGCCGGAGTCGGGCCAGGTGGTGATGGTTGAGATCATCGAGCAGCCGAGCAAGTACTCCAAGCCAATCGGGCAAATTATCGAGACGCTGGGTAACTATGCCGATCCCGGCATGGAGATCGAGATTGCTTTGCGTAAGCACGATCTGCCGTTCGAGTTTTCGAAGGCTGCGCTGGAGGAGAACAAGGCCCTGCCGGACAAAGTCAAGAAAGCCGATTTTGCTGGCCGGGAGGATTTGCGCGAGTTGCCGTTGGTTACCATTGATGGTGAAACGGCACGCGACTTCGACGATGCAGTGTTTTGCGAGAAAAAAGGGCGCGGCTGGCGGCTGGTGGTGGCGATTGCCGACGTCTCACATTACGTCAAGCCGGGCATGGCACTCGACAAGGAGGCTCTGGAACGGGGCAATTCGGTCTATTTCCCGCGTCGGGTGATTCCGATGCTGCCGGAAAAACTGTCGAACGGTATCTGTTCGCTGAACCCGGATGTCGAGCGGATGGCGATGGTTTGCGACATGGAGATCAGCAGCACCGGAAAGATCGGAAAGTATCGTTTTTACCCGGCGGTTTTCCGCTCGCATGCTCGATTGACCTACAACCTCGTGTGGTCGTGGCTTTCTGGTGAGAAAAAGCCGGAAAGCGATGTGCACCGCAGCGTACTGCCGCACGTGCAGAATCTCTACAAGCTGTTCGGTGCCTTGCATAAGGCCCGGGGGCAGCGAGGGGCGATCGATTTCGAAACGACCGAAACCCAGATGCTGTTCAACGAGCAGGGCAAGATCGAGAACATCGTGCCGGTGGTACGCAACGATGCCCACCGCATCATCGAGGAGTGCATGCTGGCGGCCAATGTCTGCGCTTCGGATTTCCTCGCTGAGAACAAGCAGACTTGCCTCTATCGCATCCACGAGTCACCGTCGGAAGACAAGCTGAAGAATCTCCGCGCCTTCCTTGGCGAGTTCGGACTCGCTCTCGGCGGTGGCGATGAGCCACGGGCAAAGGATTACGGCATCCTGCTCGAAAAGGTCAAGCAGCGTCCGGACTTCCAGTTGTTGCAGACAGTGATGCTTCGCTCGCTCCGGCAGGCGATGTACAGCCCGGATAATGTCGGCCACTTTGGCCTGGCCTATGAGCATTACACTCACTTCACCTCGCCGATCCGCCGTTATCCAGATCTGCTGGTGCATCGCGCCATCAAGGCGGTGCTGGCTGGTGAGAAATATGTGCCGTCGCGCGAGTGGGACGATATTGGCCTGCAATGCTCGTCTACCGAGCGGCGGGCTGACGAGGCGACGCGCGATGTCGAGAACTGGCTGAAGTGCTTCTTCATGAAGGAGCGCATCGGCGAAGAGTTCGACGGGACGATTTCGGCGGTGACGGCATTCGGTATCTTTGTAGCGCTCGACACCATCTATATCGAAGGCCTGGTGCACGTTTCGGAGCTGGGTTCCGACTACTTCCAGTTCGACAACATCAAGCACCAGATGCTTGGCGAGCGGACGGGGCAGCGTTTTCGCCTTGGCGACCGGGTGCGGGTCCGGTTGGTGCGTGCCGATCTTGAGTCAAACAGGATTGATTTCGTGTTGGCTGGTGATGACAAAACATCGCGTGGCGGAAAGACGGCGGGAAAAATGGCTGGCAAGGCCATGGGTCGGCCTGCTGCTGCCAAAGCGTCAGTCAAGCCAGTCCGTCAGCCTGCCTCACCGGTCAAGGCTGTGGTCAAGGCGCCAGTCAAGCCGGCAAAGAGCAAGCCAAAGCCAGTTGCCAAGAAGGCTCCGGCCAAGAGCAAGGGCGGGGCTGCCAAACCACCGCGGAAAGCCGCTAGCAAGCGGCGCTGATTGCCGTGGGACGTCCTCAGTGGTGAGTCGGGTCGAGCAGATCGGCCGCCTTGAGGACGATATTGGCGATTTGTTCTTCGTCGAGGCCGGGGAGCTGCTCGGCCAGCCATTCGAGCGAGGCGCCGGGGATGAGATGCTTGGCTTCTGCGATATCGGAAGGTAGCGCAGGGCTGACCCCTCCCTCGGTCGTTATATGGCGGGCCGTATCAACGCAGAGGCGCGACAGGTTGGAGCGCGTGTTGTCGATGCCGCGGATCAGTTGTGTCAGCAGGGGGGGGAGGTGCCAGATCAGGGAGCACTTCAGCGTCAAGTCCTTGAAACGAAAACCGCAGGTGTCGACCTGAGCCTGAACCGACCTTGGCGAACGCCCTGAGTGCCGGGCGGTCAGGGCAGCCTGGGGCAGATCCTCGGCAAAAGACCAAAGCAGGAGCTCGCCAATTTCCGAAAGCAGCGCAGCCATGGCTATTTCGTCAGGGGATACGTCAGCCCGGGCGCTACCCCAGCGCAGGGCAAGCCGGCTCGCAAGGTGGGCTCGGGCTTCACATTCGGCAAGACCGGGGTTGGTTTCGTCAGTTTCCGGGCAATTCAAAAGCAGCTTGTGGAAGGTGTCGGTGCCGAGTTGCATGACTGCGCCAAGTGGCGTCGTCGTCTCATGGGCCAGGCGCTGGACTCGGTGATTCTCCGCTTCGCGCAGCAGGCGGAGGCAAAGAAATGGGTCTGCAGCAGCGATATCGGCAAGGTCACACGCCGCGAGCCTGTCCCCTTGCTCCGCTTCAAGCTCAAGCAGCCGTGCTTTTGAGCGCGGCATGCAGGGCAACTCCCGGCTGCTCAGGTAGGCTGCCCATTGATCAACACCCCAGCGTTTTTGATTGTCCGACAGCAAGTTCTTTCCCTGAATGGGTCTGATATTTGATTAACGGCAGTATTACTCAGAAATGAATAGGCGTAGTTCGGTTCAATGAAATCATATTAAAATGTAGAAAGTTAATATGTTTGGAGCGGCAATGACGACACAGCGGGCGGTTTCAATCCCGATTCGCAGGGATGAATCCGTTGATTCGCTATCGGACATTACCGCACACTGGCTGGCAACGGGTGACCTGCCCCCGGAATTGATTACCGGCCATAAGCTCATCGATTTCGAGCATCGTTTTCTGGTGTCTGCCATCGCAAATCTGCGCAAGGTCTGCATTGACCATATCAGCTTTGCAGATTGCAGCGGTTGCCGAAATGACTTCCGGGAGCGTTGCGAAAATCAGTTGATCGGCATGCTTGGTGACGTGTTTTCCTTCATTCTCGATCACTTCAAGACGGAAGAAAGCATCATGCGTGACTCGCTGATGCTCATGGTCGATCGGGATGTCTGCCAGGCTCACATGGAAGATCATGCCGAGATCGCTGCCAAGGTTCAGGAAATTGTCTCTTCGCTAGATCAACTGCATGTTGTTTCCAGAATTCGCGAACTTGATCAGTTGCTGACCCGCTGGATCACCAATCACATTGCCTTGCACGATCTCCTGTTGTCGCGCTGGATTTCCCGCGAAGATTCGCTGCTGCAGGGCTTCTAGGTCCTTCCTGAAGGCTGGTCCGAATCAGGCCGGTTTCCGGCGGTACCGGGTGGCGCGGTAGAATCCGCCATCCTGAATTACGAAAGCAGTCATGTCCTCCCGCCTGATTTATGGTTTTCATGCCATTACCGCCAAACTTCGTCACGATCCGGGCTCGGTCAAGGAAATTCTGATTGATGCTACGCGCCAGGATGCGCGAGCCCGTGATTTGCTCAGCCATGCCGAGTTGCAAGGCATCAGCGTGGTTGCCTGCGATGGCAAGCGTCTGGACGGCATGGCCCCCGGCGCCAGGCATCAGGGGGTTGTTGCCCGCATCGAAGGTGGTCGCAAGGTGGCGTATCTTGACGATGTGCTTGATACCCTCGAAGAACCGGCTTTCCTGCTCGTGCTCGATGGCATTACCGACCCACGCAACCTGGGTGCCTGCCTGCGGGTCGCCGATGCGGCCGGGGTGCATGCGGTCATCGCGCCCAAGGACCGGGCTGTCGGCCTGACCGATGTGGCCGCCAAGACTGCGTGCGGCGCCGCTGAAACCGTCCCTTACGTGATGGTGACCAATCTTGCCCGTACCTTGCGCGAACTGCAGGAACGCGAAATCTGGGTGATCGGCACGGCGGGTGAGGCTGAAAGTGACCTCTACGCCGCCGAGTGGCCAAAAGCGACGGCTTGGGTATTGGGCGCCGAAGGCGAGGGCATGCGCCGCCTGACCCGCGAAAATTGCGATCAGCTGGTCAAGATACCAATGCACGGCACCGTTGAAAGCTTGAATGTGTCCGTGGCGGCGGGTGTCTGCCTGTTCGAGGCGCGGCGACGCCTGGGGTAAATCCAGGGTCTGGTTATTGCCGGGAATACGCTGGCGGGCTGATTGTCCGCTTCAGCGTGAGCGTGCAAGATCGAGGTCGGCGCGGTTCTTCTCATCGACGTAGATGCCGCTTGGTGTCGGCTGGCTGCTGGCAAAACAGCTGACTTCGACATTGGCCAGTGCCTTTGCCTTGTGCAGCACATCGACGGCGCAACGACCGAAAACACTCTCGATAGTGGCCAGCAGGTTGCGGGCGTAGGGCGTTTCCAGCTTGCCGTCGAGAATCAGATTGGCCAGCAGTACGCCTTCCGGTTTCAACACGCGGCGGGTGCCGGCCCAGAATTCGCGGGTGACGAGATGGCTGGGGATCGAAGTGTGGGAGCTGTAGACATCGACGACCACGGCATCGAAACGGCGCTCGGTGGTGGCGATGAAGCGCCGGGCATCGTCGGCGATGAATTCGCCACGGGACGGTTCCCTCAGAAAATGCTTTTCAGCGATGTCGCGGATGGCCGGGTCGATATCGACGTAGGTGTAGCGATTCAGCGGTTCGCGGTGGGAGAGCGTGAAGCCGCCAGCGCCGAGGACGAGGATTTCCTTGTCCCTGAAACAGAGATCGTCGAGCAGGATCTGCCGCAGGTGCCTGATGTAGCGCGTGTAGTTGGGCGGCTCGCTGTCGTCGATCAGCGAGGCCAGCGACTTGTTGACCATGAAGGCACGCGGCTCCTGCTGGCCCGCCAGCTCGACCGGGCCGACGATGTATTCGGCGTAGGCCGTATCGGCGGTCACGTCATGCTGGAAATTGAAGCCTGCTGCAGTTGTAACGGTCAGCACTGAAAGAGCCGCCAGTTTCAAATTCCGGCTGGCGAGCAACAGAACACCGATCACCAGCCCGAAGGCGCAGGCAAAGACGGCCGCCGAAACGCCCAGCCACTGCATGACAATGAGCGACAGTGTGAGCGAACCAAGGAAGGAGCCGAGCGTCGACCAGTACAGCGCCAGACCGCTGGCTTCGCCGGTACGCTCGGCCTGCATCAGGTTGGTCAGGATCGGTACGGTCTGGCCGAGCAGCCAGGCCAGCGGGCAGAGTACGCCGCCAATGAAGAAAAGGTAGGCAACCATGACCGGCTGCAGATGGGTAAACATCCAGTCGACGCTGATACCAGCCAGTCCGATGCCGGCCAATGCTGCTGAAATCAGGAAGTTGCGGGCGACTACTAGCTTGTAGTCGGCTGCGACGCGGGCGCCTGAGGCATAGCCGAGGGCCAAGGCGAGCAGGAAGAAGCCGATGGTCGGGGCAGTGACGACGATGGAACTGCCGACATGGGGTACCAGTCGGCGCAGGGCGATGACTTCGGCGCCGAGCGAACAGAAGCCTTCGATGAAGACGATGGCGTAGAGTAGCGTGCGCGACATCAGGCCGGCCTCCGGTATTTCTGCCACATGCTCCAGCTGAAAATGAAGAGACCGATCCAGATCAGGCCAAAGCTGATCAACCGTTCGGTCTGCATCGGTTCGCCGAAAATCCAGATGGCCGTGCCGAACTGCATGGTCGGGTTGATGTACATCAGCATGCCGACGGTCGCCAGGTCGAGGCGTTGGGTGGCGGCGGCAAAGGCCATCAGTGGCAACGCCGTCAGGACCCCGGCGCCGACCAGCAGACTTGCCGTCGTCGTGTCATGGGCGGCAAAGACCATATGTCCGCTCTGCATCTCCCAGAGCGCGTAGAGCCCGCAGATCGGTAGCATGGCCAGGGTTTCCAGCCATAGTCCGGACAGTGCATCGACCGGCACCTGCTTACGGACCAGACCATAGGTGCCAAAAGTGGCGGCAAGAAACAGAGATACCCAGGGCAGACTGCCCAGCGTGGCGACCTCATTGGCAATGGCTGCAACGGCGAAGGCAACCGAAATCCATTCGAGGCGGTTCAGGCGCTCCTTGAGCACAATGAGGCCAAGCAGCACGTTGATCAGCGGTGTCAGGAAATAACCCAGGCTGGAGGCAACCACCTGCTGATGAGCCACCGCCCACAGGAACATCAGCCAGTTGCTGCCCACCAGCAAGGCGGCCAGCGCCAGCATGGCCAACTGGCGTGGGGTCTGAAAAACGGCCAGTACCTTGCTCCAGCGTTGACGCAGTGTCAGCAGGAGACTAACGAAAATGCAGGCCCAGACGGCACGATTGGACAATACGTCCATGGGCGAGACATGGGATAGCTGCCGGAAGAACAGCGGGAAGAAGCCCCAGATCACATAGGCGAGCAGACCATAGCCGATGCCGGCTAGCTGGCTTTTCGGCGTCATCGTGGTTAATCGCGCAGGATTTGCAGGGCCGGCGAGCGGTAGTCTCGGCGGAATAAAACGATCAGCACGACGATCGACAACAGGCCGAGGGCAGCCGTATTGAGCAGCCAGCCCGAAGCGGCCAGTCCGAAATAGTAGGCGCGGATACCGCGGTTGAAGTCGTCGCCGGCCAGATTGTTGGCACTGGCCACGCGCTGAGCGTAGGTGTCGATCCCGGCTTCGCCCGGCTTGCCGAAAGGCGCTGCGCCGACCAGGATGGAGAGCAGGTTGAACTGGCGTAGTGACCAGGTGAACTTGAAATAGGCGTATACGAAGCTGGCCAGCACCAACATCAGCTTGATTTCGAGCAATTCACGGTTGCCGGTATTGCCGAAGGGGAGATCGGCGGTGAAGCTGACCAGCTTGTCGGAGGCGCCGAGGGCAGCGACCAGGCCGGCGATGATGTAGATGGTGGTATTGGCGTAGAACGAAACGCTGGTCACCAGGTTGCCGATCAGCGTCGAGTCGGTGACTCGTACGTCGCGCTCAAGCATGCGGTAGGCCCATTTCAGACGATAGTGCTGGGTCGTGCGGATCAGACCGCTGGCGCCCCACTGGCTGTGTTCCGAATACCATGCGTAGCCGGCCCAGCAGGCGAAGAAAACCGTCAGGGACAACCAGTCGAGTACGGCAAGGTGGGGCAGGGCATGCATCCCTGCATATTGCCATAGAGCCTGAACTTCGGATATTGGGGAAAATATCCTTATCGCCCACCGGGGCTTGCAATTATGCTGTGGCTCATATTCGAGGGGCATTCTTGGAAAGTGCCCCCGTTACCCCCAGAGTGAGGCTCCTCAATGGCGCGTCAAAGATGAACAAGTTGCACTCGCTGACGCTCAGTTTTCATGATCCCGCGACAGAGCGTGCCTTTGTTCGACATCTGGAGCCACGCTTGCGCCTGCAAGGTCGGGCAGCGATTGTGGTTGGCATCATTGTCTATTTTTCGTATGGGGCGCTGGAGCATCTGTTCGTGCCGCCTGAACAGGTGGCACAGGTCTGGTTGATCCGCCTGGCGGCCTTGCTGGTGCCGTTGATCGTTCTGGCACTGACTTTCTCGCCATGGTTTGAAAAAGCCAACCAGCTGCCACTTGCATTGGTCGGATTTACAGCGGCACTTGGCTTGATCGCCATGCTCTGGCATCTGCCATCCGGGAGCAGTACCTACTATTACCCCGGCTTGATGCTCGCGACCTTCTATACCTACAACTTGCTTGGGGCGCGCTTCATCCAGGCACTGGTCGTCAATCTCCTCGTACTGGTCCTCTACAACATTCTGTTCGGCTATCTTCGGCAGTATCCGGAGGGAATGTTGCTCAGCCAGAATTTCTTCATGATTTCGGCCAACCTGATCGGTGGTGCTGCCGGCTACCTGGCCGAGTATCAGCGGCGACTGCTTTTCCTGCGCGAATTGCAACTCGATGATGAGCGGCTGCTTCACTTGGACCGATCCCTGCATGACCGGCTGACCGGACTGCCCAACCGCGAGTTGCTGGATGACCGGATCAATCAGGCACTGGCGCTGGCCCGCCGCGACCTAGCTCGCCATGCCGGCTTTTTTATCGATCTGGACGGGTTCAAGGATGTCAATGACCAGCTTGGGCATGATTGCGGCGACATTGCCCTGCGCGAAGTGGCCAGGCGCTTGGCCTCTTCGATGCGCGAGACCGATACCGTATCCCGGCTTGGTGGTGATGAGTTCTTTCTGCTCATTCAGGAAATCGGATCCTGCGACAGTGCCGCACATCTGGCCGACAAGTTGATCTCACTGATCGAACAGCCGATTCCAGGGCTGCCCAAGGCACAGAGACTCAGCGCGAGCATTGGGATATGCCTGTTCCCTCGTGCCGGTGGGGCGAGCACCCCTGAGACAATCATCCGCTGTGCCGATCTGGCCATGTATCAGGCCAAGTCGGAGGGCAAGCGACGCTATTGCTTCGCCGAGGAGTGAGGCCGCTCACCGTCGCGAGGTGAAAATCCTGTATCCTGCCTGCCTTTGAAAAAACCGAGGGGAGCAAACATGGGACAAGCCAAAAACCGCGGTACGCTGGCGCAACGCGTTGCTCAGGCACAGGAGAAAATCGAGGCGACGCGTCCGGAAAAGCTGGTCTGCAACGGCTGCAACGCCGATGTGACGGCGATTCACCCGGTCAGCACGCGCGGGCTGCGTGGCATCGACGCGATCTGGGTCGGCCAGTGTGAGTGTGGCCAGACCACCTTTGCGGCATCGGGTGAGCCCAAAGCCGTCGAAGCCTTCTTCTTCGCCCTCAGCGAAAACACCGAATTGACCCTCGGCAGCCAGAGCAAGGATGGCGCGGAGCACGAAACGGCCTGATTTCAGGCTTCTGCTGGGCAGGATGGACGGGCCGCGTTTGCGGCCCTTTCCTTTGGTTCCTGGAGTATTTGAGCTTTGTCTGCCGGAACGCCTTGATTCACCGGGGCAGACGGCGCAGACTGCCTGCATTGCCCAGCCCACAGAAGGAGGCGAACCATGACCGATGCACAACTCAAGGATGCCGTCCTGGGGCCTTGGCCATTTTTCGGTGTCAGTTCGCGCGGTGAGGTGTTTGCGCGCTACGTGCCTAGCGGACCCGTGTTCCGCTGGAGCTGGAACCAGATGATTCCGATGCCGGTGCAGGGCAGTGACCTTGTCTGGCTCCTGCATGCGCAGGGAGAGGAAGAAGACTCGCCGAGCGAGACCGAGAACGCCCGGAAGCCGGCCAAGGGTAAATAGCCCGGTGACGGGCTAACGGCTCAGCCAGAGTTTCTTCCAGCCTTCGTGACCGAGGCGCTCCATCGTTTCGATATTGCGCTCAAAAATGTCCGCCGCATCCGGAAAAGCCGCTACAGCACGGTCAATGCTGCTTTCGCGTAGCAGGTGCAGCGTTGGATAAGGCGAGCGGTTGGTGAAGTTGGCGATGTCGTCCGGTTCGCTGCCAGCGAACTCATATTGCGGATGCAGGCTGGCGATCTGGAAGACACCCTCGTAGCCGAGGTTGCGGATCAGCGCGTCGACTTCGCCAAGAAAGAAATGGAAGTCGAGGAAGTCAGTCATGACCTGCGGATGAATCAGCAGCGTGGTGTCCAGTTCCGCTGCTTCGGTTTCGGCAAGCAGGGTGAGTTCATGTTCCAGCTCGGCCAATAGTTCATCGGGCGTGCTGGCACCCGTCAAGGCGTAGCGCACCTGATTCTTGACGAAAACACTCTTCGCAAAGGGGCAGAGATTCAGGCCGATGACCGCACGCTCCAGCCAGAGCTTGGTTTGGGCAATGATTTCCTCGGCGGCGGGCGTATCGGCAAAAGGGGTCAGAACCAGAGGCATGGGGCTAGTCTCGAAATGCGATCGGGGGGGGCGGTACGGATCGGGGCGGCGCAGGGGAATGGGCGTGCCTAGATCAGGTCGCCGGCTTGGCCGACAGTCAGGCGGGTCGATACCGCATTCAGTGCAATCTTGTGCAGGATTTCGCTGACCGTCGTGCAGCAGTCGGCCAGGATACTGACCTTGTACTTTTCGGCGGCCTTTGAGATCGCCGTATGGGTTACGCAGTTCTGGGTCATCATGCCGCAGACCAGCAATTCGTCGACGCCGAGTTGAGCCAGCGTCGCTTCCAGCGTGGTTTTGTGGAAGCTGTCGGCAAACGACTTGATGACGATGGGCGCATCCGGGGCGGCAGCGAGGGCGCGCGGATGGATGTCGACGCCCGGCGTGCCGGTGTTGAAGAACGGGGCGATTCCCTTGCTGCTGTCGGCAACGTGCTGAACCAGAATGACCGGGATGCCCTTGGCGCGTGCCTGGCCGATGGCTTGTTCGACATTGCTCAGCGTGCCTTCGGCATTCCACAGCGGAAACCTGCCGTCCGGGAAATAGTCGTTCTGCAGATCAATGACGATCAGGGCGGGATGGGACATGGTGTTTTCTCCGGAGGATGGGCGATTACTGGCCGCGGGATTCGAGTTTGGCCCAGGCCGCCAGGAAGCTGATGCCCCAGGCAACGCCGAAGCCGGTCTGGTCGGTGGCGATGGCGCCCAGGCCATCTTCGCAGCTGGCGGCCGAGAGATCCATGTGCAGCCAGGGATGTTCGCCGACGAAACGCTTCAGGAAGCGGGCAGCATGAATATGGTCGGGCGCGTCTTCGTCCAGACTGCATTGGCAGATGTCGGCGACCGTGCTGTCGAGGTCGTCTTCGTAGTCGGCATCCATCGGGAAGGTACAAACCCGCTCGCCACTGGCCGATCCGGCGCGCACGGCCAGCGCCCCTAGTTCGTCACTGCTGGCGAAGATGCCGGAGTAGCGGCAGCCCAGGGCGTGGATCATCGTGTAGGTCAGCGTGCCGAAATCGATCATCAGATCGGGCTGGCTGCGCCCGGCGAGGGCCAGTGTGTCGGCCAGGACCATGCGGCCTTCGGCATCGGTGTGCACGATCTCGATGGTCATGCCATTGAGCGCCGTGACGATGTCGCCTTGCCGGCTGGCGCGCGGCGAAATGTCGTTGCTGGCAAGAGCCAGCCAGGCGTCGATGCGCAGCGGCTGGGCCATCTGGCTGGCGGCGTGCAGGATGCCGAGCACGGCGGCCGAACCGGCCATGTCCTCGTGCATGCCGATCATCGAGTCGGCCGATTTCAGGTTATGGCCGCCAGTATCGAAACAGATGCCTTTACCGACTAGCGCTACCCGGGCCTGGGCATTCGGCGGAACCAGCGATACCCGGACGATGGCGGCATCGTTGGCCTCACTGCCCTGCGCGACCGAGGTAAAGGCGCCGGCACCCATGTCGCGCAGCTTTTGCAGGTCGAAGACTTCCATTTCCCAGCCGAGCTGGCTGGCCAGATCGGCGATGCGCGCCCGGTAGGCACTTGGTGTCAGCTCATTGGGTGGCAGTGCGGTCAGGGTGCGGGCCAGCAGGTTGCCCTCGGCCAATGAGCGGGCATGGTCCGCGCTGCCGGTGCTGCCCCATATTTGCAGGGATTCCAGAGCGCGTGGGGCGTCTTCCTGCTTCCGGTTGGGTAGCGGCGTGCCATTGGCCAGCCCGACGTAGGTGGCCAGATCGGCCATCCATCCTGCGTTCGCGGAATCGGTACAGATCAGCACGTCGATCGTGGCAGGTTCTTCGTGAAGCAGGATCGCCATACCTTCGCGCAACAGGGTTTGCTTGTCGAACGTCGATTTGGCGGGGTCGAGCATCAGCCAGACACGCAAACCGCCTTTGGAGGAATTGGCTGAAACCGGGGAATCACTCAGTTCATCGGCATCAAGACGTCGCCGGGCCAGCGTGGCCTTGAGCAAAGGGCTGTCAGGGCAGTCAGCCGGAATCTCCTGCGCTGCCGGCAACACCACCAGCACGTGGCTCATTTCGGCCAGTGCCGTGGTTTCCGGCTGGGCAGGAAAGGTCTTGAGCGTGGCGATCATGGCCGGAGGCGTCAGGGCGCTACCGTGGTCGGAGGCTGCTGGTCGGTTTTCGCGATGACGCGGCGCGGGATCAGGTTTTCATCGAGCAGGCGCTCGATCCGGAAAAAGATCTCGTAGCGCGAGAAAGGCTTTTTCATGAAATCATCTGCCCCGATCCGGGTGCCGAAGAACTGCTCCATGGCCTGTTCGTTGCCGCTCATCATGATCACTGGGATGTCCCGCAACTGCGGGTCGCGGCGGATCGTGCGCAGGGCCGCAAAGCCATTCATGCCGGGTAGCACGATGTCGAGAAAGACCAGCTCGGGGCGCTGTTCCTGCATCAAGGCCAGGCCTGATTCCGCATCAAATGCTTCGATGGTTTCGTAACCGGCCGAGCGCAGGAATTTCTTGAGCGCAACAACGATGGTTTTCGAGTCGTCGATGATCAGAACCTTGGTGCCTTCGCGGGCGTTGACCCGCGCCCGCTTGCGGCGTTCGGCTATCCCCAGCTCCTGAATCGGTAGCGCTTCCTCGGCTTGTGCCGGAGCTTGTTGCGCTTGAGGCTCTTGTCCGAACAGGGCCTTGAGTTTGTCGAGTATTCCCACCTTTTTCCCTTTTGATGTTGCCTGCAACCAGCCTGAGGGATGGCCTCTGGCTTGCTGCGAGTCGGTAGTTCAATTCTGCACGCGCTATTTTCTGATCGCTTTTCTTTGCTTTGAAAGCGTTCTTGCCGTTTGCATACGGCGCCGCAGAATTGTACGGGAATGCAGACCGGCGTTGGTCAGTCTCTCGCTTACCGAGCGCAATTCTTGCCGTTGGGTGGGCACATTATGATCGACGGGGCGGGTGGCTGGGGGGCGGGCTTGGGTGGTGGGGGCTGGTAGTGGTGCGGCCGGTGCGGACCGCCATAGATCGGCACGTAAACCGGTTGTTGGATGGTTTCGGGTGGTCTGATCAGACCGCGGCATTCAGCTTCAAGCTGGGCGCGCTGCGAAGCTTCCAGGGCCTGCTGGCTCAGATCGCGCAGGCAGGCCGCAGGGTCGCCGTAGGTGCGGGATGGGGCGCTGGTGGCGGCCTGACGCTGGCTGGCGCGCTCCTGGCGTTCGGCCGCTTCTTCGGCGCGTTGGGCTGCCTCGCGTTTATCCACATAGTTGCGCATGCGTTCGACGTCGCGTTCAGCCTGCTGGCGAGTGGCTTCCGGGACTGCTTCATCCGGACGTGCCGTGACGGTAGTGCCGCTGGCGCAAGGGGCGTTGGAAATTTCCGTCTTGCCGTTGGGCAGGCGGCATTTGTAGATTTCCGCGATGGCCGGCTGGGCCAGCAGTGCGGCGACGAGGAGGATGAATGGCGTTTTGCGCATGATGTATTTATAGCCTAACGCGACCAAATGCGCTTCCGTTGACTGCTGTCCGCCGGTCAGCTTGCCGGTGCCGTTTCGAGCGGCATTTTTGACTTGTCGGTAAAGCGGTCAAGGTAAAGATAGATGACCGGCGTCAGGTACAAGGTAAGCAGTTGCGACAGCATCAGACCGCCAACCACGGCCAAGCCCAGAGGCTGACGCACTTCGGCCCCGGCACCGATGCCCAGCGCGATGGGCAGGGTGCCGACCAGCGCGGCCATCGTTGTCATCATGATAGGCCGGAAGCGGACCAGGCTGGCCTGGAAGATGGCTTCGCCGGGAGGGACGCCTTCCTTGCGCTGCTTTTCGAGGGCGAAGTCGATCATCATGATGGCGTTCTTCTTGACGATGCCGATCAGCATGATGACGCCGACGAAGGCGTAGAGACTGAGGTCGACCTTGAAGATAAGCAGGGTGATCAGCGCGCCAAGGCCGGCTGAGGGCAGGCCCGACAGAATGGTCAGCGGGTGGATGAAGCTCTCGTACAGTACGCCGAGCACCAGATAGACGACCAGTACGGCGACCAGCAGCAGCACGCCAAGGCCCTGCAGCGAGGACTGAAAGGCTTGCGCCGTACCCTGCAAGCTGGTGCTTAGTGAAACCGGAACGCGGATTTCCTGCTCCAGCGCCTTGATGCGATCGACGGCATCGCCCAGCGAGACGCCGGGCAGCAGGTTGAAGGAGATGGTCACCGATGGTAGTTGGCCCTGGTGATTGACGGTCAGCGCCTGCGTCTTGCGCGTGAAGCGGGCGACGGTGTCGAGCGGGATCAGCTTGCCGTTGCCTCGCACGTAAATGCGGGACAGGGCCTGCGGGTCGGCCTGGAATTCGGGGGCGACTTCGAGTATGACCTGATACTGCGCTGTCGAGCCGTAGATGGTCGACACCTGGCGGGCGCTGAAGGCGCTCTGCAGCGCATCTTCAACCTGGCCGAAGGTGAGGCCGAGCGAGGACAGTTTGTCGCGGTCGATATCAAGGCCGACGACCGGGCTCAGGTTGCTCAGGTTGTTGGTCACATCAACGAAGCCGGGCAACTGGCGGATCTTCTGGGTCAGCGTCGCCGTCCATTCGTACAGCTCGTCGAGATCGGTGTCCTGCAGCGTGTATTGGTACTGCGCGGCGGTGATCTGGCCGCCGATACGGATCACCGGCGGGTTCTGCATGTAGACCTTGATGCCGGGCACAGCCGCCAGTTTCGGGCGCAGACGCTGAATGATCTGGTCAGGCGTCGATTTGCGCTCGCTGAGCGGCTTGAGGATCATGAAGACCGTGCCGGTATTGGCCGTTGGCCGGATGCCGCCAGCGCCGACTGCGGACATGAAGGAGGCGATGTCCGGCTCCTGGGCGACGATTTCCGCCACGGCGCGTTGATGCGCGACCATCGAAGCAAACGAGGCATCCTGCGCGCCTTCGGTAAATGCGATGATCTGCCCGGAGTCGCCGCTGGGGATGAAGTCCTTGGGCACCAGCGTGAACAGGTAGCCGGTGATCAGCAGTGTCGCGAAGAAGCTGGCCAGGATGGTTCTCGGATGGCTCATGGCGAGTTTCAGTGTCTTTTCATAGGCGCCGAGCACGGCCTCGAAAAAATGCTCGAACATCTGGAAGACGCGGCCATGCGAGTCCGGATCGGCGTGCTTGACGTAGCGGCTGCACAGCATCGGCGTCAGGGTCAGCGAGACGAAGCCGGAAACCAGGATGGCGACGCAGATGGTGACGGCAAATTCGTGCAGCAGGCGGCCGACGATGCCCTGCATGAAGAGCACCGGAATGAACACGGCGATCAGCGAGATGGTCATCGAAATGATCGTGAAGCCGATTTCCTTGGCCCCCTTGATCGCCGCCTCAAAGGGCGGCTCGCCGGCCTCAACGTGGCGGACGATATTTTCCAGCATGACGATGGCGTCATCGACGACGAAACCGACTGATAGCGTCAGGGCGAGCAGCGACAGGTTGTCCAGGCTGTAGCCGAGTACCGACATCATGGCGAAGGTGCCGATCACCGAAATCGGTAGCGCCAGGCTCGGGATGATGGTCGCCGAAAGATTGCGCAGGAAAAGCAGGATGACCATGATGACCAGGAAGCCGGACAGGATCAGCGTGAACTGGACGTCATCGATGGCGTGGCGGATCGAGTTGCTGCGGTCGAACAGCACCTTCATCGTCACTGCCGCCGGCAGCTTGGCCTGGAAGGAGGGCAGGATGCGCTTGATGGCATCGACCGTCTCGATGGTGTTGGCGCCGGGCTGGCGCTGGACGGCGAGCACGATGGCGCGTTTGTCCACATTCCAGCTGGCAATGCGGGTGTTTTCGACGCTGTCGATCGGCGTCGCCACATCTTCCAGGCGGACCGGTGCGCCATTGCGCCAGGTGACGATCAACGGGCGGAAGGCGGCAGCATTGCTGAGCTGGCCATTGTCCTTGAGGGCAAAGGTCTGGCGGCTGCCGTCGAGCTGGCCAACCGGCTGGTTGACGTTGCCCTGGGCGATGGCCTGCTGCAGTTCGTCGATACCGATGCCGCGAGCGGCCAGCTGGTCCGGGTTGGCCTGGACGCGGACAGCGAATTTCTGCGAGCCGTAGATCTGCACCTGGGCGACGCCGGGTATGGTTGAAAGCCGTTGTGCCAGCTGGGTTTCGGCGTATTCGTGAACGAGCGATAGCGGCAGGGTCGGCGACGACATCGCAATGTAGAAAATCGGCGAATCGGCCGGGTTAACCTTGCGGAACGACGGCGGCGTCGGCATGTTGGGCGGCAACTTGCGCAGCGCGGCGGCGATGGCGGACTGGACGTCCTGGGCGGCGGCATCGATGTTGCGGTTGAGGGCGAACTGCAGCGTGATGGTGGCCGAGCCCTGGGCGCTGGTCGAGGTCATCGAATCCAGGCCGGCGATGGTCGAGAACTGGCCTTCGAGCGGTGTGGCGACGGCGGCAGCCATGGTTTCCGGCGAGGCACCGGGCAGGTTCGCGGTGACCGAAATGGTCGGGAAATCGACGGCCGGCAGTTCGGAAACCGGCAGGGCGCGATAGCCGATGATGCCGAAGATCAGTAACGCCACCATCATCAGGGTGGTCATCACCGGGCGGCGGATGCAGAGCTCGGGGAGGTTCATCGCCAGACCCTTAGCGTGCCGGAGCAGCTTGTTCGGTGGCCTTGGGCTTGGCGGCCTCGGCATTCGCCGGTTTGCTGCTGATCTTGGCGCCCGGCGTCAGGCGCAGCTGGCCATCGGTAACCACGGTTTCACCGACCGCGACACCTTTGGCGATGGCGGAATTGCCTTGGTGGCTGGCGACGATTTCAATCTTTCTGACCTCGACCGTATCGTCAGGCTTCACCGCGTAAAGAAAATTGCCTTCGGCCCCCTGCTGAATGGCTTCGTTGGGCACGAGGACCGCATCTCCGAGCTTGTCGAGCATCATGCTGACATTGAGAAACTGCCCCGGGGTCAGTCGCGCCTGCTTGTTTTCGAGCAGCGCTTTCATCTGGATCGTCCCGGTGGTCGTATCCACGGCGTTGTCGATAAACTTTGCCGTGCCTTCAAAGGTAGCATCCTTGCTGCCCGGCAGGGCGATCTGAACGCTCATCGGGCCTTTGCTCATGGCGAGCCGCAGGCGCTGCAGGTGGCGTTCCGGAATGGAGAAAGTGACGTAGAGCGGGTTGATTCGATTGACCACGGCCAGGGCCGTGTCGTTGATCTTGACCGAAGAGCCGGGGAAAACCAGCCGGGCGCCGACAACGCCGGCAAAGGGGGCGCGGACCGTGGTGTAGGAAAGTTGCAGGCGGGCGAGTTCGAGGGCTGCCTGATCCGCCTTCAGGGTTGCGGCAGCAGCGGCTTCGTTGGTGCGGACTTCATTGACCTTTTCGTCGGAGACAAAACCGCGGGCCTTGAGCCCCGAGTAGCGTTCGACATCGGCATGTGCCTTGGCCAGTTGCGCCTGATCCCTGGCGACGATGGCTTCGGCCTGCGCCACCTTGGCATTGAAATCGGCTGGATCGAGCCGGACCAGCACATCGCCCTGTTTCACTGCCTGCCCTTCGGTATAGGCCACGGCCTGAATCTGGCCATCCAGCCTTGATTTGACGGTGACGCCTTCGTAGGCTTCAGCCCGCCCGACGACGTTCAGGAAAACCGGCATCTCGCCGCTTTGCGCCTTGGCGACGATGACCGGCACCGGTCCTGCGGTCTTGTTCGGGGCCGTGGGTGCAGTCTTTTGGCCGCCCCACAACCAGTAACCGCCGCCGAGTAGGGCGGAAACAACGAAGGCAATGAGCGGCTTGTTGATTTTCTGCATGGTCGAAAGGCGGTGGGCGTGAAGGTGGGAATGGAAGTGGCTTATGCGGCCGGGACGGGCAGCACCAAGCTGCCTGCGGGGCCAGTAGAAGCGAATCGTAACATTCTACAGGTGCCGTGCCGGTGCCCGCTGCCGGCACCTTCCGTATTAAACCTGTTGGCCGGAGAAGACTAACGGGGATGGTGCCCGGCGCGGCGCCCGATCGTATCCGCCTAAGCCAGCAGGCGACGGATGCCGAGCAGGATCAGCACGCTGGCCGAAGCCCAGACCAGCCAGTGTGACAACCACGGGCGGCCGGCGCGCAGTTCGCGGCCGAGTCGGCCGGCCAGTGGTACGAGTATCAGGATCGGCGTCATCGCAGCACCCAGGCCGAAGGCCAGGCCGTAGCCCGCGCCGGAGACGGCGCTGCCGCTTTGGGCGGCGAGGGCAAGCAACGAGGCGAGTGGCGTGCACGGGGTCAGGGCCAGGGTGGCGCCTAGCGCGAAGGGCGGAGCGGCATCGGCCCGGCCATGGAAACGCAACGGTTGGATGGCAGGCCGTTTCTGTGTGCAACCTTGGGAGCGGGAGCGGAAGAGCAGCCAAAGTCCGGCCGCGATGCTGGCGCCGCCAATCAAGGAATTGCCCCAGGTGCCGCCTAGCACCTTGGCGAGTTGCAGTCCGGCCAGCCCGGCCGAGGCGGCGAGCAGGGTGTACATCAGTACCCGCCCGGCCAGGAAAACCAAAGCATGGCGAAAGGCTTCGGCGGTGCTGCTCGCCCGGCCGAGCGCCCAGGTGCCCATGAAAGGCAGGCAGGTGACAGTACAGGCGGTCAGGCCCATCGACACGCCGAGTAGCCAGACGGTGCCGAGTCCGATCTGACCAGCTGCTAGATCATCGAGCATCGCTTGCCTCGCCGCGTTTCACGAAACGCACCGGCTTGACGCTGCCGTCTGGCAGTTCGCCCCGCACTTTGTTCTTGTAGTACTCGCGGCGCGACGAGAAAAGCGTCACCGGCCCCCACTTGAGCCGGATCGTGCCGTCCTGCGGGCAGTACTCGGCACATCGGCCGCACAGCGTGCAGTCCTCGGTGTAAGCCTTTCGCCCCTCGTGCAGCGAGATTTCCTGGATGTCCATCGGGCAGGCTTCGCTGCAGATGCGGCACTGGCCGCAGTTCTCGTGCCGTGTCTTGGTCAGGCGCAGTGGCGACAGGCGCTGGAACAGCGAATTGAAAGCGAGCAAGGGGCAGATGCGGCAGAAGGGCTGGCGAATGGCCAGGCCGCCGACGATCATGAAGCCGATCAGGAAATCGGATGTGGCGCCGAGCGCAAAGCTCCAGCCATCGCTGACACGCAGCGCCAGCTGGTCGGTGTTGCCGGTAAGTAGCGTGGTTGCCACCCGCGACGGACAGATATCGCAGTACGGGTTGCCGAGCGAATGCGGTGTCACACCCAGACCGGTGAGCAGAGGCAGCAGGAAAACCAGGCCGAGCAACAGCAACCACTTGACCGGGCGTACCCGGCGTGCCGCGACCAGATCGTCGTCCCCCAGGCGGCGCAGGCCGATGCCGAAGCGGCGGCCAATCATGCCGACTGTTTCCTGCAATGTACCGAGCGGGCAGACCCAGCCGCAGAAGGCCTTGCCGAGCACGAAGAAGAAGGCGAAGAAGGTCAGGAAGCTCATCAGCAGCGGCAGGATCATCGTGAAGGTGAGCTGCTGGGCGCGCACCATCGCTTCGCCGATGCGATGGTGCAGGATGTGCTGCGTCGGAATCAGCACGCAGTAGCCGCCGTTCATCTGGTCATAGGCGCAGGACAGTGCCGGCAGCGCGTTGGATATCTTGCCGGCCATGTAGGTGCCGACGATAACGCTGCCGTATACCGTGACGAAGAGCATCACCAATTGCACCGTGAAGCGTAGCCGGGAGAGGGTGGGAAAAAGGGTTTTCAGCATCATTGCTCCTTGCCGTTACGGCGGCGACGCAGCAGCGGCAGGGCGCCGAGCATGCCGGCCAGGCCGAAGGCGGCGCCCCAGCCGAGGCTGCGACCGCGCTCGCTGTCCGGGCCGTAGGTATGGTTGAAGGCCGTGACGAAATGGCGGTCGCCGTCCTGGCGTTCGGTACTCAGCACGAAGCCGGCCTTGGCGCGGTTGTGTCCATCGCCCTCGGCCTCCGGCGGAAAATCGCGGGGAAAGAGCACGGTGGCGACCCCTTCGCTATCCGTCGTGAAGCTGGTACGTGTACCACGCTCGGTTTCCATCCGGACGACCTGGCCGGCCAGCGGCTGCCCGGCGTAACGGACGATGAAGCGCCATTTCTCGCTTTCGCGATAGTTGGCGTGCTCGCGCGGCAGCGGGTCGGGCACGATCTCCAGTTCGCTCTTGGCGCGCTGCAGCAGGCTGACGGGCGCCGGCCCCGGGTTGCTCAAATACCAGACAGTGCTGGCGACGGAGACATGAGCCGGGGTTTCGGCCCGGGCGCTGAGCCAGTGGTAGTTGCCGGATTCGGGCGCCGGGCTGTTCAGGCGGGCCGCCCCGGCCTCGACCGGGAAGGCCTGCTCGCCGCCGCGCGGGCCGAAGACGCGAATCTCGGTCGCCGGCAAACCGACCGGCCGGAACTGCGCTGCGGCGCGTTCTCCGCGGCTACCCGGTACTGCCGCGATCAGCGGTTGGCTGGTCCAGGCCGGTGCTGCCGCGCCTGGCGGGCGGCCGTGCTGGCCATGCTGCTGCGCGAACGCCGAAGCGCTCGCCGCCAGCAGCGCCAGCAGGAATGCTGTGCGATGCATGGCGGTCTCCTAGCGGAAGTCGTAGCGGTAGGTCAGCATCAGCGCGCGCGGGGCGCCGACCGTGTAGGTCACCTTGCCGGTGGTGTCCTTCTTGGCCTCTGCCGCATAGCGCTCGTTGAACAGGTTGTCGGCGTTCAGGGTCAGCGAATGTTGCTGCAACTGATAGCCGATCGAGGCGTTCGCGATCCATTCCCAGCCTTCGTACTTCTGGGTATTGGCGCTGTCCATCCAGTATTCGCCCCAGGTATTGGCCGAGACGCGAGCGCGCCAGCCGCCCTGCTTCCAGCCGGCGAAGACGCCGTACTGGTTGCGCGGCACGAAGGGCAGGGTGTTGCCGGCCCGTTCCTGATTCACCGTCGTTGCGCCAACGCGCACCGGTTCGGAGAATTCCGTGTAGCGATAGTTGGTGTAGCTGTAGTAGCCGCCCAGTTCCCAGTGTTTGTCGAGCGCATAGCGGCCGGCGAATTCGAACCCCTTCTTGTCGGTCTTGCCGGCATTGAGATAGGTCGTCACGCCACCGTTGCTCTGCTGCACGATGTCCTTGCTCACCGGGTTGACGTAGACGCTGGTGTCGAAGGACCAGTCGGCGGCGCGGGCCTTCAGGCCGATTTCGTAATTGCGGGCCACCGGGGCTTCCAGCGCCGGGTTGGTCGACACCTCGCTGAACGACGGAATCTGGCCGGCCTGGGCTGCCATCGCATAGACATTCAGGCCGGGCAGCAGACGATAGCTGGCGGCGATTTTCGGGGCCGGCAGGTAGAAGGTCTTGCTGATCTGCGTCGAGCCGGCGCCAGCCACATACTTGCCGGAGGCGTAGTCGTACTTGCGGAATTGCTGGTTGTTGTCGTCGAAGTCGACGATGTCGTAGCGCATGCCGGCATCGATGATCCAGCGCTCGTTCGGGCGCCAGGACTCTTGGATATAGACGCCGGTCAGCAGGGTCGTCGCGTCGTCGATTTCGGCCAGGCTGCCTTTCGCATCGGAACGCGTGGCGACGATGCGACCACCGCCGCCGGTGGTGACGTCGCGGTATTCGTACTTGCGCGAATCCGGGGCGCGTTCCTGGCGGGCCGTGACGCCGGCGACCAGGGTGCCCTGGGCGTGGCGATAGTTGCCTTCGAGGTCCATGCCGAGGTTGGAAACCCAGGATTCGGTTTCGTTGATGATGCCGGTAACCGGGTGGTAGTGGTACCAGGTGTTGTAGTAGATGCGCGGCTTGAACGTGAAGTCGCCGCGCCGCATTTCCAGACGGCTATTGAGGAACCAGACCTTGGAGTAGCGACCGGAATGCTTCCAGGCTTCCGAGGTACCGTTCTGCTTGCCGCTCTGCTTGAAGGTCTGGAACATGGCGTCGTCGACAGCGCCTGGCAGCTGCATGTCGGATTCGGCATAGGACACTTCGCTTTCTAGGATGTCGCCTTCGCCCAGCTGGATGCCGTGCTTAAGTGAGGCTTGCGTGGTTTCGAAGCGGTTCCAGGTGCGCCAGTCGTTGTCCATCTCGCGGCGGGTCACGGTGAGGGCCAGGGCCTGCCGGTCGTCGATCATGCCGCCGACGCGCAGATGGTAGTTCTGGGTGCCCAGGTTGCCGGCACCGATCTTCAGGTTGTTGGCCTGAGTATCGAAGACCGACTTGGAAATGATCTGGATCGCACCGCCGGCACTGCCTGCGGCAAACAGGTTGCCCGGCCCCTTGGCGATTTCGATGCGCTCGATGTCCTGCGTGTCGACGAAATCGAGACGGGTGAAGCTGTCCGGGTCGGACAGGGGGACGCCGTCGCGCAGTACCTGAATCTCGCGGATACCGTAGGCGGCCTTGAGGCCAGCGCCACGGATGATCAGGCGGGCATCGAAGCCGCCGTTCTTGCTGTCGATCAGCACACCGGGGACTTCCTGCAGCGCTTCCTTGACGTTGAACATCTTCTTGTCGGCCAGCGTTTCCTTGCCGACGACGGCGATCGCTTGCGGCACCTCGCCGGTCGAACGGGTCTCGCGCGTGGCGGTGACCGAGACCTCGTCAAGCATTCTGGATGCATCATTGGCCAAAACACCCGTTGATGCCAGTGAACAGGCACACAACACCCCTAAAGGCGCCATTCCCTTTTTCTTTTTCATGAGCTCCCCTTGTTTGCTTTTTTTGAAAGTGGGGAATATTAGCTATGGCTAACGTGGTAACTCTGTGGCATGTTGCCACATGCGGCAACGTGTCGCAGCGGCCTGATGAGGGGGGAATGTCGGCATCCTGATGCGTTTTTTAACGGCTTTCAGGGAATATTGTCCTTCCAGGATTAACGGCAGCTGATGAGCTGTGCATAATTGGCAACTTTCCGTTTATTCCATGCTTTTCGGCTTACCTGTGGGTGCCCGTCAAGTTTTGCTGTCCGGTTCTTCCGTTGCTTTGTCATGAATCCATTCCTTTTCGTCACGCCTTCAGTTGCCTCGCTTAACGCAAGGGGCTCGCATTGATCGCTCTTCTCAAGCCCGCGCCGTCACGGCACCGTCTGCTATGGTTTGGGGCGATGAGCCTGGCGCTGGCACTTTTTCATCACCCGGCCGGAGCGGCCGCAGCGGAGGATTTGGCAGATCTTCCCTTCAAGCAACTAGTCCAGCGCGAGGTCGTTTCCGGGTCGAAACTGGTTCGCCAGATCAGCGACTCGCCATCCGCTGTCGCCATCGTCACTGCCGAAGATATCCGGGCCTATGGCTACCGGACGATTGCCGACGTGATCAACAGCATGCGTGGCCTGTATACGACCTCGGATCGCCGATACGAGTATCTTGGTGGGCGCGGATTCGGCGCGCCGGGCGACTACACCGGCCGTATCATGGTGCTGATCGACGGCTACGTAACGCAGGACAGCCTGTTCAACCAGGCCTACATCGACGAATCCGGCCTGCTCGACCTGGCGCTGGTGGAACGTGTCGAGTATGTGCCGGGTACCGGTTCCGTGACCTACGGCAACAACGCGATGCTCGGCATCATCAACATCGTCACCCGCAAGGGCAGCGACTTCAACGCCCTGCAACTCTCGGCCGAAGCGGGCAGTCATGACACCTACCGGCAACGCGCCACGTTCGGCAAGCGTTTCGACAATGGTGCCGATTTGCTGCTCTCGGCATCGGCCATGGACTCACAGGGCCAGAACCTGTATTTCCCGGCCTACGATACCCCGGCTAACAACCATGGCTGGGCAAACGGGCTTGATGACGAACGCAACAAGCGCTTCTTCGGCAAGTTTTCCTTCGAAGGGCTCAACGTCGAGGCAGGTTATGTAGATCGGCGGAAGACCGTGCCGACCAAACCGACAGAATTCACGGTTTTCAATACCCCGTTCACGATCGAAGACGAAAACAGCTATCTCAATGCCAGCTACGAGACGGATCTTGGCCTGCAGCTCTACTCCACATCGCGCTTCTATCACGGCACCTACGCCTACCAGAATCGGCGGGTAATCGACGATCCGGACCCCTACGCCCAGCGGCAGCATCACGCGAAGTGGTGGGGCGTGGACCAGAAATTTGTCGGCAAGTGGTTCGCCAATCATTCCATCCTGTTCGGCATGGAGTACCGCAACGATTACCACCAGAACATGCGCTGGACCTACTACACGCCGGCGCAGGCAGTTGCGAGCGATGTTCAGCAGTCCTATTCGCGCAACACGACCAGTGTCTACATGGCTGACGAGTTCCGCTTCCACGACCGTTGGCATCTCAATGTCGGGGCCCGTTACGACAAGGCCGGTGATCTGGAGGGCAACTGGAGCCCGCGCGTAGCGCTGATCTACCAGCCGGATTACCGGACCACGCTGAAAGCCTCGTATAGCGAAGCTTTCCGCATGCCCAATGCGGACAATCGAGCAAGCTATGGAAGCGGGGCGGTGCCCGAGTATGTGGCAGCAAAGGAGCTTGTGTTGCAGCACAATCTGGATCGCAAGATGCGGGTCACCGGCTCCCTCTACGAATATCGTCGCAGCAAACAACAGGTCGATCTCACCGGGTTGGGCGACTACGCAGCCGTGGGAAACAGCCAGGCCAAGGGGGGCGAGCTTGAATTCGAGGCGCGCTGGGACAACGGCATTCGCGCCAGAACCAGCGGTGCATGGCAGCATTCGCACGATACGAGCGGACAGGATGCAATCAATTCACCCAACCTGTTGGGCAAGTTCCAGCTGACTTCGCCCTTGCCGGGGGAGTGGATCCGTGTCGGCCTGGAAGCCCAATACCTCGGTTCACGGCTGACCACCGAACGGCGGCGACTGGGGGGCGTCAGCCTCGCCAACCTGACTTTCTCCAGCGAGCGGAAATGGCACGGGCTCTCCGCTTCATTCAGCATCCGGAACCTGTTTGACCGCGATTACGAAGTCGTGTCGCCGTTCAACTGGGCGCCCGGAACGGGTATCGATGCCCTGCGCATGGACGGCCGGACCTACTGGTTCCAGCTCAACGTCGACCTCTGAGCATCGCCATGCGCGCCCTTGTCCTTCTTCTCTTGTTCTGCTTCAGCCTGGCGGCAAACGCCCAGGTGGTGGCCGAGCACGAAATGAAGGCGGCCTATCTGTACAACTTCGCCTACCTGTTCGATTGGCCGGAATCCAGGCGGGCCAACTTCCACGTCTGTGTGCTCGGCGATGAAGAAGTGGGATTGGCGATGCAGGCTTACTACGACCGCCGGGTCAACGGACAGCGGATGGTGATCGCCCGCTTGACGACGCCAACCCCGATCCGCCTGTGCGACATTCTCTACGTCGGTGCCGGCGACGTGGTCAATCTGCCGAAAATCAGGTCCATCCTCGGCAGCCAGCCGACCCTGACCGTCACCGACAAGGGAAGCCTGCATTCGGTCGGGATCATGTTGGCGCTGGAAGGCAACCGGCTGATGTTCGACGTCAATCTGGAATACTGCGAGCGGGCGAGCCTGAAAGCCAAGCCAACCCTGCTGGAACTGGCGCGCAGCGTGCGCAAATCAGCTGATGGGGACGGGAAAACGTCAGCTGGAAGGTAATGCGCTGACCCATGTACGCCGTCAGCGAATTTTTGTTCTCCATTCCGAGGATGGCTGCCTTGATCAAGCTTGGCCCGATCTGCGCAGGCCGAATCGGCGGCAATTTGAGTTCGGTCGCCAGGCGGGACTGCTGCCTGCGGTGTCACGGCAAGCATCAGCTGCTGTTATTTCACTTTCCGCTTTTTCGTTGAGCCCTCTCATGCCTTTTTGCGGGCATCCTTTTTGAGAGAGAGGATGATCGAAGTGGCGATAATCGCCGCAACCACCCCGAGCGAGACGGCTACCGGGATCTTGAAGAGGTCGATGAGCAGCATCTTGGCACCGATGAACACCAGGACGATGGCCAGGCCGTACTTGAGCAGCGAGAAGCGGTCAGCCATGTCGGCCAGCAGAAAATACATGGCGCGCAGACCGAGGATGGCGAAGATGTTCGAGGTCAGTACGATGAACGGGTCGGTGGTGATGGCAAAGATGGCCGGAATCGAGTCGACCGCAAAGATCAGGTCGGTGATCTCGACGAGGATCAGGACGAGGAACAGTGGCGTCGCGTAGCGCACCAGCTTGCCTGCTTCTTCTTTCATGATGAAGAAGCGTTCACCGTGCAACTCATCAGTTACCTTCATGTGCCGACGTATCCAGTTGATGCTCGGATTTCTGGCGAGGTCGGGGGTTTCGTCGGCGAACCACCACATCTTGATGCCGGTGATCAGAAGGAAGGCGCCGAACACGTAGAGAAGCCAGTGGAATTGAGTGATCAGCCAGACGCCGGCGAAGATCATCACCGTGCGCATGACGATGGCACCGAGTACGCCGAGAATGAGAACACGCTTCTGGAGCTCAAGCGGAATGGCAAAGAAGCTGAACAGCATCAGCCAGACGAAGACATTGTCGATGGCCAGCGATTTCTCGATCAGGTAGCCGGTGATGTATTCCAGTGCTTTCTGGTTGGCCAATTCTCTTCCGGCGGTGCTGTCGAGATACCACCACAGGGCGCAGGCAAAAAGCAAGGATACGCCAACCCAGATACCCGACCAGGTCGCTGCCTCCTTCAGGCTGACACGATGCTGCTTGCTACCGCCGACGACGAAGAGGTCGATCGCCAGCATGGCGAGCACGATGACGAAAAAGCCGGACCACATCCACCAAGTACCGATTGTTTCCATGGGAATTTCCCTGGTAGCAGAATGACGTTAATTATCCGTAAAATTTTTTAGAACTTGTCAGGGCGCAATACCTGAGCGTCGACAATGAAAACGATCATTCCGTAGCCTTCGTAGTAACGTTCTTGCAGGTCTGAAGCGATCTTGCAGGCAAGGGCTTCGTCGCATATGACCTCGATGCGGATGTTGGCGCTTGGTGGCCAAAGGCCATCACGTTCGCCGTGTGCACCGTGCCCCCGAGCATCCGTGATGGTATAGCCCCTGGCCCCAATATTGCCCAGCAAACCGATGAGAAGCCGCTCCAGGTCTGCTTCACAGACGATGGTCAGTAATTTGCGTGCAGTCATTTGTGTATTCATTGCAAAGTGCTACCGGCCAGGTGTTGGGCTAGCCCGTAATAAAGAGGAATACCGATCATCAGGTTGAAGGGAAAGGTGATGCCGAGTGCGGCACCAATTGACAGTGCCGGATTGGCTTCGGGTATGGCGATACGCATCGCAGCGGGGGCGGCGATATAAGAGGCGCTGGCGTAAAGGGTTGCGAGCAGCGCTGCGCCGCCAATTGAAAGGCCAAGCATGTTTGCCGTGATAATCCCCAGCAGTCCCGCCGCGACGGGCATGGCGACGGCAAAACAGATCAGGAAGGCGCCGGCCCGTCTTAGATCGCCAAAGCGGCTGGCAACGACCAGGCCCATCTCCAGCAGGAAGAAAGCAAGTACGCCTTTGAACAGGTCAAGGAAGAGTGTGTCGAGTGGTTTGATGCCCTCGGCGCCGGCTATCCAGCCAATCAGCAAGCCCCCGACCAGCAGAACGATGCTCTTGCCGGCCAGAACTTCGTGCAGCAGATGTGCCCAGCGCGTCTCGCCGCTACCTCTGCGGGCCAGCAGAACACCAAGTACGAGTGCCGGAAATTCGAGGAGAACCAGAAAGACGACCATGTAGCCCTCGGCGGCTTCTCCCTGGCGGGCGAGAAAGCTGGCAGCGACCGCGAAGGTGACGACGCTGACTGAGCCGTAATGTGCTGCGATTGATGCTGCATCCGGGCGCGGCAGGCGACCCGCCCGGTTGAGCACGAAAAAGGTCGTCAGGGGAATTAGAGCGGCAACCAGCACGATGGCCGTGGCGGGGCCAGCAATACTGGACAAAGGGTATCTGGCCAGTTCGATACCGCCTTTCAGTCCGATGGCGATCAGCAAGAAGATACTGATCGACTCATACAGAACACCTGGAATTTTTAAATCGGAGCGAATGCCGCCGGCGAGTAATCCCAGGATGAAGAACAGAATGACGGGTTCGAATGGCACGTTATTTCTCGGTCAGTTTCATCAAACAAGACCGGTGGCCTGGCCACCGGTCTTGTTCTTAGGCGGGTGCATGTGGCGTAAGAATTCGCCTGCGCCGAGAAGGAACGGAACAATCCGAGACCTCATGGAGGTCTATCCCCCAGAACTTCATTGCCTCGGCAACCAATACTGCCTCTCCGCCGGAGAGCTTGTAGTCGGCATTGACGATATCCAGCATCATGCGCAACACCTGTTTTTGCAGTACCGGATGCTGAACTTCGGCCAGCAGCAGGTCGATGTTTTCCACATCAAGTTCCAGTTGCCCTGAGTGGGTTCGATAAGTGCTGGTCAGCATGTCTTCACACAGTTCGTGGATCAGCTTGTCAAAACTTGCTTCATTTAGTCCGAGTCGGCGAATGGTGTTTTTGTGATCCAGTTGTTTGAGTTCGCTAGCGTCGATCGCCCCGTCAGCCATCAGGGTCAGGGCAACAAGGCGGCCCATGGCTTCTGGGCTGTCGGATGGGTAGTGACGCATGGTGTTCTCCTTGAATATCAGTTGGGTGCTTTGGTTTTGTCCCTTGCTCGCCGGGACGGATCGACTATGAGTGTGTTTCTGTATTTGGTCCAATTAAACAAATTCAAATAATGTATTTGTGCAGACTTATGTATTTAAGAAAATTTGTTCATAACGCGGCAATTGCCAAGTAGGCGCGCAGTTTCAGGTCGGTCGCTCTGCCTTCATCCGTGGGCCCGGCTTTTTGCAGAACGTTCCGATTCCCCTCTGAAGAAGCCGCCAGCGCCGCATCACTGAAACTCACGCGGGATGAATCCTGAATTTCCGGCAAATCTACCCGTTGATCATTCGGTAGCCGGTCCTGGCGCATGACGAATTCCCGGAGCACATTACTGCGCAACGGATTTGGCGTTGTGTTGGTGGGTAATCTATCAAGTAGCAACACGATGTAATGCTCCAGAGGGACTGGCGCCCATCATTCACGGATTGCTCCGCATTTCGTTCGGCAAACCATGATGTGGGAAAGATGGTTCGGGCATCTCGCACACATCGATATCCCAGTGCTTAAGCGTGAGAGCGATCAACGCAGCCTCGCCGGCACTCAGTTGACGGTCGGCATTGACGATATCGAGCATGATCCGCAGGACTTTTTTCTGTAATCCGGGATCGCGGATTTCGCCCAGAATTTTCTGGATCTTGTGTTCAGGCAGTTCAAGCTGTCCTGAGTCATGACGAAAGGCGCTGGTCAGCATGTCTGTGCAATAGTCGTAGTAAATTGAATCGAACTGCTCGTTATCCAGCCCGAGTCGGCTCACAATCTGCTGCCGCTCAAGCAAGAGAATTTCACTGCGATCAATGCAGCCATCAGCCATCAAGGCAAGGGCTACCATGCGAGCGGCTGCTTCCGGGCTATTCGTCGGGTAATTGCGCACTTTAGTTCTCCTGAAAAAAGGCCGAGTTTTTGGGTTCATGCAGCTTCACTATCGTTGGTGATTTGCATAAAATCCAATTAATTAAATTGTTAAATAAGATTTAGTTAGGCTTATATATGCCGCGTCGCCGCATCACCTTTCGCCAGTTGGAAACCTTTGCCGCCGTCGCCCGGTTGAATAGCTTTACCAAAGCCGCCGATTTTCTGCACCTGACTCAACCCGCTGTTTCAATTCAAATCAAGCAAATTTCCGACACCATCGGCCAGCCCCTTTTTGAGCAGACCGGGCGGGATATTGAATTGACACCGGCAGGTGATGAATTGCTCAAAACGGTGCGCGACCTGGATGATGTCTGGAACCGATTCGAGTCGGCTATTGATGAACTGAAAGGCATGAAGCGCGGCAAGTTGCGTATCGCTCTGGTCACCACAGCCAAGTATTTTCTGCCCCGCATGCTGGGTGTTTTCTGCAAACGCTATCCGGAGATCGATATCGAACTTGAGATCGCAAACCGTGAAAAAATCGTCGAGCGTCTGCGCAATAATCAGGACGATCTCTACGTGATGTCGTATCCACCGAATGATCTGGACATTGTCCGGCTACCCTTTCTCGACAACGAGTATGTCGTTGTCGCCCCTGGCGCGCATTGGGCCGTTGGCAAACGGATATCCCTTCAGGGCCTGGCGGATGAGCCGTTTATTCTGCGCGAATTGGGTTCCGGGTCACGTCATGTGATTGAACGGTACCTGCAAGACGAACATATCCAGTTGAAAGTCCGTTTGGCACTGGCCAGCAACGAAGCAATCCGCGACCTGGTCGCCAGCGGCATGGGCTTGTCGGTGCTCTCGCGTCACGCTTTGGGGAATGACCACGAGCGGGATGGTTTGGCTATCCTGAACGTCGATGGATTTCCGCTTACACAGGCCTGGAACGTGGTGCACTTGAGCAGCAAGATTCTTTCACTACCGGCTCAGGCTTTTCGTGACGAATTGCTGAACGAAGGGAAGTCCCAGAGAGAAAGGGGGCGGTTGTCCGGTGTCGCCGGATAACTGAGTTTTCGGCAACAGTGGATTCCGGATGCCCAGAAAAAACGCCCCCATAACGGGGGCGTTTTTATTGGTTTTTGGCGCGTCGCTTAAAGGATCATCCCGGCGCCCACCGTGTTGTTGTTGCTCTCGTCGATGATGATGAAAGCGCCGGTGCCGCGGTTTTCCAGGTAGGGGTCGGCGAACAGCGGCTGGGCCAGTTTGAAGGTGACTTGCGCGATGTCGTTCATCGCCAGCTTTTCGGCCGGGACTTTTTCCAGCGTGTTCACGTCGAGGCGATGGTCGATGGCGGCCAGCTTGGCTTTGGAGTCGCGTGTCGTGTGGCGGATCAGGTAGGTGCGGGCACGGTCCATCGGGGCTTCGGCCATCCAGCAGACCGTGGCTTCGATCTGCTTGACCGCCGCCGGCACTTCGCTCGACTTGACGATCATGTCGCCGCGCGAGGTGTCGATTTCGTCGGCCAGCAACAGGGTGATCGATTGTTCGCAGAAGGCTTCGCCGATATCGACGCCGCCGATTTGCACAGCCTTGACGGTCGACTCGCGGCCGGAAGGCAGCACGGTGACGGCATCGCCGACCTTGATCGAGCCGGCTTCGACGCGGCCCATGAAGCCGCGGTAGTCGTGCAGTTCCGGGTTGGCTGAATCCTGCGGGCGGCAGACGTACTGGACCGGGAAGCGGAACTTCTCGGTGTGTTCGGTGTGGGCGGCTGGGGCGACTTCGAGCATTTCAAGCAGGGTCGGGCCTTCGTACCAGTTCAGCTTGTCGCCACGGTCCACGATCATGTCGCCGTTCAAGGCGGAAAGCGGAATGAAGCGGATGTCTTCGATGCCAACCTTGGCCGCGAATTCAAGGTATTCGCCCTTGATGCGCTCGTAGGTTTCCTGCGAGTAATCGGCGAGGTCCATCTTGTTGATGGCGACGATCAGGTGCGGGATGCCGACCAGCGAGGCCAGCTTGGAATGGCGGCGGGTTTGCGTCAAAACGCCCTTGCGCGCATCAATCAGGATGATGGCGAGGTTGGCGGTCGAGGCGGCGGTGACCATATTGCGAGTGTACTGCTCGTGGCCCGGGGCGTCGGCGATGATGTACTTGCGCGTGCCGGTCGAGAAGTAGCGGTAGGCGACGTCGATGGTGATGCCTTGCTCGCGCTCGGCCTGCAGGCCGTCGGTGAGCAGCGAGAGGTCGACCGCGCCCATGCCACGCTTTTCAGAGGTCTTGGCGATGGCCGATAGCGTGTCGGCGAGGATGGTCTTGGTATCGAACAGCAGGCGGCCGATCAGGGTGCTCTTGCCGTCATCGACGCTGCCGCAGGTCAAAAAGCGGAGCAGGCCGTGGTCTTCAACTTGGGCGGTCATCAGAAGTAACCCTCTTTCTTGCGTTGTTCCATGGAGGCGTCGCTGGTCTGGTCGTCCAGACGGGTAGCGCCGCGCTCGGTGATGGTGGTGGTGGCGGTTTCGAAAACGATCTTGCTGACGTTGTCGGCATCGGATTCAACCGGCGCCGTGCAGGAGATGTCGCCAACGGTACGGAAACGCACCTGAAGGTCGATGATCTCTTCACCCGGCTTGGACGGATTGGCAATGCCGCCACCGACCAGCGGCACGTTGACCGGCACGATGGCGCCCTGGCGCATGGCAACCGGGCGGGTGTGGGCGAAATAAATGCTCGGCAGTTCCAGGCCTTCGCGCTCGATGTACTGCCAGACATCCATTTCCGTCCAGTTGGAGATCGGGAAGGCGCGGATGTTCTCGCCCTTGTGGCTGCGTGCGTTGTACAGGCTCCACAGTTCCGGGCGCTGGTTCTTCGGGTCCCACTGGCCGAACTCGTCGCGGAAGCTGAAGATGCGTTCCTTGGCGCGGGCCTTTTCCTCATCGCGGCGGGCGCCGCCGATGCAGGCATCGAAACCGAATTCCTCGATGGCCTCGAGCAGCGTTACCGACTGGTGTTTGTTGCGCGATTCGCCTTCATGCTTGAGGACGACGGTGCCGCGGGCCATGGAATCCTCGACCGAGCGGACGATCAGGCGCTCGCCGAGCTCGGCGGCGCGCTTGTCGCGGAAGGCGACGACTTCCTGGTAGTTGTGGCCGGTGTCGATGTGCATCAGCGGGAAGGGGAACTTGCCCGGGCGGAAGGCCTTTTCGGCCAGACGCAGCATGCAGATCGAGTCCTTGCCGCCGGAAAACAGCAGCACCGGATTGGAACACTGGCCGGCCACTTCGCGCATGATGTGGATGGCTTCGGCTTCGAGCCAGTCGAGATGGGAGAGGGTGGAACGTTGGGTCATTGCTTGGGTAATCCGCGTGGATTGTCGAATGAAGCGCATTGTAGCAAGGGCTTAATATTCTTTTAAGAACAAGTGCGCATCTTGTTATTTCCTTAGGTTATAAATCGCTGGTTGAAATGCCGGGAACGTATCGGCATGCCATCGGTCTGTTCAGATGTCCGTGCGCTGTTGCGGCCGGTTCAAACCAATTAAAGGAGACAGTCATGCGTTTACGTCCCGGTTTTGCCTTGAGTATTTGTTCAGTTGTATTGCTCGGCGCCTGTGCCACCCCAACCGTCGGGCCAATGGCTGGTGCCGATCTGCAGGCCCGTTCGGGCAGCATGGTGGCCGGCAAGGTCAGCTTTACGGAAAGCAACGGTCGCCTGCGGGTCGAGGCGCAGGTCAGTGGCCTGACACCGGGCGAACATGGCTTCCATGTGCATGAAGCGGGTGACTGCAGCGCACCGGATGCGAGCAGCGCCAAGGGCCACTTCAATCCAATGTCCAAAGCGCACGGCCACCACGCCAGCATGGAGCGCCACGGCGGCGACATGCCGAACCTGGTTGCCAACGCCGCTGGTGAAGCGCGCTACAGCGCCGAGGTCGAAGGCCTGACCCTGAACGGCATGACCGGCGTTGTCGGCCGTAGTGTCGTGATCCACGCCGACCCGGACGACTACAAGTCGCAGCCGGCCGGCAATTCCGGCAAGCGGATTGCCTGCGGGGTCATTGCGGCGCGCTGATCCCCGCCGGCAGAATTTCTTTTTTGGCCAGATTGCCAGGTCGACCGTCGTAATGGCGACGGTCGTATCGCCTTCGACGGTCACTGGTCAGCACCCGATCACCTTGAACTCCACCCGGCGATCCAGCGCGTCGCTGGCATCGTCCCGGCCGTTGCCGACCATGGTCTGCCGGGAGCCAACGCCGTTGGCGATCATCCGCCTGTCCAGCCCGGGCGAAGTCTGGGCCAGACGCGATTTGATGAATTCGGCCCGCAGCAGCGACAGCCGTTCGTTCAAGGGCTCCGGCCCGGTCGGGCTGGTATGGCCGGTGATTTCCAGACACTTGCCGCTATCGCCGGTGCGCCGGGCGATGGTTTTCAGCCAGGTCGGGTAGGCACCGCTGAGTGTCGGATTCGCCATGAAAGCCGTCGAACCGGGGCGGAACAGGAACTTGACGGCCAGTCGCTGATGCTGGAGACCGTAGTCGACCACCTTGGCAAAAGCCGCTTCGGCCGACTGCTGGCGGCCGAGCTTCCAGTTGGCGAGGTAAATGCCGTTATGCACGCGAAACTGGTCGCCGGACGGCATGGCCAGGGCGCTGGTGTAATAGTCGAGCGCTTCGCGGTAGCGGCCGGCCTCGTAGGCCTCGATGCCTTCGGCCACCACCGAGGCAGCCAGAATGCGGTCGAGGTAGAGCGGGTTGATCGGATCGCCGGCCTTGGTGCCCTGGCAGGTCTTGATATAGCCCTCGGTCGCCGGGTCTTCCGACCAGGCCGGAGCATCGCGGAAAAAGGCCAGCGGCGTCGGGTCTACGCCATCGGGCAAGGCGAAGGCCAGGCCCTTGCTGACCAGCTTGCCGCTGCGCAGGTCAGCCAGCGCAAAGCAGATGCGGTAGGCCTCGCGGGCGCCGGCCGTCTTGCGCTCGGCATTGACGCCGGTGAAAGTCCCGATCAGCACCAGCGGGCTCTTCGCCACATTGGCCGCCGAAAATTCCTGCACGTCGAACTGCGGATAGTGTTCGCGCATCATTGCAGCCAGGCGCACACCCATCGATTTTGTCTGCACCGACTGGGCGCCAGTCATGCCGTCGATCAGCGGGTCGATCACCAGCGGGTATTTCGCCTGGGCCGGGCTACCCTCCGGCGGCAGTTTGGCATTGGTGAACAAGCTCGTTGCCGCGCTCAACACCGCCTTGTCGTAAAGCTGTGCTGGCGGCGGCGTGGCAGGAGCGGCAGCTGGGGCGGGGGTGGTGAACTTATTGAGGCTGTCGCAGCCAGCGGCCAGCAGCAGCGCGGCAAAAGCCAGCGCGTGCCAGGCTGAAGGCGAAGGGTAGGGCGATCGGGTTTTCATTGCCGGCACTCCTTGTCGAATCTGGATTGGCTTGCCGCGGACAGCGTCTCGCCGAGTTGAATCCGGGCCAGCAGGTTGGCGCAGCGGGTGCTGGTCTGGGGAGTCGAATCGGTATGTTTGATCGTGGCAACCGGCTCGGCCTTGGGCTTGCTGTGTGATAGTGCCGGCGTCGAGGTCTCCAGCGCGGGGCGCGAATCACGGGGTACTTCCGGCGGAACACTTGCCGTGGACGGTGAGGGCGCAGCTGGAACGGCAGCCGGCGGCACGCTCCGTTCCGCTTGCCGGCTGGCCGACTCAGGGGCTGGTGTTGTCGGCCCGGCTGGCTGGCGCGAGGTAAGGCCGATGCCGGCCACTGCAACCGCCACCAGCAGTCCGCCGGCCAGCGCCCAAAGTGGCCAGCGAGGCTTGCTCACTGGCGTGGCCGGTGCCGAATAGCCGGGTAATTCGCTCGTCCCGTAGGGCAGGTCTGGATCGTCATTTGCATCGGGTTGCCTGGCTGTACGCCGAACTGCCGATGACGCGTTATCCGCGGCGTTCACCTCCGGCTTGCCAAGCAGATTTTCGAGGTCCGAGAGCAGCATGCGCAGGCCATCAAAATCCGGCGAGCCATCCCAGCCGGTCAGATCAGCCGCCTGAATCTCGCGGAAACCGGCTGGCGGGCGAACGTTCTCGATCATCACGGGCACCAGCTTGCCCTGCCGGCGGCCTTCACTGGCCTCCTCGTAAACCCATTCGCTTTCGATCGATTTGGCCGACCACAAGACCACCATGCAGCGCATCTCTGCCAGCGCCTGATCAAGCACGCTACGCCAGGTTTCTCCGGCCGGAATCCGCCGGTCCCACCAGACGCTCCAGCCGGCCGAGCCAAGCACCTCGGCAATCTGCCGCGCTGTATCCCGGTCACGCTCGGTATAGCTCAGGAAAATATCGGTCATTTCCTCCCCCGCTCAGGCCGGAAAAACCGGAAAACCCGTCGATTCGCCACCCCTGCTCATGTGGCAGGTAGTGCGTTCGACGCCAGCAAGCCGGCCAGCCTCACCCAGTCGACCGTAAAACCAATATTCCGTTCAATTATCCGGCGAGAGGCGTTATCGGTCGTTTGTGCCGGCTTTGAATGCCGTGCCTACGCTTTTTCGGCTCAATTTAGTGTTAGTTTTTTGGTGCGTATTTGGCAATAATGAGCGCTCAATTCAACGCATTGTTAAAAATGAAATATTTTTGTCGCGCCTTGCTATTCATGCTGTGCTTACAGTGCGCCGCCGCTGGAGCTGCCGGCCCCGATTGTGGCCGCAGCTTTACCTTGGGGCTGCATGAGCATGGCTTGCTTTACTCGGCCGAGACAGATCGCGGAATCGACAAGGATATTGCCGATGAACTGATCCGCCGTAGTGGTTGCAAGGTCACTGTCAGTCTGATGCCGCGCGCCCGCATCTGGCAGCTGATCGAATCCGGCGCCCTCGACTTCAGCCTGTCAGGCATTACCAATCCTGCCCGCGAGCGCTTTGCGGCATTTGCCTGGTATGTCAGCAACAAATATTACCTGCTCACGCGCAAGGATGCGGGCGTCAGCCAGGTGGCGGATTTCGAGCGTAACGACAAGCTGCAACTCGGCGTCATCCGCAGCTTTCGCTACAGCCCGAATGCCAACCAGATGGTCGACCGACTCACCGCCGCCGATCGTGTCAGTCAGGCTGGCGGCCTTTCGCCCTTGTATGAGTTGCTGCTGGCCAACAAGATACAGGGCATGATCATCGAGCCTTTCGACTACCCGGTGCTGGAGGAGAAAAAGATTCGCGACGTGACGAGCATCGTCGAATTCAATGACCCGCCCGTGCCGCACGGCCTGATCATGTCGAAAAAGGCCTTGTCGCCCGAACAGCGGGAAAAATGGAGCGCCCTGGTGAGCGCCATGCGCTCCGATGGAACCATGCGCCGCATCTTAGAGCGCTATTTCCGCGCCGACCTGGCGGCAACGATGCTTGAGTTCCAGGCGCCCTGATGTTGCTCCTGCGATCACTGTGGCTGCCGATCGGCATCCTGCTGCTGACGCTGGGGCTGACCTGGCAGGCCTGGCATCATGAACGAAGCGTCAGCCAACTTCAGCTGAAGACCCATTTCAACCACGCCCTGCAGGAAACGATCGGTCGTATCGAGCAGCGCATGGGGGCGTATGAGCAGTTGCTGCGCGGTGTGCAGGCGCACTACGTCGCAGCGGGGCACATCGATCGCAACGCCTTCCGTGACTATGTGGCCACCCTTCAGCTGGATGCCAATTTTTCGGGTGTTCAGGCGATCGGGCATGTCGACTGGGTGCCCGCGGCACAACTGGAGTCACATCTTGCCAAAATGCGCCGCCTTGGATTTGCCGATTACCGGATTTCACCGGATGGCGCTCGGGAAGCCTACGCACCCATCGTCCAGCGCGAGCCGTATATCGGTCGCAACCGGACCGGCTACGGGTTTGATACCTGGTCCGAACCGGTTCGGCACGAGGCCCTGGAACGGTCCAGGGATTCAGGCATGGCAAGGGTTTCCGGAAAGGTCCGGCTGCGCGTCGAAACGGAACCCAGCGAACAGCCCGGTTTTGTCATGTATTTGCCGCTCTACGCCAGCGATGCCGAGCTGGCGACGCCGGAACAACGCCGCGCCAAACTGATCGGCTGGGTCTATGCCTCGTTCCGGATGAGCGACCTGATGGCCAGCCTTTACGGCCAGAACCCGCCGGGGATCAGCTTCTCCATCCATGACGGAATCGAACTTTCCCCCCAGACCTTGATGTATCAATCCGAGCAGCAGACGGACAATGCCTCGGGTATTTTCAATGTTCATGAATATCTGGTCGTTGCCGGGCGTACCTGGACGCTCTCGATGACTGCAACCCCCGATTTCGCCCGGCACTTTGGCAACAACGAAGCGCCACTGATTGTTTGGAGCGGCATCGGTCTGAGTCTGTTACTGACACTCGTGGCCTGGCTGCTGACCACCAGCCGCGCCCGGGCCTTGAAACTGGCCCAGACGATGACCCGCGAATTGCAGGCCAGCGAGCGTTTCAGGCTCGATGTCACCGACAACATTCCCGGCCTGGTCGCCTACTGGAATGCCGACCTCCATTGCGAATTTGCCAATGCCCGTCACCAGGAGTTCTTCGGCAAGGCGCCCGAAGAGGTGCGTGGCATGCCGATGAAGGCGCTGGTCGGCGAAGAACGCTTCACCCAGGCGGAACCCCACATCCGCGCCGTGCTGCAGGGCGAAGCGCAGACCTTCGAAGGGACCCAGCGCATGCCGGACGGCAGCATCCGCTCGACCTATACCCACTATCTGCCGGATGTGCTCGGTGAGCAGATCAAGGGCTTCTACGCACTCGTTTCGGATATCACGCCACTCAAGGTGCTGGAGCGCCATCTGCGGCATTTCGAATCGATCATCCAGTCTTCCGAGGACGCCATCTTCAGTCAGTCCCTGGATGGCGTCGTCTCCAGCTGGAATCCGGGCGCTGTGGCCCTGTTCGGCTTTACTGCGGATGAAATGATCGGCA
>Ga0316605_10000031_pt1 | contig 234041 bp, 146 predicted proteins | sample OWC_soil_day20_n_FD_207666 | JGI IMG/M metagenome (GOLD analysis project Ga0316605, IMG submission 207666) | Wetland soil microbial communities from Old Woman Creek delta, Ohio, United States - OWC_soil_day20_noCT | ecosystem: Environmental > Terrestrial > Soil > Wetlands | place: USA: Ohio... | reverse complement strand
GGGTGCAAATATAGATAGCTTGTTACGAGCCACCAAAAAAAGTCAGGGTACATTTGGGGTACATCGGTGGGAGAAATCTTAAATATTATCATAAAGATTCTTAAAACCTACTCAAATGAGGTTTTTTGGCCACATAGTGCCACATAGTTTTTTCTTTTTCTTCTCAAAAACCGAGAACACATAGTTGTAAATGTTTTTCAAACATTTACTTAGGTGGGAGAGGTTTTTTGTGTCTTAGTGGCTTTGTGTTTAAAAAATAAAAATCTATTAAACCACAATAGGCACAATAGAAAGAAAACTAACATGAAAATACATAATATAGAGCACAATAGAAAAATGCCTATCGGCATTTAATCTAATGAAATTGTAAAGTTTTAATCAATAAATCATTTTTCTAATGTGTCTATTGTGGTTAAAATCTTACCCTATTCCGGGTTTTTCAACCCTTGAGGTAGGTGAGAGGTGGTGCCTTTTTTGCTACAAAGAAATCGGGGCGATGCCCCTCGAAAGAAAATGATAAATGATGAATTGCTTGGCGTCACCTTGTGGATGCTTTGGCCACATAGTGCCACATAGATTTTTTTTTTTCTTCTCAAAAACCGAGAACACATAGTTGTAAATGTTTTTCAAACATTTACTTAGGGTGGGAGGGGTTTTTTGGACACATAGTATAACATAGTTTTTCTTTTTCTTCTCTAAAACCGAGAACACATAGTTGTAAATGTTTTTCAAACATTTACTTGAGTGGGAGAGGTTTTTTTCGTGTCTTAGTGGCTTTGTGTTTAAAAAATATTGAATCTTACTGGCTTAGCGGCTTGGCGCGCTACCGACAAGTCGGCATGTTCCATTTGCGTTCAAAATATAATTAAATTGATATTTAATGGGGTGTTTTTTTATAAATGATAAGTGATGAATGATAAATGATATGCTAAATGCTTTTCGCGTTGCGCTCTTAAGACCCTCTCCCGATAGCTATCGGGAGGAGGGTATTTAAGGGAAGCTCAATACACATCAAGGGTGATTCTGTTGGCACTTTCTTTCGGACTTACAGGTAAACTTACACTGTTTACCGATGCGTCTGTCAGCTGTATATTGGATACACATTTCAGATAATAAGGATAAGTAGCTTTTCGTACATGAAAATGCTCTATCGTAATATCCCTGATAGGTTTTTCTTCGTAACCATCCATAAATATGGCATAATTATCCGACGACTCAGCCACTACGTTTTTAATAGTAAACTGTTCGTATTGCGACGCATGTATACCTCCCCTGAACCCAAAATAGTTTGTTTCAAAACGGAGTATGGCGCCTTTTGAGCGTTCTATCTGTATGTTGCTTACCTGCACATTTCGGATGTAACCTCCACGGTCTCTGTTGGATTTAAAGTATAAAGCATTTTTTACCGTACCAATTTGTATATTATCCATATACACATTTTCAACGCCACCCGACATCTCGCTGCCTATACACAGACCGTTGCATTCTGACTCGAACAGGCAATTGCGAATCACAATATTCCGGGACGGTCTTGCTACCCATCGGCCATCGGCATCTCTGCCGGCTTTTATAGCCACTGCGTCGTCGCCCGTTCTGAAAATGCAGTTTTCTATCAATACATTTGAAGTTGACTCAGGGTCGCAACCGTCGTTGTTCGGAAAATGGCTGTCGATAGTTACGCCCCGTACCACCACATTGTCGCAATACACAGGATGTATTGTCCAGAAAGGCGAGTTTTTGATTGTAACTCCTTCAATCAATATCCGCGAGCAGCCCAAAGGCTGAATGCACGACGGACGCAAAATAGTGCCTTTACCAAAAACACGTTCGTTGACAGGAACAAGCTTTTCGCCCATGTGGCGTAGCCTATCGCGGTCAGGCGCTTCGTTGGCTGCCCAGGCTGCAAATTCAAGTCCTCCCTGAGCATCGATGGTACCGCTACCGGTGATGGCTATATTCTCAGCATGATAAGCATAAATCATGGGTGAGTGTCCGTATAGTTCAGTGCCTTCCCACCGGGTTTGCACTACAGGCAGAAAATCATCTGCTTTACCGCTAAAGAGCAAACAAGCATCCTGAAGCAGATGCAGATTTACATTACTTTTCAGTATCAGATTTCCGTTTAAGAAGTATGTGCCGGCATGTACTACCACTCTTCCACCTCCCAGCAACGAGCAGGAGTCAATAGCATGTTGTAATACCCGGCGACATGTTGACTCCGCTTTATCCTGCGGACAAGTTACCTGTATGTCTCTGTTGGGGAACGACGTCAGCGCAATATTAGCTACAATGCTGTCAGCTTCAGTTATTTTTTGCTTCTCAGGCCCATCATGTTTGTACTTAAACCACATAAATGAGGCAGAGCCGTCGTCTTTTTTGATATTATAGCAATAAAGACCCAAACGAGCTCCTTTCCAGTATCCGAAACGGATGAAAAAGCTCTGACCGCAAGCCGTAAAATGTACGTTGTCGGTGCTGTACGAAAACTTAAAAGCCTTAGCCGGAATATCTACCGAAACACGAAGATAAACCTGCTTTGTATCTAATGTGGCAATAAGGTTTTCAGTAGTGTCGTTTGAAATATAGAGTACTTTCTTACCGTTTTCCGATTTTACACCCAGCAACTGATTTTCTTTACCCATACATACCAAACCGCTCCGCTGTCCGTCAGCCATGCCCGATAAATCCATAGCAACTGTAGCCTCGCTTTTATAACCCATCAGTTTTTGTGTCAGGGTATTTCTGGCTAAGCGGAAAGTATTGGATTTCAGAGCATTTATAACCAGATTTCCGGGTGAAGATGTTAGCGACCAGGCTTTATCAACAGGGTTGTGGTTGAACTGCCACTGTGGCGATAAATAAGGGTCGGTAAAATGATCATCAGTTTGCGGTGCAAATATATCAGTGCTTGCGATAGGCTTTTTCCACGTGTATACAGGTTCGCCTATGCCATTCCGGTCAATATCTACACCTATTACAGGCCAGCCATTGCTCCAGCTCATGGGCTGTAAATGTACCACCCGTCCCAGTGTGCCTACATGTTGGAAGTGATAAAAATACCACTCGCCATCGGGCGTATCTACAATGGCACCCTGATGAGGGCCGTTGATAGAGGTGCTACCCTGCTCAAGTACTATTTTCTTTTCGTAGGGTCCGTAAATGTTTTTTGAGCGGAGTACTGTTTGCCAGCCACGCTCTACACCCCCTTCGGGGATTGACATGTAATAAAAACCATCTTTCCTGAAAATTTTTGTACCTTCGGCTACCGGCCCGGTGTATACAGTTACACCTTCGTCGAGCAAGCGTTTTCCATCAGGACTCATTTTGTGAATAATGATAGGTCCGGCTCCGTGCTTGCTTCTTCCCAGATATGCGTTTCCATCCTCATCCCAAAACGGACAAGGGTCTTCCCATTTTTCGACCTTTTGTACCAAATGTAACGGACTCCACGGACCAGCAGGATTGGTAGCGTTGGTCATAAAAAGTCCCTCATGAGGTGTACAGAAAAACACCCAGAACTTACCATCGTGAAAACGAATGGCTGGCGCCCACGAACCTCCGGCATAGCGCTGGTTTTCGTTCCAGCCCGGAAAATCAAAGCGATCATAAATTCTGGAGATTAATTTCCAGTTTACCATATCATCCGATTCAAGCACCTGCATTCCTAAAAAATGGAAATCGGAGGCCACCATGTAATACTTAACTCCAACCCTGATAACATCAGGGTCGGAGTAATCAGCATTCAAAATCGGATTAATGTATGTTCCGTTACCCTGATCACCCCATTTTTCGGGGGTGGTCTGGGCCAAAAGGGAAATCAGGTTGCTTACAAAGCAAATGATTAATAACAAATATTTATTCATCAACAAATTGTATACAGGCTACAACAAAACCCATTAGAAACCCGGATTTTGGTCAACTTTAGTTTGATTCAAATCGATAGCTGCCTGAGGTATCGGACGGAGCGTTTTATATTTACCGTCGGGACCTTTCATATTGGTTTCAGTAATGCCGTCTTCGTTGTATGTAGTGGCATATTCTACCAGTTTATGAGTCCGTTTGAGGTCGGTCCATCTTACATATTCGCCAGCCAGTTCGCGTGCGCGTTCATCCAGAATAAAATCTACCGTAATGTCGCTGTTGGCCACGGTCATGTCGGTTTCGTAACCAGTTTTGATTGTACCCGGACGTTTACGAAGATCGTTAATCATCTGAGCAGCTTCGTCAGGTTTGTTTTGTTTCATATACGCTTCGGCAGCAATCAGGTACGCTTCGCCCAGACGGGCAACCACTACATCGTGCATGCTACAGCTGGTGCTGCGGTTGGAGATAGAAGCAGCCGAATAATCATCGAATTTCTTGATACAAGCATTACCGTAATCCTGCGAACGACGATCTTTATAACTTGCAGGCGCTCCGTTGGAAGGAGCAATACCGCCTACGGCAATAGTTTTACTTACCAGCGTGTTTTGTTTCAGATTATTGGGATCATCAGCTTTCCATGCAGCAATATCGGCATCGGTAGCCCATGCTGGTGCGTAGTAAAACTTAATAGCCGATGTTGTTGGAGATGAATAGTAATCAAAATAAGTTTGATGAAACTCAAGCATAAAAGTTTGTTCCAAACGTGCATCGCCACGGGTATACATCTGTTGCAGGCGAAGTGCAGGAGCAAAGTTCCCATCGATGGCTTTGTTTCTTGGGTTTTCTGATCCTCCGAGGTAAGACCCAAACTGTGCTTGCTGGTTCGATCCATCGCTAACCGGATTGGACACAGAAGCTGCACTAAACTGAACACTCCAGAAAAATTCAGCATTATTTTCGTTCGCAATATCAAATGCTTTTTCAATTGATGAAGCTGGAAGTTCTCCATTAATAGCCTGAAGTGCATATTTCGAAGCATTGGCAAAATCGGTAGGTTGGGCTATGTTCTCTTCCTGAGCTTCGTAGCCTTGTCCGTCCAACCAGCCACGGGTAAGATACGCTTTGGCCAAAAAGAAAGTAGCAGCACGTTTGTTGGCACGTCCCACCCCTGAGGATGTCCGTTCCAGTAATTTTGAATCGGATGAGGCCAGATAGGTAAACTCGTCGATAATAAACTGATATACTTCCGAAAGAGGAGTACGGGCATGATTCATTTCGGCATAATCAAACATTTTTTTGTTCAATGCCACCGCTCCAAACTGCTGTACCAGTTGGAAATAATACCAGGCACGTATAAAACGGGCTTCATCAATATATTGTAAGCGAACGGTACTTTCTTCGGTAGTTTCGCCGTAGGCTATTACGCTGTTAGCCAGCTGAATACCTTTATAACATCTTACATAGAAATTTTTGATATTGCTATCATCAGCTGTAAAAGTATATTGACTCATGGTTACTCCCTGGCTTTTACCGTCGGCATATATATCGGTACCGGCAACAAACAAAAGAGGTTGAGCATTATACAATTCGCGTAAAGTAGAATATGCTGCGTTGGTTAAATTGCTGAAACCAACTTTAGTTTTATAAAAGTCAGAAGAAGCCACATTTGATCTGTTGTCCTGATCAAGAAATCCGGAGCAACCGGTAAGTAAGGACAAGCCAGTTATAACTGCAAAAAAATATATTTTTTTCATGATCATTACATTTTTATAATTTTAAATTAATACCTATTTGAAATGTTCTTGAACTCACACCATTTGCACCACTGCTAATGTCGGCCGAAGCCCATTCCGGATCAAATCCCTGATAGCTTGTGAAGGTGAAAGGATTTAAGATATTCGCGTAGATTCTCAGATCTGCAATATGAACCTTGGATACCCATCTCTGTGGCAAGGTATAACCTAAAGTAATGTTTTTGATTCTTACAAAAGAATTATCCACAAAGTTCTGTGAACCTCCCGACCAGTATGCACCAGCACCTTTACCGTTTGTACCATTGGTAGGGAAAGGATAAGTTCCGTAGTGAGTTTCAGCCTGATAAGTGATAGTTCCGTCGGCACCTAAAACGGGTGCTCCTTGCGGAATATAAAAATCCATATTCAAACGCATAACACCACGTTGGCTGTAATCAAGAAATTCACCCATAAACGAAGAGTAAACCATACCGCCCTGACTGGTATATACGCTTAAAGAAAGATCCCAGTTTTTATAAGTTAGCTTAGAGGCAAAGCTACCTGTCCACGTAGGAGCGCAATGTCCTAAAATCATTTTATCGTCGGCATTGATTGTACCGTTGCCATCTCTGTCAAATACTTTCATTTCACCTTCGTAGAATTTAGTTTTCTTCTCAGGATCACTTGCGTAATCTTCAGCGTCTTCTTTGGTACAAACACCCAGATATTTATATCCATAAACTACATCAATTGGTTTACCTATAAACCAACCGTTTCCTACAAGGTCTTCTTTGGCATCATTCAGTTCAATGATTTTGTTTATATTCCGGGCATAAGTAAAGTTGGTTTCCCATCTCCAGTTTTTGCTTTGAATATTTATTGTGTTAAGTTGTATTTCAATACCTTTGTTGTTTACTTTTCCTACATTACTTACAATATTACCAGTGCTTGAGCCCATTTCGTATGGTGTATCCATATTCATCAACAGTTCTCTGGAGTCTTTGTTGTAAATGTCTATTACTCCGTTGATGCGGTTCTTTAAAAATCCGAAATCAACCCCTAGGTTAAACTCTGTGGTTTTTTCCCAGGTAAGGTTGGTATTGGTCAGTGTATATCCGTAACCATTAGCTACAGTTTCACCAAAGTTATAATAATACTTGGAGTTGGCCAATGCTTGCGTATCGTATGCACCTACACCGGCGTTATTACCGGTAATACCGAAACTGGCACGTAGTTTAAGATTGCTTAACCAGTTGCTTGCCGGTTGCATAAACGATTCGTCGGAAGCACGCCACGCCAATGCTGTAGACGGGAACATTCCCCAACGGTTTTCTTTTTGGAACTTGGAACTACCATCCCAACGGGAAGAAACAGTTAACATGTATTTTCCCTTATAAGCGTAATTAATACGGCCTACATAAGATAGCATTGATATTTTGGAGTAATAGCTATATTGTTCCTGAATTGTACCTGATCCCATGTTATACCAATCTACGTCAAAAGGCATATCGGTAACAGTCATGCCATCTCCTTCACTTACATACTGATAGGCGCTAACCAATGCTAAAGCATTGATGCTGTGGTCGCCAAATGTTTTCATATAGTTGGCTTGCGTGTCCCAGGTATACGAAAATCTTTCGCCATTATATTTGCTGGCAATATTTGATTTACCCTGACGTGACTGAGTTAGAGTACCGTAAAAAACACCACGCGAATCGGTAGAAAGCATTGGAGAAAAGGTAGTTTTCAGGATAACATCTTTTGTCGGGCTAAACTGCACATAGATATTCGCCATTGCATCGTACGCACGGGTGTCATCTTTTGAGTTTTCTCTGTCTACAATAGGGTTAACAGTTGAAGTGGGGCCTCCACCGTTAGGATACACAACGGCGTCTTTACCCGGCTGATAAATAGGTTCACCGGCATTTTCGCCTTCCCAGTAGTAGGCTGGCATGTTAGGCGTCATACGAAAACCTAATAAAACCGAGTTGGTACTTCCGGTATTTTTTAAAGAAGTAGCCATATTGGTAGACATCCCGACAGAAAGTTTGTCAGAAATTTTGTGGTCAATGGCGCCTTTCAGGTTCCAGCGTTCGTACGCATCGTACAAAACACCTTCTTCTTTCTGATAGCCCAATCCGATACGGTAATTGATGTTTTTAGCACTTCCTGTGATATTGAAGAAGTGGTTCTGTTGCGTACCATCACGGGTTACAATATCTGCCCAGTTGGTGTAATTTTTATTCAGATACATATCTTTCACTACCTGACTATCGCCTCCCCAGAAGTTTTTGAAATTCGATTCGGTCATTTCCCAGGTAGTTGCACCAGTAGTTGTATTCATGCTCGAAATAAGATAGCGCATAAAACGGAATTTCATAAACTGATCGCCATCCATAAAATCGGGCATGTTGGCCACGGTTTTTACACCATAATATCCATCGTAACTTACGGTAGTTTTGGCTGCATTGGTATCACCTTTTTTAGTGGTTATCATTACCACACCGTTGGTGGCACGCGATCCGTAAATGGCCGTAGAAGAGGCATCTTTAAGGATGTCTACTTTTTCAATATCCATTGGGTTCAGGTAGTTCATGTTGTCCGACACTACTCCGTCGATAACATACAAAGGCTCATTGCTACTGCCTAAAGTGCTTTTGCCACGTACCTGAATGCTGAAACCATCGCCGGCACGACTTGATGTTTGCGAAATATTTACACCAGCAACTTGTCCCTGTAAACTTTCCATAACCGAGGTAGCACCTTTGGCCGAAATTTTTTCAGCTTTTACACTACCTACCGAGCCTGTCAGGTCTGATTTTTTGACCACACCGTAACCTACAACAACTACTTCGTCCAATACTTTGTTGTCAGATTCAATGGTAATTTTTAATTTTTGCTGATTGCCTACAGTAATTTCTTTGGTTTTGTAACCAATGTATGAAACTACCAGCACAGAGTTGGAAGGAACGTCTAACGAAAAATCGCCATCTATTGAAGTAATGGTTCCGGTAGTTGTTCCCTTAACCAGAATAGATACCCCGATGAGCGGGTCTCCGTTTTCGTCGGTAATAATACCGCTGATTTTTCGGTTTTGCTGAACCGATGATTGGTTCAAAGCAACTTGTTCACTCGTTTTATCTTTGGCCTGTAAAAACATAGGCGACATCGATAAAACAAAAGAAAATCCGCAAGCGAGCAAGAATCCTTTGGGAAGAATTCCTGAAGTACATTTTTTTCTTGTGTTCTTCATATCATAATAAATATTTAAGGATAATTTGAAATGCAAATTAATGAAAAATACTGCCCTCGTCAGGTGTAGAATTAAATAATTTTATTGGAAAAACTGACAATTTACTGTGCAAAACTGATTAAAACATTCGACATTTGACTAAAATGGATATAAATTCTCCCCGGCTATTTGATAGGATATGTTTTTCAATTAAATTCGTAAACAGATTCTATCTCCTTTTAAATCGTTATGAAAAGCAATTACAAAAACCTTCATTTCTTATTTTACCTGCTCGTTTTTCTGATGTTTTTTTATTTGCCTTTGCAGGGAAATAACAGCAGGAAATATAGTGTTACTTATTTTTCGCTTCAGAACGGTGTAGAAGACGGATTGGTAAATAACATTATTCAGGATCATAAGGGTTTGCTGTGGTTTGCAACATGGAATGGGCTCTATCGGTTTGATGGATATAACTTCAAAAACTTCAAATCCAATACCGAAGATAAAAAAGGACTTACCAACGACAGACTTTTACAAATAGAGGAGGATAAACGTGGATTTATATGGGTTTTGTGTTACGACTCTACCGCTTATCGTTTTAATCCTACCCAAGAAGAATTTGAGCCGGTTTGCCCGGAACTCTCCAATTTTAAATCATTCACGGTATTTCCTAACGGTATAGTGTGGTTTATGCAGGACGATGGAAGTGCGCTGCGAATATCAACAGATTCAGCCAATTTATCATTAAAATATCAAACCTTCTCGCCGCGAAACAAAGCATTGCGCATAGGGAAAATCCGTTCAGTATTTTTAGATTCGACCAATCAGGAATGGATACTTACTGACAACGGACTTTTTCGGTTGTATCAGTCTAAACTTTCGGCCGTAGTACCCGGCAATACTCCGCCCGGCAGCCGGCAGGCTTTTTATTCGGCATTAGAGCTCAACGGGCAATTGTTTTTTGGGAGTAATTCGGGTCGTATTTTCCGGTATTCGTTGCGTAAAAAGAAACTGGGGTTGAAAAAGTTGCAAACCGCATCGTCTGTTATCTCTGTTCTGAACACAACCTCACACATCATCTATGTGACTGACAGGGATGGCTTTTTTATGCAGGATGCGCAGGATAACACAAAACATTACCGTTTCGAATCTCTTGTAAAAAAAACCATAGAATCTGCTCAGATATCGCACAATGATTTTATCTGGTTTGTACACCCAACACCGGGTGTAAGTATGTTTGATATAGCTACGCAGCAATTAAAATTTGTTGAAGGTAAAGATGAATTGGGAAAACCCCTCAATACTGAAACCGGTTTCTTTATCATTGACGACCAAAAGGGAAATCTGTGGGTACATCCTAAAGGCGGGGGTTTTTCGTATCTCGATTTTCAAACCAGAGAACTGATCCCCTTTAATACTACTGAAAAACAGATAAAATGGAAATCGAACGACCGATGTTTTGCTGCTTTTGCCGACAGGCAGGGTAATCTCTGGATGAGTACGCAGCTCAACCGGCTCAAACGTATCAATTTTACTCCCGATAAATTTCAGTTTCTCACGACTACTTCTGTTGACGCTGATATGCCCGATAACGAAATAAGAGCGGTATTTATTGATAAAAAAAACAGGGTCTGGGCCGGAAGTCGCGACAATAATCTTTCGGTATATGATTCGAAGCTAAACTTGCTGCAACGTTTCAGGCTGGGGAAAATATATGCGGTAACGCAAGATGCTGATGGCTTTTACTGGGTATCCACCAAAGGAAACGGACTGATCAGGATTACGGAAACAAGACCGGAAAAGTTTGATTTCAAACAGTATACTTTTAAAGCAAATGATGCATACAGCTTATCCAGCAACAATATTTACTATACTTTTCAGGATAGTAAAAAAAGAATCTGGGTGGCTACATATGGTGGAGGATTGAACCTCGTAAAAACCATGCCGGATGGTACGCAACGATTCATAAACTGCCGGAATTATTTAAAAAAATACCCGATTGAACGATTTTACAAAATCAGACATATAAACGAGGGAGCCGATGGCCGCATCTGGATTTCCACCACCTCCGGTATTCTGTATTTCGATGGCGATTTTAAAAAACCGGAAGATATATCGTATCACTATATCAGCCGCGTGCAGGGCGATGCCAATAGCCTGAGCAATAATGATGTGCAAATGACCCAAACGGTGAAAGGCCGGCTGTTTGCAATTACTTACGGAGGCGGTATAAACGAGTTGGTTAAAACAGGGAAGTATAGTTATCAATGTAAATCGTTTACCCGAAAGAACGGGCTTATTTCTGATATTATTTATTCGATGCAGGTAGATAAAAAAGGCGATTTATGGTTAGCTACCGGTGGCGGTCTTGTCAAGTTTACCGATTACAAGCATCAGGTTCAGTACCCAAGCGAGCATATAGCTTTCAACGTACACTTTAGCGAGGGTGTGGGGGCAACCGACGGTAAACGGATTTTCTTTGGAACTAACAGAGGGTTGTTTTATTTTTACCCCGACGATATTCATAAAAATGATTTTGCACCACCCATTTATTTCTCATCCATCTGGCTCAACAACGAAGAGATTACACCTAAAACCTCGCCGGATATTATGCAAAGTACAATGGACGACAGCCCGAAAATCACTTTGCCGCCCAATAACCATTCTTTCAGGCTTGTTTTTTCGGCTTTGGATATGTCGGAGACCGAGTATATTCAGTATTCGTATAAGTTAGACGGTTTTGATAAAGAATACCGGCTCACCAACGCCAACCACGAAGCCAATTACACCAACCTCCCTCCGGGAAAGTATACTTTTCATGTAAAATCGACCAACAACGAGGGCGTTTGGGTGAACAACGAAAAAACACTGTCGATAGAAGTGCTCCCTTCTTTTTCCGAGACTATTTATGCAAAGATATTGTATATCATATTGATAGTTTTTTTTATTTTGATAGCAATATATGTTTACACCGTGTTTTACCATATCAAAAGCAAAGCCAGAAACGAAGAGTTGTTGGCGCAGATGAAGGTGAATTTCTTTACGGATGTATCGCACGAATTACGAACCCCTTTGACGCTGATAACCGGCCCTGTAGAGCTTGTTATGACCGACAAGCAGTTGCCGGGGCATTTAAGGGAAACATTAGAGCTGATAAAAAAGAACTGCGACCGCATGCAACGGCTTGTGAGCCAAATTCTGGACTTTAGTAAAATACAGGAGAATAAAATGCAATTGCGTATTCAACATAAAGATATTGTACATTTTACTCAGGAGGTAACCGGCTATTTTACGCCTTTGGCAAAAGAGCGAAACATCAATCTTACCTTTTCTTCAGAAGCATCTACGGGCTATCTTTGGTTTGATACTGACGATATTGAAAAGGTAATCTTTAATTTACTTTCCAACGCATTCAAACATACTCCCAATGGCAAAGCTATTGCCGTAATTATTACTGAGCAACAGGATACTATAACCATCAAAATAGCGGACGAAGGTGTGGGCATACGCAGAGAAAAGCAGGAATCGATTTTCAACCGTTTCGAAAATTTTGTTCAGGGAAATAATCAGAGTGCACTAAGTTCAGGTATCGGATTGTCGGTAACCAAGGAGCTTGTGGAGATGCACAAAGGCAAAATATGGGTAGAGAGCGAGGTGGGAGCAGGCAGCACATTCAGTGTGCAGCTATTGAAAGGAAAGTCGCATTACCCGCCTGACACAGAATATATATTGTCTGATTTGTCCGAAGAGTATAACGCTGACGATGAGCTGGTTGAGAGTACTCCTCATGCCTTACCCAATCAGGATGTGAAAATGCTTATTGTGGAGGATAACTACGAATTGAGATTATTTATCCGGCAGGTTTTTCAGGATAAATACAAAATCATCGAAGCTTCGGATGGGGAAGATGGCCTAAATAAGGCTTTCTCCGATTTGCCCGATATAATTATTACGGATATAGTAATGCCTGTAATGGATGGCCTCAGCATGCTCGAAGAATTAAGAAACGATGAGCGTACATCGCACATTCCATCTATTGTACTTACTGCCAAAGCAGATATGGATAGTGTGCTGAAAGGCATACAGACCGGTGCCGATGACTATATCACAAAGCCTTTCAGCGTTAGTTACCTTCAGGCCAAAGTTGATAATATGCTCGACAGGCGTAAAGCGCTACAGAGTTATTACCGGAATCATACCTCAATAGATGACGATTGTGTAGAAGAAAAACACAATTTATTAGGGCTATCGGCCAAAGATGCTGCATTTTTAGATAAAATAGCAGCCATAATGGAATTGCAGATAGCTAATCCGGAAATGAATGTGGATTTATTGGTCAAGGAATTTAACCTGAGCAGGTCAAATTTTTTCCATAAATTAAAGTCGCTCACAGGACTTTCGCCGATTGCCTATATAAAGGAATTCAGAATGCGAAAGGCGGCGGAACTAATCAGAGAAAATCAATACAACATGTCGGAAATTGCTTATATGGTTGGTTTTAGCGACCCTCATTATTTCAGCAAAAGCTTTAAGGCATATTGGGGTATGAATTCTACTGAATATGCGAAGAAATATACCACTCATTGAAAATAATAAAGCGGCTGTTTCAACAATATCCTGAAAGAATACTTTGATACAGCCGCTTTTAAAAAAAGAAGGAGTATTTATTTGTTGACTTTCTTGCCGTTAATCGTTATTTTCTTCAATGTCGCATTGCTGGCGCCAACTATGGAATTGCCTTTTTTTACGTTGTTGAAGGTGCAATTGCTCACATAAATGTCCTGTATATTGATAGTATCTTCGTATCCTGTTATAAGAATACCATAATCGCTTTTCTGACTTGTAACAGAATCCATATACACATTGCGAACAACAGGCGGAAAGCTTCTGTCGCACTGTTCGCCACCCTCGTACAGCAGGTTAATTTTCAATACAGCTTCTTTGCATTCGCCAACTTCAATATTGCGTACAAATACATTTTCAATAATTCCACCCCTGCAATTATTTGTTTTAATTCTGATTACCCGATCCAGATTAGGACTGTCCATCTTACAGTTTTCCACAAAAAGATTTTTATACCCGCCTGATATTTCGCTACCAATCACCACGCCTCCATGTCCATCTTTCATTTCGCAGTTGCGCACAATGATATTTTCGCTTGGTACGTTCCACTTGCGCCCATCCATATTTCGCCCGCTTTTTATGGCAATACAATCGTCTCCTGTGTCAAACACACAATTCTCGATAAGTACGTTCTTACTCGATTCGGGATCGCAACCATCGCTGTTAGGGCCATGGCTTATTACCTGAACGCCCCTTACCGTAATGCTCTCACAAAAAACAGGATGAATAACCCAAAATGGCGAATTTCTCAACACAACGTCTTCGATTAAAATGGTGTTGCAGCGGTATAAATTAATCAATTGCGGCCGCAGTCCGTCTTCTAAAGTCATTTGGCGTTTATCAACGGGGGTAGACGTTTCGGCATACATCAGCAACTTATTTCTACCACCATTGCGTTGTGCAAGCATACCTTCTTTCCAGCCAAACAACGGACTGCCACACATGCTCCACCAGGTATCGTTGCTCCCTTGTCCGTCTATAATGCCTTTGCCGGTAATTGCAATATTCGACTCGCCATAAGCGTATATAAGTGGCCGTAAGTTATAGCAATCCACACCTTCCCAGCGGGTAAGTACAGTGGGCGTGTACAGATATTTTTCTGTGGAAAACTTCAGATGCGCACCTTCTTCTAAATGAAGGTTTACATTGCTTTTGAGGGTGATAGGACCGGTGTAATAATCGCCCGCAGGGATAACAACAGAGCCTCCACCGGCCTGACTACAGGTTACTATTGCTAAATTGATGGCTTCGTGACATAGGTTATCCTTTCCTGCCTTTGCGCCAAAATCCTGAATATTAAATACGCGGTCGGGAAATGAAGTTTTTTTAATTTGCGACTCAATCTTTACGCTTTCGTTCCACACCTCCTGAGGAATTTGCGAGTAAGTCAAAGAAATAGTGAATGATAATAAAATTGAATAAATGATTTTTCTAATCATAGCATATATAAATTTAAAAAATTACTGAAGTCCTGTGTTTTCGGAAAAGTAGTTGAAATAATTTACTTGTCGGTTGGAGATTACATTGTTTAGTTAATTAGGTAACAACTACCTTATTTTACAAAGAACGAAAAAAATCTCCGGATATTAAAAGCTACCGGAGGTAAAAAGGGTGTTTTTTTTGATTTAATTAGTCATAGTTTTGGTTTGTACCTCCTGATTTTTTTGTGTAAAATGCTGATAATGGTTTTCAATCGTTCCATTACGAATGATTGACAAACAAAACCCCGGAATAACTTTTACGTATTCCGGGGTAAGTTCAAGCGTAGTGAATGAGCTATTTTACTATGTACATGACAAAAAAAGAATAGAAATGCGGATATAGCTGATTTAACTGATATACACTGATTTATTGTAGTAATAAAACGGATTTTAATTCTGATTTATTTACTACGTAAATGGCGGATTAGTTTTTCGCAGCTGAAAATCAGCCGACTTCACTTGTGAAGTCCAAATCTGTAATGTAATCCGTATTAGGAAAACTTTTGAGTTTACAGCGAAAATCTGTTTTATCCGTTATATCAGCGTTTCTATTCACATGAATCACTATTCACATCCATTAATTATAGGCAAAATAGAATTTTTGTAATGTACAAAACTGATTTTATTCAGTTGGTTTCACTTCTTTCCCGTTTTTATCAATCAGTACAACTTTTACCTGTTGGTCTTCCTTGCTTGTGAGCGTAGCTCTCACCAATTCCAGTTCGGCGCTATACTCTACTTTGGATATTACGTAAGTTTCGCCAGCCAGAGCTTTGATGCTTGTTTGAACTACCTGACTTAGCTCGTCAAGTTTCACTTCTTTGTAACCGTCATTGTCTGTTGTAGCGGTTTCGATGGTAACTTTTGTATTGGTTACCTGTGCTGTTGCTGCATTAGCAACTACTATTGTACCCGTAATCAGGGCAACTAATAAAATTACTTTTTTCATCTTTTGTAAATTTTAAAAATAATGAATACTATAGGTTTAAGAACGTTCCTGAATTAATAAAAATCAAGCGATATGCCAGAAATCCCGCTTTTTGCATTATTCTTATTATTAGCGGTTTATGTGTTTGTTAGATTTTTTTATTTTGAATGATTTGTAGAAAAGTATGGATTTCTCTACATTTGTTTTGTAGAAACCTGATTTTTAGGACAAATTATGAGTATTGAAAGAAAAATTCATTTTAAAGCCATAGTACTTTATATCATTGCCGGCGCGGCGGTGATAGCTATGATTATATTCCTGTACGGGCTGAAAATGAAAATTTCAGGTCAAAAGGATTTTGTTGAAAAACAGTACAAGTCGCTCATTTTGACCAATGAATTGGTGGTGTCGGTAGGGCAGGCTCAATCTGCTGCAAGCATGTACGTTTCCACCAAAGATGCAGGTCATATTGACCAGTTCAGAAAGCATTTGGTACGCGTAGATTCGCTCGTATCTCTGCTCGAAACTGTGGCTCCACTTGAAAAAGATAAGTTGAAAGGAATCAGTGTTTTGCTCAATAAGCAAGCTACAAATATTACCGAGCTTAATCGTCGGTTCAGCGACGATAATCCGGTTAACTCCATTAATGAACGCCTACAAAACTATGAACCTCCCAAGCAAAAATCGGTGAAAATTGTTACGGTAAAAAAAGATACAGTTTTCAGATCGATAGCCAAAAAGAGTTTCTTTCGGAGAATACGGGAAGTGTTTAGCCCTGTTGTAGATAGCACTATGATAGTGGCAAACCAGCGAACCGATACTTTAAAAATAAGTAATGCCGACTCCATAGCTATACTGAGTGAGGTTGATAAAATTGCCCGCGCGGCCAGCGTACGCTACGACCGGAATATCAGGGCTATTGAGCAGCAGGTGACAGAGCTTATTGTAAACGACCGTGAAATTTCGGGCAAAGTGTCGTCGCTTATCATGGAGCTGCAGCAAGGTGTAAACAAATCGGTGCTCGATACCATTGCCCAAAGCGAACAATCCATCAATAGCAATTATACCCTTTCCATAGCAGGAGGGCTTATTGCTCTGTTGCTTATCCTGTTGTTTGTAATACTGATTATAGCCGATGTAAATCAGGGCAAAAAAGCTCGTGAAAAAATAAAGCAGATTATGGATACCCGGCATCAGTTGTTGCTGTCTGTTTCGCATGATATTAAAAGCCCTCTTACCTCCATTCTTGGTTATGTAGCAGTAAACAAACATCGTAATGACGAAATAGAATCCGTAGAAAATTCGGCCAGATATATTTTTGCTCTGCTCGAAAATCTGTTAGAATTTACCAGCCTTGAGCGTGGAGAACTGACCACAACGTTTACCGATTTTTCGTTGAATAATATAGGTCGCGAAACCGAACAGATGTTTAAACCTATGGCCGGGGCCAAACACCTGACCCTGAAGTGCGAGTCGGATAAAGTGAGGGTTAATACGGATATGATGAAAACCAAACAAATCATTATTAATCTCGTATCCAACTCCATTAAATATACCAAGGAGGGTACAATTACTTTACAGCTTACATATAAAGATGGCAACATTGAGATTTATGTGGAAGATACCGGAGTGGGAATACCCGAAAGCAAACTGCCGGAAATATACAAGCCTTTTGTTCGTGTTGAAAGTAATAATGCCCTGGCGCATGGTAGCGGCTTAGGCATGTATGTGGTTAAAGGGCTTGTAGGTTTGCTCAAAGGCTCTATCAGTATTACATCAGTGGTAAACAAAGGAACTGCTGTCCGGGTAATAATTCCGGCCGTAAAGTCAGCATTTGCAATTCCGGGTGGCAAAAAGAGGATAGAGGTTTACGACGACGATCCTGCTGTATTGCACATGACGAAAAGCATGCTTGGGCAGCTTGGGCACGTTATTGTTGAGCATCATGGCGATGTAATACTAACGGACATGGAAATGGGAGCTATTACAGGGCTTGATATTCTTGCTAAAGCAGGGAATACCCCCGTTGTGGTAATGACCGGCAGAAGCGATTTTAATCATCAGAAAGCTCTGGAGCTTGGTTTCGATGGCTATTTGCCTAAGCCATTCAGTACTGAAGATTTAAGAAATTTGTTTGGCCAGGGAGATACAATGGCTGAAGATGATTTGCTGGGCGACGACCGTGAAGAAATTATGGAAATTTTCAGGACATCGACAGCCGAAAATTTCGGAAAGCTTAAAACAGCCCTTGTAAGCGGGGATTTTAAATCAGCTCAGGCACTTTGCCACAAAATGCTCCCAATGTTTGCTCAGCTTGGTTATCCTGTAGAGGAACTCCGCAGGATAGATAGTCACCGAACCGGCGAATACGACGGGTGGAAAGAAGATGTTGAGAAAATCCTATCTGTCAGAGTTTGATACCATAGAGATGCATCTTGTTATAAAGCGTCTTTCGGTCAATTTGCAATAGCTTGGCAGCCTGGGTTTTATTGCCTCTGGCTTTTCGCAGTGCATCCTTTATTTGTTCGCTTTCATTCTCAGGGTAAAGCACCATATCATTGTCATTAGGCGCCGGAGCAAAAGCCGGAAAATCGTCGGGAGTAATCATCTGATCCGAAACAAATAATACTACGCGGCGTATCATGTTACGTAGTTCGCGCAGATTTCCACTCCAGTGATGTTGCTTGAGAGCATCCATGGCATCGGGTGTAAATCCCTGAATATTTTTTTCAAATTCCTCGTTAGCCTGGCGCAAAAATTCTGTGGCAAACAGCTCAATATCTTCTTTACGTTGGCGAAGCGGTGGAATAAAAACAGAAAATTCGTTCAGCCGGTAATATAAATCTTCTCTGAATCTTCCCCCGGCAATAGCATTTTCCAGATTCTCATTGGTAGCGGCTATGATGCGTACATCTACCTTTATATCGTTGGTAGAACCTACCGGCCGCACTTTCTGTTCCTGCAAAGTACGCAAAAGCTGCACCTGTACTTCGTACGATAAATTGCCTATTTCATCAAGAAATACCGTACCTCCGCTGGCTTGTTCAAAAACACCGGTTTTATCATTCAGCGCCGAAGTAAACGAGCCTTTCAGATGTCCGAACAGCTCGCTTGGCGCCAGTTCGCGCGATAGGCTGCCGCAATCTACCGCAATGAAGCGCTGGTTGCTTCTGGAGCTACCCTCGTGTATCATACGGGCTGCATACTCCTTACCGGTACCGCTCTCGCCCAATATCAATACCGACATTTTGGTAGGCGCTACCCGTTTGATATAGTCGTACATTTGTTTTGATTCAGGGCTTGTTCCCAGCACTATATTGGTTTTTGAAACAGGTACGGATAAGTTAGCGGGCAGTTTCTTTTTAGATAGTGCCTGAATTATTTTTTCTTTAAGGATAGATGGGTTAATTGGTTTTTCAAGATAATCTTCAGCTCCCAACTTAATAGCAGCCACCGCACTTTGTATTTCGGCATAGCTGGTCATTACAATCACGGGTGTAGTCATTTTTTGCTCGCGCATCCAGTGCAGCAGCATAATACCGTCGCCATCGGGTAGGCGCAGGTCGGTAAGAACAAGATTAATAGGCTGATTTTTTTTCAATTCCGTTTGTGCAGCAACAATATTAAAGCAGAGCAAAGCTTCAAAATCATTACGACGAAACCACTTTTGTAACATAGTTCCAAAAGCGGCATCATCCTCAACTATCAGAATAGACTGTTTCATGGGGAGCAAAAAATAATTGTTTTTAAGCACGAGGTGCTAAAGATACGCACAATTTACATGAATTTTGGTTGAGATTGGATTTGTATTTGGTTTTTTTAAGGTTTATAGCGTTATAATCAGAACAAGCACATCCGTATATTTTTTTTAATAAGGTAATATGTCAGAAATTGTGCAATGAATGATAAAACATTTTTTACGGATTATGCCTGTTCTGTTTTTAAGTCGTTCGGTTTTTTATTGTTGCACAACCAGATATTTTGAAACACTCCAGAATTTTTCAGCATTTGTTATATGGATAGTTACCAACTGATCCGCTTCTTTATCCAAAGTATAACTTTCTTTAGGGTGTGTTGACAGAACTTTAGCACGTTTACTTCCGGTCTGTATTGATGTAAGGTCACGTAAATCAGCCTGTTTGAATACCGATTTGTCGAACTCTTTGTCAAGCACCGTACTGGCTTTGAATAGTCCGTTACCCGAAAGAATCTTCTTTTCTTTCAGTTCTTTAGCGCTGGCTACGCAATACCACACCGAATTCAGATTTGCATCCTGAGTTTTAATGGTGTTTTTTTGCTGGCTCGAAACTTCATTCAGTTGGGCAACATTACTGCTCAGTCCGCTCACTTGAGTAGTAAGTTCCTCAATTTGTATATTCTTTTTAGCCAGTTCGCTCTGCAGCGAAGCTATCATGGATGTTTTTTCAGCCTGTTCAGCTTCCATGCGTTTAATAGCGTCCGACAGTTTTGTGTTTTCTTTACCACGTTGTGCCGAAATACGTTGCAGTTGTTCGATACGTTTTTTGTTTTGTTCCAGAATTTCTTTAATCTGGTTGATTTGGGCAACAACCTGTTGCTTTTTTGAAGTTTGTTTGCCTTCAATACCTTTCATATCAACCATCATCTTATCTTCGCTCGCCCGAATAGCCGCAAAACCCTCTTCTACATCGTTCAGGATGTCGAGTGTTTCATTGTAGTTTGACTTGGCCACCTGAGCCTCAGCGTTCAAAGAGTCACGTTCAGCAAGCAGGCTTTTGTATTTTCCTGATTTTTCCACGCACGATACAGCTGTTATTGCCAGTGCAAGGAGTAAGGTCATAAATTTGATTGTTTTCATAAACTTTTAATTTGAATAATTTTCGGATAATATCGTTTTTTATTAATTATAACAATTTACATGCCAGATGATTTAATCATTTGTAAATAAGACATTAAAACATGAAAATGAGTGTAGAAAGTTGTAGAATGCTGTGTACAAAAATGAGTATTCCAATCGTTCAGCACGTTGTGACGAATCTATTATCTTTAGTTGGCCAGAAATGATTAATTTGTCTTTTTTTACAGCTACGAACAAAAATTTTATAAAAAACACGCTGAATATAGCCCATGCAACCCAAAAACAAAACATTTTTTCCATCAATAATTTCTATATTTGCACATAAATAGTTTTTTTGAGCTACTCATAGCTTCTCGCACACTTAAATCGCAAAGATACAATTATAATAATACAATGAGAAAGATACTAATTCATGTTCTTTTATTGTTCATATCTACATATATATATTCTTCAGATGTGAAATTCTACAGTGTGAACAACACCTATGGAATTTCAATGAGGGAAACCGGATCTATATGCCGCGATGAGAATGGATTCATCTGGACATCATCCAAAACGGGGATACTCAGATTATCCGAAGGCGATTACCGTATTTACCAACTCCCCTATATTACCCCCAATGCCATATCTGTAAAATTGGTATATAAAAAGTCTTTTTTGTACGCATATACCAACAACGGGCAACTTTTCCTTTATGATGCTGTATTTGATAAGTTTAATTTGATTTCGGATTTGCGAAAATCTTTTAAGAATGACTTTCTGGTTGTTATCGAAATACGCGTACAGGATGATGGAGCTTTGTGGATTGCAACTTCGTCGGGTTTATATTGTTATAAAAACAAATCATTCTATTTTGTTAAGACTGATGGGCGTGAAGTGAGAAATATTGTTTTTTACGATAAAAATCATTTGTTTTTTTCGACTCAAAATGGAATAAGCAGACTAAATACAACAACATTTAAAGCCGAATTGGTGATTAAAAACAACAAGGCTAATACCCTGAATACATCCAGATTATTCCTGAATAAAAGGAATGAGCTGCTTTGGATTGGAACTGTTTCGGAAGGGCTTTTTTATTATGATTTAAAGAAAAAAGTGTTAAGCGGAATTACAGTCAAGAACTTTCCTCGTCAGCCCATACTGGCCATGGATCAAAACAATGATTCTACTTTGCTTGTAGGTATTGATGGGCAAGGAGTTTGGGAGCTGTCGGGGAACGGAAAAACAGTTTTGAATATATACAAAGAAAATGTTGATAACCCTACGTCGCTTTTTGGCGATGGCGTTTACGATATTTTTTGCGATAACAATAAGCGTGTATGGGTTTCTACCTACAGCGGAGGATTGTCTTTTTTTGAAGAAGATTCGCCAATAGTAAGCCAGATTACACACCGTGTAAATATATCTAATTCGCTATCAAATAATTGCATCAATAAGATATTAGAAGATAAAAGAGGAAACATTTGGTTTGCTACCAATAACGGGATAAGCCGGTGGAATCCCCTGTTGAACCAATGGGTTTCGTTTTATAAAAATAGTCAGGCGCAGGCACAGGTGTTTTTGGCTTTAGCCGAAGATAAAGATGGAAATATCTGGGCCGGAACATATTCTTCGGGAGTTTACGTTTTGGATGGGGCTTCGGGGCGCGAAAAAATGCATTTTTCGCATGGTTGGCAGAACTATTCGTTTTCAAACAAATTTATATTTGATATATTTAATGATAGTCAGGGTGATATCTGGATTGGAGGAATCCAGAGCGATTTGATATGTTATAAAACTGAGAATAAAAGCTTTAGAAAGTATTTTTCGCAGCCGGTTAAATCCATCACAGAACTTTCGCCGGGTAAAATTCTTTTGGGATGTACGTACGGTCTGCTTCTTTTGGATAAAGAAAAAGGAAATATCGACTACCTGTTGCAGGGGCACATTATGCAGGATATATTGGTGGTAGGAAACGATATTTGGATTGCTACCTGTGGCGATGGTTTGATTAAATATGATTTTAAAAACCGATCTTCAAGAAAAATCACCACGGAGTCGGGCTTACCTTCAAATTATGTGAACAGTGTAATTTCGGTTGATGGCTATCTTTGGCTTGGCACCGAGAGTGGATTATGCCGGTTCAACCCGGCTGATGAAAAAACGTTGACTTTCTCATCAAAATATTCCCTTTCAAATCTGGCTTTCAATGTTGATGCAAAATATCATCTCAGGAATGGCGACTTAATGTTCGGGACGAACAGTGGAGCCGTTGTATTTAATCCGGATAAGCTTTATCAATCCAGGTTTAAAGGACGTATTTTTTTGCAGGATATAAAAATTTCAGGACGAACGATAAGAGAAAATCCTGAAATGATGCAGGATACGCCGCTTAACCAACAAAATAAGGTGTCATTAAAGCACGACCAAAATACGCTTGAGTTAGAATTGCTTCCCATAGGGGTGTCATCCGGCGGCTTCAAATTTTCGTGGAAAATGGAGGGCTTGGACAACGACTGGAGTCAGCCCTCGAACCGGAAAATTATAACGTATACCAACTTGCCCAGCGGACACTTTGTGCTGAAAATCAAGATGTACGATAGTTCGCAAACTACGGTTGTTGATGAACGGCAGTTTTTTATTCGGATTGTACCTCCTTTTTGGGAAACATGGTGGTTTAGATTGTTGATATTTATAATTCTGGCTACGATTGTTTATTTCCTATTGAAAATATACACAGATCGTTTAAAACAGCGCCATGACGAAGACAAGATACGCTTTTTTACTACCATAGCTCACGATATCCGTACATCGTTAACTCTGGTAAGTGCGCCAATCGAAGAGCTAAATAAGGAGAAGAACATATCCAACCAGGGGCGTTATTATCTGAACTTGGCTACCGAGCAGTCGGGGCGCTTGTCTTTTGTAGCTACTCAGCTTTTGGATTTTCAGAAAGTAGATGTTGGCAAGGGACAGGTGTTTCTGGTAATGGTTGATATTGTAAATCTGGTCTCGCGGCGAAGATCCATGTTTGAAGCAGCCGCTAAGAAAAAAAATATCGAGTTAGAATTGTACTGTGATGTAGACAGCTTTACCACTGCTGTAGATGAATTGAAAATAGAGAAAGTAGTTGATAATCTGATATCAAATGCTATTAAATACTCACATGCAAATAGTAAAATTGATATTACGCTCCTTTGCGACAAGGAGGCCTGGAGTTTGGAAGTAAAAGATTATGGTTTGGGTATATCCGAAAATGCTCAGCGAAAATTATTCAGAGAATTTTATCGTGGCGACAATGTGGTAAATTCTAAAATGGTTGGATCCGGTATCGGTCTGCTATTGGTAAAGAACTATGTATCGATGCACAATGGCGATGTAACCTTATCAAGCAGAGAAAACGAAGGCGCTACATTTAAAATTACAATTCCTTACAAAGAAGTGGCTGAGGTGTCGGTAAACGACTACGAAGAAAAAACCGGGTCGTTTATCGATATGGATGTTGATTTTGAACATTTATTATCGGCAGAGAATGAAAACCCGGCAGAGAAAAAGATTCATGTGCTCATAGTAGAGGACAACAACGACTTACAAAGCTTTCTTAAGCATACTTTTGAGGTGAATTATAAAGTGTCAACGGCCAACGATGGTAAGCAAGCTTGGGAAATTATACAGAAAAAAATGCCTGACTTTGTTGTGTCGGATGTAATGATGCCCAACATGGATGGCTTTGAGTTATGTAAATTAATTAAGTCGACCTTTGATACCGCGCACATTCCTGTGATTTTGCTTACGGCTTTGTCCGAAAGAACCAAACAACTTGAAGGCCTAAAGCTTGGTGCCGATGATTATGTAACCAAGCCTTTCGATATGTCGATATTGATGCAGCGCATCAGGTCGATTATTATCAACAGAGATATTGTAAAAGAAAAAGCTCTGAAAATTATCAAGCACATTGATGTTGAAGCACCGATACTGAATAATCAGCTGAATGATCAGTTTGTAAAAAAAGCATTGGAAGTGGTTAGAGAAAACATCTCCAACAGCGAATTTGGTAAAGAAGAATTTGCATCTGCCATGAATGCCAGTACCTCGTTACTCTACAAAAAAATTAAATCGTTAACAGGACAATCGCCGGTAGATTTTATAAAAATCATCCGCTTGGATTATTCTTTAGAGTTATTGCAAACCCGTCAGCATTCAGTTACTGAAGTGAGCGAACTTTGCGGTTTTTCGAGCGTAGGGTACTTCAGTACAGTATTTAAAAAGCATTTCGGAAAATCTCCAACAGACATTTAATTCAGATTAAATGCCTGTTGGTTTTTTTGATTCCTGCTTAAATCATGTTGCAAACTGTGTATTTGATTAGCCCGATTACCTAAAATCAAATATAAAATGTCTGAAATTATAATATGCGTTTTGTGAAATTATTTAATTTTGCATCAGTTAATCTTAATAATAATATGATGCAGCATTTAACGCCAATTAGTAACAGAACCTTATTTTTTTCTCATTCAATATCTCGTAGTAATATTTCTATTGATAAAATACTACAAGCCCCAAAAACGATTTACCGCGTTTCTTTATTTATATTTATTTTATTGCTTACCATGCCCGTGTCGAAGCTTCTGGCGCAGGATAAACTCTACTCAAATTCTTTTTCTCTGAGTCAGGTAAAATTACTTGATGGTCCATTCAAACATGCGTGCGACCTGAATGTACATGTACTACTTGAATATGATGCCGACAGATTTCTGTCGCCATTTTTGCGCGAGGCAGGTTTGCCCGTAAAAAAACCATCTTATGGCAACTGGGAGAAAGATGGGCTCGACGGGCATGTGGGAGGACATTATCTTACAGCACTGGCCATACATTACGCTGCCACCGGAAACGCTGAATGCAAAACCCGGCTTGACTATATGGTAGCGGAGCTGAAACGCTGCCAACTTAAGAACGGCGATGGGTATATTGGTGGAATTCCTAATGGAAAACATTTATGGGACGAAATAAAAAAAGGAAATACAGCCATTATCTGGAAGTATTGGGTGCCATGGTACAATATGCATAAAACTTATGCCGGATTGCGCGATGCCTGGGTATATGCAGGTAACCAGGATGCTCTAAAGATGTTTCTGGATTTGTGCGATTGGGGACTCACAATTATCGATACGCTTGATGATGAAAAAATGGAGGCAATGCTTGGCAATGAATTTGGCGGAATGAACGAAGTATATGCCGATGCTTATCAGATTACCCGGGACTTGAAGTATCTGAATGCAGCTAAGAAATTTTCGCACAAACAGATTTACGAAAGTATGGCTCATCATATTGATAATCTGGATAATAAGCATGCCAATACTCAGGTGCCGAAAGCTGTTGGATATCAGCGTGTGGCTGAACTTAGCAAAGATAAAGACTACACCGCGGCTGCAGAGTTCTTTTGGAAAACTGTGGTTGAAAACCGTACCTTATCGTTGGGAGGCAATAGCCGGCGGGAGCATTTCCCGGAAGCAGCCGACTGCAAAAGCTATATGGACGAGCGCGAAGGGCCTGAATCCTGCAATACCAATAATATGCTTAAGCTCACCGAAGGACTTTTCCGCATGAATCATGATGCCAGATATGCCGATTTTTATGAGCGGGCTATGTACAACCACATTTTGTCTACCCAGCATCCCGTACACGGAGGGTATGTTTACTTCACTCCGGCACGGCCATCGCATTACAGGGTTTATTCTGCTCCCAATAGTGCTATGTGGTGTTGTGTAGGCACAGGTATGGAAAATCATGGAAAGTATGGCGAATTTATTTACACTCATAACAACGACTCTCTGTACGTGAATCTTTTTGTGGCTTCAGAGTTGAACTGGACAGAAAAAAACATCGTAGTTGAGCAAAATACCTCATTTCCTTACGAAGAAGGCAGTCGCCTGACCATTAAAGTGAAAGACCCGGTACGACTGAAAATTCTGGTACGTCATCCGTGGTGGGTATCAGCAGATGAAATGAAAGTAAGCTGTTCCGGTGTTGATTACGCTCAGGGCTCTCAGCCGTCATCTTATATCGTTATCGACAGAGTTTGGAAAAATGGCGATGTGGTTGAGATAAAAACCCCGATGAAAGTAACCATTGAGGAAATGCCTAATACGCCTGATGCTATTTCAATACTTCGCGGTCCTATATTGCTTGGAGCAAAAACAAGTACCGATAATATGCCCGGCCTTATAGCCGATGATGGTAGATGGTCGCATATAGCTTCCGGTTCGCTGGTTTCGGTGTTTGATGCACCTTATATTATTGGTGAACGAACCGAAATTTTGTCGAAACTCAATCAGATGAAACCCGTTGAAGGAAAGCTATTTACATATACTGTACCCGAACTTTTTGTTCAGAGCCAATATAAAAATCTGGTACTTGAACCATTTTATCAGATTCACGACAGCCGATATATGATGTACTGGTTGTCGATGACCCAAAGCAAGTTTGAGCAGTTTGTACAGGACAAAAAAGATTTGGAACGAGCTAAAATGTTGCTTGATAAACGTACTGTAGACGCAGTAAAAACAGGAGAGCAACAACCGGAAGTTGACCATCAAATGACGGTGCAAAACTCAAACAGGGGCGTTTATCAGGGCGAAGCATGGCGCGATGCACGTAATGGAGGATTTTTTCAGTATAATATGAGTACCAAAGGTTACAAAGATTTGTTGCTCATGGTCAGATATAGGGGAAATGAGTCCGGTTCGCGAAAATTTAAGATACTGATTGATAATACAGTAGTTGCCACAGAAGATATTGCAGGTAAATGGACGAAAGATAGTTTTGTTAATGTTGAATATAAAATTCCGGCAAAACTTTTAAAACGAAAAAAGACGGTAACCGTCAGGTTCGAGAGTGTTGCAGGTGGTACGGCTGGGGCAATATTCAATGTGCGTTTGCTCAGACCATCGGACAAGGTAACAATTCCGGAATAGCCTCTTATAAGTTTGAACAATAGATATAGATTAAGTTTTCAGATAAAAAGTTGTATAGATTAGTTTTTTTGAGGTAAGTAATGAAGTGTAGAACTCGACTTTATGAAATAATAAAGCACTGTGTTGTTTGTGCGTAGTAAATTTTACATAAAAACAGAGTTCTGATTTTTCTCATAAAAAGACTGCCCTGTGAAGGGCGGTCTTTAAATTTTTTTCATTCGTAAGAGTGTTATCGTAAGTAGCCTTCAATAATAATCAAACGTTTTAATAATGAACAAACACATTTTATTTTATTTTTTACTACTTCTGGGTGTAGGTACAATAGAGGCTCAGCAGCTTAAGCTATGGTACAACAAGCCAGCAAAAGCCTGGGAAGAAGCCTTGCCAATGGGAAATTCAAGGCTTGGCGCTATGGTGTATGGTGTGCCAGAGCGGGAAGAAATTCAGTTGAACGAAGAAACTATCTGGGCTGGCGGACCTAACCGAAACGATAATCCTGCTGCGCTTCAGGTATTGCCTCAGGTAAGGCAACTTATTTTTGATGGTAAAAACAAAGATGCAGAAAACCTCATCAACAAAAACTTCGTTACGCGCATCCACGGAATGCCGTATCAGACTGCTGGTAGTCTTATCCTTAACTTCCCGGGACATAGTCAATTCAATAATTATTACAGAGAATTAGACATTCAAAAAGCTGTATCCAAAACAATTTATACAACTAATGGAGTTCAATATGTACGCGAAACTTTTGTGTCGTTTTCCGACGATGTGGTTGTAATGCGTATTACAGCGAGTAAAAAAGGAGCTTTATCTTTTGATGCGCAATATAATTCGCCGGCAACGCATACTGTGTCGGCCAAAGGAAATGTTTTGGTACTCGATGGGAGAGGCTCCTCTCACGAAACGGTAGAAGGTGTAATTCGTTATCAAACTCAAACTTACATCAAAAATAAAGATGGAAAAGTTACTGTAAGTGACGATAAAATATCGGTAGATAAGGCCACGGAAGTAATTATTTACGTATCTGTTGCGACTAATTTTATCGACTACAAAACTGTAGGTGCCAATCAGGGCGAAAAAGCAACCGCGAAGCTTAGCGCTGCGTCGAAAAAAGACTATAAGAAAGCGTTGCTGGCTCATACAAAAATTTATGCAAATCAATTTGACAGATTGAAGCTCGACTTAGGTGACTTGCAGCAAACAGCATTGCCTACGAATGAAAGAATACAGAACTTTACAAAAAATCATGATCCGGCTATGGTAACATTGCTGTTTCAGTTTGGTCGTTATCTGCTTATTTCGTCATCGCAGCCGGGCGGACAGCCCGCCAACCTGCAAGGTATCTGGACTAATCAGCTTGTGCCACCCTGGGATAGCAAGTACACCATCAATATCAATACAGAGATGAACTACTGGCCGGCTGAGGTAACTAACCTGTCCGAAACGCATCAACCCTTGTTTAGCATGATTAAAGATTTGAGCCAAACAGGGCAGGAAACTGCCCGGGTAATGTACGGAGCTAAAGGTTGGATGGCGCACCATAATACTGATATATGGCGAATTTCTGGAGTAGTAGATGGCGCTTACTGGGGCATGTGGCCTAATGGCGGTGCATGGCTTTGCCGTCATCTATGGGAGCATTATTTGTATACAGGCGATAAAAAGTTTCTGGCCGGGGTGTATCCTGTAATGAAAGGATCGGCCGATTTTTTCCTGAGTTTTCTGGTTCCTCATCCGCAATATGGCTGGATGGTAACATGTCCATCTGTATCGCCCGAACATGGACCGTTTGGCACTTCGGTAACTGCCGGATGCACTATGGATAATCAGATAGCCTATGATATACTGATGAACACTATGGCGGCCAACGAAATACTGAATGAAGATAAAACATATCGTGAGGAGTTACGTGCTATGGCTGCTAAACTACCACCTATGCAGGTAGGCCAGTATACGCAGTTACAGGAATGGTTGCCCGATTTGGATGATCCCAAGAACGACCATCGGCATATATCACACCTATATGGCTTGTATCCCGGCAATCAAATTTCGCCCTACACGCATCCTGAACTTTTTGAAGCAGCTCGCAATTCTTTAATTTTCAGAGGCGATATGGCTACCGGTTGGTCTATCGGCTGGAAAGTGAACTTCTGGGCACGTTTGCTCGATGGCAATCATGCTTATAAAATAATTAGCAACATGCTCACTTTGGTGGATGGTCGTTATTCCAACGGTCGTACTTACCCCAATATGTTCACTTCGCATCCGCCATTCCAAATTGATGGTAACTTCGGACTTACGGCAGGAGTAGCCGAAATGCTTGTTCAGAGTCATGATGGAGCTTTGCATTTATTGCCAGCTTTACCCGATGCATGGCAGCGTGGTTCGGTATCGGGTTTAATGGCTCGTGGCGGATTCGAGGTATCGATGAAATGGGCTGCAGGCTCCTTGAGCGAAACCACGATTCTGTCAAAAATAGGTGGAAACCTCAGAATACGTTCTTACGTACCGCTGGCAGGGAGCAATTTGAAAAAGGCCGAAGGTAAAAATCCGAACTTACTTTTGGAGCCTGTACAAATTGTAAAACCACTTATTTCTGAAAAAGCATCTTTTAAAGGTTTGGAACTGAAACCGGTTTACGAATATGATATTCAGACCGAAGCAGGTAAAACCTATGTTTTTACAACGCAAAAATGATATTGGTTTTAATTTGTTTATAATAACTTTTTAAAACCCTGAATTAGCAGAGGCACTTTTTATAAATGTGTCTCTGTTGTTTATTTATCAAATATTCAATAAAATTAATGAAATTATTTTATTCGTGTCTCCATTCTCTGTTATCTTTATGCTTGAAATTGCCTTATCTGAAAAATATGAACACCTTTGTTCGTTGCTGATATTCTGGTTGATGTTGTGCTTTTGCCAATTAAGCAGATTATCTGAAAACATAAAAAATGTATCTAAAAGTAGAAGGATTTAATTATTAATATATGCTAATTTTGAACATTATTCATCTATGGTTATTATGAAAAGACTCATATTCGTATTGCTTTTGGCATCAGTGTCAACTTTTTCGTTGTTCTCTCAGAAAAAAGAAAAAGTCCTTATTCAGATTTTCCCGGAACAGGGAACGCAAGTTATTAACAAAAATATTTACGGTCATTTTGCCGAGCACCTCGGTACCTGCATTTATGGAGGTTTGTGGGTAGGCGAAAAATCGGAGATACCCAATGTTAATGGCTATCGCAAAGATGTGCTTGAAGCACTGAAAAAACTCAATGTACCCAATATGCGCTGGCCCGGAGGTTGTTTTGCCGACGAGTATCATTGGATGGATGGAATAGGCCCCCGCGATAAACGCCCGAAAATGGTAAACAACAATTGGGGTGGGGTAGTAGAAGATAACAGCTTTGGTACGCACGAGTTTCTGAACTTATGCGAATTACTCGGATGCGAGCCTTATATCAGTGGCAACGTTGGTAGTGGAACCGTAGAGGAGCTGGCTAAGTGGGTTGAATATATGACCTCTGATGGCGATAGCCCTATGGCTAACCTACGCAGGCAAAATGGCCGTGATAAACCGTGGAAAGTGAAATATCTTGGTATAGGAAACGAAAGTTGGGGGTGCGGTGGTAATATGCGACCGGAGTTTTATTCCGATTTGTATCGTAGGTATGCCACTTACTGTCGTGAGTTTAGTGGCAATAAATTATTCAAAATAGGCAGTGGCGCCACCGATTATGATTATAACTGGACTGAGGTGCTCATGAAAAACATTGGTACTCAGATGCAGGGCGTATCGTTGCATTATTATACTGTAAAAGGTTGGAATGGCAGTAAAGGCTCTGCCACTAATTTTACGAACGATGACTATTACTGGACCGTAGGCAAAAGCCTCGAAATAGAAGAGGTGATAAAAAAACATATTGCCATTATGGATCAGTATGACAAGGACAATAAAGTAAGCCTTATGCTCGACGAATGGGGAACCTGGTGGGATGTAGAACCCGGAACAAACCCGGGCTTTTTATACCAGCAGAGCACAATGCGCGACGCTTTTGTAGCTGCACTGTCGCTTAATACGTTTAATAAATACGCCAAACGTCTGCAAATGGCCAATATTGCACAGGTGGTAAATGTGCTCCAATCGATGATACTGACCAAAGGAGATAAAATGCTTTTAACGCCTACCTATCACGTATTCGAAATGTACAAAGTACATCAGGATGCCGTATATCTTCCTCTCGAAATTTCGGCAGATAAAAAACAAATCAGAGAAAAAGACGTAGAAATGGTAAATGCCTCGGCATCCAGAAAAGACGGAGTGATTCATATAACCATGGCTAATATTGACCTCGAATCAGAACGCACGGTTGAAATAGATTTATCAGGAACCGGAGTAAGCAAAGTAAGCGGACGTATTCTTACCAGTAAAAATATTGGCGATTACAACACATTTGAAAAACCCGAAGTAATAAAGCCTGTCGACTTTACAGGAGCAAAAATAATAAAGGGAAAGATTCAGGTGCAGTTACCACCCAAATCTATAATTGTACTTGATGTTAAATAGTTAACTTATTGGTTATTAGTTATATAATTGTGTTTAGGTATTAGTTTTTTTGATATTATATCGATTATTTATAAATATTTATCTGTTTTTAGAAATAATGTATCTATTAATGTAAATAGATAAGCCTGAATGAATCTAAATTTGCCAACGATTTATACTTAATTTAATACAAAATCTAAAATCATGAAAAAACACAACCTCTTCAGCTGTAATATTCTTTACAGTGTTAATCCAATTTGCGTTACATGAATTTTAAAAGCAAATAAGTAAGGTAATATGAATGATATTATCTTATCTTAAATTGGTACATCAACTAAGCATGTGTTGATGTGTCCATTTATTCATATATAAAGAAAATTGCAAGATTATTTAGTGTTAACCCTTAAATATAATTTAAAAATGATTAAAGATGATAGTTAAAACTCGAACTTCGCGATTTAAAGAACAATGCCAATATCTTCAGGCTCATTTGGAATGTCCTCAATTTAATGGCTCAAACAAATAAAAACGAACATCACATTTTTTTTAATTGATGTGATGTGTTTTAATGAATTTACATTAACTTTATTTAAATTACAATGAAAAAAAGCTTATTTTTTATGAATTTGTTTTTGCTATTCCTCTTCGCTTGTGATAATAGCTACGAGGCGATAGAAAAACATCCTGAGGTTGTAAATAAGTATGATTCAAGTAAGCCAACTACGGTTGATTTGATTAATCCTACTTATGGTGTTATCGACGAAACCTTTATTCTTGAGGGTAATTTCCCGGGTGATATTGCCGACATGAAGGTGTATTTTGGTACGAAAAAAGCAGTTTTAATTGCTACTGATGGTAAAAGTATTACCGGACTTGTACCCAAACAGCCTAATGGTTACAATCAGGTTAGTTTAGTAATTGGAACCGACAGTATGGCACCAACCGACTTGAAATTTAAGTATCATCAAAGTCGCTCCATGAAGACTATTTGTGGAAAGTTAGGAACCGAAGCGTGGATGGCCGATGCTAATTATGCAGGTACTGCTCTTGATGGGGTAACGCTTGGTGAGTGCCACTATGTAGAAACTGTTGCGGGAACTAAGGCCGACAATATTGTATTGGTTGAGACTGGCTGGGGTAATAGATTATTCATGCTTTCAATTGATGATAGTAAAATAACAAAACTTTCAACTCCTACTCAGATATGTAAACCGGCTGTACCCAGTACCCGGGATCGGTTTTATGCCACAAATTTCAATAGTGGAAATCGTCCCATCTATTTATATACAAAAGAAAATAGTTGGACTTATGTAAACACTGGTATTACCCTTTCGTCAACCGATTTCCCGGATAGCAAGGTCGATGCTATGACATTTGCCGAAGACGATAATTTATTATATGCTTTGGGTACTGACGGACGTATTGCCGAGATTAATATTTCGGATAAAAGCTATAAGATTTACACCACTGCCGCTAAAAAGCCATCGGGCATAAATGCAAATAACTTTGGAGGGCTTATTACCGGAACAGTTCTTCCTTCTAATTTCGGAAGCTGGGAAGATGCCTATATATGCTACAGCAAATACCATAAGTGTTTCTTTGTTACTTATACAAACGAACATGCAGTTTATAAATATGAGAAGAATGCAGATAATACCTGGACTTGTACATTGTGGGCAGGTAAAAATGGTTCGGGAGTCACTGTTGGTAATAGACTTGCTGATGCTCAATTCTATTGTCCTCATGGCATAGTTGCAAATCCTGAAGGTGATCTTTTTGTAGTGAGTAAAGGTGCCAATTATTGGACTACAGGTGGGTATTGCCGAGTACATAAAATATCAAAAGATGCAGTGGAAATAGTGGCAGGAAGCAGTAATAGTACTCTCACAAACGGAGCTGATCCGTTGGAGGCTGTATTTAAATATGCGCGAGGTATAGCAATTGATATAGATGGCAATTTCTATATAGCCGGAGGTAATGATTTTACTGTTCGCAAACTCTCTATTGAATAGAAAATATAAATGTTAAACCATTAATAAGATTTCGATGAACAAATATATAAAATTTGTGCTTTTTTTTGTGACTGTCCTCTGTCAGTTACCGATTTATGCTCAGTCGGGTTTGACTGCCAGCGGTACAGTAATGTCAGAAAACGGAGAATCGCAGATTGGTGTTAGTATTATAGTAAAGGAAAACCCAAGTAAAGGTACTACTACTGATTTAGACGGTCGCTTTAGGATAAACGGGTTACAAAAGAACCAAACTCTTGTTTTTACCTATATAGGGTTTGAAAAGAAAGAGGTGAAAATTGAAAAGACCGACGAAAGAATGAGAGTGGTTATGAAAAGCGCTGTCAATGAGTTGGACGAAGCAGTTGTTGTGGGTCATAGTACTCAACGTAAAATATCTGTAACAGGTGCGATAACGAATGTGGAAGTTAAAGAATTACAAGCTCCTGCAACATCCGTATCGAATATGTTAGGAGGACGAATACCGGGTATTATTTCTGCATTGCGTAGTGGTGAACCGGGTAAAGATATTTCTGAGTTCTGGATTCGCGGTATTAGTACTTTTGGTGCCGGTTCGAGTGCCTTAGTCCTTATCGATGGAGTAGAGGGATCACTTAGTGCACTTGACCCAGAAGATATTGAAAGTTTTTCAATTTTGAAAGATGCCTCAGCTACTGCAGTTTATGGTGTTAGAGGTGCCAATGGTGTAGTGCTCGTTACAACCAAAAAAGGGGTGGCAGGAAAGCTTTCGGTTAGCTTAAAAGCGAATGTGGGATTGTCATACTCACCACGTATGCCCAATTATGTTGATGCTAACACTTATGCAGCTCTTGCAAACGAAGCTTCGATGACCCGAGGTGGAGACCCTATTTATAGTTCTGTAGATTTAGCATTGTTTGAAAACGGATTGGATCCGGATTTACATCCTAATATAAACTGGAGAGATGTTATCTTGAAAGATTATACCTGGAATGAACAATACCACATAGGTATTTCGGGGGGGGCAGAAGTTGCACGTTATTATATGAGTTTAGGATTCCTGAATAAAGACGCTCTTTTTAAACAAGATAAAGGAATTAATAAATATGATACAAATGTGGCATACAAGCAATATAACTTCCGTGCCAATGTAGATGTGAATCTTACTAAAACATCGATATTAACTTTGGGACTGGAAGATATAATGATTAATCAGAATTATCCCGGTTATGGTAATAGCAGTCAGTCTTTATGGGATGCTCAGGCCAATATTACCCCGGTAACCGTTCCAATAGTTTATTCAACCGGACAACTTCCAACTTACGGTACTAACAATGACCAAATAAGTCCTTACGTATTGCTCAACTATTCTGGATACAAAAAATATTATAAAAATACGGCTAAACTTAATCTTCAGTTTCAGCAAGATTTGAGCATGATAACTAAAGGGCTTAACTTTACAGCTCTTTTCAATCTTACGAATAATAGTGAAATGACTCAAAGCAGGACAAAAACCCCCGCTTTGTATTACGCCACTTCAAGAAAACGTGACGGTACGTTGGCTTTGGAGAAAAAACGAGATGCATCTGACCCTGTATTTTCAGTAAGTACCTACGTAGATAGGAAATTCTATTTCGAGGCACATGCTAACTACGAACGCACTTTTAATAAAGATCATCGCGTTACAGGGTTAGCACATTATTATATGGAAGATTATGTAAGTTCTTACAATACAACAGATTTAACCTCTATCCCCAAGCGTTATATGGGTTTCTCAAGCCGTTTTACGTATTCGTATAAAGATACGTATATGGTTGAAGGCAATTTAGGATATACAGGATCAGAGGCTTTTGAATCAGGAAAGAAGTTTGGTACATTCCCGGCTGTTTCTATAGGTTGGGTACCTACTCAGTATAAGTTTATGCAGCAAAAACTTCCTTTTATCGATTACTTAAAATTCAGGGGCTCTTACGGGCAAGTAGGTAATGATCAAATGAATAGCAGGTTTCCATACCTGACTTTGATGGGAGCATCTGGTACCAGTATATGGGATAATGGCAGTGGCTATACTGAAACTCAGGTTGGTTCCAATAATTTGAGATGGGAAACATCAACCAAATCAAATTTCGGTATCGATGCAAAATTCTTCAAAAGTAAATTTGACTTTTCAGTTGACTTCTTTAAAGATGTACGTTCTGGAATTTATCAGCAACGGGCAAGTATTCCTGAAGAAATGGGATTGGTAACATTACCTTATGCCAATGTGGGTAAGATGAAAAGTTGGGGTATCGACGGACATTTGTCCTTTACGCAAAAGGTTAATAAAGATTCCTATTTTGTGTTGCGTTTTAATCTAACGCAATCTAAGAATAAAGTTCTTGATTACGAAGAATCTATTGTACGATATCCTTATTTGTCAACTAAAGGTTACCAATACGGAGTTAACCGAGGTTTAATAGCGCTTGGTTTGTTTACAGATGAAGAAGACGTAACAAACAGCCCTAAACAGACATTTACTAATGAGGTGTTGCCAGGCGATATTAAATACAAAGACGTTAATGGCGATGGTATTATCAATAATTATGATATTGTACCATTAGACTATTCCACTATTCCACAAATACAATATGGCTATGCTGCTGAATTCAACTGGAAAAACTGGAATTTAAGCGTACTTTTCGAAGGCGTAAGTAGAGTTACTTATTTTAGTGGTGGTAACGGATATTATCCATTCTCAGGAAAAGAAGTTGGAAATGTGTTGGATATTGTAGCCGAGGATCGTTGGATCTCCAGAGAAATTTCAGGAACAGCTGAAACTGAAAATCCAAATGCCCGATTCCCTCGTCTGACTTATGGTACTAATTCCAATAACAATAGATATTCAACTTTTTGGCTGAATGATGGTTCATACCTGAGGCTTAAGAACGTTCAACTATCCTATAAACTGGATGGCGAATTTTTGAAAAAGGCAGGTATAAAATCTACTACATTTAGTATAATAGGCGAAAACTTACATGTTTGGGATAAAGTAAAAATTGTTGACCCTTCTCAGGCAAGTTCGAATGGTGCGGTTTATCCCCTACAAAGAGTAATTACTTTACAAATGAATATGCAATTTTAAATGACACACACATTATGAAAATAATAAAAAAATGGATAGACTTTAAATGGTTCTCGGTACTGTTTGTATGTGCCGTTGCATGTACATCTTGCGAAAAATACCTGGACATTGACAAATATGTATATGATAAAATGACCATTGACTCTATTTTTGCAAGTAGTACCCGAATTCTTCAGTATATTAATGGTACCGCCGCATATCTACCCAACGAGTCAAAATTTATTAGCGATTATTATGCTGATGCGTATGCAAAATCTCCCAGTGGATTAGCTTCCGACGAAGCAATTCTACCGTGGGCAGATGATAATCATGTGGGAGCTAAAATGATAGTAGATGCCATTACACCTACCAGTGTTGCTCACGTTAATCCCTGGCCAGATTATTACAAAGGTATTCGTAAGGCCAATATTATACTCGCACGGATCGGTGGAAATTCAGATTTGACTGAATCGGATAGACAAGATTACACAGGAATGGCATATTTCCTTAGGGCTTATTTCTATTATAGCTTAGTCAGGCTTTATGGCCCGGTGCCTATTTTACCTGATAATGCTTTCGACTCGGACGAGGAGGTTGTAAATGTTTCCTTTGAACGTTCATCGTACGATGATTGTGTGGAATACATCTGCGCTGACATGGAAAAAGCTGCAAAATTGTTACCTGCTGAAAGATCAATATCGTATCCTTTCTTGCCTACTAAAGGTTCAGCGTACGCTGTAATTGCACGTATGCGCCTTTATTCGGCCAGCCCGTTCTTTAACGGTGGAAGTGCTACTGTTGATGAGTTTGCCAGCTGGAAGCGTACGGATGGAACTAATTTTATCTCTCAAACTCACGATCCGAAACGCTGGGGCAAAGCAGCATTCGCTTTTAGGAGAATTATTGACATGGGTAAGTATTCATTGAATACATGGCCAATAATTGTTTCTACAAAAGGAACAGGTACTTTAGAGCTTCCTGATACAAGCGATCCGAATCTGAAAACACAGGCTTTCCCTAATGGAGCAATGGATATAGACCCGTATAAATCCTATAAATCAATATTCGATGGAAGTATACGACCAGAAAGCAATCCGGAATTGATTTATACATGTACAAGAAGTACTGTTGATGATGGTTTTTATTTCCCTACCAAACAGTCAGGAAATAGTACATTCAGTGTTACTCAGGATATGATTGATCAATACAGAATGGCCGATGGAAGACAATACAGTGACGCTACTGATGCTGAGAAATCGAGTAATCCTGTTGGGTCAGGCCTTGTTTTCTCGGATGATTATACGCTTAATTCTGACAGAGCTATAATGCATGATAAAAGAGAACCACGCTTTTATGCGTCAATTGGTTTTAATTATTGCGTATGGCCCGCAACATCGTACAGAGGTACGGATACAAGCGTTAAAAATCTTATTGCAACTTACTATAAAGACGGAACTGCTGTAGGTGGAGCTACTGATAATTCCAATTTAACAGGTTATACCTCTCGTAAATATGTACATCAGGAAGATAATCTTAGTTGGGATAGTTCCAGAAAAACAAAGTATTATCCGATTTTCCGTTACGCCGAAGTATTGTTAGGTTATGTAGAAGCTATGAATGAAATGACCGAATCATACACAGCAACAAACGAAAACGGAACAGAAGTTACTATAAGTAGAGATCCGGCTGAGATGGTTAAATATTTCAATCAGATACGGTATCGTGCGGGATTGCCAGGAATAACTGTGGCCGATGCTTCGGATAGAGATAAAATGAGAGAAATTATCAAACAGGAGTGGAGAGTAGAGTTCTTCAACGAAGACCATCGTTATTATGATTTACGTCGTTGGATGGATGCGCCTGCAGCATATCAAAGACCAATATATGGTTTGGATGTAAGTCAGAAAACAGCCAGTCGTTCGCAATTTTATACTGTAAGGGTATGGAATACTTTAGCATCGATGAAACGTACCTGGAAAGCTAAAATGTATTTCTTTCCAATAGAACAGTCGGTGTTGGATAAAAACGGTAAATTGGTACAAAACCCGGGTTGGAAATAATAATTTAAAAAATTATAGAATATAATGAAAAAAATAATATTATTGCCTTTAGTCATTCTGTCGATTTTGCTTGTAGGATGTGATCAGGAATCGCCTATGGACAAAGATTTATATCCTCAGAAGGTTTATATTGTAGGGGCAGCTTATACAGTAGTTGATAGAGATTTAAATATAGGAAATTTGGAGGATACGATTTCAGTTTCAGTAGCTGTAAGTGGTTCTCGACCTACCACACAGGATTTAACTGTTACTGTTGGAGAACAAGACTCAGCCGTTGAAGTTTACAGCGCTAAGAATCTGTCGTCATTAGTTACTCAGTATCGTAAATTAGCCGATGGCATTTATAGTTATCCTTCTGATAAGGTAACTATTAAAGCCGGACAAGTATACAATACTTTTCCTATTCATATTAAAACTTCAAGTCTTCATTGTGACTCGTTGTATATGTTACCTCTGAAACTGACTTCAACCACGGCGTATACACTGACTACTACTGATACTTTGGCACTTGTGCGTATTAATCTGGTTAACGATTATTCAGGTTTGTATTATATGAACGGAGTAATCAGGAATACTACAAATGCTAAGGATAGTTTGGTATATAAGATGTCGAGAAATCTTCTGGCTATTGACAATGGAAAAACCGTTCGTATGTATCATTACAAAAATGAATTTGTTCAGGGCGATGCTACTGATTATCGTCCAGGATTTACATTCAAGATTACCGTGAATAATGATAATACTTTGTCGTTTGCTACGTATAAAGATTTTGCTATTATTGACGGTGGCGGAACTTACTATCCCGATTTGAAATTATATAGCCTTTGGTATACTTTTAACGATAGTGGAGTGATTCGTAAAACGGTAGGTTATTTATATAAGGCTCGCAAAACTACGGATGAACAACGGATTATAGACGACTGGATCGAAGAGCATCCGTTAGCTAAATAATCCGGATTCGGACTAAGGTGTCTGAAAAGTTTTTGGATTTTTTATAGCTTCAAGCATTCTAATTACCTTAATAGGCCTTTCGTACTAACGATAGAATGATTGAATCGGGCTATAAAATTATTAAAATACTTTTCAGGCATCTTTTTCTTATTATATCTATTCTTTTATTGCTTAATCTGATAATATCTAAGTCATGAATCTATTACTTCTTCTTTTTATTGGGCTGCCTGTTTTTTTTCTGATTGCTTTTTTTATTGGTATTATTAAAAGAAACAGAAGAATCTGGCTTACTTCTTTGATACTTTTTATTGTTATTGTACTTGCTGAATTAGCATTGATTATTCCAATTAATAAAATAGAATCTTTCAGCTCTCAATCTACTTCATCTCAAAAGTTATAGGCATTTTCTAAGTTCACGTTTTTTTTTTTAATTAAATTAAACTATGGGTAACGATTATAGTCTAAATACATTGTAAACAGTATCCATATTAAGTTTTATGAAAGTACGATTGACTATAATGTTTTTTTTCTCCTGGATTGCTTGTTTGGCTATTGCTCAGGCTCAGGAATCTGTCGAAAATCCAATAAAAAAGCTTTTCTTAGATCAAATATCTTTTTTCCCTCAGGAAAAAATATATGTACAAACAGACAAAAGCAAGTATTTTAATGGCGAAATTATTTGGTTTCGGGTACATTTGGTCGATGCCGTTTTTCTGAAACAAGCCAATGCCAGTCGTTATGTATATGTTGAGTTGGTGAATCCGGTAAAGCAACTGGTTGAACGTATAAAACTTAGACCCGATAGTACGGGTTGTTTTTACGGACAATTTAAACTGGATGCTGAGCTTGGCGAAGGCAACTATTCGTTAAGAGCTTACACGCGCTTTATGCAGAATGTGGGCGAAGATTATTTCTGTACAAAACAGCTGTTTATAAGTAGTTTAGTCTCTGAAAACGTGTTGGTAGATATTAAATATTCGGTAAACTCAGGTAACGCTGTTGAGGCCGAGATGCAATTTCGTAAAAAGTCGGACCAACAAAAAGTAATGCCCACTTTATGTTCAATATTACATGGAGGTAAGGCAGCCGAAAATGAAAAGGCTGTGCTATTCAATGAAAATACCGGACATTGCAAATTTACAGAGAAAGAGCTGAGCAAAGACAGAACGTTTTTATTACAAACCCTGATTGATGGACGTGTTTTTAATAAATATTTTACTATTCCGTATACCGATAAATCGTTTGATGTAACATTTTTTCCCGAAGGCGGTCAGGCACCTTTATCTGCAAGCGTAGTGATGGCTTTCAAAGCAATAAATAACAGTGGACTTGCCGAAAACATCACTGGACAAGTGTTCGATGATCAGAATCAGTTGTGTACAGAGTTTGCGTCAACCCACTTAGGCATGGGAAGCTTTACTTTATTTTACACTCCCGGAAGAAAGTACCATGTGCTGTGTACCACCAAAGATAATGTGACTAAACGTTTTGAACTTCCCGAACCTGTAGCAAATGCGGTTTCGCTCTCTGTAAAACAAGAGAGTAATGGTTTGTATGTCAGTGTGTTGAAGTCGCCCGGGGTTAATTTGCCGACTTCCACACAACTTATTGCTCACATACGTGGCGTACCTGTTTATCTGGAGCCCTGGAACGATTCCAAAGAATATATAGTATTCGACAAAGATTTTTTTCCCGCCGGAGTTGTTCATTTTCTCCTGATAGATGCTGAACGGAATATCTTAAGTGAACGTCTTGTTTTCTCGAACCAGCGAAGCTCTTTTGCTAAAACTGAGCTTGAGTTTAACAAAAACAAGTTTAGCCCAAGAGACAGTATCCATTTATCGGTACATGTTACCGACGAGAATAACGAGCCATTGTCAGGCAACTTTTCTTTGTCAGTAGTTGATGTAAATGCTGTTAATGTAGATACAAGTTCAAATATTGTTACCACCTTGCTGCTTGCATCCGAACTCAAAGGATATATTGAATCTCCGGCTACTTACCTGCAATTAAATAATAAAAAATCTGCAGCTGCACTCGATATGTTGATGATGACACAGGGATGGAGACGCTATGATATTCCTAATCTGCTTAAAAATAACATTAAAAAAGATCTGAAATATCCTGTAGAGCGTAGCGAAGAAGTTACAGGAAAAGTTGAAGGTCTATTTTCGGTACTAAAAGATGGAAATTTGAGCTTGCTTGCATTAAGGGATTCAGTAATTGGTACTTATCTTACCAAACCCGACGAACAGGGACGATTTGTTTTTAAAGACCTTGAATTTCCTGAAGGAACTAAATACATTGTTCAGGCTATTTCAAAAAATGGTTCCAAAAAGGTATTCATTCAAACTGATTCCTTAGCCAGTTTTCCACCTCTGAGTGCACCTTTATTAATAAATCAACAAAGCTTGAAACCAGAAGATATTGAAATTGTGCCTCTTAGCGTCAAAAAAACGAAAGACGAAGGTATACGAATGTATAATCTGAATGAGTTACTGGTGACAGCGAAAAGGAAATCTGGATCTACAACAGAATCTCCATACTACTCTATAAACTCATCTGCGGTGATAACAGCCGAAGAAATTTCAGAGTGGCGCCTTATATCTGTTTATGATTTGTTGCGCAGAATATCCGGCGTTACGGTTTCCGGAAAAGATGTTCTCTACCGTGGAAATACGCCGATGCTACTGCTTGATAATGTGCCCGTTGAGAATTTCGACTACGATATGTTGATGGTAGAAGATATTAAAGATGCTTTTGTTAGTCCGGGTTCGTCTACGGGGGCTATCTTTGGAGCCCGGGGTGCGAACGGAGCTATTGTAATCAATACTAAAAAGGGTTTTGTGCAGACAAACAAGCTAAATACCAATATTGGTTATGTGAAATCCATTGGTTATCAGCAAACTGCCACTTTTTATTCACCCCGCTATCATACAGCAGCCGAACGAAACAATCCTTCTCCCGACTATCGAACTACCATTTATTGGAATCCCAATGTGCAAATAGATGCTAACGGAGTAGGAAGTATACATTTTTATGCTGCCGATGCATCAACCAATTATCGTTTTATACTCGAAGGGGTGAGTCAATACGGACACTTAATTCATACAGCTGTTACTACGGTGGATATTGATACGGAATAAAACATTTTTTATTTAAAGTGCTTTTTGTATAATCAACTTCATGTATTTATTCCTGATTATTGGGTAAACTGCTGGAAGTAGTAAACATAAAAAAACCTTACACGCTATTGTTTGTAAGGTTTTTTTATACTCTTTTTTTGTGGGTTATGGAATCACAATATCATTTACCGAAGTGGCATAAAGTCCTATCATTGTACCGGTAAAACCACCGGCTCTGTTAGTCGACAGAATATCGCCTGATACGGTACCTCCAACGTTTTTAAATTCTGCTTTGTTGATTGAATAATTGAAATTGTAGTCGTCGCCCTTAGCTACCACTTGTAAATCAATAGTTTGCTTCTTTATGTCAATTGGCTCGCTTGCCACAATGGTTGATTTACCGCGGTCGGTTCTTTCCAAAACAATATAATAGTCGTTACCTTTTTTGGTAACACCAAACACATAATTAAACCTCTCGCTCTGATAGCATACAAGTCCGGCCAGTTCTTTCTCGGTTTTTGGTACGAAACTAAGTGTGGTGGTGGCAGTGAAATTGCTATGTTGCTGACGATAAAATAATGTTGATGTAGGTTTTACCTCTTTAATGTTGGTTGGCAATGGGTTTATAATCAACCCTGGTTTTTTAGGGTTCACCACAGCAAAGTCCTGATGTGGGCCTCTTATACCTACCCATCTGTAATCTAATTTTTCGGTTGTAAAGTTTTCGGTAAAAGTAAAGTTGCCATTAGGTAAGTAGCCATCTTTACCTGTTTTATTTTCTACTCCGGCTGGCATTTTTAGTTTTGGCTCCATCGGGATCAAACCATTTTCAAATACCGGAAAAGTTCCTGTCCAGTCTACAGGGAGAATAAAAGTTTCACGTCCCGCGTTAACTCTGTTTTTTTCGTTAGGTCTGATAGCCAAAAACACACCATAGTATTTACCGTCAGGTCCTTCTACCAGGTCAGCATGTCCAGCCCAGTCTATTTTATTGTTTCTGTTTTCGGGCAAATGTCTTTGCGACAATATTGGGTTACCCGGAGCCGGAACATAAGGGCCTTTAGGACTGTCACTTATAAAAATAACTTCGCTGTGATTACCTCCGGTTCCACCTTCGGCGCACATTAAATAATACTTTCCATTTTTTTTGTAAATATGTGGAGCCTCAATCCAGATAGGTTTTTTTGATAAATCGACACCCCCGTCAACAATAAGTTTGTCGGTTCCGGCAATTACCTGATCGTTTTCCAGATCGTATTCCCATACTTTAATTACCCGATGACCGTTGTAAAGTTCCTTTCCACGAGCGGGTGCATCGTTGTGTACAATATAAGCTTTCCCATTATCATCAAAAAATATTGAAGGGTCAATTCCATCAAATTTTAATTTGTATGGGTCGCTCCATCCTTGCAACGGATCTTTGGTTTTTACAATAATGTTACCGAAACCTCCGGCAAACTGGGTTGTAATCATATAAAATGTATCATTGTTCGGATTGTATTTTATAGATGGAGCATAAATTCCGGCGCTGATACCGCAATCCTGAAGTTTGAGTTGCGAAGTACGATCCAGTACATGTCCTATTTGTTTCCAGTTAACTAAATCAGTTGAGTGAAAAATGGGTACACCCGGAAAAATTGCAAAAGAAGAACAAACCATATAATAGTCGTTACCCTTCCGGCATATCGAAGGGTCGGGGTAGCAACCCTGTAATATCGGATTGTAAAATTCGTCCGGCTTTAGCGGGTTTAAATTATACACCTTGTCGTCGCCTTTGTACGTAAATTGCGAAAAAACGGGAGCATCTTTGACTGTGTTTTTTTTAGTTTTCGGATTTGCCGCATCTACAATCTGTGGCGATAAGGCCGTGAAAGCAAATAATGCAATTGCCCCCTGTTTAAACCAGTACGAAAACTTGATTTTTCTTTGTAGTAACATAAATTTAATTAAACTTGTTATTGTATATTTTTACTTCTATGTTGGTGATAATCTTAGAGTTCTAATTACCCCAACTCTTACAAAGTTACGAAAATTAACTCACTTTGCGAACATCTATGTTACCATGGCTTCTTAAAAATAATTAAATAAACTCCTTTTCGTTACATATTCTTTGCTTCACGTTACTAACCAAATTTTATAGCTGTGTTATATCAATTTTCATGACTAAATTTGAAAACAAATATTAGATGAATCTCATAAATAATCTCATAAAACCATCGGTTTTTCCAAATTTCTGAATAAATACAATAACTAAAAAACAATTTTTTTGTGTAATTCAGCATTGTGAAATCAATGTATTTTAACTTATTTTTAGTCTGGGATACTATATTTTTTTGTTGATGTTTTACTAATATTGAAGGTCTTGAATTTAACTATATTGTTCTTTTTGTTTGATGTTACTTTAATTGGAAGGAAATGATTACTTATTGTTTTAGTTTCTTTTTTATTCAGACTCTTTTTTGCTGATTTTCGGTTTTGCTGATTACTTTTAAGAATAAAATAATCGTATTAGTCATGTTTCGGGTTGAATATTGAGCTTGATAATGTTTGTTTTGTTTATATTTATACATTTTCATGCTGTTTTTTCTGAAACGAAATTACATTAAGAACATCGTATTTTGTGAAGAGATTTCTTTTATTTAAATTATTGCTAACACCCGTTAAATAAAGGGTTAAATACAATAATATCTTGTTTACTCGTATCTAAAATTCAAAACTAAATATCTATTTTCTTAAAAATGTATGCGTATGTAACTATAAATTTGTAAGCTCTTAAAAAAAAATATTGATAATTAATATGCATAAGCCGAACAGTAATTTCTGTTATTATCATAGTTTTTTTTATTAATTTAAAAAAAATCAATATCTCGTAGTTCTGCATTTGAGATATTAACCTTGAACGTTGAAATTATTTTTGATTGATTTACAACCTTAACAAAAAACCATCTTTATAGCTTAAATGATTTTTTTGTTGAAGCGTAGTTGTAAAAAATATCTTTGTTGCCTGAGTATAAATTTCTTATTATAAAAAAACACATGAAGACCATTTTAAAATACATAACTTTCATTTTCTCTATCCTAACAGTTACTTCTCCTGTATTTTCTGCTGAAAATTTTATGAAAACTGTCAAAACCAATTCTGCTTTGGTTTTTAGTAGAGCCGTCGTTATCGTTTTCTGTATTGATTGATAGTAATATTGATGCCGGAGTGAAAAGGTCGGTGGTTAATTTAGTGTCTGATGTAGATAAAGTTTCTGATTATAAAAATCGGTATTAAAGCACAAGATATAAAAAGCCGGTAAACAGACTTTACATTTTCGTGTGCTGGAATCGGGTATAATTTTAAGAAAATTAATAATTAATGCGGGAGGCTTAAAACCGGTTATCCGGGAGCTCCCGAAAGTAAATTGAAATAAACGCTTGGTAATTGTTTGACAATGAAACAGTGTTTTCAGAAAATAAAATTAAAATAATGGAATCAAATTCACAAAAAACTATTGAGGCTAAGGGTTTCTACAAACTCTCGTGGGTGCAACGCATAGGTTTTGGTTCGGGCGATTTGGCTCAGAACCTTATTTATCAGACGGTGGCACAGTATTTACTTATTTTTTATACTAACGTATACGGGCTACCGGCCGCTACAGCTGCTATCATGTTTCTGATAGTCAGGTTAGTAGATGTTGTTTGGGATCCGCTGGTTGGAGCTTATGTTGACAAACATAACCCGAAATTGGGTAAATACCGTTCGTATTTGATTCTGGGAGGTATTCCGCTTACCGGTTTTGCAATTCTTTGTTTCTGGAATGGTTTTTCAGGTTCGTTGCTTTACGCTTACATTACTTATGTGGGTATGTCAATGCTTTATACGCTTATCAACGTACCATATGGAGCTTTAAATGCATCGCTCACACGCGATACCGACGAAATTACCAAACTCACTTCTACACGTATGTTTTTGGCCAATCTGGGCGGTTTAGCAGTGGCGTATGGTATTCCTATTATTGTCCGGTCATTATCGCCCGATGGCAAAATAAACTCAACCGAAGCCGGCAGTGCCTGGTTTATTACCATGACAATTTATGCGGTGGCGGGTTTGTTGTTACTGTTCTTTTGCTATTTCCAAACCAAAGAGCGGGTGGTGATGGATGCTAAAGAAACCGAGAATGTGAAGGTTTCCGATTTGTGGAAAGAGTTTGTTCACAACCGTCCGTTACGCGTGCTGGCTTTTTTCTTTATTACGGCTTTTGCCATGATGGCTATTGGCAACTCGGCGGGTTCGTATTATATGATTTACAATGTGCAAGCACCTGATATGCTGCCTTATTTTGCCGCGCTAGGCTCTATTCCTGCATTTATTTTTATGCCTATGGTGCCGGCTATTAAAAGGTCTATCGGGAAAAAACAAATGTTTTATGTTTTTCTGACTATAGCTATTCTGGGTATGGCAATGTTGTACGTTATTTCGGTGATTCCGGCTCTTAAAACTCAGGTTTGGCTGGTACTGATAGCGCAATTTGTGAAATCAACAGGAGTTATTGTGGCCACCGGATATATGTGGGCTTTGGTACCTGAGGTAATTTCGTATGGAGAACATTCTACCGGAAAACGAATCTCGGGAATCGTAAATGCGCTAACGGGTATTTTCTTTAAAGCAGGTATGGCATTGGGTGGGGTTGTTCCCGGATTTGTATTGGCGTTTGTTGGTTTCGACGAAAAAAATGCAGTTAGCCAGTCGGCTTTTGCTGAGCAGGGTATTTTATGGCTGGTAGCTGTAATTCCGGCTATTCTGCTTGCTGTAGCTATGTTTATTATTTCAAAATATGAATTGGACGACGATGTAATTCATAAAATTAACATAGAAATTGAAGAACGGCAATTGAAATAAAAATCGTTCAGCTATCATTAAAAAAAGATCAGACCAATCAATTAATACCAAAAAAACACAATCAGACACAAAAAATGATGAAACTCAAAATAAAATACTACACTTTAGTCGTTGCTATGGCTGCAATTAGTTTTTCGTGCGCGGCGAAAAACGATAAAACAACAACATTAAGAGCAGCTTTTAAAGACAAATTCTATATCGGTACAGCTTTAAACAGAGCGCAATACATGGGTATCGACAAGAAATCCGACGAGGTGGTTAAAACGCAGTTCAGTGCTATTGTAGCCGAAAACTGCATGAAAAGTGAAAATATTCAGCCACGGGAAGGCGAATTTTTCTTTGATGATGCAGATAAATTTGTGGCATACGGTAAAAAAAATAAGATGTTTATTACCGGGCATACGCTCATTTGGCACTCGCAGGCTCCCCGCTGGTTTTTTGTAGATAAAGAGGGTAAGGACGTATCCCGCGAGGTGTTGATTGAACGTATGAAAAATCACATACACACTGTTGTTGCCCGTTACAAAGGTCAGATAAAAGGTTGGGATGTTGTTAATGAAGCCATTCTGGATAATGGAGAATGGCGTAAAAGTAAATTCTATAACATCATAGGCGAAGATTTTATAAAACTGGCTTTCCAGTTTGCTCACGAAGCCGACCCTAAAGCGGAATTGTATTATAATGATTACTCCATGGCTATACCAGCTAAGCGCGAAGGGGTTATAAAAATGGTAAAAGCATTACAGGCACAGGGCGTGAAAATTCATGGCATCGGGATGCAGGGACATATAGGAATGGATTATCCTGAACTGAGCGAATTTGAGAAAAGTATCGAAAGCTATGCGGGTTTAGGCCTGAAAGTGATGATTACTGAACTTGATTTAAGCGCTTTACCTACGCCTAAAGGCAATAGAGGTGCCAATATTGCCGATGTGGCAGCGTATCAGGATCAAATTAACCCTTACAAAAACGGACTTCCGGCCGAGGCCGAAACAGTCTGGGAAAATCGCTATCTTGATTTTTTCAGGTTATTCCTGAAACATAAAGATAAAATCAGTCGCGTTACGCTGTGGGGTGTGAGCGACGGTGGTTCATGGAAAAATAACTTTCCGGTGAGAGGCAGAACTGACTATCCTTTGCTTTTCGACCGGGATTATAACGCCAAACCTCTGGTGAAAAAAATTATTGATGAAGCAATAAAAACAAAATAAGGAAAATTAATTCATTATAAAAGAAAAGATGAAAACGCCTAAATATTTAGTTCCGGGTGACTATATGGCCGACCCGGCAGTGCATGTGTTTAACGAAAGATTGTACATCTATCCTTCGCACGACCGCGAAAGTGGAATTGAAGAAAATGATAACGGAGATCATTTTGATATGAAAGATTATCATGTTTTTTCGACCGACGATATCGAAAACGGTGTGATAACTGACCATGGAGTTGTGTTGGATACTAAAGATATTCCCTGGGCTGGCCGTCAGTTATGGGATTGCGATGTAGCTTACAAAGATGGAAAGTATTATCTGTATTTTCCGTTGAAAGATAAAACGGATATTTTCCGCATAGGTGTGGCTATAAGCGATAAACCAGAAGGGCCGTTTATTCCTCTGGAAAATCCGATTAAAGGAAGCTACAGTATCGACCCGGCTATCTTTGATAACGGTGACGGTAATTACTACATGTACTTTGGCGGTTTATGGGGCGGTCAGCTGCAACGCTATCGCAACAATAAAGCTCTTGAAAGTGCCATATTACCTGAAGGTAATGATGAGGCTTTACCATCGAGGGTAGTAAAGCTGAGCCACGATATGCTCGAATTTGCTGAAGAACCTAAAGAAATTATTATTTTGGATGAAAATGGCAATCCACTTAAAGCAGGCGATACTACTCGTCGGTTTTTTGAAGCTTCGTGGGTACATAAGTACAACGGTAAATATTACTTTTCATATTCAACAGGCGATACTCACCTACTGTGTTATGCCATAGGTGATAATCCCTACGGGCCTTTTACCTATCAGGGAGTGATACTTACCCCTGTGGTAGGCTGGACTACGCATCATGCAATAGCCGAATTTAAAGGCAAGTGGTATTTGTTTCATCACGACAGTGTACCCTCGGGCGGTAGAACATGGTTGCGCAGCCTGAAAGTGGTGGAACTTGAATACGATGAAAACGGTAAAATTAAAACCATTCAAGGTGGCGGCGAGTAATAGTTTCCGGAAGAAAAAGACTTTTTTAGGTATGTAGTTTAAGTAGAAGATTGTTGCTGACAAAGAATCAGATAGTTAGTTATCAGAAATAAAGCCATGAGTATCCGCGATAATTCTCTGTGAAGTAGTATTTATTGCGGATACTTTTTATTTAAATAAAGATATTTGATTACCGAAGATTATTTATGGGAAGTAAATTTGCCATATACACTATGCTACTAAATCTGCCGGAGGATATGTCGACGTAGATTACTTTGACTATAAATTATTCAATAACTAAAAAATTGCACATCAGCATAAAAAACACCCGAAAAACACAGAATTTGTAAAGATGAAAAAACTAAGTTTAATTGTTTTAGCTGCTTTTTTGATAACCAGTATGCTCAAAGCTGAAGATAAAAAAATAACCAGTCCCGATGGGAAGCTGGTAGTTCAGATTAGTGCCAATGCCGGATTGCCAAGCTACAGCGTTTCGTATAATGGAAAAATATTTCTGAAACCATCGCCCATTGGCTTGAAAACAAATGTGGGTGATTTTACTAAGGATGTTGTGCTGAACGATACAGTGCTCAGCAACAGTATTGATAATACATATGCTTTGCCCAATATCAAAAAAAGCCAGGTTCATTATCAGGCTAATGAAGCCGTGTTTTTATGCTCGAAAAATGGAAAAAGAGCCATAGATATTATCTTCCGGGTAAGCAACAACGATGTGGCATTCAGATACAAAGTTTATCCGCAAAGAGACAAATTATCGTGTGTGGTAAACGAAGAAACCTCAGGGTTCATTTTTCCTGAAGGAACCACCACGTTCCTTTGTCCGCAAAGCAAACCCATGGTAGGATTTGCCCGCACCATGCCGAGCTACGAAACCAGTTATACGCCCGATGCCCCAATGGGAGAAAACGGGAGAGACAACAATGGCTTTACATTTCCCAGCCTCTTTAAAGTAGGTACACAGGGTTGGGTTTTGATATCTGAAACCGGTGTGGATAGTCGCTACTGCGGTAGTCGCCTGATTGGTCGTGCAGACGGCTTATATACCATTGGATTTCCCATGGAAGGCGAAAACAATGGTAACGGAACCGCATCGCCGGGTATAATGCTTCCGGGATATACACCGTGGCGTACCATAACTGTGGGCGAAACTTTGGCGCCAATTATGGAAACTACTGTACCGTTTGATGTAGTTGAACCACGCTACGAAGCTTCGCAAAAATACGAATACACCAAAGGCACATGGAGCTGGATTATGAAAATGGATGGCGCTACGGTTTATGATGTGCAAAAACAATACATTGATTTCAGCGCTGCCATGGGCTACAACACGGTGCTGGTGGATGCGCTTTGGGACACACAGATTGGATACAAAAAAATTGAAGAACTGGCAAAATATGGTGCAAGCAAAAACGTTTCGCTATATTTGTGGTACAACTCTAATGGCTATTGGAACGATGCACCTCAGGGGCCACGTGGCATTATGGACAATACCATTGCCCGCCGCAAAGAAATGGCCTGGATGAAAAGTATTGGGGTTAAAGGCATTAAAGTTGATTTCTTCGGAGGCGACAAGCAGGTGACCATGAAACTTTACGAAGATATTTTGTATGATGCCAACGACTATGGCATTATGGTAATTTTTCACGGATGCACATTGCCGCGTGGTTGGGAGCGCATGTATCCCAATTACGCTGCCAGCGAAGCCGTTTTGGCCAGCGAAAACCTGCATTTCGGTCAGCACAGTTGCGACAACGAAGCCTTTAATGCCTGCTTACACCCTTTTATCCGCAACGCGGTAGGAAGCATGGATTTTGGTGGAAGTGCCCTGAATAAATTCTACAATAGCAATAATACACCTAATCGGGGTACCAAACGTGTAACTTCCGATGTGTACGCTTTGGCAACGGCTGTATTGTTTCAAAGCGGAGTGCAGCATTTTGCGCTGGCACCCAATAATCTGACTGATGCTCCGGCATGGGCTGTGGACTTTATGAAGACCGTTCCCACTACCTGGGACGAAGTTCGGTTTATCGATGGGTATCCCGGAAAATATGCCATTATAGCTCGCCGACAAGGTGATAAATGGTATGTTGCCGGAATTAATGCTCAGAAAGAAACAATTAAACTGAAGCTTAAACTGCCGATGTTTGCAGCCGGCTCACAGCTAAGTTTGTACAATGACGATGCTGCTTTGAACGGAAAAATTACGCCACTGAAAATCAACAAAAAGCAGGAAGCCGAAATCGTTATTCCCTGCAACGGAGGAATCGTAATTGTGAACTGATTAGATTTGAATAAAAAATTGAACGAATATACATATCAGAAAATAGAGAAAGTATGAAAACAAAATTCAATCAATATGCAGTACTTATGCTGCTTAACTGCATGTTTGTTTTGTCATTACAAGCACAGCAAACTACAGGTGTAATTGCCAATATTGTTCTCGACAAAGCTGTTTCGGGCAATGAATTTCCCATTGTAACCGAAAATAAAGAGTCAGCTTCTATTCGCTACGATGCGAACGATTTCAAAGGAGTTATTCGCGCCATTGGCGATTTGCAAAATGACATCAACAGCGTAACGGCTCAAAAACCAGATTTATTGACTGCTGAATCCGGTAAAGATTATGAAATTATTATCGGAACATTAGGGAAAAACAAGTTGATTGATGCTTTGGTAAAAAACAAAAAACTCGATACAAAAGATTTAAAAGGAAAATGGGAAAGTTTTGTAATTACTACCATTGACAACCCTCAGCCCGGCACTAAGAAGTGTTTGCTGATTGTAGGTAGCGACAAACGCGGAACAATTTTCGGAATTTACGAATTAGCGCAACAATTAGGCGTTTCACCTTGGTATTGGTGGGCCGATGTGCCAGCTAAGCACCGTGCGTCGGCTTATGTTTCTGCCGGTCGATATGCTTCGGGAGAACCTAAGGTGAAGTATCGCGGTATTTTTATCAACGATGAAGCGCCCTGTCTCACAACATGGGTGAAAAATACATACGGAACAGCTTATGGCGACCATCAGTTTTATTCACGTGTTTTCGAACTAATTCTTCGTTTGAAAGGAAATTATCTGTGGCCAGCCATGTGGGGCTGGGCTTTTTATGCCGATGACCCAATGAACTCACAGGTGGCCGACGAGATGGGCGTGGTTATTGGCACTTCGCACCACGAACCTATGGCGCGCAACCATCAGGAATGGACACGTAAACGTAAAGAACATGGTGCCTGGAATTATGCCACAAATCAGACAATTATTGATAAATTTTTCACCGACGGAATTGAACGCATGAAAAATACCGAAGACATTGTTACCATTGGTATGCGTGGCGATGGCGATGAAGCCATGTCGAAAGAAACCGATGTACAATTACTTGAACGGGTGGTGAAAAATCAACGCAAAATTATTGAAAAAGTGACAAAACGCCCTGCTAAAGAAACTCCGCAACTATGGGCTTTGTACAAAGAAGTGCTGGATTACTATGATGCCGGAATGCGTGTGCCCGATGATGTAATTATGCTTTTATGCGACGACAACTGGGGTAATGTACGCCGCTTACCTAACGAAAAAGAGCGCAAACATCCCGGAGGCTGGGGGTTGTATTACCATGTGGACTATGTGGGTGCGCCCCGCAACACCAAATGGATGAATGTTACCCCCATTCAGAATATGTGGGAACAACTGCAACTGACTTACGATTATGGTGTGGACAAACTTTGGGTGCTCAATGTGGGTGATATCAAACCCATGGAATATCCTATTACACTTTTTATGGACATGGCCTGGAATCCGACCCGCTATACTGCAAACAATCTGCTGGAACATCCGCGCGCATTTTGTGCACAACAGTTTGGCGACGATCAGGCTAACGAAGCAATGCGAATTCTCAACCTGTACAGCAAATACAACGGGCGCGTAACTGCCGAAATGCTCGACCGCAACACATACAATCTTGAAACAGGCGAATGGAAACAGGTTTCGGACGAATATATCAAACTCGAAGCAGAAGCATTGCGCCAGTATCTGAGTTTGAAACCAGAATACAAAGATGCTTACAAACAGTTAATTCTATTCCCGGTTCAGGCTATGGCCAATATTTATGAAATGTACTACTCGCAAGCCATGAACCACAAGCTATTTGCCGAAAACAATCCTAAAGCCAACGAATGGGCTGATAATGTGGAACGTACCTTTAAGCGCGACGCAGCATTAAGTTACGATTATAACAAAGTGATGGCTAATGGCAAATGGGACGGAATGATGATTCAAAAGAAAATTGGATATACCAGTTGGAACGATAATTTTCCTGCCGATAAATTGCCGGAGATTTTCCGTATCGAAAATCATGAAACCTCAGTTGGAAATTATGTATTCACCCCAAGCAATGGCTATGTGGCAATGGAAGCAGAGCATTATTACTCGCTTAATAATGCTGCCAATGCAAAATGGACGGTTATACCATATATGGGTCGCACTTTGAGCGGAATTTCGGTAATGCCTTATTCGCAACCGGTGACAGGAGCTTCCATCTCGTATAAAATGAAACTTCCCGAAGATGTAAAAAAGGTTACAGTTCATGTGGTTGTAAAATCAACACTGGCATTTGCGAACCTCGACGGACATCGTTACAAAGTTGGTTTCAATGGCGGTGACGAACAAACCATCAATTTCAATTCGGACTTGAACGAGAAGAAGGAAAATATTTACTCAATATTTTATCCCACAGTAGCTCGTCGCGTGGTTGAGAAGAAAGTAGAATTGAATGTTCCTGCAGCAGATGGTTTGCAGATGCTTACGCTTACACCCATGGATCCCGGAATTGTATTCGAAAAAATTGTAGTTGATTTTGGTGGATATACAAATTCGTATTTGTTTGGTAACGAGTCTGGTAGTAAAAGATGAAAAGTTTTAATAAAATGGCATGAAGAAACTTAATCGAAGTGTTTTATCGGTCTGTATTTTGGGAATTTTGATTCATTTTACTTTAGACCTTAATGGGCAACAAGTTACAGGATTGATACCAGAAGTTGTTATAGAAAAGTCACAGACAGGTAATGATTTTCCGGTTGTGAGTATTGAGAAATCCGTTGCATCAATTCGCTACGATGCGAGCGATTTCAAAGGGGTTATTCGTGCCATTGGCGATTTGCAAAATGACATCAACAGCGTAATGGCTCTAAAACCAGATTTATTGACTGCCGAATCTGGTAAAGATTACGAAATTATTATCGGAACATTAGGAAAAAACAAATGGATTGATGCTTTGGTAAAAAGCAAAAAACTCGATACAAAGGATTTAAAAGGGAAATGGGAGAGTTTTGTAATTACTACCATTGACAACCCTCAGCCCGGCACAAAAAAAAGTTTGGTGATTGCAGGAAGCGACAAGCGCGGAACTATTTACGGTGTATACGAATTGTCGAAGCAGTTAGGTGTATCGCCTTGGTACTGGTGGGCCGATGTGCCCGTCAGGCAACGCGCAACGGCTTATGTGTTAGCCGGTCGTTACACCTCGGGAGAACCTAAGGTGAAATATCGTGGTATTTTTATAAACGATGAAAATCCCTGTATGCAGCGTTGGGCAAGAGCAAAGTTTGGTGGCATGAACAGCCAAATGTATACACGCATGTACGAATTATTACTGAGGTTAAAAGCCAATCTGCTTTGGCCGGGCATGTGGGGCTCATTCAAAGAATATAAACCACTGATTCCTTTTCTTAAAAACGAAGATGGAAGTTACGAAGGAAACTCGTTTAATGAGGATGATCCCGAAAATCCTCGTTTGGCCGATGAATATGGAATTGTGATTGGAACTTCGCATCATGAGCCTATGCAGCGTTCGCAGCAGGAATGGATACGGAATAAGCAAAATTACGGCAATGGCGAATGGAACTACATAACCAATAAGGACGGTATACAAAAATTTTTCAGAGATGGTATTGAAAATACCAAAAACTACGAAAGCCTGATTACCATGGGTATGCGTGGTGATGAGGATCGCCCCATGGTAGATGCTGGAAGTGCAGAAGCTAATTTCAAAGTTCTGGAAGGAATTATGAAAGATCAGCGTAAAATTATCGAAGACGTTACAGGAAAACCTGCCTCTAAAACACCACAAGTATGGACGCTTTATAGCGAAGTGGTCGAATATTATGATCAAGGAATGAAAGTCCCAGACGATATGATCGTTGTGTTGTGCGATGATAATTGGGGGGATGTACGGTATTTACCTGATTTGAAAGGGAAAAAACATCCTGGTGGCTATGGAATGTACTATCATGCAGGTTATTACGGAGGGCCGCGTGCAAGTAAATGGCTCAATGTAACGCAACTTCAACAAATGTGGGAGCAAATGTACCTGACTTACGACTATGGTGTTGATAAGCTGTGGATACTTAATGTAGGCGATTTAAAGCCGAATGAATATCCAATGGATTTTTTCCTGAAAATGGCCTGGAATCCTAAAGCTTACAACCTAAATAATCTGAATGAATATTCCCGCGAATTTTGTGCTGAATTATTTGGGCAAAATCAGGCTGACGAGGCAGCGGAAATTTTAAATACCAATTGTAAATATGCCAGTCGTGTAATACCGGAAATGTTAGACAGCAAGACATTCAATCTTGAAAGCGGGGAATTTAAAATGGTAAGAGATGAATTTTTGTCACTCGAAGCCCGGGCGCTCCGACAGTTTATTACTTTGCCCGCAATTTATCATGATTCTTACAAACAGCTTATCCTTTATCCTGTGCAGGCTTTAGCTAATCTCTATGATTTGTATTATTCAGTTGCAATGAACCTCAAATTAGCGGCAGAAAAAGATATTTCAGCTAATTTCTGGGCCGACCATGCCGGATATTGTTTTAAACGCGATTCGCTTTTGAGTGCCGATTACAATCATAATATCGCCAAAGGAAAATGGAGTCACATGATGGATCAGGTACATATCGGATATACTTCATGGCATGCTCCTCAATTTAACGTTATGCCCAAGGTAAAACGAGTAACTACGGATGAAGCTCTAAGAGGTGGATATGTTTTTACCGAAAATAATGGTGTTGTGGTGATGGAGGCCGAACATTATTTTGAGAGTAATGCAACTACTAATACCCGGTGGACGGTGATTCCAGATATGGGACGGACACTCTCTGGTATTGCTTTGATGCCTTATACCGAATCTACTGATGGTGCTTACATTGCTTATAAAATGAAAATTCAATCTCAACAGGATAGCATAAAAGTAAGGATTTTCTTCGATAGTACCATGCCGTTTATAAAAGGCGGTCATAACGTTGCAGTCTCTTTTGAAGGAGGTGAAGAAGAAATACGAAATATCAATCATGATTTGACATGGAAAAATAATTATTCAAAAATGTATCCAACGGGAGCTGCACGGTTAAACGAAATTGTTTTTGTGAAGTCTTTATTAAAAAACAAAGAAAATTTGTATCGTCTGAAAATCCGTCCGCTCAATCCCGGTATTGTTATTCATAAAATAGTAATAGATGCTGGTGGGTATAAACAAACTTATTTGAAAATGCCCGAAAGTTTGTATAATCGATAAAAATTTTATACAACTCAATGTCAGTTTGATACAATAGTGCCGCAACATATATCGAAAGTACTATGAGAATTTTGCGGAACTTTTAATTTGTTTATAAAAGTAATGGGTGCAATAGGCAAACAGCCAATGCGTCGCTTGCTCGATATTTAGAAAATTTAGAAAGAGTAGATAGCAGTAATGATGATAATTATATGCTAAATATGAAAATGATATAAATATTTGAAATAAAAAAAGATAGGCGTGAAGCGAGCATCCCGATAGCTATCGGGACTGGTTTAAACCAAAGGCCATGTCCATTTGCGAGTTTCATGCGACAACTAACAAAAAAAATAAAAAGAACACATGAAAAACACTTTTTTGTCTGTTGTAATGGCTTTGCTTCTCAGTTCTGCTTTATATGCTCAGAACGATGTTTGGCAAGCTACGCGAAAAAAGCCTGTAATCCCGGCTAAAGGGGCATTTTATACAGATGCCTACCGCAATGTTTTTGTAGAAGCCGGGTATAGTGGCACCGATGTGTCGGCCAAATTAGAGTTAATCTGGCAGCAACTTTTTTATGGCGATTCTCTTACACAAAGAGTTTATTATCCGGTAGGCACCGACGAAGCTTACATTTACGATACCGGAAACCGGGATGTACGTTCGGAAGGAATGTCGTATGGGATGATGATTTGCGTACAAATGAATAAGCAGCATGAGTTTGACCGACTCTGGAAATGGGCTAAAACGCATATGCAGCATCAGTCAGGGGCGCGCAAAGGGTACTTTGCATGGCAAATGGACCGACATGGTAAAATCATAGATCCGGGCGCTGCTTCGGATGGCGAGGAATACATTGTCACTGCATTGATGTTAGCTGCCAATCGTTGGGGAAATGGCGTTGGCATTTACAACTATTCAAAAGAGGCCAACGAAATACTCCGGTTGGCTACAACTAAAGATAAGGGAGATAATAAGCCAATTACCAACCTGTTTAATATCAGCGAAAAACAGGTGGTTTTTGTACCGTCGGACGAGGCCGACGATTTTACGGATCCTTCGTACCATTTGCCGGCTTTTTATGAACTGTGGGCGCTCTGGGCCGATTCCGATAATGCTTTTTGGAAGCAGGCAGCTAAGAAAAGTCGCTTGATGTTTCCGAAATTTGCTCATAAAGATACGGGGCTAATGCCCGATTATGCCAATTTCGACGGTACACCCAAACATGTTGGTGGTCATGGCGATTTCCGGTTTGACGCATGGCGGTGCGTTATGAATATGGCTGTAGATTATGCCTGGTTTAGAAAATCAGGTTCAGAACCTGAGCTGATAAACAAGATTCACAGATTCTTTATGAACCAGGGAATCAAAACTTATGGAAATCAATATACTGTTGAAGGCAAAAAATTAGATTTACCGCATTCGGCCGGATTGGTAGCATGCAATGCAGTAGGTGTGTTGGGTAGCAATCGGGTAGAGGCATGGCAGTTTATCGATGATTTTTACAATACTCCAATACCTTCGGGACTATACCGTTATTACGATGGATTGCTTTATTTTATAAGCTATCTGCATTTATCGGGCAATTTTAAAATATACAAGCCCGTTAAGCCGTAAATAACCTAAAACGATATGTGTGCTTTAAGGAATTATTACTCTTTATTGATTAATTGAGGCTCATTAATTATTCCGGTACTTACCGGGATAAAAATTGAAAATAACAAAGGTTTCTATCTATAAAACAATATAAAAAAAATGATTACAACAAAACTCAAATCAGTATTATCCGTTGGTCTGTTGCTGACAATGCTATTGATGCCGGGTTTCTCAAATGCGAAATCTCCCGGTAAAAAAACATGGACCGGCACATGGGCTACTGCACCTCAACTGGTAGAACCTCACAACATGCCACCCGCTCCCGGTTTGGCCAACAATACGTTCAGGCAGATAGTCCGTGTATCCATTGGTGGCGATGTGGTGAGATTGCGCTTCACCAATTTATTCAGTAAAGAACCCGTAACGATGAAATCGGTGGCCATAGCTGTAGCGCAAGAAGGAAGCCTGGTAGAGGCATCTTCGCAGGTAAAGCTGAAATTTAAGAAGAAACATACGGTAACCATGTTGCCGGGAACTGAGGTTGTTTCTGACCCATTGAAGTTTAAGCTGGCTCCCGGGTCAAAAGTAGCCATCACTATTGCTTTTGGTAATGTGTCTGCCGATATTACAGGTCACCCAGGTTCGAGAACTACTTCGTATATCCTGACCGGCGAAAATGTACTATCTGTTGATTTTGCAGGAGCTACCCCTACCGATCATTGGTATATCATTAATGGTATTGATGTACAAACATCTAAAAAAGCAGCTGCGGTGGCTGTTTTGGGCAATTCTATTGCTGATGGCCGTGGCTCGGGAATCAACAAACAGAATCGCTGGCCCGATATTTTGTCGGAAAGATTGTTGAAAAACACGGATACAAAACAAGTTGGGGTGCTGAATTTAGGGATTGGCGGCAACTGCGTTTTGCGTGGCGGATTAGGCCCTACGGCATTAAATCGCTTCGACCGTGATATATTATCGCAAAGTAATGTAAAATGGCTTATTATATCCATAGGGGTAAACGACTTAGGTGGTTTGAGGACTGCCGAAGATGCACCTAAATTGGTGGAAGATTTAATCAATGCTTACAATCTGTTGATTGACAAGGCACATGCCAAAGGTATTAAAGTATACGGAGCCACGATACTTCCTTTTGCAAAATCATTTTACGATAAAGATTTTAGATTAGAAGCACGCGAAAAGGTAAACGAATGGATTAGAATCAGCGGGCGGTTCGATGCAGTGATTGACTTTGATTCGTTGATGCACCAGTCGGACAACCCGGCAACAATTTGGCCGGATATGCACGATAATGATTTTTTGCATCCCAATCAGGCCGGATACCGGAAAATGGGAGAGTTTATTGATCTTAATCTTTTTAAATAAACACCTGCGTGAAACGAGCATTAAAAACAGAGCCTTAAACAAAATACCATTTCCCGATAGCTATGAGATGCGAGTTTTATGTGATAATTAACTAAGAAATGAACGCATAAGATTTTTAATTTAAATAAGCATTTGCAAGCAAAAGCGCTTGTTAAAAAAGGTAGTAATTGGTATATTGTATTTTTCAGGGTTGTTCGATAGAGTATGAAAAAGCAAGAACACATATGCTCTGCGAACAACCCTTTCTTTTGTAAGTTATCCTTGAATTACTCATTACTGAATTACCTCCGGATTCGAAATATAGTTGTGAATTATTCAAGTATAATTTTTTTTGACTAAAAAAGATTCTTTATTTAAAGCTTTCATGCTTTGCAAAACTTCATTTTCTTTTAGTTGAATATTTGTTAATATTTTTAGGGTTTTGGTTGTCAGAGTTTATTCTCCTAACTCCATAATATATAGTTGTTTGTTTACATCGTAAACAATTTTTTTTTGATTTGTTTCAGTAGCATAAAAACAGATATGTTAATATAGTGGCCTTTTCATTATCTGAAAATGAAAACTATATATCTAAAATTAAAAAATTAAATATAAACACTTTTATAAATTTGTCGTATAAAAATCCGGCGTATGGATTCATGTTTTTTACTTTATCCCTCCAATATTTTTTTGATCTAATCTTTTAAGGGTGATTCAGTAAAATAACCAAAAGAATAATCTTAATCAGTTTCTAAAATAATACTAATACAATGAAATTACAATTTAAGCTACTTTTAGTGGCATGCTCACTTATTTTAAGTGTAAATTCCTTCTCTATAGATAAGAATTTCTATATTTTTCTTTGTTTTGGACAGTCCAATATGGAAGGAAACGCAAAAATACAAGCTCAGGATACCGCCGATGTTGACCCCAGATTCAAAGTTCTTGAAACACTTGATTGTCCCAATCTGGGACGAACCAAAGGTAACTGGTATACTGCCGTTCCACCGCTTTGCCGTTGTTACACGGGACTTACACCTGCCGATTATTTTGGACGCGCCCTACTTGCCCAACTTCCTGAAAAAGCCAAAATCGGCATTATCAACGTTTCTATTGGAGGCTGTAAAATAGAATTGTTTGATAAAGATAACTACACAACTTATGTTGCAACTGCTCCGGATTGGTTAAAGAATATGGTGAAAGACTACGACGGAAATCCCTATGGACGTTTGGTTGAGATGGCTAAAATTGCACAAAAGTCGGGTGTTATCAAAGGGATTCTTTTGCATCAGGGAGAGTCGAACACCGGTGATAAAGAGTGGCCAATGAAAGTAAAACTGGTATACGATAACCTGATGAAAGATTTAAAACTGAATCCTAAAAAAGTGCCTTTGCTGGCTGGTGAACTTGTAAATTCTGATCAGCACGGCGCTTGTGCATCCATGAATGCAATTATCGCCACTTTGCCGCAGGTAATTCCTAATAGTTATGTTGTTCCATCTGCCGGTTGCGAGGGCGTTGCCGATCACCTGCATTTCAGCGCTGCCGGATACCGTGAGCTGGGCAAACGTTATGCTGAAACCATGCTTTCAATCCTTAAATAAGTCTTGAACCAGACATTATCGCTTGTAACTGTTAAATCATTCAATATCATGAAAAAAACATTTCTACTATGTTTCATAGTTTTGGCTGTTGGCTTTGCGGCCTATAGTCAGAACTATAAATCTGCTCCCGATGGTTTTGATGTTCCCCGAAGTGGAATAGCCAAAGGAAAAATCGATACAATTGTATATCCTTCGGCCACTGTGGGCGTAACCCGCCGGGCATTGATTTACACTCCTCCGGGATATTCAAAATCGAAAAAATATCCGGTTCTCTACCTGTTGCACGGTATTGGTGGCGACGAAAAAGAGTGGTTCGTTCAAGGTAAACCACGGGAAATTTTAGATAATCTGTATGCTGATAAAAAAATAGCTCCCATGATTGTTGTGTTGCCTAACGGACGGGCAATGAAAGACGATCGGGCAGTAGGAAATATCATGGAGGGGCCTAAAGTGCAAGCTTTTGCTACATTTGAAAAAGACTTGATTAATGACCTGATTCCTTACGTAGAGAAAAATTTTCCGGTGCTGAAAAATCAGCAAAACCGTGCCGTGGCAGGTCTCTCAATGGGTGGCGGACAATCTCTGAATTTCGGTCTGGGCAACCTCGATACTTTTGCCTGGGTGGGTGGATTTTCGTCAGCTCCCAACACCAAAGCTCCGCAGGAACTGCTTCCGAACCCTGAATTAGCTAAAAAACAGCTGAAGTTACTCTGGATTTCGTGCGGAGATAAGGACGGACTGTTAAGTTTCAGTAAACGCACTCATGATTATTTGGTATCTAATCAGGTACCTCATATTTATCAGGTAATTCCGGGTGGATACCACGACTTTAAAGTGTGGAAACAAAACCTGTATATGTTTGCCCAATTGGTTTTCAAACCTATTACCCCGGCTCTGATTGAACAATATAGTAACATTCCGGCAGAGCAGGCCAAGGCTGTTCCAGCTTCGACCAACGTTCCCGGAGCACAATATCCGCAGATACTGCCCGACAACAGGGTTCTTTTCCGCATCAAAGCTCCTGAGGCACAAAAAGTGCAGGTAGATTTGGGTAAAAAGTATGATATGGTGAAAGAGGAAGAAGGCTCCTGGGCTATCACCACCGAACCAATTGTAGAAGGATTTCACTATTATTCCATTCTGATTGACGGTGTGGCTGTTTGCGATCCTGCAAGCCAGACTTTTTATGGTATGAGCCGGATGGCCAGTGGTATTGAAATTCCTGAAAAAGGAGTGGATTACTACAACATGAAAAACGTAGCTCACGGACAAATCAGACAGATTCGCTATTTTTCTGATATTACCAAAGCCTGGCGCAGGGCGTTTGTTTATACACCAGCCGGATACGATGCAAATGTAGCTGAACGATACCCAGTTCTGTACCTACAGCATGGTGGTGGCGAAGACGAAACCGGTTGGCCTAATCAGGGAAAAATGGATGCCATCATGGACAACCTGATTGCCGGAGGAAAAGCTAAGCCGATGATTGTAGTGATGGACAATGGATATGCGGTAGATCCGGCAGTTCCGCAACGTAATTACCAACCCAATTTTCAGGGAGTTCGTGCCCTTATCGAACGAAGTGCGCTTGATAAAGTTTTCGTCAACGAGCTCATTCCTATGATTGATAAAGAATTTCGCACCATATCCGACCGCGACCACCGCGCTATGGCCGGCCTTTCGATGGGTGGTTTCCAGTCGTTTCAGATAGCACTGACTAATACCGATAAATTTGCTTACGTAGGCGGTTTCAGTGGTGGCGGCATGTTGCAGCCGGGAGACGATTTCTCAAAAATGTACAATGGTGTATGGGCTGACGCTAATGCTTTCAATCAAAAGATGAAATTAGTTTACCTCAGCATTGGCACTACCGAACCGGCAAACATGTATCAAACTGTCAACAGCTTTCATACAGAATTGGAAAAAGCTGGAATCAAACATGTGTATTACGAATCACCCGGTACTTCGCACGAATGGCTTACCTGGAGACGGTCGCTGAACCAGTTTGCAGGATTAATCTTTTAATCTGTGTTGAGTATGAAAATAAATTCACTTGTTAAAGTTCTTGTATTGATGTTGGGGATTATTTATAGTTTGAATATAAGTGCTGCGGTAAATACAACCTTGCCTCAACTCCACGTAGAAGGACGATTCTTGAAAGACCCTGATGGAAATATTGTGAATTTAAAGGGATTTGCTCAAACATATAGCCCGTTTTTTAATAGTTATGGTTGGGATAATTATGATGTGCCAGGATGCCTTAGTTACAACAAGTCGCTTATAATCAATATGCAGGAAGTAGGATGGAAAGTTAATTTTGTGCGTTTGCATATGGATCCGTATTGGAGTAATTTTCCGGGATGTAGTGGTAGATATGAGGGTGAGGAATGTTTCAGCGAAACTCGTTTCAAAAAATATCTCGACGAAGTTTTTATCCCAATGGCCGAATTCTGTGTCTCAAAAGGCTTGTATGTGGTGATGCGCCCTCCCGGGGTTTTTCCTGAGAAAATTTCGGTAGATGATGTTTATAATAAATACCTCATTCAGGTATGGGATATTGTTAGCAATCACCCAAAACTAAAAAATCATCCTAATATCATGTTTGAACTTGGGAATGAACCTATTCAAATTCTTGGAACGGATGGTAATTATGGAAGTGATGGAGATGCTAAATTTGTGAATTTGCAAAAATACATGCAAGCCATTGTGGACGTAATCCGGAATAACGGCGCTGACAATATCCTCTGGATACCGGGTTTAGCCTGGCAACAATCCTATTCTGGATACCTTAAATATCCTGTTGTAGGGAACAATCTGGGGTATGCAATCCACCTTTATCCGGGATGGTTTGGTAGTTCCAATGGGTATATGTCGTTCCAGAGAGAATGGGATAGCGCAATTAAGCCCGTGGCTGAGATTTCTCCGATTATGGTCACAGAAATGGACTGGGCACCGGAAAAATACGACTCTTCGTGGGGAAAAAGCACTACCGGAATAGTTGGAGGTGATGGTTTTGGAGCTAACTTTAAATATATTACTGATAATTCGGAAAATGTAAGTTGGCTGATTTTTACCGATGCAGCAAAATTAGCCGAATTTAAGGATGAAGCACCTGCTGCGGGGGTTCCTTACACTTTCCTGACTGATCCGGAAGCCTGTCCGTGGCAGGCATATCACTGGTATAAGGAATATGCTAATCCTACAGCAAGAGTAGTTACTAATCTTGAAATCCTGGGTGGTAATTTAAAACCGGTTGATGATGGACAGACGATGCCGGTAGCTATAGGCAGCGATTTCTATTTGTTGGTAAAGGCTACATATGCCGATGGCTATACCGATTATGTTAGCCACAAATCAACTTATCAAAGCAACAATACTGCTGTAGCCACTGCTACTTTAGGACGAATTACATCGCATCAGTTAGGAACGGCCAAGGTTACGGTAAGCTATGGTGGATTCCAAAAAGAGGTTTCTATTAAAACGTCATATTTTCTTCTTTTATCCGAAGCTATGAACCTGACCATGTTTGGAAACAATACTTTTGACAACGCCACCCGAACACTTCATCTTACGCAATATGGGCAAGCAGGGTGGAGCTTCCCGAATGGAGTCGATTTGTCAGGATTTAAATATCTGGTTTTCAAATTTGGAAACTATAATTATCCATGGGGAACTCATATCCGAATTAAAGATGGTGGTACCGAATCAAAAGAATATAAGTGGGAAGGTAAAAAAGAGTTGATGATAGATCTCAGAACTATTACTACCGAACAAGGAGAGACTATTTCGCCTAAACATATCACGGCAGTCAGATTCTGGTCGGGTGGGGGCGATTACGTTATTGATAACATATATGTTACTAATGATGATGCTGGAGGTGAAGAAGTGACCGGACTGGACAATATTGTTACTTCTGGTAACGAAAATGATATGGTAGATGTTTACTCAGTAATAGGTAAACTGATTAAGAAAAGGGTTAGACGTGCAGATGCTTTGTTGGAACTTCCTAATGGTGCGTATATAGTAGACGGTAAGAAAGTATTGATTGTACGCTGATGAAATCAACAGAATGCCGTAATCAGATATTGGACATAATAATAAAATAAAACGCCATTAGAAACGAATATGACAAGATTTAATCAAGCCGATAATGGTCGTCAGAATAAATCTTGTTTTATACGCTCCGTCAGGCAAATAAAAAAACAATTTAAAAGATGAAAAATAAAATTGTAATGTTGTGTGTGGCTATTTCTTTAGCAATATCTCTGGCTTCGGCGCAGGATGTTAAGGAAGATTTTAAGCCTTCGGTGCTGAACCAGCCCGGGCAAATGTACCCACAGGTAAATTCGCAGGGTTATGCCCGCTTCAAGATCGTAGCGCCTAATGCGCAGGCTGTGTCCGTAAGCCTTGGCTTGGGCGGACGTGGTGGTACAGTGCTTAAAAAATCCGACGACGGTACCTGGATGGGAACCACCGAAGGGCCGATGGACGAAGGCTTCCACTACTATCACCTCACGGTGGACGGTGGTACTTTCAACGATCCCGGCACGCTGAACTTTTTTGGTTCGTGCCGTTGGGAGAGCGGAATCGAAATTCCGGCTTCCGACAAAGACTTTTATGCTTTGAAGGACGTTCCTCACGGACACGTCTCTCAGGTGCTTTTTCCTTCGAAAAGCACTAATACTTCCCGCCGTGCTTTCGTGTACACTCCTCCGGGATATGAAGCGAGTGGCAACAAACGTTATCCTGTTCTCTATCTGCAACATGGCTGGGGCGAGGACGAAACTGCCTGGACAAATCAGGGTTTTGCCCACTTGATTATGGATAACCTGATTGCCGAAGGAAAAGCCAAACCGTTTATCATTGTGATGACTTATGGCATGACCAACGATACAAAATGGGGCAGAATTGGTGATTTCAAAATCGAAAATTTCCAGACGGTGCTTATCGATGAGCTGATTCCCTATGTTGATACCCATTTCCGCACCTTGGCCAATCAGCCCAACAGGGCAATGGCAGGTCTGTCGATGGGTGGCATGGAAACCAAAATGATTACGCTGGCTCGCCCGGACGTGTTTTCGCACTATGCGCTGTTGAGTGGCGGCACTTACGCACCAACTGACATTAAGGACAAATCGAAACTCAAACTTGTATTCATGAGTTGTGGTAGCCGCGAAAATCCGGACAAGGTGAAACAATCGGCTGATGAGCTGAAAGCTGCCGGAATCAATGCTGCTTCGTATGTTTCCAATAATACGGCTCACGAATTCCTGACCTGGCGTCGCAGTTTGCGCGAATTGGCACCTCTCTTATTTCAAAAGTAAGTGAATGGCTTTTTTTTATTCAGATGACTTTAAATTAAATAAAATATTATGAAACGAAATAATAAATTCAGAATAACTCTATTGTCCTTCGCTATCATGGGTGGCGTGATGTACGGACAATCGGTGGTGGAGGACTTTAAGCCGGGAATCACTACCCAGCAAGGAAAGCAGTATCCGCAGGTCAATTCCGAAGGCAGGGTACGTGTAAGCATACCTGCGCCCGATGCCAAATTAGTGCAGTTAGATATTGGCGGAAAGAAATATGATCTGACCAAAAACGCAGAAGGAGTCTGGACGGGCGAATCTGCTCCTCAGGACGTTGGCTTCCACTACTATCAGTTGAATATCGACGGTGCGTCTGTCCCCGATCCCGGTAGCCTCTATTTTTACGGAGCCAGCCGTTGGGGAAGCGGCATTGAAGTGCCTTCTGCCGATCAGGACTTTTTTGCATTGAAAAATGTACCTCATGGCGAACTGCGTCAGACCTATTACTATTCAAAAAGTTCGGACAAGGTTCGTACAGCCTATATCTACACGCCACCGGGATATGAGAAAGGTGGTAACAAGCGTTATCCTGTTTTATATCTCCAGCATGGTATGGGCGAAAACGAAACTGGCTGGGGCAATCAGGGCCATGCCGGACTGATTATGGATAACCTGATAGCCGAAGGCAAAACCGTGCCTTTTATTATTGTAATGGAAAACAGCAGTGTAAATATACCCCGCGGTCCACGTCCAAATACTCAGGCTGCACCTCAGGCAGGCAATGCGCCACGTCCTGGAGGCGGAATGAATTTTGCCGCCGAGTTCGAAAAAATTCTTTTCAATGATTTGATTCCCTTTGTTGAATCCAACTACCGGGTGATTCCCAACACCGCCAACAGAGCTATGGCCGGACTCTCGATGGGAGGCATGCAGACCCGCTCCATTGTTATCGCGAATCCAGATAAATTTGCCTACGTGGGCATGTTCAGTAGCGGCACATTTGTTCCTTCCGAGATTCCTGATTTAGCTGCGTTTAAGAAAAACGGGAAATTGGTTTTCATGAGCTTTGGTGGTCGTGAAGGAGGTTCAGCCCGTATTGGCGCTGCCGCCGAAGAATGGACTAAGGCCGGAATCAAGGGCATTTCGTACATTTCGCCGGAAACAGCTCACGAATGGCATTCGTGGAGAAGAAGCCTCTATCAGTTTGCTCCACTGTTATTCAAATAATTTTCAGGTTTAAATTCATGATGAAAAAATATGTATTGATCGTATTGGCGACTCTTGCTATAAATTGCTTTGCTCAGGACTACTCCCAAAGCTGGAAAGACCTGAATTATGCAGGCGATTCTGCGGTATATCACCGGTTGGATATTTATCTGCCTAAGGCCGAGAAGAAAAGCTATCCCGTGGTGGTTTATATTTATGGAAGTGCGTGGTTCTCGAATAGTTCCAAGGGTGCCGACCTCAATACGGTGGGCAAAGCCTTGCTGGATGCGGGCTTTGCCGTAGTAATGCCCAATCACCGTTCGAGCATGGACGCTAAGTTCCCTGCTCCTATGAACGATATTAAAGCTGCTATTCGTTTTGTGCGTGCCAATGCGGATAAATATCGGCTCGACACCACTTTTGTCGGTATTTCAGGAAGTTCGTCGGGCGGAAATATGGCAGCCATGGCCGGTACTTCCCGAAACGTCAGGAAACAAACTTCGGGTGCGGTTACCCTTGATATTGAAGGAAATGTTGGTCCTAACACCCGGTTCAGCAGCTCGGTAGATGCTGTGGTGGACTGGTTTGGCCCCACCAACATGCTGGTGATGGATTCGTGCGGAGGCACGGATTTTATTCACAATGCCCCCAACTCTCCAGCTTCGGCATATATCGGTGGCCCTATTCAGGACAATAAGGACAAATGCCTGTTGGCCAGTCCTATCACTTACGTAGATCCTTCCGATCCACCTTTTCTGATTTTTCATGGCGACAAAGATCGGGTAGTGCCACATTGCCAGAGCGAATTGCTTTACGAAGCGCTCCAAAAGGCAAAGGTGACAAGCCGTTTCTTCCTTGTGCAGGGTGGTCAGCATGGCCCGGGAGTGCATGTGGCTGAAAATTTAAAATTGATGGTCGATTTTTTTACTGATAATTTACCTAAAAAACATTCAGATTGAAATCAACAACACTGAATTCAGTATCGATTTAAACATATGATTAATTGAGTAATATTTAATGATATATTTTCAAATACAATAGTTCACATAGCCATTATGGAAGAAAAAAACTTAGTTCACATAGTAAAAGTATCTGACGATACTTTTGCCAGGCATGAAATTATCCCGATTTTCGGAATAATGCTATGTGTGCTTAGTATTATTTTCTAAATTAAAAACTACTGTGGACTATGTGTCAAAAACATATCAATAATTATTATTGAGCACTTATGCTTTTTCAAATTGAATCAAATCAAATAAATATCAACTAAATAATTATACAAACATTAAATAGATTTTTCTATAAAAAACTAAAGGAACGCATGAAACGAGCATGAATACGAGTATTCACCAAAGATAGTGAAAATTTGACATGCGAGTTCCATACGACCTTAAAAAAAACAATTATTTACGTATGAAAATAATTAATCGCCTCTCCATTATTTTGCTTCTGTTTTTGGGAGTTAGCCAGTATGTATCGGCCGACTACCCCATTGCTTCACATCGTTATCTGGCCGATCCGGGAGCATTGGTTTATAATGGTAGAGTATATCTCTATTGCTCAAATGACGACGATAATCCTTCCGGCGAAAGAAGTAGTTATGAAATGCATTCTATCGTTTGTATATCCAGTAGCGATATGAAAAACTGGACCGATCACGGTGTTGTTTTTCAGGTGCCGCAAGATGCCAGCTGGGCACCTAAAAGTTGGGCGCCTTCGCCAGCCACCCGGGATGGAAAGGTATTTCTGTACTTTGGCAACGGGGGCAATGGTATAGGGGTGGCAATGGCCAATAACCCTCTGGGGCCTTTCAAAGATCCGATTGGGAAAGCATTGGTTAGCTCCAGCACTCCGGGCGTTATGCCTGCCCGAAATATGTGGCTTTTCGACCCTATGACTTTTATTGACGATGACGGACAGGCTTACATGTACTTCGGAGGCAATGGCGATGATAATGTGCGGGTTATCAAGCTCAACAAAGACATGATCAGTGTAGACGGACCTGCTATTCAGCTTACGGCTAAAAACTTCTTCGAAGCTTCGTGGATGCACAAAAACAATGGAATCTACTACTTTTCTTATTCTTCGAACCCAAGAGCCGAAATGAGAATCGATTACATGAAAAGCGATAACCCCATATCAGGCTTTACTTATGGAGGAATTGTATCCAAACAACCTCCTATGAACGACAATAACAATCATCAGGCTATTTTCAGGTTTAACGATGTATGGTATCAGGCTTATCATAACCGGATAGTAGCCAAACAAGCCCATGTTCCACCTGTTTACAAACGTAATATCTGCTTGGATACATTCAGGCACAATGCTGATGGTACTATTGAAATTATGACCAATACCGTTGATGGAGTAAAACAAGTGGGCTACCTTAACCCTTACCAAAGAACCGAAGCGGAAACTTTTAATGCACAAAGCGGTATCAAAACTGAAGTTTGCGTCAATGGTGGAATGAATTTGTGTAATATCGAAAATGGTGACTGGATAAAGATCAAAGGGGTGGATTTTGGGAAAACAGGTACAAAATCTTTCAGCGCATGTGTAGCTGGTAATGGTGGCACAATTGAAATTATCCTCGACAATCCGGCCAATAAGCCCATAGCCACTTGTAAAGTTACCAACAGCGAAATACAAAAATGGCATACCGAAATTTACAAAATAAGCAAAATAACCGGTGTTCACGATGTATTTCTGAAATTTACGGGTAAAGGAGCTAATTTGTTTAATTTTGACTGGTGGAAATTTTCATAATAAACACTTATACAATACATTAAAAAGAATCAAGTGTCCTTTTTTTAAGATATGGACCATACATAGTTTAAGACAACATTCATATAAATCAACATGAAGAACTTTTTTATATCACTCCTAATTTTCATATCACTATCCGGCATGTTAAGTGCAGAGAACCCGATAGTACAAACGCATTTCGGTCCCGATCCGGCTCCAATGGTGTATAAAGGCACAGTATACGCTTATGTAGGCGACGACATTCCGGGTACCGACTTTTACTATATGACCAAATGGAGGGTACTATCTTCCACCGATATGGTAAACTGGAAGGATCACGGATCGCCTATTTCGCTCGAATCGTTTTCGTGGGCGCGCGACCGTGCCTGGGCGGCTCAATGTATCGAACGCAATGGTAAATTTTACTGGTATATTTGCGCCCAAAGCACTAAAAATGACATGGCCATTGGAGTAGCAGTGGCCGATAGCCCCACAGGTCCTTTTAAAGATGCGCTGGGAAAACCATTAATCATCAACGGTAGCTGGTCCAACATTGACCCTACTGTTTTTATCGACGATGATGGTCAGGCTTATCTTTACTGGGGTAACGGAAGTCTTTTCTATGTGAAATTAAATAAAGATATGATTTCATATTCCGGCGACATTGTGACGGTGCCACTCAGCGTCGAAAGTTTTGGCGGAGTCAGAGGCAACAGAAGCACAGAGAATCCGAATAAAGATTCGTTTGTGGAAGGTCCGTGGTTTTACAAACGCAACAATATTTATTATATGATGTTTGCCGGAATGGGTAAAGGTGGCGAAACACTCTCGTATTCAACAAGTACCGGAGCTACCGGCCCCTGGAAATATCAGGGCAAAATTATGGAAAATCAAAAGCTCAACAGTTTTACCAACCATGGCGGAATTATTGATTATAAAGGTAATTCATATCTTTTCTATCATAGCGGATTGCTGCCCGGAGGTGGTAGTTACGGACGCGCCGCCTGTGTTGAACAATTCAGTTATAATCCCGACGGAACTATACCCGCAGTTACTGCCACCAAAGAAGGCCCCAATCCGGTTGGGTATATCAATCCTTATCAGCGTATTGAAGCCGAAACAATGGCATGGTCAGAGAAATGTTCTGTATCTCAAAACAACAAACTTGGAGTTTTCGTATCGCAAACCCGTACTAAGGGGTATATCAAAGTACGCGAAGTAGATTTTGGCAATCAGTCACCGCTTTCGTTTACAGCTTCTTTAGCTGCGGGATTAGATGGTGGAATTTTAGAGGTTCGTATCGACAGTCTGAAAGGAACGTTATTGACCTCGGTAAATGTGCCGCGCACCGGAGGTTGGGAAACGTTTACGAATATTAGTTCCAAATTAAATGCACCGGTTACCGGAAAACACGATTTGTTTTTGTGCTTTAATGGTCAGAACATAACTGCCGGACGCGAATTGTTTAATTTCGACTGGTGGAAATTCAATTCAAAATAAAAGTATGACGAAAAGAACTCTTCTTCTTTTTTTTGCGCTCAGTTTTCTGTTTTTAAGCTTAACAGCCCGGAATGAGAAAAGAAAATTGAAAGCAAAACAAGCTGAAATGGCAGTAAGCACAAAGCATTACCCCAATATCTTTCTCGAAGCAGGTTACAGCCACAAGGATATTGACCAAAAAATTGAACAGGTTTATCAGGACTTGTTCGAAGGGCCAAACAAAATTTATTTCGAGGTGGGCGATTCGATGGCCTATGTGTCGGACATAAAAAACCACGATGCCCGCACCGAAGGCCTTTCGTATGGCATGATGGTGGCTGTTCAGCTCAACAAGAAGGAGGTTTTTGATAATATATGGCGTTGGTCAAAAAAGTATGTTCAACACCAAAGTGGCCCTCGCGAAGGTTATTTCGCATGGAGCTACGACCCCTTAAAGATGAAGCAGAATTCGCCTGGATCGGCTTCCGACGGTGAGCTGTATTATGTAACCAGCCTGTTGTTTGCGTCTAACCGCTGGGGCAACGACACTGGAATCAACTATTATGCCGAAGCCCGCTATATTCTCGACAATATGTGGAAGAAAGACGGCACTGGAAATATCTACAACCTGATTAACGTGGAGCATAAGCAAATCTCCTTTGTTCCTGAAGGTGTGGCTTATAACTGGACGGATCCGTCTTACCATTTGCCGGCATTTATGGAGGTATGGGCCATGTATGCCAGAGATGGGCACGAGCAATTCTACCGCGACTGTGCCGACACATCGCGCGTATTTTTGCATCGCGCTTGCCATCCCGTTACGGGACTCAATGCCGATTATACCGAATTTAGCGGTGCACCACACTCTACCCGCTGGATGCCGGCCGCTTTCCGTTACGATTCGTGGCGGGTACCGATGAACATTGCCATGGACTACAACTGGTTTGGCAAAGACCGTAAATGGCAGAAAGATTATGCAAAACGCATACAAGCCTTTTTCAAGTCAAAAGGAATTGATACCTTCGATGACCAATTCAATCCGGATGGATCCAAACCCGACTTTATTCTTAAGGCAGGCACAGATTTCCAACGCCTGAGGCATTCTATCGGATTGGTGGCTACCGTAGCCTCTACAAACCTTATTGATCAGGATTTTGATTATATTCATAAATTATGGAATGCCCGACTCGAACCTTATGATGATGGGTATTTTGATCCTTACTACGATGGTTTGCTCTATTTATTCAGTCTAATGCATTTAAGCGGAAAATACCAGATAATAACTCCAGGATTAGTTAAATAGGTTCGTGATATTATTTCCTATAGTTAATTAAAATCATTCAAATCCTTTAACGATAAGTATCAATTTGATGAAGAACAAAGTTTTTATTTTTATAGTGGGCATTGTATTGGCAACCACATTTATTAGTGGTCAAAATCCGATTATTAAAGGTGTTTTTACAGCCGATCCGGCTCCACTGGTTTACAAAGGAAAAGTTTATCTTTATGTAGGGCATGATACCGCTACCGTTGATGCTAAAACCTATCAAATGCCCGATTGGCTGGTTTATTCGTCAAGCGATATGGTCAACTGGGAAAGTCATGGTCCCTGTTTGACTGTGAAAGATTTTGCATGGGCTTCTTACGCAGCAAATGCAGCTCATTGCATCGAACGAAATGGCAAGTTTTACTGGTATATTTCCATCATACACAGAGCCAATACCGATAGTAAGGGTGGAGTAGCAATAGGTGTGGCTGTATCCGATAGTCCAACCGGACCTTACAAAGATGCTATTGGGAAGGCTTTGATTACAAACGATATGACTACTGATATGAAGCATGCATGGGACGATCTTGACCCTGCGGTTTTTATAGATGACGATGGTCAGGCTTATCTGTTTTGGGGAAATGGCAGTTGCAAATGGGTGAAACTAAAGGAAAATATGGTGGAACTGGATGGTCCGATTTATACATTTAAACCTCAGAATTTTACAGAAGCTCCATGGGTTTATAAACGAAACGGAGTCTACTACCTCGTTTATGCAGCAAATTTTCCAGAGACAATTGAATATTGCACTGCCAAAAGCATTGAAGGTCCCTGGACATATCGCGGTTTGATTCAGGACAGGTCGTACAATAGTTCCACCACGCATCCGGGAATTATTGATTTTAAAGGGAAAACGTATTATTTCTACCACGATGGTTCTTTGCCAACGGGTGGAGATTATCGTCGTTCGGTGTGCGTGGAATCTCTGTATTACAATCCTGATGGAACGATACAGAAGATAGTACAAACCAAGGAAGGAGTGAAAGCCGTTAATGAAAAATGATTTCAATAGATTCAAAATCCAACGATGTATGAAAAGAACATTTTTAGGCCTTATTTTAGTGTTGGTTACTTGCGGCTTATGGGCCGAAGACGGCCATAGCCTGTGGCTTCGCAAAAAAGAAACCGGAACTGTGAATGTGGTTTGTTCCGATAAATCGCCTACCTTAGCCATTGCCGTTCAAGAACTGAAACAGGGCTGGCAGGGAATTGACGGAGCAAGCATTACTTTAAAAATAAAAAAAGACAAAGCCATCAGAAATGATGGTTTCAAACTGAGCTCCACCGAAATTCAGGCCAATACAAGAATCGGTATTTTATATGGAGTTTACGAACTGCTTCGCCGTCAGCAAACAGAGGAAGCTATTGAAGAAAAAGTATATAATCCGTCCTATCAAATTCGTGCGCTCAATCATTGGGATAACCTGGATGGCACCATTGAACGCGGATACGCCGGGTATTCTCTATTCTGGGGAAAAGACAAAAACTTATCTGTGCCTACAGATGCGGAAAAACAACTTTGGAAGGAATATGCCCGTACTAATGCTTCGATAGGAATCAACGGGGCAGTTCTCAATAACGTAAATGCCTCGGCTGATATGCTTACTGGCGGCATCCTTCAACGGGTAAAGGCCATTGCGGATATTCTCCGTCCTTATGGGATCAAAGTATATATTTCGATTAAGTTTTCGTCGCCGGTAGCGGTTGGCGGGCTTAAAAATTCGGACCCTCTCAATCCCGAAGTAGCCAAATGGTGGAAGGAAAAAGTGATCGAGATTTATAAGACGATTCCTGATTTTGGTGGCTTTTTGGTGAAGGCCAATAGTGAGGGTCAGCCTGGACCACAAGATTATGGTCGTACACACGTGGATGGGGCCAATATGCTGGCCGATGTCTTGAAGCCTTTTGGAGGGATCGTGATGTGGCGGGCCTTTGTGTATGCTTCCAATGATAAGGACAGGGCCAAGCAGGCATACAATGAATTTATGCCTTTTGATGGGAAATTCCGTGACAATGTGATCATTCAGGTGAAAAACGGGCCGATCGATTTTCAACCCCGCGAACCATTCAGCCCGCTTTTCGGTGCCATGAAAAAAACTTCGGTGATGCCCGAAGTGCAAATAACGCAGGAATATTTAGGGCATTCGATTCATTTGGTATATCTATCCACCATGTGGGAAGAGTTATTGAATAGCGATACTTACCAGCAAGGAAAGGGAAGCACCGTTGCCCGTTGTACCGATGGAAGCATTTATCCACAGAAATATACCGCCATTGCGGGCGTTTCGAATATCGGTTTAGACAGAAATTGGTGCGGACTCGATTTTGCCCAATCCAATTGGTATGCTTTCGGCCGTTTGGCTTGGGACAACCAACTGACCAGCGAACAGATTGCCGATGAATGGCTTAAGTTGACTTTTGGCAATGTTGCTTCGCCTCAATCAGCGGATTGGAAACAGAATTTTCTTGTTCCTGTAAAACAATTGATGCTTGAAAGCCGTGAAGCGGCGGTCAACTACATGATGCCGCTCGGATTTCATCATATTTTCTCGGCCGACGAGCATTATGGTCCCGGCCCTTGGTGGGCGCCCAAAGGAATAAGGGCAGACTGGACACCTCCGTATTACCACCAGGCTTCGGCCAATGGCGTGGGTTTTGACCGTGCCCGCACAGGCAGTGATGCTGTCGAACAATATCACGAGCCACTTGCTTCCAAATTCAACGATCCCAAAACCTGTCCTGAAAACCTTTTGTTGTGGTTTCATCATTTACCTTGGGACTATCAGATGAAGAGCGGACGCACGCTTTGGGATGAAATATGCTACCAGTATGCTACCGGATTGGAGCAAGTTGGCGAGTTTCAAAAAACATGGGACAAAGTGGAAAAATACGTTGATGTAGATCGTTTTATTCGGGTGCAAGGCAAGCTTCGCCACCAGCGACGCGATGCCCAGATATGGAATGATGCCTGCTTGCTTTATTTCCAAAAGTTCAGCAAAAGGCCGATTCCTTATCAACTTGACCGCCCTCAAAATGATTTGGATCAATTGATTGAAAACGATAGAAGGAGGCTTCACCCTGGGAAATAGATATACCCCATTGTCATAAAATAGATATAACAATAAATCATATAACTATCAGAATATGAATACAAAATTTACCGGAATAGCCTTGCTGTTGACCTGCTTGCTTATTTCCAATTCTTCTTTTCAACTTTTGGCACAGAAAACTTCTTCTGCAAAAATTACCGTGGATATAAGCAAACCCGGTCATACTATTTCGCCAACATTGTTTGGTGTTTTCTTTGAGGATATAAATTTATCGGCTGATGGTGGTTTGTATCCCGAGCTGATTCGGAATCGCTCCTTTGAGGATGCCGATACCTTACAAAATTGGAAATTCACCAGTGCAGATGCTAAAACTTCTGCAAAAATTACTACTGCCGATGTCCATTCTCGTCCACCGCTACCTCCGTTGAATCCTTATAACCGCAAATCACTTTTTGTGAATTTCGACGGTTCCTTTCGATTGGAGAATAGTGGCTATTGGGGTCTTCACCTCGTTCAGGGCGAAAAATATGCTTTTAAGTTGGCTGCCCGTGCAGTGGACGGTCTCAAAACGCCATTAAAAGTAAATCTTGTGGGCGAAAAAGGAAATATAATCGCTTCGGGCGATATAGGCGGTATTACCTCCGAATGGAAATACTATCCGCTGGCTTTCGCTGCTTCGGCCACCGATACCAATGCACACCTTGAAATTTCAGGTAACGGAAATGGCAAACTGTACCTTGATATGGTGTCGCTTATTCCTGACAAAACTTGGAAAAAGAGCGGTTTACGTACCGATTTGGCTGAAGCAATGGATGCTTTGAAGCCGACTTTTCTCCGTTTTCCGGGTGGATGTTGGGTGGAAGGTGATGACTTTGCCCACATGAACAACTGGAAAAAAACAATCGGGAATGTGGATACCCGCACGCCCCTTTGGAATATTTGGGGCTACAACGCTACTCATGGTTTGGGCTATCATGAATACCTGCAATTGGCCGAGGATCTTGGCGCTGAACCTTTGTTCTGTATCAATGCAGGAATTTCGCACAAGGAAGTCGCGCCGATAGATCAAATGGGACAGTGGATACAGGATGCGTTGGATGCTATTGAATACGCCAACGGACCGGTCACTTCTGTTTGGGGAGACATTCGTGCCAAAAACGGACATCCGGCACCTTTTAATCTGAAATATCTTGAAATAGGAAATGAAAACGGCATGGCTCCCTATGCCGAACGGTGGGCATGGTTTGTACAGGCCATTCATAGCAAATATCCCGACATAATACTGATTGCTAACGAATGGGCGGGAAGTCATCCTAAAAATCCGAAACCTCAGATTGTGGACGAACATTATTACAACAATCCCGACTGGTTTATCTGGAACTCAAATAAATACGATAGTTATGACCGTAATGGATCTAAAATATTTGTAGGTGAATATGCAGTGACGAGCGGCACTGGCAACGGTAACCTGCGTGGTGCCATTGGCGAAGCTGCATTTATGACCGGCATGGAACGTAATTCAGACGTAGTGGTGATGGCGGCTTATGCGCCTCTCTTCTGTCACGCCAAACACAAGGCATGGCCTGTGAACCTGATCAATTTCGACAACCACCGTTGGTTTGGAATCCCGAGCTATTACGTACAGCAGATGTTTGCGGCCAATCAGGGAACGGTGAATTTGCCTGTTAGCATCGAGAGTGCTCCGGCTATTGATCTGCCTCGTTCAAAAGGAGCTATTGGCTTGGGTACCTGGTTGAATTCGGCTGAGTTTAAAGATCTGGAAATAACAGCCCCTAATGGCAAGGTACTCTTCAAACCCGATTTCAATTCGGTGGATTCCAAATGGAGAAAAACTCCTAACAGCGAATGGACAGCCAAAGACGGTATATTGCGCCAATCGGGAATTTCATCCAACACAACCATTTACATGGGCGACACGGCCTGGACTGATTACACCATAAAATTGAAGGCTCGCAAAATTGAAGGTGAAAACGGTTTTCAGATTTATTTTCATAATAAAGACAGACGTGAAAGAAATCGATGGGATATAGGCGGATTTACCAACTCAGTAAATATTTTGGAGGTAGGATTAGTTACCGAAAGCATGGATGCACAGGTAGAGCCGGGGCGTTGGTACGATGTGAAAATTGAGCTTCGCGGAAGCTCCGTGAAGGCTTATCTCGATGGCAAGCTAACCCAGCAAGTGTCGGCTGACAACCTGAAAGTGAAGGGCATCACCACAAGCGCTTCGAAAGATGAGAAAACAGGTGACATTATCCTTAAGATAGTGAATGTGACCGCTAAAGACATCAAAGCCGACATTCAATTGAAGGGGGCAACCGACCTTTCCGGAACCGGAACAGCTACAGTTCTTACCTCGCTCAAGGCTACGGACGAAAATACTTTGGACAACCCGACAAAAGTTTTTCCAAAAACTGAGAACATAAGCTTCTCCGGTACAAAAGTCAATCGTTTGTTTCCTGCCAACTCGCTGACTGTAATACGATTATCTACTAAAAAATAGAATAGTAAGAACAGTTTTCCAAATAAATCGATCCGGTTTTTCTTAAAGTTGCATTTCAACAACACAATTTGGTGTAAATCATATATCAATAATAACCAACATCCGATAATTTAATTCGAAATGAATAAAATCACTTTATTAACACTCATACTGATTTTTCATATAATCACTCTTTGTGCTCAAACAGTGATTCATAATCCAAAAACAGGATTAAGTTTGAATAACAATAGCACAATACAAAAGGTGGAGATAACCGATAGTACCACCGTTTTGCATATTAAAACGAAATATACTCCCGGCTGGTGGATCAATATTCCTAAAGAGACTTATATACAAGCGAATGAGGGTGAAAAACTCTACATTAAGCGTACGGAAGGCATTCCTTTGAATGAACATTACACCATGCCCCCTTCGGGCGAAGTGGATTATACGTTGATATTCCCGGATATACCCAAAGAAACTGCCGTTATTGACTACGGCGAAGGCAACGAAGGAGGTAGCTGGTTTATCTACGACATACAGATAAAGCCCACCAAAACAACACAGCTGTTGCCTGCTGAACTGAGTGGCAACTGGTTTGATAAAACAAATGGTAGCTGGGAATTAGGTGTTTTCGAGAAGTACATTGTTTATAAAAATAAGCTATGGACTTATACTATGCCCAAATCAGAAAAAATGCTTAACTCGATATTAATTACGAATAATGGCATATCGAAAAAGCTTTTTTATAAAGTAGTGGATAAAGGCAATCTGATGATTGGCGAAACGGCTCAGACATTAAAACTATACAGCAACGACGAAGAAACCCGAAAAGTAAAATCTATCGATGACAAACCCTACGAATTGCCCGTTTTCAAAGTAGATTCGGCCACTTATAGTGGATATATAAAGAATTATACCACCAAGTCTGGTGCAAAAACCATGGCTGTACATGTCGATGACATTATCGTTGGAAATCAATCGACATATTTGGTGAACATTGCACCAAGCGGATATTTTACAGTTCGTTTACCTTTATATTATCCTCATATGGTGTGGGTTCGTTCTTCCATTTTTAATGGTTCTGTTTTTCTCGAACCAGGCAAAGAAGTTTTTCAACTGTTAGATGGATCTAAGTCGAAACTGTATATGGGGGATCTGGCCAAAATCAATTCGGATATCGAAAGATTGGAAAAAATAAATAGTTTTGATTATTATCAGGTTCAAAACAATATTCTCAATATGTCGCCGGCTCAGTACAAACCGTTTATTGATAAAATGGAAAGCAAGGATATACTTGCGCTCGACTCTGTTTGGAAAACCAAGACTATATCGGCTAAAGCGTATCAGGTAATGAAAATGAACTTACAATATAATTATGCCGGCTACAAAATGTTTTACGAAATTGATTGGGAGAACGCTTATCGTGCAAAAAACAAAATTTCCCGGGAGCAAAGGACTTTGAACATAAAATCCGATACCCTTACAGTGGAGTATTTAAATTTTCTAACCAATGATTTTGTCAATAATCCTTTGGCTGTTATTGCTGCGAATTACAATACGTTTATTAATCGATTAAAATATCTGGATATAATTAGCAACAGGAACTCAATGACTTTAAATACCTCAGTTGCCTCTATAGCCGAAGAACTTGTAAAAACGGGATACGTACTGACTGAATCCGAAAAAGAACTGGTTGAAAAATCGAAGGAAATTGATTTAGTAAATAATTTGCAGGAACAGAAGCAATATAATGAAAAATACCAAGCCTCAATCAATGCTTTCTACCAAAAACACCAAAATAATATTCAACAATTATATAAAGAAAATCCGAAGGCAAGCGTAAGTCAATTCGAAGAGTATTTCAAGAAAAATAATATAGAACTTACCGACAATGAAAATGAATTATTAAAAGCAATGGTGGAGTATAGTAAATCTGATGCAGCTATTAAAGTCAAACGGTTTTACGAACAATACGGTGATTCAATCAGTGCTTTTTATCGGAATAATGACAGTTTTGTCAACGACATATTTAATTCGAAACGCGGTGCAATCAGGAATGAAAAACTGAAAGCGCTATTCAATATTGAGCAGGGTATAGCAACGGATTTAATGACTGCTCAGGACTATTGCCGGAAAATAGTAGAGGAAATATCTCCTGTCAAACCTTTTGAATTGAAGGCTATTAGCCAAAAAATCAAAACTCCGTTTGTAGCCGAATACATCGAATTGAGCAACCAATGGACACAGATGAAATTGGAAGCCAATAAGAAAAAAACAGGCTACATAGTAAATGAAACCCCTAAGACTGAAGCCGATAAAATTTTTGATGCGATTGTTGCCAAATACAAAGGGAAGATAATTTATGTCGATTTTTGGGCTACATGGTGTTCACCCTGCCGGAGTGGAATTGAACAAATTAAACCATTGAAGGAAGAATTAGTCGGTAAAGATATTGTATTTGTGTATATCACTAATCCTACATCTCCGCAAACTACCTGGAACAACATGATTCCCGATATAAAAGGGGAACATTACAGGGTGTCTCAAGACGAATGGAACCACCTGACAGCGAAATTCAACATTTCGGGAATTCCGCATTATGTGCTTGTAGGTAAAAATGGAGAAGTCATCAATCCCAAGCTCGGTCATTATGGTAATAGTGAGCTGAAATCTATATTGGAAAAATACATGAACCAATAATTTAAATTACATATTAAAAAGTATTAATAAAATACAAATACATTATGAGAAGAAACATTTCTTTAGCCGTTTTGCTTATGGCTTTGTTAATGACATTTTCAGCCTATGCGCAAAAAGCCCATAATCCCATTGTTTTTGCCGATGTGCCGGATATGTCAATGATTCGCGTGGGCAATACCTATTACATGAGTAGCACTACCATGCACATGAATCCGGGCGTTCCCATTATGAAATCGACAGATCTGGTGAACTGGGAAATCGTAAATTATGCTTATCAGACTTTAGGCGAAATGGACGAACTGAGCCTTATCAACGGCAAAAGCAATTATGGAAGGGGTTCCTGGGCAAGCAGTATCCGATATCATAATGGAATGTATTATGTGGCAACTTTTGCTCAAACAACAGGCAAAACCTATATTTTCAAAACCAATGATATTGAAAAGGGTAAATGGCAAAAAAGTGAGTTTAAACCTGCATTCCATGACTGCTCTTTAGTTTTCGACAACAACCGTGCGTTTCTGATTACAGGCGGCGGTAGACTCCAGATTGTTGAATTGAACGACGATTTGACAGGCGTTAAAGAAGGAGGTATCAATCAGGTACTTATAGAAAATGCCAGCGCTCCTACTGAACCCAATATGCTTAAGGCCGAAGGTTCGCAATTATTTAAGCACGATGGAAAATACTACCTGTTCAATATTTCATGGCCTCGTGGAAAAATGCGTACGGTTATTGTACATAGGGCTGATAATCTGTTCGGTCCGTGGGAAGGTCGTATTGCATTACAGGATCAGGGAGTAGCGCAAGGCAGTATAATCGACACCCCGGACGGAAGATGGTTTGCTTATCTGTTTCAGGATCATGGAGCAGTAGGGCGTATACCTTTCCTCGTTCCTATGAAATGGGAAGATGGATGGCCGGTACTTGGTGTAAACGGAAAAGTACCCGAAACACTCGACCTGCCTGCCAACAAGAGCCTGATTCCGGGCATTGTGAACAACGATGAATTTACACGCAAGAAAGGTGAACCAGCTCTGCCACTGGTTTGGCAATGGAACCACAATCCCGACAACAAGCTTTGGTCGGTAACGGAACGCCCCGGCCACCTGCGCCTCAAAACCGCTCGCATCGACACTTTGTTCCTCAAATCGCGTAACATGCTTACTCAGCGCACCTTTGGCCCTGTTTGTTCAGGAAGCACCTTGCTGGATGTGTCTAAACTACGAGACGGCGACTTTGCTGGATTGTGTGCCTTGCAGCATAAATTCGGACTTGTAGGTGTAAAAGTTGTTGGCAACTCCAAATATGTTTACATGGTGAGCAATAAAACTGAAAAACCAACCGAATTGCAAAGTATCCCATTGTCGCAGAACAAAATCTATCTGAAGATAGAATGCGATTTCCGCGATAGAACTGACGTGGCCAACTTCTTTTACAGCCTCGACGGCAAAAAATGGAATGCGATAGGTGCATCGCTCAAAATGGAATATACATTGCAACATTTCATGGGCTATCGTTTCGGGTTGTACAACTATTCATCCAAAAATCCGGGAGGATATGCCGATTTCGACTATTTCCACATAAGCGATAAAATTTCAGTCAACAAATAAATATGAACACGCCCCGAAGCTTTTTTTTGATGCTCCTTTTGCCTTTGTGCATATTTACTAAGGCCCAGAATCCGGTTATCCGCAACCAGTTCACAGCCGACCCCACAGCAAGGGTGTTCCAGAGCAAGGTGTATCTTTTTCCTTCGCACGATATTCAGGCTCCGGAAGGGAAAAACCTCCGCAAAGACTGGTTCTGCATGGCCGATTACCATGTATTTTCGTCCGATAACCTCACCGACTGGACCGACCACGGTGTAATCGTGAGCCAAAACGGGGTGCAATGGGTGGATTCCACTTCGTACAGCATGTGGGCGCCCGATTGTGTGGAGCGCAATGGCAAGTACTACTTCTACTTCCCGGCCAACACTAAGCGTGTAGATGCCAATGGCAGGCGCGGTTTTGGCATTGGCGTAGCTATTGCCGACCGTCCCGAAGGCCCTTATGCGGCATTGCCCGAACCGATTGCCAATGTGCGCGGAATTGATCCCTGCGTGATGATTGACAAGGATGGACAGGCTTATCTCTATTGGTCGCAGGGAAATATTTACGCTGCAAAGCTAAAGGAAAACATGACAGAACTGGCCTCGGAACCTGTAATATTGAAGAATTTGCCTGAAAAAGGATTAAAAGAAGGCCCTTTTGTTTTTGAGCGCGCCGGGAAGTACTACCTGACATTTCCCCACGTAGAAAACAAAATCGAGAGGCTCGAATATGCTATGGGTGATAACCCGCTCGGCCCTTTCAAAATGGCGGGTGTCATTATGGACGAAGCTCCCAACGGTTGCTGGACAAACCACCATTCGCTCGTAAACTTCAAAAACCAGTGGTATCTTTTCTATCATCAGAATGATTTATCGCCACGGTTTGATAAAAACCGTTCTGTCAGGGCCGACAGTTTGTTTTTTAATGCCGATGGAACTATCCGCAAGGTAGAGCCTACTTTGCGCGGTGTAGGACTCACGGCTGCAAGCGATGAGATTCAGCTTGACCGTTATAGTAAAATAAGCGACCGTGGCGTGGAGGTTAACTTTCTGGATACCACCAGCAACTTTAAGGGCTGGAAAACGAGATTCAGTGTACGGGATGCCTGGGTACAATACAACAGTGTAGATTTTGGTAGCCGGAGTCTTAAGAGTTTGTTGGTAAAAACCACTTCGGAAACTGGTGGCGTTTTGCAGCTGCGTTTGAACAGAGTAGATGGTCCGTTGCTGGCCGAGATACAAATACCTGCCGGAAAGGAATGGAAAACAACAAAAGTTACAGTCCGGAACTTACAGCCCGGAGTTCATCACCTGTTTGCCGTGTCGAAAACTGACGCTCCTTTTGAGGTAGACTGGATAAGCTTCCAATAATTAAACACCGGCTATCCCGGTTGTGAAAGAGACTATATCAATTGATATTAGTCTCTTTTTTGATAGGAATAATATTGAAATAAAGCAAAAGATGTATCTTTGGCAATAAAATACAGATTGATTGTTAAATGCAACCTGCTTGCTTCATTGCTTTTACGCTGATTGAAGGTTTATTTTAAATCTATAAAAATAAACCATCGTATTTTTCGTTTTTATTGCAGGTCTTTTTGTATCCGAAATTTAAAGATAAAGTCATATCTATACATGAATTTTCGTTTCAGTATTACCATATTTTTTCTTGTTGTATCCACAGCGATTTTTGCCCAAACCAAAGTTCGTGTGTACGGTTATGTAATCAATACCGACAACCGGGGCATTGAGCTGGTTAATGTTTATACCGAAAACATTGCAGCCGGCACCTCTACCAACCGCAATGGCTATTACGACTTAAATATCGAAGTAAAAGATTCGGTTACCATAGTGTATTCGCTGGTGGGTTACCAAACTGTACGACATACAATTTTTCCCGGACAAAAGGTGGTACAGATATCAGTGGAAATGGTTCCGCTTACCAAAGAGATTAAGGATATAAACGTGGTAGCTCAGCGTCGTCAAACATCGTCGGTCGATTATATTGACCCGGGAAACTACCGGGTAATTCCAAACACTACCGGGGGCATTGAGTCCTTGCTTATTACTTTTACCGGAGTTAATCAGAATAACGAGTTCAGTTCGCAATACAATGTCAGAGGTGGTAATTTCGACGAAAATATTGTATACGTCAATGGTATCGAGGTTTATCGTCCCCTGCTTATCAGGGCGGGTCAGCAGGAGGGACTTAGTTTTATCAATCCCGATATGGTTAAGTCTGTTGGCTTTTCGGCCGGAGGATATGATGTAAAATATGGCGATAAAATGTCGTCGGTACTTGATATTGCTTACAAGAAACCTGCCGGTACCGAAGCGTCGGTTTCGCTCAGTCTGCTTGGAGCATCGGCCTATGTAGCCACTGCCGGCAAACGTTTTACCCAGATGCACGGCGTGCGGTATAAAACTGCTGAATATCTGCTTGGTACTTTGGATACCAAGGGCGAGTATAAACCATCGTTTGTTGATTATCAGACTAATCTTACCTACCAGCTTAGCCCTCAATGGGAGTTGAGTTTTCTGGGGAATTTCTCTCAGAATCTGTTTCAGTTTATTCCGCAGGTTCGCCAAACTAATTTTGGTACATTCCAAACTGTAAGAAACCTCACCATCTATTACGAAGGGCAGGAGAAAGATCTTTTCAGGACTTCTTTTGGTGCACTTTCATTAAAGCACACGCCGCACAAAAATCTGAATCTGGGTTTCACCGCATCGGCTTTTTATACCAACGAGAACGAGACTTACGACATACTGGGTGAATATGTGCTTAGCGAGGTTAAAACCGATGCTACTGACCCCTCCGAACAAACGGGTGCTTCGCTGGGTATTGGCAAATATCAGGAACATGCCCGCAACCGGCTGAAAGCCACCGTGGCTCAGTGGCAGCACACCGGCGACTGGAAAACGGACAACCACACCCTGCAGTGGGGTGCAGGCATTCAGTACGAATTAATCAAAGACAGAATAAGCGAGTGGGAGTGGCGCGACTCTGCCGGATACTCGCTGCCATACAACGACAGCAGAGTGGATTTGTATTATAATCTGAAAGCCTTATCATCCATGGAATCGGTACGCGGACAAGCCTATATTCAGGATACTTATAAATGGATTTTTGACCGTAGCTTGCTGAGCCTGACTGGTGGTTTGCGTGCTAACTACTGGACTTTTAACCACGAGCTGCTGGTAAGTCCGCGTGTGTCGGTGTCCTTTATTCCCGGTTGGGACAAGGATTTTACGTTCAGATTAGCCACCGGACTCTATTATCAGGCTCCTTTTTATAAAGAAATAAGAGATACCATTACCGATAGTTTTGGGAATGTGGGCATTGAGCTGAATAACAAAATCAAAGCTCAGCGGTCGTTACATTTTGTAGTTGGGGGCGATTATTATTTCAGGGCATGGGGACGTCCGTTTAAGTTTACCACCGAGGCGTATCTTAAACTTGCCGACAGGGTGGTGAGCTATTCTGTAGATAACGTACGCGTAAGATATTCGGGCAAAAACGACGCTAAAGCTTATACCGCAGGTTTGGATTTTAAGCTGTTCGGCGAGCTTGTTCCCGGAACCGATTCGTGGATTAACCTGTCGTTTATGAACTCCAGAGAGGATATCCTGAACGATTCGTATATAAAAAAAGAATATGACGACGATGGCAATGTACTGTCGTCCGAAAGAGTATATCCCGGTTGGATGCCTCGTCCTAACGAGCAGCGTTATAGTTTTTCCATGTTTTTTCAGGATTATATTCCTAATAACCCGAAGTACAAAGTACATCTTAAGTTTATCTGGTCCGATGGTTTACCATTTGGCGCTCCCCGCAGTGTGGCTTACCGGGCAGCATTTCGTGCACCGGCCTACCGCAGGGTAGATATTGGCGCTTCGCGGGTGCTTGTAAGCGGCGCTGATAAGATGATGAAAAAAAACTGGTTGCGTCATGTAAAAAACATATGGCTCAATCTGGAAGTACTGAATATGCTCGACTTCCGCAATGTAAACTCCTATTATTGGGTAACCGATATATCAGGCAATCAGCTGGCTACCCCAAACTACCTCTCGGGCAGGCAATTTAATTTTAAACTGATTGTAGATTTTAAGTGATGCCCATCCAGGTTCACCTAAAGGGAGGCTTTGCGATGCCGGGTGGATGATATTGGCACATTTAAGCCCCCCTAAATCCCTCCGCCGCGGCGGAGACTTAAGAGAGCAGCGCTGGAGTTTGTGGGGTGGGTGTTTTTTCGTGTCTTTGTGGCTTTGTGTTTAATACTACAAAGAAATCAGGGCGATGCCCCTAAATCATTAGCGGCTTAGCGGCTTGGCGACTTCGCGTTCAAAATAATTGATTTAATGAGTGTATCTCTTTTTTTCTAATGTGTCTATTGTGGTTAAAATCTTACCCTATTCCGGGTCTTCAACCCTTGAGGTAGGTGAGGGGGGCTTCTTTTTTGCTACAAAGAAATCGGGGCGATGCCCCTCGAAAGAAAATGATAAGTGATAAATGATATACCAGATGTTTCTCGCGTTGCGCTCTTAAGACCAAAGACTTATGACCTACGACTTCCATTTTTCATTTTTCAATTTTTTTGCGTCTTAGCGGCTTGGCGCCTTTGCGTGCAAAATAAGACTTGCTTTTCGTTTTATGTGCCGTCAGCTTTTTAAGCTGTAGGCACACCGGAGATGACCGGCTGTGCATGTCCCGACGCTTGCTCTACCGTTTAGTTTGCTTCCGGAACGGCAATGTTAGTAATAATCCTTCTTTGCAATTCCATTGCATTAAAATACTTCTTACTTTTGCAAATAAAAAAACTTATAATCATGGCAAATTCACATAATCATTCGCACCAACATAGTCACGATCATGGTCACCACCATGATCATAGTGATGTAAAAAATATCAAAGTTGCTTTTTTCCTGAATCTGGGTTTTACGGTATTCGAAATTATTGGAGGTTTCCTCACCAATAGTGTGGCCATTTTATCGGATGCTATACATGATTTAGGCGATTCTCTGTCGCTGGGACTGGCCTGGTATTTCCAGAGAGTGGCCCGCAAGGGGCGCGATGCATCTTATTCGTACGGTTACAAGCGGTTTTCGCTACTGGGAGCGCTTATTAATTCTGTGGTACTTATTACAGGAAGCATATTTATTCTGAAAGAAGCAATACCCCGTATTTTTGAACCTGTTCAGACTAAAGCCGAAGGTATGTTTCTGCTGGCCATTGTGGGGGTAGTTGTTAATGGCTTGGCTGTATTCCGACTCAAAAAAGGAAACACGCTGAATGAACGGGTGGTGTCTTTGCATTTGCTCGAAGATGTTTTAGGGTGGTTGGCTATATTGGTTGGCTCTGTTGTGATGTACTTTTTCGATGTTCCTGTGCTTGACCCTATCATGTCGGTAGGTATTGCCGGATTTATTTTGTTCAACGTGTTCAAGAACTTAAAAATGACTTTGCGCATCATTTTACAGGGAACGCCCGCTGAATTCGATACCGAAGAAATAGAGCGCGAGCTTATGACTATTGATGGGCTTGACAGCGTTCACGACCTTCATATATGGTCGGTAGATGGCAATTACAATGTAATGACCCTGCACGTGGTACTTAAGAGCGAGACTGATATGAATCATCTGGAGCTTTTGAAAACAAGAATCAGAGAAATGTTATCGGCAAAAGGTATACAGCATGTTACTATCGAGTTCGAGACCGCTGGTGCGTCGTGTTGTATGGAAAATTGTTGCAGTACAAGTTCAGAATCTGAGAAATAAATCCGCTATATCCGCGTCAATCCGCGTACCTATTGCATCCGCAAACAAGATATAATCTTGTTTTTTTTTGCAAGAAAATAGAACGCGGATTTCCACGGTTATAGCAGATAATCGCGGATAAAAAACAGTTACACTGATTGTTGTTACGGATACCGACTTCAACAAGTGAAGTCAGCGGATTGCGCCTGTGCAGCCCTGAGTTTCCGGGAATCCGCCATTTACGAAGTAAATAAAATCCGTATTTCAAATCCGCCATATCCGCGTTCGTCCGCGTACCTGTTACTGCCGCAAACAAGATATAATCTTGTTTTTTTTGCAAGTAAATAGAACGCTGATTTCCGCGGTTATAGCAGATAAACGCGGATAAAAAACAGTTACACTGATTGTTCTTACGGATACCGACTTCAACAAGTGAAGTCAGCGGATTGCGCCTGTGCAGCTCCGAATTTCCGGGAGTCCGCCATTTACGAAGTAAATAAAATCCGTATTTCAAATCCGCCATATCCGCGTCAATCTGTGTACCTATTGCATCCGCAAACAAGATATAATCTTGTGTTTTTTGCAAGAAAATAGAACGCGGATTTCCGCGGTTATAGCAGATAAACGCGGATAAAAAACAGTTACACTGATTGTTCTTACGGATACCGACTTCAACAAGTGAAGTCAGCGGATTGCGCCTGTGCAGCTCCGAATTTCCGGGAGTCCGCCATTTACGAAGTAAATAAAATCCGTATTTCAAATCCGCCATATCCGCGTCAATCTGTGTACCTATTGCATCCGCAAACAAGATATAATCTTGTGTTTTTTGCAAGAAAATAGAACGCGGATTTCCGCGGTTATAGCAGATAAACGCGGATAAAAAACAGTTATACTGATTATCCTTACGGATACCGACTTCAACAATTGAAGTCAGCGGATTGCGCCTGTGCAGCCCTGAGTTTCCGGGAATCCGCCATTTACGAAGTAAATAAAATCCGTATTTCAAATCCGCCATATCCGCGTTCATCCGCGTACCTATTGCAGCCGTAAACCAGAACTGTTGAATCGCAGACAAGATATAATCTTGTTTTTTTTGCAAGAAAATAGAACGCTGATTTACGCGGTTATAGCAGATAACCGCGGATAAAAAACAGTTACACTGATTGTTCTTACGGATACCGACTTCAACAAGTGAAGTCAGCGGATTGCGCCTGTGCAGCCCCTGAGTTTCCGGGAATCCGCCATTTACGAAGTAAATAAAATCCGTATTTCAAATCCGCCATATCCGCGTTCATCCGCGTACCTATTGCAGCTGCAAACCAGAATTATTGAATAGCAGACAAGATATAATCTTGTGTTTTTTTGCAAGAAAATAGAACGCGGATAAAAAACAGTTTCACTGATTGTTGTTACGGATACCGACTTCAACAATTGAAGTCAGCGGATTGCGCCTGTGCAGCTCCGAGTTTCCGGGAATCCGCCATTTACGAAGTAAATAAAATCCGTATTTCAAATCCGCCATATCCGCGTTCGTCCGCGTACCTGTTACTGCCGCAAACAAGATATAATCTTGTTTTTTTTGCAAGTAAATAGAACGCTGATTTCCGCGGTTATAGCAGATAAACGCGGATAAAAAACAGTTACACTGATTGTTCTTACGGATACCGACTTCAACAAGTGAAGTCAGCGGATTGCGCCTGTGCAGCCCCTGAGTTTCCGGGAATCCGCCATTTACGAAGTAAATAAAATCCGTATTTCAAATCCGCCATATCCGCGTCAATCCGCGTACCTATTGCAGCCGCAAACCAGATATAATCTTGTGTTTTTTTGCAAGAAAATAGAACGCTGATTTCCGCGGTTATAGCAGATAAACGCGGATAAAAAACAGTTACACTGATTATTCTTACGGATGCCGACTTCAACAAGTGAAGTCAGCGGATTGCGCCTGTGCAGCCCTGAGTTTCCGGGAATCCGCCATTTACGAAGTAAATAAAATCCGTATTTCAGATCCGTCATATCCGCGTTCGTCCGCGTACCTATTGTAGTTGCAAACAAGATATAATCTTGTGTTTTTTGCAAGAAAATAGAACGCGGATAAACGCGGTTATAGCAGATAAACGCGGATAAAAAACAGTTACACTGATTGTTGTTACGGATACCGACTTCAACAATTGAAGTCAGCGGATTGCGCCTGTGCAGCCCCCGAGTTTCCGGGAATCCGCCATTTACGAAGTAAATAAAATCCGTATTTCAAATCCGCCATATCCGCGTTCGTCCGCGTACCTATTGCAGCCGCAAACAAGATATAATCTTGTGTTTTTTTGCAAGTAAATAGAACGCGGATAAACGCGGTTATAGCAGATAACCGCGGATAAAAAACAGTTACACTGATTGTTGTTACGGATACCGACTTCAACAAGTGAAGTCAGCGGATTGCGCCTGTGCAGCTCCGAGTTTCCGGGAATCCGCCATTTACGAAGTAAATAAAATCCGTATTTCAAATCCGTCATATCCGCGTCAATCCGCGTGCCTATTGCATCCGCAAACCAGCAGTAGAAAGATTCTATAATCAGCCCTGCATAGTACAGTGGCTTGAAAAGCCTCCCGATAGCTATCGGGATTCATAACCGCATCCTGCCTTACAAGCAGCAGGTAGGCGGGATTGCCCACCGCAAGCCGATGGCATTGCGGTTATGAAAAATATTGCCTTCCAGGCAAGTTAGAACTGTTGAGTAATAGGCAAGATGTAACACCAGTTTCAGCGATTTAGCCCGGCCACACATTCAGCACAAACACCTTTTATGGTCATTTCTACTTTATGAATCATGTATTCAGGGGTATGGGGCTTTTGCCGTAAGGTGTAAACAAAGTCGGTACAGCAGGTTACATTTCCGCATTGTTCGCATATAAAGTGCGGGTGGCTGTCGGTGTGCGATTGATGTGAGCAACCGCCGGCGCATAAGGCGTAAACAGCCACCGTTCCTGCATTTTCGATAACGTGAGCAATACCGCTTTTTACAAAAGTTTGCAACGTACGATAAATGGTGATTCGGTCGGCCGGCGACAGCAGGTTTTCTATCTCGCTCAGTGTAAGGTTGCGGTGCTGCAGCAACATTTGCTCCAGCACCAGCATCCGCATAGGAGTAGCTTTTACTCCGGCATTTTCCAGGCTATCTATAATATTGGCATTCATTTTTTTCCAAACCATGTTTTAATATCCACATCAAATCCGGTTCCATTCATAAAATTGTACGTAGCCAGATTAAGTCCTTTTCCGTAAAAGTCCAAATCTATTTCTTTTCCGGTGGTAAAAGGTATTTCGTTGTTTGCAAATGAGTTAGGTTTTCTTTGCAATGATTGAGCCCCTACGCTTTCAGGCTGCTTACCCGACGGACTGTGAATAGTCATGGCATAGCGATGCCAGAATGCCGACTGTAACCAGCCCTTTGCAAACAAATCCCTCACCACTTCGAGCGATTCGGTGGTTTCCGTAGCTGTTTCGGTAGGAAATCCATACATCAGGTAAGCATGCGACATAATACCTGCTTCGGTCAGATTTTTCATACTTTCGCTGGCTGTTTCTATGGTGATTCCCTTGTTAATTAGCTTTAGTACGCGCGGCGAAGCCACCTCAAGACCACCCGATACGGCTATACAGCCCGACTTTGCCAATATATAACAAAGTTCAGGCGTAAAAGATTTCTCGAAACGAATATTGGTCCAGTAACTAACCGTAATTTTTCGGCGTATAATTTCCTCGGCCAACTGCCTGAGCACGGCCGGAGGAGCAGCCTCGTCGGTAAAATGAAATCCCGAAATTCCTGTTTGGTTCATTATGGCTTCCATCCGATCCACTAAGGTGGCAACAGGAGCTTTTTCGTAGCGTTTGATATAGTCCAGTGTGCCGTCGCAAAAAGCACATTTACCCCAGTAGCATCCGTGTGCCAGAGTCATTTTGTTCCACCGGCCATTGCTCCACAGGGCGTGCATAGGGTTGGTAAGTTCTATCAGATTGATGTAATGGTTGTCAAGCAACCCTTCGTAGTCGGGAGTGCCAAGGTTGGCAAAACTTATGTTTTCCTGATTCTCAAAATTCTCGTACACAAGCTCACCTGATTTACTCCTGTACACTGTTCGGATCAGTTCGCCCCCGGTAAGTAACCTGAGCAGCGGCAGTTCGCCATCGTCAAAGGTGATATAATCCACATAGTCGAAAATTCCGGTATCCGACAGTTGCCTCAGTTCCGTATTTACATATCCGCCACCCATAACTATTTTTATGTCGGGCCTGTGGCTGCGCAGCCATTGCGCGCAACGCAATGCGCTGTACAGATTACCCGGGAAAGGTACGGTAAACCCAACATATTGAGGCATTTCCAGGGCTATTCTTTCGGCAAACAGTTGCAGCAGAATTTCGTCGATAAACGAAAGTGGCTTTTCCAGTTCGCGTTGCAGAGGCTCAAACTCAGGCAGGCGTATACAAAGCGACTCGGCATAGCGTATCAGTTCAAAGTGAGGGTCGATATTTTGCCGGATAAAATCCGTTAAATCCCGCATAAAAATGGTACACAAATGAATAGCTTTATCATAGTTGCCAATAAGCCCGAATGCCCATTCAAGGTCGTCCTCCGACGGTTTTCGCTTACTTGCGGGCCAGAAATCAGGGTTGGCAAACCGCATAGCCAGCGAAGAGTCGCGCCCACTCAAAAACCGCATCACAGGTTCGATGTTGTGGATGTAAAACTCCTTTTGCATCAGCATATTTCTGTGCTGTTTAGTCAGTTTTTTATCTTCGCAAAGCTTGAAAATATCAGCTAATTTTTCCCGGGTGAAAAGCGCGGTAGCCAACTCAATACTCATATCGGCCTGTACGGCATTTATGCCATGCAGTTTCAGAAATCCGGTAAGCTGCATGGTGGCAGGGTAAGGAGTATTTAGTTGAGTAAGAGGTGGTGTAACGAGCAGTATTTTGTGCATTTATTATGTTTTTTTAGAAATAAAAGAAGAAACAAATGATTTTTCTGTTGGTCAGTAATGATATTTTTTTCTTATCACTTACAATGCAAACTTAAATAAAAATCTGCTAAAAACAGGTGATTCTTTTGAATTTCTAAAAAAATGAAGATGAAGTAGAAAAAGAGCATCTCCATAGCGCAAGTTTCGGCCTGCTTGTATTTAGTCGGGTACTTTGTTTGTACAGTTAAGCAATTTTTATTTAAAAAAATTACTACAAACACGGCTTTTATTCCTTATTTTGAATATTAAATCTTAATGTATTTATTATCTTTGTGTCGGTTAAGCGCTATTTTGCATTTTTCAAAAGGGTATATAGGTATATTTTATCCGCACTCGTAATAAAAGATGTTTTTAAAAAATATCCGTAAGAATATATATCGTCCCTCAGTAATCAGTATTGTCATTGATTTGATGATATTGTTGCTGGCACTGATTGTTGTGCTTAACTGGTTTCCGCTCACAACCCGGAATCCGTACGGAAAATACGATGAAGCAGCATTGGTATATGCCGTTTTGTGGGTGCTGTTTTCTTATTTATTGGGACGATACAAACCCCTTCATTTTCAGACTTATTTGCCGGCTTCGTTTAAGCTGTTGTATATCATTGTACTTAATACCTTTTTACTGTCCTACGTATCCTACGCGTTTTTTAATAGTTACTACTCTCAGTATGTAATTTTTACGTATAGCACGGTACTTTTTGTAATCAATATTTCATTTATCTCGTTATATTTTGCCTTGTTGTATGCGGTAGACTATGACGAAGAAATAGAAACGGCTGATGAGGTCAGGGAAAATGCTGTAGTGGTACCTGCTCCGCGCTTGAGCGATGATGAGTTAAAAGAGCGATATAAGATGATAGCTCATTTTGCAGGCAATACGTCGCTTGTCATGTTGAAAAAATCCATAGATTTGGGCAGTGGAAATACCTTTGTGCATTTGACATCAGATTATCAGGATATTGAATCGGTTGAAAACTATGCTTACGATACCATTATTCATTTACCCAGACTTAACAGTCATCGGGGAATTAATAAATTGTTTCGGATAGTCAATCAAAAATTACCCGATAAAGGATTTTTGGTGTGTTGCTTTGAGTCCAAAAGCACACGGAAGAAGAAGATACTTAACAGATATCCTTCGGGCATCAACTATATATTTTACCTTGTCAATTATACCTTCAGGCGCTTATTGCCCAAAATTTTTATTACCCGCAGGCTATATTACGACATCACTAAGGGCAAAAGACGTATTCTTTCGAAAACCGAAGTACTCGGCCGACTGTATTACAGCGGATTTGAGGTAATCAAAGAAAAGAAAATAGGCGATTTGAATTATTTTTACGCCAGACGAAAAAAACAGCCCGAATCGCAGCTAAAACGAAACTACGGACCGCTAATACGTTTGCGCCGTACGGGTAAGCATGGCGAAATTTTTGATGTTTACAAAATGAGAACCATGCACCCTTACTCTGAATACATTCAGGCCTATATATACGAGCGCAATAAATTAGATGACGGAGGAAAGTTCAAAAGAGACATACGGGTAACCACGCTGGGTAGGTTGATGCGTAAATACTGGCTCGATGAATTGCCTATGATTTTTAATCTGCTAAAAGGAGATATGAAAGTTGTTGGTGTGCGCCCGCTGAGTGTTCAGTATTTTAATCTTTACGATAAAGAATTGCAGGAAAAAAGAGTGAAATTCAAGCCTGGTTTACTGCCACCTTTCTATGTAGATATGCCTAAATCAATCGAAGAAATTCAGGCTTCGGAAATGAAGTATCTGACCGAATGCGAAAATAAAGGAGTTTTTAGAACAGATATAAAATATTTTTTCCTTATTTTGAAGAATATTTTTTTTAATAGAGCCCGAAGTGCTTAACGGATATTCCCGTAACATACGAACATTTATAAAGTTCTTTTCAGAGGAGAAGACGTTTTAACTTAAGTATATTATATATATTATTCTTTATAAACATGAGAAAACTAACTATTTTTGTTTTACTTGTGGTAGTATCTTTGTGCGGTTTTGCCCAGGATATTCCGCAGCATATTTCATATACAAGGATATATGAATTTCTGGACGAGTTGGCAACTGATAATATCATAGAGCTAAACTCAGCGATAAAACCTTATAGCCGGACTTTTATAGCGGGGCGGTTGAATGAGGCTTTGTGGCAGAGTGATAAGTTGAACTATCGTCAGCGAAAAGAACTTGATTTTTTTCTGAACGAGTATGCGCTGGAAAACAACCATTTACCTGATTCGAAAATTACCTTATTAAAAAACGAAAAACTAAAGTTAGCTTTGTTGCAGCCGGCATTTCATTATCAGGATTCTCTGTTCAGAGCCAGAGTTACCCCCATACTGGGTATGAATGTATCGGTTAACAGCAACGGACGTATTATAAAACGCTGGATAGGAGCTGAGTTTCAGGCAATGATAGGCAAACATTTGTCGGTATACGGTAGTTTGCGCGATATTTCTAACAATGGTGATACCCTATCGAGCTATAAATATCTGAACTTACAACCCGGATACGAATATAAAGAAGCAACTTACGGTGGCGACTACAGCGATTCGCGCGGAGGAATTAAGCTTAGCAACAGCTGGGGCTCGATAGGTTTGGTAAAAGATAATGTGGTGTGGGGCGATAATTTTCATGGTTCCAATATTCTGTCGGGCAGGGCGCCTTCGTTTCCAATGATTACTTTGCATCTGCAACCTGTCAAGTGGTTTGAACTCAATTATTTTCACGCATGGTTGGTTTCAAATGTGGTAGACAGCACCTATTCATACATCGAAAACGATACGAGGATATGGTACAGGCAAACCAATAAGTATATGGCCGCCAATATGTTTACATTCACTCCCGTACCCCGGTTAAAAATTTCGGTAGGAAATTCAATTATCTATGCCGAAAGAAATGTACAGGCAGCTTACCTGATTCCAATAGCTTTTTATAAGTCGATGGATCATACACTTACAAAAGGTATTGGCACCGAGAATCAAAACTCTCAGATGTTTATGAATATAAGTTCCCGAAATATTAAACACCTGCATTTGTATGCCTCGGTTTATGTGGATGAGTTTAATTTTGACAGGTTGAAACCCGGCAATGCCGAAGCCAATCCGATTTCGTACAAGCTTGGTGCAAATGTAAGTAATCTTCCGGTTGATAATTTGTCGTTTACAGTAGAGTTTACCCGCACCAATATCCTGAACTATAAGCATTCAATAGCTGCAATAAGCTATAGCTCCAATGGCTATAATTTAGGTCATTACATGGGCGATAATGCTCAGGAATTATATTTGGCACTACAGTATAAACCCTTCAGAGGGATTGATTTAAAGCTGTCGTACACCGATGCGCAGAAAGGCAATGAATATGATTACCTGCGGCGCGGAACATACAATGGTATCACGGGTACAGTAAGTGATATTATAAAACAGCCATCGCTGGGAGATGTAATCTGGACCAATAAGACATTAAATTTTTCGGGCACCTATGAGGTTTTCAATAATGTATATGCCGTTTTACAGGCAGAGTATAGCAATATTCAGAGTTACGAGCCGTCGGGGGCAGCTGTTTTCGGTGAGCGCCGTATGACTGCCGCCGAAACGTTGAACTATTTTACTCCGGCATTTCTGCAAGGAAAAAATGTAACGCTCAGTGCGGGCTTAAGTTTTGGTTTTTAAAAAAAATAAAGATTAGTTATGATAATAGGAATTACAGGTGGTATAGGTGGTGGAAAGTCCACTGTGTCGGAGATGCTTCGTGGCAAAGGATATCAGATTTACGACACGGATAAAGAGGCACGCAAACTGCAAAACGAAGTTCCCGGGATAAAAGAACAGATAATAAAGCTTTTTGGTGACGAAGCTTATACACAGGGAGAGTTAAACAGAAAGCACATATCTGAAATTGTATTTGCTGAACCCGAAATGCTTAAAAAGCTGAATGCAATTGTGCATCCGGCAGTGGAGAAAGAAATTACTTTGTGGGCAAACCGGTTTGAAAAGCAGGAGCTGTTGTTCATAGAGAGTGCCCTGCTTTATGAGTCGGGATTAGATAAATACTCTGATAAAGTACTGCTTGTAACATCGCCGGAATACATTCGTATAGATAGGGTGATGAAGCGCGACGGTATATCGCGCGAGCAGGTGTTGGCGCGTATAAGCAGTCAGATGCCCGAGAGCGAAAAAATTATCAGGGCCGATTTTGTCCTCGATACCGGCGATAGCAGTCGTGTGCCGTGGCAGCTCGACGAGTTTTTACAGCAACTTATTTGATATTATATTCAGGGTCAATAAAAAAAGGACTTTTCACTGATAGTGAAAAGTCCTTTTTTACTTGTAGCGGGAACGAGAATTGAACTCGTGACCTCCGGGTTATGAATCCGACGCTCTAACCAACTGAGCTATCCCGCCATTTTCCTGAAAAGCGAGTGCAAAGATAGTTATTTTCGGATAATTGACAAATTATTGAGTCGAAAAATATCAAGAATAATAAGCCCTGACCAATAGTTTAAATATAAATTTCTGAAACATAACAGCCTAAGCAATATGAACGATTGCATGCAGCGCTTTTTATGATATAAAAACCGGCTCAAAAGCGCTGATGTTTTCTATACTTACGATAATATAAGCAAGTATTTAAAACCAGCATTTTTGAGCCGGACTTTCTGAGATTTATATTTTAACCTGACAATGTAGCCGAGGTTTTGTTTCTTCACATAACGGGCAGTATTGCAGTCTGATGTCAGTTGTTTTATTTACCGAAATCCGGTTTCATACCCAAATGGTACATTACAAACGACCACATATCCGTTTGAGCATCAATAATTTTGCTAACAGGCTTTCCGGCGCCATGTCCGGCATTGGTATCTATTCTGATTAGCGCCGGGTTTTTCTTGCTGGCCCGGGCTTGCAGGGTAGCTGCAAATTTGAATGAGTGTGCCGGTACCACGCGGTCGTCGTGATCGCCGGTCATAACCATAACAGCCGGATATTTCGTACCCTCTTTTACGTTGTGTAGCGGTGAGTAAGCTTTCAGGTATTCAAACATCTCGCGGCTATCTTCACTGGTTCCATAATCGGTAGCCCAAGCCCATCCAATGGTGAATTTATGGTAGCGGAGCATATCCAGCACGCCAACTTCGGGTATGGCCACAGCAAATAAATCGGGACGTTGTGTGAGGCACGCACCTATGAGCAGCCCACCGTTAGAGCCACCGTCGATAGCCAGTTTTTCTTTCGAGGTGTATTTTTCCTGAATCAGATATTCGGCAGCAGCAATAAAATCATCAAATACGTTTTGTTTCTGCATTTTGGTGCCGGCCTTATGCCATTTTTCGCCATATTCGCCACCACCACGTATATTGGCTACCACATATATACCACCTTGTTCCAGAAATGGTATCCGACCCATGTTGAACGAAGGATTCATACTGATATTAAAACCACCATATCCGTAAAGCATCAGAGGGTTTTTTCCGTTGAGTTGCATCCCTTTTTTGTAGGTTATAAACATCGGAATTTTTGTTCCATCTTTGCTTGTATAAAACTGTTGTACAGTGGTGTAGTCATCCTGTTTAAACTTGGTTTCTATCTGGTTAAACTTACGGGACTGGTTCTCTTTTACGTCAAACAGGTAAATGCTTTGAGGTATGGTGTACGATGTAAAGGTGTAAAATGCTTCATTATCGTCTTTATTGCCTGTAAATGCCGTTATACTACCTAAGCCGGGTAATTTTACTTCGTAAAGCTCGTTGCCGTTATAATCAAAGGCATAAGCATGACTGGCCGCATCTTTTTCATATTGTACAATAAATTTTCCACCCATAACCGATACGCCTGTAAGCACATTCTTAGTTTCAGGAATGACGGTTTTCCAGTTTTCGCGCGATGGTTTTGCCGGATCTATCTCTATGAGTTGCTGGTTGGATGCTTTCCAGTTGGTAAGTACGTATATTTTCCCCTGTATGTAATCTACTACGGCGTAGTCATTATCAAAACCATTTTCGAGTGTTACAAGTGGTGCATCTTCAGTGGTCAAATCTTTGAAATACAAAGAGTTTCCCGAGGTAGACTCCGTTTCGGTTATGAACAAATATTTTTCGTCGCCCGATACGCCAGCGCTACAGTTCCTAAGCGGGTGCTCGCGGTTTTCAAACACAAGTTTATCCTGCTTCTGATTATCACCTATTTGATGGTAAAATATCTTGTGATATTCATTCTTGTTAGAAAATTCCTTTCCGGCCACAGGTTCATCGTAAGCGCTGTAATAGAATCCGTTACCTTTCCAGGCTATGCCCGAAAACTTCACCCATTTAATCACATCCGACAATAATTCTTTGGTTTCGAGATTCATAATGTATATCTCATTCCAGTCCGAACCGCTACGCGCTATACTGTAAGCCATGTATTTACCGTCAGCCGAAAACTCTATTTGCGAAATAGCCACAGTTCCGTCGGCCGATAATTTATTCGGGTTGAGCAGTTCCTCGGGTTGGCTATCCAGACTGTTTTGTCTGTAAAACACGCTTTGGTTTTGCAGTCCGTCATTTTTATAAAAATAGTATTTACCCTTATGCTTAACGGGTGCGTTGTATTTCGGGTAGTTTGTTAGCTCGGTTAGATGTTCTTTTAAAGCCTGCCTGAAAGGGATTTTGTTCAGATATGTATAAGTCACCTGATTTTGAGCTTTCACCCATGTTTCGGTAGCACGCGATGTATCGTTTTCGAGCCAGCGATACGGTTCGGCCACCTTTATTCCAAAATAGCTGTCGCTGATATCCTCTTTGGACGTATCCGGGTACTTAATTTTTAGCGAAGAATTACATGCCTGCATAGTAAGCAATAAAAAAATAGTTGGAAATAAATGTCTGATTCTCATATTTTCTCATTTTTATTTATAAATCAGTTTGTTGGGTAACAGGAAATAAGTAATGTTGTATAATTCATTTTTAATTTCAAGAATAAATGATGCTTTTGAGTAAATACAACAGAATATTCGATACCTGTGTTTGTGAGATGATCATTATTTAGATTTTCACTTCGCTATGAATCATAACAAAGTTCTATAATTCAAAAAAACATAAGTCCCGTTACGCTCATCGGTTTAAAAAACTCCAGGCCAACCAGGCCATACCTCCAAAACCTGTTTCCAGAGCAGCCTCGTCAATGTGAAAAGTGGCACTGTGCAGTCCTCTGGTGTTGGTATTGGAAGCTCCTTTAACCCCAAATCTGTAGAAAGTACAGGGATATTGCTGAGTGAAAAAAGCAAAATCTTCAGATGTCATGCGCATTTCGAGTGATGCAACATGCTCTTTCCCAATCCATTCCTCTGCAAATTCACGGGCTTTTCGGGTGACTTCGGCATCATTGATTACACAGGGATATCCATCGGGAATATCAATTTCGGCTGTGCATCCGTAAGCTTTGCTTGTTTCATCAATAATGCGGCGAATATGCCTGATAGCCTCGGCGCGCCAGGTTTCGTCCACTGTGCGGAAAGTACCTGATAGCTGCACTTCATGCGGAATAATGTTTTGTGCACCTCCAGCCAAAAATCTACCAAAAGTAAGTACCATGGGCGTAAGCGGATGGCAAAGGCGGCTGCGTACCTGCTGGAGCGAAACCAACGTTTGAGCGCCTGCCAGTACGGTGTCGTTGGTCAGGTGAGGCAAAGCTCCATGTCCGCCCTTACCTTTTATTTTTACATGAATTTCGTCGGCCGAGGCCATTATTTTGCCCGGCAAAAAGGCCATTGTACCAGTAGGATAATCTACCGAAACATGCTGAGCTATAATCAATTCAGGTTCAATGTCCTGAAAAATTCCATCTTCGAGCATCAGGCGGGCTCCACCCGGAGCTTTTTCTTCGCCCGGCTGAAATATCAGTAAAATTGTACCCTCGAAGCTATCTTTAAGGCAATTCAGAACTTTAGCAGCGCCAAGCAAGCATGCAGTATGGGCATCGTGTCCACAGGCATGCATTACGTTTTCATTTTCGGATTTCCAGGGTAGTTCATTGGCTTCGCATACAGGCAGAGCATCCATATCGGCTCTGAGGGCAATCACTTTTTTTAGCGGATTAAGGCCTTCAATGCGTGCTAAGATACCGTTTCCACCTATGCCCGAGCGGTAAGGTATTTTCATGTTTTGCAGTTCAGCGCATATAAAACGGGCAGTTTCATATTCTTCGAACGAAAGCTCAGGATGTGCATGAAAGTGCCTGTAATACGCTATTACATCACCTTTATATTGTTGGGTAAGTTCTTTTATTTTATTTTTCATTCAGCGTAAAAAACTATTGGGTCGTTATACTGTTATGGAAATATAACAGGAAATCAATGCTTCCTACCGCAAAATTAGTATTTTTGAGCTAATTAGTTGTTTGAAGCATCAAATAATAACTTTTTATTTCAAAACATCTGCTTAAAATTGGTTTAAATATAAGTGATTTAACTAATTTTATAACAGATAATTCTATAAATAAGTGTAGTAACACACAAATTTTTCTAATTTTGCATGTCAAATCACTAACTATTTAATTTCAAAATAAAAAACATGAAAAAGGTTAATTTACTATTGTTTGGTTTATTTGTAACCCTTGCATCGTTTGCTCAACAGCCGGTTATCACTTTTGAAACCAAAACTCACGATTTTGGAGTAGTAAAGGAAGAAGCTGAAAAAGCAACATATGTATTTAGTTTTACCAACACGGGCAAAGCTCCTTTGGTTATCAACAGAGTTCAGGCTTCGTGCGGATGTACTACACCTACATGGACCAAAGAACCGATTGAACCCGGGAAAAAAGGTACAGTGACTGTTGTATACAGTACAGCTAATCGTCCGGGTGCATTTACCAAATCAATTACAGTTTACAGTAATGCGGCAGAAGAGCAGGTTGTGCTTATGATTAAGGGTGAGGTAACTCCCAAAACAGTTGCTGCCAACTAAAAAAATATTTTACCATAGATAGATATCAGTATAAAACGAGCATTTAGCCCCTCAAAATCGGGTTTTAATGTGGTTTTTATACGATAATCATAAAAAATAAAAAGGAACGCATGAAAAAGATTAGTTTGCTTTTACTTGGTTTTGCTTTGGCATTCAATGCTTTCTCACAAAAACCGGTTATTTCGTTTGAATCAAAAAGTTATGATTTTGGTAAGGTGGCCGAAGAAGACGAAAAGGCAATACATGTTTTCAATTTTATAAACACAGGAAATTCACCATTGGTTATCAACAGAGTTCAGGCTTCGTGTGGATGTACTACCCCTACATGGACTAAAGAACCGATTGAGCCCGGTAAAAAAGGAACAGTTACAGTTGTGTACAGCACCGTCAATCGTCCGGGTGCATTTACCAAGTCGATAACTGTTTACAGTAATGCTACCGATAATCAGGCTGTTCTAATCATTAAAGGAGAGGTAGTTCCTAAATCATCTTCTCTGTCATCATCAGCTCAATCGCTGCCAGTACTGATGGGGGGAACTTTACGGCTCAAGTCCAAAATAGTTCAGATGAATAATGTGGATAAAGGAAAAACTCAGGTGAGAGAACTGGAAATTTTAAACAGCGGAAAATCGAATATTAAAGTAGGTATTGAAAATATGCCTAAATATTTGATTGCGAGAGTTGTACCTCAGGTGCTGGAACCCAATGAATCTGGTAAAATTATTTTTACGCTCAGTTCGGCGCTCTGTTCGCAATGGGGACCTTTGGCTAACGATGTTTATGTAACTCTGAACGGACAAAAAAGCTTCACTGATGATTATCAAATCAAAGTGATTTCTAATATTGTAGAGGACTTCAGTAAGCTAACGCTTGATCAGAAAAGGAAGGCTCCTATTTTTGATTCACCTACCCGTACCATTGATTTGGGAGTAGTAAAGCCGGGTTTAAAGAAAACTACCAAGGTAAAGATTAGTAACAAGGGAGTAAGCGCTTTGGAGATAAGGAGAGTGATTAATAACAACAAAGAACTCGCTGTGAATCAAAATAAGCTCTCAATAGCCGGAGGGCGTGTCAGCGCTTTGGATGTAGCTTTGGATGCAAGTGCGCTACCAGAGGGCGATTATAAAAAATCTATTACCGTACAAACCAACGACCCGGATAACTCGTACGTCATGTTTGTACTTAGTTGGAAGGTGAAGAAATAAAACAGTATTGTAATATAATAATTTTATATCAAAAGCCGGGATTTGTCTTGGCTTTTGCTTTTTAAATAGTTAAATCTTATTCTGTAAACTAAAAAAAACAATTTTATTGTGCATTATAAACATCATCACCCCGAAAATGACCCGGATTATAAAGGCCTGACGGTAAACGAAGGCGTTGAATCCGTACCTACGGTAAATCCGTATAATCGTCCTAAACGCAAGGCCCGTAAATTTACTCCTGCCGAGTTTGTCGAAGGCATTTTGAAGGGCGATGTGTCTATGTTGAGTCAGGCCGTTACGCTGGTAGAAAGTTCGTTGCCTGAGCATCAGCAGTTGGCTCAGGAGGTTATTGAAAAATGTTTGCCTTACTCGGGTAAATCAGTTCGTTTGGGAATAACAGGTGTTCCCGGTGCCGGAAAAAGTACTTTTATTGAGGCTTTAGGAATGCACCTGGTACGCTCCGCACATAAGTTGGCTGTACTTGCCATCGACCCAAGCAGCGAACGCTCCAAAGGCAGTATCCTGGGCGATAAAACCCGTATGGAAGAGCTGTCGGTAGCAAGCAATGCGTTTATTCGTCCTTCACCTTCGGCCGGATCATTAGGAGGGGTGGCTCGCAAAACGCGCGAAAGCATAGTATTGTGCGAAGCTGCCGGATTCGATACAATTTTTGTAGAGACAGTAGGAGTAGGGCAGTCCGAAATTGCGGTTCATTCCATGGTCGATTTTTTTCTGCTTATTCAGTTGGCAGGTACCGGCGACGAGCTACAGGGAATAAAGCGCGGAATTATGGAAATGGCCGACGGCATTGCCATTAATAAGTGCGATGGGAGTAATGTAGACAAAGCCCGGGTTGCCCGTACACAGTACCAAAATGCACTGCACCTGTTTCCTGCACACGAATCGGGCTGGACTCCGCAGGTGATTACCTGTTCGGCTGTTGAAAATACCGGCATAACCGAAGTGTGGGAGATGGTGGTGAAATATGTAGATTTTGTAAAACTAAACGGATATTTCGACTATAAGCGCAATTCGCAATCGAAGTACTGGATGTACGAATCAATCAACGAATATCTGAAGAATCATTTTTATCAAAATATGCACATTAAAGAGCAGCTCAATGTTTTTGAACAAAAGGTTTTGTCCAACGAACTTAGCTCTTTCATTGCAGCCAGAGACTTGCTTGATATGTTTTACAGTGGCAGGTAACCGATAAAAGTGTACACGAAAAATGGGGCAGACTCAGAAAGGGATGTAGATTATTTCAATACATCCTCACTGCTGATGGGTGCGTAAGGCCCCTCTTTAACTTCAAAAATGACTGTTCCTTTTTCCAATACTTCAATGTTGTGCCATACGCCGGCAGGAATCGTAATGCCATACTCACCCTGGGTAGGGCTTAGAAGCAGTTGTCGTAACCGGTTCTTATTTCCGTCATAAAAGTTTACAAACAGGCTGCCTCTCAGTATGATAAAAGTTTCGCCGATATGCTTATGTCTGTGCACCGGAATTTCGGTTTCGGGCTCCAGGGCATTCAGCAACCTTTGAACCGGTTCTTCGAGCGAGGCATGCAGGTTATAATTTTTACGCAAGCGAGAGCTCGCAGCTGCTTCAGCAGAAATCTGGTTCAATAAATCGTTATTTATAATTTTCATAATTTTAAAAGTCAGTGAACAGAAAATGCCGGGGCTAAAGAAATGAATACGATAACCGGATTTTCTTTAATTTCTTCTGATTCTTATCTGGATAGCATTTTTCAGAGGTTTTTCGCTAAAGAAAATAAGGTATCCACCTCCGCCGGCTCCACTCACTTTCCAGCCCAGAACATCAGGCTTAAATACTTCAATCTGACTCATTATGTCATTATTCACCATATCCGGAAACATTTTAATCTGAGCATTGAAACTATCAATCATAGCCTTTCCGGTAAGTTCAGCATTCTTTGTCAGGAGTGCATTCCAGCAATTTTCCGCAGCTTTGCTCAAAGCCACAGCTCCATCTTCGTTAATGCAGGTATTGGCCAGCACATCGTACGAATCGATGCGCGGGTATAGCGGTATCATCCATATCCTGTCTTCTATCCATTGCAGCAAATCATCGTTGCAGTTACTTTCCATGGCCACAGGCCAGTAGTCGCCGTCGTACGAAAAACGGTTAAGCCCGGGCATGGTAATCCCCAGCGAATCCTGCGAGCCGCTTACGTACTTTGTACCCGGAGGATTTTCAAAGCAAAACAGTGTTTTAGCTAATTTTTCTTTATCGCCATCGGGTATATCAGTTTGCCATAGTTCAATGGCTTTTTTCCGGCTGCTTGTAGACATGCCGCTTCGGTCGTTGAACTCATAATCGGGTTCGATGCAAATGGTGATAACAGCGCCGCTTGCATATTTGCTCACATAAGGCTGGTCGAGCCAGCCGCCGGCTAAATCAATTCTGTAGGGTATGCGGCATTCTTTGCGCAAAGCAGTGGTTGAGCGGGTAGGAAGGTTGCCATGCGGTATGCGCTGACTTACAACGTATTCAATGCCAAGCTCTTTGCATAAAGCTTCTTTGGCAGCAGTATGCCCGTCGGCATTTACAAAGAAAATATCCGGTTTCAGGGTTTTAAGTTCGTCTAAAAAATCGATTAGTCCGCTGCCAGAGTTTATCCAGGCATCTTTTACCGATTTCAACGATTTTACCATATATAGCCTCTCAGCATCAGAGTTTATGGTTTTTCGGGCTTTTAGTTCATATATAGTTTTATCGGAGCCAATGCCTACATACAAATCACCATAGCCTGCTGCCTCTTCAAAAAACGCCACATGCCCGCTATGCAGCATATCGTAACAACCGCTTACAAAAACCTTTTTAGTCATCTGCTTTTATATTTGAATGAGGTGCGAAATTAACCAATAATTCTATTAAATACAAGTATTTATTGCCGATTTGCTGTATGCAGGAAAAAGTATTTTTTTTTAATACAAACATACGTTGTACATAAACCTGTGATAACTAATAAGCTATAAATAACATGATGAGTTCCTGACAGCAATAAACCCATAGAGATAATAAGCTGCAAAACCGCATAAGCACCGGATACAATCAGGTGAGGAACTTTCAGTTCGTTGGCCAAAAGCTGATAGAGGTGTTTCCGGTGGGGCTTAAAGATGTTTTCGCGTAGCGTTATTCTGTGAGCGATTGTAAGCACAGCATCGACACCATAAACGCTCAGGAGCATGATGTACGAAAAGTTTCCGGAGGAGATAATCAGTTGTCCAAGTAAGAATACAACGATGAAAGCCATAGAAACAGAACCAACATCGCCGGCAAAACACCTGGCTTTTTTTCTGAAATTAAAAAAACAAAACACAAGTAAGGCTATGATTGTGAGATAGATAAGCCTGTTGTCGGTAAATGTGCTTACATAATTATTAATATACCATAAACAAATAATACCAGCCATACTATAAGCTCCGGTGATACCATTAATGCCATCCATAAAGTTGTAAGCGTTTACAATTCCCGTACATAAAACAAGAGCAAATATCCAGTAATACCATGGAAAGTTAAACAAGCCCCATTGCATGAATAACAGAAGTATAGCTACAAAGTGTATAGATAATCTTAGTTTTGAGGATTGAGGCTTTATGTCGTCGGCAAAACTGATGATCGATATAAGGCTAAGTCCAACCCAGAACCAGGGATACAGGAATCCGCTTGTAACAAAAAAAATCAGTACTGCCGGATAAAAAATAATACCACCTCCCCGCAAGGTAATACGGGTATGCGAACTCCGCTCATTAGGTTTGTCGATGATATTAAACCTATCGGCAAGTCTGAAATAGAAAAGCTGAAGGCCGAAGAGTACAATTGCGATAATGAAGTAAATCATTTATGGTTAAAACTAAGTATTGTTTTCTTAAGTCCATCAACCGGGTCGACCGGCATTTTATCTATCTTCAAAGCATCTTTTATCTTCTTATTCGAAACGATAAAATTAGCCGTAAGTTTATCTATCCGGTCTTTGTTTTTAGTAAAGTGCAGACATGCTCCGGTATTAGCTGCAAAGCGGATAAGCCAAGGAGAAAATTTCCAAATCCTCACAGGTTTATTTGCGGTGTTGGCTATAAGGGTTATCAGTTCGTTAGTAGATATGGCTTCATCATCAGCTATATTGTAAACTCCTGATTGAATATTATTCTCAATTAAGCGTTCGACAATATAACTAAGATTGTCTATTGAAGTAAAAGACCTTTTGTTTTCAAACTTACCCAGAGGGTAAGGAATACCTTTCAGAACAAAGTTATACAAAAGATTTAAATTTCCTTTGTTACCAGGTCCGTGTATCATACAGGGTCTCAATATGTACACCAGTTTATCAGCTTTTGCATCCAAAATGTATTTTTCGGCAGCGAGCTTACTCATGCCATAAGGGCCAACAGGATTAGGGATAACATCCTCGGTGAGTTTGTCAGCCAATACTTTGTCTGCTACCGCTTTAACCGAACTGAAATGTATGAACTTTTTCGCCTCGGATTGTAAAAACCAGTCGAATATTTTTTGAGTTAGTCCGGTGTTAATATCAAAATATTTTTCGCTATGAGTTAGGTTTTTAGTGTCGTGTGCCATACCTGCCAGATGAATTACCACATCAACAGCTGGTAAAACGTCCAGGTTGTCCCAGCTATAAGTTTCAATAATACCTCCTACAGCAGAAGTAACAATATCTAAGCCATAGATATTATGTTTCAGTTTAAAGTCTTTTACAAGGTTTGAACCTACAAACCCGTTTACGCCAGTGATAAGAATATTCATTTATTAGTAAAGATAAATTCCCGCAATTTTATAATGTATTTTAAATAAAGTATAATCAGGTTTGTATAAATTCCATTTTCTTTACACGCTCTTATTATTTCTTTATTAAGCAAATAGGTATTTCGTAAAGAAAATTGGCTTGTTCCACCTGTTCGCATTTTCATAACATCAATTGGTATATAAACGCATTTAATTTTCATTTTGTATAAAAACCGGATTAAAAGCTCATAATCAGCTGCAATTTTATAATCAGTTTTATATAAACCATATCTGGTAAAATTATGTTTATAAGTGAAAAATGACGGATGCGCAGGCATAAAACCGTATCTGAATAATCCCGGTTTGAATTTTTTTGAAGAATAATACCTAACCGTTTTATCAAGATTAGAGGGCTTTACAAACCTGATATCTGCCATTGTAGCCTCTGCATCCGGATTATCTTCAAAAGCCTTAACTATTTTTGAAATTATGTCTGTCTGATGGTAAAAATCATCAGAATTGATTATCCCGATTATATCACCCGTTGCCATGCCAATGCCTTTATTCATAGCGTCATACAGGCCACTGTCAGGTTCGCTAATCCACTTTATTCGGTTACCAAATTTAGGCTCATAATCCTGTACTATGTTTATAGTAGAGTCATCGGATTTTCCGTCAACCACTATATACTCAATGTTGGAGTAAGTCTGGTTTAGTACCGACTCCAGAGTGTCCCTGATGGTTGAAGCGCTGTTGTATGTAACAGTAACAATACTTATTTTCATTTTTTAGGATACAAGCACGTTTTTAATTTTATCTAACGTTCTTTTTTCAGTAAAATTATTCGATACCCATTGAATATTATGATTCTGTACCGAGAGTAGGTGCATTGGGTTGTTGACCACACTGTCAATTGCATTTACAATTTCCCGGGACGATAATGGTGTAACTAATTTTCCATTTTCGGGCAAAACTATTTTCGGAATATATTTATAATTGGTACTAATAATATAATTTCCGGCTCGCATTGCTTCTAATATTGAAATAGGAAATGCTTCAGTTACATAGTAAGTTGGTAGAACGAATATATCTGATTTCCATAACAATTCCTTCTTTTCTTCTCCTTTGCATATCCCAAGATAATTGATTCTTTCGGGAAATTCGCTTTGCAGGGCATTCAGATGACTATAAAACTCAGTCTCAATTTCGTTAGAAGAAGCGTAGGAATCGCCCTGAATATCGCCGGCTATATTGATGTTAATCTTGTCGTACTTATTTAGTATTTCTTTGCTCGCAGTCAAAAGATCAATGATTCCTTTGCTTTTCATTACGTTTGACAGATAGAGTATATTGATACCCTCATGGTTTTGTTTTTGAGCAGGTAGAGTATCTAAACTGTTGTTGTAGCAATTTTCAACCACAACTTTTTTCATGGATGGGAAAATATCAAACTGTTCCTCCATACCATCAATTAATACAATACTGGTATGGATAAAGGAGTATGCATGGTAAACAAGCTTTTGATAAAAAGCAGGGAGGTTTTGATAGAATGACATAAAATCGGAACCATGGAGATGATTTATCACCTTGATTTTTTTTATTTTAGCACTGTAAAGCAATATAATATCCCGAAACGAGCCCCTAAAACTTCTGCTACATGTGAAATAAATCAAATCAGTTTTTTTTGTAAAAACAGCTACAAGTATTTTTACAAATAACATCAGACTCGATATGATGGAATTTCGGTTAGAGATATTGAGTAAAGTGATATTGTGAGTGTTTTTTAAGGACTCAAATACCATTGTAAATGCTACCGACTGTCCATTATAAGGTGGTACAACCGGTCCCATAAATATTATGTTTTTTTTTCGGGGCATGCTTTATGTCGTTACTTCATTTGGCCGTTAAGGATTTGAATAATTCAGTCCATTGTGCCATAATAGGCTCTTTGCTGAAGTTCTTTACTTTTTGTAAAGCTAACTCACCCATCTTTTTTCTGAGGGCATCATCTTCTATCAAGATGCAAATTTTCTCAGCAAGTTGCACGATATTTCCATTTTCTACCAAAAAACCATCCAGATTGTTTGTAATTATTTCACTGGGTCCATATTCACAATCGAACGACACTACCGGTAGTCCGCACGTCATGGCCTCGATAAGCACCATCGGTAATCCCTCATAACGCGAACTCATTACATAAAATGCGCTTTTGGAATATTCAGATAATACATCGTTCGTAACTCCACGTAATTTAATTTGGTCGAGCATGTTTAGGTCACTAATTCTGTTCCCGATTTTTTCGTTCCATTCTCCAGTACCAAATATGTTCAGAGTCCAGTCAGGATGTTTTTTGGCAACAATAGCCCATGCCTCTACAAGCATATCATAGCCTTTCTGAGCATCTAACTTACCAACTGTAATAACAGTTTTAGTGTCTGAATTCGACAGTTTTGGGTTGTCGAAAAAGCTGAAATTGGGTATGTTGACGATGTTGCTATGCGTTTTTTTCCATTGCAGCATATCTTTTTCTGTAAGTACTATCAGTTTATCCAATAGCTTTACACTTCGTTTGAGTTGAATGGTGCGTATTTGTCCGAGCAGTTTCCAGACTAAGCCTTTTTTTCGGGCTTCCAAAAACTGTTTTCTGAAATTCATAGAGAAATGAATTTCAGCAATTTTTTTACAATTTACAGGCAATGTAGCTAAAAAATCAATTTCTTTTCCACAGAGCGACAAGCAGATGTCGATCTTTCTTTCATTAATGATATGCAGCAATGCTTTCCTATATCTTCGTATTTTAAGCTTATGCGAAATATATTTTTTAAGTAAGCGGTCGGTAAAGTGAGAGTCAAAATCCAAATCAAGATGTACGATTTTTATTTTGCTGTTTAGTTCAAAGTAGGTTGGTCTACCCATTTGGTCGGTAGTGACTATGGTTACCTCATATCCCGGAATCAAGGCCAGATAATTTGCCTTTTCAGTTAAGATACGTTCCATTCCTCCGGGGTTGAACAAAGCGGGTACACAATATAAAACATTCATATTTAAACCAAATTTAGATAACTTTTCAGTTGTTCGTTATCCCTTTTGTCGAAGTCAAAATCAGAACAGTTTTTTTTGAAAAAGGCATATCGGTTTTCTATTTCATCAATTGCTTGTTCCAAACTTTTGGCAGAATAGGGATCAAAAATCAAGCCTGTTTCGGGCTTCAATACCATATCGAACTGACAGCCAACCGCATTGCTTACCAAAACCGGAAGCCCGTGGTATATGGCCTCTTCTACCACCAAACCCCACGTTTCAGACAACGAAGGTAGTATAAATACTTCGTGTAATTGGTATATTTCATGAATTTTTTCATTATCAATAAATCCCCGAAAAAAGATGTTTGCTCCCGATTTTTCTTTCAAGCTTTGTTCCAACTCTCCTGTACCCACAATCGTGAGTTGTTTTCCATTCCTGTTAAACACATCAATAAGGAGTTCAATGTTTTTTAAAGGAATAAGCCTGCCAACAAACAAGTATTTGATTTCTTCATTTTTTGTAACATTCAGTCTTCTTGCCACACTTCTGTTAAATAAACCTACCCCTTTGGTTTCAATGATAGAACCTTTGTAGTTAAGAGCTTCAATTACAGCTGTCTGTAGTTTTCCCGGAGGCAATGCTGACGAAAATCGGCTTAAAATTATCTTTTTTATAATCCGGTGTATTCCTGTAGTTTTACTTTCTTTTATCGACGACTCAAACTGCAGGCAGTTTTTTTGCTTAGCTGTTAACCAAATAAGCATTTGCTCTTCAATATCAATGTAACCTCCGTAAATAATTTTGGAAAAATTATATGACCTACAAATTTTTATTAAGCGAAGAACTGACCTCAGTTTTTTTCTTTTTTCTATTTGGATGTTTGAAATCAGTTCATATGAGAATAGTGAATGGCCGTTAAAATCTTTGTCAATTACCACCTGATTGGTGAGAGCTATAAATACCACATGTATTCTACAACGCTTACTTAGTTCGTTGTACAGATTTATTTTGTAAAACGAGGGGCAGTTATTGATAATCAGGATATCGATGTTTTTTTTCATGCCGTTCATTTATATTTTGTAATTAGTTGTCACATGGAACTCGCATCCCGATAGCTATCGGGACATGGTCTTTGGTTTATAACAGTCCCTAATTCTATCAGGATGCTCGTTTAAAATAATTAATCGATCTTTATCTATTTATACAAATATCTATCCATGCTTTAAATTCAGCTGCTTTTAGTTTATTCCCCGTTATAAGGGCCAGCACATATTTTATCCGGTACATAACCAGTAAATTCTTGTAATATTTTTTTATATCAGCATTGTATTTGTCGAAATAATAGTTTCTGGATTCGTTTCCAACCTTAAGTAGCCACTGATTTACTTCGCGCCCATGAGCCAGATGCTTAACCTGAATGTCATTAGCCAGTACAACATCCTTGTTCAGTTTTAATATGCGATTTGATATGTCGGCCTCTTCGTGAAAAAGGAAAATATTTTCGTCAAATAGTCCGGCTTCAAATATTGTTTGCTTATCGAAAACCAAAAAACTACCCGAAAAAAACATTTTTTCAAGTTTGTACAATCCCAGTTTTATTAACAGGTTGTCAAATAGCATATTGGCTAAGTTGCTGTGTTCAGGCTTAAAGTATAAACTACGCGTACTATCAGTAAACGATACGCCTAACATACCAATACCGGGGTGTTGTTTGAATTTACCTATGATTTTTTCAAACACGGGCGATAAGATTCTTATATCAGGGTTCATCACAGCAACAAGGGGTGCCGAGGCATTTATAATTCCCTGATTATTACCATGTCCATAACCGCCGTTGACAGGACTGGCAATTAAAGTTATCGCATCGCCGAATTTTTCCCGAATTTTTTCAAAAAGATTATCTCTTTCGGTACTACAATTGTCTACTACAATGATTTCGAGCAAATCACCTATGTCGTTATATTTCAATAATGACTCCAGACAATCGAAGATATGTTTTTCTGAATTGTGAGTTACAATGATTATGGAAAGTTTTTTCTTTATCATGGAAAAATAAGTGCATTTGATTTTAAAATTTCGAGAGCAGCTCTGAAACCTGATACTCCTAAAATAAAGTCGGGTAGCAAGTACAGGAAAATAAATGTTCCTTCAAATAAAATAATCAGAAATGAAAAGCTCTTTATACGTTCAACTCGGTTGTTTTTGTAATTGTTCGCGTATGTAAGGTAAGCCACCCAAACAATGATTGAAGAAATAATATATCTGTGGCAAAATATCTGTATAAAAGTACTTACAGGTAAAACAATGATTGAATACAAAGAAAGTTTATACAAAAAATTATATTTTAGGTCGGCATCCAGTTTTTCTGAATTTTCTTTTTTCAAATCCAGATGAGTTCTTATTACAAACAAAAACCAAAATATCCAGATAAAATTATTAAATAAACCACCACCAAACGACGAAATCATCTTCGGGTCAAAATAGCTTGTATATTGGGGAACCAAAGCTATCAGTATTTTGTAGGAAGCCCAAAAAACTACTGAAAAGCCCACACACCATAGTAAGATACGCTTTAAGTAAACCTCTGTATTGTACCTGTAGAACATGAAAATAAACGGAAACATCAAAATAATAGTAAGATGTGACATAACTGAAAAACAGGTAAATATACCGAAAATAATCTTGTTCTTGGCCACTATCAGCTCATAACTGGCTGTCAGGAATAATGCAAAAGCCACATAAAAGCGGATTTGATTAGATAAAGGCACAAACTGTAAAATCGCATAAATACAGATAATTATAAAAGTGTCACTTTTTCTGAATCTACTTGCAAAGTACACAAATAGTACAGCCATGATTATGATGTGTATCTTATATAAAAATGAAAAACTATATCCGTAATCACGTAAAAAATGCGATAAAATACCAAACAGATAATCACTTGATTCAATTTTTTGGTTAAATACACTGGTATAGTTTATCCAATCGTTGTTTTTGGTAACCTCCAGAAACAACACCAAAAAGAGTATCACTGCTAAAGCAACACTCTGGATATTTAAAAAAGGAGACTCCCTGGATATATTAAAGTAATATAAAAGCGAAAGTACAATAACTATGCAAACAAAAAAAACAAACATATTTATTGGAGATTTTTTATTATTTATCTAAGTTGGGTTCGTCTATATTATTATACTGGTTTTCATCAGCTTCATTACCTATTTTTTTGGATAAAGTGTTTAAAAGCCAAAACATAATAAGCGTGTATACAATAGTTCTAAACGGTAGAAGATAAGATTCTCGATTAATATAAACAGATGTTCCAGCCAGAATAAAATATATAATGTAAGCTTTAACGTTATACTTGTATCTCGAAATTATAAATGATGCAAATAATCCAAAAGCAAAAAAAGCAATTACTACTCCAAATATCCCAAATGACAAATAAACATCTGCAACCATATTTCCTCCCAACCCATATTGAGAACCATGACCAAATTCAAGATATGTGTTGAATCCAGGAGTGAACATTAGATCCAACGGAATATTGAATTTTTCAGAAACAAAACTACCTAGGTATGGAACAAGCCCTAAAACACCGGACAACATAGTTACTCCATATGTTATACCATTTGTATCTGCATAATCAACCAATACATATAAGTTTCGGTTGTTTATGATTAGGTCAGCAGCAAAGTCAAGCATATTACTATTCGATTCCACTTGTATACTCTGGCCTTCCAGAAGGTAATTAAGGATACCTTCAGATCGAATAATTGTAATCACTGACAATGTGAATAAGCCAATAATAATAAACAAAAGAAAGACAGAATTCGATATTTTTTTTACGTTTATATTATACGACACAAAAAGAATAATAAGTAACTCTACTGGAATATTCCTACTTCCGGAGAGTAAATATATAGCCGTAAAGCTAAGAATTATAAACACATATATATATTGTTTAATTTTACTCTTATTGCGAAAAATGAACATAGTGAATAATATCGCTGAAAACTCCATAAACGAAGTAATAGGGCTATGGTTTTGTTCATCAACATACCAACTGTATCCGTTAAAAAAATCTGAACCAACGCTTGCAATGTAACTAATAGAAAGAGTTAAAAATACTATTAGGGTATTACGAAAAAAATTGTTTGAGAGTATATTATGTGAAATCTCTATTGTGTCGTCCTGATATTCAAACTTCAAGCTTAATCCTAACATATAGCAAGAATATCCAAGATATGCAATTGATGTAGCTTTGCTGATAATATCATAATTGAAATAAAGTTCAAAAACATTAAAGGTCGGATTTGTAGGGAAATAAAAAACCGGATAAATCAGATTTACGCCGGCAAATGCAAACATAAAAAAGAATTCAAATGATACCAAACTTCTCTTGGTTAAAACAAAATATATAATGTTTTGTAGTACGAAGAAAATCAGTATGGTAAGGCAAAAAATGTAGTTGTAGCTTGCGGGTGAACTTACATATAATATTAAAGAAAAAATAAAGAATAATATATTTATAAATTTTATCATATGTACTCAAATATTATTTCGATGTTTCTTATGTCATCACTATTTTTTTATTAAAAATAATTATCAACTAATTATACAAAAATAATTCAATTATATGTGTTCTGTATAATTATTGTATAAATATCATTACCGGTGTTTTAGATGCTATTAAATATAATTTTACTAAAATAGTCTAATTTAATCTTTTAAATATATATTCTATAAATTATTGATTTGCTTCTACATCAACTTATGTTTTTTTATCAATATTTTGCAATATAAAATCTCTAAAAGTCCGGACAAAGTCCAGGCAATGGCAATGGTTATAATGCTTTTCCAGCTCAGTAATCCAATTACAATTATTATACAGAACGCGATAAACGAGAAAATCTGATTTTTTATAACAAAATAATATTTATTGTTTGGTACAAAAATAAAACTAATATAACCACTTACCAACAGAGAGGTTAATGCTCCGAAGCTCAGAATTATGGCTATAGGATAGGCTCCTAACATGGTTTCACCTCCTAAAAATAAAACAATAAACTTGCCAAAAATAGCTACAAATAAAACCACTGAAAAGCCAGCAAGAGTTTCAAACAAAAATATCTTCTTTATATTCTCTTTTTTTGCATTTATGGCAATTTTTGGAAATAATGCTCCATTTATATTTGAAAATAAAACTTGTGGTATCGAAAATATCTTATACCCCAAATCGTATAATGCTACTTCGGACATGGAGAAAAAGGCGCCAATAATTACTGAGATACTTTGTTGTTTGATGGCTGTAAGGGCATAAGTGCTGAAAAACGGAAACGAATCTTTGATCCATATTTTTATCTCCCGAACAGGTTTGAAGGTTAAAGCTATTTTATGTTTATATACAATAATATATGTAGCTGTAAATGCCCCTAAAATGCCGGATACAGAACTGATAATGGCAAAAATAATTAAGTCGGCAGAATGGTGTACAAAAATAAATATAAATGGTAGCGATAAAAGTTTAAAAGCCAGTTGTATGTAAGTTACTATACGCATATTCTGAATGCCCTGAAAATACCACTGAGGCAAAAATATATTGATGGCTGTTTGTGCGAAAATTATGAATAATACAAGCCAGTTTCGGGTTAAGGTAGGGATTGTGAATACTAAGATACTGAAAATTACCAACGAAATTATTTCAAGATAGATTTTGGCCGTAAAAACAGCAGATAAAGTGTTGGATTTAATGGTTTTATTATCCGGGTTCTGAGCAATAGCTTTAGCCGCAGGTAAATCAAAACCAAACGACACTAATGTGATAAAATAGTTGGTTATAGATAATGCAAACACATACAAACCGTAACTGTCGGCACTCAGAGTGCGTATCAGAAATGGATATATAATCAGATAAAACAGGGAATTTAATACTTGGAGAGCTGTCATAAAAAAGTAGTTCTCCATTACTTTTTTATTGTTATTGAGTACTGACACTCCTCTCTTTATAACATCATTCATTAAAAAAACAATTATTGACTTTGTGTAATTACTAAAATTACTACAATCTTCCGTCTACCCATTTACGATCTACCACGGCTTTTGCATCGAATATTACAGCGCCTGCGTTATAGTATTTTTCAAAGTCGAAGGTACTGAATTCTTCGTGTGCCACAGCGAGCAATATTGCTTGATATTTTTTGTCTGTGTCCAGTTTTTTGGTTATTTCTACTCCGTATTCATGTTTTACCTCATCGGCTATAGCCCAGGGGTCGTAAATGTCTACACGGGTGCCAAATTCCTGAAGTTCTTCATATATGTCAATTACTTTGGTGTTGCGTATATCGGGGCAGTTTTCTTTAAACGTCACTCCAAGTATCAGTATATTAGCGCCTTTTATAGTTTGTCCTTTTTGTATCATCAGTTTAAGCACCTTGTTGGCTATAAACGGAGCTATGCTGTTGTTTACATGGCGCCCGGACAGGATAACCTGCGGAACGTAGCCAAGCGACTCGGCTTTGCTGGCCAGGTAATAGGGGTCAACGCTGATGCAGTGTCCGCCCACTAACCCCGGACGATATTTCAGAAAGTTCCATTTGGTTCCGGCAGCTTCAAGTACATCGGTAGTGTCAATTCCTACCTTATCAAAAATAAGCGCCAGCTCGTTTACAAACGAAATATTCACATCGCGCTGGGCATTTTCAATAATTTTTGAAGCTTCGGCCACTTTTATGCTTGGTGCTTTGTGCGTTCCGGCGGTGATAATTGAGGCGTAAAGGCCGTCAACAATATCGGCAATTTCGGGGGTCGACCCCGAGGTTACTTTCTTAATCCGGGTAAGCGTATTTACTTTATCGCCCGGATTTATTCTTTCGGGGCTATAACCGGCGTAAAAATCAACATTGAACCTGAGACCCGAAGTTTTTTCTATCACCGGCACGCAATCTTCTTCGGTGCAACCCGGATAAGTGGTTGATTCGTAAATAACGATATCACCTTTTGAAACAACACGCCCTATCATTTGCGATGCGCTGATAAGGGGCATTAAATCAGGCATATTGAAGTTATTTATTGGCGTAGGTACTGTAACGATATACACATTATACGCTTTTAAGTCCTCTTCGGTAGCCGAAAACGATAGTCCTTTGTCGGGGGTGGTTTTTGATAGCTCCATGGCGTTTTTCATCTCTTCCAAATCGGCTTCGAGCGTGTGGTCGATACCCGAGTTTAGTTCCTCTACACGATTGCAATTGATGTCATACCCTAATACTTTATATTTTTTTCCAAATTCAATCGCAAGCGGTAAGCCAACGTAGCCTAAGCCAATAATTGCGATTTTGATGTCCGACATTGAACCTGATTTTGACATAATGTTCACTATACTATATTACAATGTAAAATTAACGTTTTTATTGTTCGCAAAGATACAATAATCATTCTTAATTACCGTGATTATACGAATAAAAACGAGATAAAACCACTACTTATCAATGGGGTACTTGTTTTGCCGGATAAAAATATTTACTTTGCATCAGGAAATAATAAATTGATTTTTTATGGAATTTTTCCCTTTGGTCGACGAAGATGGGGTGGTAACGGGCAAAGCCACCCGTAGTGAATGTCACTCGGGTACTTTTTGGTTACACCCGGTGGTACATCTTCATGTATTTAATTCGCAGGGCGAACTTTACCTGCAAAAGCGTTCCGAAACCAAAGATATTCAGCCCGGTAAGTGGGATACTTCGGTGGGTGGACATGTGGATTATGGTGAAGAAACCCTGAATGCGCTGACGCGTGAGGTGTACGAAGAACTTGGTATAAAAGATTTTGAACCGGTATTTATGTTCAGGTATGTATTTACGTCGAAGCAGGAAAAGGAGCTTGTAAATAGTTTTTATACAATCTACGATGGGGTATTAACTCCTGATCCGGTTGAGATTTCCGAGGGGCGATTCTGGAGTATATCCGAAATAAGAGCTAATTTGGGTAAAGATGTTTTTACGCCAAATTTTGAAAACGAACTGGCAATGCTTGCAGATAAAGGTTTTTTGCCTGTTGAACGTTGATTTTTTAGCTTGTTGTTTTTTTTATGCAGGTGCATAAAAGAACAAGAGCTAATTCCTGTGTCGGAGTTAGCTCTTGTTCATATATTTAGCCTTGTGTTCTTTTATTCATCAACAGGCTCAAGCTCAATCATCAAAGTTTCTTTGGGGAGTCTATCGCCCACTTTTACATTGATTTTTTTGATTTTGGCTGTAAAAGGCATTTCAATGCGGTTCAGCATTTTCATGGCTTCGAGAATCAGCAGAGGCTCGCCCTCTTTCACGATTTGTCCTTCCTGTACCGAAATCTGAATGATGGTTCCCGGGATAAAGGACTGAATCTCGTACGGACTCGGTTCATTCCATACTTTGCGGTTGATATATTTTTTGGTCAGAAGTGTTTTATACTTCCTGGCCGTAACAGCAAAGTCTACGTATTCTTGAGTTTCTTGTGTCATACTTTTCTTTTTAAATTTTTGAATTATTTCTTAATTTCTCTGACAAAAAACAGATTGGATAAAAATCCCGGTATTATTTGTCAGCATGATGAAATAACCGGTGATTAAAAAGGAGGAATTCCGTGTTTTTTAGCCGGACGATAATCGTCTTTGTTTTTCGATACTTCCAAAGCATGAAGCAGAAGTTCACGTGTTTCGAGAGGTTCAATTACCGCGTCGATATAGCCTTTAGAAGCAGCAACATACGGGTTGGCAAATTTTTCGATATATTCCTGAACTTTTTGCTGACGCATAGCATCTTCGTCTTCAGCTTCCATAATTTCTTTGCGGAAAATGATATTGGCAGCTCCTTCCGGACCCATTACAGCAATTTCGGCTCCCGGCCATGCAAACATAAAGTCGGCACCCAGGTGGCGCGAGTTCATGGCAATGTAACCACCACCATAAGCTTTACGCAGGATTACAGTAACCTTAGCTACAGTAGCTTCGGAATACGCATATAGCATTTTAGCGCCATGGCGGATTACTCCGGCATGTTCCTGATCTACACCAGGCAGATAGCCGGGCATGTCTTCAAGCGTAATGATAGGAATGTTGAAAGCATCGCAATAGCGTATGAAGCGCGCCGCTTTGTCAGAAGCATCGCAGTCGAGCACACCTGCCAGATACATAGGCTGATTGGCAACAAAACCTACGGTGTCGCCATTCATGCGTCCGAAACCGATAACGATATTGGGCGCCCATAGCTCCTGTACTTCGAGGAATTTTGAGTCGTCGGCCAATGCGTAGATAACCTCACGTACATCATAAGGTTGTTTTGGGTCGGCAGGAATAATGTTTTCGATGCTTTTGGGGAACGATGGTTCTTTAGGTTCTACTTTCACAGCTTTGAACTGGTTGCTGTGTGGAATAAGTGAAATCAGTTCTTTAATCTGGTCAAGACATTCCATTTCGCTAAGAGCGTAGAAATGAGCGTTACCCGTAATTTCGGCATGTACGCGAGCACCACCAAGATCTTCCTGAGATATTTTTTCGCCCAAAACGGTTTCAATTACGTTAGGGCCGGTGATAAACATTTTAGATATATTTTCAACTACGAAAACAAAGTCGGTAAGAGCAGGCGAATATACAGCGCCACCGGCACAAGGGCCAAGAATAACCGAAATCTGCGGAATAACTCCCGAAGCCATCGTGTTGCGGTAAAAGATTTCGCCATAACCGGCCAAAGCTCCGATACCTTCCTGAATACGTGCACCCCCTGAGTCGTTAATACCAATACATGGCATTTTCATTTTTAGGGCGTGATCCATAATTTTAGTGATTTTGCGGGCATGTTTCAATCCTAACGAGCCCCCCATTACGGTGAAGTCCTGAGCATAAATGCAGATAGGAGCACCATTGATGGTACCGGTACCGGTAATCACACCGTCGCCGGGAAGTTCTTTTCCGTCCATTCCGAAGTTTCGTTCTTCGTGTTCTACAAAGAGGTCGTATTCGTGGAATGAACCAGCATCCAACAAAGCAAGGATACGATCGCGGGCAGTCATTTTGCCCATAGCTACTTGTTTCTCAATGGCTTTATCGCCACCGCCTTTTTCCACAATGGCTTTCTTTTGTCGTAATGCCAGAATGTTTTTCTTTAAAGTCATAATACTTTTTTTTGATTAAACTTAAAGTGATTTTTGAACCGGAAGTTATCCGGCTGAAATATATTCAGCTGCAAAAGTAACACTTTTATTGTTAAAGTGTGCAAAAGTCGGGGACTACTTGCTTTGAATGTTTTTAAGATATTTGCTGCTCAGTACTTTAAGTGTATTGCGCCGGGTGGAGCTGAAGCCGGGGGTGTACATGCTGCTGTCGGCATTTTCCAAACAAGCGTATAGTTCGGCAGCAAAATCAGGTTCTTTTTCGCACACACGCAGCAAAAATTTCATTGACAAGGCCTGTACCGAGATAGGTGATTTGGGCGAGAGCATGCTGTCGAAGCAAAAATTAATCATTTCTACGGATATGTGGTCGGGCATTTCGGTATTAATCAGTATCGACACACATCCCCGCCTGATACCGCCGTGATTTGTGGTAAGGATATGATTGCAAAGTTGGATGTGTTTTTTTTCGTCGAACCATGATTTACGTTTGCAGCTTATCTTTTGGCAAGCCCAGGCAGCTCTCCATGCCACATCATTATCCCTGTCAAATATCAAATCATACAGGGTTTCAAATTCTCCGGGATGGTCAATAACATGTGATACAATACTATCTATGTATCTTAACGAAGCGGGGTTTTTTAGTTGTTCAAAATAATCCATGCCCTGAACTTTAGCTAAAGGTGTTTGTAGTTATCTAAAAATAATTTCCCTGATTACATCGGCTCCTACATGTTTATTAAGCGACTCTACAATTTCCTGACGCGAAATAAATAAATCGTGCCTCAATACCGATGACGAAAGGCTGACATAAAGCGTACGGTTCTGTATTTTTAAATCCGAGGTGTATTGCATAATGTTGCTTCCCAGTACTTTAGGCCATGCGTCAATCAGTCTCTTTTCGTTCAGCTGTTTATCAAGGTGGTTGGCTTTAAGTACCTGACCTATAATATCGCGCAGGGTTTCAGTATTCTTTTTTCGCATGGTTTTTATCTTAGTTTTAATACCTGTCCTAACCGGGCTCCCTGATTATAAGGCATTTCGTTCAGGTTGTAAAGTTTTTCAAGTCTGATGGCGTACAGCTGAGCTATGATGTACATGGAATCTCCGTTGCGTACAATGTGGGTGGTATTGCCTCTGGCGGCTTTGGTCTTTTTCTTCTGGATATATACCTGGGTACCCGGAGCGAGTTGAACTTCAGCATTAATTTCATTATAAGCCCGAATGCTTTTTTCACTCATTTCAAACTCATCGGCTATGGAGGCGTAACTGTCGCCCGGTTTGGCCACCACAAATTTTACATGGTTGTTACGATAAACCTCGTGCCCGCTTACAGCATCCAGTTTACCCATCGAACCTTTGTTTTGTGTTACATTATTTTCAGGTTCGTTTTTCGCTACACTTTTATTTTTTTTATGATGAACATCTTTCATCAGGTCGTATTGATGCAGTTCGTAGTTTTCGATAATCGAAATCAGCTTGTAAGCGTACGAAGGGTCGGTAGCATATCCGGCTTTTTTCAATCCGTGCGCCCAGCTTTCGTAATCGGTTGGGCTCAGCTCAAACAAAAAAGAATAGCGCGGTTTTTGTTTCAGAAACAGCGAGTGGTCTTCGTACGACTCAAGCGCATCTTTATATTTTCTGAAACATTCGCCTTTGGCATCGTCATCGTGGTAGGTGGTTTCGCCTGTCCAGTTGTGACATTTAATGCCGAAGTGATTGTTGGAGTTTTTTACAAATTCGCTCTGTCCGGCACCCGATTCCAGTAAGCCCTGCGCAAGCGTTATGCTGGCAGGTATACCATGCTCGGTTTGCTGTATAACGGCTATTTTATAGTAGTTTTCGATATATTTGATATACGCCTGACTTTTGTTTTGGGCACTGATATTTCCAATAACCACCATGCCCAACAGCCATACAGTGAAAAATGTTCTGATAAGTTTCATAAAGTAAAAAAAGCTTATTTAGATACAAAAATATAACTTAAAAGTAAAATAACGCGAATGGGAAAGGATAATTTTATATTTTTGTGATTATATTATTGAGGCGCTTACCGCCATTAACCAACAGAATTAATAAACCAACATATATTATCAACCCAACAATATGACAGAAAAAATAATAGAAACTAAAGTAAATGTATATAAATTCGACGAGCTATCAGCAGCTCACCAGCAATTAATAGAAAAAGCCAAAGAGCAGGTAAACAAAGCCTATGCGCCTTATTCAGGCTTTCATGTAGGTGCAGCGGTTCTGTTGAGCAATGGTCAGATTTTTGCAGGTAGCAATCAGGAAAACTCTGCTTATCCCTCGGGGCTTTGTGCTGAGCGTGTGGCCATGTTTTATGCGAATGCTCAATATCCCGATGTGCCGGTTGAGGCTTTAGCTATTACCGCTTATACCAATGGCGGGTTTTTGTCGGACCCGGTAACGCCTTGTGGCTCGTGCAGGCAGGTGCTTCTCGAAACAGAAACCCGCTTCGATAAAGATATAACCGTACTGCTCCATGGAACCGAAAAAACCTATGAATTGACTAACGTCAAACAATTATTGCCTCTGTGTTTTGAAAAAAGCAGTTTAAACCGCTGATTCTGATTGTTGAAATCTTTTTGTCAGTTTGTTTGAATAAGTGGAGAAAAAGACGTAAATTGCCAACCGTTTAGAAAAATTTTATATCAATTTGTTATTAAAAATAACTCATCAGCGTATGAGAAAATTGCCTTTTAATATTGAATATCAGTTAAAGACGTCCTCCCTGCCGGTTTTGTGGAACTCCGTAGGTACACCGCTCGGACTCTCGGAATGGTTTGCCGATGGAGTGACTGTAGATAATAACGAGTACACTTTTGTTTGGGAAAAACATGAGCAAGTGGCTGAATTACTGCAAGTAAAACCTCTGAGCTTTATTCGGTTCAGGTGGATTGAAGACGAAGGAACCGACGCCTATTTCGAGATAAAAATACAGACGGTGGAGCTCACCGGAGAGCTTGTTTTGGTAGTGACCGATTTTGCTGAGCCTGATGAGGTTGAAGACATGAAACTTCTTTGGACTCATCAGATAGAAGAACTCAGGCGTAAAACAGGAATGTAACTGAAATGTAGCATACTGTACGAAAAAACAAAGAACGTATCAAGCTAAGCTAATATAGAATAAAATTGTTGTATGCTTTAAGAAATACGATAATTGTAGATATAATGATGCCAAATGAACGAAGATGTACATGTTTATATGTTATGGATTACTGTAAATGACAATGCCGGCTTAAAAAAATGAGACAGCTAATAACATATTTCGGACTTGCATATTTAATCAGTTGGGTAATTTGGCTCCCGTTGCATGGACCTGTTTTTGGATTGACCAATTTGCCTGTTTTGCCTTATCATCACGGATTTGGTGGACTTGGTCCCTTAATCGCTTCGTTTCTTACTACCTGGATATATCAAAGGAACAAAGGAGTAAAGCTCCTAATCAAAAAATGTTTGCAGCCACGACCAATACTTTATTTGATAATTGCATTATTAAGCCCTTTCTTACTTGCCTTCATTGCTACAATTATAAATTTCTTCGTTAGCAAAACGCCAATTAATCTTTCGGGACTTTTTGTTAGTAAAGAGTTTCCTCAATTCAATTTATTTACATTCTTCGTCTACAACTTAATTTTTTTTGGTTTTGGCGAAGAGGTTGGTTGGCGTGGTTTTGCCTTGCCAAGGTTGCAGAACAAATTTAATGCCTTGACTTCAAGTATTATCCTGACGGTGTTTTGGGCTATTTGGCATTGGCCACTTTTCTTTTACAGGCCGGGGTTGGCTTCAATGGAGTTGGCCGGGATATTCGGCTGGATATTTAGCTTGCTAACGGGAAGTGTATTATTGACCTGGCTTTACAACTCATCCAAAGCAAGTGTTCTGATTTGTGCCGTTTTTCATTCAACCATCGACATCGCCTTTATGGCTGACCTTGCCGACAAAAATATCATGAATTATATGGGATTTCTGATAACGGTTTGGGGTGTTCTGACAATCATTATTTTTAAACCCAAAAATTTGGCAACAAATAACCGGGAGAAGGTGGCGGCCCCGTAACATTGGTTGGGCAATCTGTTGGTCGAAGTGCGTGTATAGAGATATTAGCGGAGACTTTGCAATAATTCCTTCTTTTTATGAAGATGATAACTATATCTTTCATAGCCTTACAACTCCTAATCGGCATAGTATCCCATAATTTATTTGTGTGTTTTTTATCAGAGGATTCCGATGCTCAGATTGTTCCGGCTTTTTCATCCTACCTCTGTTTAACGATATTTCGCACTTCTAAAAATTGGATATTGAACTTTTTGCAGTAATTTTGCAGTTCTTTATAAAAAGCACATGTTCATAATCAAGAAAATAGATATATACATCTTCAAGCGCTTTATTACGCTGTTTATTATGACCTTCCTGATCTGCATTTTTATACTACTGATGCAGTTTTTATGGAAACATTTTGCCGATTTGGTAGGCAAAGGTATTGGATATGATGTATTAGCTGAGTTTTTTCTCTATGCTACGGCTACAATAGTACCGCTGGCTTTGCCATTAGCCATATTGCTTGCTTCCCTGATGACTTTCGGGAATATGGGCGAAAACTTTGAGCTGACGGCTATGAAATCGGCCGGAATTTCTCTTTTCAGGATTATTCGTCCGCTCATATTATTTATATCGCTGGTTTGTGTGGGAGCTTTTTATTTCTCCAATAATGTATTGCCCATTTCTCAATCCAAGTTATATACGCTTATCTTGTCGCTGCGGCAAAAATCGCCCGAACTGGATATTCCTACCGGTGAGTTCTACAACGGCATTGACGGTATAAATTTATATGTACGCGGCAAGGAAAACGGACTGCTGAAGGACATGATGATTTACGACTTCTCAGGTGGTTTTGAAAATGCGTCGGTTACAGTGGCCGATTCGGGTAAAGTGCAGTTTACCGAAGATAAAAAGTACCTTCTGCTTACCCTGTACAGTGGCGAAAGTTTCGAGAACCTGAAGAAACAACGTTTGGGACTCGCATCGGCCAATATACCTTACCGGCGCGAAACTTTTGCCGAGAAGGAAATTTTGATTGATTTTGATTCGGGTTTTAATCGTTTTGATGAGTCGGTTCTGCAGGATCATAATGTAGCTAAAAATATCAACCAGCTTTCGCAATCTATCGATTCGGTAGGCAAAATTCTGAAAGTGCGTGCCAAAGAGCAATCTGATGAAATTGTGCAGAGGAGGTATTTTGGTCGCGAATTGTATAATAACCGGTCGCTCGATATTGGTAAAAACATAAAAATCAAAGACTATAACCCCGACAGCCTTTTTATGCGCATGCCCCAGTCGGAAATGGAAATGGCTGCCTCGGTAGCTTTACAAAAAGCCAACGACATGAAAAATCAGGTTGAGTACAACTCCATCACCTTAGGCGAACCTCAAAAATACGTAACCCGGCATCGGATTGAATGGCACCGCAAGTTTACCTTGTCGTTTGCCTGCCTGATATTTTTCTTTATAGGTGCGCCACTCGGAGCCATTATTCGCAAGGGCGGGTTGGGAGCTCCCGTGGTAATTTCGGTTATCATGTTTATTATTTATTATATTATTGATAATACGGGATATAAAATGGCTCGCGAAGGCTTCTGGACGGCGCTGCAGGGTATGTGGCTGAGTTCGTCGGTGTTGTTGCCGGTGGGAATTTTTCTTACTTACAAAGCTGCTGTGGATGCAGTACTGTTTAATCCGGAACAATATGCAAAAATCTGGGATAATATTAAACAATACCTGAATAGAATTGTTAATACTGGCAAAATAAAACGAAACTTAATCCGGAAATAAAAAACTGAAAATACACTGAGATATGAACAAAACTTTGAACAAAATAGAGGAAGCCATTGAAGATATAAAGCAGGGCAAATTTGTGATTGTAGTTGACGATGAAGACAGAGAGAATGAGGGTGATTTTATTTGTGCTGCCGAAAAGATGACGCCTGAAATGGTGAATTTTATGATTACGCATGGTCGCGGGGTACTTTGCGCTCCGCTTATCGAAGAGCGTTGCGATGAACTCGATCTTGAGATGCAGGTAGAGCGCAATACATCAATTCACTCCACGCCATTTACAGTAAGTGTGGATAAGCTTGAGGGGTGCACTACCGGAGTTTCGGTGGCCGACAGAGCTGCTACCTTCAAAGCGCTTGCCGACCCAACCTCAGTTCCCGAAACTTTTGGCCGTCCGGGGCATATTTTTCCACTCAGAGCTAAAGCCAAAGGAGTTCTGCGCAGAGCAGGACACACCGAAGCGGCTGTAGATTTGGCACGTTTGGCGGGGCTTTACCCGGCAGGAGCGCTTATCGAAATTATGAACGAAGATGGTACGATGGCCCGCTTACCTCAGCTGATGGAAATGGCTGATAAATTTGGTCTGAAAATCATCTCTATCGAAGATCTTATTGCTTATCGGCTCAAAACAGAATCGCTTGTTGAGAAAGGTGAAAAAGTAAATATGCCTACTGCATACGGTCATTTTAAACTCATACCTTTCAAGCAACTATCCAACGGTATGGAGCACGTAGCGCTTATCAAAGGCGAGTGGGAACCCGACGAGCCTGTGCTTGTACGCGTACATTCGTCGTGTGTTACGGGCGATATTTTTGGTTCTATGCGCTGCGAATGTGGCGAGCAACTTCACAAAGCCATGGAAATGATTGAAAAAGAAGGAAAGGGAGCTATTGTATATATGAATCAGGAAGGGCGTGGAATAGGGTTGATGAATAAAATTAAGGCGTATAAGCTTCAGGAAGAAGGACTTGATACTGTAGAAGCTAATCTGCATCTGGGCTTTGATGCCGATGAGCGCGACTATGGTGTGGGTGCACAGATACTGCGGGAACTGGGTGTCTCCAAAATCAGGCTGATGTCCAACAATCCGGTAAAGCGCATTGGACTTGAGGCTTATGGCTTATCTATAGTTGAAAACGTTCCTATCGAAGTGGTGCCGAATCAATACAACGAGTTTTATATGCATACCAAAAAGGAGCGCATGGGACATAACCTTCGGTATTCAAAGTAAGGGGAGTTTTTTCAGGTAGTGAGTTGTATTGCATACATCACATTATAAAACATCAGGTTAATTGCTTGTGAAATTTGTTTGGAGACATGCTAATGCTCCGTTATTTTAATGCTAAAAAATGAAAACAGCCTTTATAACCGGTGTTACCTCCGGTTTTGGAAAAGCCTTTGCGCTCAGACTTGCTCAACTTGGTTATCGTCTTGTCATAACGGGTAGGAGAGAGGATCGTTTGACGGCTCTTGCCGCTTTGCTGATCAGGAACTATGGCGTTGATGTATTGCCGCTTTGTTTTGATGTGCGCAATCAGGAGGCTTGCCGGTTGGCCATAGCGGGTATGCCGGCTGAGTTTTCGCAAGTAGATTTGCTGGTAAATAATGCCGGTTTGGCTGCCGGCGCTGCCCCGTTCGACGAGACTGATGTAGATGACTTTGAGCGGATGATCGACACCAATATAAAAGGACTGCTTTATATCACCAAGCTGCTTGTTCCCCGCATGATTGAAAAAAAAGCAGGACATATCGTAAATATCTCATCTATTGCAGGTATCGAGGTTTATCCCAACGGAAGCGTATATTGTGCTACCAAGCACGCTGTAAACGCTATTACCAAGGGTTTGAGGGTCGACCTTGTGAAACATGGCATCAAGGTAAGCTCTATTTCGCCGGGTATGGTCGAAACCGAATTTTCGGTTGTTCGCTACCATGGCGACGAAGATAAGGCAAAAGCCGTTTACAAAGGTTTAGTCCCTCTCAATGCCGAAGATATAGCCGATGTGCTCGAATTTATTGTCACCCGCCCGGACCATGTAAGTATCAACGATGTACAGCTAAATCCCAGGCAGCAGGCAAGCACGTCAGTTGTTTTCAGAGATTAGATTTTACAAATTAAAATAACATAAAAAAACTTTATTTTATTTTGATATGGATACTTTTGTCATAAAAAAATTAAATAATTAAAAAATATATTCTATATTTGTCAGACTAAAAACAGATTTTGCATTTAAAACAGATTGTAGTTAAATGCTAAATCACACAATATTGCTGAAAATGAACCCACTTGAATCAAACAAGGAACCTGAAATCCTCTCCAATGAGCCAACCGAAGTTGTGCCTGTAGAGCTTGAAAACACAGTAGATGCAGTAGCTGCCGAACAACCTGAAAATGAACAGAATGATGCCGGGCAAACTGTGGAAGTAGCTGTTGTGCCTGAACCTGTTGCCGAACCTAAGCGTACGGATTATAATCAGTTTACAAAAAATGAACTTGTTGATGCTTTAAAAGTATTGATAACCAAAGAGGTAGATGAAGTAAGAGAAGAGGTTGAATTAATCAAACAGGTTTTTTATAAGAAACTGAATACAGAGCAGGAAGAGGCCCGCAAACAATTTTTGGACGATGGGGGCGATGATGCTGAATTTGCAATAGTAAAAGATGAGCTTGAAGAAGTACTGAAAGCTACCTTGAATGAATATAAAGCCAAGAAAGCTGCGTTTAGTGCACAGATAGAGAAAGAAAAAGAGAATAATTTGCTGCAGAAACAGCATATTCTTGAACAAATGAAAATTCTGGTTGAAAGCAACGATGATGTAGCAACTCATATCAACGAGTTTAAAGCCCTGCAGGCTAAATGGAAAGCAACCGGACAAGTTCCTACTCAGGTGGCTACCGACATCTGGAAACTGTACAATAATTATCAGGAAGCTTTTTGGGATTTAATAAAGATAAACAATGAGCTTCGGGAATACGATTTCAAAAAGAACCTCGAAGCCAAAACTTTACTTTGCGAAGCTGCCGAAAGATTAGATAGCGAGACTGATGTGGTATCGGCTTTTCAACAATTGCAGAAACTTCACGAGGAATGGCACGATTTGGGCCCTGTTAGTCGTGAGTTGCGCGAAGAAATATGGAACCGATTTAAAGCTGCCTCAACTGCTATAAACAAAAAGCACCAGATTCATTTTGAGTCGATAAGAAAACTCGAAGATGATAATCAGGAGAAAAAAACGTTGCTTTGCGAAAAAATGGAAAGCTTCGATTACAGCGAACTGAAAACATACAAAGCCTGGGAAGAGGCCACTCAAACTATCATTGGCTGGCAGGATGAGTGGAGAGCCATAGGTTTTGCTCCACGCAAAGTAAACCAGAAACTTTACGAGCGTTACCGCAAGGTGTGCGATGATTTCTTTTCGGCCAAAGCTGCTTTTTACAAAGAAATAAAAAACCAGTTTGTACAGAATTTTGAAAAGAAAAAAGCTTTGTGTGAGCAGGCCGAAGCGCTTAAAGATAGTGTTGACTGGAAAGAAACTACTGAAAAGCTGGTGTCGTTACAGAAAGAATGGAAAACTGTAGGCCCGGTTGCCCGCAAGGCTTCTGACGAATTGTGGAAAAGATTTATCTCGGCTTGCGATTATTTCTTTGAACAAAAGAATAAGAACCAGAGCGGACAAAAATCTGTGGAAGCCGAAAATCTGGCTAAGAAAAAAGCCCTGATTGAGGAAATAAACAACCTTACAACCGAAGGCAATACCTCCGAAGCACATGCGCGCTTGCGTACGCTTATGGCCGAGTGGAACACTATCGGTTTTGTGCCGTTCAAGGAAAAGGATAAAATATATAAAGAGTACCGTGCGGCTGTCGACAAACAGTTTGAAGTGCTGAATATTGATGCTTCGCAGCGCCGTTTGGACAATTTCAAAACTAATCTGAAAGATATGTCGTCCAAAGGCGAGAACAAGCTTTATCGTGAACGCGAAAAGCTTGTGAGAGCTTACGAGCATCTGAAATCTGAAATTGCCACTTACGAAAACAACATCGGTTTCTTTACATCTTCGTCTAAAAAAGGAGGTGGATTAATCAAAGAAATGGAACGCAAAATTGAGGCTCTGAAAGAAGAGTGCAAACTCATTGAACAGAAAATTAATTTGATAGAAGAAAATATCTAAATAAAAAGAGCATGTCCGGGATTGTAAATTATAAACTTACAATCCCGGACATATTTTTTTGTTATAATTTCTCTACTGCTTTTACCTTAAAGCCGGCTTTTTGCAAGCCTTCAATAAGTCCGTTACTTCCTGCCGCATATTTCAAATCTACCGTGATAAAGCATGATTTATTATAAATAACAGGAGGCAGCTTTTTCAGCCAGTCCGATACGCGGTTGTTAATCATATCAGTGTTGTTGTTCTGTTCCGCATTGTTTGTATGGGGCTGCAACAGTAGATGCAAATCATTGATTTTCCCCTTTCTGTAAAGCCTGCTCAGGTTAAGTAGTTCTTTAGATAAACTGTCTTTGTGCAATACGTTGCTTACAAGTATTTTGGTGTCATCTTTTATGTTTTTCTGGTTGGTCAGCGTGCTTATATGCTTGTCAATATCTTCAAGTCCTATTACTTTTTTGCCCATCTCCACGGCTGCCATCTGAAAATATGAATCGGACTGCGCATCATCCGATATACCTGTAAGTTGCTTAAACAGTTCTGCCTTGTAAAAGTCCAGGATAATTTCGGGTCGCATAGCCGACATTTCTTTAAGCCCTATTTTCAATAGCTCACGCAATTCTTTGTCAACCAGATTAAATGTGTCGACGCTCACATAGTCGGCTACAGTTTTGTAGTCAGGTATCGAAGCAGCCCGGCGGAGTTTGGCTGACGCATCGATTGTATTTATATTAATTTCGCTGATTACAGTTCCGCAGCTGTTATAAGCTTTGTAAAGTCCGGGCACACTGTCAAGAAATGCTACAGGAATAAGCGGATGCGAAACAAAAAGATAAGAATCTTTTTTCAGTCCGTTTCCACTTATTTTCCATAACAACTGAGCCTCGGCAGGTAGTATGGAGACAATAAACAGGGCAAAAATAATTGTACGCTTCATGAAGTGTTTTTTTATTACAGGTTTTTCCGGAACGGTATAGGTTGTTTTAATTCAATAAGTTACGGATTGTGTTCTGATGACAGACAAACTTAATTAGCCATGAGCTATCATGTTCATAAAACCTGTAAGGGTTTGTTTTTCACCGCAAAGTTATTACAAATTTTTTTGCCCAAATACCCCGCACCCGTTATTTGCAATGATTTATGACTTTATTGTTTATTTTAAGATTTGAAGCCTTTCCAACCTCCCCAAAGAGGAGGCTTTGCGATGTCTGGTGGTTTTTGGGGACACATAGTGCCACATAGTTTTTTAGCCCCCCTAAATCCCTCCGCCGCGGCGGATGACTTGGAGAGAGCAGCGTGGGAGTTTGTGGGGTGGGTGTTTTTTTGTGTTTTTGTGGCTACCGATAAATCGGCATGTTCCATTTGTGTTTAAAAATACTATGGGTGGGCGGGGGTATTCTTTTTTGCTACAAAGAAATCGGGGCGATGCCCCTCGAAAGAAAATGATAAGTGATGAATGATAAATGATATACCAGATGCTACTTGCGTTGCGCTCTTAAGACCTACGACTTTTGACCTATGACTTTAGACCTACGATTTCATTTTTCAATTTTTTGTGTCTTCGCGGCTTGGCGACTTCGCGTTCAAAACATTTAACTCTGACAGCAATTAACCTCACCGCTTCTCGCGTTGTATTATTAAGTTCTCCACCACGGCAAAGGGATTTAAAGGGGCATTCCTTTTGGAGAAAAGGAGCGCCCCTTTCAGGCAAAAGGAACGCCCCTTTTTATTCAAAGGAGCGCTCCTTTTTCTTTAGCTATGATGATTCTTCTACCCGCTACCCGCTTCTCACTCCTAAATTACAGTTTTGGTTTATTAGAATTTTTCAGTCGTTGTTTTTTCGGATATTTAGGAATATATTTACAGTCGGAAATATTTACATCAGAAAATGAATAGTACAAATATAAAAAAACTGTATTTTAAGGATACAACTTTTGCTAACCTAATGCGGCATCGCATTTATAATGTACTGTTGTACGCCAGTAAATACGATGCTTTTGTGTTGGAAGAGGATGGGAGAGTGGATGAGCAGATATTTAATGAATATACTGCTCTGAATCTGCGCTATCCTCCCCGGTTTACTTTAGTGTCGGACGAGGAGGAGGCTAATGCTTTGTTGTGTGAGCGTACTTTTGAACTGATTATATCTATGCCCAGCGGCGATAGTATTAATCCTTTTGAATGGGCCAAGGGGGTGAAAATGCAGTTCCCTGATATTCCTATTGTGGTACTTACGCCGTTCTCCAGATCGGTGTCGCAGCGTATTTCCAACGAAGATTTGAGCGCTGTGGATTATGTGTTCAGCTGGCTGGGCAATGCCGAGATTCTGCTTGCTATCATCAAACTGATAGAAGATAAAATGAATGTGGATGAGGATGTACAGTCGGTAGGTGTGCAGGTAGTGCTTTTTGTAGAAGATTCTATCCGGTTTTATTCATCCATAGTGCCCCAGTTGTACAAATTTGTGTTTAAACAGTCGCGCTCGTTTATGACCGAAGCGCTTAACGAGCATGAGCAAATGCTGCGTATGCGGGGGCGTCCCAAGATATTGCTTGCCCGTAACTACGAGGAGGCTATAGGCTTGTACGAAAAATATAAAAACAACATGCTGGGCGTGATAACCGATGTGAGTTTTCCCAGCAATGGGGTTAAAAACCGGCATGCCGGTATAGACTTATGCAAACATATCCGACAGAAAGACCGACTGATACCCCTTGTGGTAGAGTCGACCGAAGAAGAAAATCAGGCTGGTGCCGATGAGGTAAAAGCAGCTTTTCTGAACAAAAACTCAAAAACATTTCATTTTGAACTCCGGGAAAGAATTACCGACAACTTTGGTTTCGGCGACTTTGTTTTTATCAATCCCGACACAGGCCGCGAAGAAGCCCGGGTACATAACCTGAAAGGTTTGCAGGAAACTATTTTTTCTATCAGCGATAAATCACTCTTTTATCATGTTTCGCGCAACAATATCTCCCGTTGGTTGTACTCGCGCGCTATGTTTCCTCTGGCTGAGTTTCTTAAAAATATCAGCGTAGAGAATGTCGAGAATCTGGATATGCAGCGTGTGCGCGAAATTATTTTCGAGGCCATAGTGCAATACCGCAAAGTAAAAAACAAAGGTGTGGTGGCTGTTTTTCAGCGTGACAGGTTCGACCAGTATTCAAACTTTGCCCGCATAGGCGAGGGGTCGCTGGGTGGTAAGGGACGCGGACTGGCTTTTATTGATGCCATGATTAAGCGAAACGAAAAGTTTGAACAATTTGTCGATACGCAGATAACCATACCCAAAACACTCGTGCTCTGTACCGATATGTTTACCGGTTTTATGGAGGAAAATAAGCTTTATCCTATTGCTTTGTCCGAAATGCCCGATCAGGAAATACTACAGCATTTCCTGAAGGCACGGTTGCCGCAGGAGCTGATTGCCGACCTCAATGTGTTTTTGGGAGCTATTAATTCTCCTATAGCTGTGCGCTCGTCAAGTTTGCTCGAAGATTCGCATTATCAGCCTTTTGCCGGGATATACGCTACCTATATGGTGCCCTATACTGCCGAAAGTCGCACCCATATGCTGATGATGGTAACCGAAGCCATTAAAGCGGTGTACGCCTCTGTATTTTACAAAGATAGCAAAGCTTATATGACGGCTACCAAGAATGTTATCGACGAAGAAAAAATGGCTATAGTGCTACAGGAAATATGCGGCAAAGCTTATGGCGACAGATACTATCCTTCGTTTTCGGGGGTGGCGCGCTCGCTCAACTACTACCCCATAGGCGCCGAGCAGCCCGAAGATGGTATAGCCAATGTGGCTTTGGGGCTGGGTAAGCTTATTGTGGACGGAGGGCAGTCGCTGCGGTTTTCGCCTGCGTATCCTGCCCATGTGCTGCAAACGAGTACGCCCGAGTTGGCCTTGCGCGAGACCCAAACCTGGTTCAATGCACTCGATTTGTGCCGCACCGGCTTTGTGCCGCAAGTGGATGATGGCTTTAATCTGAAAAAAATACCTGTGCAGGATGCCATGCAGGATGGTACGCTCAAATACTTAGCGTCTACTTACGATATGCGCAACGAAACCATGATTGATGGTTTGTACGAAGGGCGAAAAATCGTCACCTTTGCCAATATCCTGAAACACGATGTATTTCCGCTTGCCACTATTCTGAAAGAGGTATTGCATGTGGCACAAAACGAAATGGGAAGACCGGTAGAAATTGAATTTGCTGTAAATCTGGACTATAGTGATGCCCGTCAGCATGTTTTTTATCTGTTACAGATACGCCCCATAGTTGATAGCAAAGAAATGATACACGAAGATATTGGCGCTATCGATATTCACCAAACTATTATCAGCAGTAAAAACGCGCTCGGTCATGGCATAACCAACGATATTTTTGATGTTGTATACGTAAGGCCCGAGGCATTTAATGCCGCTAATAACCAGCTGATAGCAACTGAACTTGAGCAGCTTAATAAAAAACTGATAGCCTCCGGGCGGCCGTATGTGCTTATCGGGCCCGGCAGGTGGGGCTCGGCCGATCCCTGGCTGGGTATACCTGTAAAATGGCCTCAGATATCCAATGCACGCGTTATTGTGGAGTCGGGTTTAGATAAGTACCGGGTTGATCCCAGTCAGGGAACTCACTTTTTTCAGAACCTTACCTCGTTGGGGGTAGCTTATTTTACAATAAACCCCTATATGCACGATGGCAATTACGACGTAAGTTATTTGGATAACGCAGCTGCCGAATATGAGACGGAATACCTGCGCCATGTACGCTTTGAACAAGCAGTAGTGGTAAAAGTAGATGGTCGCAAAAATTGTGGTGTGATATTAAAGCCCGCTACAAACAGTTAATTCTGTTTTTTCAGCCTAATTGAATATTTATAAATTTTCAAACTTATTTATTATATTTGTGTCAGCTTTATAAATTCATTCATTATACTCTAATAAAACACAGAAATTATTATGTTAAAGAATCATCCTAAAGGACTTTTGGTTGCATTTTTCACCAACATGGGTGAGCGTTTTGGGTTTTACACCATGATGGCCATTTTGGTGTTATTTCTTCAGGTTAAATACGGTTTAAGCGAGGAAGTTGCCGGCGACTATTACAGTTGGTTTTACTTTGCCATTTACGCCTTAGCGCTGGTAGGCGGTATGCTTGCCGACTGGAAAAAACAGTATAAGCTCATTATTCTTTTGGGCCAGATTATTATGTTTGCCGGATACGTATTAATAGCATTGCCGGGCATGTCATTATATGGTTCGTTGGCTGCATTGCTAATAATTTCGTTAGGCAATGGTTTCTTTAAAGGTAATTTGCAAGCAGTAGTTGGCCAGTTATACGACGACGAACGTTATTCAAAATTCCGCGATTCGGCATTTATGATTTTTTACATGGGTATCAATGTAGGAGCCTTCTTTGCACCTTTTGTGGCTACAGGTATTCGTAACTGGTGGCTTCAGACCAATGGTTTTTTGCACGACGGTAGTTTGCCGGCTCTTTGTCATCAAATGCTCAATGGTACACTAACCGATACTGCCAAGTTTGCCGAATTAGCCAATAATGCTACCATTAGTCAGGAGCCGGTGGCTAATCTTACAGTATTTGCCCAGCAGTATATTGATGTGTTCTCAAGAGGTTACAACTGGGCATTTGCAATAGCAGCCGGAGCCATGATAGTTTCGTTACTGGTATATATTTTATTTAATAAAACATTACCTAATAAATCTGTTGTAAAAGTTGAGAAAAAAATTGAAGAGCCGGGCAAAAGCAAGTTTGGTGGAAATGGTTTGGCTTTAGCCATCTCAATATTACTGATGGGAGCTACCGCTGTTCTTATCCAGTTTATTCCCGGCATCGATTTTAAATTTGGTATGGCCATAGGGCTTTTCGTAGCATTTATTTCATACATTTTCCAGATTTCGACCAAGGAAGAGCGCCCTCGTGTAACCTCCCTCATTTTTGTATTTGTGGTAGTTATTTTCTTTTGGATGTCGTTCCATCAAAACGGGCTTACATTAACATTCTTTGCCAGAGATTATACCGTAAAAGAAGTAGGACCATTTACCAACTTATTCTTTAACCTCAATTCAATTTTGAGCGTAATTACTACAGTAGCCGGTTTGTTGCTTGTTTTCCGAAGCAAATCTAAAATTCAAAGCAGAGTAACAGGAGGTGTGATGACTGTAGCAGCTGGTGCCCTCAGTTATTATTTCCTGACTACTTATGGCGAAAACAATCCTATTGCACCCGAAATTTTCCAATCGTTCAACCCATTGTTTATTGTGGCGTTAACACCTTTGGTGATGGGCTTTTTCACATATCTGAATAATAGAAATATCGAACCATCCACGCCCAAAAAGATTGGCTTTGGTATGATAATAGCTGCGTTGGGTTTTCTGGTTGTACTGATAGCATCGTTGGATGTGGTGTCGCCATATTTATTGGGTGGCAATACGGTTCCTGACTCTTCGCGCGTATCGCCTTACTGGCTTATGAGCAGCTATCTGATACTGACTGTAGCCGAATTGTTCCTGAGCCCAATGGGTCTGTCGTTTGTTTCCAAGGTAGCACCACCGCGCTTCCAGGGGCTGATGCAGGGCGGTTGGTTATTGGCTACCGCTGTTGGTAACAAATTGTTGTTTATTGGTAGTTTGCTTTGGGGACGTATCGACTTATATTTGTTATGGGGATTATTCTTTGTTTGTTGTCTTATCTCCGCAACATTTATTTTCAGTATGATGAAAAGACTTGAAAGAGCTACTAAATAATAAACTGAATTAAAACTTACTGTAACGGTTTTTTGATTGACTGTAAAAGTCTGCATTTCTAAAAGATACGGTCAGTATAAATATATTTTGAACAACCCCCGGTTGCAATTAGCATACCGGGGGTTGTTATTATTGAATACTTCCTGCACTGAAAATACTAATTTCATTACGCTTATTTTTCCATCTGATTGGCTGCTTCAACTAATCTGATAAACTCTCTGCGGTAACCATGCTCGTCATTATCCATGCCCGATTTGGCTAAGTCAATAACTTGCCGGTACGAAGCATTACCTTTAAAGTCGGAGTCGCGTAGCAGTTGTCCAAACATGGCTACAGCCGCCACAAAGCTGAAATCGCCTGTTAACGTCTTTTTTACGTCCGACGCCACTACCGGCATTTCAAGCTTAAGACTTGTATCGCTCTCAGGCTTCTTGTAGCGTAATTTTACATTGAGCAATTCATTGCTTATGCTTTTCTTCAACTCAGGTTTTTCGTTTTCTGTAGTCTGATATTTTAATTTATCCACACCGCCATATTTGTTTTCAACGCCAGCCGGGATAATTTCGTAAAGAGCCGTAACAGTATGTCCGGCACCCAGTTCGCCGGCATCTTTCGTATCGTCGTTGAAGTCTTCTTTGTTAAGCAGTCTGCTTTCGTATCCTACAAGTCTGTAAGCATTTACATAGGCAGGGTTAAATTCTACCTGAATTTTTACATCTTTAGCTACGGTGTACATGGTGCTGCCAAACTCATTAACCAACACTTTATTAGCTTCCTGAATATTATCAATGTAAGCATGATTTCCATTTCCTTTTTCGGCCAGAGTCTGTAATTTATTATCCTTATAGTTGCCCATACCATATCCCAAAGCAGTAAGATAAATACCTGTTTTACGTTTGGATTCTATCAGGTCTTCGAGCTCCGTTACCGACGAAACGCCAACATTAAAATCGCCATCGGTACACAATATAATGCGATTGTTACCACCTTTTATCAGATTTTTTTCGGCTATTTTGTAGGCCAGTTCTATACCCGCACCTCCGGCTGTAGATCCTCCGGCAGTAAGCTTGTCTAAAGCTTCGCGAATTTTCTGGCGGTCGGAACCCGGTGTGGATGGCAGCACTTCTCCGGCATTGCCGGCATATACCACCACCGACACCCGGTCTTTGTCGCGCAGGTTGTTTGCAAGCAGCTTCATCGACGATTTTACCAATCCCAGTTTGTTGGCGCTTTCCATTGAACCCGATACATCAATTAAAAACACCAGATTGGCTGCCGGAAGCTCATCGGACGGAATTTCTTTGGCCTTAACGCCAATGCGCACCAGCAGGTGTTTGTTGTTCCACGGACATTGGGCTGTTTCGGCTACCATATTTACAGGATGATTAGCTGTAGGTTCGGGATAATTATAGCTGAAGTAGTTCATCATTTCTTCAATACGCACCGCCTCTTTGTTGGGCATTTGTCCCTGATTAATCATACGGCGTACATTACTGTACGAAGCCGCATCCACATCTAAAGAAAAAGTGGAGAGCGCTTCACTGCTTACCGAAATAAAACGATTTTCTTTCATGGACGTATATTCCTCATTATCGGTATCCTGCAAATACACGTGTCTGTTCACCGGATAATTATTTGTATGGTTTACCATCACACCACTTACCATTGTGTTCATCTTTGGCGATGCACCAACCATCACACATTTGTCTTGTACCCCATAGCCTATAACTACCATTTCTTCCAATGTTTGCTCATTTTCAGCTAATTTTACGTTAAGTACACTTCCTGTAATTTTTATCTTCTGCGTAATGCACCCAATGTAGCTGAATACCAATGTCTTCCCTTTTGTGGTTTCAATCTTGTATTTCCCGTACATATCTGTAAAAGTACTATTGCTACTGCCTTTTTCTGATACTGATACCCCAACTAATACCTGATTGTTTTCGTCGGTAACTGTTCCTGTTACAGTAAGTTTTTCACTGTTGGCCGCCCAAGTTTGGCTCACAATTAGGCATAAAGCCATTAATAATCCTGATGCTTTCATATTTATTACTTTTTAATGTTTATCTGTTAGATGCAATAGGAAACAAAATTCCATAAACACGGATTTTTTTTTCTACTTTTGTGAAGATTATCAATGCCGAAAAAATAAGTATTTGAAATACAGACATAAAATATCGTTGCTTACTGATGAGGAATTACTCCGGATTTTTTCCGAAAGTAATGATATGCTGTATTTTGGTGAATTGTATAAACGCTATGTGCCTAAAACATACGGACTTTGCCTGAAATATCTGGAAGAAAAAGAAAAAGCGCAGGATGCTGTGATGGATATTTTTCAGAAACTTACCACTACGGTGCAACAGTACGAAGTGGAAAATTTTGGAACATGGCTTTATTCCGTGGCTAAAAATCATTGTTTGCAGTTGATCAGGAAAGAGAATCAAACAAAGTTTGTTAAAATAGAAGATGCTTTTGTGGAAAACGATGAGCTCTTTACTCTAACAGATAAGCAGAAGCCTGAAGAAGAATTGAATGCTCTGGAATATTGTATGGGTACATTGCCCGATGAGCAACGCCAGAGTATACGCTTGTTTTTTTACGAAGAACAATCTTATGCCGATATTGTTGAAACTACAGGTTATCAGCTGAGTAAGGTTAAAAGCTATATTCAGAACGGCAAAAGAAATCTTCGGATTTGCGTGCTGAAAGTGTTACAGAAGGGGTAAGTTTTTTTTAAGGAAGAAGAATCGGAGGCGGATAAGGAATTAAGATTTAGATTTATGTCGTTAAAAGATTACATACAAGGCAAAAGACATGGCAGGGATGCTCACAAACTGGAGCGTGAGGCCATGAACGACCCTTTTCTACAGGATGCTATAGATGGTTTTGATAGCGTTCAGGGGAATCATTTGCCTGTAATCGAACAACTTGAACAACGGATCGGGAAAAAAATAGCAGGCCGTAAACCCTCAGCCAGAATATGGTATATAGCAGCGGCAGCTTCGGTGGCGTTGCTTATCGGCATTTCGGTATTGTATAAGCCCCACAGTGATTGGGTGCAGCCAATTACTCAAAGCAGTATTGACAACAGCGTAATGGCGGATTCAATAGGGCAACAAAATAAAACGGACAGTGTGCAACAACAGCCTGTTACGCATGTGCCGCCGGCTGTTATTGCGCAGGCAAGAGTGCCCGATAGTCAACCGAAGGTAGCGGAGGAACTAAATGTTGCAGTGGCCGACCATATTGAGTTGCCCGCCGCAATGAGCGATAAGCAATATGCAGTTCCCGAATCTTTGTCGCAACAGGCTTCATCAGCAATTACTACAGTAGTACCTGGTCTGAGCCTGCAATCTATGGAAAAGCCCGAAACAACGACCATCAGTAATACAAGGTTGCTGGCGGCAGAAAACCCGCAGTTGAAAAGCAATAAGATATTCGGCCGGGTGCTCGACGAAAGTGGTATGCCGCTCATAGGAGTGAGTGTAAAGTACAAAAATGAGTACCAGAGCGCAACCACTGATCTGGAAGGAAATTTTGTATTGCCAGCTCCTAAGGAAAAGGAAGAGAAAATTCAGTTTTCGTACATTGGCTATCAGCAAAAGGAAGTTGCAGTAGCCGCCGATAGTACTGTGGTAAAGCTTGTTCCCAATGATTTGGCACTGAACGAAGTAGTGGTGATAGGTTACGGAGTGCAGAAAAAATCAGGGCTTACAGGCGCTGTACGTAAAAAGGATGCAGCTGTGGGTGTGGGTATGAAAATGAAAAATGAATTTGGCGAAAAAGAATTTAGAAAATACTTCAACGATAATAGATTACGATACTTGTGCGATGGTAATGAGGCTACCGTTAGGGCTATGTTTGAGATAGACCCAAGCGGCAAGCCTATCAATATAAGAATAATAAAATGTGATTGCGAAGAACTTGAAGCGGAGTTTTTACGTTTGATAAGCAGTTCGCCCTTGTGGACTAAAACCGGAGAAAAAGTGACGCTGAAAATTCAGTTGAAATAACCGGTTGATTTTTGTATCTTTGCAAACTTTCTTATAACCATATGCATACACAAATTCAGTTAATACTTACACCGGAGCAAGCCGAAAAAAAAGATCTTTTGCTCAGGGCGGTTGCCGATAAGCTAAATGTTGGCGCCGAACGGATAACCCTTATACAGACGCTAAAAAAGTCGATTGATGCGCGCTCGTTTCAGCCCAAAATAAATATTACCCTATCGGTTTATGTCGATGAAAAAGCACCGGCAGTTTCTCATTACGAACCATTTAATTACCAATCGGTAGCCGATAAAAAGCCGGTACTGGTTATTGGTGCAGGCCCATCAGGTTTGTTTGCCGCACTTAAGCTTATAGAGTTGGGACTAAGGCCTATAGTGATAGAGCGCGGTAAAAAAGCACAGGAGCGCAAAAGCGACATAGCGCAACTTAACCTGCAAAAATCATTTAATCCGGAATCCAACTATTGTTTTGGTGAGGGAGGAGCCGGAACTTTTTCGGACGGTAAGTTATACTCCCGTTCCAAAAAAAAGGGCAATGTACAACGGGTTTATGAAATATTTCATTACCATGGAGCCGCCGACGAAATATTGTACGAAGCGCATCCGCATATTGGGTCGGACAAACTGCCCGAGATTGTAGGTAATATAAGCAATACCATAACAAGCTGTGGAGGCGAAATCCATTTTGAGGAAAAACTTACCGAAATTATTATTGAGAACAATGCCGTAAAAGGATGTAAAACCCATTTAGGAAATACTTATCAGGCCGATGCATTGATATTGGCTACTGGTCATTCGGCTCACGATATATTTGAGTTGCTGCATTCGCAGGGCATAGCGCTTGAAGCTAAAGGATTTGCGATGGGAGTACGCGCTGAGCATCCGCAATCGCTGATTGATAGTATTCAGTACCATAGCAGGGAGCGTAACGAATATCTGCCTGCAGCCAGTTATAGTCTGGTGGAGCAGGTAAATGATCGTGGCGTTTACTCTTTCTGTATGTGTCCCGGCGGGCGCATTGTTCCGGCAGGAACGTCGGATAATGAGATAGTTGTAAACGGTATGTCGGCCTCTAAACGAAATTCTCCTTTTGCCAATTCAGGTATCGTGGTCGAAATTCAACCGCAGGATATTCCCGAAGAGTTTAGAGAATATGGCGTGCTGGCCGGACTTCGTTTTCAGCAGTATCTTGAGAATCTGGCTTATAAGAACAATGGTGGTCGTGGACAAACAGCACCGGCTCAGCGCTTGGTCGACTTTGTTCGCGGACGCTTGTCGGCCGATCTTCCTGAATGCTCGTATATGCCGGGCATCATATCCTCGCCCATGCATTTCTGGCTGCCCGAAATTATTTCATCGCGACTGCGCGAAGCATTTAAACAGTTTGACAGAAAGATGAAAGGATACCTGACCAACGAGGCAGTAGTAGTAGGTGTGGAAACCCGCTCTTCGTCGGCCGTACGTATTCCCCGCGACCCCGAAACAAATCAGCATGTTGATATACATGGACTGTTTCCGGCAGGCGAGGGTTCAGGATACTCAGGCGGTATCACATCATCGGCCATCGATGGCGAAAATGCTGCGGTAGCAGTAGCCAAAATGCTTCTTGCAGAGTAGGTTTACTTGACAACAAACAAATAATAACGGACATCTAAAGCCTTAGGTTTGAAATTTTGACAATAACTACCAAGGTTGATTTGCAGGCTGTTATATCACTATCTTTTCTTGTAACTATCAAAAAAAATATTCAATTGAATGAGAAATAAAAAAGGACTTCCGCCAAAAACAGGCGGCGATACAAAACTAAAAGTAAAAGAACGTTCAGAACTGATGGATTTTCTTTTGTCTAAAATGGGAGGGATGAGCCGTAGCTCGGTGAAATCGCTGCTCGCGCACCGACAGGTGTACGTGAATGGAAAAATTGAAACGCTTTTCAACTTAGAGCTGAAGCCCAACGATATAATAACAGTAAGCAGTGCCCGGGGTAATACCGAACTGGTTCACCCGAGGCTAAAGATTATTTACGAAGATCAGTACCTGATTGTAGTAGAAAAAAAGGAAGGTTTGCTTACAGTTAGCACTGGTAAAAACGACGAAACAACAGCATTCTCCATTCTGAAAACACATGTGAAGAAGAGTTCTCCCCGGAATCGCATTTATGTAGTTCACCGGCTCGATCGCGAAACTTCGGGTGTTATCATGTTTGCCAAGTCGCGTGATGTACAGCTTTTTCTTCAGGAAAACTGGCATCGTATTGTAACCAAACGTGTTTACGTAGCTCTGGTAGAGGGAATGGTAGAAAAAGAATCGGATACGATTGTATCGTGGCTTACCGAAAATGAAAAGTCGCTCAAGATACATTCAAGTAGTGTAGATAACGGTGGTCAGCAGGCAGTTACGCATTACCGGCGTGTGAAAGCCAACGACAAATATTCTCTGCTCGAAATTGAGCTCGAAACCGGTCGAAAGAATCAAATACGCGTTCACATGCAAGGCATTGATCATCCGATAGTAGGCGACAGAAAGTATGGTTCGGACGATTTGACATTGGGAAGGGTAGGGCTGCATGCCCGTATTTTGGCCTTTATCCATCCTGAGTCACGTAAGGAAGTGAAATTTGAAACGGCAGTACCCCGTAGTTTTTTATCGGTATTTCATTAGCCCCCCAAAAATATCTTATTATGAGTAAGTGAGGAAGTCTGTCCAACGGTCTTCCTCATTTTTTTTTGCGTAATTTGAAGCCACGCGTAAAAAGCATTTTTTTACGAGAAACGTAACATTCTGCACTAAAAAACTGTGCTTTATGTATCTTTTTTGCTTATCCTTTTCGGTTAAATTGAATAAAAATTAACTGCCATAGTAGTTATATTTTAATAGCCATTGAGTAAGATTATCATTCCGGGTTTTATTTCTTAAAATGTAGGTGGACATGGGCTTAATGTAATATTGTAAAAACGATTTAAGGGGATATTAGTTTAATTTTATTATTTATAAAATAAATTTGCAGAAAAGTGCATTTACAAAGTAAAAAATTATATTTTTGTATTTAGATTATCAAAATAATAATAAAAGATTCTGAATGCATAAAAAACAGAAAAGCAGGTTCTGTTCTTTCCAATTCAGTGCTTTATAAAAACTGCTTAATTAACCTTTAAATGTATTTTAGTATGAAACGGAACTGCATTTCCTTTTTTTTGTGCTTTTTCGCATTAGCTGGAGTTTTTGCTCAGGAATTCAGCAATAAGTATGGAAAAATCACTAATGATGAACTAAACCTTAAACAGTATGCAAAAGACACGAGCGCTGTGGCTGTAGTTATTTACGACGATGGTTACACAGCGTATGATGTTTTGAATGGCTCGTTAGTTTTAAATACTGATTATTCAAAAAAAATAAAGATATTGAAACAGGAAGGGGTTGATGAGGCTAACATCACAATTCCGTATTATTACAAATCACCTTCAGAGCGCGATAATATTTCGGGCATTGAGGCTGTATCTTATAATCTTGAAAACGGCAAGGTGGTGAAAACCAAGCTTGAAAAGAAAAACATCTTCGACGAAGAGTATAACAGCCGAACGCACAGAATCAAATTCTCGATTCCAAATGTAAAAGCAGGAAGTGTGATAGAGGTAAAATTTCGTAAAGGAAGCAGTCAGGTTTACAGTCTCGATAACTGGGGCATTCAGGGCGACATACCGGTTATAACCAGTACTTATGAGGTGAAAATTCCTGAATATCTTCAGTTTAATATCGAGACCAGAGGATATGAACATGTAGATGTGGCAGAGGTGCCGGATAATCAGAGTTTTAACCTTGGAGTTTCAAGCTCAGGAGCTCCTAATGTTATAAATTGTACATGCCGCAGGCTCAAATTTACGGCTAAAGATGTTCCTGCCCTGAAGGACGAAAAATTTGTATGGTGTGTTTCTGATTTTCTTTCGGCCGTTCGCTTCGAATTAAAAGCCACAAACTTTCCAAACCAGTTCTATAAGCCTTACAGTCAGACCTGGGACGATTTAGAAAAAACTATCAAAAACGATACTGATTTTGGTTCCAATATTAAGATGTCGAACCCCTACAAAGATGAAACAAAAGCTTTGCTTGCCGGTTTGACTGACGAAAAGCAGAAAATTGAAAGTATATATAGTTTTGTGAAAAAGAACATTAACTGGAACGAAAGTTATTCTTTTTCAGGAAATAAGGCTAAGGAAGCGGTTAAAAATCGCACAGGCGACAACGGGCAGATAAATATCGTACTGCTCAGCATGCTGAAGGACGCTGGCATCAAGGCATTTCCGGTTTTTGTGAGTCGTCGTAGCCGGGGACGTTTACCTTACACCTTTCCGTCGTACGAGATGCTAAATACCTTTGTAGTAGCGGCGCGTACCTCGGACGGTAAAACGTACTACATGGATGGCTCGGCGGTAGATGGCGGACTGAATATGCTTCCTGTTGATTTATTGGTGGACCGTGCTCGGGTTTTTGATGATAATGAGTCCGAAAAATGGGTAAATCTTAGTGCATTATCCCGCAGTCAGCAAATTTACAATATCTCTACCGATTTAGATAAAGATGGCAACCTGAGCGGAAGCGTAACTTCGATGTACACGTACCAGAATGCTTATAAGTATAAAGAAAAGTTTAGGAAAGCCAAAGATTCAACCGAGTTTGTGGAAAAGCTTCAGGAAATGGAGCATCTTACAATCAACGAATTTAAAACTGAGGGTCGCGAACCGATGTCGAATTCGGTAAAAGAGAATTTTACGTTTACCAAAACCAACGACGGCTCCACCGACTTTATTTACTTAAATCCTCTTATTGTTAGTCATATCAACGAAAACTTATTTACGCAGGTTGATAGAAAGCTTCCGGTAGAATTTGAATATCCGGTAACTTTAATAATATCTTCCAATATAAAAATACCTGAAAATTATCAGGTGGCCGAGTTACCCAAATCTACAAGAATTACGTTGAACGACAATTGTAAATTAACGTATTACATTACGCAAAACGGCAATCAGATTTCGGTAAACTATAAATACGAAATGAATCAAATTATTTTTCCGGTGTCTGACTACGAGCATCTGAAAGCATACTTTGGCCAGTTAGCTACTAAAAATCAGGAAATGATAGTTTTAAAAAAAATATAAAATTGCTAAACGAGTAAGAACATGACGGTTCACCAAAGAGGGTGAAAATCTGTCATGTGAGTTCCACATGGCAACTAATTTTTAAAAAAAAAGAACGCATGAAACGAGCATGAATACGAGTATTCACCAAAGACAGTGAAAATTTAATATGCGAGTTCCATACGACCTTTAAAAAAACAATTATTACGTATGAAAATAAGAAAACAAATACTGCTTTTGTTTACGCTCTCGATGTTTACGGTTTTAAAAGCGGCCGAAGTGAAGCCTGAATATGCTGTGTTTCTTATACCCGATTCGCTTAAAAAAGAAGCTTATATGGTGGTGAGGAGCTCAACAAGCTCTTTTGAGTATAAGTCGGCAAATGCGGGTGTATACAAAGCTACAGAAGTACTGACTGTGCTCGATAAAAAAGGCAAAGATATGTCTGATTTTAGATATACGGTTGATAAATTCAGAGAACTGAAATCGTTCACAGCCCTACTGTATGATGCTAACGGTTCTTTTCTGAAGAAGTTTAATATGTCCGACCTGCTGACTACCGAATATACCGATGGGCATACGCTTACTGATGATTCGAAGCATTGCTATTTCAGCAGCGATGTACCCGGATACCCATTTACCATTGTGTACGAATACGAAGTAGGTTATAAAAATGGTATTCTCAGCTTTCCACCTTTTGTGCCGCAGGAGGGGCTTCATATAGCTGTACAAAGAGCGAGTTACTCAATAAGTATACCCGAAGCACTGAAATATAAATCCAAGTCGGTGAATTTGCCACAAGAGCCTTCATTCACAGTTCGAAAAAACATAGCAACGCTTGTATGGGAAGTAAACGGTTTGAAGGCCATCGAAAGTGAAAATTTTATGGGAGATATCGAAAACTATATTCCGTTGATGTTTATCAGACCCATAACTTTTGTATACGACAATACAGCCGGAGAAATAACTGATTGGGAGTCAATGGCCAAATGGGAAAATACATTACTTCAAAACAGAGATATACTTCCTGATGATGTGAAAGCAAAACTCATTGATCTGGTGAAAAATGCTAAAACAGACAGCGAAAAAGTGAAGATTTTGTACGATTATCTGGGCGAAACTACGCGATACCTTAGTGTACAACTTGGGATTGGTGGATATCAGCCTTTTCCGGCATTGGAAGTTAATAAAAAAGGCTATGGCGACTGTAAAGCATTGACTAATTACCTGAAAGCAATGCTTGGAGTTGTGGGTATTCAGTCCTATTACACGTCTATCAGATACGATGAAGATAAAAAGGCTCTGTACAGCGATTTTCCTGGCTTTAATCAGATGAACCATGTTATTTTGCAGGTGCCATTACCCGGTGACACCCTATGGCTCGAATGCACCAATACCCGGGTTCCGTTTGGCTTTATACACAACGGGATAGCCGGCCACGATGCTTTGGCGATAGTAGGGGAGGGCGGACGTTTATGCCGGTTGCCCGACTATCCCGACTCGTTGAATGTTGAAAGTTACCGGTCTGAAATTACCATTAAGGCCGATGGAAGTGCAAGTTGTGTAGCGAAAAAAACATGTAAAGTGAAAATTTACGACGATAATGTAGGTTTTGTCTACAAAAAACCAGCTGAGCAAACCGATGATGTACGCAAAGATATTCATGTACCTAATGCTACTGTAGCCAAAGTTACATTTACCGAGGATAAGTCGGTGTTACCTTCGCTCCGTATCAGTTTCGATTGGGACGCATCGCTATATGGCACTAAAACCGGCAGCCGGCTTTTTATTCCGGTTAATCCTTACCGTACCGAATACGGAGGTATAAAGAAAAAGAACAGGGTACATGATATACACATCGTTACAGGTTTTAAAGATGTGGACAGCATTACAATCAATTTACCCGATGGCTTTGATATTGAGTCGCTTCCAGCTCCTGTGGTATATTCCAATGCTTTCGGTACGTTAAGCTCAGATGTAAAAGTGGAAAATAAACAACTTATAGTGAGGCAAACCGTATTTGTGAAAAGTGGACAATGGCCGCAAAGCGATTATAATGAACTTATCAGTCTTTTCGATAAGATAGGGGCTGCCTATAAGTCGAAGGTAATTCTTCGCAAAAAGGACGTGTAAAAGCAGTTCTTTACAGCAAACAGGCAGGAAGTATGTGCGCAAAAAAATAAACATCCTTTTTTTTTGACGCATAACTTCCTGCTTTCGTTATTTTTCAGGCATTCTGTAAAGCCTTCCCTGCCAGGTGTTTCTCTGTACCATACGCCTTTCTACCTTTACGATAAACTCAAAGTTTTTCAATCCCCAGTCAGGAGCTATAACAAAACCCGGTGGCGACTGAGATATCATGCGTTCAATCGCAATTTTAGGATTAAGTAATTCCAGAAAATCAATCACCAGCTCAATATATTCGTCGGCAGTATATAGTTTAAACCATTCAGGATGCTCGGCGTACTGACGTGCCATTTGAGTGTTTTTCACAAGTTGCAACTGATGCAGCTTAATAGCAGTAAGCGGCAATTCCGAAATACGTTCGGCATGGCCGAGGATAATTCTGTTACTCTCACGTGGCAAGCCCAGTATCATGTGAGCGCCGGTGCGTATGCCACGCTCGGCAGTAGCTTTAATGGCATCAACAGCGCAGGCGTAATCATGTCCGCGGTTAATAAATTCAAGCGTTTTATCGCTTGTCGATTCAATGCCATATTCAATCATCACATAATACCGCTCCGACAGCTTAGCAAAATAATCCAATAATTCACTGTTTACGCAGTCGGGGCGTGTACCTATCACTATTCCTTTCACCAAAGGATGTTTCAGTGCTTCTTCGTATATCTTTTTAAGCTTATCTATAGAGTCGTAAGTATTGGTGTACGACTGAAAGTAAGCCAGATAAATCTGTGCATTGTATTTATGTCTGAAAAAATCAATGCCTTCTTCTATTTGCTGCGTAATGGTTTTGGTAGGTTTGCAGTATTCCGGGCTGAAAGTTTGATTATTACAATACGTACAACCCCCAATACCCCTTGTGCCATCGCGGTTTGGACATGTAAATCCTGCATTTACAGAGATTTTCTGAATACGTTCTGTGAATTCAGATTTCAGAATCTGATTATAATTTAAATATCGACCACTTGTTGATTCAAGAATAAACATTAAAAAGGGTATTATAGGGTTGGAATATGCCATCTTAGCAGTAAACTCAAAACTGTATAACAACTTTTGTTCGCCTGTGTTTAGCAAGAGCTAAAAAAAGAAGTAATCAAAAGTAACTATTTCTGCCGGTAATTGGAAATATCAGCTTTATTTTATCATTCAGTTAGATAAAAATTTCCGGTCGGTAAAACAGCTAAAATAGTAAGGGGATGACCTCACGTCATCCCCTTAGCAGAAGCGAAAAAACTGATTATAAAACAAAAACTGTTATTGATATGATTTATGGAAAATAACAGGAAATTTTATATATATTTTTAGATATGAGTCTCTCGTCGGGCTCGTAAATCAGCCTGTACTTTTTCGTTCATCTTTTTGGATATGGGATAAAACAACAATGCAATTACGCCCACAACAAAGGTTGCAGCAGGTATAAGGCTCGACGTAAGCTTAATTCCCAATACAGCAGACTCAGTTTGAACGATATTAGGGATAAACCCGAATGAATCGATTATAGCACCGCATATGGCTCCACCAATACCTAATCCGGCTTTAAGTGCAAACACAATGCCCGCAAACACAAATCCTGTTGCGCGGCGATGATTGACCCACTCGGAGTGGTCGGCTACATCGCCCAGCATGGCCCACAGGAGCGGAATAGTAGGTGCGTAAGCTAAGCTTTTTAGTATATTTACGGTGAATATCAAGCCTATATCCTTAGGCGAAACCAGAAAGAAGAGGGATGTGAAAACTGCTGTCAAAGCCAGACAGACGATAAATACATTTCTTTTTCCAAAAATATTAGATAAGAACTGCGAAAGAAAAATAACTCCCAACAGTGTAATGATTTGGCCTATCATATTAAAAAGGCTGAATCCCACAGCAAAAACCTGAGAATTATCACTGGCGATAAGTCCGAAAGCTGCCAGAAAATCGTGTCCGGCACCATAAGTCTGCCCTGCCTCGGCCACCAATCCGAAGTTACGCAGAAAAGCAAATAAGGCATCCTTATCTACCACATAATTAAAATAATAAGACATACTACTACCCCATAAAGCCAGGGTGGTAAACAGAAAGAGGGTGAGGGCGAACATCGCTTTCCAGGGAATATTTCCGAGTACGTCTTTAAAATCTTGTTTTATCGAGTTTTTTTGTCCGGCAGGAGGCGAAATTCTTTCTTTGGTAGTAAGGAATGTAACAAGTAACAGTACCACCACAATAATTGCATACAAACCAATAGTCCAGTGCCAGCCCGTTTGAGCGTTTCCTTTTCCAAACTTGGCCACTAAGGGCAATGTAAGCCCTTGTACAATAAAAGTGGCTATTGTAGCCGTTACAAAGCGTATAGATGATATGCTGGTGCGCTCCTTAATATCTCCGGTCATTACACCGCCGAGCGACGAGTACGGAGTATTATTGAACGAATAAACGGTCATAAGTAAAACATAGGTAATACCAGCATACAGGATTTTTCCGCGTTCGCCAAGGTCAGGTGTGGCAAAAGCCAGTACAAAAAACACTGCAAAAGGAAGAGCAGTCCAAAGTACCCAGGGCCGGTATTTACCCCATCGGGTATTGGTGCGGTCAGAGATAATTCCCACTAAGGGATCAACAAAAGCATCAAAAATCCGTGCTACTAATAGTATCATCCCGGCGGCAGTAGCTTTGATACCAAACACATCGGTGTAGAAAAAAAGCTGGAACATCATCATCATCTGAAAAATCAGATTGGCAGACCCATCGCCTAAGCTATATCCAACTTTTTCCTTAAACGACACCTTTTGAGAGGTTAATTTCATAATATTGAATTTAATGTATGAATGAAATGAATTGTGAAGTAAAGCATTAAGGTTAAATTCAAGAAACATACATCCATTTATTATGCCTGATTATATGTAGGATACTCCATTGTCCATTTAGGCAAAAATAGAAAGAATGGTAACGTAGTAAAATATCAAGACGAGCGACTTATTGACTGGAGTAACTATTCCGAGCAATAAATAAGCGTAAAAAATTTAGTGATGAAAAATATTAAATTCAAATTTTTTTATCGATAGAAACTAAAAAAACAAACACAATCTTTTTGTAACCTTAAAAACCTAAAACCTAAAAGAAACAAACAGAAGACTCTTTTGACATCAAAAGAGTCTTCTATAGTGGTAGAAGTTGTTAATAATCTGTATTTTGTACCAATACAGCATCTTTATTAGCATCGATTTCTGATTGTGGAATTGCATATCTTGTATAAGCCTTTTTGAAGGTTACAATAGCAGTTCTCTCTCCATAATTACCAGTACTACTACTAGCGCTATTATAATAAGGATTATAGGCAACTACTCTGTTATAAAAAATATCTTCTCCCAAACGTGCAAGTGTTAATCTTCTTTTTTCCTCCATACCTAACTCACGTATACGTTCGTCAAGTATATAGTCCAAACCTTCAACTCCTGAAACACCGGTGGTTGAAAGATCGGCTAATGTAGCTGGTACTGCATTTGCACGATTTCTAACTTCATTGATATCTGCAAGAGCTAATGCTAAGTTGGCTGCTCCGCCCAAACGAACATAAGCCTCAGCGCGCAACAAGTAAGTTTCGGCCAAACGGAACATATATTGGTCGGTATAAGTTCCCCCGGCGGCGTTCTTAAGTGTATATGTTGTTGCATCAGATACTAAAGCCGAAGGATAATCTTTAAGACCAGTACATTTTGTTTGATAACACAAAAGGTAACGACCCGGGAATGTTGTTTTTATGTTATTATCCCCACTAACAAATGTCCATCCTGCAGCTACATATTGGTCATATTTATCAATATCAATTGTATCGCTACCAAAAGCGGCAACAACAGCAGCTTTTGTCGCGGCATTCGTAGTGTTAAATTTAAATTTTCTTACAAAGTTATGATTAGCATTTCTAATATCTTGCGTGAATTCCTGCGAACCCAATCCACCCCATACTTCTTTGTCGAAATGATGGGTAGGAACGCAAGATCCAATACCACGACCTCCTGTATAGTCACCTATAGGCCAGGTAAAAGGAGAATAACTGGTTCCTCCTTTTTTCATTGTAAAAAGACCAGTTTGAGGAGAACACATTCTCTCCAATAAGTAGCTACCCGGAGAACTCCATAACGAAGTGAGGTCGATACCACCAGCCGTAGTTCCAAGGTTTTCCATTTGAATTACCCAAAGACCTTCGGTATTACCAGACTTCCTGTTCTGATTGTTGCTTCGATACAAATCCCAGAAAACATCACCCGGAGTTTCAGTTTTTCTTGAACCAAAACGGTTTTTCATCAGACCCACAGTACCGCATGAACCATTAATTACCATTGTTGCTGCATCTGCAGCTTTCTGATATTCTTTGTTTGTTAAGTAAAGCTCAGATAATAAATGATAAGCAGCAGCAGCGTTTATTTCACCATTATTAAGGCTGGTAGCATCAATCTTCAGCAGGTTTTCAGCAGCAAACTTTACATCCGAGATAGCCTGAGCTATGACTTCGGTATATGAAGCCCTTGTAAAGTCTGTTTTAGGTGTAGTAATCTCTTCTAATGGCATAGGTACTCCAAGATTCTTAGTTTGATCGCCATAAAAATAAGCTAACGTACGATAAGCAAATCCCCTGAAGAATTTAGCTTTTGCTTCGAATAATGGTTGATCGCTTGTGGGTACATTGGAACTTGGAAGACGAGTAAGTAAAGTGTTTGCCTGAGCTACAAGCAGATATAATTTAGTCCAATGAGCTCCAGCAATACCACCTGTAGCACCATAGGCCGAAGCTAAATTGGGGTCTGAACTACCGCTACTTCCGTTTGCGAATAAATCTGTTCCCATAAAATAATCTTGTGCACTACGTTCCTGATTACAGTAGAACTCATATCTTGTCAGATAATAAAGTTCATTTACAGCCTGATTAAAATGATTGGTTGTACTGTAGGAGTTTGTCGCACTCATAAAGTCCAAAGGCGTTTCCTTAAGGAATGCTTCCTCGTTACATGCGCCTGATAATAGGGCAACTAATGCCAAATATATATATTTTTTCATTGTATATTAAATTAATTAAAATGAAACATCAATACCGAAAGTAAAACTTTTCATGACAGGGCGACTGTCGTAATCACTACCTGATTTATTTATATCCTTGCTTGCAGATAGATTGTACATAGGTTTGATAGTACCATAATTAGCTTCCGGATCCCAACCATGCCAGTCGGTAAGCGTAAGTAAGTTTTTTCCTGTTACGTAGAGATTCACATTTTCCAACCCGATGCGCGAAATTAAACTTTTGGGTAAATTATAACTGAAAGTAACATCCTGTAAACGGATAAAGTTGCGCTGTTCGTATCGGTAAGGTGTAATGGCTCCAGCGGTTTTTGATGAAGAATAAATTCCATCAGTATTAACAGGTGACCAAACATTTTTCGAAAACTCATTCAGGTGATTACATGCTTTAGCAGTATTGTCGCGAAGTAAATTATAGGTATTTTCGCCTAAATATCCATCTTTACCTCCCTGTACGGAATTAATAAAGAAAGAGAAAGCGAAATTCTTGTAATTAAATTTATTCATAATACTAAAGCGATAGGCAGGGTCAGTTGATCCGATAATTGTACGGTCAGCTGTTGATATTTTACCATCAGGTTCACCGGTGAGTTTTCCATTGGCATCTAACCCATTTATATCACGAATTTTATAATTACCTAAATAATATCCGCTAGGAATTTCGTCATCGACTCCATAAATGCCGTCAACTATATAACCATACACGGCGCCTAACGATTTTCCAATAAACAATCCACTTGTAACTAAGTCATCTTCCTTACCATCGCCATCGCCATCAGTTCCTAACAAGGACAGAACTTTGTTTTTATTGGATGAAATATTGAAAGTAGTACTCCATTCAAAGTTTCTGGTAACTATATTACGTGTAGTCAATGTTAACTCAATACCTTTATTCTGGAGATTTCCAACATTCGATCTAATTGATGAGAACCCCGTGATAGTAGGAATTGACACATCAAATAATAAATCGGTTGTTTTTGTTTGATAAGCATCTACCGATCCCACAATACGGTCTGTGAGCAGATGAAAATCAAGTCCAATATTTAACCCGCCTGTTTTTTCCCATTTCAGGTCTTTGTTTTCCATAGAATACAATTCCTGTCTGATTACTGCTGTACTACCATCACCAAATATATATCCGGAACTAGTGGATACTTTTGCCAATGAAGTATAACTACTTAAATATGTAGTTTTATCATAAGGTTTATTTCCTGTAGCACCATATCCCACGCGAACTTTTAAATAATTAACCACGGGTAACGCATTTTTAAAGAAATCTTCCTCAGAAGCAACCCAACCTAAAGCTGCCGAAGGGAATATTGCTGTTTTATGATTAGCTGCAAAACCAGAGAAACCATCTCGTCTTATTGTAGCGGTAAGCATATACCTGTTATTGTATTTATAATTTATACGTCCTACCTGATACAACGAAGAAGAACTGTTAGCATCCGAATATACAAATTTGTTAGTTCCCAATTCAAGACTATTGTAACCCAGTGTCAAATCTGTAAATACTGTGGCATTGGCTTTTGTGTATGAGTATTCGTCTTCTCCAATCCCATATACTAAGGTAGCACCAACACTATGAAGACCAAAGTCTTTTGTATAGTTTAAGATATTATCAATAGTATAATTGTATACCGTTGAAAACTCTTTATAAACATCTCCTGTTATCGAATTTCCATAAGGGTTGGACTGGTAGTGTGTGTTGATTGTTAGATTATTGCCATAATTAATGCGATAAGTTAAACCTTTGATAGGCAACTTGAATTCAGAATATACATTTCCAACAAAATAAGTATGGCGCTCTCTGTCATCTACATCACTACCATTGAGCGGGTTGTTGCGAGCCATTTCCATCGGAGCAGGGTTAATAGTACCATCAGCTTTATAAGCGGATGTCAATGGATTCATGGAGTATAATTCCCACAACGAACATTCAGAACCATCCTGATTTACAAAAGAGCCCGATGATTGAACTCCTAATTTCCACCATGAACGAACGTTTGCATCTAAATTGACACGTACAGAGTTACGTTGAAAATTATCGTTTATAAGGAAATTCTTTTGATTAGTATTACCAAAAGATACTAAATATGAAATAGCTTCAGTTCCACCGGAAATACTAATTTTGTTTTCATTGATTGATGCTTGTTGTGTACAAGCATCCCACCAATTGAAATCGGTTGTGGTGATGTTTCCTTCAGCATCTTTCATATATGTCTCAGGCAATTGCGTATATAGTTTAAAACTTGGATTTTCTTCAGTATAACCCGATGCTGCAGTATATGATTCCTCGTATACAAGGTTTTTTACAAAAGCAAGGTATTGCTCCCTGTTCATTGTTGCATAATTATGCGTTGGATTCTGAATGCTATATGAAGATGACAGGTTAATCTTAGCTTTACCTGTTTTACCTTTTTTTGTTGTGATAAGCATTACACCGTTAGAAGCTGCTGCTCCATAAATAGCTGTAGAGCTGGCGTCTTTCAGTATGTTCACTGATTCAATATCCGCAGGATTGATGGATGAAAGGTTTCCGGAAACAATGCCATCAATTACAACTAAAACGCTTGTATTTCCTGCTATCGTGTTTGTTCCACGTATTTGTATACTTGGAGTTTCACCAGCCTTTGTTATTTGTCCGATATTCAAACCGGGAACAACACCTTGTAAAGACTGAATAATGTTAGTGTTCGGCGATTTTTCAAAATCTTTGATATTGGCACTTGCCACAGCACCTGTTAAGTCACTTTTCTTAGCAGTACCATAACCAATTACTACAACCTCGTCAATTAATTTAGTATCTTCTTCAAGTACAACATTGATAGTGGTTTTTCCATCAACACTAATTGTTTGTGGTTTATAACCCACATAAGAGTAAATAAGTTTACTTGCGGAAGTCGCCTTGATGGAGTATTTCCCATCGATATCAGTGATTGTTCCGGTAGTAGATCCCTGAAGTTTGATACTCACTCCAATCAGCGGGCTATTGGCGAGATCTTTAACAGTACCTTGAACTGTTATTGTCTGTCCAAACGCTGAAAACGAAAACAAAAGCAATAGGAATAGAATTCCGGATGCTTTTATACATTTAGTTTGTTTCATGATAATAGAATTAAAGATTGTTTTTGAAAAAATATGTGTTAGTTTTTTTTGTGTTGTTAAACATATTTTTTTGCGTTAAATCACCTTGTTAGATATTTTTTTGTTTATAACAAATAATTTTGACTCATTTTTTAGTGAAATCAATATAGACTTCTTACTTCTTATTTTTTAGAGAACTATAAATTTCAAAAAAAATGTTATGGGTGAAAAAATGGGTATTGCTATGTCTTCATAAATATAATGATTAATGGTTTTAAAAAGTGTTATTACTGAAATGATTTTTTTACATACACAAAAAAAGACCGATTGAAAAATCAACCGGTCTTCGACACAATATATTATTGAGCTAACCTGATGGGTTGGCTCAGTAAGATTACAATCAATTCACGGTATTCAGATTTTCGCTTTACAAAAATAGATATTCGTCATCTGAATGCCGTGGTAAATCATTTCATCTTGTTTTGGCTGTGTTACACCATTTCAATTTTAGTTACATTTGTTTTAATTTTGGTTACACACACATTTTTTAAATTTTATTAATCAATTTTGATTTTGTTTTTATGTGCCTGATTTTATGTGTGTTAGTTTGTTTCTTAGTTATGTGTAATACTCGTCGTCCGTTTTTCTGTTTTCCTGAGCGTATTCTTTAGGTGAAAGTCCGTAAAATTCTTTGAATGAATTTGAAAAATGCGATAAATTACCAAACCCTAAAGCATAGGCAACTTCCGAAATAGTGAGTTTTTGCTGAGTAAGTAAATCGGCAGCTTGTTTTAGTCTGATAGATCTTATAAAGTCTCGCGCCGACATATTAGTAAGCTCTTTAAGTTTACGGTGCATATGTACTCGGCTCATACCTACTTTGTCGGCCAGCATCTCTACATTGAGATCTGAGTCGGCAATATTCTCGTTGATTATTTTCATAATCTTTTCGAGCAATATCTGATCATTCGATTTTAGCACAACCGGTTTAACCAAAGCACTGTTGTTTTGCTCGTTCAGTGTTTTATGTTCAAGTCTCTCGCGGTTGCTCAATATACTTGCTATACGTTTTTTGAGCAGTTCTACATTAAATGGTTTGGGCACATAGGCATCAGCGCCTATATCAAACCCTTCGCCTTTATCCTCGTCGCTCGATTTTGCAGTAAGTAATATTACCGGAATGTGGTTGATATTGATGTTCGATTTAATTTTCTTACAAAGTGACATCCCGTCCATTTCGGGCATCATCACATCGCTTATTACCATATCAGGTTTTTCGCGTAAAATATAATCGAGAGCCACTTTCCCATTAATACATTCAGCTACTTTGTATAGGTCGGATAGTTCTTTACACAGGTATTGCCTTATTTCATCTTCATCATCTACTATTAATATCCTGTATTTGGTTTTCGTTCTTGGTTTTGGAGTTTTTACTTTTTCCGACTCATCAGCGTTGTCTTCCAGTATCAAGGTAGCATGTTCGGTTTTATTGCCAGGGTTGTCGAGCACAATATGGTTGCTGTCTTTTTCGGAGTCGCTCAGGTGGCTACTTCCGAGCGGTAGTCTGATAATAAATTCGCTACCCTGTTCATCGCTTTTGTTTTGAGCAAATATTCGTCCGTGCATAAGCTCTACCAGATTTTTGGCCAGATGCAGCCCAATACCGGTTCCGAAATTTACGTTGGTTTGCGAGTTATCAATTTGATAAAAGCGTTCAAATATTTTTTCTATTTTGCTTTCCTCGATACCAATACCACTGTCTGCTATCACAATTTCAAAGTATTCTCTCATCTCGGGAGCCAAATCTTCTTCGTCTTTTCCGGTAGTTAAGGTAATGGTTATTTCTCCATTTTCGGGAGTAAATTTAAAGGCATTTGAAAGTATATTTACCAGTACTTTGTCGAAATTATTTACATCAACCCATACTTTGAGTTCAGGATCGGAGTGAACGAATCTGAAATCAACCGAACGTTTTTTTGCCTGATATTCAAAAGTATGCATTAAGTCGTAGATAAATGTCACGATGTCGGTTTCGCGCATTTTTACGAACATAAGTCCCTTGTCAATCTTTCTTACATCGAGTAATTGGTTGATAAGTCTGAGTATTCGTTGAGCATTACGATGCATCAGTCTGTAAGCTTCCTGCTTATCGCTGTCTTTGTTCTCAGATATAAGTTTTTCGAGTGGACTGATAATAAGGCTCATCGGAGTTCTTATTTCGTGAGATATATTGATAAAGAATTGTAGCTTTCCTTCGTTTACCTGCTCAAGGTGTTCACGTCTGAGCAACTCGTGTCGGTGGTTGATACGCTCCATCCCGATTCGATAAATAAACCGACCAATTAAAACCAATAGGATAAAATAGATGATTTTTGCAATAAAGCTCAGATACCATGGTGGATATATAATAATGTCGAGCACTTTTTCTTCTGATTCTTTATCATTGACGCAGGCTTTTACATGAAGTTTGTATTTTCCATAACTTAGATTGTTGAATACGAGTCTGTTAACGCCTTTTTCGGTGCTTATCCAGTGGTCATTCAGACCTTCGAGCTTATATCTGTAAAAAACCCGTCCCTGACCGCCAAAGTCGAATGTGGAGAATTCGAGGCTAAACATATTATCCTTGTAACTGAGTCTGATTTTTTTAGCGTCGGAAATAAAGTCGTCGATAATTTTGTATGGTCCGGATTTTTGCTCCTTCACTACCAGATTGTCGAATATATACAATCCGGTTAAGTATAGTTCTACCGGAGCTTTCTGTTCGGTGATTTGCGAAGGGTAAAAAGAAGTAACTCCCGCCAGACCTCCAAAAAGCATCTCGCCCGAGGAGGTTTTGTAAGCAGCACCCATCGAAAACTCATTTCCTTGCAAACCGTCGTAGGCATTGTAATTAACAAAATGTTTATCTTTTACAATCAGATTGGATATTCCGCTGTGTGTGCTTATCCAAAGATTTCCTTTTTCGTCTTCCAAAATAGCGCAAATGACGTTTCCAGCCAATCCATCTTTGGTAGTAAAATGTTCCGATGTCCGCCTTAACGGATTGTAGCAGGCAAGCCCCTCGGTGGTGCCAAACCACATCAGGCCTCTTGAGTCGCGCGCTACCGATAGTACAATATTGCCGGGAAGCGTACCGTTTGATATTCTGAATGTATTTATTTTCCCATTTTGGAGATTAACAGAACTCACACCTCCGTATGTTCCTATCCACATCAAGCTGTCGCCATCGTTCATGATGCAATTTACCCAATTGTTGGCAATTCCAGACGAATCTGATTCGTTAAACAATAGCTGATCGACGTATTTCGACAGAGCTATATCGAAAATCTGAACCCCAGCTCCATTTGTTCCTACCCATATTTTATTGCTTGCGTCACGGGCCAAACTCATAACTTTGTTTGACGAAGAATTATTCCCCCCAAGCAGGTTGTTGTTTTGAAACAAGGTAGTTTTCCCCGAGTTTTTATCGAACCGAACTAATCCGTCGATGTACGATCCCAGCCATAAAGTATTTTGATCACTTTCGGTCAAGGCCATCACTGTGCCGGATACACTTCCGGTTCGGCTTTTCAGTTCGTAATGGGTAGATGCATTACCTTTCAAGGCATACAGTCCATCGTTATCAGTACCTACCCAGGTTATGCCTTGTTTGTCTTTTAATACCGACATAACACAATTAGATCCAATAACATTTCTATAGAAAGATTTTATTCCCCAATAGTGAAATTCGTTGGGATGGTTTGGCGACAGAAAAATGCCTTTTTGAAACAAGCCTACCCATAAGTTTCCAGCTATATCAGTGAATAGTGAATGTACTTTGGTGCGGGACAAATCTATCATAGCCGAGATAATTTGGTAATCCTCAATATTTCCGGTAGCTTTATTGAGGTATTTTATACCGCGTCCGTCTGTACCAACAAGCAGGCGTCCGTTATTATCAAAAGATAGACATTTGACCGGAAGTTTCACTGAAGGATTGCTGTAATTTACAGCCTCAAACTTATGTACTAACTGATTGAAACGAAACAAGCCTCCGGTGAGCGTACCAACGAAGATATTTCCATCTGAATCTTCTTCGATACTTGAAATGTGATTACTGCCAATGCCCGATTGTGAATTGAAAGTCAGCATGCGCCCCGTACGCGGATGGTACATGTTTAGTCCTTGATTTTCAGATGCTATCCACATCTGGCCTTTTTTGTCCTGATATAAATCAACAAGATAACGGCTGCAAAGGCGTGGAAAAATATTCTCATCAACCGTAAATGATTTGAAATCTTTCGACGAACGGATAATGCCTATTCCAGAGGTCGACATCCATATCTCACCGTCAGCGGTTTCAACAATCGATGTGATGTGCGGGTCTACTTTTTTGTGGTTGATATATACAGGGACATCAATGAATTTATCTTCGGCTCTGTCATACATTTGCAAGCCGTTGATACAGCCAACCCAGAAGTGTCCTTTGCTATCTTCAAAAACAGTACGGATATAATTATTTTTTAACGAAAACTTATTGTCCCGTTTATTGCGGTACGTGGTAAACCGCACTCCATCGTATTTATTCAGCCCATCTTCGGTGGCTATCCAGATATATTTCCTGCTATCCTGATATATACAATTAACAAGACTGTTGGAGAGTACATCGTCAGTTGAAAAGAAAGTTCCTGTTTGCGATAATAGATGCGAAGAAAAAACGGCGAAGAATGTTAATGTGATATATAAACGTAAATTGTACTTTTTCATTTTTTACAACTAAAATATTGTTGCCCCAATTAGAATTAACCCGCACAAAAATACGAAATTATAAGTATAAACTCACTTTGATGTCAAAAATTATCAGGCTTATCGATACTACCATACGGATGCAAAGTAACGATACCGATAAGTTTTGTTACGCTACGAATAGATTTTTTAAATGTTTGGTTAATGAAATATTAGGCACTTAAGATAGAAATCAGTAACTTTGTAAATGAATCTTTTATACAGAATTAATCATGAAAAACCGGTTATTTATTTTTGTTTTTATTTTTATAATGGGCGCGGTAAATGTGACTGCTACGGATGCTGTTTTTGATTATTACGCCTATCGTGGAAAAGATAAGATTTTTGAACAAAAAATAAATTCCCGAAAAGCATACCGAAATCCTGTATTGGCAGGTTTTTATCCCGATCCCAGCATTTGCAGAAAGGGAGATACTTACTATCTGGTTAATTCTACTTTTTCGTATTATCCCGGTATACCATTGTTTACCAGCAAAGATATGGTAAGTTGGGTGCAAACTGGTAATGTGTTGGATAGGCCATCGCAGCTCATGCTCGACAAACAGGCCATACGCGATGGAATATACGCACCGGCCATAAGTTATAATGAACGTAATGATACGTTTTATCTGGTTACTACTCTGATTAATGGATTCGGTAACTTTGTGGTAAAAACCAAAGATCCTGCCAAAGGTTGGAGCGACCCCATATTATTACCCGAAATTGGAGGAATAGATCCTTCGTTATTTTTTGATGACGACGGTAAAGCGTATATTGTGAACTGTTCTGCTCCTGATGGTAAAGCCGAATATGATGGACATAGCGCTATCTGGATTCATGAATATGATCTTACTACCGACCGAATATTGGGGAAGGGTAAAGTATTGGTGAATAAAGGAAGCAATCCTTCAAAAAAACCAGTATGGATAGAAGGACCGCATTTGTATAAACGTGACGGACAATATTTGCTTATGTGTGCCGAGGGTGGCACGGAAACAAATCACTCAGAGGTGATTTTTCACGCTGATAAGGTGATGGGGCCTTACATACCAAGTTCAAAAAATCCCATACTTACTCAGCGTGATTTACCCGAAGACCGAGAAAATAAAATAACATGCACGGGACATGCTGATATTATCACTGACCATCGAGGCCAAACCTGGGCTGTTTTTTTAGGATGCAGGCCTTATAATACTGATAAATTTAATACAGGTAGGGAAACATTTATGCTTCCCGTAAAATGGGAAGATGCGGTACCGGTAATTCTTCCACAAAGCGAGGCTGTACCTGTAGTGGTTCAGAAAAAAGGGGGTGGTAAGCAAAACTTTACCGGTAATCTGTTGTGGCGCGACGAGTTTGATGCTCCGGTAATTGGTTTGGAGTGGCTTATGATTCGTACACCTCAAAGCAGTTGGTACAGCATAGGTCAGGGCAAGCTGAGTATTCGTCCCGTAGAGCAAAATATAAGCGAAAAGCCTAACCCGGCTTTTTTGGGACGCCGCCAGCAGCACGCTGCTTTTGAAGTAGAAACCAGTCTTGTATTTACGCCCGATAACGAGCGGCAATTGGCAGGTATAGCTTGTTTTCAGAATGAGAAATATCATATCGTATTCGGACTGACCCTGCAAAACAATAAGCCAATATTGAAGGTGATAAGTACCAATGATGGTGTATCTACAGTGAATGGCACTGTAGAACTGCCTGTTGCTAACAACGGACATTCTATAAAATTGAGAATAGAAGGCAACGGCGCTACCTACAGTTTTTATGCTTCGTACCAAAAAGATAAATGGATTCCCGTGGCCGAAAATGTAAATGCCGAAATACTCAGCACGCAAATTGCCGGAGGGTTTACGGGTACCGTTATAGGGCTTTATGCCACCGGAAATCAGTAAATAATCATACTGATTTTCAGTTATAAGTATCTTTTCGGGTTTTCCCGGGAGATGGCTTTACTCAGGTTGCAATAATTATTTTACTTTTGCAGCTGAATACGATAAACTTATTTTATGGAAAAAAAATATTTCAACCTGCCATTAACACACTATTTACTTTTATTATTCGGAGTTCTTTGTATTTCGTGGTCGGCTATACTTGTTAAGATAGCCAACGTAAGTGGTTTGGCGTCAGGCTTCTATCGTTTACTTTTCGGGGCTGTCAGTATTTTGCCGATATGGCTGTATTTTCGTAAACCAATTACCGACCGTCGTGGCGTAAAAATAGCCGCAATCTGCGGAGTACTTTTTGCTTGTGATATTGCCCTTTGGAATAGCTCAATACTTTTATCCAAAGCATCAATTGCAACTTTGTTAGCCAATCTGGCTCCGGTATGGGTTGGTTTAGGAGGACTTTTTTTTCTGAAAGAAAAACCCAATAAGATATTCTGGGTAGGTACAGTGATATCGCTGGCAGGAGTGGCTGTAATTATTGGTGTGAAAGAGATAAGCGGCATGAGCCTTACTTTGGGCAATATGCTTGCCATAGGAGCCAGTGTATTTTATGGTGCGTATTTACTCACGGTTCGTAAGGGGAGGAATACGCTCGATACTTTTTCGTTTACCACTATTTCTACTATTTCCAGCGTAGTGGTTTTAGGGCTTATCTGTTTGGTAAGTGGAGTGAAGATGGGCGGTTATAGCAATACCAGCTGGATAGCTTTGATTATACTCGGTGTAGTTCCTCAAACGCTTGGGTGGTTGGCTATTAATCAGGCATTAGGACATATCCGACCTACAGTGGCGTCGGTAAGTTTGCTCAGCCAGTCGGTATTTACTGCTTTGTTTTCGTTGCCTGTACTTGGCGAAGTGCTTGCATTACACGAAATAGTTGGAGCCTTTGTAGTGCTTACAGGAATATATCTTGTAAATAAGAAGTAGTATTTCTGCGATTTTTTTTTTCTAATGCCCTGCGGTGTTTGTTTTTTTTAGAATTAAAATATTATTATATAATCAACAAAAATCTGATACAATTGACATGATTTCTCAAAACAACATTTTAAAAAAGCGTGTTTTTTTCAACGCAAAAAGTATTTCAATCGCTTTGTTGATGGTGGTTTTGCCATCGATAAAAGCTGTTGAACCCTATCAAAACACCAGTTTAAGCTTTGAAGAAAGAACCAACGATCTGGTTTCAAAACTTACTCTCGAAGAAAAAATCAACTTGATGAGCTACGAATCGCCGGCTATACCGCGATTGGGAATTCTTGAGTATAACTGGTGGAATGAATGTTTGCATGGGGTGGCACGTACCGGTTTGGCCACTGTTTTTCCGCAGGCTATTGGCATGGGAGCAATGTGGGATAACAACGCAATGTACAATATAGCTAATGTTATATCGGACGAGGCTCGTGCCAAATACAACGAGTATCAGCGCCAGGGTAAATATGGTATGTACAAGGGATTGACATTCTGGACACCCAATATCAATATCTTTCGCGACCCGCGTTGGGGACGAGGCATGGAAACCTATGGCGAAGATCCTTTTCTTACCGCCGAGATGGCTATTCCGTTTATCAAAGGGTTGCAGGGCGATGACCCCCGTTATCTCAAACTGGTGGCTACAGTAAAGCATTTTGTTGTACACAGTGGACCTGAATATAATAGACACTCGTTTGATGTATGGCCTGCCGATTATGATTTGGCCGAAACTTATCTTCCTCATTTCAAAAGAACCATTACCGAAGCGCATGCTTATTCGGTTATGTGCGCTTACCAGCGTTTGAATGGTGCGCCATGTTGCGGTAGCAAGTTTCTTGAAAATATTCTGAGAAACGACTGGAAATTTAATGGTTATATTGTTTCGGACTGTGGAGCTATCGACGATTTTTTTGTTCGTGAGGCACATCATATCACCGAAACCGGCGAAAAAGCATCGGCCATGGCTATAAAAGCAGGAACCGACCTGAACTGTGGCGATACTTATGCAAAATATTTGCTCAATGCTGTAAAAGCCGGTTATGTGTCCGAAGCTGAAATTAATGCTTCGGTGGGTCGCTTACTGCTGGCTCGCATGAAGTTGGGACAGTTCGATCCTGATGGAATGGTAGCCTATAGCAAAATACCTCTTTCGGTTGTTGATAGCAAGGAACATAAGCAGATGGCTTTGGAGGCTGCCCGGAAATCTATCGTGTTGCTCGAAAACAAAAATAACATACTTCCGTTTTCCAAAAATGTGAAGCGGGTTGCTGTAATTGGTCCTAATGCCGATAATCCCGAAATTTTGCTGGGCAACTACAATGGCTATCCATCGCGGGATATTACTCCGCTGGCAGGTATTATCGAGAAACTACCTCAAGCCAGAGTAGAATATGCGCAAGGTTGCAGGGTAGCAGCCGAACTTCCTTATCTTTCGCCTATACCGGCCGAGTATTTTTATACAGATAATTCGCTGAAGAAAAAGGGTCTAAAGGCTTCTTATTATGATACGCATAAGTTGGCAGGAAAGCCTAAACACAGTAGAATAGATAAGAATATTGACTTTTTGTGGTGGACAAATGCTCCGTTTGAGGATATGAAAACCGGCAAATATTCTGCATGTTGGGAAGGAGTGCTGGTACCACCTGTTACGGGTAACTATGCTTTAGGAGGTGAAGCCTTTGCCGGATTTAATATCTATTTGAATGATTCTTTGTTGGTTACAGGCAAGCCTAACGGACATCATCCAAGTAAAGATTATGAATTTGCTGAGTTAGTTGCAGGTCAGAAATACAAAATTCGTTTTGAGTATTTAAAAAACGATACTGAATATGGCGTTGCAAAGTTAATTTGGGATATGCCAGATAATCAGTTAATGAAAAAAGCTGTGGATTTGGCCAAAAAATCTGATTTGGTAGTACTATGTATGGGACTGAGCCCGATGCTCGAAGGTGAGGAAATGAAAGTAAAAGTACCGGGTTTTAAAGGCGGCGACCGTCTGGATATTAGTTTACCACAAAGTCAGACAGAGTTGATACGTGCCATTCATGCTTTAGGAAAACCTACTGTATTGGTGCTGTTAAATGGAAGTGCAGTGGCCTTTAACTGGGAAGCCGAAAATATTCCGGCTATTGTTGAGGCCTGGTATCCCGGTCAGGCTGGCGGTACTGCCATAGCGGATGTTATTTTTGGTGATTATAACCCGGCAGGACGATTGCCGCTTACATTTTACAAGAGTATAGATCAGATTTCTGATATAGAGGATTATAGCATGAAAGGCAAAACTTATCGATATTTTGAGGGTGAACCTTTGTACGAGTTTGGTTACGGACTGAGTTATACAAATTTTGAATATAAGTTAAAAGATGTATCCTCTGAAATAAAAGCCGGAGATAAGATAAAAGTTTCGGTTGATGTAACTAATACCGGAAAAAAAGATGGCGATGAGGTAGTGCAGCTCTATGTATCGTTACCCGACAGTAAATTACGCAAACCTGTACGCGAATTGCAGGGCTTCAGCCGTATTAATCTTAAAGCTGGCGAAACAAAAACAGTAGATTTTGAACTAAAGCCGGAACAGTTCTCAGCCCGGGATATCAACAATACCGAGACGGTAGAACCGGGTAAAGTTCAGTTGTCGGTAGGAGGAAAGCAGCCTGATAATAAATCTATTGCCAAAAAACAGGTAGTACAGGCTATTGTAAATGTGGTGGGTGAAAAGTACATAGTACCCTGAGTTTAAAGGATGACTTTTTTTGATGAACTAATAACGTAAAAACACATGTCAGGAACAAAAAAAACAGGATTGATTTTATGGCTTACCTTGTTGTTAACAGGGGCTTATGCCGAAGATGGTAGCCGGCTTTGGCTTCGTTTCTCCGAAGCAAAGGTTGATAAAACACTTTTTTCAGGAATAGTAAGTAAAACAGATGCCCTTCCCGCAAAAGAATTCGGCATGGCCTGGAACGAAATGACTGGCTCTGAACTGAAAAGACAAGCTGCACCATCATCCAAATCATTGATTGTCGGAACTGTTAACGATAAGCATATCAAACAAACGGGCATTGTTTCCGATTTAAAAAATTCAGGAGCAGAAGGGTATATCATTCGTTCATTAAAAGGCGACTCAGTTACAGTAGTGGCAGCTAATACAGAGGCGGGATTATTGTACGGCGTTTTTCACTTACTGCGGCTTATTCAAACCGAAAAGTTTTCTTATCAGCTGAATATCAAAGAAAAACCCCTGTACGATGTTCGACTTCTGAATCATTGGGATAATCTGGATGGCACAATAGAACGTGGTTATGCCGGTCATTCTATTTGGAAGTGGAACGAGCTACCGGGTAAAATTTCACCCAGATATGAGGAATATGCCCGTGCTAATGCATCAGTTGGGATTAATGCAACAGTACTCAACAATGTGAATGCTTCGCCTCAGATGCTGACAAAGGAGTATATTCAAAAAGTTCAGGCTATTGCCAATGTGCTGCGGCCGTATCATATCCGTGTATTTTTATCAATCAATTTTTCGTCACCTAAAGAAATCGGAGGACTTCCAACTTCGGATCCACTGGATAAAAACGTAAAAAAATGGTGGTCGGATAAAGCTAAAGAAATTTATAAACTGATACCTGACTTTGGCGGGTTTCTTGTGAAGGCCAATTCGGAAGGGCTGCCCGGGCCTATGGATTACGGTCGTACGCATGTAGATGGAGCCAATATGTTGGCCGATGCTTTGAAACCATTTGGTGGAATTGTTATGTGGCGCGCTTTCGTGTACGAACCCGGCGACGACCGTGTGAAGTTAGCCTACAACGAATTTCATAAGTTCGATGGCATGTTCAGAGACAACGTGATTATTCAGGTAAAAAACGGACCGATAGATTTTCAGCCCCGTGAACCATTTAGTCCGTTGTTTGGTGCCATGAAGAAAACGCCATTGATGCCAGAATTGCAAATTACCCAGGAATATCTGGGGCAGGGAACTCATTTGGTTTTTCTGGCTCCAATGTGGCAGGAGTTTTTTGAAGACGATACTTTTGCCCGGGGAAAGGGATCGTTTATAGCCAAAGTTACTACAGGTAATATATATCCGCAAAAGTTTACAGCTATTGCAGGGGTGGCTAATATTGGCGAAGATGCCAACTGGTGCGGGCATCATTTTGCTCAGGCCAACTGGTACGCATTTGGGCGGTTAGCCTGGAATAATCAAATTTCGTCGGAACAAATAGCCGATGAATGGATTACGCAAACGTTTCAAAATAAAAACAAACGGCCGTCGGACAAAAACTGTTGGTTACCCATTAAAAAAATGATGTTAAGCTCGCACGAAACGGCTGTAGATTATATGATGCCGCTCGGACTGCACCATATTTTTGCATGGACTCATCATTATGGACCCGAACCTTGGTGCGATATTCCCGGTGCGCGACCCGACTGGCTTCCGGTTTATTATCATCGGGCCGATTCTGTAGGGTTGGGCTACAATCGAACTACTACGGGAAGCAATGCCGTAAGTCAGTATTATACTCCATTAAATGAGGAGTTTAACGGCCTGTCTTCTTGTCCTGAAAAATATTTGCTGTGGTTTCATCATGTGCCATGGAACTACCGGATGAAGAGTGGGCGTACGCTGTGGGACGAACTTTGCTACCGATACGACAACGGAGTACAACAAGTACGCGAATATCAAAAAATATGGGATAAGTCGGAAAACTGCATTGATGCACAGCGATTTGCTGAAGTGCAATCAAAACTGCGAACTCAGTCGCGCGATGCTGTGTGGTGGAAAGATGCTTGTTTGCTCTATTTCCAGACTTTTTCAAAGCAACCTATACCTTATAATCTGGAGCGTCCGGTACATGAACTGGACGATTTGAAAAAGATTAAATTGAATATGGGACATCATAATTAAATCAAAAAAACAAAAATTTCTTATAATAATTTACTGACGGATATTAAATACAGAATTTATTACAGATATTCTTGAAAGGAAAAACAAACGAATTTTACAATGGAAAAAACATGGCGTTGGTTCGGTAAATCCGATTCTATAACATTAGATATGCTTAAGCAAATAGGGGTAGAAGGAGTTGTTACAGCTTTACATCATATTCCTAACGGCAATGTGTGGTCGTACGAAGAGATTGCGGAATTGAAACGCTTTATCGAAAGTTATGGATTGCGCTGGTCGGTGGTAGAAAGCCTGCCTGTTTCCGAGAGCATCAAATTTGCTGGGGCTGACAGAGATCAGTTGATACAGAATTATTGCCAAAGCCTTAAAAATCTGGGAAAAGCAGGCATTGGCACTGTATGTTATAATTTTATGCCTGTAATTGACTGGATTCGTACGGAGTTGAATTATGTTTTACCCGATGGAACCAGTACGCTGTACTTTGATAAGACACGTTTTGCGTATTTTGATATACATATTTTGGAACGCCGGGGAGCTTCTTTTGATTATACCGATGCTGAACTGGAGCAGGTGAATAAGCTGGCAGAAGTGATTACTGCCGACGAGAAAGAAGCACTGATTCAGACAATTATAGTTAAGACTCAAGGTTTTGTGAACGATAGTTTTAAGGGTGATATTCAGAAACCGGTAGCGCTTTTCAAAGCCTTGTTAGCCAAATTTGATGGTATCGACAAGACTCAGTTGCGCGAAAATCTTCGGTATTTCCTCCAAAGAGTAATACCGGTAGCCGAAGAGGCAGGTATAAATCTCTGTATTCATCCTGACGACCCTCCTATGGCGGTACTTGGCTTACCACGTATTGTAACCGACGAGAATGATATTGACTGGATACTTCAAGCGGTAGATAGCCCCAACAACGGCTTGACATTTTGTGCAGGTTCGCTCAGTTCAGGGCTACATAATAACGTGCCCGAGCTGGCAAGTCGTTTTGCTTCGCGTACACACTTTGTACATTTACGTAGTACCGATGTGGCTGAAAATGGTAATTTCATGGAAGCTTCTCATCTGGAAGGACGCGGTCATCTGGTAGAACTTGTGCGTATTTTTCAGCAGCAAAAGCCCGGCTTGCCTATGCGGGTAGATCATGGTAAGCTAATGCTTGGCGATGCTGAGAAGTCCTATAACCCGGGTTACTCATTTCTCGGGCGCATGTACGCGTTGGCACAGGTATCAGGTATTATGGCTGCAATTGAAAACTCGTAGTAAAGAACAGAAATAGTAACGGGAGCTAATGCCAGATATATTTGTTTCGGGGTAGTTCCGGATGCAAATAAGCTTATTATCAAAAAGATAAAATAATTACAAAATAAATGGAATTTATGGAAAATATCTTTAGTATCGAAGGGAAAGTGGCTGTAATTACCGGAGCCAGTGGGGTTTTAGGTGGTAGTATTGCCCGCAGTTTTGTGCAACAGGGAGCTAAGGTAGTTGCGCTTGGCACTAAGCAGGAAAAATTAGATAAAACGGTATCCGAACTCAAAGAGCTTGGGGGAGACGTTATAGGGTTTGTTGGCAATGTATTGGATATTCAGGGTTTAGAAACCATTGCTCAAGCCGTACTGGAAAAATGGGGACGGGTAGATATTTTACTCAATATAGCAGGCGGTAATATACCCGGAGCTACGCTGATGCCCGATCAGAGCTTTTTTGAGATGGATCTTGATAAATGGAATCAGGTAACGGATTTGAATATGAATGGAACCGTTTTTCCGAGCTACGTTTTTGGGAAAATTATGGCAGAGCAAAAATCCGGTAGTATTGTCAATGTATCTTCCATGGCTGCACTGCAATCCATGACAAGGGTGCCCGGATACTCGGCCTCTAAAGCTGCCGTGAGTAATTTTACTCAATGGCTGGCTATGGAAATGGCCATGAAATACGGCGATGGTATCCGTGTTAATGCCATTGCGCCCGGGTTCTTTATCGGAGAGCAAAACCGGGCCGTATTGCTCCATCCCGATGGCTCGCTTACCGACCGTAGTTTGAAGGTGATAGCCAATACACCTATGCGCAGGTTTGGCGATATTACTGAGCTGAACGGGGCGGTACAGTTTCTTTGTTCGCCGGCCGCATCTTTTGTAACGGGAGTGGTGCTGGCTGTTGATGGCGGTTTTAGCACATTTAGTGGTGTTTAAGTTGAAGCCTGTGTGTAGCTTATCTTCAATGCACATCTTTTAGTGAAAAATATTTTATTTTTTCTTGACATAGCAAGCCTGTTGTAAAACTCAGGCTTGTTTTTTTTGTTATATGTCAAAACCTTTTGCAAGCCTTTTTTTTGAACATGCCTTTATTGTATTTGTCTGTTTATTAAAAAAAAATATGTACTTTTGAAGTATTGGGTAAGAATAAGTGTATGAAAACAAAGAATTTATTAATAGAACTGATTGAGCATCTTAACAGGTACGAGGAGGAAGCATTGCTTCAGAACCCCAATGCAGTGCTGAATATGAGTGACTTTGTGGGTTTTTTGAATAGTAATTATGAAGTACGGAACGTAAAAACTCATGAACTCAGGGGAAATCATGAGGGTTATGAGTTTAAAGAGCAGAAAGGACCGGCTACTGATATTTCTTTGCTGATAGTTTTGCTGTTTCGTTACGCCAAGGGTTATATAAAAAAAGCTTTAAAAGATAGCGTTATAAAAACGGCTGATGAGTTTTCGTTTCTGATAACGCTGATAACCTACGAAAGCCTGAGCAAAACGGAACTGATACAGAAGCAAATTATGGAAAAAACCTCGGGGATTGAAATTATTAACCGCTTGCTTAAGTTCGGTTTGATTGAGCAGTTTAACGATGTGGAAGATAAACGAAGCATCAGAGTTCGTGTTACTCCGGCCGGGCGCATAGAGTTGATGAAAATACTCCCGCAGATGCAAACTGTATCGCAGGTTGTGAGCGGAAATCTTACCGAAACAGAAAAAACCACCTTGGCTTATATGCTACGTAAGCTCGAAAACTTTCACAATCATATCTTTATGAATAAAAAAGATAGCAGTCTGGAAGACTTGATTGAGTAAGGTATTATTCTTTATCAGAATAATATATCGGCAAAGGGGATAAGCAGAGCAGTCATGATACCCATGATGCCTATTGCAAGTCCACTGATAGCACCTTCCAGCGCTCCCATTTCCATAGCGCGGGCAGTGCCAAGCGCATGCGATGCCGAACCCATAGCCAATCCTTTCGCTATTTTACTTTTAATGCCTACTTTGCGTAAAATTATCGGACCCACCAACCCCCCGAAAATACCACAAATTACTACGAATGCAGCTGCCAAAGCAGGTACGCCACCTGTTTTTTCGGCCAAACTAATAGCTATAGGTGTGGTTACAGACTTAGGTGCCAGCGAGGCCATCAGTACTTTGTCGGCGCCTAACAGTTTTGCTATCACTACTACACTTACAATGCCCACCACACTGCCTACAAATACAGCTGTCAGAATAGAGATAACATTGCCTTTGATATATTCAATTTGCTCGTAAAGTACATACCCGAGCGCCACAACACTGGGGCCAAGCATGAAATTCAGAAAATGAGTTTGGGTGTTGAAAGTTTGGTAGCTAATTCCTGTAACCTTAAGAAAAGGGATGATAATCAGGATAGAAATCAATAGTGGTTGCAACAGGGTAATCTTTGTTTTTTTGTATATAAGTACTCCAAGCAAAAAAGTTCCCATAACCAAACCAAGTAAAAACACTTCGGTACTCAGGTAAGGTTTTATTTGTTCCAGTATATTATTCATGAGTTGTTTTTCCTTTCACTTTGCGTTTTTCCATATGTTCCTGAACCAGAGCCACTACAACGATGGTAAGTACAGTGCTTCCGGCTATGGCTAAGGTTATGGCCAACAGCGATTTGGATACCAGCTCGGCATACACCATCAGTCCCACTCCGGCTGGCACAAAAAACACAGCCATATTTTTTGTTATGGTGGTGGCTGCCGAGCGAACATTCTCAGGGTTAAGTATTTTGAAAAAAAGTGCCAGAAAAAGCAGTACCATTCCCAATACACTACCCGGTATAAATCCGTGCAAAAGCATACTTAGCAATTCGCCCAGAAAATAAAAAAGCAGAATGTAAAAAGAACCTTTAATCATCTGATAACGTATTTTTTATATTTCAGATTTAACGAATTAATCACAGAATATGTTCATTTTTAAAAATAAGATAAATATTGGAAAAGACAGAACCTACCAGAAGTTTTTTGTTTACATAAATCCCTGTTGTTGAAGTACATTGATGAATCTATCGCTGAAAAATTCATTGTTTTTACGACTATATCTTACATCGGTAAAAACCTGAGCAAGAGTTTCTTTATTGTTTTCTGCAACAAAGTTTTTATAAAAGTCACTGTTTTCTTTTTCGGCATAAAGGTTGTCAATATCTTTCGGGGAATAATCGTGATACATTTCGTAATGTACCACCGCTTCGAGTGGCAGCCGGTCGGTGAGCTTCGGCGTTTCGTCGGGGTAACCAACAGTTATAGTGGTAACCGGCACAACCAGTTTTGGCAGTTGCAGCGCATCGATAATTTCGCCCGCATTGTAAGTAGTGGTTCCCAGATAGCAGATTCCGAGTCCCTGACTTTCGGCGGCTACAGCAAATGTTTGAGCAAAAATCAGCGCGTCGATGGCAGATGCCATAAACGACTGAAAATTATCGTAACCCGGACTGGCATTGCGCAGTTGGCACCACTGACTAAATCTGTTAAAGTCAGCACAGAAAGTAAGTACTGCCGGAGCGGCTTTTACCATGGGCTGATTGAAATGTGCCGGAGCCAGTTGGTTTTTTATATCAACATTTGACGTAACTACTACGCTGTATGCCTGCATGTTGCCTGTGTTTGATGACTGAGCAGCAGCTTGCAGCAGTTCAGTCATTAATTGATTGGGTATGGGCTCGTTGCTGTATTTGCGGATAGTGCGACGCTGATTGAGAAAGTCTAACATAAGCAATTTTGGTTTTTTAGAGATAAATGCAAGTGCAAAGATACGTTTTTTCCGAATGAAACTGAGCCGAAAATTTATTGAACTTGCTATCCAATATATTAGTTGGTTATAAATTATAAGTTGTAATTAAAAAATAATGCAGGCATATCTCTTGTAAATTCTGATGCTAATATATTGGTTTAGTGATTACTATCCTGAATGTATTACTTATAAGGAGTTGAAATTCCAAAACAATAGCTCCAAAATATTGTTTATAGCAAACGAAAGTCGATTTTTATTCAATAACTTTGCACATCGTAAGCAAGGGTTACGCAAACGATTTTCGTTAATGTTTTTGTACAATGTATAACTCTAAAAATTTACCCGTATGGCTTTAAAAGTAGGAGATAAGGCTCCTGAAGTATTGGGAGTAAATCAGGACGGAAAAGAAATTCGCTTGTCTGATTTTGCCGGAAAAAAATTGGTATTGTATTTTTATCCCAAAGATAGTACCCCCGGATGTACAGCGCAGGCCTGTAGTTTACGCGACGGTTACGAAGACTTGCGCAAAGCAGGTTACGAGGTTGTAGGCGTAAGCGCCGACAGCGAAGCATCGCATCGGAAGTTTATTGAAAAGCAAAATTTGCCGTTTCAGCTTATAGCTGATAGCCAAACCAAATTAGCTGAAGAGTTTGGTACCTGGGGCGAAAAATCGATGTACGGCCGCACTTATATGGGCATGTTTCGTACTACGTTTATTATTGACGAAAACGGTGTTATTCAACGAATTATAACGCCAAAAGAAATCAATACGAAAAACCATTCAGCTCAGATACTTTGATTTTTATTGATACAAAAAGACAATTATTTTTTATATATTTATTCAAGAAAAAAAATTTATTTGTAAATGCGAAATAATTTTAATCCGTGGCATCAGGTAGTGCCGCAAACCGAGAGGGAGGATATCGTAAAGGGCATTATAGAGATACCCAAAGGAAACAGAGCAAAGTACGAATTAGATAAAGAAAGCGGTTTGCTAAGATTGGACAGAGTGTTGTATTCGTCGATGTACTACCCTCACAACTACGGATTTATTCCGCAGAGTTTTTGCGATGACCATGACCCGCTGGATATTCTTATTCTATCGCAGATAGAAGTAGAACCGCTCTGTATTGTAGAAGCTAAAGTGATAGGTGTAATGCGAATGCTCGACAATGGTGAGGCTGACGATAAAATAGTGGCGGTAGCTGCCGGCGACCCCAGCGTGAATCATTACGAAGATATATCGGAGCTTCCGTTGCATATGACTACCGAAATTATGAGTTTTTTTGAAGACTATACAAAGCTTGAAAACAAAACGGTGGTTGTAGAAAAGTTTTTCGACAAAGCTACGGCTTTGCAAATTCTGGAAGATAGCTATAAATTGTATAAAAAACATTATGGCGAATTGCACAAATGGTTCTTTGGATAAGAATTAATTGGTAAGATGATAAAATGTTGTAAAAGAGGAGTTTTCAAGATAGAAGATTCCTCTTTTTTTGATAATTAGCTTCAGAAAACAAAACGGGTTAAATTCTAAAATCAAAAAATACAGCATTAGTGTCATACCATGTACACCAAAGGATGGATATAGCGTTTATTTTTGCTATCAACTAATAATCTATTAAAGAAAAAATCATGAAAAGACTTGTATATATTCTTCTCATTGCAGGCGGGTTTATAGGGAGCAGCTTTAAGCAGTCACCCATCGACCGTAAGGCGCTCGTAAACCGTAACAATCCTCATGTTACGGCATTTGATTCTCTGGCGGCTTTTTCGGTTGGAAATGGTGAGTTTGCGTATACGGCTGATATTACCGGTTTGCAAACTTTCCCTTCAAGATATACGGAAGCCATCCCTCTGGGTACTCAAAGCCAATGGGGTTGGCATAGTTTTGCCAATCCCGAACATTACATACATGCCGAAACTCTGAAAAGCTACAATTTCAGAGGCAAAGAAGAACTTTATTCTGTACAGTTTGATAAACCCGAGCGTAGCAAGAATGCCGCCGAGTGGTTCAGGGTAAATCCGCACAGGCTGCATTTGGGTATTATTGGATTTGATTTTGCTGAAACAGATTTTTATGCTATAAGCAACATTGACCAAAAACTGAACCTTTGGAAAGGTGAAATAGAGAGTAGTTTCACCTATCAGGGTAAACCGGTAAATGTAACCACTCTTGTGCATCCACGTAAAGATGCTGTGTGTGCACACATAGTTTCGGCGCTACGGCCTGCAATACGTTTCCGCATGCCTTATCCTACCGGAAATCATACCGACGATGCCTGCGACTGGAATAGCAACGATAAACACCAGACGGATATTTTGTTGCAAACAGCCAACTCGGCCATCCTCAAACGTACTATCGATGCAACAATATATTATATCCGCATTGCATGGAAAGGTAAAGCTTCATTAACCGCCAGTGGGAAAAATAACTTTTTACTCAAACCTGAAACCGACGATTTTTCTTTCACAGCCGAATTCACTGAATCAGAACCACAGGAAGTTCCGGTTGATTTTGATAGTTCGCGTGTTAAAGCCACAGAATTCTGGAGTACTTTCTGGAACACGGGTGCTGCGGTTGATTTTTCGCAATGCACCGATAAGCGTGCACCGGAGCTGGAACGCCGAGTTGTGCTTTCGCAGTACTTGCTTGCTATTCAGTGTGCTGGTTCAGTACCTCCTCAGGAAACCGGGCTTACTTATAACTCTTGGTACGGAAAATTTCACCTCGAAATGATTTGGTGGCATCAGGCGCAGTTTGCATTATGGAACAGGCCTCAAATGCTTGAACATACGCTTGAATGGTACTTTAAAGCTTTGCCCGAAGCCCGGGAAATAGCTCGCCGGCAAGGGTTTGCAGGTGCCCGGTGGATGAAAATGACCGACCCATCGGCCATGGAAGCTCCTTCTAAAGTAGGTTCGTTCCTGATATGGCAGCAACCCCACATTATATATATGGCCGAACTTATTTACAGGGCTAATCCTTCGTTGGAGTTTCTTAAAAAATACGCTCCGCTTATTGACGAAACTGCCCGATTTATGATTTCATTTACCAATCATGATATGATGGAAGGGCGTTATGAACTGAAAGGAATTATACCAGCTCAGGAAACCTTGCGTGCTGATGAAACTGTTAATCCGCCATTTGAACTCTCGTACTGGCACTTTGCTTTGAACGTAGCCCAAAAGTGGCGCGAACGGCTGGGGCAAAAACGCAATCTGCAATGGGATGAGGTGATTGATAACCTGTCGCCACTGGCATATCAGGATGGCTTATATCTGGCAGCCGAAACTGCTCCGGATACTTATAAAGATATTCGTTTTACATCCGACCACATGGCTGTTTTAGGTGCTTTGGGAGTACTGCCTCAATGCCAGCTGGTACGTAAAGATTATATGCAAAACACCCTTAACTGGGTGTGGGATAACTGGAACTGGGGGCGAACCTGGGGTTGGGACTTCCCGATGACAGCCATGAATGCTGCCCGCCTTGGCGATAGAGAGAAGGCTGTAGGCGCTTTGCTTATGGAGAAAAGAACCAATACCTATTTGCCTAACGGCCATAATTACAGAGATACCCGCTTACGCGTTTATCTTCCAGGCAACGGAGGTTTGCTAACAGCTGTTGCTATGATGTGTGCCGGTTGGGACGGGTGTAAAGAAGTTAATCCCGGATTTCCAAAAGATGGCAAATGGAAAGTTCGCTGGGAAGGTTTAAAACCTTTACCGTAAATATTTTTTTACAAAGTTTTAAAAAAGAGAGGCGTAAGCCTCTTTTTTTTTGATTAAAAATATTTTTTTCATTTTGGATGGAGTAAACTCACTCATTAGATCCAATTTTAAATCATCAGTAATGCTTGAAAATGTAAAACTTTTTCATACATTTTCAAGCTGAAAATCAGAATTTTTCTTAAAATCATATTTGAAAAACCTGTCTGTATCTGGTATAAAATATCTGCGTGAATACATTTAAAGTAAACATGTTGATGGCTTGCATTATACTTGCACTTCTAATGAGTAAATTAAGTGTTTCACTGCTTGTAGATTTTGTAGCATAAATTATGATATTTAAAATTGATAAATGGGATAAATACATAATTATAATTAAAACACAAACCGTATTATTATACATTTTGGGGCTAAAACATTTGAGCAAAAATAAAATATATCAATTATAAGTATGTTAAATCGAATAATTTTTTCATCATGAGTGTGTTTATTTTAAAAATATCTTATATTTGTAGGGTTAAATATTTATGTCAATTTTTAAAAAGTTATGTTATTTAAAACTTTGAAGATATGACGTAAAAAATATGACGTAAAAAATATGACACAAAAATTGCGATAGTTTTAATAATTTTGACGGCATAGTTAACAATGTGTTTTGTGATTTACATTGTCAAATAAGCGTATATTTAAGTTAATAAATAACTGTTATTATACAAATGATATTTTCAACTCTTATGACTGCCTTAAATTCTGAAAAAATTAAGAAAAACATCTATGCGTAAAAGTAAAATTAACCATAAGGTCAGCCAGATGCAAAAAAATCAGATTGAGAGTTATCGCACAGTTTTTAACAACTACCCATTGGGGATGATTCTTTTTGAAATTGTACGCGATAATAGAGGACATGACTTTAGAATTTTTGATATAAACGCTGTTTTTGCAAATTTGTTGGGTGCCGGTGCTGAGGATATATGCGGCAGGTTTTTCTCCGAAATACCCGTGCTTAATCGGTTGTTTGATGGTGACGATATAACCCGATTAACTGCTTCTGAGGGCAATATCAGAAAAAGTTGGTATAATAATGCCGATGCTAAACATTACACTATAGTTGTTGATAAGACAAGCGATGAAACTTTCTCTATGCTGTTTACCCCTTGCGAACAAAGTGTTGAGCATGCGGATAATCAGCAGAAAGTTTTATATGAGAGCGTTAACAATCATCTGTATGCAAACAAGGATGAAGTTTCTGAAGGTAATCTGAAGTTTAAGCGCATGTTTGAAGAACATTCGGCAGTGATACTACTGATAGATGCAGAAACTAAGAGGATTGTAGATGCCAATTTATCGGCTGAGCAATATTACGGTTGGTCGCGTGATGAGTTAATGCAGATGAAAATATCGGACATTAATACTCTATCACCCTGTGATATACAGGAAAAGATGGATTTGATAAAATCGGGTAAAGAAAAACATTTTGAATTTAAGCACAAACATAAAGATGGTACAATAACGGATGTGGCTGTTTACAGTAGTAAGATAGAGATAGCCGGAAGATTTTTTGTTCATTCGATAATACATGATCTTACAGAACAGAAAAATGCTGAGGAAGATTTAAGAACTCATTTGTCTCTTCTGCAAATAGCAGGAAAAACTGCCCGGTTCGGAGGATGGGACTTTATGCTGGATATGAATGAAAGTTCGTGGTCGGATGTAGTAACTGAGATTCATGAACTGCCAGCTGGCTATAAACCCAATGTAGAGGAGGGATTAAAATTCTATGCACCGGAGTTCAGGCAGGCAATTATCGAAGCATTTTCAGGATGTGTAAGCTCGGGTACGCCCTATGATCTTGAACTGCAAATAATAACAGCCAAAGGAAGACGCGTATGGGTTAGAACAACGGGCGAAGCCGTGAGAGACGAAAAAGGACGTATCTATAAAGTTCAGGGTTCATTTCAGGATATCGACGAAAGAAAAAGGTATGAAATAGCCTTGTTTGAATCCAAAAAACTGTATCATTCGTTTGTAGAACATATTCCCGGGGCAGTATTTCGTAAAGATAAAGAAGGGCGTTATATTTTTGTCAATTCAGTATTTTGCAAGATGAAAGCGATGGAACCCGAAGAAATCCTGGGAAAAATGCCTGAAGAACTTTACGAATATGAAGAAAAAACAGTTGTTTCGCGCACAAAGCCGGACCAATTCAGTCAGCGGACTTTACTGGAAGGGGCTGATCATCACAAGATTATTGTGAGTACAGGTAAAACGATAAAGGCTGAAGAGGTATACACCAATATTGATGGAATAAAACTGTACTATGAAGTAATAAAATCTCCGGTATACGGATTTGATGGTGATATAATTGGTTCGCAGGGTATTCAGTTTGATATTACTGCCCGTAAGCAGGCCGAGATACAGTTGAAAGAAGCCGAACGGAATCTGGGAACCATTATTAGTAATTTGCCGGGTTTTGTATATAAATGTGCGTTCGATACAGAGTGGACGATGTGGTATATCAGCGAAGGTTGCAAGTCGGTAACCGGCTATAGCCCCGATGATTTGCTGATGAACAAGCGCATTGCATTCAACGATTTAATTCATCCTGATTACCAGCAACCAATTGCCGAAAAATGGAATAAAAAACTTCCTCGCAAAGAAGTATTTACCGAAGAATACCCAATTATTGATGCCGATGGTGAAATACGCTGGGTATGGGAGCAGGGTAGAGGGGTGTACGATGAGCATGGGGAATTGCATCATCTCGAAGGATTTGTAACAGAGATAACGGACAGAAAAAAAGCCGAGGAGGCGTTTTTTGAAAGTGAGCTCAAACTCAGAAAACTGTTTATGCAGATGACAGAGCTTGTAGCCTTATGCAATGCAATTCGTGATGAAGAAGGTAACATCATTGATTACGCTATGCTGGACTGCAATAATTCTGTGGTAGAAAGGCTTAAAGGCGTGATGCCGGAATATTTAGGAAAAAAAGTATCAGAGGTTTTAAAGGTAAATCCTCCTTTTATCAACGAAATTATGCTTGTGATTCAAACCGGTAATTCCATCGAGTTTGAGGTTCGTTCCAGTATTCTCAATAGTTATTTCCATGCTTCGATAGTTTATTTATATAAAGATGTTTTTGCCATTATAGCTACTGATATAACCGAAAGTAAGGCTTACAGTCAGGCACTTTTGGAAAAAAACAAAGAACTTGAAGGATATGTGTATATAACATCTCACGACTTGCGGTCGCCGCTTGTTAATATACAGGGATTTAGTGCCCGGCTCAGAAAACAAACGCAGCAAATGTCGGATATACTTGGTACGTTTACAGATGGTGAAGCCGGTATAGCCCAGTTGGATGAAATTTTACAGGTTCGAATACCGGGCACGCTCGACTATATATTCAACAATGTATCCAAAATGGATAAAATGCTCAACGCATTGCTTCAGATATCTCGTACCGGACGATTAGCTATGAATATTCAGTGTCTGGATATGAATGCTTTGTTGGAAAAGGTAGTAAAATCGTTGAATTATCAGATAACTGAGTTGGATGCAAATGTGATGGTAGATAATCTGCCAGAATGTTACGGTGATGAGAATATGTTGAGCCAGTTGTTTACTAACCTGATTGTAAATGCTATAAAGTATAAGCACCCCGACCGACAGTTACAAATATCGATAAGTGCCAAAACAGAACAACGAAAAGTTATTTACCGCATATCAGATAATGGAATAGGCATTGCACCGCAATATCAGGATAAAATATGGAATGTGTTTTTCCGCATCGATATTAAAACGGTTTCGGGCGACGGCATAGGGTTAAGCCTTGCTAAGCAAATAGTTGATAAGCATAAAGGAAAGATATGGGTTGAATCTGATGGAAGTAGCGGAACAGTTTTCTTTGTAGAGTTACAGGATTCTGAGTTTAGTGAATAAATCAACAATATGTAAATCTTAAATTACTAAGTATTATGAATTCATACAAAGAAGTTAGGGTGCTGATAGCCGAAGACGACGATGGCCATGCCGAATTGATAATTGAAGCATTGCATGAATCGGGTTTGCGAAACGATATTATTCGCTTTGCAGATGGCCTTGAGTTATGGAACTACCTGAAGGGATTATCGGCCGATGAAGATTTTGGTATAAATGAAAGCTATCTTATCATGCTCGATATCAATATGCCCAGAATGGATGGTACCGAGGTACTCGAAAAAATTAAGAATAGTGAATCTTTGAAAGATATTCCCGTAATCATGCTGACTACAACGGACGACCCACGGGAAGTAGAGAAATGCTACCATCTGGGATGCAATGTTTATATTACGAAACCTGTTGATTTTCTGAAATTTACAGATACCCTTAAGCGTATAGGTCTATTTCTTCAGATTATCAGTATATAATTATGTTCAACTTTATTAAAACTTAATGAATATTTTATTGATTGAAGATGATCAGGGCATAGCAATGCTTGTAAAAGAATGCCTTGAAGACAGCTATCCTGTTGTTTGGGCCGAAAACTTTGATAGTGCGGATGTCTGCATAGAAGAAGTTGTGCCGGAACTTATGATTGTTGATTACAGGATTGGATATACCGATACAGCCGAAGGTTGGCTCACACAAAGAGTAAAACACGGAAAGCCAATACCACCTTTTATCATCTCCACCGGACAGGGCGACGAGCGGGTAGCCGTAAGTTTGATGAAACTTGGGGCCAGAGACTATTTGATAAAGGATGGTTTGTTTTTGGATCGTTTGCCCGAAATTGTTAAGCGAGTAAAAGTAGAAATAGAGAATGAGGCTAAGCTTAAGCAAATAGAAGCAGCACTTAAAGAAGAAGAGGTAAAATATCGTTTACTTGTCGAAAATTCAGGTATGGGTGTAAGTTTATTCGATAGTGAGGGTAAGATACTTTTTCTGAATTCCAAAGCATCATCATTTATAGGAGTGGATGTTAAAGACGCTATTGGTAAAAACTCGGGTGAAGTATTGCATAATGAAAAATCGGATTTAATACAGCGGCGGATTTTCGAAACATTGACTAAAGATAAATCGCATGAATATACTGATTTTGTTGAGAAGAAAAATAAAGAGGTATTGTGGTACATGTCTAACTACACCCCGGTAAAAGGAAGCAATGGTCAGACCTTAGGGGTGCAGATACTGCACCACGATATTACAGCTCGTGTAAAAGCTGAGATGCAAATAAGAAAAATCAGCGATTTTTATCAATCGGTGATAGAGAATGCTCCTGACGGAGTGGTAGTTGTAAGTGCCGAAGGAAACTTCATTTTCGTTAGTCCTTCAGCATATAAAATGTTTAGTTATACCGAACAGGATGTAAAACGGCTTAAACCGATGGAAATGACACACCCCGACGACAGGGATATGATGCAATACACGATGACCGAAATGTTTAAAAATCCGCTGTATTCGCCTACTATTGAATACCGTTTTCTGGCCGGAAACGGTGACTGGATCTGGATTGAAAGTCGTTTTTCGAATATGCTTCACAATGAAAATATTCAGGGTATTGTCATTAATTTCAGAAATGTAACTGAACGAAAAAAAACAGATGAACAACTGCGTCAGAAAATGGAAGAGTTAATTCGTTTTCAGCGTATAACCGTAGGCCGGGAACTGGCTATGATAGAGCTTAAAAAAGAAGTAAATGATTTATTAACTGACGCTGGTAAAGTGATTAAATATTCCATCGTAACCGAACATTAATGACAACCAGACAATTATATAAAGACAACTATCTGAATATCATTTCCGATATTCTGAAAAAGGATGTTACAGAATTTGAACCGCATTTTCTGAAAGGTGTTCTGACCGAAAGAATGTCTGTAAATGAAATTTTATCTTTGTACGACTATTGTTTACTGCTACAGAAAAGCAAAAAAGAAGTGCATGCACTGGAAAGCTCTTTGCTTGTTTCATATAGCGAATTTTTCAGAAACCCAATGGTTGCAAATTTTATTTATCAGCATTTGCTACCGCACTTATTTAGCAGGAAAAATAAAGAAGTCAGAATTTGGTCGGCCGCCTGCTCAGCAGGTCAGGAAAGCTATAGTTTAGCCATACTTATTAACGATTTTATAAAAATAAGTCAAAGGAAAGTTGATTTTCGTATTTTTGCTACAGATATAGATGTAAAACAAGTAGCTAAGGCCGGAAAAGGCATTTATAATCAGTCGTCGCTCAATAATGTAACTACAAAACAGATGAAAGACTGGTTCATTGCCAGAGATCAGTATTATGAGGTGAAACCTGAGCTCAAGAAAAATATCAGCTTTTCGGCTTTTGATTTGCTATCCGAAATACATTTATGCCCGCCCGAAAGTATTTTTGGCGATTTTGATATTATCTTCTGTTCCAATGTGTTGTTTTATTATTCGGCCGAAGCGCGTATTGGCATACTTAACAAGCTGCATAAAGTGCTGAATAGTAATGGTTTTTTAATAACCAGCGAAACCGAAACCGATGTTGTTTCTGATAATTTCAGAAAGCTATATCCTTTTTTACCAGTTTTTGTAAAACGTGAAAATAATATAACGATTTAATGACAAAAAATACATTAAAATTAAGAAATCAATTAGTAATCAGCTTTGTATTAATGCTGTTTATTGTAGTTATTTTAGGCGCTGTTGCTTACCAGCAGTCCGAAAAACTTCATACTCAAACTGAAATACTGTACAATCATCCTCTAAAAGTGAGAACAGCTATTCAGAAAGTTGAGGCAGCAATCCTGACAATGCGTCTTGGTACCCGCGATTTGATGCTGTCTACGAATACCGAAGAGGTAAACCGCGCAGTTACTATGGTTGATTATGCTGCGATACAGGCCGAAGATCAATTTCTTGTTATTCGTGAAGCCTATCTTGGGCCTGAAAAAGATGTAGACGAAGCCCGGGCTGCCTTTCACGCATGGAGCGTTACCCGGCAAGAAAATAAACAAAGAGCGCTCGAAGGAAATTTTAGCGCTATCAAGTCGAGCGTTTCAGAATCCGGAAACATCGGGTTGTTGCGGAAAGATATGCTGAACAAGCTCAAAATAATAGATACTTTTGCTTATAATAAAGCAAGCTGGCTCTACAATTATTCCAATAAGCTGAAACAGGATTTGCATATTGAGATGCTCTTTTTGGTTGCAGCTTTACTAATTCTTATCGTTTTAATCAATTCTTATTTGCTGAATAACATCAGGCGTCCGGTTGCTATGTTGACTAATACGGCACTTCGTCTTCGTCAGGGCGATTTTAGCGCCCGGAGCGACGTTAAGGCAAGAAATGAGCTGGGTATCTTATCGGCAGGATTTAACGATATGGCCGATAAAATACAAGAAGACATGATTTTAAAGGAGTTGGAAACCAGCTTAATTTCAGTTATGTTAAGAGATGATGATGCCCATAAATTTTTCATCAATCTACTGAATAAGCTGGCTGAGTCTACTAACTCACAAATGGCAGCTATTTATATATTATCCAGAAAAAGAAGAGCTTATGAGCATTTTGAGTCGATTGGCTTAGCCGAAATTGCACGTGTTTCATTTTCTTCGAGCGAGTTCGATGGGGAGTTTGGTAATGCCATTAAATCTCAAAAAATTCAGTTCATAAAAAATATCCCGCTCGACACAAAATTTGTATTTAACACTGTAAGCGGTAATATAATACCCCGCGAGATAATAACTATTCCTATCATAAGTTCGAGCCGGGTAGTAGCGGTTATATCTATGGCCAGCGTGCGGAAGTATTCCGAGCAGTCGAATAAGCTTGTAACCAGGATTTACGATGTGATGAATGCAAGAATAGACGGTGTGTTAACTTATATGCGATTGAAGCAACTTGCTGCCGAACTGGAAGAGCAAAAGAAAGAGCTCTCGGCACAATCCGTTGAGCTTATTCAGCAAAACTCGGAACTCGAAATGCAAAAAGTGCAACTGAACGAAATGAACAGGATTAAAACCAATTTCCTGTCAAATATGAGTCACGAACTGCGCACTCCGCTCAATTCGGTTATTGCATTATCGGGAGTACTATCGCGCAGGCTTAGTACCAAAATCTCTGAAGAAGAGTATAGTTACCTCGAAGTAATAACACGCAATGGGAAACAATTGCTACAACTTATCAATGATATTCTCGATTTATCACGTATCGAAGCCGGTAGGGAAGAAGTTAATGTTTCGTCGTTTAGTCTGAGTAATTTGCTTTACGAAACCATTGAAATGATTAAACCGCAAACCGAACAAAAGAATATTGAACTGGTATATATTCATACAGAAAAAAACTATTATGTAAATTCCGACGAAGTGAAAATTCGGCACATACTTCAAAATCTGTTATCCAATGCAATAAAATTTACGGAAGTTGGTAAGGTCGAGCTCACAGTTTTGGTAGATGAAAAAGGAATATTTATCCATATTGAAGATACTGGTATAGGTATCGAAAATGAGCATCTTGAACGAATATTTGATGAATTCAGACAGGCCGATGGCAGCACCTCGCGCAGATATGGAGGTACAGGGTTGGGACTTGCTATCGCCCGTAAATACGCTCGCATGCTGGGGGGCGATGTAACTGTAAGCAGCACTCCCTCTGTAGGTTCTGTGTTTACGCTCAGGTTGCCACCGTCAACTGAAATAAGCAGCGAGGAGATTCAGGAAAGTAAGCCGGAGAGCGAAATAAAAGTATCGCCAACTCATCAAACCGACATCCACGGAAAAACAATTCTTTTGGTTGAGGACAGTGAACCGGCCATAGTACAGCTCAATGATTTTTTGCATAATGCGGGTTACAAAACATTTGTTGCAAATTCGGGAGATACAGCTCTTGGTATACTTATGAATAACAGCGTTGATGCGGTTATTCTTGACCTGATGTTACCCGGCATGGATGGTTTTAGCGTACTCAAAGAAATCAGAGGCGAGGAGTCGATCCAGCATTTGCCGGTGCTTATACTTACTGCAAAGCATATCACTAAAGAGGAGCTAAGTTTCCTCAAGAGTAACCACATTTATCAACTCATACAAAAAGGTGATGTAAATAGGGAAGAACTTTTGAAAATAGTTTACTCAATGGTTCACAATGTATGATTTATTATTTAGGAATATTGCCGGGTTTATTACTCTGTTTCGTATAGTAACAAGTTAAATGATGAATGCTGATAAAATAAAAATACTGGTTATCGACGATAATGCTGATAATCTGATAACGATGAAAGCTCTTATACAAGAGGCTTTTACCGATGTTCATATTTACACTGCTTTGTCGGGCGAGCTTGGTTTAAAGCTTGCTCTCGAACATAATCCGGATGTTGTATTGCTTGATGTTGTTATGCCCGGTATGGATGGTTTCGAGGTGTGTCGCAGGCTAAAAAACAACGAAACATTGCGGGACATACCGGTTGTATTTGTTACAGCGCTCAAGGGCGATAAGGATAGCAGAATAAAGGCTTTAGAGGTAGGTGCCGAGGCTTTTTTAGCCAAGCCTATTGACGAAAGCGAACTGGTGGCTCAAATAAGAGCCATGGTGAAAATAAAATTCGGCAACATTGCCCGTAAAGAAGAAAATAAAAAACTCGCCGCTTTAGTAGCCGAAAGGACCCGGGAGTTGGAGGAGCTTCATGTAGCTACCCTGAACCTGCTCGACGACCTGCAGAAAGAAAACGAAGCCCGAAGCATCACCGAGCAGGCGCTGAGCGAAAGCGAAGCTTTGTACCGATCTATTTTGCAGGCTTCGCCCGACGATATTACGGTGACCGATACCAAAGGGAACATCGTTATGATTTCGGATGCCGGGCTTTCGCTTCTCGGTACCAGTAACCACAATCAGGTTATCGGTACCTGTGTGTTTGATTATATCCACCCCGATGATAGATTAAGAACTGAGGAAAATTTTCGGGTTCTTATCGACGAAAGTAGTTATAAACCGCTGGAATGCAGAATACAAGGCGCTTCGGAACGTATTGTAGATGTTGAGATAAATGCCGAAGTAATAAAAAATTTCGACGGAGCGCTGAAAGGTGTTGTGTTGGTTATAAGGGATATAACCGAAAGAAAAGCCGAGCAGAAGAAAATTAAGGAAAGTGAAGAATTGTATCGGGCTATTCTTAATGCTTCGCCCGATAATATTATCATCGTAGACCCGAATGGCAATATTCAGATGTTATCGCCTTCAACCCTGAAAACCTATGGTTATGATAATGAGCGCGAAATTGTTGGGCTGAATATAACTCAGATAATTGCTTCGGATGATAGGAACAAAATTCTGCACGAACTCGAAATGTTGCTGAAAGGTAAAAATTCAGGAACTTACGAATATAAATGCCACCGCAAAGATGGTGATGTGTTTGATGTGGAGGTTAAAGGTGGAATTATCAGAAATGCCGAAGGAACGGTATCGCAGTTGGTTTTCATTCTGCGGGATATTACCGACCGTAAGAGAGCCGAAGCAGATTTGGAAGCCAGCGAAGCTAAATATAAAAACCTGATTAACAATTCGCCGGATGCCATTATGATATATGCAAAGGGCAAAATTGTATATGTTAATAATGAGGCGGTACACTTGATGCATGCCTCGTCCAAAGATGATTTGCTCGATAATGATTTTATCCGGTTTATACATCCTGATAACCGTGAATTGGTTTTGTCGCGTATGGAATTTGTGGCGCAGGCTCCGTTATACACCTCGCTGCCTATTGTTGAGGAAGAATATGTAAGATTAGATGGCTCAAGCTATAATGTAGAAATTAAGCCGATGAGAATCCTGTTTGACGGGTATGATGCTGTACTGCTCTCGGGCAGAGATATTACCGACAGGAAAACAGCTGAAAAATTGATACTGAAATCGGAAACCCAGTTTCGTACTGTTTGGCAAAATTCAACCAATGGTCTTATTTTACTTGATGAAGATGGACGAATTTTAAGGATAAATAAATCTATCTGCGCCATTTTTAATGTGAGCGAAGAAACTCTTATCGGAAAAACAATATATGAGCTATCTGAGAATGACCAGTTTAACGATATTGTGAAACAATATAAGAATATCTTTACCAACAGACTTACAACCAATCAGGAAATTGGATACAAGTACGGCGATGGAGTTCAAAAATGGGTGCAGGTTGAAAGTACTTATCTGGATATTGAAGGAGAAAAATCATTGATGCTTGGTATTATCAATGAAACCACTAAACGCAAGCATGCTGAGGATAAAGTGAAGTATATAAGCCGTTTGTATGCTTTGCTGGGACAAGTAAATCAAGCAGTGGTACGCACACATGAGGCCGGCAAATTGCTGCAGAAGATATGCGATATAGCAATTAAATATGGCGAGTTCAAGTTGGCATGGGTTGGTAGGTACGACAGCATTGCCGACAAAATAATTCCTGAGTTTTCGTCCGAACATGACTTTGATTACATCAACAAAATCATTGACACCATTAACAGCGATGAAATAAATTACACACCTACCCGGCAGGCAATACGCTCGCAAAAAATATATTGTAGCAACAGCATTATAAGTGATGCCAATATGGCTGCACTGGTAACTTTGGCATCGGAGTATGGTTACAAATCATTGGCCGTAATACCGCTGAAAGTCCGTAATGAGCTTTATGGGGTAGTTAATTTCTATGCTGCCGAAGATGGTTTTTTCAATTTAGAAGTTCAGGCTCTGATTCAGGAAATTGGCGAAGATATTAATTATGCTCTGAATGCCATTGAAGCCGAACACACCCGCAAGCAAGCCGAAGAGGCACTTATTGAAAGCGAAGATCGGTACAATACATTTATCAACAACAACGTTGACATGATTTTCGTAAAAGATGACAGGCTGCGTTATCTGATTGCTAATGATGCTATGGCCAGCTTTTTGAGTGTTGATAAACAAGATATTCTGTTCAAAACCGACGACGAAATACCTTCGAGACACTATCAGATTCAATCTTTTGATACCGATGCGCTCGCTATTAGTTCTGAGGCTCCTGTAACGGTTATCGAAACCATTGGCGACCGTATATTTGAAACAACCAAGTTCAGAATGCGCCTCAAAGGAGGAAAATTTGGCATTGGTGGAATAAGACACGACATTACCGAACGTAAAAAATCGCAAGACGAGCTGGAAGAAAGCCGACAAGAGCTTAAAACTATTTACGACAATGCACCCGTTATGATGTGTGTGTTGGATGAACGTGGAGCTGTACTTTTTCAGAACAATGAGTTTGAGGAGTTTATAAAACAATCTGATACCAACATAAAAGGCGAATTGCTCGGTAACTTACTCAAGTGTGCCGATTCGATGAGCTCGCAAGACGGGTGCGGTACCGGCCGCTTTTGCAATAAATGCCCGTTGCGCCATGCTATCGAGTCAACTTATACATACGAGGTTGAGCATCGAAATATCGAGTATCATTCAATGCTTAGCATCGGTGGAGTGCCCAAAGCTGTATATTTACTTGGTTCTTCGTCGGTTATCCGAAGCAAAGGTTCTAAGAAAATACTGCTCTGTCTTTATGATATAACCTCACGAAAAGAGGCTGAGAAAGCGCTTCAGAAAAGCGAAATGTTTCTTCGTACATTTATCGATAATGCTCCTTTTGAGATTTGGGCCCGCGATAAGAACAATGTTGGTATCCTGGAGAATAAAATGCTTGTTGAGCGCTTTGGTAGTATTTTAGGAACTAAACCAACCGACAGGAAAGATATTCGCAACGAAATAACAGCTTTGTGGGAGAGCAATAACCAGAGGGTGTTGAGCGGCGAGTTAATTGACGAAGAAATAGAATTTGTGTTAGATGACGTAAAAACCGAATATCATCAGGTAATATTCCCTATCAAAATAAATAATGAAGTAATCGGAATAGCAGGTTTCAATATAGATATTACCGAAAAGAAAGTAGCTCAAAAAGCGTTACACGAGTCGCAGGAGCAGCTTAAAAGCTTTGCCGCTCACTTACAGAGCGTTCGCGAAGAAGAACGAATCATTCTGGCTCGCGACATCCACGATGATTTGGGTCAGATTCTTGTTGCCGTAAAAATTGAACTTGGCATGTTAGGCAAAAAAGTCCAGATGAGTTTAAATGAAGACTCTTTGGATGATTTTATGTTGCAATACCAACGGTTAGTGAAATTGGTCGAAAATACCATTGAGACCTCTCGTCGTTTTATGGATAATTTGCGACCGGAAGTGCTTGATGTTTTAGGATTTGTTGAGGCATTTCGCAAATTTATAATAGCTTTCGAAGAGCGCTATAAGGTTCGTTGCACGTTAATTACCAATGTCGAAAAACTTGAAATTGACTCGCAACGTTCTGTAGCATTATACCGCATACTGCAAGAATCGCTCAATAACGTAGCCAAACATGCTCAGGCTAATCTGGTTGAAGTAAAGCTTATCGCCACGGCCGAGAACACCATTTATCTCGAAATCAGGGATGATGGAATTGGTTTTGATAAAAATGTACGCAGGCGAACAAATTCGTATGGTCTTATTGGTATGAAGGAGCGAGCATATTTGTTAGACGCTCAAATGAATATACAAAGCAAACCCGGGAATGGCACCACAGTAAGCATAACTCTACCACTACCCGAACAAAAAGATATTGTACTAATAAGTTAGTATAGTTTGTTTTATGAGTATTTTGTAGTGTAAAATACTACAAGGCGTCGTAAAACCTGTGTTGGAACTGAACTTATCCGGCAAATAAATCTTATTTTTATGTTATAATAAGTTAAATGTAATTAAAATTAACTTATAAGGGTGTGTCGATAAGATTTAAATTTAAAGGTTTTATTGTTATTGAGCTTGTAGTTTATGCACGTAAGTGGAGTAAATGTGTAGATAAGACATCACCTATTAAGTATGCTAAAATTTGATATGTCAATTAATATGCTGACAAACAACTTTGTCCGCTACAAAAATAGTAAAGAGACTTTTCTTTGCGAATAGCCTTTTTTATTGATATGGTAGTAATAAATCTTACGTTTTAAAGGAGGATGTACGACAAAGTATTTTGCCTGAACTTATAAAAAATCAAACTATATTTGTAATGTGTATTATATGTAAATTATTTAAATTATGTAAAATTAAACAAGTTAATAAACTTTGTTTTTCTTTTACCTGTTTTTTTAATAAAATCAATATCTGTTTTTAACACATTATTTTCAAAGAGTATGATTAAAGTATTTATAGTAGACGATCACGAAATAATACGTGAAGGGCTCAAAATGATTCTCAAGGAAGCTACAGACTTAGTGGTTGTAGATGAAGCTCAGGATGGAGCTGAAGCATTGCGAAAACTCAGAACTACCGAGTGTGATATAGTTCTGTTAGATATGAATATGCCTGGCAGAAGCGGTATTGAGTTGTTGTCGGACATTAAGGCACTAAAACCCAAGCTACATGTGTTGGTGCTCACTATTCACCCTGAAGATAAATTTGCACTGAAAACGCTTAAGGCAGGCGCTTCGGGCTATCTGTGCAAAGATACAGCTCTTGAAGAACTTGTAATAGCTATCCGTAAAATTTACAGCAAAGGACGCTATATAAGTACTACATTGGCCGAACAACTGGCATTTGATGTAATACCTGAAAATGAAACCCCATTGTACGAACAGCTATCGAACCGCGAAAGAGAAATTATGGTGAAAATAGCATCTGGCATAAAAGCCAAAGATATAGCAGAGGAGCTGGGCTTAAGTATAAGCACTGTATTCACATACAGGTTACGTATTTTTGAAAAACTCAATGTGAAGAATAACGTTGAACTTACTCACTATGCTATTGATAATAAGCTTGTAAGTTGATAGTAGTAAGTTGACTATTCCAAGTTGATATTTCTTCTCAGAATAAGTTTTAAAAAAGGGAATGTGGTTTTATTTAAACTATATTCCCTTTTTTGATGTGTTTTCTCCGTTTCTTATATATATTTTTTATATAGTTACTGTTAATGGATAATCTAATTTATTCATTATTAAAAAAATAGTTTTGATTTTTAGCGGAAAAATATTAATTTTGTGTGATTTTTTTTTACATTGAGGTGCTCATTCTATAGTAAATAAAATGAATATGTGTAATTGTCTATATTAGATTTGTTGAAACAAATTCTGTTTAGGTATGTTATATTAATAATATTGTGGAAAGTTTTTGTAATTCACACACACTTAAATTCTTAAAAATGTCAATAAACATTGCGGAAAATAGAGTAGATTTTGTACCACGCTCTGTCATTTGTTTGAAATTTAAAGAGTGTATATTATTATTGTTGTTTTTGGCATTAATTCCAAAGCTGACTGCTCAGATCACTCAGGTTGGAACAGCTACGTCGGCATATGGTGCTGGCGTACAGTCGCTAACTATCAATAAACCTACAGGTGTGCAGGTAGGTGATATTATGATAATGACGGCTATAAAGTACATTGCAGGAAACGCTGATAATACATGGGTAAATGATAATGCGGGTGGAGGATGGACTGTGCTTGCTTCAACTGGTTTGGCCGGCAATTCCAATTATAGAGCTACGGTGCTGTACAAAGTTGTTTCTGTTGATTGGGAACCTACTTCTTATCAGGTAGTACCTGGTGTGTGGTATCCTTATCCTGAATATTTTCAGGTAAGTATTATTGCTTACACAGGGATAGATAAAAACAATCCTTTTGATGTTGTAGGAGCAATAACTTCACCAACCGCTACATCTGGTTCTACAATAACTTTACCCTCTATCACCACTACAACTTCTAATTCATTGGTGGTACTATTGGGCATGAATTACAGGTCGGGAACTAACACTACCCCGGCAACATATACATGGACTGCTGGCTATACCGAAACTTATGATAATGGTCCCGGAAGTAAAACGTCGCTTGGTGGAGCCCGAAAAGCGATGGTAACACCCGGAAATACGGGCGATGCAACCATTACGTTGTCAAACCCGAATTCGTACAGAGCCGGAATCATGTTCGCGTTAAAGCAGGATGGTACTGTGGTAGCCGGCGACGACGCATGGATAGGACATGTATTTACCGGGACGAGTTTTAATACTTACAAAGGGTATTACAATGAACCCGAGATATTTACTCAAGGCTTTGGAGGTGATAATGTGAATTTTACCGTAACTTCAAATAGTTCAACTATTACTACAGAGAATTTTTCGGTACGTTATCGGATGAATTCGACCAGAAAGGGACTGTATGTGGTTGACCTTGGTTCGGACGATGGCTCAAGACTTTCGGTAGATGGAACAGAGATTTTTAATATCTGGTTTGGACAAGCATATTCATCAAGACCCAACGTTTTAATGAGCCTGACAGGTTCCAGTTCGTTAGTCTATGATTTTTATGAAGGAGGAGGGGCAAATGTCGTTGGCTTTCAAAATCTCAGACTTTTGCTTGCTAACCAACTTAGTCAGAATACAGACCAAACAGTGACGATTGGCAGTTCAGGTGCAACTATCAGTGGGGATATATACGGATCTTTACCCACAGGAATAACTAAGAGTGGTACTGGTTATCAGTGGTATTACAGCACATCCCCCTCAGGGACTAAAGTTGCTATATCGGGTGCTACGGGTGCTACTTATACACCCACCACCACTTCAGCTCCTTTCAATACCGGCGGAACCTATTATTTATACCGGTACGCTATACTAAGCAGTGCAAATAATGTAACCCCTGATCCGTATGTGGCAACCAATGTATCAAACGCAGCCACACTTACAGTAGTTAATCGTGAAATAACTGTATCAACGCCTACTCTAAACTGGTTTACATATGCTTATGATCATGGACCTTCGGCAGAACAAACCTTTACTGTAAGCGCTACTGGTCTTACTAACGATGTTACGATAAACTCCGGAATTTATTATGAAATATCTACAACTCCGGGAGTTGGTTTTACTACATCGCTGACTTTGCCAAAACAAGGTGTTTTACTTCCTGCTACAACTATTTATGTGCGACTGAGAGCAGGTTTAAGTGTAAATTCTTATAACGGGCAATCTATAACTGTAAGTAGTACAAATGTATCGAGCAAAACGGTAACATGTAATGGAACTGTAACTGCCACTTTGCCTGTTATAACTGCCTCGGGAGGATACGATTGTGCAACAGGAAGTATACGATTGTATAGCACATTAACTAATATTGACTCACTTCTGTATTGGGAAGGGCCCAATAGTTTTTATTCAACTGCTCAAAATCCGGTTATAACTTCACCAACTGCTGCCAACAATGGTACTTATACCGTATATGGAAGTGTGTTGAGCGGCATTAATTTATTGACCAATGGAAACTTTGAATCTGGTAATACCGGATTTACAAGTGCTTATACAAATAATCAGACAAGTTTGCAGGCGGAAAGTACTTATGCGATAGTACAGAATCCAAATTCAGTACATAGCGGATTTACAAACTGTGGAGATCACACAACAGGATCTGGTTATCAAATGGTTATAAATGGGGCAACAGCACCAAATGTAACTATTTGGTCGCAAACAGTTAATTGCACCCCTAATACTTATTATCAGCTTACTTACTGGTTACAAAGTGTGGTTAGTAATAGTGCATCCCGTTTGCAATTATTTGCAAATGGAAGTAGTGTTGGGCCTGTTTATACGGCCAACCTAACGCTTTGTTCTTATAAACAATATATTTATAACTGGAATTCAGGAACATCAACATCGGTTCTGCTTGAATTGAAAAACATGAATACAGAGGGTGGAGGCAACGACTTTGCGATTGATGATATAGTTTTCCAGTCTGCGTATCAGGTTACTTCATCAGTGAATGTTGTTGTCAATTCTACAGTTCCTTCTGTGTCGATTGTGAGCTCGGCCAACAATGTACCGGCAGGTACAGCTGTTTCGTTTACAGCCAATCCTACAAATGCTGGCGCAACGCCTACATACCAATGGAGAGTAAACGGAGTAAATGTGCCCGGCGAAACGGATAAAACTTTTACTTATGTGCCTCAGAACGGTGACGTTGTGACTTGCGTGATAACTTCAAGTAATACTTGTTCTTCGCCTACAACAGCTACTTCTAATGCCCTGACAATGACAGTGACTGTAAGGTCGAATTTTTGGCTGGGAAGTACAAGTACCGATTGGGCTAATCCGCTTAACTGGACAGATCACGTACCACTCACGAATGAGGATGTGGTTTTTGCTTCAACAGCAAGCGGATATACCTCGCAGGCTCAAAGAAATTTGGTTTTAGATGCCAATCGTACAATTGGAAATTTAATTAATCTTTCTACAAGTGGAGTCAGGTTGGAAATACCAGTGGAGAAAATGCTTGAAGTCAGTGGAAACATTACAATGTTGAATAATAATCCGGAATTAATTCATATCAAGTCTTCGGCTACTTTGCCTAACGGATCATTTATTTTCTATACATCAAATCCGGTGTATGCAACTGTTGAGATGTACTCTAAGGCTTCGTATAATCTATTGAATCCGATCAATCAAAAATACAAATGGCAGTATTTCGGGATTCCATTGAAATCAATTGTGCCTGATCCAACTTTGTACGGTGCGTATGTACGGCGCATGTTAGAACACGGAACTACGACTAACAACCACTGGGAACAGTTAAATAACTCTTCTATACTAACATCATTTACCGGTTACGAAATTTGTCAGCAAGCTCCTGTAACTTATACATTCCAAGGTCAGCTCGAAAACAGTGATAAAACCCTTGGTGCTCCATTTGCCGTCACTTCGGGTGCTCTCTATCCCGGTCAGCACTTGTTGGCTAATCCGTATACGGCTGCTATAGATGTTCGGAAAATTGAGTTTGGAAGTGCCATGGAGAAAACAGTTTATCTGTATAATACAGGAACTTTCACTGACTGGCAAACTTCGGCCGATGTTTATGGCGATTTGCCCGGGCAGTATATTGCAATTCCGCAGAATGTAGCCGGAACAGGCTCTATACCATCGCAGGTACCATCGATGAGTACCATGCTGGTAAAAGCGCTAAGCTCTACGGCTAATGCCTATGTTAAGTTTAGTTATGGCGATGTGGTGGTACGTAATGTTGATAAGCAGCGCGCACCTTCGGCCAATAAAGTAGCTTCTGAAACTTCAACTACTTCAGCTGCTTCAGTAACATCGGCTAATGTGTTGCTTGTGGCTGTGCAAAGCCAAAATACATCTGATAAAATGTGGCTTATCTCCAACGACGCATGTACCGACCAATTTGACAACGGTTATGATGGATTGAAGTTCGAAGCCTCTGCATCGCAGTCGAGCATATACTCGGTAACCGACGATGGTGCTTATCAAATCAATAGTACCGGGAATATTGATAACGCAAAGATATTTTTCAGAGCAGGAGTTGATGCTGAATATACATTGCGCATAAAGAATTACAATCTTGGCGAAAAATATCCCATTTTGTATTTGTTGGATGAGCAGGAAAAGAAATTGATTGATATTACTTCGGATTCGGCAAGTTACACGTTTACGGCGAATAATAGTACAGGCATGCAGCGATTCAGGATAATTGCCCGCTCGGCCGATCAAGCTAAGGTAAAAGTTCAGAATATGTTTGTTTACAATGATGGTAATCAGGTATATGTCAAAAATACTTCAGGTGTTCAGTCGCATATTAATATCTTTGATGTTTTGGGTAGGCTGGTGTATACAGGAAAGGCAGAGGCCGATGAGTTGATAAGTGTGGGGCTTGAGTTTCAAAAATCTTACATCATTCAATCTGCTACCGATGCCAATACCGATAATGTAAAAGTTATTATTCGCTAAGCGCTTACATTAATTATACGAAAAAGAATCCGCAAAACTTACATGATTTGCGGATTTTTTTTAGCAATAATTTATTATTTTATACCATTTTTTATATTGATTTCAATCTTAATTACTAAATATTTCAATTTAAAAATTATAACATTTTAATATTGTAGTATAATTTATTACCTTTGCCGATGCAAATTTATTCATGTTCACGAAGCTTTATTTAAATAATGCTTTGATTCTTAAGGGTACAATTAAACTAATCTGTGGTTTAAATTGTTACATTAAAACTGTATATTATATATAAAAATCTTTTGATAGATTGCGTTATGGATATTAGAAAATTCAATATCTTTTATCGTTCAAGCTTTGTAATGTCATTGTACAAAAAAGCACAAACCATGAACGATGTTCTTTTCTCCAGAAAAAATAAATTCTGTTTTGTTATTATATCTGTTTTGTTGTCTGCCAATATTGCGGCAGCGACTAAAACGTGGACTGGAGCTACTAGTAATATGTGGAATACAAGCTCAAATTGGAATCCTTCCGGTGTTCCAGGGGCTGGTGATGATGTTGTTATAAATAGTTCTGTTAATATTAATGTAAATGCTTCTCCTACTATCAATAGTCTGGTAGTAAATGGTAATGCATCCGTTGTTTTATCTGCATCTGGAAATAATAATAGGACTATAACCATTGATAACACAGGAAGTAGTATTGGTTTAGGGAGTACTTTGACTTTACAAGGTCAATCAACAACAACAAGATATTTAGAAGTCGTCTTTACTGGAACCAATCGTACGATGCTTATTGAAGGAGTTCTGAAATTAAATGCTGTAGGTGGTGGAGGGAGATATAATGCCACAAATACTTTAACCACAGTATCTGGAACGATTGAAAATGATGGAAGTGGTGGGGGAACTGCTGGAACAATAACATCTACTACATCTAATCTTTTTTTTATGTCGGGAGGAAAATATCTCCACAATCTTGATGGTGGCACGATACCTACAGCTACCTGGAATTCGAACTCAAATTGTAATATTACCGGTGTAACCTCTAATGCCCCCGGTAATGTAAATCAGACTTTCGGAAATTTTACATGGGATAGCCCACAAACGAACTATGTAAGTATATCCCCTACATCGATGGTGATTCAGGGAAACCTCGAAATAAAACGGACTGGTACGGCAACAACTTATGATTTTGCAATAGAACAAAACATAACTATTGGAAGAGACTTAATAGTTAGTGGAGGTATTTACAGAATTGCTTATGGCTCAAACAGAACTCATACTGTTAACGGTGATTTGTTGATTAATGGTGGGACGCTTACGCTGAATACAAACTCAGGAACATCTTATACCTCGAATATTTATTTATATGGAAATATGACTATGTCATCGGGTTCTCTTACTGAGTCTGGGGCAGGTAATGGAAATATCATTTTTGCAGGTACTTCTGTGCAAACATATACCAAAACTGCGGGAACTATAAGCAATACAATTAATTTTAATGTGAATAGTGGAGCAACGCTGGATATGGGTACAAGTGTTATAAATGGTAGCTCCGGAACTTTCAATTTGAATTCCGGTGCAAGTATTATTACCGCTCATGCTCAGGGACTTTCTACTACGGCAGTTACAGGTAGTGTTCAGGTTACAGGTGTCAAAACTTATAGCGCAGGAGCCAATTATACCTATAATGGAACTGTTGGACAGGTAACAGGTAATGGTCTTCCAACTGCTTTGACAGGCAATTTGACCATAAACAATTCAAACTCAGCCGGGGTAACGTTATCACAGGCTACAGGTGTTTCAGGTATATTGTTTTTGACAAACGGAAGATTAACCACCACAACTGCAAATCTCCTGACCATAACCAATCAGAATACTGTGGCTATTAATGGAGGATCAGTCAGTTCATTTGTAAATGGACCGCTTGAAAGAGTATTGCCCGGTGTATTAACCGGAAAGTCTTTTGAATACCCCATTGGTAAAGGTACTTCATATCTGCCTTTTACACTCAATAATCCGGTGAATACAAACACTTACAATACAATAAATATTAGAGCTGAGGCTTTTACAACATCAAGTGGAGGGTCGGTAGGGACTAACATGAGTGAAATTAGTAGCGCTGAATACTGGCAAATGCAAGTAACAGCAAATGCGTGGAACTATTCAAGTGGTTCGTTTAGCCTTGGTAAGGGTACCGGAGTATTTCCGTACGATGCCATAGCTTATTCAGCTACTCAGTCAGGAAGTTATGCGTCGATAAACGGAACTCTTGATATGTATAAAATTAGCGACTCAGATGTGAGAAGTAATCAAACAATTTATTTGCTTTTAGGATCAAAATCGGCATCAGTTCCACAAATTACTGCTTCCACTACTGCTCTCAACGGATTTACTTATGTGTATTCTGACGGAGGTCCTTCGGCTGAGCAAACATTCTCAATAAATGGTATAAAACTGACTGACAATATAACTGTTACAGCAGGTACAAATTATGAAATATCCGAAGTCTCGGGCGCCGGTTTTGTGCCTTCTATAGTTATAAATAAATCTGGCACCAGTGTAGCCAATACAACTTTGTATGTACGCCTTAAGGCAGGTTTAACGGTAGGTAATTACAATAACCAGATGATTACAATCAGCTCTTCGGGTGCTACTTCAAAAATTGTTTATTGTAATGGTTTTGTAACGAATATACCTCCAACTATTACAGCGTCTGGTGGTTATGATTGTGCAACCGGAAATATCCTGTTAAATAGTACGCCATCGAGTAATATAACTAAATTGTACTGGAGTGGGCCTAATTCCTATTATTCCACCTCTGAAGACCCCACTATTTCAAGTCCTACAACCTTAAACTCAGGAACGTATACGGTATATGGTAGTATGCTTTCCGGGGTGAATCTGATTGCCAATGGCGATTTTCAAGCCGGAAATACTGGATTTACAAGTAGTTATGCGTATCAGACACCTAATGGGGGTTATACTTTATGGTCCGAAAGTACATATACTATAGCCGCCAATCCAAATGCGGTTCATTCAAATTTCTCAGCTTGTCCTGACCATACTGTTGGTGGTTCAACTCCGTCGGGCCTGCAAATGATTATCAATGGTGCTACTACAGCGAATGTTCCTATTTGGTCGCAAACTGTAGCTGTACAGGCCAATACCGATTATCAGTTCACTTATTGGTTGCAAAGCGTACGTCCTGAAGAGCCATCGCGCCTTCAGCTTTATGCTAACGGAGTGGCTGTTGGGCCTATTTATGTAGCTTCTGCAAGTACATGTTCTTTTTCGCAATATATGTATAATTTCAACTCTGCTTCGGCTACTTCGGTGGTGTTAGAGTTAAGAAATATGAATACGGCCAGTGGTGGTAATGACTTTGCAATTGATGATATCGTTTTTCAGGCAGCTTATCAGGTAACAGCTTCTGTTGATGTGATTGTTGGAGGAGCAACGCCTTCAGTTTCTATTACCTCAACAGCAACTACAGTAATAACAGGAACTGAGGTTACTTATACTGCTACACCTGCCAATGCGGGTACAAATCCTACGTATCAATGGCAGGTTAATGGCGAAAATATTATTGGAGCTACGGGGCAAACCTATACGTATGAACCTAAGCATGGCGATGTTGTAACTTGTATCATTACTTCTAATAGTACATGTTCTAATGGTGTACAGGCAACTTCAAATTCTATTACAATGACTGTTCTCATCAATTATTGGGTGGGTGGCATTAGTACAGACTGGGGTACTGCCTCTAACTGGACTGTTGGTGTACCTCAAACCGGTGAAGATGTAGTTTTTGCTTCTGTTAATAACTCTTATGGTACAAACGCGCAAAGAAATTTGATTTTAGATACGAATAGAACTATCGGAAAGTTAATTAATAAAGCCACTAACGGAACAAAGTTAATTATCCCAACCGAGAAGGTATTGGTGGTTTCTGACACAATAATTAGTCAGAATGACAATCCATCACTTATTTACATCCAATCATCGCCTACTGCGGCCAATGGATCTTTGATATTCAATACCACCAATCCGGTATATGCTTCGGTCGAAATGTATTCCAAAGCATCCTGGAATTTATCCGCTGGTGTCAACCAAAAATACAAGTGGCAATACTTTGGTATTCCGGTTAAATCGGTTGTGGCTGACCCCACTTTCTATGGCGCTTATGTCAGAGAGATGCTTGAGTCGGGAACTGCCATTAATAATCACTGGTTACAATTGGGTAATTCTTCAGTCGTTGTTGCGTTTAAAGGTTACGAAATTTGCCAGGCTGCCCCAACTACCTACTTGTTCAGTGGTCAGCTCGAAAACGGTGATAAAACCCTTGGTGCTCCGTTTGCTATTACTTCGGGCGCTCTGTATCCCGGTCAGCATTTGTTGGCTAATCCGTATACGGCTGCCATCGATGTACGCAAGATAGAATTTGGCAACGATATGGAGAAAACAGTTTATCTGTACAATACCGGAACGTTCAATGACTGGCAAACTTCGGCCGATGTTTATGGTGATTTGCCCGGGCAATATATTGCAATTCCGCAGAATGTAGCCGGAACGGGCTCTATACCATCGCAGGTACCATCGATGAGTTCTATGCTGGTAAAAGCTAACAGCGCTACAGCCAATGCCTACGTTAAGTTTGACTATAGCGAAGTAGTGGTACGTAATACCGACAAACAGCGTGCCCCCTCGGTCAACAAATCGGCTTTGTCGGCAACAAATACTTCTGCCACATTGCTACTTATTGCAGTAGAAGGTAAGCAAACATCGGACAAGATGTGGCTCATAGCCGACGATGCATGTAGCGAGAAGTTCGACAACGGTTATGATGGTTTGAAATTTGAAGCCTCGGCCACGCAGTCGAGCATTTATTCGGTAACGAGCGATGGAAATTATCAGATTAAAAGCACCGACGACATAGATAATACCCGAATTTATTTCAGAGCAGGAACTGATACTGAGTATACATTGCGACTAAGGAATTATAATCTTGGCGAAAAATACTCTACATTGTATTTGTACGACGAGCTGGAAAATAAGCTGATAGATATAACATCCGATACTACTAATTATACCTTTACGGCCGACAATACGGTGACTGCTGCGCAACGTTTCCGCATTATTGCTAAGCCCGAAACTAAGGAAGGTAATGTTATGAATGTGGCTGTTTATAATGAGGGTAACACCATTCATATAAGAAATATCTCAGGATTAAAAACCAAAGTAAATGTTTTTGATGTAAGCGGAAGAGCTGTACTTACCAAGGAAATTGCTGCCGATGAGTTGATAACTACTCAGGGAGTTTTGCATACACCTTACATTATTCATACTGTAAACGATCAGGGCTCCGGTTACAACAAGATATTGCTGAAGTAATAATCTCGTTGATTTGTGTCCGAAATTATTTTGAGCCGATGTTTCAATAAAGAATCTTTTGAAAAATATAAATACGGGGCATCAACAAAAAAAATCTTCCTGCATAACAGGAAGATTTTTTTTGTTGCGCTCCTTGCAGTACGCTATCGGGTCACTGGATGTTTTTAACTCCTATAAGTCTGTCGTATCTTTCTCCCCATGGTCTGTGATAAACGTATATGACGTACTCATTGGCCGTTTGCCAGTAGCTGCCGTCTACCCTTTCTACATTAGCAGTGCTTTGTCCCTTGGGCAAAAACCAGTATTGATAATTATATCCTCCTTGTTTCAGTAGTAATGTTTTGTAGTAAGCGCCATTGTTGAAGTCATACTCAAGCCTTGAGTTGTCGTTGGTCAGGTTGTAACAAAAATCGCCTCCAAGATAAATTTGCCCATCGAAAAAGGGATTTTTAGTTGGTAGAATAAAATTCACATATATATAGTCGCCTTCGGTATTTACATCTTCAAATACCTCCTGATAATTGATGATAAACCGACCATTTACGTCAAAGTTGTGACTGTAACTTCGGGATGTTTGAATTTTATCAGCCACTAACATTGCTTCGTAGTGAGGCTGACGGAATACTATTCTGTCGATACCTTCGCTTGCAGCATGTACCGACGAGATGTCAAATCGGTGATATTCATTCCCGCCTTCAAAAATCAATGCTTTGTTGTTGGTGTAGCTTAGTTTTTGTCCCGAAATAAAGGTAGGAGGGATGTTGCTTACTTCGTTGTCAAAACGGTTGTTTTGTCTTACTGTAATTTTCAGTTCGCTGTTTACATCTCTTACGTTATAGCCGTTCAGGTTAATGTCAAAGTCAAGTTGCTGCATTCTCCTGTTCAGTTCAGTGTCAGTATTTCCACGCACATTGGCGGTAATACTCACTTTGGGTTCCGCTACCGAAAAACAAGCCTGAGCCACGGGTTTGTCCTGATTATTGTCCTCGTAAATGATTATTACGTAGTTGCCCGATATTTTCAGGCCGGTATCGCTGTTAGGTACATCAAAAGAATAATGAGTATAAAGAAAGGTAGTAACCTGCGACAGTTTAAAGTTAGTAATATCGCCGGTAGTAAAACCGGTCAGGTATTCGTTGGAGGACAAGCCCGAAGGAGTCCAGTTGGCGTTGCAATGAATAAGCGTATAGCTATAAGAATGAGCTTCGTGCGACATCTGGTCAAAGCTAATGCGTATGTAATCTCCACTGTTTAATTCTATTACTGGGATGAGATAATTATCGTCATTTACTTTTACCTGAAGGGTTTTTACTTCCGGATCAAAAATTTTTGTACGATATACCGTTTGGGAAAACGTATGTACTGTTAATGATAGTAGCAGCAACAGGCAGGGTATTTTTTTATTCATCATATTCATCTTTGTCAGTTTGGCATTCAAGTCAAATATCTTGCCACAAAATAAGTGTTTATAATCTGATAAAACACCAATATAAACAAATTTATTATACTTATTGGAAATAAAAATTTAAATGTTATGGTAGTAAATTTAGAATTATTACAAATAATACTATTTATTCCATTGTAAATCAGATATTTATAAATTAACGAAATTTTTCTTTAATTCGTACATAAATACGATAAAAATGTTGTATTTTTGTTACGTTTTTTGAAAAATACGCATAAAAAATATTTGTGCAATCTAATATTTTGATATACTGATAGATATGATTCTGGAGTTGTTGAAATGCTGATAAGATATGATTCGGAAAACGCACATTGTTTTGTAATAAACATAAACTAATATATACAATTTTTATGGCTAACCTGATTAAAACGAAACGTGGATTGGATATTCCTGTTGAGGGTAAGGCTAAAGAAGTAATCGCGGGGGCGGTTGTTTCTTCTGTTTACGCTCTTGTTCCGGATTATTTCCACGGAATCACGCCTAAAGTAGTTGTAAAGGAAGGAGATAAAGTGCTGGCAGGTTCGCCCCTGTTTCACGACAAGGCTTTCGATACAATGAACTTTGTTTCACCGGTAAGTGGAACAGTTATAGCAGTCAACAGAGGTGAACGCCGCAAGGTATTAAGTATTACCGTACAGGCTGACAAGGAAATTTCTTACGAAAAATTCACCGTAAAAGCGCTTGCTCAATCTACAGGTGATGAAGTAAAACAACAGCTTTTGAGCGCCGGATTGTGGCCGTTTGTAAAGCAGCGTCCTTACGACCTGATTGCAAACCCCGACAAGGCTCCGAAAGCTATTTTTATTTCTGCTTTCGACTCAGCGCCTCTTGCGCCGGATTACGACTTTGTGATTGGGAATCAAATTGCCGATTTTCAGACAGGTATCGATGCTTTGGCTAAACTAACCGAAGGCAAAGTTTATCTTGGAGTAAAACCGGGTTCGGTTTTCAATTCGGTGAAAAATGCTGAGATAACTCAGTTTCAGGGTCCTCACCCTGTAGGAAATGTAGGGATACAAATAGGAAAAATAAGCCCTGTAAATAAAGGCGAAGTAGTATGGACAGTGGGTGCCGAAGATGTTTTGTTTATCGGACGTCTTTATAACAAAGGCATTGTTGACCTTACGCGCACTATAGCACTTGCCGGCCCCGAAGTCACAGAACCTCAGTATTACAATACTTTAATAGGAGTTCAGATTGAAAATTTGGTTCAGGGAAAGACCAGCGCCAATGTGCCGCTACGGTATATTGCAGGTAACGTACTCAGCGGGAATCAGGTTACGGTGTCGGAATGGCTTAATCCTTATGCCAATATGGTTACGGTAATCGACGATGGCGCTGAAACTCACGAGATGTTTGGTTGGGCGTTGCCACGTTTCAATAAATTCAGTGCAAGCCGGACATATTTTACCGGATTGTTTGAAAACAAGCTTTTCAAAGGAATATTCGGCAACATCAAATATCGTTACGATGCCCGCTTATTGGGAGGTAAACGTGCCATTATCATGTCGGGGGAATACGATAAGGTGTTGCCTATGGATGTATTGCCCGAATTTCTTTTCAAGGCCATGATAGCCGGAAATATCGATAAAATGGAAGCGCTCGGAGCTTACGAAATAGCACCCGAAGATGTGGCATTATGCGAATTTGTATGTACTTCTAAATTGCCATTGCAGCAAATAGTACGTGATGCACTGGATAATATGAAGAAAGAACTTGAATAATAACCCATACCCCGGAAGGGACTATAATATATATGAATGCATTAAGAAAATTAGTAGATAAAGTGAAACCGCAATTTGAAAAAGGCGGTAAGCTTGAAAAGTTCCACTCGGTTTTCGATGGTTTCGAAACGTTTTTATTCGTTCCGAATACTACCTCGAAAAACGGAACTCATATACACGATGCTGTTGACTCAAAACGTACCATGATTATTGTGGTAATAGCTTTGATTCCGGCTATGCTCTTCGGTATGTACAACGTAGGTTATCAGCATTTTCTGGCTTTAGGTCAGCAGGTTGGTTTCTGGGAAACATTTGTTTTCGGCTTGTTAGCCGTATTACCTTTGGTTGTAGTATCATACGCGGTAGGTTTGGGTATCGAATTTATTGTAGCTCAAATCAAAGGACACGAAATTCAGGAAGGGTTTCTTGTATCGGGCTTCCTGATACCGCTTATTGTTCCGGTTGACACTCCGCTTTGGATGGTGGCAGTAGCTACTGCCTTTGCAGTAATTTTTGCCAAAGAAGTATTTGGCGGTACCGGAATGAATATCTTTAACGTGGCGCTTGTAACCCGTGCTTTCCTATTCTTTGCATATCCAACTTTTATGTCGGGCGATGTGGTATGGGTACGCACAGGAACTACTTTTGGGTTAGGTGCAGGTTCTGTAATCGATGGTTATGCGGGAGCTACTCCTCTTGGCCAGGTAGCTACAGCCACTACCAACCATGCCAGTTTGGTCGATACTGTTGGTCATCCCATTAGTTTTATAGATGGTTTTCTGGGTTTAATACCGGGTTCTATCGGCGAAACTTCGGCGCTGGCTATTCTTATTGGAGCTGTACTGTTGTTAGTTACAGGTGTAGCCAGTTGGAAAACAATGTTTTCGGTGGTTGCAGGTGGGGCTTTAATGGCGCTTGTATTCAACCTCTGGGGACCTGATACAGCTGCAGCACACTTCCCCTGGTACAACCATCTTGTATTTGGTGGATTTGCATTTGGAGCTGTTTTTATGGCTACCGATCCTGTAACTTCGGCACGTACCGAAACAGGAAAGTATATTTACGGATTACTTATCGGAGCCATGGCCATCATTATCCGTGTACTCAATCCCGGATATCCCGAAGGTATGATGCTTGCCATTCTGCTGATGAATATTTTTGCTCCGCTTATCGACTACTATGTGGTAGAAGGCAATATCAAACGCCGTATGAAACGAGCCAAACAAATTAAATAACGGAGGGGACTAACAATGAATACAAATAAGAATAGTTATACGCTGATATATGCTATTGTAATGGTGGTGATTGTAGCCCTGTTACTTGCTCTGGTTTCGAGTGGACTAAAAAACAAGCAAAACGAAAACGTAGCTCTTGATAAAAAGAAACAGATACTGAGTTCGCTCAGAATAAATCTTGCCGATCAGAATGCAGCTACACTTTACGATAAATATATTGTAAAAGAGCTTGTTATTAATTCAAAAGCTGAAGTAATTTCTGAAGAGAAAGGAAAAGCATTCGAGATTGATGTAATAAAAGAAAATGCCAAACCTCTTGAAGAACGCCAGCTTCCGGTTTATGTGGCTAATGTTGATGGTAAAACAAAATACATTATCACCGTACGTGGTGCTGGTCTTTGGGGTCCGATTTGGGGTTATGTGGCGCTTGACGACGACAAAAATACCGTATATGGTACATTCTTCTCGCATGCCAGCGAAACTCCGGGCCTGGGTGCCGAAATAGCGTTACCAGACTTTCAGAATAGATTTATCGGAAAACACATTCTGAATGATGCCGGTGACTTTGTGTCGATAGCAGTGATGAAAACAGGTAAATTTGCCGAAGGTCAGGAACAAATTGACGCCATTTCGGGTGGTACGATCACCAGTAAAGGGGTAGAGGCCATGTTGCTTAAAAGCATTGGTCAGTACAAAGAATATTTCAAACAAAAATAAAGGAGGCACAGGAATATGAGTAAATTAATTTCAGAAAAAACCAAAGCGGTTTTCTTAGGCCCTTTAAGCAAAAATAATCCGATTACTGTTCAGGTATTGGGTATTTGTTCGGCGTTGGCTGTTACGGCCAAACTTGAACCAGCTCTTGTAATGGGATTATCGGTAACAATCATTGTTGCTTTTTCCAACGTAATTATTTCACTTCTTCGCAATACCATCCCTAACCGTATACGTATTATTGTACAGTTGGTTGTGGTGGCCGCACTGGTTACCATCGTGAGCGAAATTCTGAAAGCCTTTGCATACGACGTAAGCGTACAGCTTTCGGTTTATATCGGACTAATTATTACCAACTGTATCCTGATGGGACGTCTGGAAGCTTTTGCCATGGGTAACAAACCCTGGGAGTCGTTTATCGACGGACTTGGAAACGGTTTCGGATATGCCTGGATATTGGTTGTTGTAGCGTTTTTCCGCGAGCTTTTGGGTTCCGGCACTCTGCTTGGCTTTAGGGTAATTCCTCAGGCTCTTTACGATGCCGGTTACTCCAATAATGGATTAATGATTTTGCCTCCGATGGCACTTGTGCTTGTGGCATGTATTATATGGGTTCACCGTGCACGAAATAAAGAATTACAGGAAAAATAAACGGGTAAATTGGTTGCCGGTTACTATATAATAAGTAACGTGCTGCTACTAATTTACTTAATTAAAGAAATAATATGGAAAACTTAGCCAGTATATTTGTAAAATCGATTTTTGTCGATAATATGATTTTTGCATTTTTCCTCGGTATGTGCTCTTATCTTGCTGTATCGAAAAATGTAAAAACATCATTAGGATTAGGAGTTGCCGTAGTTTTTGTGTTAGGCATTACTTTACCTGTAAACTACCTGCTCGAAAATTATGTGCTTAAAGAAGGTGCGCTTGCATGGCTTGGCGATAGTTTTAAATCGCTCGATTTAAGCTATCTGGCCTTTATACTCTTTATCGCAGTAATTGCAGCCATGACCCAGTTGGTCGAAATGGTTGTCGAAAAATTCAGTCCGTCATTGTATGCCTCGTTAGGTATATTTTTGCCACTTATTGCTGTAAACTGTGCCATTATGGGTGGTTCGTTGTTTATGCAGCAACGGGCTTTCAATAACGTAGCCGAAGCTACTTCGTACGCATTAGGCTCGGGAGTGGGTTGGATGCTTGCCATCGTAGGTCTTGCGGCAATTCGCGAAAAGATGGAGTACTCCGATGTGCCTGCTCCGTTGAAAGGTTTGGGTATTACTTTTATCACTGTGGCTCTTATGGGTATTGCCTTTATGAGTTTCTCAGGGCTTAAAATTTAATCACTGCCGGTTGAAGAGTGTAAATTAAACTTGTATTATAAATTATTAAAATAAAAGTCCTTTAAATACTGTTTTCTTTGAAAATTCCGTTTTTTTAAAGGCTTCAAAAAATTATGTTATCAGCAATTAATACAGCAATGATTATCACAAGTCTGGTGGTATTCTTAGTGGTTATTCTTCTGTTGGTTATTGTTCTAATTGTAGCAAAACGTTATCTGGTAGCTTCGGGTGACGTAACAATAACCATAAACGGTGAGAAACAGGTAGTGGCCGAAGCAGGCAGTACGCTGCTGAATACCTTGTCGACGCAGAGCATCTTTCTGCCATCGGCTTGCGGAGGCGGTGGTTCTTGTGCCCAGTGTCGTTGTCAGGTAGTAGAGGGCGGAGGTGAGATATTGCCTACCGAAACCGTACACTTTAGCCGCAAGGAAATCAAAGACAACTGGCGCTTAGGATGTCAGGTGAAAGTAAAAAACGACTTGTCGATTAAGATGGATGAGTCAATTCTTGGTGTGAAGAAATGGGAATGCGAAGTGGTATCGAACAAGAATGTAGCTACCTTTATCAAGGAGTTTGTTGTAAAATTACCCGAAGGCGAACACCTCAATTTCGTATCGGGTGGATATATCCAGATAGATATTCCAAAATACGACTTGAAATTCACCGACTTTGCTATTGAAGAACAATTCCGCGACGACTGGGATAAGTTTAAAATGTGGGATCTGGTATGCAAAAACGATGATGAAACCATGCGTGCCTACTCTATGGCCAACTATCCGGCCGAGGGCGATATTGTTATGCTTAACGTACGTATAGCCACTCCACCGTTCGATAGAAATAAAGGTGGCTGGATGGATGTAAAACCGGGTATCTCATCGTCGTACATTTTCAATCTCAAGCCGGGCGACAAAGTAATGGTATCCGGTCCGTTTGGTGAGTTTCACCCCATACTTAACACTAAGCGCGAAATGCTTTACGTTGGTGGTGGTGCTGGTATGGCTCCTTTACGCTCGCATGTACTCCACTTGCTGAAAACCCTGAAAATTACCGATCGTAAGATTACTTATTGGTACGGAGCCCGTTCTAAAAAAGAAATTTTCTACGAAGAGGATTTCAGAGAATTAGAAAGAGAATTTCCGAACTTCCAATTCAATATTGCATTAAGTGAGCCTCAACCGGAAGATAACTGGACAGGTTATGTTGGATTCATACATCAGGTTATTCATGACGAATATTTAAGCAAACACGATGCCCCTGAAGATATCGAATACTACATGTGTGGTCCTGGTCCTATGGCCAAAGCTGTAGAAAAAATGCTTTGGGAGCTTGGTGTACCCCGCGAAATGCTTATGTTCGACGATTTCGGAGCATAACAAAGAATTATCAAACTATTATATTTTAATCAAAGAGAGCGTCTGGTTTTTTATGAACCGACGCTTTTTTTGTTGCGATTTTTTGACGTGTTAATAATCAGGGCGGTTAAAAAAGAGCGAAAAAATGCATATTCATTTACTTGCCGTTTAAAAAATAACATACATTAACTCTTTATGTACCCTAAATGTACCCTAAGAAAATTTTTATAAATACATCAACGCAACTATCTTTGTCATATTCAAAAAAATACAATATGCAATCTGTTTCGTAAGACTTATTTTAGAATTATTTACTTTAAAAAAATCCTTAATGAAAAAATTAGTAGCAGAATTTATTGGTACATTTTGGCTCGTACTGGGCGGATGTGGAAGTGCTGTGTTAGCAGCAGGTTACCCTGAATTGGGTATTGGGTTTGCAGGTGTTTCACTTGCATTTGGTCTTACTGTTCTGACTATGGCTTATGCCATAGGTCATATATCGGGGTGTCACCTTAATCCGGCTGTGTCATTAGGTCTTGTAATAGCAGGTCGTTTTGATAAGAAGGAACTTTTACCTTATATAATTTCTCAGGTTTTAGGAGGGTTATTAGCAGCATTTGTTTTATACCTTATTGCCAGTGGTAAGTCTGGTTTTGATGTTACCGCCGGTTTTGCATCTAACGGTTATGGCGAGCATTCGCCCGGGGGATACAGCCTGATAGCAGTGTTAATTACTGAAGTAGTGATGACTTTTATATTTTTGATGGTTATTTTAGGTGCTACACACTCAAAGGCACCCAAAGGCTTTGCCGGGATTGCTATCGGTTTGGCTCTTACACTAATTCATCTTATATCTATTCCGGTGTCAAATACATCGGTGAATCCTGCACGCAGTACAAGCCAGGCGATTTTTGCCGGTGGCGACTATCTTGGTCAATTGTGGTTGTTCTGGTTAGCGCCGTTGGTTGGAGCTGTTCTTGCAGGCCTGGTTTACAAATACCTTTCGCCAGAGGAATAATGCTCTGAAAACATTGAAGCAGGTAAAGCATACTTTTTTTTGAATGGAACATTGTTAGGCTTAGCGGCTAACAATGTTCTTTTTTTATCATCAGAGATTATTTACGATAGTTCGTTTATTGCGTTTATTCAGAATAGTTTGTTATATGCCTAAAAGTATGATGTTTATTCAGGCTTATATTTTTTTTTATCTATAGTATCTGAAGTTTTTTTTAATCCAACATAGTTTTATCAGAACTAAAAAATGCTCATTACATCTGCATTGAGTGCCTGACTTTTACAAATCACTACATTATCTATACACAGAGATATTTAAAAAGTAAGAAGTGATATAATTCCGAAATTAACCATAATGATAAAAATTTCATCAGATATTTTTATTTTTTAATAATTAAAATGAACCAATCCGCGAAAAAATGATGTATTTTTGTGTGATTTTTGCCAAAAACTGCTCTTATACAAACGTTATATCTCCATGAATAAAACAATTCTCTCCAAAATTACACCGCATGTTGTTGCAATTCTGTTGTTTACAGTGATAGCTTTCTTTTATTTCAAGCCGGTTATCGAAGGAAAACAGCTTATAGGTCATGATACTGAAAGCTGGATGTGTATGGCTAAAGAATCGGTTGACTATAACAAATCGCACGATGATATAACACTTTGGACCAATTCGATGTTTGGCGGAATGCCGACTTATCAGATATCGTCATCACAACCCTACAATCTGATTAAGTACGTTGAAGATGTGTTTCACATGTACCCCAATGCGGTATATTTTCTAATGCTCTATTTTATAGGCTTCTACGTTTTACTATTATCATTCAGGCTCAATCCATGGCTGGCCATAGTGGGAGCCATTGCCTTTGCCTTTGCTTCGTACAACCTGATAATTATTGCCGCCGGGCACAATTCCAAGGCTGTAACCATAGCTTACATGGCACCGGTTATAGGTGGTGTTTTTATGGCTTTCAGGCGCAATAAACTTGTGGGAGGCTTAGTTACAGCTCTGGCCTTGAGCCTGGCAATACGGGCTAACCATGTTCAGATTCTGTATTATACCTTAATACTACTATTGTTCTTTGGTGTTGTAGAACTGGTTTACAGCCTGAAAAACAAAGAAATTAAATCCTTTTTGCAATCGTCGGCGGTGCTTATTGTGGCTGCGCTTATAGCTGTGGGGATGAATGCCACTTCGCTGCTAACAACTTACGAATATAGCCAGTATACCATGCGCGGCAAGTCCAACGGACTAACAACCGACAGTCAGAATTCGCAGCACGGGCTAAATAAAGACTATATAACTCAATGGAGTTACGGAAAGGCAGAAACAATGACCCTTCTAATTCCCAATTTTATGGGAGGTGCCAGTGGAGGTTATCTGGAAAGCGATAGCCATACAGCTGCAAAGCTTAAAGGATATGGTGTACCCAATGTTGAAAAAGTGATGAAAGATATGCAGTTGCCGCTTTATTGGGGCGATCAGCCCGGAACTTCAGGGCCGGTTTATTTGGGTGCGGTGGTAATTTTTCTTTTCGTGCTGGGGCTCTTTATAGTTGAGCGCAGAACCCTTTGGTGGCTCTTACCGGCCATAGCACTTACTCTGATGCTTTCGTGGGGTCGAAATTTTATGTGGCTTACCGACTTATTTATTGATTATGTGCCACTTTATAATAAATTCCGCACCGTATCAATGACCTTGGTAGCTACGGGATTTGGCATTACGCTTATCGCACTGCTTGCGCTTAAAGAACTGCTTGATCCAAAAACTGATAAAACCAAGCTTCTGAAACCGCTCCTGATTAGTGCCGGCATTACGGCGGGTCTTGCTTTGATTTTTGCAGTGATACCTTCGTTGGCAGGAAGTTTTGTTGCTCCGTCAGATGCTCAATTGCAGGGCGATTACGCCTTTCTGAAAGAAACACTTCCGCTCGACCGCGAAGCAATGCTCCGTTCTGATGCTTTACGTTCAGTAGGCTTCATTATTGTAGCTGCTTTGGTAATATGGTTGTATATTAAAAATAAATTAAAGCCTGCGGCCACCATAGCGTTGTTTGGAATTCTATTTCTGGCCGATCTTGTTCCGGTTGCCAAACGTTACCTGAATGACAATAACTTTGAACGCAAACGCAAATTTGAAACTTTGGTAGAGCCGACTAATGCCGATAAGATGGTTTTACAGGATAAATCTGATTACCGGGTGCTTGATGCTACCGTAAGCATATTCAACGACTCAAAACCGTCTTATTTCCATAAAAATATTGGAGGATACCATGCGGCAAAACTGCGTCGTTATCAGGAACTTATTAATATGCAGATAGAAGGAGAGATTGGGCAGCTGTTTGGAGCTTTCGGGCGTGCTAAAACTTTTGAAGAGATAGCTCCGGTGCTTGATTCGCTTGGAGTACTTAATATGCTTAATATGAAGTATGTTATCTACAATAAAGATGCAGCGCCTCTTGTAAATCCTTATGCCAATGGTAATGCGTGGTTTGTAAATAAAGTAAGGGTGGCTGCCAATGCTGACGAAGAAATGAAGCTGGTTGGCGAAATAGATACCAAACACGATTTGGTTGTAGACAAAGCCTTTGAAAAAGAAGTGCCCTTGAGTACCGTTGTTGACACTACAGCTCGCATAGCGCTGAAATCGTACGAACCTAATCATTTGATTTATACCGTAAATTCTAAAACAGATCAATTGGCAGTATTTTCTGAGATATATTATGATAAAGGCTGGAATGCTTACATTAACGGCAATAAAGTTCCTTACGTAAGGGCTAACTATCTGTTACGTGCTATGCCATTGAAGGCTGGTAATTATGACGTGGAATTCAAATTTGAACCTAAATCGTACAGTACAGGTAATACCATTGCGTTGGTTTCATCGGTGTTGCTGATACTGGCGCTGGCTGGTTTTGTTGTAATCAGAACACGTAAAGAAAAACAAACAAAAGAATAAATATTCGGTTAATTACTATGAGTAAAAACAGAACGACTAAACCCCGAAAGATAAAAAGTATACATGCTACTTCAACGATAAGCATGTCGTTGGTATTGTTCCTTATTGGCTTGGTAAGCCTGTTGCTTTTTGTGGCGCGCGATATGGGTGTGTATGTCAAGGAGAATATTAATCTTTCGGTAATTTTGAGCGATGAAACTACCCCTACCGACCGCATAAGAATACAAAAATATCTTGAGGGCGCTATTTATACCAAATCGGTTGAATATGTATCCAAGGACGATGCTCTGAAGGATCATATCGCTTCGCTTGGCGAAAATCCTAAGGAGTTTTTGGGTTACAACCCGCTGAAAGCGTCGCTCGAAGTAAAGCTGAAAGCAGCTTATGCCAATCCGGATAGTGTGGCTGTAATCGAGAACAAACTGAAAACATTCAGCAATATCAACCAAACCGCCTATCAAAAAGATTTGGTGAGCCTGGTTAACGAAAACATCAGAAAAGTAAGTTACGTATTACTTGGTTTAGCGATAGCTTTATTGCTGGTATCGGTAACGCTGATTCACAATACGGTGAGAATATCTGTGTATTCAAACCGGTTTTTAATAAACACCATGAAACTGGTAGGAGCCAGCAAAAGCTTTATCCGCAAGCCCTATCTTATCCGTGGGGTAATCAATGGATTGGTGTCGGCTTTTATAGCCTTGGCGCTGTTGGCTGGTGCTGTATATTATGTGATTTACGAATTTGGAATGACAGCTTTGGCACTACAGCCACTTACAACTGTATATGTCATTAGTATCGTTGTGTTGTCGGGTGTTCTGCTTACGGTTTTTTCATCGTACATTGCTGTGGGACGTTATCTGAAAATGAAAGCTAACGATATGTATTATATTTAAAATTTCAGCAAATAAGAATATTAAAAAAACAGATACAATATATAAAAATATGGAAAATAATAAAAAGCTTACGCTCCCCAAGGTTAATCTTGTATTGATTGCAGTTGGTTTTGCTATAATCATAATCGGATTTATACTAATGACAGGTTCGGCTACCGAAGTAGACTTCAACCCTGATATATTCAGTACACGCCGTATTACTGTTGGCCCGATGGTTGCATTTTTTGGTTTTTTGTTTGTAATATTTGCAATACTCTTTAAGCCTAAAAGTAAATAAGCATGTCGGTATTAGAAGCAATAATTATTGCTATAGTTGAGGGGTTAACAGAGTTTCTGCCGGTATCTTCTACCGGCCATATGATTATTGCTCAGAGTTTGCTGGGAGTGGAGAGTACCGAATTTGTAAAAGCTTTTACGGTTATCATTCAGTTCGGAGCTATACTTTCGGTTATTGTATTATACTGGAAACGATTTTTTAAAGTAAACTCTATAGTAGTTTTTGATAAAAATGCCGTAGTTGGTTTAAGTCTGCTTCGGCGGCTGAAAGTTTATTTTCTGCGTTTACTGCAGAAGTATGACTTTTACTGGAAGTTGTTTATCGCTTTTGTACCGGCAGCCGTAATTGGCTTTTTGGCCAATGATTATGTGGATGCTATGCTCGAAAGCGTGTTTGTGGTAGCTTTAATGCTGGTAATAGGCGGAGTATTTATGCTTTTTGTGGATAAATGGTTTAATAAACCGAATGACAATCAGGAAATTACCTGGCGAAAAGCACTCAGAATAGGTTTTTTTCAGTGTATAGCTATGATTCCGGGAGTGTCGCGTTCCATGGCCACCATTGTTGGGGGTATGACTACCAGATTATCCCGCAAAAACGCAGCTGAATTTTCTTTCTTTCTGGCTGTACCTACCATGGCAGCAGCATCGGGCTATAAATTGATGAAACTGCTTACAGACCCTGTCAGACTTGATATGTTGAAAGATAATTTAGTAATCTTACTCATAGGTAATGTGGTGGCTTTTGCGGTGGCTTTATTAGCTATCAAATTTTTTATCGACTTTCTTACTAAATATGGCTTTAAGGCCTTTGGATATTACCGGATTGTAGTTGGGGTGATATTGCTTGTGCTACTGGCTGCCAATGTTGATTTGAATGTGATGTAAATTTCCGGATTCAGGAAAAAATCTGACCGAAAAATTAGATATAAAATATTTTAAATGGATTTTATTCAAGGAGAAGTTCTTTACGTAAATAAACCGTTACACTGGACATCGTTTAGCTTAGTGAATAAGCTGCGATGGAAACTTAGGAAAACACTGCATATTAAGAATCTGAAGGTAGGACATGCCGGTACACTGGATCCGCTTGCTACCGGGGTTATGATATTATGCACCGGAAAATCAACCCGACTGATAGAGAGCTTTCAGTATCAGACCAAAGAATATATTGCCACCCTTGAGCTGGGAGCAACTACGCCTTGTTTTGATTTGGAGTTGCCGGTAGATGCCACATTTCCTACCGAACATATTACCAGACAGCTTGTAGATGAGGTAATTCCCCGCTTTACGGGCGAAATATGGCAGATTCCACCCGTATATTCAGCAGTCAAGGTAGATGGCAAACGAGCTTACGATTATGCCCGCGATGGGCAGGAAGTAGAACTTAAACCCAAGTTGTTGGTTATAGATGAGATAGAGGTGCTTGATTTTTCGCTTCCAGTGTTAAAGATTAGAGTAGTTTGCAGCAAAGGAACTTATATCAGAGCGCTGGCTCGGGATATTGGCATTGCGCTTGGGAGCGGAGCGCATCTTACAGCCCTCGAACGTACCCGCATTGGCGATGTGAAATTGAGCGATTGTTGGGAAATTGATGATTTGGTAAATCATGTTGAGAAAGTAATTATTGATCAGGCGGCGGAAACGTTGTAATATTTGCACCGGGTATTGGTGAGCTATATAAAAAAGGAAACAGACAAAAGAAAAACATATGAAACTATCAAAGTTTAAGTTTAAACTGCCGGATGAGCAAATAGCTCAGTATCCGACAAAACACAGAGATGAATCGCGGCTTATGGTAATAAGACGTAAAACCGGGGAAATTGAACACAAGGTTTTTAAAGATGTACTTGACTATTTCAATGAAGATGACTTGTTTATCTTCAACGATACTAAAGTATTCCCGGCTCGTCTGTATGGTAATAAGGAGAAAACAGGTGCGCAAATTGAAGTTTTCTTGCTGCGCGAACTCAATCATGATATGCGTTTATGGGATGTATTGGTAGAACCGGCACGCAAAATACGCATAGGAAACAAGCTTTACTTTGGCGATGACGACTCTGTAGTAGCCGAGGTGATTGATAATACTACCTCAAGAGGCAGGACATTGCGTTTTTTGTTTGACGGTACGCACGATGAATTTAAAAAGAGTTTGTTCAACCTGGGCGAAACTCCGCTACCCCGCAATATAACCCGACCTGTAGAGCCGGAAGATGCCGATCGTTTTCAGACAATATTTGCCAAAAATGAAGGTGCGGTTTCAGCTCCTGCAGCAGGTACACACTTTAGCCGGGAGTTGCTGAAACGGATGGAAATTAAGGGTATTGATACTGCATTCCTGACTTCGCACATGAGTTTGGGTAATTTCCGTGAGATTGATGTGGAAGACCTTACCAAACACAAAATGGACTCGGAGCAGATGTCGGTGTCTTTGCTTACTGCCGAAAAAGTGAATAAAGCTCAGGACGAAAGCCGGAATATCTGTGCTGTAGGTGTAACTGTGATGCGCGCGCTCGAAACTGTGGTGGGCACTGAAGGGAAAATAAAACCTTATGACGGATGGACAAATAAATTTATATTTCCTCCTTACGATTTTACCGTGGCAAACTCGATGATAACAAATTTCCATTTGCCATATTCTACTTTACTTATGCTCACAGCTGCTTTTGGCGACTACGACCATGTTATGAACGCTTACGAAGTAGCTCTGAAAGAAGGATATCGCTTTGGTGTATATGGCGATGCCATGTTGTTGCTGTAAGTAATTAACCTGATTTTCAATCAATAAAAAAAGGAATTTCATTTTTGAAATTCCTTTTTTGTTGACTATTATATAAGCTAATACCATTAAAAAAGACTTGCAGCCAGTGCTAACACAAGCATCGCTGCAAATATACCTACGAAAACAAGTTGCAGTTTTATTTCGGGTTGTGAAGTTATTGCTCTGTTCATATTCTTATATCTTTGATTGTTTTTATTAATTTTTACATTACAAATGTATATAAATACTTTCTGGTTGTATAATTTTCCTTTTTGTAGTTATTTTAATCGACTTTGTCGCTTAAATTATTACAAATAGACGGGATTTGGAAATTTTTATACAAAAATGCTTTGAATTTAAAAACTCGTTTAATGAAAATTGTGAAAAATATTTTGCAGAATCAACCTAACTCCTGAAAATTTTTTATTGAAACACTTTTTTGAGATATTTAAATTAATATCTATACACATAAATTAACTTTAATTAATAATTTTAGATTGATTATGAGAATGCAAAACACGTTTTTTATCGCAGAAATTATGTCATAAATGTAGCAATAATTATTATAAAAAAGGGTCGAGGTAAGAAGCCTGAATCAGCATAATACATTTTCGGTGGAAATCCTAAGTGAAAAGTAATGAAAGGCTTATTGCTATTTATGGGGAGTTTTTTTTAATGGTTTTAGCTAAGATCTTACAAACACAAACTTTTGTTCGTCTGATAGTTGTGGGTGAAACCAATATCCGGCTTTATCGAATCCTTTCAAATCTTCTACGTCCTCTATCCGGTTTTCGATAATATAACGAGCCATAAGCCCGCGTGCTTTCTTGGTATAGATAACAATTTGTTTTAATTTTTCATATTTAAACTCATAGAACTCGATACTAATTACCTTTATCTTGCTTTTTTTAAGGTCAATAGATTTAAAATATTCGCCCGAAGTCAGATTTATCAGTATCTGTGGATTGCCACTTGCTTTCAGGGCTTTTACGATGGAACTCGTAATTTTATCACGCCAGAAATCGTACAGGTCGTTACCCCGTTCATTTGATAACTTAGAGCTCACTTCGAGCCTGTAAGGCTGTATAAGATCCAACGGGCGCAACACACCATACAAGCCGGATAAAATGCGCAAATGCTGCTGTGCATACACGTAATCGTCATCAGTAAACGTTTTGGCATCCAAACCTCTGAATACCTCACCGTCAAATGCCAGTGCAGCTTGCTTGGCATTGTCAGGAGTAAAGGGCTTATGCCAGTTAAAGTACCGGTCGAAGTTCAACTGCGTCAGTCCCGAGTTTATTTCAAGTAACTTACTCAACTCAGTTGGAGTTAGTTCTCTGACAAGCTGAACCAAGTGTTCGGCTTCTTTCATGTATTCAGGGAGCGTATACCGCTGAGTGGCGGTTTGAGGCTTGAAATTCTGTATTTTTGCGGGCGATATTGTTATAAGCATATAGGCGTTTTTTTTTTGAACAATCAAAACTACAAATTTTTACTGAAATGTTCAAAATAAAAATGGATTTGCTTTTATAGCAAATCCATTTTTGATGTAATATTTCCAGAAGGTAAAATTATTCTTTTTCCAACTGTAGCGTTCTTGTAGGCTGGTCGCAAACCTCTGTTGGGCCGTAATACTGAATAGGTCCCGGATAAACGTAGCTCGATTTTTCGTCGGCCCAGTTTTCGCGGTTTGCGGCAAAGTATTTGAATGGAGCGCCATCTAAAAGCACCAAAGCTTTTTGAATTACCGGTTTCATTTTTCCGTGGCGTTTTTCCATATTCATCATCATGGTAATGGGCACACCACCTGCAATCCATTCGGCAGCAGGAGCGGTGAGGTTGCGTACCGACGACATATATCCGGTTTTTCCGGCAGAAATAAGCAACGAAGCTGTATATCCGAGAGAATATGTGTAGTCAGCATCAAAATTTGATGGGATAGCACAACGTCCTTCGTAACCAAAGAAGTGGTTCAGCGCCGAGAATTTACCTTTAAACTTGCCTTCAGCTTTCAGTTGGGCTAAACGTTTAGCTACCATTTCTATCAATAGTTTTTCTGTTTCGATAAGCGAAACCTGAACGTTACCGTGCGGGTCGCGGTCCAAAGTAAGCTGGCGCGCAATGCCTTTAGGCAAATCGCGGTATACGTGGCTGCTTTCGGGAGTAAGCAAACCCTTTACATATTGGCGTTTTTCATCATCAGTTTCCAGTGCATTGAAGTCTTCGTTGTGCGCCAAAAGATCGTTAAGCTCTGCAATAAGCTTTTTCATGGCAGGAATAAATTCAATAAGTCCCTCCGGTATCAATATTGTTCCAAAGTTCAAGTCATGATTAGAGCGGTTTACAATCACTTTTACAATGTCTTCAACAATTTCCGATAAAGTCATGTTTTTAGCTTCAACTTCTTCAGAAATTAAGCAGATATTTGGTTGACTTTGCAATGCACACTCCAGAGCAATATGCGAAGCCGAACGACCCATTAAGCGGATAAAGTGCCAGTATTTTTTAGCTGAGTTGGCATCGCGTTGGATGTTACCGATAAGTTCAGAATATACTTTGCAGGCAGTGTCAAACCCAAACGAAGTTTCAATCATTTCGTTTTTAAGGTCTCCATCAATGGTTTTAGGGCAGCCAATTACCTGAATACCTTTGTTTTTCTGAACATAATATTCGGCCAATACGCAGGCATTCGTGTTGGAGTCGTCGCCACCAATAATAACGATAGCGTTGATACCTAACTTATGGCAAATTTCGGCACCTTTTTCATATTGTTCTTCTTCTTCCAGTTTGGTACGACCAGATCCAATAATATCAAACCCACCTGTATTGCGGTACTCATCCACAATTTCCTGAGTAAGTTCAATATACTTGTGGTCAACAAGTCCGCTGGGTCCGCCCAGAAAGCCATACAGTTTGTTTGCCGGGTTTAAGGCTTTGAGGCCGTCATAAATACCCGAAATTACGTTGTGTCCACCGGGAGCTTGTCCGCCTGAGAGGATTACCCCCACAGCTACCTGAGGGTTAGCGCCAGCTTCACCAGCTTCAAAAGTAATGAGCGGCATGCCATAAGTGTTAGGAAACAGCTCTTTGATTTCAGCCTGATTAGCTACCGATTGGGTGGCAGTACCTTCTTTTAGCACTACATGACCCTTTAAAGCAGCGGGTAGCTTCGGTTGGTAAGATGCGCGCGCAATCTGCAAGGGACTTTTAGTCATTGGTTTCATGATAATTGTTTTATAATAGTTTTGTAATAGTTTGATATTCAATATACTTTATGTTTGAAAAAACGCATACAAAATTAATGAAAAAAATCAATAATGCAAGTAAAAATCGGGATACACTTCCAATATGTAAGACTTTGCATTAATGCTCAGTAACAGATTAAAAAAGCACCACAGCAGTAGCCATGAAGCCGATGATGATAATTATTCTTGCCAAAGAGTGCTTGATATGCTCATTATCAGATAATTTCAACTAAGAAAGTAGTAATGCTTTGTAAGTCATAATTTTTCCGTATCTTTGCACCCGAATTAAATAACAACAACGCGTTAGGGGTAAACATCCGATATACACTGCATTAACCTTGCGGTATGCTTATCAGAGGGTACACGTTTTATCAATAAATGGAATTAATCGCCGGATAAATGCCCAAAGCGTGTACTTAAAATTTTTATAACAAATCAATGACATTTCAAGAACTTAATCTGAAGCCCGATATTTTATCGGCTATCAGTGAACTTGGTTACGAGCAACCTATGCCCGTACAGGAACAAACCATCCCTTTTATGCTCGAAAAAAACGCCGATCTTGTTGCTCTTGCTCAGACAGGAACTGGTAAAACAGCGGCATTCGGACTACCGGTGCTGAATATGATAGACGTTTCGCGCAAGCAGGTACAAGCCCTGGTGCTGGCTCCCACGCGTGAGCTTTGTATACAGATTGCTAATGACCTGAATAATTACTCAAAATACCTGCGCGGATTGCGCATTGTGGCTGTGTATGGTGGCGAAGATATTCGTAAACAGCTCAAACAACTCGATGGTACGCCTCAAATTATTGTAGCTACTCCGGGTCGACTTATTGACTTGCTCGAAAGAGGTAAAATTAACCTGGGCGCTATCGACTTTTTGGTGCTTGACGAGGCCGATGAGATGCTGAATATGGGTTTCAAGGAAGATATTGAAACTATCCTGCAAAAAACACCAGATACTCGTCGTACAATGCTTTTCTCGGCTACCATGCCTAAAGAAATTGCATCGATAGCCAAGCGTTACATGAAAGATTATGAGGAAATAACGGTAGGTGTGAAAAACTCCGGATCGGAAAACGTTGAACACATTTACTACGTGTCGCAGGCCAAGCAACGTTATTTGGTGCTGAAGCGTATTGTGGATTTAAATCCGGATATTTATGGAATCGTTTTTTGTCGTACACGCCAGGAAACTAAGGAGGTAGCCGATCACCTGATGAAGGATGGGTACAGCGCTGATGCTTTGCATGGCGACCTTTCGCAAGCTCAACGCGACACGGTAATGCAGAAATTCCGCATACGGAACATACAGTTGCTGGTTGCTACGGATGTGGCTGCCCGCGGATTAGACGTAAGCGACCTTACTCACGTGATTAATTATAACCTCCCCGATGATGTTGAGGTATATACACACCGTAGTGGACGAACCGGGAGAGCTAACAAAAAAGGGGTTTCGGTATCGATTATCCATTCTAAGGAAAAGTTTAAAATCAAAGATATTGAGCGCATGCTGAAAAAACAATTTCAGCAACAACAAATTCCTAATGGCCTTGAAGTTTGTAAAAAACAATTGTTTTTTATGATTGATAAAATGCAAAACGTAGAGGTAAACGAAGATCAGATAGCTCCTTATATTGAGCAGATTATGAAGCAGCTCGATTATCTGAATAAAGAAGAAGTGCTGAAACGCTTTGTATCGCTTGAGTTTAACAGATTCCTTGAATATTACAAAGATGCCGAGGATCTCAATTATCATGAACGGTCAGACAGATCATCAGACAGATCTGAACGGTCTGACAGGGCAGGCAGAGATAGCAAGTCAGGTGGCGACAGGCAGAAAAAAGGAGGAAGAAAAGTGCGTCTGAAAATTAACCTTGGCGACCGCGAAGGGCTTAACCCAAAAAGGTTTTTAGGTATTATCAACGATGTTACCGGAGATAAATCTATTAGTATCGGCAGTATCGAAATTACCAATAAGTTCACTTTCTTCGATGTGTTTGAAGATCAGTCTGATCAGGTATTGAAAGCATTCGCTTCTGAACCGGATATGATTGTGAGTGAAGCCAAAGGCGGAAAATCGTACGAGGGAAAACCTTACGAAGGAGCTAAAAGGGATAATAGTAAATATGGTTCCGGTAGCTACAAAGACGGTAGCAGCCGTGGCTCAGCGCGCAAACAGGATGGGGCGGATAAACCCTGGCGAAGTAGAGATCGCAATGACCGAAACGACAGAAGAAGCAAAGGAGGCAGAAACCGTTAATATCGCTTTTTTTTGCTACTTTTGTATCCTTATTTTTTTATTTCCAATCTTTGTTAATGGAGAAGAATCAGTTACATAAGTCTTTACTTCTTGTTTTTCTGATAGTAATGTTATTCAGTGTTTTGTCAATATCAAAAATAGACAAAACACTGTCTGCATTTAATATAAAGCCCGTAAATGTTTTTTCGGATATTCAGAGAAACGAAAAACCGGCAATTGTAAAAAAAGTTCATCTACAGCCCGATTCGTTGCGGGTAAAATATCCGTCAGGGATAGTGGGTATTGATAATTTCTCGGACAAACGGTATCCTTTGGAATCGTTTTTCAATAAACTTAAATCGGCCCGCAGGCAACAAGCCAAAGTGCGTATTGCATGGTTTGGCGATTCGTTTACCGATGCCGATTTGGTGGTAAGTGATTTACGCGACACCTTACAATCGGTATACGGAGGCAATGGGGTGGGTTTCGTTCCCATGACTTCGGAAGCTCCGGGTTTCAGACAAACGGTGCTTCATTCCTTTTACGGATGGAAAACAAGCTCGGTGGTTTCACCTAAAGGTATGCGAAATTTTGGTATCAACGGATATGTCTATCAGCCCGATTCGGCCAATTACGTTCAATACTCAGGAACGCGAAAATTCCGACATACCAGGCGTTTTGATAATTTTAGTCTGTTTTACCAATCGAAAGCCCCTTTTGAAGTCCGGGTGACGCTCAACGATACGATAAAAGAAAATATCATGCTTGCTGAGTCGGCCCTTCCATCAGTTTTCAAGATGAAACAAACGGGAATTTCTAAAGTGAAAATACGCATTCCGTACAATCCGGGTGTTTCCGTTTTTGGAGCTTCGCTCGAAGATGATACTGGTATTTATATAGATAATTTCTCAATTAAAGGCAATTCCGGCATCGGGTTGCTGGCTATACCTGCTGCCAACATCGCGGCATTCGACAGCCTGCTCAATTATGATCTTATTGTACTGCAATATGGATTGAATGCGGTTACCTCGTCGACCCGAAAGTACGATGGCTATATGCTCTCCATGAAAAAGATTATTCATAAATTGAGGAAAGCTTTCCCGGATGTTCCTATTCTGATGCTTTCGGTGTCGGATAGAAGTGAACGGCTGAATGGTGAATATATTACTATGAAGTCCATTGACGGGCTTGTACAAGCTCAAAAAGCATTCGCCAGCGAAAATAAATTGCTATTCTGGAATTTGTTTGAGGCCATGGGGGGCGAAAACTCTATGGCGGCATTTGTAGCTGCCAATCCACCATTGGCTAACAAAGATTATACGCATCTTAATTTCAAAGGAGGCCGAAAAATAGGCTTATCACTTGCCAAAACATTTATATACGAGCAAAAGAGATATGATGAAAAGCAGTAAAATAATTGTTATCAGTTGCCTGATTTATTTCTTAGTGGGAACAAACTTGCATGTTTGTGCTCAGGGTTCTGCTGCTACCAGTTTATCTGCATTTTCATTTATCAATTTACAGCGGGATACAATCACTAACGCAGGAGTTTTGGACGCTTTTTTCGCAAAACTGAAATTATTAAGCGATGGTAAGGCAGAGGTAATCAATATTGTACACATAGGCGATTCGCATACGCAAGCCGACTTTCTGACAGGTGAAATCCGTACAAACCTTCAGAAAAGTTTCGGTAATGCGGGTAGGGGACTTGTTGCGCCATTGCGACTGGCAGGAACTAACGAACCGTTTAACTACCGGATAAGCTCTGCAAATACATGGCAAAAAATATACGTCAAAAGCTTAACACGGCCGTTTGAGCCGGGACTTGCGGGTGTAAGTGTGAGAAAATCAGATACTATGCCCGGTAAAATTACCATTAAGACTCAGAATAAAGACTCTTTGGATTATTCTTTTTCTAAGATTACATTATTTTGCCGTAACGATTCTACCCCTTTTGAGGTTAATATTTCAGATTCAACCCATCACATTTGTAGTTCGTTAAAAATTACAAGCGATACTGTTTATCCTGTCAATCTGAATGCTGCCACTAACCAGTTGGATTTAGAATTTAATTCACGGGCTATTATAGATGGTTTCGTTTTACGCAACCAAAACTCAGGAATAGTTTATCATACAGCAGGTGTAAATGGCGCACATTTTTCAGATTTTAATCGCTCGTCCGTATTTTTTAAACAAATGCCGGTTCTAACTCCCGATTTAATAATTGTATCGTTGGGCACTAATGAAGGGGTTAGCTATCGGATTACAAGTCAGATGATTGTAAATGAGGTAGATAAGCTTTTGAAATCGCTCGCTGATCAAGGTGTTTTTTGTCCCGTACTGCTTGTTACTCCGTTCGACAATTATTATCGTCGTAAAAGCTTTAATAAATATCTGAAAACCGTAAATACCGGTTTAATAGATGCCGCGAAGAAAAATGGTCTGGCCTATCTGGATGCGTATCAAATTACCGGAGGATACGGCTCAGCAGCCAGCTGGCGTCGCAACGGTATGTTTGGTAGAGACAGGGTACATTATACGCAAGCGGGCTATCGTTTGCAGGGTAATATTCTTTATCAGGGACTTATTAATAGCTTTAATAAATGGTGCAGCCAATCTGTTTCGGCTGAACATTAATATATGAAATTCATCTATGTTACCCATTGATTTCGACAGAATTTTTCAGCAATTAACCTATCAGCCGCAAGCTCCTATTATTTTTAATAGCGGAGTGTTTCTTTTCTTGTTTCTGGCTTTTCTGGCGGTTTACATGCTGGTATACAAGCATGAGCGGGTCAGAATTTATTATGTTGTGGCATTCTCGGTTTATTTTTATTACAAATCGAGTGGCTGGTATTTTCTACTTTTATTGCTGCTTACTGTTTCCGATTTTTGCCTTGCCAAACTGATGTCGAAGCATGATAAAAAAGAAGAACGGGTGGTTCTGCTGATAATCAGCTTACTGCTTAATTTGGGATTGCTGGCTTATTTTAAGTATACTAATTTCATATTTTCATCATTTTATGAGCTGTTGAATAAACCGTTCGACCCTTTCAATATTTTTCTTCCAATAGGAATTTCCTTCTTTACGTTTCAGAGTTTGAGCTACACCATCGATGTATACAGAAAAAATATAGAACCATTAAAACGCTTGTCCGATTACGCATTTTACCTTACATTTTTTCCACAAATGGTAGCCGGCCCTATTGTTCGTGCAGCCGACTTTATTCCTCAGATTCATCGTACTCCATTTGTTTCGCAGGCCGATTTTGGTCGTGCCGTTTTCCTGATTTGTATCGGGCTTTTCAAAAAAGCTGTTATATCGGACTATATAAGCCTGAACTTTGTTGACCGCATATTTGAAAATCCAACACTTTACACCGGTTTTGAAAACCTGGCAGGGGTTTATGGCTATGCTTTGCAGATATATTGTGATTTTTCGGGATACTCAGATATGGCTATTGGCATAGCTTTATTGCTTGGATACCAGTTGAATATAAATTTCAATTCACCATATAAGTCGTCGAGTATAACCGAATTTTGGCGTCGCTGGCATATTTCTCTATCGTCGTGGTTGCGCGATTATTTATATATTTCGCTCGGAGGCAATCGCAAAGGTCGTATTCGCACGTATACTAATCTGATGATCACGATGTTGCTGGGAGGCTTGTGGCATGGTGCAGCCCTGAGATTTATTGTCTGGGGAGGTTTACACGGAGCAATGCTGGCCATCGAAAAATTTTTCAAATCCGTTGTAAAAATTCCTTCAAGCAGATTTACCAAAATTGCAGGAATTTTGCTCACATTTCACTTTGTTTGTTTTTGCTGGATTTTTTTCAGAGCCGATAGTATGGAAGCTGTTGGTCAGGTGCTGAAACAAATTTTCACCGCTTTTCACCCTGAAGTTTTTGTCGATTTTGTACGTGGTTATCCATGGGTATTTGTGTTAATGCTTTTAGGTTTTACTATGCACTTTATGCCCCATAGTTCGGCACAATTTATAGAAAATAAGATTACAGCTTCGCCATTAATATTAAAAGTTGTATATTTGTCGGTCATTATTTTTATCGTAATTCAGGTTAAGTCATCTGAAATACAGCCTTTTATATATTTCCAATTTTGATACATTTTTAGTTTTAATAACAAAACGACCTGAATATTCTGCCTGATTTGTTTATTATTTTAATGAAGTATTTAGTTCTCCAAAGAAAAACACAAATATATTTCATTCAATTTTTTATTGTCTAATAATTAAAAAAGTTCATTTATGAAAAAAGTTGTAATTGCATTGCTTTTTTTTGTTTCAGTTGCTTCGCAGGCGCAAACCAACCTTCAGGTTCATTATGATTTAGGTAAGGGGCGTGATTACGTAACCACAACATTAGAAATGTTTAAACCGGACAAATGGGGTAATACATTCTTCTTTGTTGATGTAGATTATAACGGAGGTACCAAAAATCATCCTTCGCTTGCCTACATGGAAATAGCACGCTGTTTGAAATTCTGGGATGCTCCTTTCAGTGCCCATGTAGAGTACAATGGCGGTTTATTTGGTTTGGGTAGCTCGTATTTACCTATTAATAATGCTTGGCTCGCAGGTGTTGATTACGGATGGCATGATAAGTCATTTACCAAATTCTTGAATTTAAAATTATTATACAAAACCATTCAGGATAAGAACGACGCATCGTTTCAGATAACCGGGGTTTGGACACTGAATTTTTTCAAAAACAAGCTGACTCTTTCAGGATTTGCAGATTTTTGGAGAGAGGATAATGTGAATTTCACTAACGCGCAAGGCGACCCAATTACCCCCACCAGCACCAAGTTTGTATTTATTTCAGAACCTCAGTTTTGGTATAATGTAACTCCTAATCTGTCGTTGGGTAGCGAAATAGAAGTGGCCAGTAACTTTGGTTCAGTCAACGGACTTAAAGTATGCCCTACACTGGCAGCAAAATGGAATTTTTAAACAAAAAAAAATAAATCAGAAAATATGTTCGAAAAATATTTTAAACTTAAGGAAAACGGGACAAGCATCAAAACTGAGGTTGTAGCAGGTATTACCACGTTTCTTACAATGGCATATATACTTGCTGTAAATCCCAATATCCTTTCGGCCACCGGAATGGATTCCAACGCTTTGTTCACTACTACAGCTATAGCTGCTATTGTTGGTACGCTTGTGATGGCTTTATGGGCAAAACTCCCATTTGCATTAGCTCCGGGTATGGGACTTAATGCTTTTTTTGCATTTTCAGTAGTACTTGGTATGGGTTATTCCTGGCAATTTGCTCTTACAGCAGTGCTTATTGAGGGAGTTGTTTTTATATTGCTTACTTTGTTCAATGTACGCGAGGCTATAGTAGATGCTATTCCCAAAACAATTAAAACCGCAATTAGTGCAGGTATTGGTTTGTTTATAGCATTTATTGGCTTGCAGAATGCTGGAATTATTGTTAACAGCGATGCTACTCTGGTACATTTGGGCGAAATTACTTCAGGTTCGGCTTTATTAGCGCTAATCGGCTTACTCATAACATCGGTACTTATTGTCAAAAAAATAAAAGGCGATTTGCTTATTGGTATTATTGCTACTACCGTTATTGGTATCCCCATGGGTATTACCCACTTTGGAGGATTGGTAAGTACACCTCCGTCTATCGAACCAATATTTTTTAAATTTGAGTTTCACAACATATTTACACTTGATATGTTAGTGATCGTTTTTACATTCTTATTTGTTGATATATTTGATACCTTAGGTACTTTGGTTGGTGTAACAAGCAAAGCCAATATGCTTGACAAGAACGGAAATATTCCTAACGTGAAGAAGGCTTTTATGGCCGATGCTATTGGTACCACAGTAGGAGCTATGCTTGGCACAAGTACTGTAACTACTTACGTAGAGAGTGCCGCCGGAGTTTCCGAAGGCGGGCGTACCGGTCTTACCTCACTTATCACAGCTCTTTGTTTTGTTATAGCATTGTTTTTTGCTCCGATTTTTTTGGCGGTTCCCGGAGCAGCTACAGCACCTGCGCTTATTCTGGTGGGCTTGTTTATGTTAACTCCCATCAAAGATCTCGATTTGGTCGATTTTTCCGAGTCGATACCAGCGTTTGTTTGCATTATTGCTATGCCGCTTACCTATAGCATTGCCGAAGGTATTACGCTTGGCGTATTGTGTTACGTACTTATCAACCTGTTTGCAGGCAATTTTAAGAAGTTATCAATACCTATGTATATTTTGGCGGTACTGTTTATCCTGAAGTATATCTTTATCTGATAAACGTCATTATATGTTCTCAAAAAAACTTCCGGATAGTTTCCGGAAGTTTTTTTATATGTAATATTGCCGATGAGGTTTTCACTCTCATAAAAAAAACGGTGTCATTACTATCCGGATTTTAAGTTTATAATTGCTACCTTTGCTTATTGATTTAACTAAAAGAAATATACAAAATGGAATTAAACGAACACAATAAAAAAGAGTATCCGCCAATGCACACAGCTGAGCATTTGCTGAATCAAACTATGGTGAGAATGTTTGGGTGCGAGAGGTCGAAAAGCAGCCATATTGAACGT